>Ga0160464_100003_pt1 | contig 405793 bp, 345 predicted proteins | sample HID1971I_E11MG_FD_108275 | JGI IMG/M metagenome (GOLD analysis project Ga0160464, IMG submission 108275) | Enriched millipede-associated microbial communities from UW Madison campus, WI, USA - HID1971I_E11 MG | ecosystem: Host-associated > Arthropoda: Insects > Digestive system > Unclassified ...
AACTTCCGCCGACTGCGCATCCGCTTCGAACGGCTCGCGTTTATCCACGAAGCCTTCATGAAAATCGCTTGCTGCATCATATGCTGGCGACAACTGCGAACGTCATTTTGTTAACGCCTCTAAATCCGAAACTTGCTCAGCTCAAGGAACTCGATGCGGGCATCGTCGGTGGTACGATCCGCGATCTCACTATTTCAAGAATCTCGCCCCCGGAACCGCCGCGCGCATGAAGCACCTTCGTGACGGCGGACTGGGCGACGACGAGAGCACGAACCGCTTTCTCGCCGATGCGAGAGCAGGCAAGCTGCCTCCGGTTACGTTCTACAAGCCGCAAGGCAACCTGAACATGCACGCGGGGTATGCGGACGTTGCGTCGGGAGACCGTCATAGCACCCACGCGGTGAAGGCGCTGCGCGAGAGCCCGCAGTGGCGCAACATGGTCGTGATCGTCACGGTCGACGAGAACGGCGGCTGGTGGGACCACGTTGCGCCGCCGAAAGGCGACCGCTGGGGCCCGGGCATGCGCATTCCGGCACTGGTGATTTCGCAATTCTCGAAGAAGGGCTTCGTCGATCACACCATGTACGACACGGGCTCCATCCTGCGCCTCATCACGCGCGTGTTCCGCCTCGAAACGCTCGATGGCGTAAGGCAGCGGGACGACGCGATGCTCGCGCGCGGTCAGGTCCCGCCCGGCGATCTGAGTCATGCACTGGCGTTCACGTCCTAGAAGCGTTTCGTTGACGCAGTACGGAGAACGCATCAAGGCCGATGCGCCACTCGCTCCGATTGCCCGTTCGACGATCTGAGTTCATCGATGCGCGACGGACTCACGGAAGGCGACGCGGGCTGATTGATCTCACTGAGTGAGGCAGCCGAACAGATGGTCGACGGATCGGTTTTTCAGCATCAGCACGATGACGTGATCGAACCGCAGCGCCTTCTGTTGCCCGTCCTTCTTCGCGCCCGATGAAGCCGCATTTTACGACTCACGATGTTTTCCTGTTTCGCCCGTGCCGTTCACTCCGTCCGATTCTTCGACTTGTCACACGAGGCGCGTCACGGCAGATCGAAGAGATCGGCCGTGTAATGCACACCGCCATTCAGGCGCTCGTCGCTCGGGCTGTCGTAGACCACGATCAATTGTTCACGCCCGGCTCGCTTGAACAGCGCAATACCTTCGGCGTGATCTCGTCCTTCCTGAGTGGCTATGCCGAAGAGAAACTTGACTGAAGCCCCGTCCACGACGCCGTCCGCAATACTCTTGAGCGCATTCGTCCATCGATACACGCGGATCGGGCCATCGAGTTTCATGGTCGGACCGGCCAGCACGAGAAGATCGCCACCTTGCACGCAGAGATCACGAATGCCCAGGCCCGCGAGATCCAGCAGGAAATGGCGATACGGCTGCCTTCCGTCGCTTGACTTCAGTACGACATCCTTGTCTCTCTCGATATCCAATTGCAGCACGCTGGCGAGTCCACGAATGACCGGCCCGCGCAACCCGAGGAAGAGCCGGTTCTGTCCCACCGCCAGGCCTTCGATGTCGAAACCGTTCTCCTTCGATGGAATCGCCATGAACGGTTTGAGCGCGGGATTGCCTTCAAGAAGAGTGTAAAGGGTGCTTGAGTTCTGATCAAACTTGACCGCCGACCAGCTTTCCGCAACCGGTTCGGTATGCGGCCCGGCTTCCGGCCCGAGCTTCACCGAACCGAGAACATAGCGGTTTTCCTGCCGATCGAGCTTGCCGAGCGCGCGCAATGCCGCATCGGCCGGCGCTTCGTCAATCGCTTCCCAGTCCTTTCGGCGCAAGCTATGCGATCCGACGAACCAGAGGCGAAAGCTTTCGACGTCCCAGGACAAGGCTTCGAGATCCATCTCCTGCTTGAGCTTGTGCATCAGCGGCGGGAAATGCTCGCCCAGCTCAAAACCTTTTTGATCGACATAGTCGGCGTCTCCCCGTGGCATCAGGCGAACGAGCGAGCGCGATTCGTCGCCGGCGAGCCAGAGCGCGTCATCGACTTGTTCGATCGCGGACAAGCTGGTGGATAGCTTCTTGACGCTTGCGTCGGACAGCTGAAGACGGATCGTCGACGCGGCCGTTGCGTTATCGAAGGAATGCGGCATATGGAACTCCTGCATACAAGACGCGCGAGAGATGCGCGATTGAAAGCGAAATCGAGTTTTATGCGTTTTGGTTATCTAAGTATTATTTTAACGATTTCTTCGGATGGACTCGCCTGTTCCTGGCGGCGGCGCATTCGCCCCCAGAACTATCGATTCAGTGTAGTCAGGCGCCAGCAAAACGAAAGGTCTCTTGCTAAATGTAATGAGCGCCATCGCACATAAGCCTGAACGCTGCGGCACGAAAGTTGAACGGAGCGCTCAAGCCATTAAAGAAGACGGCCCCGAAGCCGCTGGAAGCGCCTCCCCCGCCGCCCGCTGGATCTGCCTGGCGAGCTCGGCGACTTGGGCTCGTTCCTGTTCGTTCACCCGAATCACATATGCCGCAAGCAACTGACCGAGGGTACCAACCGGCATGCGTACCTTGCTGCCGCGCTTACGTTTATAGCTGTCATAGTTCACGCGGGCGCCGCTCTCACAAGACTGGCCTGGCCTGCCGACCCTGCGGGACACGCATTATCGAACGCACGTCGCCGACCGTCGGCGTCAGATAAGGAACCACGAAACTCCACTCTTCGTCGGATACATCGGCCGGATAGAGTCTTCGCGTTACCATCGTTTTTTTGTTTCTTATTTGATATCCTAATTATAGTATCGGTCAAAGTCATAACACGCTCTTCTGTGGGGATCCGAAAGTCAAGGTTAGAGTATCGTCCCACAAGGAGATTGACGATGCCCTGTTCGCTCAGCCGGCGGTGCAGCGAGAAGCCGTCGCGTACTGTTTCCATCGTGCGCACGTCCATATCCGTAGCAGGCTTCCAAGACGCATTGTGCAGACACTCCTTGACGCGATGTCGCGAGCGTGTGTGGCCAGGCGCACAGAAGCGCGCAACGATCCGTGAAATGCCACGAGCGAACGTCTATCTTGCGTCTTACACGTGAATGAACGAGGTGCGACATGCCCGACGTTCCCTCCGATCAGATGATCAAGAAAGCTCTTTCCATCACCGGGCGTTTCGAAGACTCGGACAACCCGTTTGGCGCTGTTTCGGGCAACTTCGACGGCATGGGCATCTCGCTCGGCGTGTTGCAATGGAATATCGGTTCGAATTCACTGCAGCCGTTGCTTCGGGACACGCCTGAGCCGACGATCAAGCGCCTGTGTCCAAAGTGCGGCGCAGATCTCCTCGAGGCGGCCAAGCAGCCCGCCGCAAAAGGCCTCGACATCGTTAGGGCATGGCAACCCGGTGGCATATTGCCGCCCGCCTACAAGAAAGAACTGCGGGCCTTGGCCGAGAGCAACGATTTCGTCGAACAGCAGATACGCGCTGCGAACGAGGTGGCCGGTCGCGCCAATCGAAAGTGCGTCGAATGGTGTGGTGTCTGGAAGATAGACCCCGACATCCACGCGTTTTGCTGGTTCTTCGATGTCTATACGCAGAACGGCGGTGTCAGTTCACTCACGGCCATGCAGGTGAAGGAATTCCAAAAAAAGTCTTCGAATCTCGACATGGTGATTCAATGGCTGCAAAGCCGCGCCAAGACCGAGTCAGGCTATCGGGATGCTAATCGCAACGCGGGTATCTGGTCCCCAAAAGCCATGCCAATGAACGTCACGCTGCTTTTCGCGGCATCGTACCTGCGTTCGCAACTGTCGCGTGTGCAATGGCGGGTCGATGCCATGAACCGCAAAGGCACCCTGGCTATCGGTCATGGATGGGTTCACGGTACGGAGTGGACCATCGATTTCAATGCGCCGCCACCGGATTGAGATCGACGGTCGATTGGCATGACTACCTTCCGTCCTGCAAAAAATCCCCCGAAAACAGCAGGTGCATTTCGGATGGCTCCGTCAAGTTGTTGCCGCTCGGGCGCCTACGGCCCTAGTCTGGGACGCTCGGGTCGCAGCCCATCTTTAGGGCGGATCTGTTCGCGCTTCCCGACTCAATGGAGGGTGTACGACCGCTCATTTCGTAATCGGAATCGGGCCGAGATATTCCGGCAACAGGCGCAGCAAACTTTCGCGCACGTTTAGGCCCGACGGAAACATGTATTCGATCAATTCCTCGAACGTGCCCGCGTGATCCACCTTGTCTTCCTCGTCTTTCGACGCCGCCGCGATCCGCTGCATGGTCATCAGATACGCCTGGCAGCCGACGAGCGATGCAGGCGCCGTAACGGCCATTGGAAGCGGTGCAAAGTCGGATCCGCCCCCGGTCGCAATATACGTGGCGACCAGCGCGCCGCCGTCGTGCGCACCTTCTGTGAGGATCGCACTGCTTACGGGATTGAAGACGAGAAGCATGTGGAAGCATGGTTTGTCTCAGTCACGCGCGCTCAGTTCGGGCATCGGCGCCTAGGCGGCCGCGCGTAAGGTCAGTGTCTTACCGCTTTCCGAAAGGGTAAAGCTCTCGGCATTTCCCATGCTTTCTTTGCCGAGAGAGCCGATAAATGTGAGCCATGTCGGCTCTGTGTAGTCGCTCATCCAGACTTCACGAACGATGGGCACGCCCGCGGGATCGGCATGGTTGTCCCGCGTCTCGAAAGTCAGCGTCCGAGCGGCTGATGAGCAAATGCGCGTCGAGTTCGGATGTTGGCGTTTCGAAGCAAGAAAGCCGGGCAACCGCGCGCCACGGCAAGCGGCCACCTGCCACATACTTGGTCAACACCTGCATGCGCAGAACCACGGGCACCTCGCCGTGGTCGTCGGCTATCCCGGCGAAGCGCCGGGCAATACGTTCGTGCCGATCGCGTACGCGGGGAGCATCGACGGCCCCAAAGTGCAGATCCACGCCGCGCGCCTTAGTGGCACCTTCAAGGCCGTCCTGGTGCAGGAATCGAAGGTTTCATGCTTCCCGAAGATCCCGACTCAGTGACCAGACGCGCGGCGTGCGGGCGCCGCGGCGGCGTCATTCTACGAGCGTCACGCGCGAACCGAGCCCTCTGGCAATCTGCACGAGGAGAGGAGGCGGAACGGCGGTCGCGTTACGTATCGTCAGATTACCGGACTGATGCAGCCACAGGCGGCAAACGCCCTCCAGCTTCAATGGCGGCGTTGTCGCCGCATCGATGGACAGGTTGGCGCCGGCAGCGGCGAGTTCGTCGAGTATGGCTGGATTTATGGGCATGGCAGCCTCTCACTAAAGTGCAAACGACGAAAAGAGACGTGCAGATGAATGGCTCCACCTTTCGCAAAGCGCTTATTCTTACGCCGTAAGTTAATGATATGGGCGAACGAATTTGATCGGCGTGCCATTGATGCTCAAAAGTTCTCCTTTCCAGGCTGCCTTATAGAGCGAACTCAAGTCGTTCTGATCGGCATCTGTCAATTCGCTGTTCTTTCCGTAATTCATGATAGTAAAAGGCTTGTGCTCCCCATAAATCACTGCGGGCCATTGTGTTTCGTTTTCGGGAGCGAAGAAATGCCGTAATCCAAACACATGGCCGATTTCATGCGTGAGCGTGTCCACCTGCTCTTTTCGGCTCTGCGTGAACATGGTCGGAAATACGAATAGCTGATGGCGACCCGCGTCCGGGAAGAAGGCCTGGGCCAGCGTGCATCCCAAGCGATTACAACTTTCGTGTTCCTCCAGGACGATTTCGAAATCGGAGTTATCGTCGTTTTCGGCGAATCGGATCGGAGCGGCCGCGCCCCACGCTGTAATCGCCGATGAAAGCAATTCACGAACTGTATCCGCTAACTTCTCGGACTCTTCGAAGTGGGCAAGCGACGTTGCATTGAACTTCCATCTGAGGACGAGGTTCTCAGCCCAAAGCGGGATAAATCCCTCTGTCGCGTCAAGCACGATTTCAAGACGGGATCGCCGGCGAGCTCTATACTCTGTCGAGCAAATTATCCGTGGCGACACGAGATGCACGAGCGGATCGATTTCGCGAGCGATATCGTCCGGTGACCTGCGCTTCGTCGAACTTGCATCGTTCATGGTATTCATCCTCTATTGAGAAGGCGGCGAATATCGTCTGGGCGCCGAGACGAAGTCTTCATCGTCGCGAGTGTGAAACCGTGCTTGGTTGCGGGTGAGTTCTGGCCGGATGATTTCGATTTGGAACAGCCCAAATCGGAGCACGAACTTCGATGCGGAACCTTGCGCGCAAACGTTTTCGTTACTTAAGCTAGCACGTGTGGCTGCAACTAAAGGAAGAACCGTTTTGCTAACGTGTGGTAGCGCACCAAAGCTTTCTTATTCATTACATTCCATTAGCGGGCGATAAAAAGATCGCGCTAGAAACCGCGAAACTTGTCACGGAATTTTGTTGATCCCTAAACATGTGGGAAACGCGTACCGCAAAGCCGCTACCAATTAGCAAAATTTGTCTGAGTAACTGCGGGAAATAATCAGAGGTATCGCGTGAAAAGCGTCCGCGCGATCTTTTTCGATTTGGGCGATACGCTCAGCACGAATGGCGAGCGGATCGCAGACGTCCTGCAGATGGACATGATCGGATAACAAGCGCTTGCCGCGTTCGCACGCGTCGCACGAGGTCGCGATGCGCTCTCCAGTGCTATCGAAGGCCGTTGATGAACGCGATCTTGTCGGCCCAGCCAGGGAAATCGATCAGCGGATTGCGGTTTCGCCGCGCCTCGAAGATTGCCTGATTCCGATGCCGTTCGTATTCGGTCACGGCGTTGCCGGCATGCCATCTCGGCAACGTCTCGATCCGTTCTTCCGTCATCTTGCTTTTGCCGAGATCGATGTGCCCGGGCTAGCGCATCAGAAAATACAACGTGGCTCTCGCGACTGCGCCATTTCCGGAAGCCGGTTCGAACTGATTATCCTCCTGCTGACCACGTGCATCCATCGTCCTCTCCTGAGGCGGAAAGTTGAAGTAAGCATGATTGCCGCGAACGTATTGCATTTCGGCTCGCATGCGAATAGTGGTGCATTTCGCCGGCGCATCGGTTCCTGTCGCAGAACAACGATTGCGGTACGGAGTGCTCGCAGTCGTAGGGAACGGACTCTTCCAGCAAGGCATAGATCGTCATTTCCGATACGCTGCGAAACGCTTCACTGCTGCGAAAAGACGCCCGCAGCGCTTCACGCCTGGCTTCGATCGCGAATGCCTTCTCGATGAACGCGCTCGCCTCGAACGTTTGACCGCAGTAGATGTCACTTGGTATGGGTATGCCACTCCACCCGCTCGCGAATGTAGTCCTCGAGCGCATCCATAGACTTCTTATCCAAGCTGAGAGCGCGCGCCTTCTCCAGGATTTGCAGATCGGCAAGTAGCCGCGCCCCACTCCGAGATGTCTGGCGCCGAGACAGAAAGAAGTTGGCACCGGAGGTCAATAGTCCACCTGTAAGTGCAGATGCCGCTGCGATGACAGCGATTAGGATAGCCGAATCCATTCTGATACTCCTCAAGATCGCTTGTGTACCAAGTCGGCTGTCAAGCAACTCGTGGAAGCTCGGGGCAAAGAGCGGACGCCTAACAGCCGACGCAAGAGGTCCCTTTGACTGAGAGGCACACGTCCACCTTTTAGGTAGCATCGAGCCGCCGATCTCCCTCTCCTTGCTGCAAGGAGGGGGTCATTGACCGGCCGGCGCCGGCAGTCGCGAAGCCATGCTGATAAATGGCGCCTACCAGAGGGATCAGCACGCTCCCTGCGTCGATGGAGAGATTCGCCCCCGCCGCAGCGACTTCCTCGATAACGGTTGAGTGAACCGGCATCCACGCCCCACATGCGAATACGCGCGTCGTTCGAGTCACGAAATGAAGTTGCTGCCCTCGATCAGAATGGCTTGTGTGCTCATGCTTTCGGGAAACTGCGTGTCGATCTGATGAAGCTCTCTTGCGAAACGCAGCCCGGTCATCTGTTCGATTCTTCCGAGCGGAACCTGATACCAGCGAAACTCGTCCAGTTCGAGCGCTTCCGGCTTGAGCGTCTTGAGCAGGTCGTCCTGTGTCAGCACGTAAGCGCGGGCCTTGTTCGAGCCGTCCGCGTCATCCGTGAAGAAAACTGCCTTCCAGAATTGCCGTGGGATCTTCACGCCACGATAAGGAAGATCCTCGTCGGAAAGCACGGGGCCGCCCATCAGACTGACACGCAGCTTGCGCAAAACAACGTCATCCAATACGGCGTTTTCAAGCAGCCCCCACTTACCGTTCAACATCGACTGATTGAACGCACGATGCTGCGGCGTCATATTGGTGAAGAAGAAACTATCCTCGTTCGCCTGCCGGGCTTCCTCCATGCTTCCCCATACCAGGTCGTCCCTTCTTGCGAGGTGCCCCCGGTCGATGTCATTGCTGTTGTAAAGCTCGTCGCCGACTTGAAATTCGTCAAGTCCGTCGCGCTCGTCCTTAACGAACTTCAGCCCCTTTCTGTTGAGACTTTTCTTTGCATCGCCATCGATGTTCCAGGCGCTGCAAAGCGGCAGCTTTCTCGATCCCGAAAGCCACACTGTGAAGTGACAGTACTCGATCGAATCCTGGCCTCGCAGACCCTTCAGATCCTTGCCGACTTTGCTCTGAAACGTGGGCTTTGGTACGGGAAAATCCAAAAAATCGGATCTGAATCCCATGCGCAACGAAGCGTCCGTCTGCCGCTGTTCGGCACTCAGCGCCTGTGCGGCGGGCACCTCCGGAAGAGGCTCGATCTCCAGCTTTTGAAACACTGTTTGCGCATAGCAGGCCAGAGCGAACTCGCCGTCCGACCCGTCCGCCTCCCCGCCGAAGTGCAGTCCAAGCATCGTGTCCGTCACGTCGCCTGTCTTCGGATCGACGGCCATCCACACAGACCCGGAATCGCCGCCCTTAGAGATCTCGTTGTCCGCAACGGGATGATCGGGCGATGGTTCCAGTTCGAATCCGTTGATCGTCTTTTCTCCGACACCCTCATAGGGCATCTTGAACAGCGCCTCGATACGCGTGACCGTGGCGTAGGTGATGCCGGTAGTTCGCCCGCTCTTGACGACCAGATCGCCGATTTCCGGTTTGCCGATGCGCGCGACCGACGCGTGGAGTTCGAGCAGTTTCAGATCGATCTCCCGATTCTCTATGGAAGCCACCGCACAATCGCCCGCGATGCCGAGGTGACTTCTCACCAGCTTGCCGACGACATTTTGAGCGATGCGGTCATCGTCGAACGGACCGGGCTGAACAATGGTGTCGCCGGGCGCCCCCAAAGCCCCACAGAGTACGTGCCAATTGCTCAGGATGAGCGGCTTACCCGAGGAGGTGTCTCGAACGATGGCGCCAATCGTTCCGGCGGTCGACCGGAAGTGCCCGATGCTGAGTCCGCCGCAGACGACGTCCTGCCTGACCTTCCTCACTGGCTTGGCCTGTAGCTCCACCACCTGAAACGCCGGCACGTAGCTGCGTTGCAGAACATCGATCGGAATCTGGCGCCCTTCGAATTCGATCGCTTCCGGCAAGGGCGGGATCGCGTTCGCGACGAGCGCTTCGGGGGACATCTTCTGTTCGACCGTAACCTGCAGCGACGGGACGTTCGTGGTCTTGCCACCGACCTGCTTCATTCCAATGCCGACGCTTGTCACGTTAGGCCGCTTTAGCAGCGCCTCCCCTTCGGCGCGTATCAATCGCTTGATACTTTCGACCTCGTCGTTAAGCGGCTTCGCAAGCGCTCCCTTCGATCCCTTTGGAGCGGAGCGGCTTTTCTTGGCCGCAGCCCTGGGAACAGATGTTTTCTTCGCCATGCGCATCTCCCTCTCGCCTTATCACCTAGCGCTTGTCCACAGCGGGGCGCCTGCCATCAATGAAAGGTGAAAATGGAGCGAATGTAAACCTCGAGTCTAGGCGTCACACGCAGCTCTTAGCCCCACAGGCCTTGGTGACCCTGCTCAAGCGCGATTGCAGTGCGAATTACAATGCGAATGTGACCATCGCGTTAACACGTACGTGTCGCCAGCTTGAATGTCATTATGCTTACGTCTATAAATCATTTTGGATCTCGAACCAAGGCGGAGACTTTACTTTATCTCATATGAACAAATAGCCGGGTTGAGCCGATCGCGTTCCGCAGTGCGGCAGGCCGGCCGAATGTGGTGACGGCATGCGTTGAGTCGCGCACCACAGCGGAGTCCATCATGCGGACTCACACGCCCAGCGGGCTACCGGACGTTTTCGATATCTTTGGCAGCCTCTATGTTCTGAACGGCCTCGCATAAGATCGATCACGATAGCCAGTGGGCGTTCGCCGAGTAGGTGAGACCTCAGGCACTCCGATCGATGGTATGAGGGACTGGCCACGTCATCGAAGCGCCGCCAACTCGACTTTCAAGGCACGTCGCTCACGTCACCCACGTCGCCCACACATTTCGTGCAACGTATTCAACCGCCGAACCGGCTCGACGACATAAGGATTCGTCTCATCCCACGCGTACCCGGCAAGCACGGCGCTGATCATTCGACGTATCGTCGGCGCCTGCTCACGCGCGAAGATGATGTCCTGAAGCTTCCCCGTATACCAGTTCTCGACGAACGCACGAAACGTATCGATACCCTTGCGCAGCGGCATGTCGTATTGCGTCTGCCAGTCGACGGCCTCGCCGTTCAACTGACGCTCCAGCGTTTCAACAGCGAGATGCGCGGATCGCAACGCGATCGTCACGCCCGAAGAAAACACGGGATCCAGAAACTCTCCTGCATTGCCGAGCAACGCGTAACCCGGACCATGCAGCCGCTCGACGTTCGCCGAGTATCCACCGATATGCCGCACCGGCATCAAGAAAGGCGCATCGCCGATCAGCCGGTTCAGCGTCGGCTCGCTGCGAATCAACGAACGCAACTTCGCTTCGCGCTCCGCTTCGGGCGCATCGAGAAACGGCGCTTCGGCGACACATCCGACGGACGAGCGTCCGTTCGCCAACGGAATCATCCAGTACCAGATATCGCGATGCTCGGGATGCACGGCGACCGTGATCTTGTTGCGATCGTGCGCACCGATGGGAATGTCGTCGCGCACGTGAGTGAAGATCGCGGCGCGCGTGGGCATGCGCGTAGGCGCTTCGAGGTTCAGAAGACGTGGCAGCACGCGGCCGAAACCGCTTGCATCGAGCACGAAACGCGCATGTACCTGATATCGCGTACCCGCCTCGTCGGTGACTTCGAGCGCGGGTGCGTCGCCCGTTCTCATTTCGAGAACCGTATGGCCGAAACGCACTTCGGCGCCCTCCTTCGCCGCGCGACGAATCAACAGATCGTCGAACACGGCACGCTCGACCTGGAATGTCGTGCCCCAGCCGTCGGAATGCTTGTCGCGAAAATCGTAAGCGGACACCTGATCGCGATGGACGAAGTGCGCGCCGTTCTTGTACTGAAAGCCGGCTTCCACGACGTCCTGCAACATACCCGCCTCTTCGAGATACGCCATGCTTTGCGGCAGCAGACTTTCGCCGATCGAAAAGCGCGGAAAGTGTTGCCGCTCCAGCACCAGCACCGAACGTCCGGCCTTTCGGAGCAACGCCGCGGCGACCGCACCTGAAGGCCCGGCTCCGATGATGGCGACATCGACGGAGGTATTCATCCAACATTCATTGTTCATCGTTAATTCCCATGCAGGTGCCTGCGAAGCAAAGGGCAAATACGACGCTTGCGCGACGGATCAGCGATTACAATCGAGCCACCCAAGTGCCAAAGATTCGACTACTATTTCTTTACCGGATTTAATTGTGCAGAATACCGAAACATCCAGCGTGCCCTTCGTTTCTGAAACTGCGTTCGGCGTCTGGTTCCTGCGCACGCATACGTGGGAACACCACGTACTGCGCGTCGCCATCAACGACCTCAAAGGCCTGATCGACGGCCCGCTGCCCGTTCGTCCCACGATCGTCGATGTCGGCTGCGGGCAAGGGGTTTCGTTTCGACTGCTGGCGAAAGCGTTTGCGCCGCAGCGTATCGTCGGCATCGACTTCCACGAACCATCGCTCGCGCTCGCCGCGAATGCCGCGCTCGCCTGCGAAAACGATTCTGACATCGCCGCGACGCGCATCGAAGTGTTGCACGGCGACTGTGCGGATTTGCCGCTAGGCGACGCCAGCGCGGATATCGTCTTCTGTCACCAGACGTTCCATCACCTCGTCGAACAGGAACGCGCGCTCGCCGAGTTCCGCCGCGTGCTCAAGCCCGGCGGCTTGCTGCTGTTCGCCGAATCCACGGATGCGTACATCAAGTCGTGGGTCATCCGCCTGCTGTTCCGTCATCCAATGCAAGTGCAAAAGAGCGCGGACGGGTATCTCGAGATGATCCGCAACGGTGGCTTCAGCTTCGAACCCCGCAACGTGTCGCTGCCCTACCTGTGGTGGAGCCGTGCAAAAGACTTCGGACTGCTGGAGCGCATCGGTCTCTATGCCCCGAAGCCGGGCAAGCGGCGCGAGACGCTCGTGAACGTTGCGGCCGTCAAGACCATCTGACAGCGAAACGCGGCGCGCCTTCGAACAAGCGCGCCGCACGTCCTTTGCGCGTTACTTCTTCAGCGTCACCACTTCGCCCTTCAGCGCTACGCCCGCAACCACTGCACCCGCGCCGCACGTGAACTCCGTCGCGCTTTCGCGCTCGACGTTCCGGTAGTTGCTCTTGATGTTGATGACCGCATTGCCGCCTTCCTTGCGCACGCGGTCCTGCAGCGCCATTACCGCCGACAAGAACACGTGCTGACACGCGGTTTCATCGCTCTTGCCGAACGAGTTGGTCTTCTTGTTCGTCGCGAACTCGCCGAACGATTTCACAACGCCCGGATGTGCTTGTCCCGCGAAATAGAGCGCAATGTCCTGATCGACCTTGCCGCCTTCGCTCGTCAGCGCGGATTCGACGGAATAGTTCGTGACCGAATCGCGCGCGAACGCGTGCGACGGCAGCATGCACGCGAGCAGCGCCGCGCAGATCATCTGATGCTTCATGATGTTGTTCCTCAAGCTGGCGTGTTTATTGCGCGTCGAACTGCACGAGGTCGCCGCGCACGGCTATCGTCGAACCGTTGTTGCTCGACCCGCACGCAAACTCCTTCGATGACGACGTTTCCGTGTGCTGGAAGCGCGTCGTCACGTTGACGACAGCGTTCGCCTGATGAGCGCCCGCATAGTCGCGCAACTGCTGCAACGCCTTGCCCAGCGCGATGTTGCACGTCGCTTCCTGACCGGTCATCTCGCGCGAGACACGCGCGCGCACTTCCTTGGTCTCGATCAACTTCTTCACGTTCGGATGTGCCTCGTCGCCGAAATACAGCGGCACGCCCTGCTTGCTTTGCGCCTGCACTTCGGCGGGCATCGGCAGCGAGCGGACCTGCGTCGTGCATCCGGCTTGCGAAATCACGATGCCGGCTGCCATCGTCAGGAAGATCTTCGTTCTCATTCTTGTGGTCACTCTTGGTTGCTTTTGAATCACGCCCGTCGTTGCACGAAGGGCACCGGTCAAACACTCCTGAAACTCAGGCCCGCGCAGCTTCCGCCGAAGCCGAACGACACCGACATCGCACGCGCGATATGCGCCTCGCGCGTGGACTGCACGAGCGGCATGCCGTGGACGAGCGGGTCCGGCGACTCGACCGTTCCCGTTCCCGCAATGAACCCGTCGCGCATCATGAGCAGCGTGTAGATCGCTTCGTGCGCGCCGCATGCGCCGATCGAATGCCCCGTCATGCCCTTGGTCGACGAGAACGGCGGCACCTTCGCGCGGAACACCTCGCGCAATGCGCGCAGTTCTTCGGCATCGCCGAGCGGCGTGGACGGCGCCTGAGTGTTGATGTACTCGGGCCATTCGTCGATATCGCGCGCATCGTCGAGCGTCATGCGCAATGCGCGCGCGATGCCGCCGCTGTGCGGCGTCACCATGCCCGTGCTGTCGGTACTCTCGCCGAACCCGGTCAGCTCGGCGTAGATGCGTGCGCCGCGCTCGAGCGCGTGATCCAGCGATTCGAGCACCAGCACGCCCGCGCCGGAGCCGATCACGAAGCCGTCGCGCGCGGTGTCGTAAGGGCGCGAAGCGCGCGCCGGCGTCTCGTTGAAGCCGCGCGACAGCGCGTGCATCGCGTCGAACATCAGCGTCATGTTGTCGTGCAACGCTTCGCTGCCGCCCGCGAGCACGACGTGTTGCCGTCCGGTGCGTATCAACTGCATCGCCTGTCCGATCGCGAGTGCGGATGTCGTGCACGCCGACGAAGGCGAGTACGCGACGCCCTCGATGCCGAAGGTCTGCGCGACGTTCGCCGAGGCCGTGCTGCTCATCGCGCGCGGCACCGTATAGGGCGGCGTTCTGTCGACGCCATGCGCGTGCGCCACGGCGAGCGCCACGTCGTACTCCGCCATTGCGCCGACGCCCGAACCGATCACGGCACCCGTCTTCGGCGAGCGCAGCATGGCTTCGTCGAGCCGCGCATCGTCGATAGCCTTCCTCGCCGCGTGGCACGCAAAACGTGCCGTGTCGCCCATGAAGCGCTCGAGCTTGCGGTCGAACGGCGGCTCGTCAGCGACGGACGCTACCGCCGCGACTTGGGAATGAAAGCCGCGCTCGCGCCACGCGTCGATACGCGTCACGCCGCTCCTGCCTTCGCGAAGGGCACGGCTCACCGCATCGAGCGAATTGCCGAGACACGAGACGATACCCATGCCCGTCACGACGACGCGCTGCATGACCCGCGCTGCGTTCATCGAACGTTCCGGAAAATCAGCGACGTATTGATGCCGCCGAACGCGAAGTTGTTGCTCATCACGTATTCGGCGTCGATAGCGCGCGCATCGCCGATGATGTAATCGAGCGGCGCGCACGCGGGATCGACCTCGGTGAGATTGAGTGTCGGCGCATACCAGTTGCGCTTCATCATCTCGATGGTCCACCACGCCTCGATCGCGCCGCACGCACCGAGCGTGTGGCCGATGTAGCTCTTGAGCGAACTGATCGGCATGCGCTCGCCGAAGGTCTGCGCGGTCGCCTGACTTTCCGCGACGTCGCCGCGATCCGTCGATGTGCCGTGCGCATTCACGTAGGCGATGGCCTGCGGGTCGAGCCGTGCATCATCGAGTGCAAGCTGCATCGCGCGCGCCATCGTGCTCGCGGTCGGTTGCGTGATATGCGCGCCGTCCGAGTTGCAGCTGAAGCCGACGATCTCCGCGTGAATCGTCGCGCCGCGCGCCTTCGCGTGTTCATACTCTTCGAGCACGAGCGTGGCTGCGCCCTCGCCGACCACGAGACCGTCGCGCTTCGCATCGAACGGGCGCGGCGTGAGCTGCGGCTCGTCATTGCGCGTGCTCGTCGCGTAGAGCGTGTCGAACACGGCGACGGCCGGCCCCGAGAGCTCTTCCGCGCCGCCCGCGAGCATCATCGTCTGCTTGCCTGTCGCGATGGCTTCGTACGCGAAGCCGATCGCCTGGCTGCCCGACGCGCACGCCGACGACGCCGGAATCACGCGTCCCTTCAGATCCCAGAACAGGCTCACGTTGACGGCGGTCGTGTGCGGCATCATCTGCACATAGCTGTTCGATGTGACCTCGGTCATCGAGCCGGTGTTGAGCATCGTGCCGAACGCGCGAATAGGCTCGACGGAACCCGACGACGATCCGTACGCCACGCCCATGCGTCCGTCGCCGATCGATGTGTCGCCGGCAAGCCCTGCATCCGCGAGTGCGAGTTCGCTCGCGCGCACGGCGTACATCGAGACGATGCCCATCGAACGCGTCTTCTTGCGCGGCCAGCCGGCGGGCTGTTCGAACGCGGGCAGCGGACACGCGAGACGCGTATGCAGCGCCTGAAAGAAGTCCCATTCGTCGATGCGGCGCACCGCGTTGCGGCCCGTCTTCAGCGCGGTCTCGACATCGCTCCAGCGATCGCCGAGCGCCGTGACGCCGCCCATGCCTGTAATGACGACTCGTTTCATCAGATCATCCCGCCGTTCACGCCGATCACCTGACGCGTCACATACGACGCCGCATCGGACATCAGGAAGCTGACGACCGCGGCCACTTCGCCCGGCTGACCGACGCGGTTCATCGGAATGGTCTTCAGCGCATGCTCGACGGGCGCGTTATCCAGCATGCCCGTCTCGATCAGCCCCGGCGCCACGCAGTTCACCGTGACGTTGCGCGACGCCAGCTCGACGGCGAGCGCCTTGGTCGCGCCGATCAGTCCGGCCTTCGCGGCGCTGTAGTTCACCTGCCCGCGATTGCCGATCACACCCGACACCGATGCGATCGTCACGATGCGGCCGCCCTGCTTCGCGCGGACCATCGGCATCGTCAGCGGATGGATCACGTTGTAGAACGCGTCGAGACCGGTTTCGATCACGACGTCCCAGTCTTCTTCCGTGAGCGCTGGGAACGCGGCGTCGCGCGTGACGCCGGCGCTGCACACGACGCCGTAGTAAGGGCCGTGCGCGGCGACATCGGTTTCGAGCTCCCCGCGGCACGCGGCGCGGTCGCGCACGTCGAACTGGATGACGCGCGCCGAACCGCCCTGTGCGGCGATGCCCGCGGTCACGGCTTCGGCTTCCGTGCGGCCCGTGCGGCAATGCACGGAAACAGCGAAGCCGTCTGCGGCAAGTTGATACGCAATGGCGCGGCCGATGCCGCGGCTTGCGCCCGTTACGAGAACTCGACGGTTCATGCGCTCACGCTCCCTTCGATGAACGTCTGAAAATCATGGGGTTGATATACCTTGATGATGGCCTCGGCATAACGTTCGCCGTTATGCCCGATCGTGCATTCGTACGCGCCGTGGCCCTCTTCGCCGCGCAGCACTTCGCGCACGCCGATGTCGAGTTGCGCATCACGCGCGAACGCGCTCACGTGCGCCTGATAGCTGCGCGAGCCGAGCAGCACGCCGGGGCGCGCCTGCTCGCCCGCGCGCATCGCGAGCAGCGAGATATGCGCCGCGATGCACTGCGCCATCAACTCGATGCCGATCCACGCGGGCATCGCGCCGTGCTCGTCCGCGTACCACGCGCCGGGGCGCACGCTCGCGCGGGCCGTCAGCGTTTCGTCGTCGCACGATGTCACCGCGTCGATCAGCAGCATCGTGCCGCGATGAGGAATGATCGATTCGATTGCTGGAAAGGTGCCGGTTAGCGCGTCGCTGAGGTACATGGTTTCGCCGTTCATCGTCGTCAGCCCGCCAGAATCAGGCTGACATTGCTGCCGCCGAATGCGAACGAATTGCTCATGACATGGCGCGCGCCCGCTGCGCGGGAAAGGTGGCGCTTCGTCTGCACGAGATCGAGCGCGGGCAACGCGGTGTCGGCTTCGCCGTCCCACGCATGCAGCGGCAACGGGACGTCGTCGCGTGCGAGCGTGAGCCATGCAAAGCCGAGTTCCGTCGCGCCCGCCGCGCCGAGCAGATGCCCGGTGAACGGCTTGGTGCCGCTCGCGGGCACGCCGTCCGGGAATACGCGTTCCATCAGACGCGCTTCCATTTCATCGTTCTTGCGCGTGGCGGTCGCGTGCATGTTCACATAGCCGATGTCGCCGGGCATCACGCCGGCATCCGCAAACGCCGCACGCAGCGCCATTTCGCCACCGACGCCTTGCGGATCGGGCGCCGATACATGATGCGCGTCGCTGGATTCGCCCACGCCGGCGAGACGCACGGCGCTTTCGTCGCGCGTCATCAGAAACACGGCCGCACCTTCGCCGATGTTGATCCCGTTGCGGTTGCGGCTCATCGGATTGGTGCGCACGGGGCTGACCGAATCGAGCGACGCGAAGCCCTGCACGGTCAGTTCGCATAACGTATCGATGCCGCCAACGATCAGCGCGTCGCACAGATTCAGTTGCAGCAGACGCCGCGCCGACGCGAATGCTTTCGCGCTCGACGTGCAGGCCGTCGAGATCGTGAACGCCGGGCCTTGCAGGTTCAGCGCGGCCGCCGCGAACGGCGCGGCCGTGCCGATCTCCATCTGCCGGTAGTCGAAGTGCGCCGGCAACGCACCCGTTTTCGTGCGATGCGCGAACGCTTCTTCCGCTGCACCGACGCCCGACGTGCTCGTGCCGAGCACCACGCCGATGCGCGCCGAGCCATAGCGTTCGCGAGCCGTTTCGATCTCCGGTCGAATCCGTTCGAGTGCCGCGAGCAGCAAGCGGTTGTTGCGGCAATCGAAGCGTTCGAGCGCGGCGGGCGGCGCGATATCGAGCGGCGCGAGCACACGGCCGACGAACGCATCGCCGTTTTTCATGGACACAGGTCCCATGCCGGGCGATTGCGATTCCGCGAGCGCGGACGCGATTGCAGCGGTCTCGTCGCCGAGTGCGTTGATCATGCCGAGCGCATGCAGATAAACAGGCGGCAGCGTCATGCGTGTTGTCTCCCTTCGTTTGGCATGGCGATGGGCGCGAGCAGCACCGCCACCAGAATGCCGAGCGTGAGCGTGACGCCGAAGCTCTTCAGCGCGGGCATGCCGCTCATGCCGAGCATGCCGAACGACAGTAGCGTCGTCGCCGCCGACAGCAGCACGCCGGTCCAGACCGCGCCGAGATCGGCGCCGTCGCGCAGGCATCCCTCGCGCAGGAACACCGCGTAATTCGCGCCGACGCCGAGCACCAGCATCAGCGCGAGGCAGTTGAACAGATTGAGCGGCACGCGCGCATAGCCGAACGCCGCGAGCGTCACGCCGACCGCCAGCAGCACGGGCAACGTCGTCGCGATACCGCCGCGCAGCCGATAGCGCGTCATCACCAGCACGAGCACGAGCAGCAGCGCGCCGGCGAGCCAGATGGCGCTATCGACGCGATATTCGCCGAACAGCTTCGACACGCTCGCGGCCTTGTCGACGAACACGACGCCTTCGGTCGCGCTCGCCGTTGCGATCAGCGCGTGCAGGTTCTGCGGCGTCACGCGGCGCGGCATCACGATGGCCGCGTAGCCGCGCTGACCGTTGGCATCGACGGCGCCGAGCCACAAATGAGAAAACGGCTTCGACCAGTTCGTCGCGAGCCAGCGCTCGACCGTCAGCGGTTGCGTTTGCGCTTGCGCGAACGAGTCGATCCACGCATCGGCGATGTCGTCACGGAAGCCCGCTTGCAGCAGCGTTGCGCGCAACGCGGCGGGATCGGCGAAGACATGTCGCGCGAGCAGTGCGCGGTCATCGGCCTGACGCCGCGCCGACGGCACGAACTGCGTGATCGAGCGCCATCCGTCCACCGACTGATCGCCCGAAAGCGCATCGAGTTTCGCGCCCAGCGCTTCGGCACGTTCCAGCACGACGTCCTGCGTCGCGCCCTGTACCACGAAAAACTGCGCGGTATTGTCGATGCCGACCGCGTCGCGCACCTGATTCTCCTGCGCGACGAGCGCCGGATCGCGCTGGATCAGCAAGTGGATATCGTCGTCGCTCCTGAGCAGCAGCCAGCCCGGCGCGCAAACGACGACCAGCGCGACGACGACGGCCCACGAACGCTTCCCGCCGATCGCACGCTGCCAGCGTTGCAGCAGCACGGCCGCGCGCGCAAAGAGACGCCGCTGAGTGGCCTTCGGCCCGTTCGACAACATCGCGGGCAGCAGCCACATGACCGACGCGAAGGCGACGCAGATACCCGTCATCGCGAAGCACGCGATCTGCTTGAGCGCGGGAAACGGCGCCCACGCGAGAATCGCATAGCCGAGCAGGCTCGTCGCGAGCGCCACGGAAAGCGCGGGCCGCACCGAACGCGCGCCTTCTTTCGCATCCCAGTTGCGCGGCGCGCCGAGATAGACGACGAAGTACTGAATCGAATAATCGACGGCCTCTCCGATCAGGCTTGCGCCGAACACGAGCGTCAGCAGATGCAGCTTGCCGAACACGGCCATCGTGACGGCCAGTGCGACAACGATGCCGAGCGCAGTCGACATGAATCCGAGCAGCAACAGACGCGGCGAGCGAAACACCCACAGCATCAGCAACGCGATGCCGCATGCGGACGCGATGCCGATCAGATGCACTTCGCGCTCCGACGCACGCCGCGCCGATTCCGCGTAGAACACGGCGCCCGCGCGCGCGACGGACGCATCGGGCCATGCGGCGTGCAACGACGTTTCCGCCTGCGCCGCCGCCGACAGCACCGCACGCTGCACGCGCGATTCGTAGGCGGAGCCGTTGAGCGTCGTGACGACGAGCACGCTCGTCGTGTCGCCGCGATGCGCGACGAGCATGTTGTCTTCGAGATCGAGGTTCGACGTCGCGAGCGGCAGGTCGGACAGCCAGTGTTCGAGCCACCCGAACGGATCGACGGCGAGCTGCGTTGCGAGTGGGCCGCGCACGGGATTGTAGATGCGCTGCATCAGCGCGTCGTGCAGCGATGCAGCGCTTTTTTTGGACGAGTGCGTGAGAGCATCGCGGTCGTCGCGTGTCAGCATGCCGAAGCGATACGGCGTGTAGAGCGCGCCGATCCGCCCGATATCGAATGGCGGCAGCTCCGCCGTCACCGACGCGAACGCGCCGCTCGCCTGCAGCGTCGCGCCGAGCCTTTTCGCGGCGGCCTTCGCGTGCTCCGCGTCGCGGCTCGACACGAGGAACACGGTGCGATCGCCGAGCGCGTTCGCGAGCTGATCGACGGCCTTTTCGGCGACGGGATTCGCTTCGGTCGCGGGCAGCAGTGCGAGCAGATTCGTCTCCAGCGGCGACGGCCCGCTGAAACGATGCACGCAATACAGCACCGCGACGAGCGCGAGCGCGATCCATGCGGCGCGGACGCGCCATAGCGACGTCGTCGTGCGAGGCCAGTGCGCCAGGCTCATGGCGCGCTCAACAAGGTACGTTCCGCGGAAGGCAGATCGTCGGCCGCTTCGCTCTTCGTGAACTCGATGCGCGTAGTATCGCCGTTCGCAAGATCGATCCGCAGGCTGCGCAGAAACGCGCCGCCCGTCATGTGCAGGCCGCGAATCGCCTGCGCGAGTTGCGGCTGGTTCGGCGTGAGGTCGAGCGTCCAGTCCGGTGCCGAGCCGTGCGCATCGACATCGAACTGCGAGTACAGCGCGGAGAGATCGCCGCCGAGCATCGCGCGCATCATCTTCGAGACCTGCGCCAGGCCGCGCATGCCTTGCGAGCTCTTCGTGCGGATAGGCTTGCCGTTCGCGTCGACTTCAGTGACGCCTGCATCGGTGATGACGAACGTCGCCGCATAAGGCGTTTCCACGCGCCAGATCACGCCGCGATCGCGCATGAACACTAGCGTGCCCGTGCTCACGAGCGGCTGCTTCATCGCGGAGAGCGTCTGCGTCTGCGTGAACTGTGCGCGCACGCCTTTCATCTGCGCGAGCCGCGATGTCACCTGCGCGACGAGCGCCTGATTGCCGGATGCAGCATGCAATGGCGCTGCCGTGCACAGCAACACAACAAGCAGCGCACGAAACATGCTCAACGCGCCCATACGCGCTCCAGCTTTTCGAACAAGACAGGCGGCGACACGAACTGCAATTCCTGCGTGGCCGCATCGACGGCGACCTGAATCGTATAGCCCTTGGTCAGACGCTGGCCGGTTTCGCAATCGACGATTTCATAGCCGATCTTCAGGCGGTTCTCGTATTCGAGCAGTTCCGTGCGCACTTCGATGCGCTGTCCGTAGGTCGCGGGCCGCACGTACTTCAGATGCGCCTCGACGACCGGCCACACATAGCCCGACGCCTGCATCTCGCGATAGTCGTAGTCGAACGCGCGCTGCAGCGTCGAGCGTCCCGCTTCGAAATACTTCAGATAGTGGCCGTGCCAGCACACGTTCATCGCATCGACATCGTGAAACGGCACTTCGATGATCGCGCTCGCCTTGAGCGTGCGAGCCTGCGCGACTTCAGCCATGACGCGGTTCCTTTGCATCGGCATCGACCAGAGCGCACGCCGCGATGCGCGCCGTCAACGCGCGCAGATCGCGCTCCAGCGCACGGTCTTCGGCGACGAACCGCGAAACCGATGCGATCGTCGTTGCGAACTCGCGCAGCGGCGCGGGCACGGGCGTTTCCGGATCGAGACGCAGACGCAGATTCAACGCCTGCACGGCGGCGAGCGTGTGCGCGGCCGCGACCTGCTCCGTCAGTTCGAGCACGCGCAGACAGTCGCGCGCGGCGATCGTGCCCATGCTGACCTTGTCCTGGTTGTGCGCTTCGGTCGAGCGCGAGAACACGCTCGCGGGCATCGTGTGCTTGAGCGCCTCGGCGGTCCACGCGGACGCCGAAATCTGCACGGCCTTGAAGCCGTGATTGATCGGCGCGCGCCCATGCGTTGCGCCGGTCAGATTGCGCGGCAGGCCGTTGTTGAACTTGTCGTCGACGATCAGCGCGAGCTGGCGATCCATCAAATCCGCGAGATTGGCGACGGCGGTCTTCAGTGCGTCCATCGCGAACGCGATATGGCCGCCGTAGAAGTTGCCGCCGTGCAGCACGCGCTCCTCGTCCGGATCGATCAGCGGGTTGTCGTTCGCGCTGTTGAGCTCGTTCTCGATGTCGCGGCGCATCCACGTGAGCGCGTCGGCCGCTACGCCGATCACGTGCGGCGCGCAACGGATCGAATAGCGATCCTGCAGACGATGCCCCGGCGTGTCGTTGCGGCCCGCGAGATCGGCGCGGATCCACGCGGCGGCTTCGGCCTGGCCGGCGTGCGGCTTGACTGTGAAGATCGTCGCGTCGAAGTGCGCGGCGCGGCCGTCGAGCGCAACCGTGGAGAGCGCCGTGAGACGCGCGGCAAGACGCGTCAGATGACGCGCGCGCGCGAACGCGAGGCATGCGAGGCCGGTCATCACGGCCGTGCCGTTCATCAGTGCGAGCCCTTCCTTCGGCGCGAGCGTGAGCGGCGTCACGCCGAGCGCGGACCACACGCCGGCGGCATCGCGCAAGGTACCGTCGAACATCACTTCGCGTTCACCGACCAAAGCCGCCGCCACATACGACAGCGGCGTCAGATCGCCGCTCGCGCCAACCGAGCCTTCCGACGGAATGCGCGGCAGCACGCGATGATTGATCAGGTCCGCGAGCCGTTCGAGCAGCACGAGACGCACGCCGGAAAACCCGTACGCCAGCGAATTCAGACGCGCGGCGATCACGGCGAGCGTCGCTTCGTCATCGAGATACGCGCCCATGCCGCAGCCGTGATAGCGCGTGAGTTGCAGCGGCAGCGCCTCGACGAGTTCCATCGGCACATCGACGACGCATGCATCGCCATAGCCGGTGTTCACGCCATACACGGTCTTGCCGGCCGCGAGATGGCGGCGCAGAAAGTCCGCGCCGCGCTCGATGCGCGCGCGCCAGCCGGCGTCGCCGTTCAGGGCCACGGGCGTGCGGCGCGTCGCGATCGATACGACCTCTTCGATCGTCAGATGCCGCCCGCCGAAGGTTACTGCGGACGCCGTGCGCGGCGCGCGCACGGCGTCGATCAGATCATGCTCGGACATCGTTTCCTCTGGGCGTGGAGCCTTCCGTCATCGTTTTGCCGGGGCGCGCCCAGAAATCGAAGAAATTGAACCATTGATAAGGAGCCTTGCGGCAATAGTGTTCGAGCCGCGACGCGTAGCGCTGCGCCCATGTCGCGATGTGCTGTGCGCGTTCACGTCGCGGCAATGCGATGCGTTCCGCGAACGGCTCGAAATACAGCCGATGGCGCGTGCCGCCTTCCGCGCCGCGCTCTTTCAGGCAGAAAAACAGATAGACGGGACAGCGGAGCGCGTGCGCGAGCACATACGGCCCTTGCGCGAACGGCGCTGTCGCACCGAGGAAGCGCGCGTCCGTCGTGCGGCCCGACTCGTGCGCGGGCACGCGATCGCCGACGATCACGAGCAATTCGCCCGCGTCGATGCGTTGCTTCATCATCATCGACGTCTCGGGACCGAAGTCGCTCACCTGCATGAGCCGGCTGGCGAAGTCGGCGTTGGCCGTCGACAACACGCTGTTGAAGCGCTTCGCGTGCTCCGTATAGATGACGGCCGTTACTTTTGCGCGGCCATTGCGCACCGCGAGCGCGCGCGTCATTTCGAGATTGCCGAGATGCGCGCCGATGACGAGCGCGCCACGCCCGCTCTCGACGAGCGCTTCGAACGCGGCGGAATCGTCGAATACGACGTCGTCTTCGGCGATCCGGCCCGACCACGCGGCGAACCGGTCCAGCCCCGACTGCGCGAACGCGAGCATCTGCCGATACGCGGAACGCCAGCCAGGACGCGGCGTGCCCTCGCCCGGAGCGGCGTGCTCCAGATGCGCGAAGTATCGATGCGATGCGGCGCGCGCATCGCGTCCCGTCAGCAGAAAATAGCCGACGACGGGATGCAGCCACAGCCCCGTGAAGCGCACGCCGAACAGACGGCAACTGAGCGCGAGCAGTGCCATGCCGAGCCGGCTGCCGCGCTCGGCGACGCGCCACCAGCCGCCCTCGGCGCGCGTGGCGGCGGAGGTCTTGCGCGGCATCGCTTTGTGCGCGAGGAGCATCGGCAGACGCAGCAGCATGCCGCACACGAGCCGCGTATGACTCGCGCTGATGCGCACGTTGTCCCACAGCACGTCGAAGTGCGACACGCCATCCGTCGCGTAGACGACGCGCGTCGGCACGGTACGGAACGCGAGACGCCGCCAGTACAGGCGCACCAGAATTTCGATGTCGAAGTCCATGCGCGTGCCGAGCCGCACGCTGTCGATGAGCGCGCAGACCGGATCGAGCGGATACAGGCGAAAGCCGCACATCGAATCGCGAATCGTGAAGGAGAGCGTCTCGATCCACACCCACACGTGCGTCAGGTAGCGGCCATAGAGGCGCGACTTCGGCACGCTTTCGTCGTAGACGGGACGCCCGAGAATCACCGCGCCGGGTTCGGCGCGCGCGGCTGAGAGAAAGCGCGGGACGTCGTTCGCGTCGTGCTGGCCGTCGGCATCGATCTGCAACGCGTGCGTATGGCCCGCGCGCCGCGCCGCCCGCAAACCCGCCATCACGGCCGCGCCCTTGCCGCCGTTGACGGGCAAGCGCAGCAGCGTCATCTGTTCGACGTACTGCCGGCCGAGCCGCGCGAGGACGGCTTGCGTGGCCTCGTCGCTGCCGTCGTCGACGACGAACATCGGCAGGCCGTGCACGGCGAGGCGCGCGACGGTGCCGCCGATCGCGTCCTTGTGGTTGTAGATCGGAATGACGATGCATGTCCGCAGGTTCGCATCGCTCATGCACGCTCCCGGTACACGACCACGCCCGACGAACAGTCGCGGCCATTCAGCCGATAGGCGAACTGCACGCGGCGGCGCGCCGCATCGTGCGCGAGCCGCAGATCGAGCAGCGCGCCGGGCGGCACGGGCGCCATGAACTTGAGACGATCGACGGATGCCGCGTCGCGCGTGCCCGCGATGTGCTCCGACGCGAGCCGGATCGCCCAGTCGACCTGCACGACGCCTGGCAGGATCGGCAGATTCGGGAAATGTCCGTCGAAGTGAACGAGCGTGGAAGGCACGCGCAACTCGTAGTGCAGATTGTCGCCGTCGCGCGTTTCGGAGAGCACTTCGAAGCCTTCGGCGCGCGTGCCGAACGACGCCGCGACCGTCGCGACGGGCAGCTTGCCGCGCGCATCGAACGGCAGTGCGATGCGAAAGCGCCAGCGGCGCGGCAAGAGAACGACGTCGAAATACGCGGCGAGATGACGGCGCAGCGCTTTCGCGAGCGCGACGCGGCCTTCGTTGCGCAACACTGCGCTGCCTGCATCGCTCAGCGCGACGACGGCGCCCACGCGCTCCCGCGACGCACCCGCGAGCGGCACGACGCACGCCTGCGTCACATACGGATGCAGCGCGAGCCGCGCTTCCATTTCCGGCAGCGACACGCGCTTGCCGTCGAGCTTGATCACGCGGTCGAGACGGCCTTGCAGGCTGAAGCGGCCGTCATCGTCGAAGGCAATCGCATCGTCGGTGCGATGCCAGTCGCCGTGGCCCAGATGCGGCGAGCGCACTTCGAGCGCGCCGTCGTCTGCGCGACGCACATCGACGCCGGAGAGCGGCTGCCACGCCGGCGTTACGTTCTGCCTGCGCCACGCGATGCCGCCGGTTTCCGTGCTGCCGTAGATTTCGACGGGCGCGTCGCCGAACACGCGCGCGTAGTCGTACGCGGCGTCCGCCGCGAGCGGCCCGCCCGACGAAAAGAACACGCGCGGCGCGGGCGTCAGTTCATCGAAACCGGTCAGCGCGGCCCAGCGCGCGAGTTGCGCCGGCGACGACACCATCACGGTCGCGCCGCAGCACGCGATGCGCAACTGCACTTGCCGCGGTTCGGCGCACAACGCGCGATCGAATGCGCGGCCCGCTGCGAGCGGCCACATCACGCGAAACAGCAGCCCGTAAATGTGCCGGTGTGCCACGCTCGCGAGCATCGTCGCATCGCCGATGAGCGCGCCCCATTCGCGTTCGAGCGTGCGCACTTCGGCATCGAACTGTGCAAGGGTCTTGTGGATCGGCTTCGGGCTACCGCTGCTGCCCGACGTGTAGAGCGTGAGCGGTGCGTGCGGGTCGATCGGCATCGGCATCGGCATCGGCATCGGCATCGGCGGCGCGGCGGCCCTGATCGATTCCGTCGCGGCCAGCGCGCGAATGTCGTCATCGGTCAGCATGGCGTCGTACGCGTGGGCGAGATCGGCGAGATAGCCGGGCGCCGAGCTCGCGGGAATTACCGGCTCCTTGCCGCACGCGAACAGCGCGAAGAGCGCGCAGGCGAAGTCGTACGGATCGTCGATGCACAGCGCGTAGCGGCGCGCCGACTGCTCGCGCAGCCACCACGCGAGGACCGCCACGCGCGTACGGAAAGCCGCGTGCGTGATGATCGCGTTCGCGCTTGCCGCGCGATCGTCGCGGCAGACGGGTCTCTGCGCATCGCTCGCCGCGCACAGCAAATCGTGCAGCGCGATCATGCCGCCTCCGCTCGCCGCGCGCGCGGCAGGATCACGAGATAGCGCCACACGATTTCACCCACGAGCAGCACACCGACGAGTCCATACGAGATCGCGCCGTTGTACAGCGACCATGCCTCGCGCTGCCAGTACAACGCCGTATAGAGCGCGAACAGGCCGTTCGCGGCGAAGAACACGCACCAGATTTGCGTGACGCGGTGCGTGTGACGCACGGCGGCGGCGCTCAGATCGGGCGTGCCGATGCGCGCGAATTTTTCGATCATCGACGGGCCGCGCACGAGCGTCGCACCGAACGCGATCAGCAAGCCGAGGTTCACGAGCGACGGATAGATATGCAACAGGCGTTCGCTATCGGTCCACACGATCGCGGCGGACGCGGCGCTCAGCATGAAGGCGACGATCCAGTCGACGCGCGTGAGCCTGCGCAGCGACACGCTGACGACACCCGTGCCAATGCAGCGCTGCAGCCAGATCAGCGCGAACAGCACGCAGCCGGCGTAGCGCGGCGCGTTCCAGAACCACGCGGCCAGGATCACGGCCGGATAGGCGAGCTTGAACGCGACGTTCAGCGCGAATCCGGCCCAGCCGCGCGCCTTTGCATCGGTGGCCTGCCCGCCTGGCGCGTGCGCGGTCTGCGGCTGCATCATTCCTGCTCGACGAGCAATGACTCGACGGCGGCGACCACGTCCGCGACCGTGCGCACCGACTTGAATTCTTCCGGCTTGATACGGCGGCCCGTCATTTCCTGCAGCTTGATCGCGAGATCGACGGCGTCGATGCTGTCCAGATCGAGCTCTTCGAACAGGGACGCCTCGGGCGTCACGCGCTCCGGCGCAATGCCGAAGTTCTCTTCGAAGATGGCGCGGATGCGCTCAAGGATTTCATTCTCGGTCACGGTCATTCCCCTTCTTTCGTGGCTTCGTCCGCAGCATGCGCAAGCTCGCGCTGGCTCGCCACCAGCGCGACGAGCGTGTTGATCGAACGGAAATGTTCTCGCGCATGCTCGTCATTGGCCGCGATGTTCAGTTGGTAGTGTTCGCGCAGCACGATGCCGATTTCGAGCGCATCGATCGAATCGAGACCGACGCCGTCGGTCTCGAAAAGCGGCGCGTCGTCGTCGATGTCATCGGGCTGCATGTCTTCGAGATCAAGCGCTTCGATCAGAAGCCGTTTGATTTCAAGCTTTAAAGAATCCATAGTCGATCAGATGCCGGGTAATGTGGGCTTCGATCGCGCTCGTCACCGTGCGTGCGGCGAGCGCGGGTGTCTCGTCGCGTGCGGCGAGTTCGTCGGCACGCAGGGGCTCGAGCACGTTCACCTGCATGTGGAATGCACGTTCGGGTATGTCGTGCCAGCGCATGTCTTTCGTGAACGCGGGTGGATCGCAGTCCATCAGCACGGGCAGAATGGGCGCGCCCGACTGCAAGGCCATGTGGGCGAACCCGCGCGAGAACGCGTGCATGCGGTTGCGTGTCGGACTGCGCGTGCCTTCGGGGAAGATGATCATCGTGTAGCCGCGCGCGAGTTGCCGTGCGCCCGCTTCGACGAACTCGACGGGGTTCGCATTGCTCACGTATTCGGCCGCGCGCATCACGCCCCAGAAGAAGGGGTTGCTCCAGTGCGCGCTCTTCACAACGCAACATGCGCGCGGCGTGAGCGAGAGCAGCACCACCACGTCGATCCACGTCGGGTGATTCGCGACGACGATGGCCGCGCGCGGCGCGTCGCGTCTGAGCGCGCGGGCGCCATGCACGTCGAGCTTCATCACGCCGACCCGCACGAGCACGGCGACGAGCGCGCGAACGAACGCGTGAATGATGGCGACGATAATGCGTTGCTTCGAGTCGCGATGCGGCCAGATCGAAGCGAGCGGGCACACGATCAGCGAGAAAGCCAGCCCGCAGACGCCGAACGCGGCGAATGCGAGAGCCGTCGCAACGAGGCGCCAGTAGTAATCAAGCGGCTTCATGCCAGGACCATTGCCAGGTCGAGTTCTTGCAGCGCCATGCGCTCGCCGTGCGCGTGTCGAGACAGTGCTGCACGGCATGGCTCTGTGAAGAGAACGTCGTGCCTAGAAGAGCGGCATCGGTCTCGTCGCTGACCGTTGCGCGCGCGCATTCCAGGCGACCCGTTTGCGCGGATGAGTCGAGCAATATCGCGAGCGCCCCGCCATCGACTTCATCTTCGACGGTGCCGTATGCGGGATCGGCGGGTTCGTCGGCATAGACGAGCAGCACCGGAGCCGAAGGGTCCGTTACGTATTGCGCGTACGCTTCGAGCAAGGCATAGCCGAGGGTTTCAGTGCCCGCGGACAGGGCGCTGGCCGGAGCGCGGTCGCCGCGCACGATGCCGAAAACGCCGGTCATCGTGTTGAGCACGGAAAGACTGAACGACGTGGGCGAGACCGTCTTGCCCGCATCGATGGTGTGCAGGATCTCGGTCGTGCGGCCCAGTTCGCCATGACGCGAAGCGAAGACCAGACGCACTGCAGGCACATGCGCAACGCAGTCGTGCGCCACCTTCAGCGCGGCCCGCGATAGCGTGCTGAGCCGGCGTCGCGTCAAAGGTTCGATGAAGCCTAAGTCGGGAGCGGCGGAAGTGGCGGCAGGCCACAATGACCAGCGAGCAACCGGAATGGTCCAGCGCGTATCGGGCATGTCGGTGTTCGCGTGAGAATTCTTCTAACCGGGCAGAGACGACCGACGGCGGTACGCTATGACGCGCCCAACCGGGCATGGACGCACCCAGCGCTTATATATCGATTACGTTGATTAAGATCAGGTTAACGGCATGAGGGCCGGAATATTTAGGAGTCAAGCGCGCGAATCGGGCGCGCCGTCCGGCCCTTAAAACTGGAGCGCCGGATTTTACCGGCGAATGCGACTGAAAGCAGCATAAATAACTTGCTGATCATCATCCGTCTCAGTTTCGCGACGCGTCTTACCGATCGGCGCCACCACAGCCACTCAAGCACAGAAACCTGTTCGCAGTTGACTCGCGCCGCCTTGGACGCGATCGTCAAATTCTGTGTTTGCAGGCGCAGCGGCGAGACTTCGCGAGCACAACCCGTCCACTGCCGCATGCGCTGACCTGCGAAAAAAGGCCTCCGCTCACTAACTGCGGCACAGCGCGCGCTCCCAGATGGTGAATCAGCAGGTCGATTTGCTACTCGTGCGCGACAACCTTGGACACGCATCATTGACCTTACCTCCACGCCGATGAAGACCGACGCCATCGTGAAACCGACGAGAAGCATCGCATCGACTGGTGACCGATCTTGGAGGCACGACGGTGTTGTAAGCAATCGAGCGAGATGTTTCGCGTGCGTGATTACGCGCGCCGCGCTGGAGTCTTTTTCTTGCTGCCGATCGATGCGGACGCGGTCAAGATGCTCAAGACTTTTCACGATGGCGCCGTACCTATGCCGTCGCTCATGGCGAGCTGCTTGCGCACCCTGTGGCGCGGCTTTCAAGGGAACCGACGAACTAGACGATTAGTTGCAGATTCACCGAGGCGAAGAGCGACCATCCGACGCCGATTACGGTCTCGGAAATTCTCCGAATCAAATCTGAGCTTGCTGCGCACCGCCCCTCGTCTTATTTTCGAGTGTGCCCCTCTCATTTTGCCCGCCCCGTTGGACGGGCATTTTTTTTGTTCGAACCGCGGACGTCGTCGCGAGGCCGTACGCTTTGCTCTCGACCTCACCGAGCTTTTTGCACTTGCGCCTTGAGCTTTTGATCTTGTCCTTCAAATGAGGGATTCGTTCATCCGGCAGGCTCGCCAGATCCCGATCAGCGCGGTTCAGCTCATTCATGTAGCGAGCGATACTATGCTCGAGTTGTTGCGTGCGAGCTTGACGCTTGCGCTTCGTAAAGTTCTTGTCGCCATTGTTGAGCGCTTTAAATTCGCTGTCGCCGATCGCAGCCGTAGCATCCGAGAACAGCTTTAGCCGCCGGCAAAGCACAACAAAGTCGCGGTAGACTTTACGTATTGCAACGCCGTTATCCCTTCGGAAGTCAGCGATGGTCTTGAAGTCAGGCGACAGCCGACCTGGCAACCAGATCAACTCGAGGTTCCGTTCAGTGGCCAATCGAATGTCGACGTTCGATCAGCACCCAACCGTCACGACGGGTAATGGAGAAGTGCTATCGAATTGGCGTTTCGCAACGCATGAATCGTGGTGACAATCCAGAAAGCTCGGCGCGGACGCGCTTGCTCAACGACATAGACGTAACCGAGTACTAGGCCAACTGGAAGCGTACTGATCACATACCTCCAGCTATAGAAATGCAATGATGCGAACAGCACTGCAGACAACGCGATTGCTATCTAAGGTCCGACTCCGAGTTTGTTACGAAGTAGTGTGATGCATTCCTACTGGTTAAATGAAACGTGGGCGGGTGCCGCTGACGAAAACACCGCTGCATAAAAAGCGATGGACTCCGGGTTCGCAATATTTGTCGCAACACCCTGACGAAAAGCGGCACGAAACAGCGGAGTCTTCCGAGGCTGCGCTGTTGCTATGTCGTTCGCTTGCGCCCTTGTAATGAGCCGTAGCCCAAACCATACGAGATAGGCAGCACCGGCAAGCCTGACGCCGACGGCGAGCCACGGGAAGACTGCGAAGACCATCCCGATACCGAGAATGGCGCAAGTGGCCCAAAACAGATTGATCGTCACTATCCCCGCGACGAGCGCGAGCGTGTCGGAGCGGCCGCCCGAAACCGCCCTGTGAACTACCGCGACGAAGTTCGGTCCCGGTATGACGACACCTACGGCATAGACCGAAAAGACCGTTGCAACTGCAGATAAGTCGATCATTGGTAGCCTCGGTGATTGTCTCGCGGAGCATTGGCGGTCAGCATTTTGATGCAGTTTGCGATATGCCGCTCTCGTTCGGCTCCCGCCTGCTCCCCGTTCAAAGAAAAGTCGGCGCGAGATGCGATGAGTTATTCAGCGGCAACGACGACTCGCGTGCGTCTGCGTGCTGCTACGCGCTTCGTGCACCACTGAACGACTATGGCGAGCAATGCCGCTTCGAAGAAGGCCAAGGTGGGTCGTTGGTATGGAAGCGTGATACTCAACAGTAGACAGAATGCTGCGAACGAAAAACGCCCTAGCACCATGCCTCGCAACAACGAGATTACAAAAGCAGGCCCGTGCGCGCGTTGGGACGACACTGAAAGGATGATCCCGAGCAGCGGGAAGACTGCAAGCAACCCACTCCACGTTGGGCCAGCCCAAGCTGATAACGATGTAACACAGAAAGTCAGGATAGCGCCGGCGATCATTCTGCCTGGCAAGTCGAACCGGGAAAGCGGCGCTCCGGCCGCAACGCTTGAAGTTTTCGGCAAGAACGACTGCCCAATGGACACTGCTGCGACAGCAACGATCGACGCCCACAGAGGCGAAGTCGGCAGGAACGAGAGACCACACGCGCATAGGAACCAGACGACGAGACCGGCGACTAGAGCGACTGGCCAGGAGCGCGACCGACAAGTCCACGCATAAGCGAAGTTGAACCCTTCCGACGCAAGGATTGCCGCCAGCGATAGGGTTGCCGCGCGTGCTCCGAACACGCCTCCGTGCGATAGCGTCAAGAGGTACAGAATCGGCCCGGCTACGACGGGCAATCCAGCCAGCCAACCAGCGATCGAGGGTCCCCACCACTTACCCGACATCGAAACGACAAGCACAAACAGGGGAACCAGTGTCAGCTTGAGCGCGAGCATGATGGTACCGAGGCACTTAAAGCCGCATTCTACTGTGTGACGCTGGGTGAAGTCTGCAAGTGCCGGGGTCGACCGGATCGGATTCGCTTCTCGAGCCACAAGTGACGTTCGAATTCGCGCGAAGCGGTCACTCGCGTTCTATCGGCGACCGGCTTACGTGAGGTATTCTGCTGGTTGCGGAAGAGGTTCCTATCAAGCTCCGTTTATGACGAAGAAAATGAAAACAGGTATGAAAGGAGCTAGCTTCCCCACAGCAGAACGCGTGTTGGGAAGTTATCTGCTTAGCGTAACTGTCGGAGTAGCTTTCCTAACATTGGTTTTCCTCGTAGCCTTGCCGGCCGGAGGACACGGCGCCATACAAGTCATGGTCATGACAGTAATGGCGTTCTTATTCACGTGGCTGACGGGAGTGATCGTTGCAGCCCTACCTTGCGCACTTCTCGCGTTTTTAGCGCGCCGCTTCGCAATCAGGAACTTGCTTTTCTACCTGATTGCCGGTGTCGGTATTGGACTGCTTCTGGTGCCGGTGTTTCTCGGCATCACCAACTCGTTCTCCTGGTACACCGATCCGCCTGACCGAACGGACCTGACGATGCTCCAAGGCATGAGGCAGGTAGGGGTAGGCTTTGCCATCGCGGGCGGCCTCGCTGGTCTGACGTTCTGGAAGCGCGCAGGCCTGCATTATCGCTAGGGTCGGTTCTTCGCTTCAGGCATGTGACCAGTACCACCGCGCACGTTTTTCTGCGATTCGGAGAACGCTCCTCAATGTCTGAAACTGAACGAGAGTACGCATCTTCCGATGCGTAAGCCCAACATTCACGGTCGGAAACATTTGAACGACTGGAAACGATCTTGAGGCTGCATACCTCGGCACAATAAAATTTTTGACAGGCTATTCGCTGCGCTAATCCGCGCACCAACTCGGCGACCGCCGGAAGCCGCTGCGGATACCGTATAGCGACGTAGCGCTGAGTCTCGACAGCTACTGCCTCGCCTGACCTATCGGCAGCGAGTGTGACGCCCGAATAGACATCAAGCGGATTCAGGAATCACAGCAAATGTCATTCTTGCGCGGCCAAATCAGGGCTTTCATCTTTCTCGCCCCGGCAACGATAGCTAAACAATCACTTCCCAAATTCCCCTTCCGAGCGCTCTTGCTTTGCGACCAGCGTGAGCCTTTCATCGCTCGCCTTTTCTTCTTCCAGGGTCTCAAGGAGGAGCTTCATGCCGTCGTGATATCCAAGCTTCTTTGCGAGCGTGGCGAGGCTTCCCTAAGCTGCAATCTCATAGTGCGCGACCTTCTGAGCCGCCGCGATGCGCGCCGCATCGAGGATGGGTCCTTTTTGGATTTTTCGATCTGTTCTTGCCCATCTTCGACAACACCAGTCGCAATGTTGTCGCGGGTAGTAGACAGTAAGCCAATCGATGCTGCCTTTTGGGTTACCTGACCGTCATCGCAATAACAGGAGAAAACTAGGTCCGCTATAATCCTTGCCATGAAATTTCTCCGGACAATACTCCTTCTGCTGCTTTGCGCCATGCTGCCCATCAGTGGGCTGGCAGCCAGCGGCCTGACCGGAGAATGTCCGATGAGCATGGGTTCCGACGAAGGCAGCACAATGTCGTCGGAGATGCCCGGCTGCGAAACGATGAAATCGTCTCAGCCCGAAAAAGCCAAAGGGTTTTTTTGCAAGGTAACCGCGCATTGTCAGCTCGGTAGCCTCTATCACCCGGTGTCGCACATCGAGATAACGCGTCCCGCCGGGTTGTCAACCTCCGTCGTGTTTCACTATGCGCAGTCACTCACCGTCCGTGAACCGGCCGGTCTCTGGCGACCTCCGCGCACCACCTAATCCCTCACTGACAGGTTCGCCGCATGTGCGGCGAGGTCGTCCTGCGTCCAGGACGTGGAGTTCCTATGGAACTCCGCCGTTGGGGTTAGAACATGCCTTCAATCATTGGCACGCCGTCACACCGGTGTGCGCCACTGCGCGCGCGTGCGCTTTTTGCCGCGCTCCTGCTCGCAAGCATGGCCACGCACGCTCAGGAAACACCCATCACGCTTGAGGCGGCACTGCAAGCCGCGACCGACCACTCTGCCGCGATGGGCGCGGCGCAGGCCTCGGTACGAGCCAGCTCGGAAGCGGCCGTGCGAGCAGCTCAGTTGCCCGACCCGATGCTCAGGGCGGGGGTCGACAATCTGCCCGTGACAGGCCAGCAGAAGTTCACGATTGGCCAGGATTTCATGACGATGCGCCGCATCGGCATCGAGCAGGAGTGGGTGTCGAGCGAGAAGCGTCGACTGCGCTCCGCATTGGCGGACGATGTGGTCGACCGCGAGCGAGCAGGCTATCTCAGACAACTTGCAAACACTCGCCAACAGACTGCAACAGCCTGGCTCAACGCGACTTATGCAAAGAAAGCCGTCGTGTTGCAGCAGGAACTCGCCGAGCACATGAACCATGAGCTCGAGGCGATCAAAGCCACTTATCGCGCTGCGAAATCGACTGCCGCCGATGTCATCCAGGCCAGGGCTATGCTCGCGCAGACGCAGGACCAATTGCTCAGGGCTCGACAGAGCTTGCAAACCGCGCTTATCGGTTTGTCGCGCTGGACCGCCACACCGGTTCTGGACGTAAGCGGAGAGCCGCCCGCGCCGCTGTCATATGTGACGATTCTGCCGCCTGAAGAGTTGCGCGAGGTTCAGCCGGTGCTCGTCGCCGCATCCCGGGAGATTGCCGTCGCCGATGCCGACACCTCCGTCGCGAACAGTAATCGCAGTCCGAACTGGTCCTGGGAAGTCGCCTACCAGCAACGCGGCGGGGCGTACTCGAACATGGTGTCGATTGGCGTCAGCATTCCACTTCCGATCGATCGAAAAGACCGCCAGGACCGGGATGTTAGCGAGAAAGCGGAACTGGCGACCCGGGCGCGGCTGATGTACGAGGACGCGCAGCGTCAGGTGGAAGCGGACATCCGCGCACAGTCGGCCACGCTCGCGAGCGGTCGCGAACGCATTGCCAGTCTCTCCAAGTCCCTGCTGCCGGCAGCCGACCAGCGCGTACAGCTCGCGGCAGGCGCGTACAGGGCAGGCACGGGCTCGCTTGCCGACACCTTTGCTGCCAGACGTGCGCAACTCGACGCTGAACTTCAGGTGCTCGACCTGCAGCGTGACGTGTCGCAGACCTGGGCCCAGCTCGAATACCAGGTCGTGCCCGCCTCGGTATCGGCTTCCATGCCCGTCAGTCAGTGAAGAGGAACAGCATGCAAAAGAAACAACTGGCACGCGCGGCCCTGATGGTGTTTGCCGCAGCGGCGCTGCTCGGTGTCGGCTATATCGTCGGGACGCATCGTACGGCAGCGACGAATACGCCCGCCACCACGGCGGCTTCCGCTCCGGGCGACAAACTTGACTCAAAGACGGGGCGGAAGGTGCTGTACTGGCACGACCCGATGGTGCCCAACCAGCACTTCGACAAGCCGGGCAAGTCCCCTTTCATGAACATGCAGCTAGAGCCCGTCTATGCGGACGAAGGCGGCGGCGCCACAGGCATCAGGATCGACCCGGGCCTCCAGCAGAATCTCGGCATCCGCTACGCGACAGTGCGCCGGCAGGAAACGCCGGAAGGGTTCGATGCCGTCGGCACCACGCAGTTCGACGAATCACGGTCCGACGTCGTGCAATCACGCGTCACGTGCTACATCGACCACCTTTACGCCAGTGCACCGATGCAGCGGATTGCAAAGGGCGCACCGATTGCGTCGCTGTTCGTACCCGACTGGCTGGCACCCCAGGAGGAATATCTCGCGCTCAGGCGCGGCGCAACGGACAGCAGCATGCTCGAAGCGTCACGTGCGCGCATGCGGGCGCTCTCGATTCCGGACGGTGTCATCGCGGCCCTCGACAGGACCGGCAAGGCGCAGACCCATGTCGTGCTGTCGTCGCCTGAAACCGGCGTCGTGAGCGAACTGAACGTCAGGAATGGCGCGATGGTCACGCCGGGGCAGACGCTCGCCAAAATCGCGGGGCTCTCGAAGTTGTGGCTGGTCGTCGAAATCCCGGAGACGCTTGCCTTGAACGTGCAACCCGGGATGACCGTCGATGCCACGTTCAGCGGCGATGCGTCCGAGCACTTCAAAGGTCAGATTCGGGAAATCCTGCCCGGCATCAGCACGACGAGCCGGACGTTGCAGGCGCGCCTCGAACTCGACAACTCAGCGCTCAAGCTGACGCCGGGCATGCTGATGCGTGTGCGCGTCGCTGGCCAGAAAGCAGTGCCGCGGCTGCTGGTGCCTTCAGAAGCCATCATCACAACCGGCAAACGCTCGGTCGTCATCGTGAAGAGCGGCGACGGACGACTGCGACCTGTGAGCGTCACCCCAGGCAACGATGTTGGCAACGAGACCGAGGTACTCAGCGGTCTGAACGACCGCGAGACTGTCGTCGCTTCCGGCCAATTCCTTATCGATTCCGAGGCCAGCCTCAAATCAGTGCTTCCGAGGCTGGAAGGTGGCTCCGCATCCGAAGCCGTGGGCGCCGCACCCGCGACGAGTGCAGCTCCAGTCTCGGTCCCCGCGGCGACTCCGACGTACGAGACCACCGGCAAGGTCGAGAAAGTGACGGCTGGCGAGATCACCTTTTCGCACCAGCCCGTACCGGCCCTGAACTGGCCCGCCATGACGATGTCGTTCAGCAAGCCAGCGCCCGATGCGTTTCCCGATGTGAAACCGGGAGAGATCATGCACTTCGTTTTCCGGCAGTCTGGCGACGACTACCAACTGACAAAGGTCGAACCGATTGGAGGCGCAAGATGATTGCGCGTCTCATCCGCTGGTCCATTCACAACCGCTTCCTCGTATTGCTGGTCACCGCGCTGGTCACGGCGTGGGGCGTCTACTCGGCGACGGAAACCCCCATCGATGCGTTGCCCGACCTCTCCGACACGCAGGTCATCATCAAGGCTTCGTACCCTGGCAAGGCGCCGCAGGTCATTGAGGACCAGGTCACCTATCCGCTCACCACCACGCTGCTTGGCGTGCCGGGTGCGAAGACCATCCGCGCCTATTCGTCGTTCGGCGACGCGTTCGTGTACGTGCTCTTCGACGATAAGACCGACCAGTACTGGGCACGCTCGCGCGTGCTCGAATACCTGAACCAGGTGCAAAGCCGCCTGCCCTCGGGCGCGACCGTCTCGCTCGGCCCGGACGCAACCGGCGTGGGCTGGGTGTACGAGTACGCGCTCGTCGACAGAACCGGGCAGCACGACCTCGGGCAACTGCGCGCGCTGAACGACTGGTTCCTGAAGTTCGAACTGAAGGCGGTGCCGGACGTGTCGGAGGTGGCCAGCATCGGCGGCATGGTGCGCCAATATCAGGTTGTCCTCGACCCGGACAAACTGCGCGCATATGGCATCACCCAGGCGACGGTGATCGATGCGCTGGGTAAGGCAAATCAGGAATCGGGCGGTTCGGTGGTCGAGATGGCGGAGTCCGAATACATGGTCCGCTCATCCGGTTACCTTCGCTCGCTGGATGATTTCCGCAACATCGTGCTGCGCACGAATGATGCGGGCACGCCGGTGCTACTCGGCGATGTGGCGCGCATCCAGATCGGACCCGAGATGCGGCGCGGAATCGCGGAGCTGAACGGACAGGGCGAAGTCGCAGGCGGGGTCATCGTGATGCGCTCGGGCAAGAACGCGCTGACGACCATCGACGCGGTCAAAGCGAAGCTCGCCGACCTGAAACGGTCCCTGCCACCTGGCGTCGAGGTGGTAACGACTTACGATCGATCTCAGCTCATCGAGCGCGCGGTGAACAACCTCAAGGACAAGCTTCTCGAGGAGTTCATCGTCGTCGGGATTGTCTGTGCAGTCTTTCTGTTTCATCTGCGCAGCGCTTTCGTGGCGATTCTGTCGTTACCGCTCGGTGTCCTCGCAGCGTTCATCGTGATGCGCTATCAGGGCGTCAACGCAAACCTGATGTCGCTCGGCGGCATCGCGATTGCCATCGGCGCGATGGTTGATGCAGCCATCGTGATGATCGAGAACGCTCACAAGCACCTGGAGGCTTTTGAGCACGAGTTCCCCGGCACGCGGATTTCTGCCGCGCAACGCTGGGAACTCATTGCGACGTCCGCCGCGGAAGTAGGACCAGCCCTCTTCTTCTCCCTGCTCATCATTACGCTGTCTTTTATTCCAGTGTTCTCGCTGGAGGGCCAGGAAGGGAAGCTGTTTTCGCCGCTCGCATTCACGAAGACCTACACGATCGCGGCAGCAGCCGGTTTGTCGGTCACGCTTGTGCCCGTCCTGATGGGTTATCTCATCCGAGGCCGCATTCCGCATGAGAACGCCAACCCCATCAACCGCGTGCTAATCCGGCTCTACAAGCCGCTGCTCGAAGCGACGCTTCGACGCCCGTGGTTTGTGATCGGGCTCGCCGTGATTGCGCTGGCTGTCACGATCATTCCGATCTCGCGCCTCGGCGGAGAATTCCTGCCGCCGCTCGACGAGGGCGACCTGCTGTACATGCCGACGGCGCTTCCTGGCATCTCGGTTGAGAAAGCGTCCGAACTGCTTCAGCAGACCGACCGGCTCATCAAGACGGTTCCGGAAGTGGCAACCGTGTTCGGCAAGTCGGGCCGCGCCGACACGGCCACAGACCCCGCACCGCTCGAGATGTTCGAGACCACGATCCAGTTCAAGCCGCGAAGCCAGTGGCGTCCAGGAATGACACCCGCGAAGCTGGTCGACGAACTGGATGCGACAGTCAAGGTGCCAGGGTTATCGAACGTGTGGGTGCCGCCCATCCGTAATCGCCTTGACATGCTGTCGACGGGCATCAAGACGCCCGTTGGGATCAAGATCTCCGGCGCGGACCTCTCGCAAATCGACCGCATCGCGACACGGGTCGAAGCGACGGTGAAGGAGCTGCCCGGCGTGAACTCCGCACTCGCTGAACGTCTCAACGGTGGACGGTACATCGATGTCGATATCGACCGGTCGGCGGCGGCGCGTTACGGGCTTGGCGTGGGGGATATCCAGGCAGTCGTATCCTCCGCTGTTGGCGGCGAGAACGTCGGCGAGGTGATTGCCGGCCGGGAGCGCTTCCCCATCAACATCCGCTATCCACGCGAAGTTCGGGACTCTCTCGAGAAGCTGCGACAACTGCCCGTCCTCACAGACCGCGGCGCGCAAATCCAGCTTGGCGACGTTGCGCACATCATGATCGCCGACGGTCCACCGATGATTCGCAGCGAGAACGCGCGTCTTTCTGGCTACGTCTATGTCGACATCCGCAATACGGACCTGCAGTCGGCGGTGAAAGCGATGCAGCGTGCGGTCGCAGAAAAGGTCGTTCTCTCTCCAGGCTACTCGATTGCCTGGTCCGGGCAGTTCGAGTACTTGGAGCGCGCGACGGCCAGGCTCCGAACCGTCATTCCCGTGACGCTGGTCGTCATTTTCGTGCTGCTTTTCCTGACGTTCAACTCGACGGCCGACGCGTTGTTGCTTATGTCGACGGTACCGTTCGCGCTAATCGGCGGGCTCTGGTTCATCTGGGTACTGGGTCATGCCGTGTCGGTCGCGACATCGGTGGGATTTATCGCGCTCGCGGGTGTGGCCGCGGAATTCGGCGTCGTGATGTTGTTGTACCTGAAAGGCGCGCTCAACCGACGTCTCGACGATGGCGAGCCGCTGACCGAGGCGCTCTTGTTCGATGCGATCCGCGAAGGCGCCGTGCTGCGGGTGAGGCCGAAAGCGATGACCGTTGCGGTCGTGCTGGCCGGTCTCATTCCGATCATGGTCGGCCACGGCACAGGATCGGAGGTCATGCAGCGTATCGCCGCGCCGATGGTCGGTGGCATGGTCACGGCGCCAATTCTTTCGATGTTCGTGATTCCCGCCGCCTGGTTTCTGCTACAGCGCCGTCGCGCACGGCAGGCCGGCGCGACCCAACTTCACCATGCAGTAGCTTCCGGCGCGCGAGTGCCATCCACCCAACCAGGAGAAATTCAATGAAGAAACTGATCGTTGCATCTGCCGCTTGTGCAACCGTGTTTGCGGCCCCCGCGTTTGCGGGCGATGACATGGCCGGCATGAACATGACAGCGAAGCCGTCGGCTGCGAAGGCCTCGTCGAAGACCGCGCTCACCGATGCGGAAGTCAAAAAGGTCGACGCGGCGACCGGTATGGTCACGCTTAAACATGCCGCGCTGGAAAATGTGGGCATGCCGCCGATGACGATGGCGTTCAAAGCAAAGGATGCCGCGTTGCTCAAGCAGGTTCACGAGGGTGACAAAGTCAAGGTCCGCGTCGAGAACGTTGACGGAAACCTGACTATTGTGAAGCTCGAAAAGCAGTCTTGATGAGACCGTTCGGTATCCGCATAGTGTGGCTCCAGGAGGCAGAACAACGGGGCCGGTGGATCACGGCCACGATGATTGCCTTTTCAAGTCGGCCTGCGATCTTGACGCGCGAAGCGGATTCCGAACAGGTGAGCATTCCCGCGTTCCTTTTTCATCCGATCGGTCCCTTGACGAAGAATATGCTGTGCTGTCTCGCCTATTTCGTCATGATGGAGGGCTCATTGAACCGCAGAACGGTCTGCGAACGCTGCCGGAACACTTCTTGCTCAATGCACGGGCAACAACCCGTTCGATTCCCCCGTCCAATCCACGGAAGCCTTCGTAAGCCGGACTTCATTCAAGGCCTATGGTCAACGATCTCTGGTACAAAAACGCGATCATCTACTGCCTGTCCGTCGGCACGTTCATGGACGCGAACGGCGATGGCGTCGGTGACTTCCGGGGCCTGCTGCGGCGGCTCGACTACCTTCAGGGGCTCGGCATCACCACCATCTGGCTGATGCCCTTCCAGCCGTCGCCCGGCCGCGACAATGGCTACGACATCACCGACTACTACAACGTCGATCCGCGCTACGGCTCGCTCGGCGACTTCACGGAGTTCACGCACGCGTGTCATCAGCGCGGCCTGCGCGTGATGATCGATCTCGTAGTGAATCACACGTCGGACCAGCATCCGTGGTTCCGGGAAGCGCGGCGCGATCCCGAATCGAAATATCGTGACTGGTATGTCTGGTCGAAGAAGCGGCCGGCCAACGCGGAGGATGGGGTGGTCTTCCCCGGCGTGCAAAAATCGACATGGACCTACGACAAGGAAGCGGCCATGTGGTACTTCCATCGCTTCTACGAGTTCCAGCCCGACCTGAACACGGCCAACCCTCTCGTGCAGGCCGAGTTGCTCAAGATCATGGGCTTCTGGATCCAGCTCGGCGTCTCGGGCTTCCGCATGGACGCCGTGCCGTTTGTCATCGCCACCAAGGGCGCGCAGGTGAAAAGACCGGTCGAACAATACGACATGCTGCGAACGTTTCGCGAGTTCCTGCAATGGCGCAAGGGCGACGCGATCATTCTTGCGGAGGCGAACGTACTGCCCGACACCGACATGAAGTACTTCGGCGACGCCGGCGAACGATTGCAGATGATGTTCAACTTCCAGGTCAATCAGAACACGTTCTATGCGCTCGCGAGCGCGGACGTCGCGCCTCTCAAGAACGCGCTGGAGGCGACGAAGTCACGCGCCGCAACGGCTCAATGGGGCGTATTCCTGAGAAATCACGACGAACTCGATCTCGGCCGGCTCTCGCCCAGGCAGCGTGAAACCGTGTTCGCGGCGTTCGGCTCCGATCCCGCCATGCAGCTCTACGATCGCGGCATCCGTCGCCGCCTTGCGCCGATGCTCGATGGCGATCGTCGTCGGCTGGAACTTGCGTACAGCCTGATGCTGACGCTGCCGGGAACGCCCGTCGTGCGTTACGGCGATGAAATCGGCATGGGCGACGACCTGCGCCTGCCCGAGCGCGAAAGCGTGCGCACGCCGATGCAATGGTCCACCGAGCCGCATGCCGGCTTCACGAAGCATGATCGCCCCGTCTGTCCGGTGATCTCCGGCGGACCGTACGGCTTCGAACGCGTGAATGTCGCGAACCAGCGCCGCGACCCGAACTCGCTGCTGAATTGGATCGAGCGAATGATCCGCATGCGCAAGGAGGTGCCTGAGATAAGCTGGGGCGATTTCGCGATTCTGAAGGCATCGCGCGATGACGTGCTCGCAATGCTTTACCACTGGCGCAACAACTCGGTGGTCTGCGTGCATAACTTCAGCGCCGCCGCGTGCACGGTGAAGTTCCGCGTCGGCTCTAAAGCTGGCGAAAACGACGTACTCGTGAACCTGCTCTCCGACGACCACAGCCAGGGCAACGCGAAGGGGCAGCACACGGTCGTGCTCGAGCCTTACGGCTATCGATGGTTCCGGGTAGGCGGTCTCGACTATCTCCTGAAGCGCAGCGAAGTGTGACGTACATCAGGACGATTTTTGCAGTCCACTGACGACGACAGTGTTTGCGATTCGGTCATGGAGGGCTTGCCTGCGCGGATTGAAGAATACCCAGAGAAAGCCCGCTCCACACGTGGTGAACGTGAGGACGTAGCCCACCGTGCGCAAGACGGCTTGCCTGCGGGTGATCGGCTCGTGACTATCGGCGTCCACAATCCGCAATCGCACCACGCGCTTTCCCGGTGACGTCCCCCACACGACCCATAAAACACCGGTTATGAGTAGTGGGATGCATTGGGCCACGATCAGCCACAGGATGAAAGTCGCCGCGAGCGCATCGGGCGACAGCAGGATTTCTTCGGAGGACGGCCCTAACGGGATAAACAGAAGGATAACCGTCCACCAGATCGAATCGATGAACAAAGCGCGGGCGCGCTCGGAATACGTGGCGAGGCGCATCTTGGGCTGCGGCGTGAAATCGTCTCACCGGTAGTGCGGCCGCCTTGCGTCTTTACCGTGCAGTGACATCCCTGGCTTGAACATCAACGGTCGCCGGGATCGAGTTTGCCGTGGAGGCCGACGTTGAGGCATCGCCCACGCCGTCCTTGAAAGACTTGACGGCACCGCCCAAGTCGGAGCCGACACTACGCAACTTCTTGGTGCCGAAAACAAGCGCAACGATCGCCAAAACGATAAGCCAATGCCCGATGCTGAGACTTCCCATATCACCCATCCATAAAGAAAAACGCTTAAATTCGAGCGGAATGCGCAATATTTACTTCACGCCCCGCCCCACTCGTCTCGTATTCTGTCATAAAAATCAATGGCTTATGTGACCCCGTTTCGCATCGAGACGCGGCAGGCGACAGGCTCCGGTGGCAACCCGTTTGCCTTGCGAGTGCAGAGAGAGTCGGCAGGCTATCCCATGAGACCCGCAATTTGTTCCTCGAGATGCTGTAGCCCGGTTGTCGCAGGCTGCGCCTCTACAACGCCGAACATCTCGCTTCGGTTCGGCGACGGGTCTACGAGGAAGTTTCTCGGATGCTCGTTTTGTCGGTCCCAAGGGAGCATTGCCTCGGGCGGAACGACTTCGAAAGCGCTCCCGATGGCGAGAAACAGATCGCACGCGCGCATCTCTGCCCGAAGCCGATGGAGACTTTGATAGGCAGGGGCCGCCTCGCCGAAGAATACGACTCCCGGTTTGACGCCTTCGTGGTTTCCGCAAATCGGGCAGGCAGCCGCAGCGTCGAAATACAGCCCTTCTTTCGGAAACGCGAGATCGCACGCGGTGCACAACAACGAGTTCAAATCGCCGTGGAGGTGGATGACGGAGGTGGCGCCGGCTTTCTCGAGCAGGTCATCGACGTTCTGAGTCAGCAACTGGACGCGCTCGGCTCCCCACTTGGTCTGCCACTTGGCGAGCAGCTTGTGCGCGGCATTCGGCTCGGCACCATGCTTCTCGCGAATGCGGTCGTTGTAGAACCGGAAGACGGCCTGACGGTTCTTGCGCCATGTGTGGATATTGCAGACCTCGTCGACGCTGTTGCGAGTCCAGATACCGTCGCCTGTACGGAACGTCGATAGGCCACTTTCAGCGGACAATCCCGCGCCGGAAAACACATAGAGCCTGGGCGTCCTGTTATCCATATCTCGATGCTTGCGCCTTGCGCGATTCCATCAGTTTCTTTGTGCGTCCGCCCTTAAAGCGTCGCTCCGAATCCAATCGACTGCAGAATTCGCGTCGTCATTTGATTCAGCCGTGCGCAGCCGTATCGAAAAATTCGAGCCATCGGCTCACCCGACCGTCCTCGACTGTGAAGATGTGCACCCATTCCGTCTCGAACGGTCTGCCCGTCGCCTTGACGACAGCGGCGACGAAGCCGATCACGACGATACGGTTGCCAGCATCAATGAATTCGCGGGGCTCGAATCGGGTGATCTCTTCCGCATCGAGCAGGTCCTTGAAGAAGCGTTCAACCTCCTCGCGTGTTCGACAGCAGGTCGCGTAAGGCAGGCTCGACGGTCCGACGACTCGCCAGTCAACGACGTCCGGAATCAAAGCCAACACGCCAGCCACATCGCCACAGGCAAAGGCGGAATACGCTTTCTTGACCACGTCTATCGCATTGGGCATGTCAACCTCCGAGCGGCTGTCTCATGTTTGAAGTGAGGCAACTCGGACTTGACGTCGACGCTCTGCCCCTCGAAATCATAGAAGCTGCCAATGCGCGATTCACGCTGCACTGCGACGCATGATAAGCCACGAAAACCCCCGGATCACGTGCCGCGCCGTCCCAAAGCGGTCACGCGCACGGACGCGAATCTTCAGCGCGTGCAACATTCGTAGCCTGCGCTCCCGCGTTGCCGCCTTGAAAAAATGCGCGCAAACATGACACGCGCAAGGGCCGGAGCATGAGAGGCAAGTCTCCGCATGAGAGAGACGCACACGTACGCGATACGAGGAAGAACCCCCATGAAACCGGGAAAGAATGGACCGTGGACTCGGCTGCGTGGCCGACGGCGACTGCTGATCTCCGTCGTTGCGTTCGTCGCCGTACTGATCGCGATCGGCTCAGCCGTAGTGCGGCACCGCATGGCGGACCAGCATCACGATCCGCTTCAGACGACGAGCATCGTCTATCAGATGCGGCAGGATCCGTCGCCATGGGCACGCACCGAGAACGACGCCTCGCGCATGCTCACGGATATCCGCGAGAAGCGTGTGGCCGCGATCGGCGTGACGCTCGATGCCATCCTCGTGTCGACAAAAAGCGGCCTGCAGTACTTCGTCAGCGACCGGTTCGCGGTGTTCTCGCAGTCGTTGCTGCTCAATGCAATCAAGGGCGAAAGCGCGCCGGACTACCAGATCGCGTGGCTGCCGAACGTGTCCATCGGCGCACAGGCGGGCATAGGTCCGTTGCTCGCCGTCTTGCGTGATTCGGTCGTCATGCTGGTGTACGTGCTGATGCTGGCCCTTATCCTCTGGTACGTGCGCCGCGAAATGAAGGGTGACGCCACGCTGATCACCGCGCCACCCGACACGAGTTTCGACGACGTGATCGGCGCGGTCGAGGCAAAGGCCGCGCTCGAGGACATCAAGGCCTATCTGCGCGATCCGAAGTCGTTCTCGAAGCTGGGCATCCGTCCGCCATGCGGCGTGCTGATGACGGGCGGTCCGGGGGTCGGCAAAACGCGGCTTGCGCAGGCGCTGGCGGGTGAGTGCGGCGCGCGCTTCATCGCGATCACGGGGAGCTTTTTCAGCGCGAAGTACTACGGCGTCGGCATTCAGAAGGTCAAGCATCTGTTCAAGACGGCGCGCAAGCATGGCCCGGTAGTGATCTTCATCGATGAAGCCGACGGGCTCGCCGCACGCACCAGCGGCGCGTCCGGTTCCGCCGACGCCGAAAGCAACCGCATCATCAATCAACTGCTCGCGGAGATGGACGGCTTCGAGAAGAACGAAGGCGTGATTCTCGTCGCCGCGACCAACTTCCCCGAGAATCTCGACGAAGCGCTCCGCCGTCCGGGCCGCTTCGATCGCATCGTGCCGGTGCGTCTGCCGGACGTATCGGATCGCGTGAAGATTTTCGAGTATTACCTGGGCAAGCTGCCGTCGTGTTCGACCGATATCGACTGCAATCAACTGGCGCGGCTGACGGTCGGTTTGTCGCCCGCGTCGCTGTCGATGATTGTCAACCAGGCCGGCTTGATCGCGCGCAGGCAAGGCGCGGGCATGGTGTGCGCGGAGCATCTGCGCGAGGCGGTCAAAGTCGCGCGCATCGGCGACGTGAGTCGTGCGGAGAAGGCGCTCGACGCGGACGAAGTGCGTCGCGTCGGCGTACATGAAGCGGGGCACGGCATTGTCGCTGCGCTGCTGGGCGCCGGCGTGCTGGAGGAACTGACGGTGCTGCCGCGCGGCGGTGCGTTGGGCATGGCGCTCATCACGAAGCCGCAGGACAAACACCTGTATCGCCGCAGCGAGCTGGAGAAGGAACTGATGGTGCTGCTCGGCGGACGCAATGCGGAGTTGCTGGTGTTCGGCGAGGCATCGAGCGGCGCGGCGCAGGACTTGCAGGAAGCATCGCGCATCAGTCTGGAGATGGTGTCGCGGCTCGGCTTCGGACGCGAAGGCAATCTGTTCAGTCTCGCCGCGCTACCGCGCGAGAGCGCCGGACGGCAACTCGACGGTGCGATCGAACAGGCCAATGCGCTATTGAACGAGATGAACGAGCGCTGCTTCGACCTGCTCGCGCGAAACGAATCGATCCTGCGCGATGTCACTCTTGCGCTGACCAGGACCGAGACGGTGCCCGGCGCATATGTCTATGATCTCATCCGCGAGAGCGAAGTCACGCGGCCGCCCAAGCTGGAAGCGGTGTATTTCAGTGCCTCGACCAGCGAGCGGGCTGCCGATGACTTGATGCCTTTCGCGGCTCCCGACGATGCCGTCAGAATCTGTACTTAAGCCGGACCTGTCCGCCGTTCTCAACCTCGTGCGCGGCAACGACTCCGTCGTACTCCAGACGCACATCGAGGCGCTTGGTCGTATACACCTCCACCCCGGCGGAGAACTTGCCTGCGACGTGCGCATTGGTGAGCGTATTGGTGAAGTTGCCGTAACCCGGGGCAGCGGCAAAGGACGCGTCGGTCGTGTAGCTATTGCCTGCAATGAAGCTGACCCCGGCGCCGACATAGGCGTCGACTGTCGCTGACCCGATCTGCGCACGCGTCCCGATCCGCAGATTCGGTGTGCCGGTCGCAATGAGGCTGTTCGCGCTCTTCACCTTCAGGTTCAGCGCACCCGCACCGCTCTCCGTGTAGCCGGGGAGATTGACGTCGTTCAGATCGGCGTCGAGTGCCGGCTCCAGGTAGAAGCGGTCGAACGGGATCTGGTAGGCCGCGCGCAAGTGCAGTCCGAGCGTGTACGAATCGGGCGAGGCGGTCGCCACCGCGTTGGCGCCCGGGATGACGCGCGAGCTGTTCATCCAGCCGTAGCTGGCGTCCGCCGCACCGGTGAAAGTCCACGGCCCGACCTCGTGCTTCAGCGCGACGACGCCCAGAAGCGCATTGCCGTTGGCGCTCGTCAGATTGTCGTTGCCGGTGAAGCGGTCGGTCTCGTAGCCGATGGCGCCGCCGAGGAACCAGCCGGGCTGCAGTTCGACCTGACCGCCGACCTTCATCGTCGAACCTTGCCAGCCGTAGCCCGGGAAGGAAGCGTCGGCGCTGCGATTTTCCCACATGCCCGAGGCGCGGAACCACACGCAGGAGCCCTGCTTTCTCACGGCGGTGTCGTCATCGGCGAACACCGGGCAACTGAAGACGGAGCGCGCGAATGCCTGGCTCGCCTGGTAGCGCGCCGCAGCGATGCCGAGCAGTTCCTGGCCGGAGACGGCGGTCAGCGTCTGCGCATAGCCCGACGCGCTACCGACGTTGCCGAAGGCGCCGAAGATGGGTGCGAAGGCGGGATCGGCACTGTTCCACAGCCGGTCCAGGTTGGCTGCGACGCTCTGCTGTGTGGCCGAAGTACCCTTGCTCGCACCCACGAAATCCGCATCGGTCTTGATGGCGACGGTGTTGCCCTGCATCACTGGCGTGAAGCGGTAGACGGGCGTCGAGGTACCCGCGAGCGTCGCATCGGGCTGGATGCCGCCGGCTGCCGTCAGCACAGTGCTCGTACTCTTCAGATAGCTCACCGGGTCGACCTGCACCTTGCCGGCAAGCGCGGCGCTACCGGTAACATCGAGCAGATCGGATCGTTTGTTGGCCGGGTCGATCTGGACGTTCAGCGCGCCAGTCGGACTCTGCACGAGATTGCCGGTGAGCACCGTCTTGCCGACCGAGTTGGCGCCGCCGACTTTGAGCGTGCCGGCGTTGTTCACCGTGCCGCCTCCGACGGCCAGCTTGGTAGGTGTGTCGATCACGCCTCCGGCCAGATTGTTGACGACACCGCCGCTACCAATGTCGATGTCGCCGGTGATCGTGCCGGAGTTGTTGACCGTGGTGCTGGCAGGCCCGCCCCCGTACACCGTGGGGTACGCCAGGATCGCGTATTGGCCTAGCGTCTGTATGGTGCCCTGGTTGGTGATGACGTTGTTATTGCCCCCAAGCAGACGGATTGCGGCAGCATCGCGATACTCCGGGTCCTGGCCCACCATCTTGCCCGTCGGGAAATTGGGATCGGTCGTGCCGCCTACGACTTTCGAGCCGGGCGCCAGGTTGATCGAGATGCGCCCGCCTGTCTGGCCGTCGCTCTGCGCCAGGATGCCGGCGGACCCGACGCCTGTCGCCATGACCGTGTCGTTATTCCTGACGTTGACGAAGACCGGGCCGCCCCCGCCCGCGCCACCCGCGCTGCCCTCTCCCATCACATTCGGCAAGTTGATTGCGTTGAAGTTGGAGACCACCAGACCACCGCCGCCGCCGATCGATTGCGCGAAGATCGCCGGCGCGTACCGGCCGGTCGTCACGACCTTCCCGCCGTTTGCCACGATGACGTTGACGGTGCCGCCATTGCCGCTGTTGGCAAATACCGCGTTGTTCGTAGCGCCACCGTAGCCCTGTGGGGCGGACGGGTCTCCGGCAAAGCCCCCGCCACCGCCGACCGATTGTGCGACGATCCCATACGCGCCGTCACCGCTGGTGGCGACAGTGTTATTGGTGTCGACGACAAGAACGTTGCCGCCATCGCCCTTCGCGCTACCGGCGCCGGAGGTCGTGTTCGCGATCTGTCCGCCCACCACGAAGCCGCCCCCGCCGCCGATCGACTGCGCGAGGATACCGTGCGCGTCGAGTCCGCTCGTCGTCACGTTGCCTTCCGTGTTGACAGTGACGTCGCCGCCCTTTCCCGAGCTGCCGTTCTGACCGCCGAAGCTCAATGTCACCCCGTAGACGTCGGCAAGCCGTCCCTGAGGATTCACGATGATTTTGGAGGGATCGAACGTTTCATCGCTGCTCGCGGTCGTCACGACACCGCCGCCGCCGCCGATGCTTTGCGCGAAGATGCCGACGCTGTGCTTGCCAAGTGTCGTGACCGTGCCGTCGTTGTCGACGCTCACGGTGCCGCCATTCCCGGCGCCTCCGCCATTGCCGCCCACGGCGACCGACAGGCTTTTCAGCGAACCGCTGATCGCCCCCGACATCGCGCCGTTGCCGCCACCGCCGCCTACGCTCTGCGCGTACACGCCAAACGCTTCCACCCCTTGCGTCTCGACTGCGCCATTCGCATTCTGCACGACGCTCACCGCACCGCCAGAGCCGGCCGCGCCGCCGCTGCCGCCCACGGCGACCGCGGCCTGCACTTTCGAATCATTGTTCGACTTGCCGACCGAACTCGCCGCGCCCCCGCTGCCGCCGCCGCCGCCGACGCTCTGCGCGAAGATGCCGTGGGATTGCGCGCCATAGGTGCCGATCGCGCCGGTGTTGCTGGTGTTCACTGCGCCGCCCTGGCCACCCGCGCCGCCGCTGCCGCCGACCGACACGCCAACGCTGATCTGTGACACGGTGCCCAGAACTTTCGATACCCCATCCGGCTGCGTGAGGAGCTTTTCCAGATCGCCGTAAGTCGCCTTGATTTTTTCGCCGACCACGCCGACCTGCAGGATGTTGTTGCCCAGGTTCTGCACATCCTGGTTGAGGCCGAGGCCCTGACCCAGAATGCCGAACAGGGTCTGGGCATTGGAGATCGTATCGAGGCCGCCGCTGCCGCCCGCGGCCGCCGCGCCCTTGCCGCCTTTGCCCCCGCCGCCGCCGACGCTTTGCGCGAAGATGCCGGTCGAGGCCGCGCCGCGGGTGACGATGTTGCCGTTGTTGGTCGTCGTCACCGTGTTGCCGTCGCCGCCGACGCCACCCTTGCCGCCGACACCCACGGCGATAGCATCCTTGCCGCCGCTGGCCGCAGCGGTACCCCCGCCGCCTGCGCCGCCGCCGCCGCCCACGCTCTGGGCGAACACGGCGTCCGAGCCGTCGCCGCGCGTCGCGATCGAACCGTCGTTGGTCAGGCCGACCGTGCCGCCCGTCCCCCCCGTTCCACCCGTTCCGCCCACCGCGATCGACGCGCTGAAGCTGGCTTTGGCGTTAGCCGCCGTTGCCGAGGCATCGCCCGTGCCGCCATTGCCGCCTCCACCGCCAATCGACTGTGCGAACACGCCGTGGGCGTCCTGGCCCAGGGTGGCGATCAGCCCGGAGTTTTCCAGCTTGACGGCGCCGCCCGTGCCGCCGCTGCCGCCGCTCCCGCCGAGAGCCACGGAGACCGACAGGGCCGCGCCCTTGGCAGGCGACGCGGAGTAGGACGCGGCGGTTGCGTCGCCGCCCGTACCACCGCCGCCACCGACGGATTGCGCGAAAACGCCGGTCGCGCTGTCGCCCGCCGTGGTGATCAAGCCGGAATTATCGAGCGTGACATTGCCGCCGGTGTTACCGGTCCCGCCGGCGCCGCCGATCGCGACGCTGACACTGATTGCAGGAACGTTGGGGCTGCCCGATGCGGCAACGGCACGCGCCGTGGCGCTGCCGCCGGAGCCGCCGCCGCCGCCGATGCTTTGCAGCACAACTCCTTCGGCATCCGAACCATACGTGGCAACCTGTCCCGTGTTGGTCAGCGAAACCGCGCCGGCCGCGCCGCCTCCGCCGCCTTGTCCGCCAATGGCAACCGAACTCGACAGAGGGCCGCCGACCGTGAACGCTGTAGCGTTGCCGCCATTGCCGCCACCGCCGCCGATCGACTGGGCCTTGATGCCGGCGGCGTGGTCGCCGTGGGTCGTGACGAGCGCGCCGTTGTCGACCGTGACCTGGCCACCCGAGCCGCCACCGTGGGCATCCCCGCCGATCACCATGGTGATGAGCCCTCCGCCGGCCGACGTCGCGCTGCCGGCGTTGCCGCCCGAACCGCCGATGCTTTGCGCGAGTATCCCCGCGCCACCGCTCTGGTCGAGGCTGCCAAATACGCTGTTCTGGCCCAGCGTGAGTTTCACCGCGCCGCCGTTGCCGCCCTGGCCGCCGTTGCCGCCGATCTGGAAACCCGCACCAACGGTGACGCCGCTGGCGTCGCCGCCGCTTCCGCCGCCACCGCCGATGCTCTGGGCGATCAGCGGAATGCTGCCTTCGCCCGATGTGCTGCCGGTCGTGACGAAGGCGTGGTCCGAGTTCACCGTGACCGCACCGCCATCGCCGCCCGCGGCACCTCCACCGCCCGAGCCGTTCAGCACGAAGCTGACACTGCCGCCATTGCCCCCGCCGCCGCCGATACTCTGCACCAGGGCGCCATGCGTATAGGGGCCGTTCGTTTTGATTGTCGCCGTGTTCGTCGCGTCTCCGAGGGCCAGCGAAGCGCTCCCGCCGGCGCCTGCCTTACCGCCATTGCCGCCTTCACCCACGGTAGTGTGCTGGGCGCCGTCACCGACACCGCCGGCGCCTCCATTGGCCTGTACCAGCACCCCCTCGCCCCCGATCAACCCGCCAGCAGACTGCCCTGCCGGAACACTCGCGGTGTAATCGATGGAACCAAGGACGGTGGCGCTCGCGCTGCCCCCATTCCCGCCGTTGCCGCCCGCACCACCTTCATTGCGGACGTTGCCGTCGATGGCGGTGCCACCTTCCCCGCCCGCTCCGCCATTGGCCTTGGCGGTTACGCCGCTGCCCGGCTGATTCTGACTGTTCACCGGTTGCATCTGATCGGAGAAAGCGATCTGGCCACCGCTGCCGAGTTCCGCGCTGGCTGTGCCGCCGTTACCTCCGTCGCCGCCGGTCCCGCCAAAACTGCCACTTCCACCGAACGCGCCGCCAGCGTAGCCGCCCTTACCGCCATCGGCATTGGCCTGCATCGGAAAGATCTGGCCTGTAGGGGTGCTGGCGGTCAGACTGCCGTTCTGATACGCAAGTGTCGCGGTACCGCCGGCGCCGCCATTGCCGCCCTTGCCTCCATGGCCTTCCACGACAAGATCGGCCGGAGTGGGCGAGTTACCACCTTCCCCGCCGGCCCCGCCCACGGCGGACGCTCGCAGGCCGACGCCATAGAACTGGATATTGCCGGAGGCGGTAAGCGTCGCCTGACCACCCCGCCCCCCTTGTCCCCCGTTGCCGCCATAGAGCGGCTGTCCGCCTTGGGTATTGGACTCGGCACCCGCTCCGCCGGTACCGCCATTGGCTTCCACGTCGAGCGCAACTTCCGGAAGGACACCTTTCGAGTCGGGACCAACCGTGCCGCTGAACTGCACGGAGACCGCGCCGCCATTGCCAGCCGCTCCGCCGTCTCCAGTGTGGGCCGAGCCATTGGCGTCAAAACCGCCTTGTCCGCCGGCACCGCCGGCACCACCGTTGACGGACCATCCCGCGCCTATCGTGGGGCTGATGAAGGTCGGCGCGAAGCCCCCCTTCACCGTGATTCCGCTATTGACGCTGTTGAAGGAACCACCCGACTGACCAGCGAAGCCATCCTGGCCCCTTCCGTTCCAGGAGCCGTCGTCAGCGCCTTTGCATCCCATCTGCCCTGAGGCGTTCAGGTAATACTGGGGAAGCGGCGCTGCGCCAAACGACTGATTGGAGAAGTTGGTCTGTGCAGGCGCCGTCGGCAGCGCGGGATTGGCGCTGCTGTTGCACTGGGCGCGCGCCGCGACCGGAACCAGCAGCGTAGCAAGCGACGCCACGGCCAACGCAACCACTGTCCGACGCCTGGCTCCGCAGCCATCCTCTACACAAAGCGCCGACGTCACTGCCCGCGCAGACTCACAATTCGATGAATGCTTGAATATGTACACGATCTTCCCCAAACTGGTTTCAGTCTTTTTAAAAAAGACATCGAATTTGTCTGCGAGTCGCGCAGAGACTGGTTTTGCTAGCGATCCAGATCGATCGAAAAAACTTTGATTTCTGGATGCTTCGAATAACCGGAAGTCGGCACTGGCAAGTGACCCTTATGAAATTGAGTCTCGCCCAGTGTGATTAATCTTTAAATGTCGTCAAAATATTGTCGGCGGCGGTTTTCTACTTGATACAGGCTGTTGGAATAAGCTGATCCGCATTCTCAAGCGTCTTTGCCGCGAAGCCCTACGTGGACCTGATCAGACTTGAGTCAATCAGCAGACGCCATGCTGCTATACGTTGCATCAGGCCGATGCACCCAATGCGCATTTGAAAAACACCAATCAATTGCGCTTATTCTGGATAGTGCTCGCGGTGAATTAGAAATTTATTAGTAGGATGGAACGGCAGGTATCGCGAGCCGTTCTTTGTTCAATTTAAGGCACTAGAGGCGAACCGTCAGTCCAGCACGAAAGCCGAGCACGAGACGAGCCGATCGCGCGGACGCAATGACTCGGACGTACTCAACTGAGGTCGCCTATAAAAAGTGTTTTGGTGAAATGGTGCGGGCATCGTTGGACGATCCGCGACCGAACGTGCCGCATGCATCGGTTCAAACGGAACGCAATCAATTGCCCGGATCGTACAGGTGCAACGCGAACTGTACTACGCAAAAGTTGTGCTTCTGACGCCGAGAGCGGTGGGAGCAGATCAGACGGCGAAGTATTCCTCTCGGCTAACCCCGCCCCAACCCGCGAGAGAACAGACCGGACCCGCTCCCCGCCCACGATTCCTCTTTCAACATCGCTCAGTTCGGATGAGGTTCCACAGGCCAGGCAAGCTCGGTGCGCGGATCATGCCCCCGCACCGTGTAGCAGGAACGCACGAAACTGCGGTAGGCGTCGACGATGCCGGTGCCGTGCGTCTCGCCCCGGATCACCTCGGCCGTCGCGCGCAGCCCCGGCAGCGGGGTTCGGCGGATACGGTCGACGAGCGCCAGGTAGTTGTGCGAAAGGTCTCGGTAGAGGGCGAACTCGCTGCTCGTCTCGCTGTCGTTGATCGTCAGGTGCAGCCGGGGCGGCAACGTGCTGTCGCCCTCGGCGATGCGGCGATCGTAGCGCCGGAACACTTCACTCTGCGCCGACAGTATGCCGGGGCTGCTCGCTCCGATCACCGTGAACAGCGGGCTGGCCGTCGCGAACACGTACATGGCGAAGAGGCCGCCGTAAGAGTAGCCGAACAGGCCAACGTCATCGGCATCCACCCGCCAGCGCTCGGCGATCCGAGGGTGCAGTTCGCGCTCGATGAAGGCGAGGAACCGATCGCCGGCGGAGTGGCTGAGATCAGCGAGGATCGCGGCGTACTGCTCCTCGCTGAGTGTTCCCCGTTCGACGCGCGGGCGCAGATGAGCCGCCATCTGATGAGGGAACGGCTCGCCCGGCGGCACGAGGTCACGATTGCGCACCTTCAGGAAGTTTCGCGCGTCATCGCCCAGGTATCCGATTGTCACCTGAATGAACGGCCGGATCGGGCTGGTCTCGTGCATCATCATCAGCGAGCCAGTGGGGGCGGTGATCGCAAGTTGCGTGTTGCCGTCCGCGACGTAGAGGACGGGCAGTGCAGCATCTCCCGCGCCATATCCCGGCGGTACCGTCACCCAGACCGCAAAGGCGCCGCCGACGATCTCCGAGCGCAGGGTGAACGATCGTGTGGTCGCGATCACCTCGCGCAATTCCGGTTGCCAGGCTTCGAGCGCGGGTGCTGTCATTCAATACTCCTTTCGTCACTCCCCATGGGAGAAAACCGTGCGTGGCTGGATCTCGGCTACGAGCGTCTCGTAATATAAAGTATTTTATGGTGCTGGATAAATGACGACTCGCAGTTCGGCCACTGGCCAAAGGAAGCAACAGATGCGGCATCCGCACCGACACTTGCAGTGCCACCGGCGCCGGAGCGGGCATGCCTTCGCCTGACCAGGGCAATCTGCCGGCCGAGGTATCGAGCTTCATCGGTCGTACAGCCGAGCTTGAGGAGGCGCGCGCCCTGCTGGTCTCGACTCGCCTGCTGACCCTGATCGGCTCTGGCGGGGTCGGCAAGACTCGCCTTGCCAAACAGATCGCCGCCGAGCACCAGAAGGCCTTTCGCGAGGGCGTATGGTTCGTCGACCTCACGGATATCATCGACGGCGACCTGCTCCCATCGGTGATCGGTGCGAGGCTCGGCCTCTTTCACACTCCGATCGAGACCGCCGGCGATCTCGCCGGGCACCTGCGCGGACAGCGCCTGCTGCTCGTCGTCGACAACTGCGAGCATCTGATCGAGCCGGTCGCCGTACTGCTCCACGATCTGCTTGCTGCCGCCCCCGGGCTTCGCGTGCTCGCGACGAGTCGGCAAGTGCTGGGCGTGACCGGCGAACGCGTGCTTCCGATACCCCCGCTCGCAGCACCGCCGGCCGACGAAGCGGCCGCGAACCGCGACGGTGCTGCTCTCGCGGGAGCAGCATCCCCGGCGATCCCCGACGCGGTCTCGCTGTTCGCGGACCGCGCGGCGGCGGCGCTGCCCGGGTTCGTCGTCGACCACTCCAACCGGGATCTGCTGTACCGGATCTGCCACCGCCTGGAGGGGATTCCCCTCGCGATCGAGCTCGCGGCAGCGCGGCTGCGTGCCTTCTCGCTCGACATGATCCTCGAGCGACTCGACGGCTCCCTCCGGGCGCTCGCAAGCACGCTGCGAACGACGCCCGAGCGTCACCGCACCCTCGAGTCGACGGTGGCCTGGAGCTATGAGCTGTGCTCCGCGCCCGAGCAGGTGCTGTGGGCTCGTCTCTCGGTGTTCGCCGATGGCTTCACCGTCGATGCGGTCGAAGACGTCTGCAGCGGCGGGCCGATCCTGCGCGAGCAGATCTTCGACCTGCTCACCGGGCTGGTCGACAAGTCCGTCCTGACCCGTGAGGGAGGCTCGGGCGGCGGACCGTCACGGCTGAAGATGCTCGGCCTGCTTCGCGAATTCGGGATCGAGCGGCTGCGCAAAGCGGGCGAGGAGGCGCAGTTCAGGCGGCATCACCGCGACTATTTCTGCGCGCTGGCCGGGCATGGCCAGACAGCGTACTTCAGCCCCCGCGAGATGGAGTGGGCGCGGCGCGTGCGAGACGAGCACGCGAACCTGCGAGCGGCCGCCGAGTACTGCGCCGAATTGCGCGATCACGCCTCGGTGATGGCGATCGTCGCGCCCCTCCAGTTGTACCGGGTCGGCGCCAGCTACGTCGTCGAGGAGTATCGCTGGCTCGCCTCTGCGCTCGAGCACGACCGCACCCCGAACGAGACCCGCGCACGCGCGCTCGTGGCGTGTAGCTATGCGGCGTCGCTCATGGGCAACGGCGACGAAGCCGAGCAGCGCGCGCGAGAGGCCGCCGACCTCGCCGACGCCCTGAATCTGCCCGGTGTTGCGGCCGACGCCGCGTGCGGCATCGCGCGCGCAAGCTTCCACGGCGGAGATCGCGCGCGTACGTTGCGCCTCTCTGAAGCAGCGGTTGCCCTCTGCACCGCCTCGGGCAATCTCGCGGGCGCGTGCGACGCGCTTTACCGCGCAGCGGTCACCGCACTCGGCATGCACGACGACCGAGCCGCCGAGTTCGCCCGGGCGTCTCTTGCCCTCGCGCAAGAGCATGGATCCCCCTATCGCATCGCGAGCGGGCTGTGGATCGACGGCTTCTGCCTCTGGCGCGCCGGCGATCATCAGTTCGCCTCGGCCCGCCTGCGGGAAGCGCTGCCGCTCTACGAAGCCCGAGGCTTCATAGAGGGCATCGCGATGTGCTGCGAAGGACTGGCGCTGACCGCCGCCGCACTCGGACAGGCCGAGCACGCGGCGACCCTGAAGGGAGCCGCCCACGCCGCGTGGCGCAGAGCCGCGGCTCCGTTTCCGCAGGCCGTCGTGCGCAGTCTCGGCACCGACATCGTCGACGAGCAGATCCGGAAGGCACTCGGCGAGGCGCGCTACCGCGCCGCATTCAACCACGGCGCCGCGTTCTCGGTGGCCGAGGCGGCTCGCTATGCCGTCGGCGACGCACCCGCCCTCGCCCCGACCGAAGCGCCCGCGCGCCGGCCGGCCGACGCCGCCAAAGCACTCGTTGCCGAGGGACTCACCCGACGCGAGGCCGAAGTCGCAGCCCTCATCGCCGAGGGGCTCAGCAACCGGCAGATCGCTGAGCGGCTCGTGATCGCCCAGCGTACCGCCGAGGGGCATGTGGAGCGGATCCTCGCCAAGCTCGGCTTCCGATCCCGCGCAAGTGTGGCCTCGTGGGTCGTCAAGCGGCAGCGAATACCCGAATGAGCAACGGGGAGCGATTCAGGTATTTCTCCCGGCGCGCGCGGCAACACGCATGGGTAACATGCATGCATCATCGCTCCGACGCACGCATCCATGACCGCCCCGACGCACGCCTCTTCCGGATTCTCACTGGCCGATTACCTGCGACCGCATGACACCGTGCTGGTCGGTCAGGCCGCTGCCGAGCCGCACGAACTCGTCGCGCAGCTCATCGACGCATCGCAGCAGATCGCGAATCTCACCGTGGTATGCGGGTACGCGCTCTCGGACGACTGGAAGCGCGTGACGCGCGGCAAGCCGCGAGTGGCCACCTACTCTGCGCACGGCCCGCTGCGTGGCCTGGCGCGCTCGGGCGAGATCGACATCCTTCCCAACCACTACAGCCACTTCGAGCGTCTTGTCACCACTGGCGCGTTTCAGCCCGACGTGATCCTGCTACAGCTGCCCCCGCCCGATCCGGACGGGTACCACAGCTTCGGCACCTCGGTCGATTACGTCGCGAAGGCCGCGCAAGCGGTTCCGGCAGCCGCAACGGCAGGATCCGACCGTCGCGGTCCCATCGTCATCGCCGAGATCAACGAGAACATGCCCTCTACGCGCACGAAGTGGCGACTGCACCACTCACAGATCACCGCTTCGTTTACGACAGATCGACCGCTGGAGGGCACCCCCGCCCGCGCACTCTCGGACACCGATCACGCGATCGCGCGCAACGTCGCATCCGTCGTGCCCGACGGCGCCTCGATACAGCTCGGCATCGGCGCACTTGCGACAGCGATCGGGCGCGCACTCCGCGAGCATCGCGAGCTGCGCGTGCGATCCGGCCTCGTCGGAGACTGGCTGCTCGACCTCGATGCTTGGGGGGCACTGGCAAGCGGTGAGGACGCCTGCGTCGCGGGCATGGCACTTGGCAGTCCTGAACTCTACGATTTCGTCGCGCGGCACGACCGGATCCGTTTCATGCCCATCACCGATCTGACCGCATCGGAGGCCCTCGCGTCCTGCGATCCCTACATCGCGGTGAACTCCGCCCTCGAAGTCGACCTGCTCGGGCAGGTGAACGCCGAAGTCGTCGGCGGCCAGTACATCGGCGCGCTCGGCAGCCAGGTCGACACCTTCCGCGCGACCCGCATCGCGCCATCAGGCCTCGCAATCGTTGCACTGCCGGCTCGCAGCCCCAAAGGCGCCACCCAGATCGTCTCCGCGCTCAGCGGACCCGTCACCTCGTTGCAAAGCGACATCGACATGGTGATCACCGAATACGGTGTCGCCGATCTGCAGGGCACCACCGCCGCAGAACGTGCGGAGCGCCTGATCGAGATTGCCGCCCCTGAGCACCGCGACGCGCTGCGCGAGGCGCGTCGATTCTGACCCCGACTGCGCACCAGCGCACACCAAGCGCATTGATCACACACGACGAGGAGCCCGATATGCCCAACATCCCCTTCACTATCGGAGGCGCCGAACGCGGCGCACTGCCTCTAAGCGGCGTTCGCGTAGTCGATCTCACGCAGGTGGGCGCCGGCCCATACTGCACCTCGCTGCTGGGCGATCTCGGCGCCGATGTCATCAAGGTCGAGCCGCTCGAAGGAGACAGTTTCCGCTACGTCGACGACGCATTCGGCGAGGGCGAAAGCGCCTACTTCTACGGCGTGAATCGCAGCAAGCGCTCCATCGCGCTGAACCTCAAGAGCGAACGCGGCTTCGAGGTGCTCACCCGGCTCGTCAAGGAAGCCGACGTGTTCGTCGTCGCATTCAGGCCCGACGCCGTGCGGCGCATGGGCATCGACTACGAGTCCCTGCGCAAGATCAACGGCCGCCTCATCTACTGCTCCATCACCGCATTCGGTGAGACCGGACCGCGTGCGCACCTGCCCGGCATGGACATCCTCGCGCAAGCGATGAGCGGAATCATGGGCGTCACCGGCGAGATCGGCGGAGGCCCCGTGAAGGTCGGCGTGCCGATCGCCGACTTCGCCGCCTCCTACCTGCTCGGCTTCGGCGTCTGCGCCGCGCTGCGCCTGCGCGAGCAGACCGGTCATGGCGACAAGGTCACGGTCAACCTGCTCGACGGCCTGATCGCCAGCTTCGCGAACTACCTGACGGTGTACGACAAGACTCGCGTGCCGTTTCGCCGTCAGGGCGGCGGGCACCCGCAGCTCGTGCCCTATCAGCCGTTCCTCGGCTCCGACCAGCGGCACTTCATCCTCGCCTGCATGAACGACAAGTTCTGGCAGAAGATGCTGCCGCTGCTCGATCGCTACGGCGACTTCCATGATCCGCGCTTCGCCACGAACACCGGCCGCGTCACCCATCGCTCGGAGCTGTGCGGTCGACTCGAAGCGATCTTCGCGACGCAGCCCGCCGATTACTGGCTCGCGGAGCTCGAAGCCGCCGGCGTGCCCTGCGGCCCGATCCACGCGCTCGAAGACGCGATCGAAGATCCACAAGCCATCGCCAACGAATCCCTCACCACGCTCAATCACCCGATCCACGGCGAGTACCGCGTGCCCAACAACCCGATCCGTTTCGCGGAAGCTGCCACCGGCCCTCGCGGCTACGCGCCCGCGCTCGGTGAGCACACCGCCGAGATCTTGCGCGAAGCCGGGTTCGACGACACGGAGATTGCATCGCTAACGCGCGCCGGCATCGCCCGAGAAGCATCGACACAGCAGCAGAACCACACGGAGACAGCATCATGAAGGCACTCGTCATCGGGGGCACCGGCCCCACAGGTCCGTTCATCGTCGAGGGGCTGCGGCAGCGCGGCTACGAGACCACCATCCTGCACACGGGGTGGCACGAGATCGACCTGCCCGCCGACGTGCCGCACATCCACACCGATCCGAACTTTCTCGAAGGCCTGACCGAGGCGCTCAAGGGCCGTCGCTACGACCTCGTCGTGGCGACCTACGGGCGCCTGCGCCTCTTCGTCGATGCGCTCGCGGGTGTGAGCGAACGGCTGATCACCATCGGCGGCGCGGCCTACGGCGACAACCTGGCGCGCCCCTCCGCCGAGGACGGCCCACGCAAGACGGGGCACAAGCTCAGCGAGAAGATCGTGCAGACCGAGCAGATCCTCATGGACGCCCACGCGGCCGGACGCTACAACATCACTCACCTTCGCTATCCCTGCCTGTTCGGGCCTCGCCAGCTCGCACCCCGCGAGTGGAGCATCATCCGACGCCTGCGTGATGGGCGCACCCACGTCCCCGTCATCAATGGCGGCCTGACCCTGGAGACCAAGGCGTACGTCGAGAACGCTGCGAACGCGATCCTGCTCTGCGTCGATCGACCTGAAGCATCGTCGGGACAGGTCTATAACGTTGCGGACGCCTACACGCCATCCGACGCGACCCTGGTGCGCACCATCGCGAAGGTGATGGGCGTGGAAGTCGAACTCGCGAACTTCACGCCCGAAATGGGCCGACCGGCCTACTTCTGGGGCGCCAACCGGGATCTCAACTTCACCAGGACCGGCCTCCCGCCCACGACCCACCATCTGCTGATCGACAGCGGCAAGATCCGCAGCGAGCTCGGCTACACCGACCTCGTCGGCTTCGAGGAAGGCATCGAGCGCACCGTCGAGCACTACCTCGAACATCCTCTCGAGAGCGCAGCTGAACAGCAGATCGGGGACCCCTTCGACTACGCGGCAGAGGACACGTTCATCGCGATGCTCAACGAGATGAACGCGCGCGCCGCGGAGCTGCCGTTCGCGGGTGTGCGGTACCAGCACCCCTACGCGCATCCCAAGGCTCCGGGCGAGGCCGGGGCTGGAGAGACTGGCGCTGCGTCGCAAAGCTGAAGATCCGAGGCGCTCCGGCTGACGATTCGACGGTGGTTACGCGAGCCGTCGAATGGCGACCGTACGCGCCGACGAGCAGCATTCAAATTCAGCAAAAGACGATGTTTGACGAAGAACACGGCTGATACGATTCGCGCCTTTGCTGCGCATCTGTCCCCAAGTTGGCTGCTCGGCAAAGCTCCTCGGAACGACGGCCCACAGTCAGACACATGCAAGTCCAAAATGCCCGTCGCTGGGCGCCTCGCGGGGCACGGAGATGGATTATCGCGCTCGTCGCGCTAGGTATCGCGAGCGCAGTACGGCTGCTATTGCATCCGCTGCTCGGTCCGGTGATGCCGGGCACGGCCTTCAGCATCGCAGCCGTTCTCATCGAGTATTACTTTGGCCTCGCGCCCGCGCTGACAGTGCTGCTGGCGGGACTGTGCATCGCCGATTTTCTGTTCGTGCCACCCTACGAGGCGCTGGGAATCATCGATCGGTCGGATGTGATGTTCGCGGTCTCGTATCCGCTGGTGGCGCTCGTCGTCATCACGCTGCTTGAACGGTTGCGGCGCGCCCAGTTTCGAGCCGAGCTGATCGCGTCCGTCGCGCAGTCGCGCTACGAGATGCTGCTGCGGCTCGACAACGAGCGCGCGCTCGCGCGCCGCGCCGTCGACGAGACGCATCGGCTGCTGCGTCATCTGTCGCAGCATCACGAGCGGTTCGTGCTGATACAGGCGATCGAGCGCCCGTCCGCAGGCGCTGGCGTGGCGCCGCGTCAACCCATCGGGATTGCACCCGGCCCGCGCTTCGACGATGTTGATCCGGACGACATCCGCCGTTTCTCGAATGCGCTCGTGCCGGGAAGCCATCGCGTGCGCCTGCGCTCGGCGAATGCATCCGTTGCGGCGCAGCTCGTCGACTGCATCTGCGAACGATTCGTCACGCACGCGGGCGATTTCCTCGTGCTACGCATCGGCGACTGACGGAGGGCATGCCGTGAACAACAACGTCGAGCGCACCATTTTCAACGAGGGCGACGGCCATGCCGTGCTGATGCTGCACGGGCTTTCCAGCTCGCCGCTCGAAATGCGCTACCTCGCCCGCTTCCTTAACAAAGAAGGCTTCACGACATGCGCGCCCGTGCTCGACGGTTACAGCGCGGGCACGCGCGAACAGGCGATGGAACATTGGCTCGACGCCGCGACGCGCGAATACGACGCCCTCGCCGCACGCTACGAACGCGTGTCGATCTGCGGACTGTCGATCGGCGCGGCACTTGCCCTTGCGCTCGTGCATCGGCGGCCGCAAGCACAGGCCGTCGCACTGCTGTCACTCACGCTCGCCTATGACGGCTGGGCGATCCCCTGGTATCGCTTCCTGCTGAACCTGGCCTATTACTCGCCGATGCGCTTTCGCTACCGCTATCGCGAATCGACGCCATATGGCCTGCGCAACGAAGCGTTGCGCGCCAAGATCGCCCGCGCGATGCAACGGGACGATCTCAGCGAAGTCGGTCCGTCCACGATCTCGTTGCCGGCGCTTCATCAGGCGAACCGGCTCGCAGCGCACGTGCGCGCGCGCACGCGGTCAATCCGCAACGACTGCCTGATCGTCCACGCAATCGACGACGAGACGTCGAGTCCGCACAACGCGCGCATCGTCGCAGGCTCGATCGGCTCGGCCGTCCTGCGCACAATCTGGCTCGACGACTCGTACCACATGATCACATCCGATAACGAGCGCGAGATCGTCGCGCGTGAAACCGCGCTCTTTCTGCGCGATAGCGAAATGGCGAGCCGCACGGGTCATGCCAGTGGACAGCCGGTAGCATCGAAAGCGTTGACGCGGCGTCTGCGGCAACTGGCGGCGGTCGGAAAGAAGAGCGCGTGAAAGACGGGTAGCACACGTCACACACACCGCCCCGCCCGGGTGGTGACTGCCGCGTCAAAAGAAACATTAGCCCACGATCTCGAACCTCTCGCGCTTCTCGCCCTTGATCCATAATGGCTCACGACCGCGCCCACTCCACGTCGCGCCCGTCTTCGGATCAGCCTTCCATCGGGTCAGCGCGCAGTTATGAAACGTATGTTGCCGATCCGTACGGTGCGCTTTTCCTGAACGGGCGTCTGGTAAGCTGCCGCGAGATACGTCTTCGTGGGCATCCATAATGCATCGAGCATCGATCGCAATCCGAACATTCTTCGCGCTGTGCTTACTCGGGGCAACATTTAATCATCTCGCGGCGATCTTCCAGCACGGGTTGCTTTGGGACTACGGCTATGGAGCCGCAATCTCGCCGGCCAGTAAGGTCTATTGGGATACTCTGGCGTTCCTCGATCCGTTGGGCGCAATGCTTTTATTTCTCAAACCACGAGCCGGTGTGTGGCTAACGGTGCTCATCATCGTAAGCGACGTGCTGCACAATACCTACTACGTGGCAATGCACGATCAGTGGTCAGTTCCGTTCTATCTGGCACAAGCTGGATTCCTTGTTGTTGTGCTATGCCTCGCGCCGGTCGCAATGCGAGGGCTGTCGTCGCGGAGACCAGCGATGAGAAGTGCGGCGTAATCGTCAGCGGTTGCAGCGATAGGCAACTTCGCGAACAGCCATACGAGTTAGCGAACCGCGTGGCCGGGAGCTCTGGCGTGCGCGCTGCGTTCGGCACGGTCTCTTCCGCTTTGATGAGGCCACAGCGTACGTGCGCGCAGCATCCAGATCACCGCGCCGCCATCGCAAGCGTCTGCTGAGAGAAAGAAGGCTCAGACACACATCGAATGGACGTAAAACCAATCCAATGGGCGAGTCAGGGACTTCATATTAACGCTGTGCATAGCATCAATATGAATACTTCGCTCTTGCTTATGCGACAGGACCAAGTTCCAATGTCGCCATAAATTAGCTAGTTGAGACGAAGTATGAGAGGTACAGTATCCCTTACAAAGAACGCCAGCCTGGATTTCAGTTGACGGTGGCCTGACCCGCCGAAGCCGCTGAAGACTTACATGAGGACGCGTGGCCAGCGCGCCGATGACTCGGCCCGCACAGACCCTCCAAAGGCTTGGCGTTGATCGCGGATAAGCACGGCCCACGGTGACCGAGGCGAGCGAACCAAGTATCTAGATCATGCTTCCTTATCGGTATACATACCTATTCATCCTATTACTAAGGGTATGTCCCACGCTTTTTGATGCTCTCCTACGACCCGAAGTTCTTGCTTTATAGGCTGCTATACCTACAATATATCTTCGAGGTGACCTATAAATTTGTTGACGCCGGAAATATGCATGGTTACCGTCGCTTTCCATGACAGCCCACTCGAAAAGAAATTCATGACAGCCGCTCGGTCCGGGATCGGATGATCGCTTCCCGCGGAAGAATCGTCAGTCTCGACGCTTGATACATGACGAAGCAGCCGTAATGGACTGTTTCATTTCGACAGATATATTTCGTTATCCGAATTTTTATTCAATGCTCGATTCGATAACTGGAAAAGTCCGCATTGCCCGGTAACTCGTTCTCGACGAAACCACGCACTACGATCGCCCGCATCGATTGTGTCGGATTTTGCTTTGGTCAGACGCAATTCCAAGTCCTGTTACACGAGGAGTCAACACCGTGAATTTCAGTCAAGCTGTCATCGCCCTCGCAGTCCTGGGCACGCTCTCCAATGCGTCGTACCCGGCGACGCAGGCCGATGCTGACCGGCTAGGCAATGACCTGACTCCGGTCGGCGCGGAAAAGAGCGCCAGCAAGGACAACGCCATTCCTGCCTTCACCGGCCCGAGCAAGCCGACGGGAGACTGGTCATACGGCAAGGTCCGCGAAGACTTCTGGAAGTACAAGGATGAGAAGGCCACGTTCATCATCGACGCCTCGAATGTCGACAAGTACGCGAACAACCTCTCGGCGGGGCAGATCGCCCTGATCAAGCAAGTCAAGGGCTACACGATGCCGGTGTATCCGACTCATCGTGAATGCAGCGTGCCCGATTTCGTCGCGCAGAACACGAAAGACGGAATACTGAAGTCCTCCATTGCGAAGGACGGATGGTCGCTCGAGAACGCCACCCTGCCGGGCGTGCCGTTTCCGGTCCCGACAACCGGCATACAAGTGATGTGGAACTGGATGATGCGGTATCAGGGCGTCGGCGTGGAGTGGCCGGACGGGTACACCTATGTGTCGCCACGCCCCGGCGCGGCGCCCATCATCGTCCGCTGGAACCAGCAGACGTACTACCCGTGGGCGAAGAAGGGGCAGCACACGCCGGAGGACGAGCAAGGCCTGCACACGGGCATTTTCTACGGCTATTCGGAACCGGCGGCGCTTGCAGGACAAGGCATCGTGCAGCGCTACTACTACAAGAAAGATACCGACTCTTTCTACTATTTCACCGGCCAGCGGCGCGTCCGCCGTCTGCCCGCCTACGCCTACGACGCGCCTGCCATCGGGTATGACAATCAGTACCCCTATGATATGAATTACGTCTTTACGGGCAATCCGGATCGTTTCGACTGGAAGCTCGTCGGCAAGAAGGAAATCTACATCCCGTACAACGAGCTTGCGATGCAACGATTCAACAGCAAGCTGAGCGATGCGACACAACCGGATCTCGTGAATCCCGCGTTGAGACGCTATGAATTGCATCGAGTCTGGGAAATCCAGGGCACCGTCAAGGCCGGCTTCCGCCATACGACGCCGACCAAGACACTCTATGTCGACGAGGATAGCTGGCTCGTCGCCATCGGCGATGATTTCGACGCCCAAGGGAAGATCTGGAAGGTCAAGGAAAACTACATCGCTCCCGAATGGGAAATCGGCGCCTGCTCGCTTGCCGGCGCCAGCTACACCGACCTGATCAGCGGCCGCTATATCTTCGATATGACCGTCATCGGCACCGGCAAGGACCTCAAGTTCTACTCTCCCGGCGCGACAGATCCGCGATTCACCAGCAGCTACTACACCGGCGAAAACCTGAGCGCGATCAGCAGTCGATAAGCAGCCCGAACTTCCCACAACCCGGCGACAGAAACGCACGGTACGACGCCACGGAGCGTCGTGCCGTGCTGCGTCACGCGTATCGCCGCTCACGACATCAGCCCAGGAGGCAGACATGGCACGGCTTGCAACAAAGGCATTGCTCTCCGTCGTATGCGGCGCTTGCGCGTCCGACGCGGCCCAAGCATACGAGTTCGATACCGGCATCAAGGATATGCACGCTTCATGGGTAACGAACCTGACGGCCGGCATGGGGATTCGCACCAAGAACCCCAGTTGCTCATTGACGGGCGACCCGACCGCGAACGGTTGCGGCGCGGGCGCGAACACCGCGCAATGGGCCAACGGCGATGACGGCGATCTCAACTATAAAAAGGGCAGGCCATTTACCACCTCGTTCAGCGTGACGAGCGAACTGCTCCTCACGATGCCCGCCGATGGCTGGAAGGCCATGATCCGCGGCACGGCAATGTACGACTTCATGGCCGCCAACACCCAGCGCACCGAGTTGAGCCAGGCGGCGCAGAACCAGGTCGTGCGTGACGCGCAACTGCTCGACCTGTGGGTCCAGAAGGACTTCACGATCGCCGACCAGACCGCACACATTCGAGTCGGCAATCAGGTCATCAACTGGGGCGAGAGCTACTTCGCGCCGGGCGGCATCAACGCGACGAACTCGCTCGACATTCAGAAGCTCCTCGTTCCGGGCACGCAACTGAAGCAGGCCATTCTCCCCGCGCCGATGATCAGTTTCGCCACGGGCCTGCCCGCCGGGTTCTCGACCGAGGCCTACTATCAGGCGTTCTGGAACGGCAACCGCTTTCCTCCGGTCGGCTCGTACTGGTCGGTCACCGACGTTTTTGGGCGCGGCGCTCAGCCATTCTCGCTCAACACGAAGAACTTCAACGTCAGCGGATACGACGCCGCGACCATCGCGGGCGCCGGGGCCAAGAATTCTGCATTCCTAAACGGTGTCAACCAGAATCTCGTCAACGGTATGTACGCGGGGCCGCCTTTCAACTCGCTGGGTTCGCCTTCGAACGTCTATCTTCCGGGCAACAAACCGCAGTTCGGCGTGAAGCTGGGTTACAAGCCGCCGGCCATCGACGCGAGCTTCGCCTTCTACTACATAAACTATACCGACAAGTCGCCGGTGCTGACGTATCTCGCCAACGGCGGTACACGGTGGGACAACCAGACGAACCGGCAGCTCTTTGGTGTTAGCAGTAATTTCTCGCTGGGCGACTGGTCGATCGGAACGGAGCTGTCCTACCGCCCGCGTGATGCCGTCACTTTCTCGGGCTGCTATGCGGCGGGCGGCCCGGCCGACGCGAACACCAACTTCGGCGGTGTCGACTGCAAGGCGTACATGGACGCCAAGAAACTGCAGTTCGACATCAACGCCCAGTTGAGTCTCACGCGGTCCACCTATCCGATTCTGAATCTCATGAAAGCGGATATGGCGCTCTTCACGGCCGAACTGACCTGGATCAAGTACCCCGGCCTCAGCTCCGACTCCCAATACTTTCGCACGGTGAACGGGAAGACCGTCTATCAGTTGGCGGACGCGGGATATCTACCGTGGCTGAACAACAATTCCGGTCTTGGCTATCCGATCGCCGCGGGTAAAGGCACGTCGAATTCCGTCGGCTTGACGGTCGATTTCAACTGGACCTATGACGGCACGCTGGTCCCCGGCTGGCAGGTCACGCCGGGCATCACGTTCTATGACGCGCTCACGGGCTACACGCCGACGCTGCAAGCGAACTACATGCAGGGCGCGAAATCGGTCAACGTCTATGTGCTCTTCAACCATAACCCGACGACGTGGCAAGGCGGCATCAACTTCACGGCATTCTTCGGCGGCAACTCGCTTTCGCAGCCGTATGCCGATCGCAATTTCGTCGGCCTTTTCGCGACTCGCAATTTCTAGGCGTTTCGTGGGCATCCGGACTCCGCGCCCGGATGCACCGCCCAGTCCAAATAAATGAGGACGTCTCATGCTAAACAGGTTGATCGGTCACCTGGAGAACCAGCTTTTTCGCCATCGCTTCGTCGTGTTGCTGGCCCTTGCGCTGCTGACGGCAACCATGGGATGGTTCGCGGTCCAACTTCGGATGGACGCGGGGTTCGAAAAGCAGATTCCCGTGGGGCACGAATACGTCAAGACCTTCCAGCAATATCGCAACGAACTCTTCGGCGCGAACCGTCTGACCGTGGTGGTCAAGGCGCGTCACGGAACGATCTGGACCAAGGCTGCGCTGACGCGCCTTTACAAGGTCACGCAGGCGGTGATCCTGCTGCCCAACGTCGATCGTCTGGGCGTCCAGTCGCTCTGGACGCCCAACTCGTTCGTCAATGAAATCACCGAGGAAGGCTTCCGCAGTCAGCCGATCATCTCCGGCACCCTCACCGACGATACGCTGACTCCTGACGATGTCGCGAACATCCGGCGCTCAACGTCGGATGGCGGCTTTATAGGGTCTCTCGTCTCACGCGACCAGACCGCCGCGATGATCACCGCGGAGATCAATGAAACGGGCGCGGATGGCAAGAAGATCGACTATGTGGCGTACAACCACATGCTCGAAAAGCTGCTGCGCCAGCCCTACGAGGACGGCGACTATGAAATACAGATCATCGGCTTTGCCAAGCAGATCGGCGATATCGCCGACGGCGCGAGTTCGGTGCTGGTGTTCTGCGGAGTGGCGCTCCTTCTGACCGCGCTCGCGGTCTACTGGTATTGCCATTCGGCGCGCTTCACGATTCTTCCTGTCATGTGTTCGCTCACCTCGCTCGTCTGGCAGTTCGGCGCGCTGCGCCTGCTGGGCTACGGACTGGATCCGCTCGGCGTGCTGGTTCCCTTTCTCGTCTTCGCGATCGGCGTATCGCACGGCGTGCAGCAGATCAACTACATGACGCGCGAGCTCGGTCACGGCAAGTCGTCGATGGAGGCGGCCAGGCTCAGCTTTTCGGGCCTGTTCGTTCCCGGCACGCTTGCCCTCCTCACCGCGCTGGTCTCGTTCGTCACGCTGCTGCGCATACCCATTCCGATGATTCGCGAACTCGCGATCACCGCCTCGCTCGGTGTGGGCTTCAAGATCGTCACCAATCTCGTCATGCTGCCGCTCGTCGCGTCGTACTTCACCTTTTCGCGCGATTACGCCGCCAAGGTGTTGAAGAAGCGCGAGCAGCGCGTCGGATGGCTGCGCACCCTGGCGCGCGTGGCGGAGCCGCGCAATGCGGTGATCGTGCTGGTGGCGGTCGGCGCCCTGTTTGCGACGGCGGTCTGGGAAAGCCGCGACCGCGTCGTCGGGACGCTTCAGCCCGGCGCGCCGGAACTGCGGCCCGAGTCGCGCTTCAACCGCGATGCGGTAGCGATCGCGAGCGGCTTCGACGTCGGGCTCGACTGGTTGTCCGTCGCCGTGGAGGCCCCGGCTGACTCGTGCGACAACCCCGCCGTCGGGACCTTCGACGATCAGCTCGCCGATTCCCTCAGACGTGTACCGGGCGTGGTGTCGGTCGCGTCCTACCCGGCGATGCTCCGTCAGTACAACGAAGGTTATAACGAGGGCAATCCGCGCATGAGCGTCGTGCCGATCGACCCGGTGAACTACGCGGGGCTCTCCGCCGAGATCGGGCGCGTGCGCGGCTATCTGAACAAGGATTGCAGCATGACGGCGATCCATGCGTATCTCAGCGACCACAAGGCCACCACCATCAACGCCGTTATCGCGGCCGTCGTGAAGTATCGCGACAGTCATCCGACGCCCGGCATCAAGGTGCGGCTCGCGGCCGGCAATGCCGGCTTGCTGGCGGCAATCGACGACGAAGTCGAGAAAAGCGAGCTGCCCATGATGCTGTATGTCTACGCGGCGATCGTCCTGCTCGTGTTCTTCGCGTATCGCGACCTGCGCGCGGTCATCGCGTGCTGTCTGCCGCTCACGGTGGGAACCTTCATCGGCTACTGGTTCATGAAGAAGTTCGAGATCGGCCTGACCGTGGCGACCTTGCCCGTGATGGTGCTGGCGGTCGGTATCGGCGTGGATTACGCGTTCTATATCTATAACCGGCTGCAGGCTCATCTCGGCGCCGGCGAGGAGATCGTCCGGGCGCTCGAACATTCCATTCTCGAAGTGGGTATGGCGACGATATTCACGGCCATCACGCTCGCCATCGGCGTCGCGACGTGGAGCTTCTCCGCGCTCAAGTTTCAGGCCGACATGGGCAAGCTGCTCGCCTTCATGTTCATCGTCAATCTGGTCATGGCGATGACCGCGTTACCGGCACTCGCTGTCGTGCTGGACAGGCTGTGTCCGCGCCGCAAGCCGGTTCGGCCGCCCAGCGTATTCAGTCATTGACAGGAGGCGAACGTGAAGAGATTCCCTTTCGGCAAGAGGTTCGCGGCGTGCTGTATTGCGTCGGCTTTTCCGGCGCTCGCGACAGTGGCCGCAGCAACCGCCGGCACGGACCAGGGCGGCCCTGAACTGCGCGTCCAGCCCGCCGAGCAACTGATGACCGCGACGCGAACGCAGATCCTCGCGGCCACGCGGGCCGGCAAGCGCATCGTCGCGGTGGGTGATTTCGGCGTGGTGCTGCTGTCCGACGACGATGGCGCCACGTTTCGGCAGGCGCGCTCGGTACGCGCGCGCTCGACGCTCACGTCGGTCACGTTCGTCGACGACCGTACCGGCTGGGCCGTGGGTCACTGGGGCACCATCCTGAAGACGGTCGACGGCGGAGAAACCTGGGCGCTCGAGCGCTCCGATGTCGCGAGCGACCGGCCGCTCTTCTCCGTGTACTTCAGGAATGCGCGCGAAGGATTCGCCGTGGGCCTCTGGTCGTTGCTGCTGCACACCATCGACGGGGGCAACACCTGGACCGAGATCAAGGTTCCGCCTCCTCCGGAATCGAAGAAGGCCGACACGAACCTGTATCACATCTTCGCTAACGCGCGAGGCACGCTCTTCATCGCGGCTGAACAGGGGCGCGTCCTGCGCTCCGCCGATGGCGGCGCATCGTGGCACTACCTGAACACCGGCTACACGGGATCGTTCTGGACCGGCGCGGTCACCAGGGACGGCACGGCGATCGTCGCGGGTTTGCGCGGCACGGTCTACCGGAGCACGGATGACGGCGAGCATTGGCAGCGCGCGGCGACATCGCTGCAAGGTTCGATCACCGATATCGAGCAGCTCGAAAACGGCGACATTGTCGCCGCTGGTCTCGATGGAGATGAATACACGAGCCACGACGGCGGCGTGTCATTCCAGGGCGTGCAACGCGCCGATCGCGCCGCACTGACCGCCGTGGCGGCTGCATCGGGTTCGAAACCCGTCTGGTTTTCCAAGAATGGACCTGTCAGATAGACTTGTCGGCCGCGCTCGTGCTTGAGCGCGGCCGACATTCATCGAAGAGCGCAGAAGCTCCCGCGATTCGCCGGTATCGGCACCTATCGCGACCGGCTCACGAGACGCGGACCCGCGATGAGCACCCAGCCCGCGGCAGCGCCGATAAACCCGGCCGTCGCCAGGCTGACGAACGCCATGGCATCCGGGCTGAGTCCGCTTGCGAAGTAAGCGGTCATCCCGAGAAAATAGCCCACGATGCTGTTGAGCAGCGTGAGTTGCGCAAGCATCGCGACGACCACCAGCAGGAACACGACGACCGGCAGCGCAAAGACCCCGAGCACGGGCGCGAGATGAGCGACTCCGACAAGCCCCGCCATGCCGAGCAGATAGCCGATCAACAGGCAGCCAACCGCCACCGCCCCGGCACGCACGTTGCCGCGTCCCGAGCCGAACGCCGTCCAGCCGATGAACATCATCCAGACGGGCAATGACAAGATCGCGCTCGCCTGCGCCGCCAGCGCGGCGACCAGCGACACGAATACGACGGTCACGGCGAACTGTCCGCCGCGTGCCGCATTGGACCGTGTGGCTGACGCTTCGGCCGGAGCCGCCTGACTCATCTGATCCTCGTTCATCGTCATTCTCCAACTGTCATGGATAGAACCACCCGTCTTCGTCCCGCAACTCACGAGACAGCCTGCTCGCCGAGCCCGAGCCTTGCCAGCGCCCGCCGATACTCGATCGACATGCGATCCGCGGGAATATGGATTTCATCGCGCAAATCGAGCGGCAACTGATTGGGAGACTGCGCTTCCACTTGCGGCGCATCTTCCGCATTGATCCGCATCGTGAAGTCGATCAGCGCTTCTGCCGGCGTGAGCCGGCTTTCATCCACCACGACCTGGAAGATTCGCGTCGAGCTCGCGCTGACCGGCGATGCGATGTCGTAAATCCGGTAGACGTGCCCGGTCTTCGGATCGAAGACCTTGACCGACGATGCAAACGGCAGCGTCAGTTCGTAGGAGTAGACAGCGTGCCGGTAAACCGGTGCGGCATCGGGGTTCGAGCTGTCGGCATAGCGCACCTGTTCGGTGATGTCGGCCTGGAAGGACAGCCGCGTCTCCGATATCGATACGTCGTACGGTGCGATGGCCTCTTCGGGTCCGCCGAAGGTGCCCGCGTGCACCCACGGCACATGGCAGATGTCGTTGAAGTTCTCGACATGCCGCGCCGCCGACGACTGCCACGTGCTCGGCGGCACCACCGCCACGGTGCCGCTGCCGTTTTCGATGGCGGGCCATTCGGGCAGGCCGGCGCGTGGCGTCGATGCGAGGCATACCCAGACGAAGCCATAACGCTCCGTGCACAAGTACGTCTGCAACCGCAGCTTGCCCGGCACCGGAGAACCGGCGGGCAGCGCCGGAATCCGCACGCACACGCCCGCGCAATCATAGTGAAAGCCGTGGAAGCCGCACACGAGCACGCCGTCCTTGATCGAGCCGAGGCTCAGCTTCCCGCCGCGATGACTGCATACGTCCCGCGCCGCCTTCACGCCCTCCGGCGTTCGGTAAAGGACCACGGGCACGTCGAGCAGGCGCACGCCGGCCGGCTTGTCCGTCACTGCCGACGAAAGCGCGACCGGATGCCAGAACGCCGACAGCACGTTCCAGTCGGATTCGCTGAAGCCTGTGTTCGACGGCATCGCCGGCCTGGCCTGAGTATTGTTGACGGGGAGGAACATTGTCTCGACTCCTTATAGATCCAGCGTGAGTGTTGTGCCGGGCTTGCCTCGCGACACGCAGATCATCATCCTGTCGCCGCATGCCCGTTCCCCTGGCGACAGGCAGTAGTCGCGATGTTCGATGTCGCCACCGAGCACGGTCGTCCGGCAGGTGCCGCAGATTCCCTGTTCGCAATTCAGTGGCGGCTCGACGCCATGCTCCCGAAGCACTTCGACGATGCTGCGATCGGCCGGCACGGTTGTCTCGACCTTGCTGCGCGCCAGTACCAGCTCGAAGCTCGCCGCCTTCGGTTCCGGTGCGGCGGGCGCGGCGAAATATTCGGTGTGCAGCGTTACGTCATGACGCTCGCCCACCGACGCGGACACGGCCTTCATGAAGCCCGTCGGTCCGCACAGGTACACGTGCGCGCCCGAGGGAATGCCTTGCGTGAGCCGCGCCGCGTCGAAGCGCTGATAAGGCGGCCCGTCGTCGAGATAGAGGTTTACTTGCTGCTCGAATGCGGCATGCTTCAGTTCGTCGCGGAAGGGCGTTCGCGCAAGCGAGCGCGTGGCGAAATGCATCGCAAACGGGCGGCCTTCGCGTGACAGACGCCGCGCCATCGCGAGGAGCGGCGTCACGCCGATGCCGCCCGCGACCAGCACCGCCGGCGCATCGACGTCCGCGAGCGCGAATGCGTTGCGCGGCTCCCCCACCGCGATGCGGCTGCCGGCCTCCACTGCGTCGTGCATGAACGCCGAACCGCCCCGGCCATCGGCGACTCTCAGCACGGCGATCACGTAGCGGTCGCGATCTGCATCGTCGTTCAGCAGCGAATACTGCCGTACTGCTCCGGTCGGCAGATACACGTCGATATGAGCCCCTGCCTCGAACGAGGCCAACGGGCCGCCATCGGGCCGCACCAGCTCGAACGAACGAATCCCGTCGGCTTCGTCGATGACGCGCCTGACTCTTAGCTCCATCCTGTCGTTCATGACTCACATCCTCGGATTCGATCGCGGCGCCGTTCCGCTTTTGCTACGTCCAGCTCTCCGGGCCGACGATCGAAGCCCCTGAGTTGCGCTCGCTCGACAGGAACGCGGATAGCGCAGCGGCGAACTCCTCGGGCGCTTCGATGTTGCAAAGATGGCCCGCGCCCTCGATGACCGTCAGCCTGCTTCCGGCAATGTGCTGCGCGAGGTACTCGCTTTCGGACAGCGCGAACACCCGGTCATCGTCTCCTGTGACGACGAGCGTTCCCACCTCGATGGACGGCAGCGCCTGACGAAAATCGGTCGTGACGAGCGCGCGCAGCGCCTGCTTGTACGATTCCGGCCGCAATGCGATGAGCGACAGGCGCAGCCGCTCGCGAATCGCGGCATCGGCTCTTTTACCGGCCAGCACGTCGACGAGACCCGGCGCGATATCGGCAATCGAATGGCCCGCCTCCAGCGGTCTGAGCCGCTTCGCGAGGAAGTCCTCGCGTTCCGCCGCGGTGAGCAGATTCGCGCCGGCGCTCGTCGCCGCGAGCGTGAGCGTCGCGACGCGCTGCGGACAACGCATATAGAAGCTCTGCGCGATGAAGCCGCCCATCGACAGACCGACCACGTGCGCACGCTCTGCGCCGAGATGGTCGAGCAAGGCTTCGAGGTCGAGTGCGAAATCGTCGAAGACGAGTGGCTCGCCGGGGTCGTCGCTGTCGCCATAGCCGCGGGCGTCCCAGGCGACGCAGCAATACGCACCGCCCAGCCGCTCGAGTTCGCCTCGCCAGTTGGAACGATTCCCGCCGACGCCGTGCAGAAACACGGCGAGCGGTCCGGCACCGGCGCGCTCGTATGCGAGCCGCACGCCACCGCGCCGGTAATAACCCGTCGAGCTGTTCATTTGAAATGGTCCGGCAACACCGCGATCGCCTCGATCTCGATCAGGACGTTCGGATAGATCAGCGCATCCACCTGCACGCCGGTGCTCGCGGGCTTGTACGCACCGAAATGTTGCTGGCGAACGTCCCAGTATTCGGCGGTGACGTTCTCGGTGAGTTCGCAGGCGAAATAGGTGGTCAGCTTGACGATGTCGGTCATCTTGCCGCCCGCGCGTTGCAGGATGGCCCGGATATTGGCGAAGCACTGATGCGCCTGCGCGGCCAGGTCGCCCTCTCCCACGAGCTTCCCGTCCGATCCGAGCGCGATCTGCCCGGACAGATACACCGTGTTGCCTCCCCGAACGGCGGGTGCGGGCGGCATGGCGTGCTCCCAATCCCATTCGGGCCGGATAGAAACGATATGGTTGTTGAACATTTTTTCCCTTGGAATGCGTACATCGCTGCCGCTGCGGCGGGGCGCGCGCGGCAGCCGTTTCGGAGTGGGTCGTCGCCTGCCGGGCGCGCGTGCTATCCGGCTGCGGGCACCGCGGCCCGCAGTCGCGCCCGCAACGCTTGCGTCTCGGCGAGATCGACACGCGGCGCGTCCATCTCGACGATCACGACGCCGTAGTCCTCGAATGCACTGTTGGGCGAAACGTATTCGTCGAGCACGTCGCGCAGGACCAGCTCCGGGTCGCGCTCGAGCGGATCGCCCCAGCCGCCGCCGCCTTGCTTGCGCGCGAACACGATCTCGCCGGGCTGCTGGAAATAGCTCTCCCGCGCGATGTACACCGGCTCTTCGTTGGGTCCCGTGTAGTCGAGCACGACGAGATTGCCGACACTGTCGCCGCCGCCCGCGAAGCCTTTGAGCGGATAGCGCGAATGCTGGACCTGGAAGTGATTGCCGACCGCATCCGTGGTAGCGCGCCGCTGCATCAGGTGCGCCGGAGAGCCGCGCCAGCGGCCGGGCGCGGCGGTGTCGATGCCGTACTCGTTCTGCAAATAGAGAAAAGGGAACAGCACCTCCATCAGCTCGAACGACGGAATCCGCAACGACCCGTGAGGCGCCGCATAGCCGCCCCATCCGTCGGCGCCATACGCGCCGCCGCTCGACACGGGCGCGGCCGAATAGTCGAAGCTGATGTAAAGCTCGCTGTCGTAGCGCTTGTTGAGGCCGAAGATCACATCGATGGTCAGGTCGATGAACGCCGAGCCGGTGCGCTCCGGCACAACCTTCTCCAGCGCTTTCATCGTCGCCTGGCCGATGTCGTTGCCGATGCACAGCGTCGAGTTGCCGACCGGCGCCGGCGAATACGGATTCACCACGGTGCCTTTCGGCAAATGGACCTTGATCGGCCGGAAGAATCCCGAGTTCACGGGAATACCCGCCATCGCTACCGAGAATTCGGTATAGACCCACGACAGGCTGTTGCCGGGCGCGCTGTTGATGAAGCCCTGCGTCTGTTCGTGCGTACCCGTCAGATCGACCGAGCAGGTGTCGCCTTCCACCGTGATCGCCACGTCGACGTTGATGTCCTCGCCGCCGCCGAAGTCATGATCGAGAATGCTCTGGCCGCGATACACGCCGTCGGGCCATGCCGCGATCACGGAACGTACCTGCTTCTCGCTGTAGTCGAGCAGGTAGCCGATCGTATCGATGATCGTTTCGAGACCGTATTTTTCGATGAGCCGCAGGATCCGGTCTTCGCCGACCTTGCACGAACCGATCATCGCGTTCAGATCGCCCATCATCGCGTCGGGCAGGCGATTGTTCGCGCGCAGCAGGTCGACGACGTCACGCCGCATCTCGCCCTTCTCGCAGATCTTCATCGGCGCGAGGCGGAAGCCTTCCTGCCAGATCTCGCTGGCCTTCGAGTTGTAGCCGCCCGGCACCGGTCCGCCGATCTCCATGAAGTGCGCGCGCACCGCCGGAAAGAAGACCGGCTTGTTGTTGTAGAAGATCGGCTTCATGACCGTCCAGTCGGGCAGATGACTCCCTCCGAAATACGGATCGGTCGCGATGATCATGTCGCCTTCGTTCAGGTTGTACTTGAACTCGCGCAGCATCGCCTCGACCGAGGTCAGCGAAGCGTAGATGTGGACCGGTTGCGAATTGGCGCGCGCGAGCAGATCGACCTGCGTGCCGCGTGCATAGAAAATGCCGGTCGAATAGTCGTGCGCTTCGGAGAAGGCCGGCGAGACCGATGTGTTTTCCATCGTCTTGCTGATCTCTTCGGAGACCGTCTCCAGATATTGCCGGACGATCTCGGCGGTGATCCTGTCAACCATGTTCGCGCTCCCGGGTTTCAGTGAGTGCTGCGTGTACGCCGCGGATGAGCTCGGTGGCGGGATGATCGAGCGTCAGCGATTCGGGGTCGATCGCCACGCCATAGCGCTGGTGCGCGGCCTCGACGCTCACGAGCCCGTCGACGACATCGGTCAGCACCTGCTCGGGCGCTCGCGCATACGGGTCGCCCCAGCCGGTCCCGCCGCCCATGACGACCGTGATCGTCGCCTCGTCCCGCAACGGCCAGCCGGTGAGGACATCGAGGACATCCAGCTCCTTTTCGCCGATGCTGCGAATCTCGATTGCATTGCCGCTTCCCGCCTGTCCGCCGTGCGGCGCGAGCCCGCTCCCCGAACGCGGAACAACGACGGCGGTCAGCCGCAGTTCGCCCGCCGGCGGACGCGGAAGCGAGATGACCGCGCGCGTTCCCGGACTTCCCCGCTGCGTGCCGGGACCGCCGGAATCGGTCGCGTATTCGAATTGCTCGACGCGTCCGCCTCGCCCGGCTTCGTACAGTTCGACCGAAGGCAGCGGCACCCGCGCCGCGATACCGGGCAAGCCCCAGCCGTCGTGCTCGGCGGTGGCGTCGGTGTCGCCCAGCGCGAAGTTGGAGAAGTCGAACATTTCCGCCTGCTCGACGGTGCGGCCGTGACGGGCGAGGTGATGGATGGAGAACAGCAGCATCGCGTTCGACGTGACGCGTCCGCCGCGTCCCGGCAGCGCGAGATCGATCGCGGCGCTCACGGCCTCCGCGATCTCGCAGCCGGCATGCTGCAAGCCCCATCCCGTCGGCGCCGGGTAGCGCGGATTCACGAGCGTTCCCTCCGGCGCGATTACGTTCACGCATCGCATCGATCCGGCATTGCACGGCACTTCGCCGCCAAAGGCCACGATGAGCGGCAGGACGGCAAACGTCGAACTCACGGACCGGCTCGCGTTGACGAAACCCGGCGACTGCGCATCGGTGCCGGAGAAGTCGATCGTCACCGTGCCGTCGATTGCGCTCAGCGCCACCCGCACGGTTGCGTCGCGGTTGCCGTGGGCGTCGTGTGCCAGCACGCCCCGGCCTTCATGACGGCCGGGAGGAAGCTGTTCGATCAGCGCGCGCATGCGCCGCTCCGAATAGTCCAGCACCCAGTCGACCGCCGCGAGCAACGGCTCGCGGCCATAACTGTCGAGCAGGCCGCCGAGGCGCGCCCGGCCGATCTCGGCTGCCGCCATCATCGCTTCGATGTCCAGTCCGAACGCCACCGGATTGCGGCTGTTGAGCGAAAGGGTTTGCAGCAGGTCGCGGCGCAGCTTGCCTTCCCGCACGAGCCGCACCGGCGTGCAGCGCGCGGCTTCCGCCCATAGCTCGGTCGCGCCCGGGTCGAGATTGCCGCGCACGTTGCCCGCGAAATCCTCCGTGTGACCGCACACCGCGACGTACAACGTGATGGAATCGCCGTATGCGACGGGCGCAACCAGCGTGAAGGTTTGCAGTCCCGCACCGCCGCCGTAGGGATCGTTCGTCAGCAACATGTCTTCGGCTGACAGGTCGTACTGGAAATAGTCGATCACGGTGGCGGCCGTCATCGCCATCGGATACATGTAGAGCGGATTGCTGACCGCGATCAGTTGCCCCTCTTCGGTGAACAACGCGGTCGCGCAGCGGCGCGATACGCCGATGGTCGGCGAGTACGCCGTGTTGGCAAGCGTCGCTTCCATCTCGGCGACGACAGCCTCGAACTTGCTGCGCAAGATCGCGGCGGAAACAACGTCCTGTCTGGGTGGCATCGTCATGGCTTCCCCTTAGTCCAGGCTTTCGATGACGTAGGTCTGGTAGTGGTCGAGCACCGCTTCCTGGCCGGGATAGATGACGATCGTCGTCGCGGGTTCCTCGATGATCGACGGTCCCGCGATGATGTTGCCGGGTGTCACTTTCGTGCCGTCGTACACCGGCACGTCGAGATAGCCGAGACCTTCGAAGCTCGCCGAACGCGTGCCCTTGCGCGCCTGATCGGGCTTCTCCGAACCGAACGGCTGGCTGCGGTACTTCATCGTGTCGCGCGTGCCGATGAGGTCGGAGCGCACACTCAGAATTTCGACCGGCTGTTCCGGCCGCTTGAACGAGTACAGCTTCGCGTGCAGATCGTGGAAGTCCTGCAACGTCTTCTTGAGCGTGAGATCCGACACGCGCTTCGTGCGCGAGCGGATCGGCACGGTCACCTCGTGCGTCTGGCCGACATAGCGCATGTCGATCGAGCGTTGTGCAACGACTTCGATCACACCGTGCGCCGAGGCGAGAAGCGCTTCCGGTTCACGCTCGATATCCTCGAAGATACCGTTGAGCACATCGAGATCCACCTGACCGATACGCGAGATGTAACTCTTGACCTTCGAAATCTTGAAGTCCGATATGAGGCAGCCGAGCGCGCAGAACACCCCGGCGTTCTTCGGCACGAGCACCGTCTTGATGCCGAGATCCTTCGCCTGCACGCCCATGTGGATCGGCCCGGCGCCGCCGAACGCCATCAGCGCGAAGTCACGCGGATCGCGTCCGCGCGACACCGACACGTAGCGCACCGCATTGGTCATCGCACCGTTGGAGATGCGGAAGATGCCGCTTGCCGCCTCTTCCACCGAGATGCCCAGCGGCTCGGCGATGCGCGTGCGGACAGCTTCCCGTGCAGCCTCGATATCGAGCGCGATCTTTCCGCCGCCGATGGCACCCGGATTCAGGTAGCCGAGAATCAGATTGGCATCGGTGACGGTCGGCTCCTTGCCGCCGCGCCCATAGCAGGCAGGGCCGGGGTTGGAACTCGCGCTGCGCGGGCCGACGCGCAAGGCGCCGCCCTCGTCGATCCAGGCGATCGAACCGCCGCCCGTCCCGATCGAGTGGATGTCGATCATCGGCGCGGCGACGCGATAGCGATTGACCCACGAATCGACACCGACGTCCGGCGCACCGTCGTTGATGAGGCAGACGTCGTAGCTCGTGCCGCCCATGTCGACCGCGATGATGTCCTTGAACCCCGACCACTCGCCCACCGCGATCGCCGCCGTCACGCCGCCGGAAGGCCCCGACTGGATCAGTTCGACGCCGCGTTCCGTGCAGTAGGCGAGATCCATCACGCCGCCGTTCGAGAGCTTGATGAACAGCTTGCCGCCGAAGCCGCTCTCGACGAGGCGCGCTTCCAGTCTGCGCAAATAGTTGCTGAGTTTCGGGCTCAGATAGGCGTTGAGCAGCGTGGTGCTGAAGCGCTCGAACTCGCGCACTTGCGGCAGCACTTCGGACGAGATGGAAATGTGCGCGTCCGGCAACTCTTCGCGAACGATCTCGCGAGCGCGAATTTCATGGACGGCATTCTGAAACGAAAACAGAAAGCAGATCGCCACCGATTCGACGCCGAGCTTTTTGAGTTCGCGCGCCGCCTCGCGCACTTCAGCTTCGTCGAGATGGAAAACGATCTTGCCTTCGCTATCGATCCGCTCGGTCACGCCCTTGCGCTTCTGGCGCGGCACGATCGGAAAAGGCGCTGGCAGACGGATGTCGAAATGATCTTCCTTGAAGCCGGTGCGCAGTTCGATGATGTCGCGAAATCCCTTCGTCGTGATCATCCCGGTGTTGGCCCCCGCATACTCCAGGATGGCGTTGGTGACGACCGTTGTTCCGAGAACGAAGGAACTCGTCTCGCGGAACAGCGTCTGCACGTCGGTGCGAAAATGCTCGGCCATCATGGCCACTGCATTGAGAATGCCGGTTGCCTCATCGGAAGGTGTAGTCAGCGTCTTGCCGCTGAACGTTTCACCTCCATTTCGGACAACGAAATCTGTAAATGTCCCGCCGACGTCGATGCCAATTTCGTAACCCACGAACGCTCTCCCTTATCAACATGCGCGGGCTGTCTCTAATGCCCGCGCTCATGCCGGATTTCGTCCTCGGAACGTGCTGCGTTCATCGGACGACCGCACAGTTCGACAGCGCCGCACGACGTCCCGATGTGAATCAGGAACGATCGAGCCGATCTGCCACCTTGCAAAGCCACATGCAAATGATTTCGATGCGCCGGAAAAAGCTCATGGGCGCGGGTTTTCTCGCGAGTCATCGTGAGCCGTCGCCATATCGAACGCGACCGGCAGTCTCGATGTCGTTCCTACGTCAATCACTTTATAGGTAACACTACAGATAAAGTATAGGTAGTTTAACCAGCAAATCAAGATGGATCGGCTGTTTGTCCGCGTTGCCAAAGGCTAGGACATACCCTGACTTTTCTAATCAATAGGTACGCCGACCGATTAAGGTGCATGTTTGGATCGAAATGGGGAATGCGACAGGACGCGCGTAGATCGGCGTATCGGCAAAAGGAGTCGATAGCGCCGCATGGCGGGCGATCATTGTGAGGAGCGGCTGTAAGGAGGGAGACGGCGAGGGCCCGGGCGCGAGGGCTTTGGTTCGACTATGCGATGGAGACGTCTTTGTGGCGACGCGGCGACGGCGGGTCGCCGAAACACGACATGCAGGTCAGCTTGAGGCGTTGCTCAGCGCTCGCCAGACGCCCTTTGTCGCGCGTCGCAGCGCGTCACGCTCGGGCACGCCCGGTCCGCTGCGTCGGCAGAAAACGATGAGTCCCTGGACATGGGCCATGATCAACGTGCCGCGCATGGTGCATTCCTCGGCCGACAGGTTCGGATTGATTGCCGCGATGAGGTCGATCCAGATCTGGCAGAGTTGCTTGTTCCCCTCCACGACGAGTTCGCTTACGCCTTTGTCGCGCTCCGCCAGCGTCCAGATGTCGAGGCAGAAGGCTGCCACGCTGGACTTCGGCTGGGCCGCATCGACCAGAACGTCGTCGAAAAAATCGTCGATCATTGCATCGAGACGCGCTTCGGGCGTACGAAGCTTGTTCCTGCTCAGCTTCGAATAGCGCTCGATATAGCGGCTGTACGATTCGCGGATCGTCGCATGGAGCAGTTGGTCCCGCGTGCCGAAGTAGTGCTGGAGGGTGCTCAGCCGTAACCCGACGGCCTGGGCGACGCGGTTCGCGCTGTAGCCCGCGTAGCCTTCGGATGCGAAAATTTCAATTGACGCTTCGAGGATTTCAGGAATGCGGCTCGCCTTGTTGCCGCGCAATCTCACTTTCTTCGCGGCGGGCTTGTCCCGTTCCTTACCCAGAATGTCCGCCGAAGTGATTTTGATCGCCATCGTTTTCATCAGGAAGTTCCAGTATCGAAATTTCTCGTCTTCGCGGTATCGGTGGGAATTTGCGCTTATCGCGCGGCGTCCGTTCACTTTTCCCGGACAGTTGCATGCGATGCAACTATGCCACGTCTTGGATATTAGCATGTCAGAGCGGGGAAATAGGTTCTATTACCTATTATTAGACGAGCCGACGCGGCGCAGCGTGCGTGTCGCTGGTGCTGGTTAACTCCGGGAAGCAAGCTCAGAGGACCGTCAGGCGGCGGTCCGGAGCATCGTCGAGATTCGTGCGGGTCGTTGCGCCTCGCGCGATCTCGAGCCGGTTGCCACCGCGCGATTTTGCGCTGTAGAGCGCGCGATCCGCGGCCGCGAGAACCTTTGCCAGCGTGTCTTCTTCGGTCCCGAAGCGCGCCATGCCGATGCTCACCGTCGCCGCGATCTCAACTCCGCCCGCCGTGCGCGTGACCGTCTGTGCGAATCGGCGCACAACGGCTTCGGCCAGGTCTTTCGCGCGGGCGCTTTCGTGCCCCGGCAACAGCGCGGCAAACTCTTCACCACCGATGCGCGCCAGGATCACGTCGCGTCCGAGCACGCTGCTGAGAATCCTGGCGAACGACTTCAGCACTTCATCGCCGGCTTCGTGACCGAAGCGGTCATTGATCGCCTTGAAGTGGTCGAGGTCGAGTGCGAGACAGGACGCCGGCGGAAAGGCGTTGCTTTCGCGGATGGCGCGTGCGCCTTCTTCGAAGAACCATCGGCGGTTGCCCAAACCAGTGAGGTAATCGGTCTGCGATTCGCGTCGCAGATCGGCGTGGGCTTCGTCGCGCGCGAGGCGCAGAAGCGTCATCGGCAGGATGACCGAATAGAGCACGCCTTCGTACATCGTCACCTGGCCGACGATCGCCAGCAAGTGCGGTCCGAACGATGCCGCCAGCCACGGCAGAATGGTCGCCCTGAACGCGTAGAAGAGCGCGTGACCGCCCGTGACGGCCACGGCGATGTTGCGCGACTGCCTCCATTTCGAATCGCGTGTGCCGAGGAGTTCGCGCGCGGTTAGCCCGCACACCACGGAGATGGGGATGGCGCTGAGGTACGCCCACATCACCGCTTCGCCGCGCTCGCCCGCGATGGCCCAGGCGAGCGCGAGCATCGACACAATGCCGAGGGAGATCCGGCCGTAGCGGCGTCCGTTGAGGAGCGCGACGCCTTGCAGGTTCAGCAGATACCCGCCGACGATGATGAGATTCGCCAGCGCGGAGCCCACGACGCCCGAAAGGCCCGGAACGTTATGCCGAATCGCGGCGGTGGCGCAGCCGAACGCGAGCGTAGCGTAGCCTGCTGCGAGCACGCCAAGTTCGCGCCTGCGCCGTGGATACGACCGGCGTTCCCAGAGCGTCAAGGCGCTGCTGGCGAGGAGCGTTCCGATTGCTAAAAGGTAAAGGGTGATGAGGTCGACACGCATGCGCTCGTTAAGCTTTCTCCCAGCCGAAGACGATCTAACATGACTCGTTTACGGCGGGAAAATCAGAAAATTGAGGCGCGCATATCTGATTGCATGGTCTTTTTTTCGATTCATTTAGTCATGACCGTCGAAGCAGTCGCTTTGCACAAGGTCGACCTCTGCCGACGTCCGACGAGGATCCCTTGGACGTCAGCGAATGGATCACAGGAGCCGTGCGGCGTGCATTGCGATGCGTGCATGATCACCCGCTCGATGTCGCGTTTGTTTCGGCAACGTATCGCCGGATCGCGAAGGCTTGGCGGTCGGGATCAACGCGGATGTCCAGCACGCAGTATCTGCCGTTCTGAAGGTCCAACGGACATGGACCTGCATATCAACGCATGTAGTCCAACGCCGATCTTTCAAAAGGCCTATTTCAAGTTGGCGAATCTGACTGTAGTCGCATAGAGTGAGTGGAGCACATCGCGCCTTTTCGTTTCGATGATTCGCACGGCCGCATGCGTGCGGACATCGAGGTCTGTGTAGAAAGCGTTCCAGGAGAACTGCATCTCCCGGACTTGGCTGGAGCAGGCAAATGAACAAGATGCTTATAACCGGTGCCACGACGATCATCACACTCGCCGGCGCCGCGCATGCGCAAAGCAGTGTCACGCTTTACGGGCTCATCGACGCGGGTCTGACCTACACGAACAACCAGATCACCGGGACGGGAGGCGGACACAGCAACTGGGAGATGACAAGCGGTGCCGTTCAGTACAGCCGCTGGGGCTTGCGCGGGGCTGAAGACCTCGGCGCAGGGTTGAAAGCCATCTTCACCCTGGAGAGCGGCTTCAACCTGAACAACGGGCAGTTCTCGTCGAGCAATCGCATTTTCAATCGCCAGGCTTATGTCGGCTTGTCGAGCCGCGAATACGGCGCGCTCACGCTGGGCCGCCAAACCGACGGCATGGTCGATTTTGTCGCGCCGCTCTCATTGACCGGAACGGAGTTCGGCGGCACGCATTTCGCGCACCCGTTGGACAACGACAACCTGAACGATTCGTTTCAGATAAACAACTCCGTGAAGTATCTGAGCCCGTATTTCGCCGGCTTCAGATTCGGCGCGCTTTACGGCTTTTCCAATCAGGCTGGTGGCTTCACGAACAATCGCGCCTATAGCTTCGGAATGTCGTATGTATCGGGAGCGTGGAGCTTCGGGGCCGGTTACCTCCAGCTCAACAGTGCCGCGCGTACGCCGGCACAGTTGAACGCGAATGGCGCAGTCACCGATACAACCGGCTCGTCCCTGCAAAGCGCGCTCACGCCGACCGCTGTGCCTTTAGGCGTGCTGGCCAGCAGTCAGAAGACTTTTGGCGCCGGCGTGAACTACACCTTCGGCCCGGCTGTGGCGGGCTTCGTGTACTCGCACAGCAAGTTCGCCCAGTTCTTCCAAAACTCGCTGAGTGGAACTTTCCAGAACTTCGAGGGCAACATTCGCTACGCGCTCACGCCGGCGGTCGAATTATCGGGTGCCTATACCTATACGCGCGCTGGCGGAAATGGAGGCGCCGGGGGAGTTCCCCATTGGAATCAGGTGAGTGCGATGGCCGACTACCGCTTCTCGCGGCGCACCGATGTGTACGTTCAGGGTGTGTGGCAACGGGTAAGTCCAAGCGGCAATTCGCCACTGGGCGTGGCATGGATTAACGGCGTCACCGAGCCGTCTTCCACGAGCAATCAGATCGAGGCGACCGTCGGCTTGAGGCATCGCTTCTGATGCGTTAGGAACGATTGAGTTGCCTGAAACCGGGATGAAGGAGACCAACTGTGATGTTCATGCGCCCCTTATCTTCGCCCCGATAGCAATTGGATTGGAAGTCCTCGCTTCCAATCATCATTGCCTTATCTGCATCGCCTCGTCGCTCGCTATCCTGCCCCTTGCTAGGTGGATGGGGCATGCCATCGAGCAACTCGCCGAACTCACGTATAAGGCTATTGCTGTCGACTCTAGCTCTCGTCAGAGGCCGGACGTGTTGCGAATTCCTGGCCCTGAGGCTGAAGTAAATCTCTCGTCCGATACGTGGCCCGAGCCTCGAGTTGTCGAACAGCAGCGCGCCTTTTTGGAGCCAACGACCCTAGCGTTTCCAACATGTGAGCCGTCGCGTCCCGTCCTGCTTCCACGACGGTGCCGAAATCAGCAGTCTGAAGTGCAGCGGTGTCAGCGCCCGCAATTGGACGTTTCCGCATGGCCTGCCTCAGGATGAGAGTCTTGTGCCGATAAAAGAGTTCGAGTTGCCCTGCATCCGATGCATGAGGTGCCAAGTCGAAAGTCTCTTCAAGCGTCTGGCGTGAGATATGAAAACGTTGAAGTCCGCGAATCACGCGAACCTGGAACACGACCCCGTCACTGTTGTGAGGGATTGCTGCCCATACCAGCGCGCTGCCCATGCCATGCCTCCATTTGACTTCAAGCCTGATTCAAAACTCCTTGCCCTATGATGGCGCTCAAAAAATACGTTTCAAAAATACGACTTCGTGGCTTTGACATTTTTACGACACGAGGCTTGTGAGCCTTGACCTGGACTACGGTTCAGGGTCGCCGTTTGCTGCGGCCACTAGCGGGGTTCCCAGCCGGCTTATGGGAACCCGCAGCCGGCTTGCCTGCGGGTTTGCTGCGTGGCTTTTGCACATTGAATGGATTACTGCTGGGCAAGCTCGTGCCTTTCCCTGCGGCCACAGCGCCCTGAGCCGCAGGCTTGCGCTTGTTTTTGGCACTTTGCGGGTGCAGTTCTTTGCTGGGCACCTGCATGGAGCCCGGTGCAGCTTGCGGCACTTTGGGCTTCTTGGGCTTTTTGGGTTTCTTGATGAGCTGGCCTGTCGCGCTGGTTTGCGGCACGCGGTGATCGGCCTCAAAACCCGGCACCTCTTCACGGGGCAGCGTTTGCCGGATCAGCGCTTCAATCGCGGCCAGTTGCGGCGCTTCATCGGCGCACACGAGAGACACTGCCACGCCGCTGGCGCCCGCGCGGCCAGTTCGGCCAATACGGTGAACATAGTCTTGTGCCACGATCGGCAGATCGACGTTGATCACTAGCGGCAGGTCGTCGATATCCAGCCCACGCGCAGCCACATCGGTGGCTACCAGCATATCCACTTCGCGTGTCTTGAAACGCTCCAGCGCACGCAAGCGCGCGGGTTGCGGTTTGTCGCCGTGGATGGTGTCGACCGCATAGCCCGCCTCATCCAGCATCGCGGCCAGGTAATCGACGCCGTTGCGGGTTTTGACGAATACCAGTGCGTGCTTCCATTTGTTCTCAGCCAGAAGATGCATAAGGAGCTCAGGCTTGTTCCTTTTATCCACCGGCACCACCCATTGCTTGATCCTGCTGGCTGTAGCATTGGGCGGGCTGACGCTGATATTGACAGGGCCCCGCAGAATGCTTTCCGCCATGGCGCGAATGTCATCGGTAAACGTGGCGGAAAACAGCAGGGTCTGGCGCCGAGCGGGCAAAGCAGCAAAGACAGCATTGAGTTCGCGCGCAAAGCCCAGATCCAGCATGCGGTCGGCTTCATCCAGCACGAGCGTTTGTACCTGATCAAACTGCACTGCATTCTGGCGATTGAGATCCAGCAAACGGCCCGGCGTCGCAACGAGCACGTCCACGCCTTTGCGCAACTTCATCATCTGCGGATTGATACTCACACCGCCGTAGGCGGCCAAAAAGCGTAAGTCGAGGCCTTTGCCGTACTCGATAAAGCTTTGCAGCACCTGTTCAGCCAGTTCACGCGTGGGCACCAAGACCAGAACCCGTGCGCGATTGCTGGACACCGCCGGGCCGAGCTGCGTCAGCCGTTGCAGCAGCGGCAGCGCAAAACCCGCCGTTTTGCCGGTGCCGGTTTGTGCCGCAGCCATGATGTCCTTGCCGCTGAGCACAGCAGGAATCGCCCTGGCCTGCACCGGCGTAGGCGTCTGGTAATTGAGGTCCTGCAAATTGCGCAGTAACGGATCGATCAGGCCGAGCGAAGCAAAAGACATGCACGTATTCCGGACTAAAACCGCAATTTTAGCGGTTACCGGGCTGATTGCACCGCGCGGAACGATGGTCGAAAAAATCGACGTTGGTCGCAGTTGAACAATCTAGTGGTAGCCTCGGCGGGCTCGTGGCTGCTTTGTGGAGCGGCTCGCAACCGTCGGCTACCTGTCCGGCGAACTGAGCGATCCGCCCGGACCGTAGGGGTCCGGGTTGCCGAATCGAGGAAGCGAACCGTTCAACCGCGCCTTGCGAAGTTCGTCTTGCACGTCCTGCCGGGATTTTGGAGCCGGTGCCGCTGGCGAGGGCAGCGGAGCGTCGACCGGCCCCGGCAGGCTTTGGATTGCAGGCTGAGTCGTCTCATCCGCTTGCAACGCCCACGGTGCTGAGTTCGCCGTTTCAGGCTGCACAGAGAGGAATGCGTCATGCCTCGGGCTGTCCGCTTGATCGATCTGCGCTTCACGATGCTCGGAGGACAGAGTGTTGTCGTGTGCGCTTTCCGCGCGCTCATTGCTCTGCTGCGCTGCATGCTTGCGCTCGGCAGGTCGCCTCGGCTGCTGCGTGATATTAGGTAGGGCTCGAGATGTCGTCGGCGGAAGCCTTCTTTTTCCGACGCTCGAAGTCTGCGCGGTCTCCTCTCTCGGACTCGAATCCAGCTCGTCGCCAGCGTCTGGCCCACCCGCGCTCGAAGTCGCTTCGATAGTGCCCGACTTGCTTGCGTCGATATCTTCCCGCTCTTCGGAATCGCCGATCGCCGGACCGGCACTCGCCCTGAGCGCCGACGAACCCACAGCGCCCGTCACCACCGATGCCTGTTGCCGCGATGACCAGGCTTGTTCATCCGGATGGCGCTCATGATGCTGCAGCAACGCGAACAAGCCGATGATCGATATCCCAATCACCGACAGGCCAAGTATGACGATACGGTCTGAAGTTCTAACCATCAGATTATTGCTCCCTGCTTGTACGCCCATGGCTTCGGACGAACGGCCCATAGCCGCGCACGCCCGAGGCCACTCTCGTCTTGCATACGGAGCGGAGCGCCACAGAGATTCAAGTCGTTACAGATTCTTTCACTTGAGACGCACAGGATACGAGGTTACCGCTGTCAGGGGGCTGAAGCCACACCCACTCTCGCGGCGCGCGGCGCCATCCGCACGCGCCGCGTCACCCGCCACAACCAACCGCCCTAATGCTCGACGAGACATATGGACCCATCGTCTTCAATCTGTGAATGCGGATCGGCGCGAGGAATGCCGTTGAACAACAGGTTCAAGCCGACCGAGGTAAGACAGGCCAACAGTATGCTGCTATGCAGGAGCGGTTGAATCCAGGCCGGGAGTTGCTTGAACAGGGTTGGAGAAAAGGTCGGTAACAGCGAAATGGCCAGCGTTGCGGCGACGATATACACGTTGCGCCGGCTGCTTTCGAAATCCACCCTGGCCAGAGTCCGGACACCCGCCGCCGTGACGACGCCGAACATGAATAGCCCCGCCCCTCCCAGCGCCGGCAACGGCACCGATGCCACGATCGTCGCGAGCTTCGGCAACAGTCCAAGGACACAGAGGATCACCCCTGCGGCCACCGCGACCCAGCGGCTTTTCACGCCCGTCACGACTACCAGCCCGATGTTCTGGCTGTAGATGGTGTAGGGAAAGCCGTTGAATACGCCGCCGATCACGCTTGCAAGCCCGTTGGCTCGTAGACCATCCGTCATGTTCGCGGCCGTCAGGTGCTTGCCGGTGACGTCGCCTGTCGCCAGAAAAAGACCCATCGATTCGATCATGATGATGACCATCACGATCACGATGGTCGCTATCGCGAGGGGGTCGAAGACGGGCCAGCCAAAATAAAAAGGCTTGACCATGTCGATCATCGGCGCTTGCTCCACGCCGTGGAAATTGACCATCCCGAAGGGGATCGCGACCAGCATGCCTGCCGCCAGCGCGAGCAAGACCGATATATTCGACCAGAACCCTTTCAGCCAGCGGTTGATCACGAGGATCATGGTGAACACGAACGCCGCCAGCGCAAGGTTATGCGGCGCACCGAAATCCGCCGCGCCTCGTCCACCGCCGACCCAGCTTACGCCCACGGGAAACAGCGAAAGCCCCACCACCATGACGATCGAGCCGCCCACGATCGGCGGGAAATATCTCACGAGTTTGCCGAACACCGGCGAGATCAACATGGTCAGCAGCCCACCGGCTATCACCGCGCCGATCACCGCTGTCAGGCCGAGCCCCGGACTTGTGGCGATCACCAGAATGGGCGGGAGCGCGCTGAACGCGACGCCCTGCATGACAGGCATCCGCACGCCGAAGCGCCAGAATCCGCCCGACTGCAAGATCGTCGCAATGCCGCAGGTGAACAGATCAGCGTTGATGAGTACAGCGATAGCTTCTTTGGGAAGCTTGAGCGCGCTGGCGATGATCATCGGCACTGCGATAGCCCCAACGTACATCACCAGTACGTGCTGGAAGCCGAGCATGAAGAGTAATCCCGGCTTCGGCACTTGATCGACAGGGGCCGGTTCGGGGCGTCGCAATTCAGATCGTGCATGCATACATTGTCTCCTGCATAACTGGGCATGGCGCCAGCGTTGTGAGTATGGTCAAGATCAGGTTTGGGCCATAACGAACGGCGTTGCGCGCAGTCGTTTGCCAGTTGCAGCGAAAATCGCATTGCCTATGGCTGGTACGACGGGGGGATTCGACAGTTCTCCGACACCTCCCGGCGGGCGTCCGGACGGTGGCAATATCTCAATCGCCAACTCGGGTGCTTCGTGTATGCGCAGCACGGGGTAGTCGTGAAAGTTGCTCTCGCGCACCTGGCCGTTTTCGATATGGATCGCATTCGTCAGTGCGGTCGACACGCCCCAGAAAATCCCGCCCGCCAGTTGCTGATGCACCGAACTCGGATCGACTGCGAGCCCGCAGTCCACCACGCAAGTGATCTTATTGACCTTGACCGTGTCCTCCTTCACTTCTACGTCGGCAACGATCGCGATATAACTTTTATATCCTTCATAGACGGCGACGCCCTGCCCGCGGCCCGCGCCGATATCGCGAAAGTTGTTCGCTTTCCAGCCGGCGAGGACAGCCGCCCGATCGAGCACAGCTTGCAAATTGGGCCGACTGGAAAGCGCTCTGCGACGATAGTCGACCGGATCCTGTCCGGCCGCGTACGCAGCTTCGTCGATAAGACTCTCGATCGCGAAGATGTTGGGTACATAGCTCACTGCGCGCCACCACCAGATCGGGAAACCGGGTTCGTGTCGTACCCATGCGAGGTCGAGAGAGGCGATGTCGTAATAAAAGTCGTCGCGCATGCCTTCGGTGCAACTGGGATCTACCGGAACCTTTGCCAGAAAGCCTGGGTCATCCGGTTCCTTGATCGACGGCACCACCGCACGCAGACTGAAGCCCAGCAGATTGCCGGAAGCGTCGAGTGCGGCGCGCGCCTTGTGCACGCTGGCGGCGTGATAGTACAGGCCGCGCACATCGTCCTCGCGACTGTAGAGCAGCTTGATCGGGCGGCCCATGCGCTTCGAGATAAAGGTGGCTTCCAGAATCTGATGCAGTCCCTCGCGCGCTCCGAAACTGCCGCCGGCCTCGGTCAAGTGAATGCGGACCTTGTCACGCGGCACGCCGGCAATCGATTCCGCCGCTTGCGCGCACCGCGAAGGCACCTGAATGCCTCCCCAGTATTCGACTTCATTCGGCTTGACCCACGCCACCACGCTCAACGGCTCCATCTGAGCATGCGCCTTGTACGGCATGCTGTAGACCGCCTCCACGACGCGCGGCGCGTCCCTGAACGTCGTTTCGGCGGCGCCTTTCGTCTTCGACTTCATGCCTGGATCGTCGACGTGCTTCTTCATCTCCTCGAGGACGGTATCGGAATTGAAGCTCGCGAGGTCGCTCTCGCCCCACTCGACTTTCAATACCTTCCTTGCGCGCTGCGCTGCCCAGAAATGATCGGCAACGATGGTCACACCGGGCTGCGCCACGCCGTTTGCAACAGGCATCGCGGGCATGTTCTCGCGAAAGTGCGCGATAACATCCGGAATCTCGATGGCAAAGACATCGCGTACGCCAGGCAACGCCTTGACCGCGTCCGCGTTGAATGACTTCACGCTCGCGTTGACGACAGGCGGATGGATCACGATCGCGGTCAGCATGCCCGGCAGCTTGACGTCGATTGCGTATTGAGCGCGCCCTGTTACCTTGTCGGCAACCCGATAGCTGCGGCGCTCCTTTCCGATCAGGACGAACTGATCGGGGCGCTTGAGCGTCACCTGTGCCGGAACGGGTCCGGCTGCCGCGCCCGCCGCGAGTTCGCCATAGGATGCCTTGCGTCCGCTCGCGGGATGAAACACCACGCTAGCCGCAGCGTTGCAGGCATCCTGGTCGACCGACCAACGCCGGGCGGCTTCAGCGACGAGCATCGCCCGGGCAGTCGCGCCGGCGCGCCGCAGGGTATCCCATTCCAGCGACACGCTCGTACTGCCGCCGGTCGCGTGCATTCCCCAGAGCGGATGAAGATAGGCCTTCGCCAGCGGATCGTCCGGTTGAATCACTCGCACCCGATCCCAGTCCGCGTCGAGTTCTTCCGCCAGCATCAAGCCGAGCGCGTTCTTGACGCCGGTGCCGCTATCGAACTTGTGTACGACGAGCAGCACCTGATTGTCCGGCGTGATTCGAACCCAGGCGTTCGGCGCGAAGTTCCCTGCTGTGCTGTCCGTGATCGATGCTGCCCGCGCGCTGCGAATGCCGATCCCCGTCGCGTGAATCTCGAGCAGCAGGCCGCCCGCAAGTGCAGCGCCGGTCTGGAGAAAGCGTCGGCGGCCCGCGGAAACGTCAGGTGCGTGCAGGTTCGGCTGATCGCGCTTCATGCTGCCGACTCCTTGCGAAGGACAGCGGCAGCGCGATGGATCGCGCGGCGAATCCGGACGTACGTCCCGCAGCGGCACAGGTTGCCCGCCATCGCCGCGTCGATCTCTTGGTCGTTGGGATTGCGCGTATGTCGGAGCAACGCGGCAGCCGACATGATCTGGCCGGACTGACAGTAGCCGCACTGTGGAACATCTTCTTCCTGCCACGCCTGCTGAAGTGCGTGCAGGGTCTGCGGCGCGCCCAGGCCTTCGATCGTGGTGACGCGCTGCGCGGCGACGGACGCCAGCGGTGTCTGGCAGGCCCGCACCGCCTTTCCGTTCAGGTGGACCGTGCAGGCGCCGCACAGGCCCATTCCGCAGCCGTATTTGGTGCCGGTGAGATTCAGTTCATCGCGCAGCACCCATAACAGCGGCGTGTCGCTTGGCATGGCAACGGTGCGGCGCTCGCCATTCACTTCGAGCATGGTCATGTCGTCTCCTGGGTTACCGTCGGTGCGGCAACATTCTCGTAAAGGAATCGCAACGCACGGCGACTGCATCGACGTCTTATGGCCGTGTGGGTAAAGCCTATGTGCACAAAATCGATATGTGAAATACGATTTCGGAATCCATTCGATACGAGAAACATATGGATATCCGGCAGCTCCGCTATTTCATTTCAGTCGCTGAGGAAGGCAACTTCAGTCGCGCGGCCGAGCGTCTGCACATCTCTCAGCCGCCGTTGAGCCAGCAGATCAAATCGCTGGAAGACTCGCTTCGGGTCACGCTTTTCGTGCGCGGACGCCACGGGGCACGGTTGACGCGCGCCGGAGAGGCGCTTCTTGTGCGTGCGCGCAGCATCGTCGGCGACTGCGACTCGGTCGAAAAGCTTTTGCGCAGGGTGGCCGATGGACTCGAGGGCTATATCCGCATCGGGATCATCAACTCGGTGATGTATGGCCCGTTGCCGAGGACCATGCATCAGTTTCAGAAGCACAATCCTGAAGTCGAGTGGACGCTGCATGAGCTGTTGCCCGATAAGCAGCAAGAGGCGTTGGTGCGCGGCCAAATCGATGTTGGCTTTGCCTGCAGTCCGACAGAGCATCGCGAGCTCCGGTCGATCCTGGTCTATCCGCAACCGCTGATCGTCGCGCTGCCGGACAGCCACCCGCTTGCCGATTGCCGTTCCGTTCGTCTGCGAGTGCTCTCCGTTGACCGGTTCGTCTTGCTCAACACACAGAGTCCGATGATTCGAGGCATTCTCGCCGCGTGCATCACAGAGGGCTTCCAGCCACGTGTGCTGCACGAGTCCGCCGATCCCGAGACGATACTCAGTCTCGTGGGTGCCGGAGTCGGCATCAGCATCCTGCCCGAGTCGCTCTCGACCACGCCGCGCGAGAACGTCGCCTTCGTCGCACTGGACGAACCCGAGATGAATGCGGATCTCTACGCCACAGTCCGGCGTGATGACTCGCTGCCCGCGCTCGAGCGTTTTCTGGCGTTACTGAGCGAAGTCACTAACGCGTGGCGCAGCGAATCATCCAACTGAAGCATCGATGAAAAAAGGCATTCGTTGCGGGTTTTCCATGCCCCAAATGCAGTCGCCTTTCTCTTGACAAGCAAATCTCGACCGCTGCATGATTCGCTCGTGGGTAGAAGCGGTCGATTGAACATGCAGCGGCGCAATGCCGCGATCGTTCAACTGGAGATTGCTCACTGACGGAGTATTTGTCAGTGGCGCCAGTTTCCTTTCTCTGCCCCTCGACAATGCTCCCGAATGCAAGATGCAGTCCGCTCGGCTCATGCCGCGGTCTGCCTGCCTTCAACCTAAGCATTGCGAGGAGATCCCGCATGATTATCGACACCAGCTGCTACCCGACGAATCTCGTCGATCTGGCATGGCGGCATGATGGCGAACCCTTCACCGGAGAACGCCTGATCCAGATGATGGACGGTCCGTTCACGATCAACGGCAAGCCGCGCCGCATCGATAAAGCCTTCATCCAGCCGCCGCAAGGCAACACCATCTACACCTACACCGACGGCAACAAGTCCGGCGTCGAGTCCATCGACGCGTACATGGCTTATACGGTGGAAATGGTCGAGAAATATCCCGACCGCTTCATCGGCTGCTTCGTCTACAACCCGCGCTGCGGTGTAGAGAACGGCGTCAATGCCATCGAGCATTACGTGCGCAAGCTCGGCTTCAAGATGGTTCAGTTCCAGGCCAACATGCACGCCTACCGGCCCGACCGCGCGCTCGACTGGCTGCGTCCGGCGCTGCAAAAGTGCGCGGAACTCGGCGTGATGGTCAAGCTGCATACGGGCGATGGCCCGTACAGCATTCCGACTGAATGGGTCCCCATGATCAAGGAGTTCCCGACGGTCAACTTCATCATGGCGCACTTCGGTGTGCAGACGGGCGGCGTCTATTGTTTCGAGCCCTTCCAGATGGCGATGGACCTGCCGAACGTGTATTGCGAATCGGGCTGGTGCCTGCAATCGCGCATCGTCGAGTTCGCGAAGGTGCTGCCGAAGCACAAGATCCTGTTCGGTTCCGATACCCCGCCCAACGAGCCGGGCATGTGGCTGCGTCTGCTCGAAGTGCTTTGCTTCGAACCGCCGCAGGGTCTGAATCTCGATGAAGACACGCTCGAAGACTATCTCGGCAACAACACGGCTCGCATGATCGGCCTCGATCCCACGCCCGCGCCGCGCTCCGTCGAAGAAGCGAAGACCTTGCTGGCTGCCTGAGCGAGGCTGCGGCACGCCAATTCACAAGATACTGGAGTACCAGCATGATCATCGATACCCATCTGCACCCGACCAATCTCGTCGACGAAGCGTGGCGACACACCGGCGAGCCGTTCACAGGCGAGCGTCTGCTGAAGATGATGGATGGACCGTATGTCATCAACGGCAAACCGCGCCGCATCGACATGGGCTTCATCCAGCCGCCGCCGGGCAATACCGGCTATCGCGACGGCAACCGTCGCGGCCGCGAAGGCATCCGCGACTACATGGCTTACGTGGCCGAACTGACACAGAAGTACCCCGATCGGTTCATCGGCAACTTCACGTTCAATCCGCGCTGGGGTCCGGAAGAAGGCGCGCTCGAACTCGAATTCCACGTGAAGGAGTACGGCTTCAAGATGCTGAAGCTGCACGCGAACATGCACGGTTATCGTCCGGATCGCGCGCTGGACTGGCTGCGCCCCGCGATGAAGGTTTGCGCGAAGTACAACGTGGTCGTTCTGATCCACACTGGCGACGGCCCCTACACGATCCCGACGATGTTCTACCCGATCATCCGCGAGTTCCCGATGGTGAATTTCATCATCGGTCACTTCGGCATTCAGACGGGCGGCAACTACTCGTTCGAAGCGTTCTGGATGGCGATGGACACACCCAACGTGTACTGCGAGTCGGGATGGTGCTTTCAGTCGCGCATTGTCGAGTTCGCCCGGCAACTGCCGCGCGACAAGATCGTTTTCGGCACGGACACGCCGCCGAACGAACCGGGCATGTGGCTGCGCGAGCTGGAGATGTTGTGCGGTCCCGCGCCGCAGGGCATGGATCTCGACGAGGACGGTCTCGAAGACTATATGGGCAACAACATCGCCCGTCTGGTCGGCATCGAGCCGTCACCGCCGCCGCGCAATCTCGACGAAGCCGAGCTGCGCCTGAAGGATAGCTACGCAAAGCTCAACGACGTCGTAGCGTAAGCGGACGTATGGCGGGCCGGCGCATCGACGGCCGGCCCGCGATAGCAGCCGAGCGCAGCGGCCCCCGGGATACGGTCGACACCGGCAACCGGGGCGCTGCAAGGCTGATGACAAGGAATACTAATGACATCGTCTAATTCATCTGCCCTCGCCTGCTCGCGCGCAAATCCGCAAGATTTCCGTCATTTTCTAGACGGCTACAGCATTGCAAATCCGGGCGACGTTCTGACCATTCGCGAAAGCGCGAGCGCGAATCAGGACCCGACCGCAGTGATATGGCAGCTTGCCGCCAGAGGGCAACATCCTTTACTGATTTTCGATCGGGTCACAGGTCTTCGGAGTCCGTTGGTGACCAACGTCTTCGCGTCGCGCAGCCGGATTGCATGGATGCTCGATTCGTCTCTCGAGAATCTGCACGCGGCATTCCAGCAGCGCAGCCGCCGAATGGTGCCGCCGCGCCTGCTGGCAAACGGGCCGGTGCTGGAGCACGTCCAGACCGATAACATCGATCTGACCGACATTCCGGCCATCACCCATTTCTCGACCGATCGCGGTCCGTACATCACGAACGCCATCCTGATTGCCGAGGATCCTGAAACGGGCGTCGGGAATGCAAGTTATCACCGTTCGACGCTCCATTCGACCACCGAAATCGCCACCAGCCTGCATTCGCGCGGGCATCTATGGCGCATGCTCCAGCGAGCTCAGGAGCGTGGAACTTCGCTGCCGGTCGCGATGGTGATCGGCGCGCATCCCTTGTTCATGCTTGCCGGTGCCGCACGGTTGCCCTACGGGGTCGACGAACGTCATGTGGCGGGTGGCCTGTTCGGGGCGCCGCTCGACGTCGTGCGCACGCCGAGACACGGTATCGCGATACCGGCGTACGCGGAAATCGTGCTCGAAGGCGTAATCGATCCGCAGGCACGCGCGGACGAAGGCCCTTTCGGCGAGTTCACGGGTTACTCATCCGACCGCTCGACGAACAACCTCTTTCGCGTGCAAAGCGTGCTACGCCGGCGCGATGCGATGCTGATCGACGTGGCCGGCGGCAATTCCGCCGAACACCTCAACCTGGGTCGCATTCCGCGCGAATCGGAGATGGTCGAGAAGCTCAAGGAGCGCTTTCCGAGCGTAATCGCGGTCCACTATCCCTCGTCCGGCACGCACTTTCATGCTTACGTGGCGCTCAGGCAAATGCGCGCCGGCGAAGCGCGTCAGGTCATGCTCGGCTTGCTGGGTTGGGATCCCTATCTGAAGACGGTCATCGCCGTGGACGCGGACGTCGATATCACGCGTGACGAAGAGGTGCTGTGGGCCGTGGCCACCCATTTGCAGCCGCACCTCGATGTCGTCATCATCGACGGCTTGCCGGGCAGCGCGCTCGACCCGTCCGCATCCGGTGTGGGGACGACATCGCGAATGGGGCTCGACGCAACGCGCGGTCCCAACTTCGACGGAGTGCGCGCGCAGATCAGCGCCGAAGCCATGGCGCGCGCCGCACAGCTGATCGCTGCAGCCAGATCGCACACAGGGCCGGATAGCGTATGACGAAGCGCATGATCGTTGGAATCACGGGTGCCAGCGGCGCGGTGTATGGCGTGCGTCTGCTGCAGAACCTCGCGCAACGCCCGGAGTGGGAAACGCACCTCGTGCTGTCCGCGTCCGGACTGTTGACGGCGGGGCACGAGCTCGGTCTGCAGCGCCGCGAGATCGAGGCTATGGCGAATGTCGTGCATAACGTGCGGGATATCGGCGCTGCCGTCGCAAGTGGTTCATTTCGTTGCGACGGCATGGCCATAGCACCGTGCTCGATGCGCACGCTGGCGGCGATAGCCACGGGCCTCGCCGACAATCTGATCACGCGCGCCGCCGACGTGATGCTCAAGGAACGCCGCAAGCTGGTGCTCATGGTGCGCGAGACGCCGCTCAATCTCATCCACCTGCGCAATATGACCACCGCGACCGAAGCGGGGGCCATCGTGTTGCCGCCCGTGCCTGCCTTCTATAACCACCCTCGAACTGTGGACGACATCGTCAACCATACCGTCGGGCGCGTGCTCGACCTTTTCGACATCGATCACGACGGTCTCGTCGGCCGCTGGCAAGGGCTTCGGCCTGAACATTCAGCGGCATAAGCACCTTCTCGAACATCGACACCATTGCAGGAGACATCATGAGCCAACTCGACACTCGACATGCTTCTTCCAACGCGCCCGTTCCGGTCACGATCCTGACCGGGTTCCTCGGATCAGGCAAGACGACACTGCTGAACCATATCCTGACAGAGCGGCATGGACATCGCATCGCCGTGATCGAGAACGAATTCGGGGAAGTCGATGTCGACTCGGATCTCGTCATGACGTCCGATGAAGAAATCTTCCAGATGACGAACGGCTGCATCTGCTGTGTCGTCGATGTGCGTACCGACCTTGTTCGCATCCTGCAGAAGTTGCTGGAGCGTCCGGAGAAGTTCGATCACATTCTCGTGGAGACGAGCGGTCTCGCCGATCCCACGCCGGTGGCGGCGACGTTCTTCATGGACCACGACGTGGCGCGCCAGGTGACGCTGGATGGCGTCGTCACGCTGGTCGACGCGGTTCATATCGAGAGCCATCTCGACGACCCGGCCCTGCGAGGGCGCGACAATCAGGCAGTCGATCAGATCGTGGCCGCTGACCGGATCATCATCAACAAGACCGACCTGGTGCCGAGCTGGTTCGTCTTCGCCCTTGAACAGCGGTTGCACCGGTTGAATGAGGGTGCGCAAATCCTGCGCTCCAACTATGCGCAGGTCGATCTGAGCCAGATCCTGGGGATAGGCGGATTTACGCCAACGTCGGCAAGTCTGGACGTCGAAGAAGAACATGAGCATACGCACGACCACGCTCACGACCCTGACCACGTGTGCGACGAGGCTTGCGAGCACGCCCACGACCATCATGAACACGACGAAGGCGATAGCACACCGCATGGTCATCGCCATGATCCTTCGGTAACGTCCGTGTCGCTCGTGTTCGACCGTCCGTTCGATCGCTCGCGACTCGATGCCGGTTTGCGCGCGCTACTCGCGGCTCAAGGCGACGATGTATTCCGTATGAAGGGGATCTTCGATATCGCCGACGAGAATCAGCGCTATGTCGTTCAGGCGGTGCACCGTCTCTTCGACCTGCATCCGGCCGATCTGTGGGCTGCAGGCCCGCGCGAAAGCAAACTGGTGTTCATCGGACGCAATCTGGATCGGCAGCGTCTCAAGGTGCTGCTCGACCTGTGTCTGTCGCGGCAACATGCGGACGTCGTTGTGTGAGGCCTCCCGGCTTGGCGTTTTCGTAGCGTGTGACCCCGACGACGCGTCAAGCCGAATTCTTTTGTCTTGAATACATCAGTTGAGGTCGGACCTTATCAATACAGATAAGGATAACGAATCAATAGTATCTATTCAGCCAAAGTGATCGGCCGTACTTAACCAAGAGTGTTGACTGGAAACCATATGAAATCGAAACATATCGTGGCGGACTGCATTCCGAAATCGGCGAAACTGACTGCGCTTCTTTTTGCAGCGCTATCGGCGGGAACGGCCTACGCGCAATCCAGCATACAGCTCTATGGTCAGATAGACGAATGGGTCGGTTACCAGAAATTTCCCGCGAACGAGCATGCGTGGAATGTCTCGGGCGGCGGGATGTCCACGTCCTATTGGGGCATGAAGGGGACCGAGGATCTCGGCGCTGGATTCAAAACGATCTTCGCGCTGGAAACGTTTTATCGCCCGCAGAACGGCCAAAGCGGGAGATTCCAGGGCGATACTTTCTTCGCGCGTAACGCGTATGTCGGCATGTTCTCACCGTACGGCACGCTGACGGCCGGGCGCATTACGTCGAATCTGTTTGTGTCGACAATCCTCTTCAATCCGTTCGTCGACTCGTACGTGTTCTCGCCGATGATCTATCACACATACCTCGGCACCAGCACCTTTCCTGCCTATCGGACAGACCAGGGCGCGGTCGGCGACTCGGGATGGAGCAATTCGGTTGCCTATACGTCGCCGGACTTCTCCGGCCTGAGCGGTTCGGTGATGTATTCGTTCGGCAACGGCGCCGGCGCGGCCGGCCAGCATAAAGACAGCGCGCAAGTGCTGTATCTGAATGGGGCGCTCAGTGCGACCGCGGTCTACCAGTACGTGAACTACAAGAATGTCGCCAACGATTTCTCGAATCCGGCCTCGGCCAACATCGTTGCAGGATTGCGCAGCCAAAGTATCGGCCAGCTTGGCCTGACCTACGATTTCAAGCTCGTGAAGCTATACGGGCAGTACATGTACACGCAGAATTCCGTGTCGTCAGGGGACTACCATGTGAGCACCGGTCAGGCAGGCTTCACGATACCGATCGCAAACGGCAAGGTCATGGCGTCCTATGCATATTCGAAGGATTCCGGCGGTTTCGATCAAACCAGGAGAACGTGGGCGGTCGGCTACGATTACCCGCTATCCAAACGAACCGATGTGTACGCCGCGTATCTGGATGACAAGATATCGGGCGAATCGCACGGCGAGACATTCGGTGTCGGGATTCGCGCGAAGTTCTAGCGTTGCTTAGCCGCGATGCTGGATCAAGCTCTCAAGCGCTATCGGGAAAGGAACCGAGGCGCTACCTCGCTAAAAGCAGGCTGCCTCGGGCGTCGATAAAACGGTTGCCTCAGACTCGAACTTTGCGCAGATCGAATGGCGTCTCGCGCAAGCGCTTGCCCGTCAGCCTGAACACGGCATTGGCGATCGCCGGTGCAACCGACGGACTCGACAACTCGCCGACACCGCCGGGCTTCGCCGGATCGCCCTGCACGATGTGTATGTCGATGTCGGGCATGTCGCTCATGCGCATCACGCGATACGAACCGAAATTGGTCTGCTGAACCTGACCGCCGCGGATATCGATGCGGTCCGCGAGCGCGTGTCCGAGTCCCCACATCAATCCGCCGTACAACTGCTCTTCGACGCCGCCCGGCGACACCGCGAGCCCGCAATCGGCCACGCATGTGAGCTTGTCGATCACGATGCCATCGTCACGGCGCGTCACGCGCGCAACCACCGCGATATAGCTGCCGTATGCGCGGTTCGTCGCGACGCCGAGCGCGGTGCCGCGCGGCAGCGGCTTGCCCCAGCCGGCTCGCGTCGCCGCCTCGCGCAGCACGGCGGCATGCCGCGCATCCTTCATGTGCGCAAGCCGAAAGTCGACCGGATCGCGATGCCCTGAATGCGCGGCTTCGTCCATGAACGACTCGACCGCGAACACGTTCGGGATATAACTCACCGCGCGATACCAGCCCGTGGGCACGCCCGTTTCGTGACGCACCCAGCCGATATCCACATGCGGCGCGCCATAGGCGAACTCGAATTTGCTGATGGCTTCCGTGGTGCTGTAATCCATGCGATCGGGGCGATCGGTATAACCCGGCTCCCATTGTTCGGGCGATGCGGGCATCACCGCGCGCAGTTGCAGCGCCGAGAGATTGCCTCGCGCGTCGAGCACGGCCCGCGCACGATGATGGCTCGCCGAATGATAAAAGAGCGCGCGCATTTCGTCTTCGCGGCTGTTCATCAGCTTGACCGGCTTGCCGGTTTGCATCGCGAGCCACGTGACTTCGAAGAGCCAGTACTTCGATTCGCGCGCCCCGAAGCTGCCACCCGAAACCAGTTCATGCAACACGACGCGATTCGCCGGAATGCAGCCGATCACTTCGGCCGCCTCCCGTGCCATCGATGGCACCTGCAGGCCTCCCCAGTACGCGATGCCGCCGTCTTTCGCCCATGCCGTCACGTTGACGGGTTCGAGCGGATTCTGCGCCTTGTAAGGCATCGAGTACGAAGCCTCGATCACACGCGAGCCGCGCTTCAGGATGGATGCGGCGTCGCCGTTCTGCACGGTCGGCACGACTCGGGCGGCGGGATCGTCGAGCCATGCGGCCTGACGCGCGGACAGATCGCGGCTGTCGAACTTTTCGAACGGACTGTCTTCCCATTCGATGCGCAACGCCGCCTGCCCCTTGTGCGCGGACCAGTAATCGTCGGCGAGCACGGCCACGCCGGCCTGATTGCCGCCGAGCACGTCCGGGCGTCCAGGTATCTGCAATACTTGGCGCACGCCTGGCACGGCGAGCGCGGCTTTGGCATCGACGCTGCGCACGCGCGCATCGATCACGGGCGCGCGCGTGACGACCGCGACCAGCATGCCGGGCAAGCGCACGTCGATGCTGTATGCGAACGCGCCGCACACCTTCTGCGCGGCATCGCGCTTCTTGCGCAGCTTGCCGATATACCTGAACTGCGACGGATCTTTCAGCGGCACGTCTTTCGGCGCAGGCAAGCTCGCGGCGACGGCGGCCAGCGTGCCGTAGCTCGCGCGCGCGCCACTCGCCTTGTCGATCACGAAGCCATCGTCCGTTGAGCACGCGGACGGCGGCACGTTCCACTGTTTCGCGGCCGCCGCAATCAGCATCGCGCGAGCGGTCGCGCCCGCATGCCGCAAGCGATCGTATTCCAGCGACACGCTCGTGCTTCCGCCCGTCGAAAACACCTTCCACAAGGGATGAATGTAATCCGCGTAGAACGGATTCTCGGGCGTGATCACGTCGATGCGAAACGGATCGACATCCAGTTCTTCCGCGACCATCGCGGCGAGCGCGGTGCGCGTGCCGGTGCCCGAATCGTGCTTATGGACGACGAGCTTGATGGTGTCGTCGGGCAGCACGCGCACCCAGGCGTTCGGCTCGAATTCTCCGTCGCGTGGGTGCGGCTCCCCGCTCTTCGCTGACGCCTCGGGCAACCGGAAGCCGATCGCGAGCCCCGCTGCCAGCAACGCGGATCCTTGCTGCATGAAACGGCGACGCGCCGCGCGATGTTCGATCCGCATTCAGGCCTCCGCCGCCGCGCGTTTGATCGCCTGGCGAATGCGCGAATACGTCCCGCAGCGGCAGATGTTGCCGGACATCGCCGCCGCAATGGCGTCGTCGCTGACGGACGTCTTGCCCTTCAGAAACGCGGCCGCCTGCATCAATTGCCCCGACTGACAGTAGCCGCATTGCGGCACGTCTTCCGCGATCCACGCACGCTGCAACGGACTCGCGCCGTCTTTGGACAGACCTTCGATCGTCGTGATGCGCCGGCCCGCGACGGCCGCGATCGGCAGCAGGCATGAGCGCACCGCTTCGCCCTCCAGATGCACCGTGCACGCGCCGCAAAAGCCGCCGCCGCAGCCGAATTTCGTGCCCGTCAGACCCAGCGAATCGCGCAGCACCCACAACAGGGGCATGTCTTCCGGTACATTGTCGAGCGAGTGCCGCGCGTCGTTGACGATGATTTCTATCATGCGCTGTCTCCTGAATGTCGTTCGTGTTCGCGGCCATTATGGGAAGCCGCCGCGGCGGAACGCCAGCGACGATTTCTTTGATCATCCGTAAGCCCGGCTAACACCCATGTTGAAGCGCTACCCTTCCATCCAGTCGATGCAGGCCTTTCTCCAGGCCGCGCGCGCCGGCAGCTTTTCGAGCGCGGCGCGTCAGTTGTCGCTCACGCATAGCGCGATCAGCCAGCAGATCCGCACGCTCGAGGAGTTCGTCGGCCAGCCGCTCTTCGTGCGCGAAGGCGCGCGCGTCGTGCTGACCGATGCGGGCGCGCTCTTCGCGAATCAGCTGGGCGATGGCTTCGAGCAGATCGATCGTGCGCTGTCGTCGGTGAAGGAACGCGAGGTCAAGCAGTCGATCACGCTCGACGTCGATCCCGAACTCGCGCAAAGCTGGCTCGTCGCGCGCCTGCCCGCGCTGCTCGACGCGCTGACAGGCGTGGCGCTGACCGTGCTGTCCGCGCCGCGCCACGATCGCAGCGCATTCGAGCGCGTGGATCTCGCACTGCGTTACGGCTATGGCGAATGGGATGGCTTCGAGAACGCGCTGATCTGCGGCGATCGCCTGACGGTCATGGGCGCGCCCGCGCTGCTGAACGCGCGCGGACTCACCGCGCCGCTTGCGCCGGAACACGTGCTCGCCCTGCCCTTGCTCGGCTACACGAAGCGCTCATGGATACCGTGGCTCGCCTCTGCCGGTCTGCCGGAAGTGGAACCGCATGCGGTTGCCGTCTTCGACAACGCGGCGGGACTGATCGCGGCCGCGAGCGCGGGCGTGGGTGTCGGACTCGCGCGTGGCCTGCTCGCCGCCGATGCGCAGCGCGACGGCAGGCTGATCGAACTCACGCAAGTCGAGATCCCGACGCACTACAACCTCTACGCCGTATGGCCGCGCGAAAAGTCGGCACGCGTGGCCCCGCTCGTCGATGCGATACGCGCGCTCGTCGCGCAAACGCTCAACGCGCGCGTTCCGCGCTGACGACGTCGCGCACCGTTTCGAGAAACCGCGCCAGCACCGGCGACGGCGTTTCCGCGCGATAACGCGCATGCAGCGAAACTTCGGGACGCGGCCCCGCGAGCGGCACGAAGGCGACGCCGCCGCCCGACAACTGCGCGGCCGACGCCGGCAGCAGCGCAACGCCGAGCCCTTCGCGCACGAGACATAGAAGCGTGTGCAGCTCCACGACTTCCTGCTCGATGCGCGGCGTGAATCCCGCCTCGACGCAACAGTCGCGCAGGAACCGCGCGAGTTGCGACTGCAGCAAACCGAACGACAGGAAGCGCTCGGCTTCGAGTTCGCGCAACGCGATCTCCCCGCGCGACGCGAACGGATGCGTCAGCGACAGCGCGACCACGGCGGGTTCGCGCAACACGACTTCGCTGACGATCTCCGGATCTTCGCGCGCCACGCGAAAGAAGCACACATCGAGCCGGCGCTCTTTCAACGCCTGAATCTGCGCGGCGGGCGTCATCTCGTGCAGCGTCCATCTCACTTGCGGATGCTTGCGCGCGAATACGCCGAGCGCGCGTGGAATGGGCTCGACCATCGCCGAGCTGATGACGCCGATCTCGAGGCTGCCCACTTCGCCGCGTCCCGCGCAACGCGTGAGATCGATCGCGCGCTCGAACTGCGCGAAGATCAGCGGCGCCTGTTCCTTCAGTGTTTTCCCTGCCTCGGTGAGCTCGACGCGATGTTGCGAGCGCAGGAAAAGCGCGGTGCCCATCTCCTCTTCGAGGATGCGGATCTGCTGACTCAGCGGCGGCTGCGAAATGTGCAGCCGCGCGGCCGCGCGGCCGAAATGCAGTTCATCGGCGAGCACCGCGAAGTACCGCAAAAGCCGCATATCCATATCGCCAACGTATCAAAGTCGTGGTCAAAAAATATTGTACAGAGCGTGCGCAACTTGTGAGACTGCATCGCAAGCAGCAGTGCACGTCAGTGTGACACTCGATGCCGGCGAGGGGAAGACGCACGCAGAACGCGTCTTGCAAAAGGCCGCATGGGCAAGCTCGCGAGAGCTTTCGTTCCATCGACGCGCCTGCCCGCGATCAGGCAACTGGTCAAGCCAATTCCCCTCAAGGAGATCGAGACCGTGATCATCGACACGAGCGGGCTCGCGGCTCCGTATCCGGTCGCGCAGACCTGAACAACCCCGCCGACAACGATAATCAGGAGACACGTGATGAACCCCGAACAACACCCCGTCGATCGCATCTTGCCCAAGCGGCAGATGATCACGCTCGGCCTGCAGCACATGCTCGTCGCTTATATCGGCGCGATTGCCGTGCCGTTGATCGTCGCATCCGCATTGAAGATGTCGCCCGCCGACACCACCGTGCTCATCAGCACGGCGCTCTTCTGCTCGGGCATCTCGACGGTGCTGCAGACCGTCGGCATCTGGAAGTTCGGCGTGCGCCTGCCGATTCTGCAAGGCGTTGCGTTCAGCAGCGTGGGTCCGGTCATCGCGATCGGCATGAGTCCGGGCGTCGGCTTCGCGGGCGTGTGCGGCGCGGTGATCGGCGCGGGCGTGTTCACGATGTTCGCCGCGCCGCTCGTCGGACGGCTGCGGCGCTTCTTTCCGCCTGTCGTGACCGGCTGCATCGTCACGGTGATCGGGCTGCAGCTCTTTCCTGTCGCGTATCAATGGGCGGGCGGCGGCGAGAACGCGCGGCAGCACTTCGGCGCGCTGCCCTTTCTGTGCGTCGCGCTCTTCGTGGCGCTGGTGATCCTCGCCGTCAACCGCTTCGCCAATGCGTTCCTGCGCAATCTGTCGGTGCTGATCGGCCTCGTCGCGGGCAGCGTGCTGGCCTGCGCACTGGGCATGGGCGACTTCGGCAGCGTCGCCGACGCGCCGTGGTTCACGATGCCGCTGCCGTTTCACTTCGGCATGCCCGTGTTCTCCGTGGTGCCCGTGCTGACGATGATCGTCGTCATGGTCGTGCAGATGGTCGAATCGATGGGCCTCTTCGTCGCGATCGGCGATATCGTCGACAAGAACATCAGCGAGGAAGACGCCGTGCGCGGCATGCGCGCGAACGGTCTCGCGAGCGCGATCGCCGGCATGTTCGCCGCGTTTCCCTTCATCGCGTTCATGGAAAACGTGGGCCTCGTGATTCTGACCGGCGTGCGCAGCCGATGGGTCGTGGCGGTGAGCGGCGTGCTCATGTGCGTCGTCGCGCTGGTGCCGAAGATCGGGGCGGTCGTGGCCGCGACGCCCGCGGCCGCGCTCGGCGGCGCGGGGGTCGCAATGTTCGGTGTCGTGGTCGCGGCGGGCGTGCAGACGCTCTCGAAAGTGGACTTCGAGCGCAATCGCTACAACGTACTGATTGTCGGCTTCACGATCGCGACCGCGCTCATTCCCGTGATGGCCCCGCAAGTCTTCAAGCAGATGCCGGAGTGGACGCAGCCCTTCGTGCACAGCGGCGTCGTGCTCGCGTGCCTCGTATCGGTCGTGCTGAACGCCGTGCTCAACGGTGCGCACGAAGAAGAAGACGTGCCTGCGCACAGCATGGTCCGCGAGTGAAACGTAATGACAGGACTACCCTTCATGAACATGAAAAACGAAGCGCTGCTGATCAGAAATCCCGTCGCGGTGATGAGCGGCCTGCGCGGCGATGACGCGCGTCTCGGACAGGTCGATATTCGCATCCGCAACGGCATCATCGAGGCCATCGCGCCCGATCTCCAGGCACGCGACGGCGAGCGCGTCATCGATGCGAGTGCGTGCGTCGTCTATCCCGGCTGGGTGAACACGCACCATCATCTGTTCCAGAATCTGCTCAAGGCGGTGCCTTCGGGCATCGACGCGGATCTGCAGGAATGGCTCGCAGCCGTGCCCTATCCGCGCCTTGCGCGCTTCACGCCGGAGCTCGCGCGCGTCGCCGCACGCCTCGGCATGGTCGAACTGCTTTTGTCGGGCGTGACGACGTGCGCGGACCATCACTATCTCTATCACGCGGACGGCACGACGGAAACCGGCGATCTGCTCTTCGACGAAGCGGCGTCTTTCGGCTTGCGCTTCGTGCTGTGTCGCGGCGGCGCGTTGCAGGCGGCGGGCGATCACCCCGGTTTCTCGAAGGTCGCGCTCAAGCCTGAAACACTGGATCAGATGCTTGCCGATATCGAACGACTGAAGGCGCGCTATCACGATCCACGCGCGGCATCGATGCGCCGCGTGGTCGTCGCGCCGACGACACCGACCTTCTCGCTGCCTCCCGCGCTTCTGCCCGAAATCGCGCGCGCGGCGCGCGGCATGGGTCTGCGCATGCACACGCATCTGTCGGAGACGCGGCGCTATGTCGAATTCTGCCGCGAGCGGTTCGACATGCTGCCGGTCGAGTTCGTCGCCGAACACGAATGGCTCGGCCCCGATGTATGGTTCGCGCATCTCGTGCATCTCGAAGCGAGCGAGATCGCGATGCTCGCCGAAACGGGCAGCGGCTGCTCGCACTGCCCTGTCAGCAACGCGCGACTTGGCAGCGGCATCGCGCCCGCGCCGGCGATGGCCGCGGCGGGCGTGCCGATGTCGCTCGCGGTGGATGGCGTCGCGTCGAACGAGTCGGGCAGCATGATCAACGAGGCGCACTTCGCGTGGCTCGTGCATCGCGCGGCGCAAGGCGCGTCGGCGACGACGGTGGAGGAGACCATTCACTGGGGCAGCGCGGGCGGCGCGGGCGTGCTCGGTCTCGATGCGGTCGGCTCGATCGAAGTCGGCAAGGCGGCGGACCTCGTGCTGTACGACATCGACGATCCGCGCTTTTACGGCTTTCACGATCTCGCCGTTGCGCCGGTGACGGCGGGCGAACCCGCGCGCGTGCGCTACAACATCGTGAATGGGCGCGTGGTCGTCGATGACGGCGTGATTCCCGGTCTCGATATCGATGCCTTGCGCCGCGAGGCCGCGGAGGGCGTGAAAGTTTTGCTGGCCGACTAGCGAGGGCTCGACATGCAAACGAAACGATTGAGGATCGGCATTCTGACGCCTTCGTCCAACACGGCGCTCGAACCGATCACCTGCGCGATGCTGAGCGCGCTGCCGCATGTGAGTGCGCACTTCGCGCGCTTCACCGTGACGGAAATCAGCCTGACGAATCAGGCGCTCGGCCAGTTCGACGTGAGCCGCATTCTCGATGCGGCGAAGCAACTCGCCGATGCGCGCGTCGACGTGATCGGCTGGAGCGGCACATCGGCGGGCTGGCTCGGCTTCGAGCGCGACGAGGCGCTATGCCATCAGTTGACTGAGGCGACCGGCATTCCCGCGACGACATCGGTGCTGGCGCTGAACGAGATTCTCGCGAAGACGGGCGTGCGCCGGCTCGCTCTCGTTTCGCCCTATACCGACGATGTGCAGGAGCGCATCATCCGCAACTACGAGAACATCGGCGTCGAGTGCGTGGCGGAACGGCATCTGGGACTGAGCGAGAACTTCAGCTTCGCCGAGGTGCCCGACACGCTTCTCGCCGACATGATGCGCGAGGCGGCCTTCGCCCGGCCCGATGCAGTGACGACGTTCTGCACGAATCTGCACGCGGCGCATCTGGCGCAGCCGTTCGAGCGCGAGACGGGCATTGCTGCTTACGATACGGTGGCGACGGTCGTGTGGAAAGCGCTGCGCATGCTCGATGTCGATACGTCGCCGCTGTCGGAATGGGGAAGCGTCTTTGCGTTGAGTGCGTGATGTGGATGAAGGGGTGCGAGTTGATCGAAGAACGCGCCGGGCTTCGTTGGGCGAGCGTCGCTTGTTATGTCGCTTGGCGCGCTCGCTATCGCGCGTTGTCTGCGGGCCGCCGACGCGCGCCGTGTCGGACGCCATGCGTGATTCAAGCCAACGCTTCGCGCGGCCTTCCATTCACCTCGACGATCAGCACAGGAATCGACTTCGCGCCCGGCACCTTGCTTTCCTTGGCGTAATGCCATAACGGCAGCAGCGGATTGCACTCCGGGTAATAACCGGCGATGCATCCCTGCGGTATGTCGTAGGGCTGTATGCGCAGGCCTGCGACGCGTCGCTCGAAGCCATCGTCGGCGATCGTGCGCAACGTGATGCGGTCGTTCTTCTGGAGACCGTGGCGTGTCATGTCGGCCTCGCACATGAAGATCACCATACGATCGCCCTTGATGCCGCGAAAGCGGTCGTCGAGACTATAGATCGTCGTGTTGAACTGGCTGTCGCTGCGCAGCGTCATGAGGCGCAAGGACTGCGGCTCGCGCTCGGGCATATCGGGATCTTCGCCGAGGGTCTCGGGCACGGAAAACTCCGCCTTGCCGCTCTTCGTCTGCCACTTGCGTTCACGCACGGCCAGATTGCGCGGGAAGCCGCCTGGCGTCCACATTCTTTCGTTGAAATCGTGGAAGGTGTCGGGATAGGTTTTCGCAATCTCGTCGCGCACCAGCGCGTAGTCGTTGCGCCAGCGATCCCAGTCCACCGTCGAGCGCGCGCCGAGCGTGTGCTTCGCCAGTTCCGCGACGATATGCGGCTCCGAGCGCGCATCCTGCGAAGCGGGCTCTGCCACGCCGCGCGAACCGTGAATGCAGCCGGTGCTGTCTTCCATCGATACCGCCTGCGCGCCGCTTGCCTGCGTATCGATTTCGATGCGGCTCAGGCACGGCAGAATGTACGACTTCTCGCCATGCACGAGATGACTGCGATTGAGTTTCGTCGCGATATTGACCGTGAGTTTCAGATTGCGCCATGCCGGCTCGATGCGCATACGGTCCGGCACCGAACGCACGAGATTGCCGCCGAGGTTGATGACCGCGCTGACCTTGCCGTCGAGCATCGCCTCGAAAGTCTCGACGATGTTCATGCCCTTCTCGCGAGGCGGCTCGAATCCGAACTGGGATCGGCACGCCGCGTTTTCTGGCTTCCTGTAGCGGATGCAGCATGCGTGGACTATTGGTGCCGACGTTCTGGCCGAAGAAGAACATGAGATCGGTTTTCTCGAAGTCTTCGAGTCTCACGGTTCCGACGCCCACGCCGATCGCTTCCTTCAGTCCGACGCTCGTGCTCTCGTGACACATGTTCGAACTGTCGGGCAGATTGTTGGTGCCGTACATGCGTGCAAAAAGCTGGTACATGTAGGACGTTTCCAGCGATGCGCGACCGGATGCATAGAACGCGACGCGCTTCGGATCGAACCCGCGCAACTCGCGGCCGATGTCCTCGAAGGCTTCTTCCCAGCTGACGCTCATGTACTTGTCGGTGGCGGCGTCATAGCGCAACGGCGCGGTGAGACGCCCGGCGTCTTCGAGGTCGTGATCGTGCCACGCGCAGAGTTCCGTCACCGTGTGAAGCTCGAAGAACTGCGGTGTCATGCGCTTCGCGGTGAGATCCCACGCGGTTGCCTTCGCGCCGCTTTCGCAGAATTCGAAGGTGTGCGGATCGGCGGGCTTCGCCCACGAGCAGCTCACGCACGCGAAGCCTTCCGGTTTGTTTTGCTTGAGCAGCACCGTGCTGAACTTGAGCGGCACTTTCTCGTGAATGAGCGCGCCCGTGACGGCCTTGATCGATCCCCATCCACCCGATGAATACGGGTAGGCGGCGTTCTTGCGAACGACGTTGTCTGATTCGGCCATGTCTTTGCCTCGCGCGCTTTCGATGAATTCGCCTAACGCGCAAGCAAGCCGCATACCCCTTAGCACGGCTTTCAACAGCAGTTGGCCGGCGCTGTATTCGTGCGACTAGTTCGGTTCATCGACTCGGCACGGAGAGCGTGGGCGACAGCGCCGTCGGTTGACCATCTTCTCCGTTCGAAAACTCTGTGCGGAAATTCGACTGGAAGAATCGCGCACGTTCCGTGGCTACCGGACAATCACGCTGGTTCCGCGTCACGATAGTTATCTGCCATCGCGACAGCAAGTTCCCGCAGAGGGGCGCCGTCCTTCACGTGATTCAGATGAACCGTGCTCGCATCTGCCGTCAAGCCTTCGTGGACTGTCCCACCGATCTGCGCCAGCAAATCGGCAATCAGCGCCTGACGCCTGCGAAATGCAGCCCGCCGGTTTGACGGAACCTCGCTGATGTCGCGGTGCCACTGCCGAAGCGGCAGCAAGAACCGTCCATCGGCCTCGACTCCGCCTAGCTCGCGCCAGAAGCCGTCGTAGTCCGCGGTAAACTGGATTGCGGTTGCGGCGGAAACGTGCGTCTTCTTCGACACGCCAGCAAGTGCGTCCACCCTCGCCATCCTGCAGAGTTCGCCGACCGCTTCCATCACAGCGGCTTTCGGTCGTAGGCCATGACATGCACGTGTAGCGTCGCGCACCCGCTCTCTGTCTCCGCCAGCCGGGCCTTGCAATCCCCCGATCAGCGCTCCGCGTTTCCCCGAGCCGGTATGCATTTCGAAGCTGATGGTCGCCCACGCAAGATCGACGTGCTCAAGCTCGTCGCGCCAGGCGACGGTCAGCAAGCCTTCGCGCCAGCAGCGTACCGGCTCGCTCACAACAAGCGAATACCTGCCCGTCGATGCCAACGTCACATATTCCGAGTTCAGGTAGACCCTGCGCGTCAGATCTTCACCGAACAGCTCCTGCACGACCGGAAAATGACCGCACAGCAGCTCTGCACGCGCGTAGGCAGATATATCGGCCTGGGCGAAACAATGAAAGGGGCGTTCGAGGTAGCGCCGGTTGCGGACAACAATATCCGCAAGCAGGGGGTTCGTCGTCAACGCCTTCAACCAGATGCGTGCCGCAGACGGATTGAGCATTGCGTACATCAGAACGCGCGCCCGTCGGAAGATATCGTGAGGAGTTCGTTTGGGAATAGCTCTGGCTAACAGATTGCAAGCTTCAAAAAGCGACATAATCGACCACGATATATTTTCTGTTTCGCGAAAGGCGCAGGCACGAAAGCCCCCGTGGCATTGCGATAGTCGCTGCCAGAAAGTGCTTCGTAAGAGACGGCATTTCGCTTCGTAAGCCCAGTCACAAACCTCGTCACGAATGTTTGTATTCGCACCGGGCCATGCGAGCATTTCTTTCGATGCAATGCGGCTAGCATCGGATTATTACGCGATATTTCCAAACGTAACGGGAGATTACAGGATAACTCGACGGTCGCCTAGGCCAGTTGAATTTTCTTGAGGGGAGCAGGAAGCGGCCGGAGAAGCAGTCGGTGCTGGCTGGAACCTGGTCGTGCTTCAGCACACTGATTGTGGAATCAAAGGTGCTCCCGTCGCGCGTCGAAGTTGCGTCGCCGACGACAAGATCGACGATCTCGCGATCACCGATCCGTACAAGGCGATCGCGATCGACGTGGCGGCACTCGAAGCCAACCCGAATCTGCCGGACGGGATCACGGTGACGGGTCTCGTCTATGACGTCAAAACCGGCCTTGTAGAGACAGTTGTCCCAGCCACAGTGCTGCGACATGACGTGCATCAGGTACGGTCGACTTGACCCGATTCCCGCCGCGCGTCTTCGTAAGCGACGGCCCTGCGAGGAGTGCGGCGGCGTCAACCTGTCGCGCTCCAAGAACACGCGCCGGAGTACCGCGCTTCACGCCCTATGGTCGCGGAGGAATCTGAAGAACTCCACCCCTTCCTGCAGGCGTCGTCTCATCATCTCCCAACTCACAAGCATCTCGCGCACGATTTCCCAGATCTTTGTGGGTCTGAAATAGAAGCGCTTGTAAAACTCCTCGACGCCAAGAAAAATCTCTTCGCGCGACAGGTGCGGATAACCGATAGCCGATTGCTGAGTGCCGGCGGAATTGACAAGCGTGATAACTTTGCTTTTCTCCAGCCACCCGTTCTCGACAGCTTGCTTATGAAGAACCGTCCCCGGATACGGCGCGGCGAGCGATACCTGGATCGTGTGCGGATTGATCTCTTTCGCATACTGGATCGTTTTTTGTATCGTCTCTTGTGTTTCTCCCGGAAGCCCAAGAATGAATGTGCCGTGGATCTTGATGCCGAGCTTCCGGCAATCATCACTGAAGCGGCGTGCCATATCGGTCCGCAGCCCCTTTTTGACATTGACCAGAATCTGGTCGTCACCCGATTCGTAGCCCACTAGCAAAAGCCGCAGCCCGTTCTCCTTCATCACCTTGAGGGTTGAATACGGCACGTTCGCTTTCGCGTTACAGGACCACGTCACCCCTAGCTTGCCAAGGCCGCGAGCGATCTCCTCGGCCCTCGGCCTGAGATCGGTGAAGGTGTCGTCATCGAACATGATCTCCTTCACTTCGGGCATGTTGTCTCTGATCCATTTCACTTCTTCGAGGACGTTATCCACCGAGCGGGTGCGATAGCGATGCCCCCCGACCGTATGCGGCCAGAGGCAAAATGTGCACCGCGACTTGCAGCCCCGGCCTGTGTATAGGGAAACATAGGGATGCTTGAGGTATCCGCTGAAGTAGTTCTCAGTCTTGAGGTCGCGCTTATAGATGGGAGCGACGAACGGCAGTTGATCCATGTCCTCAAGAATCGGTCGGGCCTCGTTGTGCATGATTCCACCGTCGGGCAACCGATAACTCAGACCGAGAATCGACTCGAACGGAACGCCTTGCGCGATGTCGCGGCACGTGAAGTCGAATTCTTCCCGACATACGAAATCGATCGCATCGCTCGCAGCAAGCGAGCCATGAGGATCGACGGCTACCTTTGCCCCGATCATTCCGATCAGGATGCTGCGTTTGCGTTGTTTCAGATGCTCCGCGAAATGCGCATCGCTTGAGAACGACGGCGAGCTCGTATGAATGATGACCAGGTCGTATTCCTGAGCGATATCCAGTGTCGCATCCAAAGACAGGCCATCTGCGGGAGCGTCCACAACGCGGCTATCCGGAACCAGTGCTGCAGGCTGGACGAGCCACGTCGGATACCAGAATGACCGAATCTCGCGTCTCGTCTGGAAACGTGAGCCTGCTCCGCCATCGAAGCCATCGAAGGAAGGTGCCTGTAGAAACAGTGTTTTCATTGATGCCCTCAAAGATAACAGTCCGCTTGCAGGGATCGGTCACCCAGACAGACTCGCCGGGTTCTGGTGATGTTCGTATTGCTTCAGGCTTTCACAAAACTGTGCCGGACAGTGGCTAGTGGACGCCACGCTCGCCGGTGAGAACATTGGAATGTGGCGGGACGCTAAAGAATACTACGACTCCCGCCTTATAAATTGCAAACGCTCGAACATAAAGTTATGCCAAGCATCGGCTCGACCGAAACGAGAACGCTTTCGCGTGTCGAGAAGTTCGACTGCTCACATGATTTGTCTCATACTGGCAGGAGGCGTCAGTTGATCCGATAAAGCAGCAACGACGGCGAAAAGCAGATCGACGCTAACGCGCGTGACTTCACTCGCTCAGTGTATTGAATCGGGAGACGACGGATGAGGCGAACTCGAGACGACACGGACGGTGTGCCCGTTGGCAACGGTCGGCATATCAGCCCAGCCGAATTTCTATTGATGGCCGGCTTTCTTGTATATCGCGCCCCTTTGGCGTCGGCCGATGCTCGAGCGGCGGCCCGCCGCGTTTTGACTACTGTTCTGGAGGTAGCAACTGCTCGCGGGTTCGTCGATTCAAATGCACTTGAAACGATGATGGCGAATGCCGAAAAGTCTTCACGTATGTGGCGACTTGCAGAGCAAGCCACGGCTGCTGTCGGCGATACGGCCACCTATCTGCAAGTGATTCGTAGCGCTGGCGTAATCATGGATGCTAGCGCATGAAAGCTGCTGCTAATGAATGTACTGCGTCGCGACGAACGACGTGAAATTCGCCGTTACGGGACTACTTCGCGTTCGCGTTGCCCTGCTTCGCAGCCATTGAGCGCCGAGCGCCGAACGAACGCTCGGCCGCCTGCCAGAAAACAAGTCCTGGCACAAAGAACAGAAGATCGCGCACGCGTCGGGCACCTGCGAGTGCGAGACACGTGGGGGCATCAATACCCAACATGCCGCCGATCAGAACGAAGCCGCCCTCCTGCACACCGATGTTACCCGGCACGACAAAGGCCACACTGCTTACGAGTTGAATCAGCGCCTCTAACACGAACGCTGTCGCGAAGCTTGCATTCGAGCCAAGCACGCGCAATGCTACCCAAATCTCCAGCGCCAGGCCGAGGCACTGCAGCGTTTGCCAGATGAACAAATAACGCACGACTATGCCGGTCTGCCGCCAGATCAATCTGATGGACTGATCGATTCGCGTTGACTTCCCGACCAGCGTGTAGACCTTTCCACTGGTGACCTTGTTGAGGGTTCGCGCGGCACGTTCAAACGGCCGTGCATGCTGCACGAGCACGAATAGCAAGAGCACTGGCATGAGTCCGGCAAGCCCCCACGCGAACTTTCCCGCGAGACGCACGGCATCCGATGATGTCTGCCCCAACACATAGCCGATGGCTACGAGTGCAAAGACGACCTGGCTGATCAACGTGAGTTGCATGTCGACGACGAGACTCGCCACGGCTGTTGCCGGACGCACACCGACACGGCCGAGCAGGCGAAATGAAACGATCTCTCCGCCGATTCGCGCTACGGGCAGTAGTCCGTTGATCGACTCGCGAATCCAGACGAGCTTGAGCATGGTCCCGAAGGAGGGCCGCTCCGCATCGCGGATCAGCAGGCGCCAATCCCAGGCGTTCGGTAGCATCGGAATGCTATGTACGAGCGCGGCTAGCAGCAACCCTGCGCCGCCCGATTCCAGCAAATGCAGGATCGCTACAGGGTCATCGCGCCAGATGAGCCACCCTGCGATCACCAGGCCGAGCAACGCGGCAAAGGACCCGAAAAATTTCATTTGAGAACGTCCTGTCCAGGACGAACGTTAGATGTCGAATCGATGATCATTCCAGCCCTGGGTCAGGTTGAACACACGACATCAAACCGTCTTCGTCGACATCGAAGCGTTGTCCACGCCATAACACGCGACACGAGAGGAAACTCGACAGGTAGATCGTGAATTGAAGGACGTCCCAGAGCGGTAACCATGCGAAGTTGCCGCAGCGCTCTCCCGTCGAGCGATCCGTTTGCCACACCAACAGTGCGCGAACGATGAGTGTCAGCGCGACCAACCCGCAGGCCAGCAGATTGCCAAAAGAAAAGAACATGGCGATCAATGCAAGCGGAAACGGATGCATCACGATAGCACCGAGATGCCCCATCCTGTCCGCAGCGCGAATCGTGCGGCTCCATCGCAACTCGTGCGCGAACAGTTGGGAGAACGTCGTTTCCACGCAGGCGTGACGCACGATAAAAGACGGAATTGCGACTGCAAAACCGCTGCTGCGGACTGCTTCGCCAATCGCGTGGTCCTCCGCGAGATGATGCCCAAACTGCGCGAGACCACCGATGCGCTGCAGTGTTGCGCTCGTAATGACAATCGTCTGGCCGAAGCAAGGTCGCGCGCGTTCGATCGAAAGACCAGTCACTACGCCGGGCAAGAAATGATAGTCGGTCATGGCGCCGCTGACCCGAGGCCAGAACCCGGGCGCACACATTCCACGATAGGCGCATGTGACCAGACCGACGCCGGGTTGTTGTAGCGCACCGACGACATCGCGCAGGAAGCTGGGTCTTACACGTACGTCGCTGTCGGCAAAGCAGAGCAGATCGTGCTCGGCACGATCCAGCATGTTCGTAAGATTGGCAATTTTCCGGTTGGGCCCGTACACCCTGCCGTCTACAACGACCGTTATATCTTTCTCAGGAAAACGCGCCCGCAATATGTCGAGGCTTTTTAACGCGGCATCACCTTCGTCATGGACGCCGAAGACATATTGAACCGCTCCCGGATAGTCTTGCTCCACGAAGCTCGTCAAGTTCTCGAATAGCTGCCACTCGGCGCCATGCAACGGCTTGATGATGGTAACCGCCGGGAAGCAAACGGCCGCACTTATTGGACGCGAAAAGAAACGTCGCATAACGAAGCCCGCCGACACGGTGTACACGATACCGATGCCGGAGCACAGTGCGGATAACGCGGCGGCACAGGCAAAGAGCAGGTGGACAACATGCAGTTGAGCCATATGCTTCAGGTCCATAGCGCCGTCGGGATGCCAAGCCTGCGTGACGGTTGCTTATGACAAGCTTAAGGATGGTATTTCTATTGCGTATCCGGATTCGACTCGAAGCTGTCATGGACGAGGCCGAGCTACACGCGAAGCGGCACGTTTTCGGTCACGTACACGAATGGTAAGATCGGTCGCATCGCCGATACCGACGGCGAACGTCCAGGTGCAAAGCGGCGAGGACCATTCGATGTGCAATCATGCCGTGCAGTTTTACGAGAACGACTGGTTTCTGTGTGAACGCGTCGCCAACTTTATCCATGAGGCTGCCCAGGCTGGCGAACCGACTCTCGTCATCGTCACCCGTGCGCACCGCGAGGAGATCGAGCGGGTGCTCGGCAAATCCAGGGATCTCGCATCGCTCTCCACGAGTCCGGCTGACGTCGTCTGGCTCGATGCCGAAGCTACGCTGGACACATTGCTGATCGAAGGATGGCCGAACGCCACTCGCTGCGAGTCTGTCCTGGGCACGCTGATCGACACGCTCTCCGGGAACGGCAAGGTTCCCGTCCGCGCATTCGGCGAGATGGTCGCCATCCTGTGCGCCCGCGGAGAGTCCGGGGCGGCGCTGCGTCTGGAGCAACTGTGGAACGATCTCGCACGCAAACATGCATTCTCGCTTCTGTGCGCCTATCCCACACGCGTATTCAAAGGCAGCGAAGAGGCGCGCGCGTTTCACGCAATTTGCTCAGCCCATGACTCCGTTTTGCCGCCCGAAGCCTTCGTTGCGACGGCCGATGACGCCGTGCCCTATCAGCTGGCTGTCGCGGCGTGGCAGCACAAGACGAAGGCACTCGAACTGGAGATCGCGCGTCGAGCAGACATTCAGCGTGCACTCAGCGAGCTCAGCGCTCACCAGCACCGAATCCGGGAGAACGAGCGCAAGAGGATCGCCCGCGAGATTCATGACGAACTGGGTAGCGTTTTAACCGGCATCAAGGCATATGTCTCGGTAGCAGTCGATCGCGCGCGACGCGAAGGCAGCGCGCCCGATCCTCAACTGGTCGATGCCGCACGGTTGGCCGATGACGCACTCGACACCGTCCGCCGTGTGATCACCGAATTGCGTCCGACTGTGCTGGACGACCTCGGTATCTGGGTGGCGCTCGAATGGTATATCGAACAGATCGAAAAACAGACTGGATTGCCGTGCTCGCTGACGATCGATCCGAGGCTGAGCGCATCCGAGGTCGGTCCTGAACTCGGCACTGTGCTCTTTCGCATCATCCAGGAAGCGCTGACGAATGCGGTCCGGCATGCGCAGGCAAAATCGATGGTCGTGCGGGCGCAATGCGACGAGGCCTTCGCCGTCTTCGAGGTCTGCGACGACGGCAAGGGCATCGATGCCGTGCGACTGCTCGGCCAACACTCCTGGGGCATTGCCGGAATGCACGAGCGTGCGCGACACTTCGGCGGCGCGCTTACCATTGCGGGCGCGCCCGGCATGGGCACCACGGTGAGCCTGCGATTACCTCTCGAGACGTTGTATGACGGCTGAATCCGTTATCAGAGTATTGTTGGTCGACGATCATGCGGTCGTTCGCAACGGCGTTCGCCTGATGCTCGGAACCAGCGACGACATCGAGGTTGCCGGAGAAGCACAGACTGCCTCCGATGCCCTGCTGCTCGCCAGGACTCAGTCTTTCGACGTCGCACTTGTGGATGTCGCGCTGCCCGACCGCAACGGGCTCGAACTGGTGAGGCCGTTGCGGGCGCAACAACCCACGCTGGCGGTGCTCATGCTCAGCATCTACGCCGAAGAGGTGTATGCGTTGCGCGCAATCAAGCATGGAGCGGCGGGTTATCTCACGAAGAGTGTGTCTGCCGAAACCCTCATCGCCGCCGTGCGCAAGGTTCACTCAGGCGGCAAATACATCACGGCCTCTCTCGCGGAACGCTTCGCCCAGCATGTCGGCGAGGCACTGGGACCGGCACACGAAACGCTGTCCGACCGCGAACTGGAAGTATTGAAGTTGATCGCGGGCGGCGAAAGCCTCGCCAATATCGCGACCACACTGCACCTGAGTCCCAATACCGTCACGACGTATCGAGCGCGAATCTGCCAAAAGATCGGCTTGAGGAGCAATGCACAATTGGCGCGCTACGCGCTCGAGTACGGCTTGCTCGTTTGAGCGGCTAAATTGAAGGCCCGCTGATTTTGTATTGATTCCCCTACACAACGTGTATTGCTTTCTTGCCTGTGCGCGCGGGGCACGAACGTCATACTGGTTCATCTTATTTCAGCTCGGTAGCGCTTTGGACGCTAGATCCCGCGACATGGACCAGACGCTGACGCCTCACGAACTCGCGACGCTGATTCGCCTTATTCGATCACCTGCCCAAGTCCAGATCGATTCGCTGGATTTTCGGGCACTGGCCCAGCGTGGCCTCGCATGCATCGATACGATCGCGCAGAAATCAGGTCAGGCACGTGTTACCGCAACCGGCCATGCGCTGGCGAGACGGCTCGGCATGGTTTGGCCGGTTGCCTCGTGCAGAGTTGCGCGGTCAGAGTGAACAACGGTACGCGCATGCACATGCTTCGGGAGCGTCATCCAGTTAAGCGACAATCTAACTGCGCGCTCCAGGGCAATCGTGACAATCTCAATTGCGCATTCGGAGATTCCAATGAGCGAGTCATGGATACCGATCGTCATCGGCATTGCGGTGATGCTGGTCGCGACAGTCTTGATCGCCCAGCATTATCGGCGGGAGCAGCGTCGGCGGCATGATATGAGAAAGTGGCAAGAGCCCTTTCAAGAGACATGGCGATGTCGTGAATCGCACCACCGCCATTAGAAGTGGCACGGTACGATCGCTCCGCTCGAGGGCGCTCTCGGGCGCGGAGCCACGGTTCCCGAATCGGACGTTGCGGGCATAGCCGAGACGCGGTTTGACCATCACAGACACGGACGAGAGACGCTTATGTCACGCGACTATCGTGAGGAGCAGGAATTGGCGCACATCCGGGCCATGATTCTGGAGCTCGAGCGCATGGCCGATGAATATCGCACTCAGCATAATGCGGTGTTGCAACCGGACTATTGGCGAGAGCGTATTGCGACGATTCTCGTCGATCCAGATCTGCCCTACCCGCTCGAGAAGCACGCCACCGAGCTTCTGAACCGTTTGGACCGGATCGCTTCAGCCCCTCAGCGGTCACATGCCAATGCTTCGAGAAGATGACCGTCAGGGCAAGGGCGTAAAACGCATGAGCGGACCAACTGGTGGAATTCATCAATCGCTTATATCGCGTAACACACTGTAACCACATCCGAGGCGGTCTTCCCGACGATTACCGTTAAACTCCTCAAGGTCGTTCGCATGACGTTGATTCGGGACGAGGGCTCTGCGCAGGCGAGTTCAGCCGTTATTAGCAGCATATTCGCCACCATTCGTTCGATACGTTTCATTTCGTCGAGCATTCGCTAACGCGGCCGCTGGTGGTGAGCACCCCACCGCTAGCACGCAGTCCGCATCGGGGCCGTCCTGGACAAACGCGAACGATACGGCAACAGCAGTTCCGCCTCCGCAGACGCCAACGGACGGAACATCCGTCGCTCCAATATCGCAATAGCGATTCCTCATCGAATCAGATCAGGCCACGCCCTGAGCCCCACGATCGACAGGCTTCGTCGGCTCATCAGCTCAACCCGACGAGTCAAAGTCAGTAACGAGTCACGCACGGTCGCCGCAGGGAGATGGGTACACCTGTTAGGCGCCGACTAAATCACAGCACGTGCCGCTGGGAAGGCAATCGTCTTCGGACACCCGCCCAGATATGTGCCGTTCGCCGCATTGGAGCTGGTAGTGAAACATTTCGGTCATCTTATCGTCGTCGCGCTACTTCGAACGCTTGCGATACTTCCCTACAAGTGGGTCGCGAGGCTGGGAAGCGCTGTCGGCGCGGCCTTGTATGCGCTTCCCAGCCGCCGCAAACATATCGTTCTTGTCAACCTGCACTTGTGCTTTCCCGCAAGGTCGGAACATGAGCGCGATGAGCTTGCAAAAGATCACTTTCGGCATGTTGTCCGGAGCTATCTCGAACGCGGCGTTCAATGGTTTGGTAGCGCCGAAAAAATCAACAAACTCGTTCAGATCGAAAGCGCGATCGATCTCGACGACGTGAATGCCCCGCCTACGATCTTCATGGGATTCCATTTCGTCGGTATCGAAGTCGGATGCCTGCATTACTCACTGAAGATGCCCGCTGCTTCGTTATATACGCACATGTCGAATAAGCGTCTTTGCGATTTGGCCCGGCGGCAGCGCGGCCGATTCGGCGCCGAGATGATCGAACGTTCGACGAGCGCGAAGAAGATCGTGCGACTCCTCCAGGGAGGCAAACCCGTCATGCTTGCCGCAGACATGGACCACGGCATCGAAAACTCCGTGTTTGTGCCATTTTTCGGCATCCCTGCGTGCACCCTGACTTCTGTTTCGCGATTGGCAAAAATGGGCGGTGCGCGCGTAGTGCCATTCGTCACTGAAGTACTACCGAATTTCGAAGGCTATAAGCTGACCGTTTTTGCAGCGCTGAGTGATTTCCCATCGGGAAGCGACACGAATGATGCGCGGTGCATGAATGCGTTTCTCGAGAGCCAGATACTCAAATTCCCTGCCCAGTACTACTGGGTGCATCGACGCTTCAAACATCGTCCTGCAGGCATGCCCGCAGTATATTGATGAACGGTGCGGTGAATTCGCCGTCGCGCCCATAACATTCGCCATCGGTTTCGCTTGCCCGAGGCATCGAGCGTGATGGAGCGCATACGACGAAGCGCCTGTCATTGAAGCTAGAGCCGGGACGCTACGCGACGGCCATGCATAAGTCCTTCGTCGTCGCGCACTGAGACGCTTCGAGTTGCGTCTCGCTTCGCAGGATATCGACGCGAGCAAGCTCTCCAGTCACGAGAGAACTCGAAAGCCGTAAAAGATTTCGCGCAACGGATGCGACGTAACCGAAGGGTTACGTCACATGCCGCCGCAGCCTGCGCAACGCGTCACTCGGTCAGGCGCGATATCTTCGTGCCTTGAAGCGAGGCGTCGGCCATCAGCCCGGCATTGGTCAGCACGAACGCCTGGACCGGCTTGGTTGCAGTGGTGGTGTCGACCATGCCGTTCGCACCCATCCTGACGAGCGCCACGGATGCATCCGCACCGGCCGACCAGCCGTCGGAGTTGCGGAATTTGCTGAGCGCGTCCTGCGTCATGAACAAAAAGATGAGCGCCTTCGATTGCGCGCCCGCCTGCAGGCCGAGCGAGCCTGAAGTGGTGCTGTAATAGCCGACGGTATGACCGCCCACGCGCAGCGCGCCTTTGCCATACTGCGCGCCGACCACGAGGCCGGCCTGGAGCACGGACGGGAATACGAGTACGCCGCTCGCTTTCGCGACCAGTTCGCGCGAGCCGCCTACCGTGGAATAGAGACGCTGCAAGGTGCCATCGGCGTCGGCGTCGATGGAGCGGCGCAGATCAGCAGCGCCAGCAGCCTGTTCGGCTCCTGTGTTTCTGTTCGCCGTGCAGCCGGCGAGCGCGAGGCCGCCCAGCGCCAGGACGGCGGTCGACTTGAGCACGAAGTTCCGTCGTTGCATCGTAGTTCTCCACGTTGAAATACGGGAAACGCATAGATCTGGAGCGAAGGGCACGACCACTTATAACACAGCGTAGCGGATGGGAGTTTCGCGACGCGAAAAACTGAGGCGGGAAAAACTCGCCTTGCAGTGCACGCCAATAGCGAAAGAGTAAGACGAATGTGCGACATATCGAAACCTTAACGAACCTGATACTAACCGTAAAGGAATGCTTCGTTAAGCTCGGCTCACATCGTCCAGCAAAGCCGTGCCGCCGAACGATCAGCTCGATATCGTCCATCCAGGTGGCTTGCCCACCACTAAACAGCACGTCCACTGGCGGACCAGGCACATCGGGGATGCATGGCGCCCAGGATGAGCGCGTAAGCATCGTTGCAGATCTGGATGTGGTCCGGTCCCCGCCACAGCAGCATCGGAAAGGCAAGCTGCTCATTGCCAAACGGTCCTCTCTAAACTATGTTCCAGCGGACGCGCCAACTATTCCGGGAAGGATCGCAGAATGTTCACGAGACTAAAAGCGACGTTCCGCTATTTCAACAGCGTTGTGCCGTTCCGGCTTGGTCCCGCGCTGATCACAACGGCCGTGTTGGTAACCCTGCTGCTGCTACCCGTGCCCGAGGGACTGAAGCCCAAGGCGTGGGGTCTCGTCGCCATATTTCTGACAACAATCGTCGCGATTATTTTGAAGGTCATGCCGATCGGGGTCATGGCGGTGATGGCGATCGTAGTTCTCTCGTTGTCACAGGTGACGTCGACCTCGTCCAAGGGGGCCATCGCCGATGCGCTGACCGCCTTCGACAGCCCGCTGATCTGGCTGATCGTGGTGGCCATCCTGATCTCCCGCGGGCTGAAGAAGACCGGGCTGGGCAGCCGCATCGGTCTGATATTCATCTCGCTGCTCGGCAAGCGCACGGTAGGCATCGGCTATGGCCTGGCCGTCTGTGAACTGGTGCTGGCGCCGTTCACACCAAGCAATACCGCGCGCGGCGGGGGTATCGTGCATCCGGTCATGAAGTCGATCGCCAACGCGTTCGACTCGGATCCGGCCAAGGGCACCGAGGGCAAGGTCGGCACCTACCTCGCGATGGTCAACTATCACGCCAACCCTATCACCTCGGCCATGTTCCTGACCGCCACCGCGCCCAATCCGCTGGTGGTGGACTACATCGCCAAGGCGACCAACCAGAGCCTGCATCTGACCTGGACGAGCTGGGCGCTGTGCATGCTGTTGCCCGGCGTGCTATGCCTGCTCGTCATGCCACTCGTGATCTATGCGCTCGCGCCGCCGCAGCTCCATGCCACACCGAACGCGGTAGCGTATGCACGCGGCGAACTGGCGAAGATGGGCCCCATGTCACCGAAGGAAAGAGTCATGCTGGGGACCTTCGCGCTGCTACTGCTGCTGTGGGCCGACGTTCCGGCGATGGTGTTCGGTCCGTCGTTCATCCTGGATCCGACCGTGGTCGCCTTCGTGGGCCTGTTTCTGCTGATCATCACCGGCACCATTGACTGGGACGATGTGCTGTCGGAGAAGAGCGCCTGGGACACGCTCGTGTGGTTCGGTGCGCTGATCATGCTGGCCGAACAACTGAACAAGCAAGGCGTGATCACCTGGTTCTCGGAAGCCATGAAGAGCGCGATCGTTGCCAGTGGCATCGGCTGGGGCGCGACTGCCACGATCCTGGTACTGGCCTTCGTTTTTTCACACTACCTGTTCGCCAGCACGACGGCGCACATCAGTGCGATGATGCTCGCCTTCCTGACGGTCGGGGTCCATCTGATACCACCCGGATATGTGGCGCCGTTCATGCTGATGATGGCGGCCGGCTCGGCGATCATGATGACGCTGACCCACTATGCGACGGGCACGTCGCCGATCATCTTCGGTAGCGGCTATGTCACGATGGGAACGTGGTGGCGCGTCGGTTTTGTGATGTGTGTGGTGGAGTTGCTGATCTTCGCGGTGGTCGGCAGCCTTTGGTGGAAGTTGCTCGGCTTCTGGTGAAGAAGTGGGCTGTCATGCTTCTGCGTGCTGACTGCGATGAGGCGAGGGGTCTGGAATAGCCAGACGGCTTGGGTCCGGCTCTGACCGACCCCGGTCTGATGGTGCGTCGCTGAACGGTTTGCGTCATTAACGCTTCCGTGTTGGTCAGCAGTCGAGCCACAACTGTCGTTCGTCGCGGCGAGCCTTCAATAGCTCAATCCGCCGAATGCAAGGCCGCCGATCCAGCGACACACCGCGTGTGCGTGCAATGTCGCTGAGGACGAACGTGATCGCCAGAAAAAATCCAGCGCGTCGTTCACCCACACGCCCACGCCGCCACGAGCACTCGCCATTGCGACGCCGTGATGTCTCGATACCACGGTCCGCTGGATTCGGGAGATCCGACAACTTCAGAATGCATGCTTTCTACCTCAGATCCGACAAGACAGACGGCAAAATGTAACCGGTATCATTTTACGACATAATACGGAACATCCATCCCCAAGGAATCTCCCTACGCTGCCAATTTTTCCAGCGTTGTGTGAGCAACCTTAGAGTAACGCTTACCCAGCTTCATCCTGAAACCGCATGCATACACCAGGAGGTCAAATGAATGACGAGGCAAGCGCACCTGCCGAGAAGCGAAGCCCGGACACATTAGCCGCTATCGGCTGCTCAAAGGTTGTAGCCGGAATGTGGCGCGTTCGCGAGTGGACCATGTCCGCCGCGGAGCTTAATCGCTACGTGCAGCAAAGCATGGCGCTGGGCGTCACGACATTCGATCACGCCGACATCTACGGCGGCGGCGAGGTCGAAGCGCTGTTCGGCGATGCGCTGACGCAGACACCGTCGTTACGCGACAGCATGCAGATCGTCAGCAAAGCGGGAATCAGGCCGCGCGGTTCATCTGCGGGTGCCGTCGGGGTCAAGCACTACGATACGAGTCGCGCCTATCTGCAAGCGTCAGTCGAGCGCTCCTTGCAGCGTTTGAAGACCGATCATCTCGATCTGTTTCTCATTCATCGCCCGGACCATCTGGCGAACAACGACGAGATCGCCGACGCGGCAGAAAGCCTTATACGGCAGGGCAAAATTCGCGCGTTCGGTGTTTCGAATTTCACGACGCAACAGTTCGATTCCCTTCGCGCCAAAGTACCGCTCGCGACCAATCAGATCGAGTTCTCCCCTTTTGAACTTCAGGCACTGGACGATGACGTTTTCACCGCGCTGTCATCGGCGGCGGTGTCGCCGATGATCTGGTCTGCTCTCGGAGGCGGACGTCTTTTCTCCGAGACCGACGAACTCGCGCTCCTGCTGCGCCGCGAGCTGATCACGCTGGCGGAGAAATACAACGCATCCTCCTGGGTTTCGATCGTCTATGCGTGGATCTTCACGCTTCCCTGTGCGCCCTACCTGCTCGTGGGTAGCCGACGCGTGGAGTCGTTGCAGCAGGCGCTCGACGGTCTTCGCATCACGTTGAGTCGCGAAGACTGGTACGCAATCCTTGAAGCCGCTCGCGGGAAACCTGTTCCATGAGACATCGGTGCGCGGAAGCCGTTACATTCCCGACAAGTAATGCACTTTTTCCGAGATTACCCTGATGGAGCGTCATCAACTGTGAAGTCATAATGAGACCGGTTACATTATAATGGGCAGGCACGCCCCGCCCTCAGTCCGAATCCGAGAAACGCCATGCAACGAATCACCTCCGACGAAGCCGCGAGCCTGGTGCGTACGGGCGACACTCTACTGATCAGCGGATCGGGCGCAGGACATGCCGTACCCGAAGCATTGCTCGCGGCAGTCGGACAGCGATTCCGGAACGAACAACAGCCGCGCGACCTGACATCGATCAGCGTAGTAGGCATCGGAGACCGCATTTCGCTGGGCGCCGATCATCTCGCACAGGTCGGGCTGATCAGGCGCGCCATATCGGGCGCGCTCATCGACTCGCCGGGCCTGTTGAAGATGGCTGCAAACGATCTGATCGAGGCCTACACGCTGCCGCAAGGCGTCCTCTCGCAACTCATGCGCGAAATGGCCGGGGGACGGCCTGGATTGATCACGAAGACGGGCTTGCATACCTTCATCGATCCTCGCCAGCGAGGTGGCCGGCAAAGTCCGAGGACGGAAGAACAACTCGTCGAACTCATTCATCTCGACGGCGAAGAGTGGCTTCGCTTCAAACCGCTTCCCATCGATGTTGCGTTTCTCCGTGGCACGACAGCCGACGAGGACGGCAATATCACCATGGAACAGGAGGCCGTGCTGGGCGAAATGCTCGCGATGGCACAGGCCACGCGCCGTGCCGGAGGCGTGGTCGTCGTGCAGGTGAAACGAATGGCACGCAGCGGCACGTTGCCGCCGAAGCAAGTAAAGATCCCGGGCATTCTGGTGGATTTCGTCGTGGTCGAGGCGGAACAGCGACAGACCTACGCCACCTACTACGATCCGAGTTATTCGGGCGAATTGCGCGTGCCGGTTGCCGAGATCAAGCCTATTGCGTTCGGTCCGCGCAAAGTGATCGTGAGACGGGCAGCGATGGAACTGTATCCGTCCGCTATCTGCAATCTCGGCGCCGGAGTCTCGACAGGCCTATCGACCGTCGCGGCCGAAGAAGGCTTGCTCGATGCCGTCGTGCTGACGAATGAACAAGGGCTGATTGGCGGCGCGCCCATCACGGGCCGTGACTCGGGCGGCGCGCAGAATTTCGCCGCCATGATCGAGCAGACATCACAGTTCGATTTCTACGATGGCGGTGGCCTCGACCTCGCCTTTCTCTCCTTTGCGGAAGTCGACGCGCAAGGCAACGTCAATATCAGCCGCTTCGGCGACAAGATCGTCGGGGTCGGCGGCTTCGTCAATATCAGTCAAAACGCGAAACGCGTGATTTTCAGCGGCACGTTCACGGCCGGCGGGCTGGATGTGCAATGGACGCATGGCCGCGCGACTGTCGTTCAGGAAGGACAGCATCGCAAGTTCGTCAGCGCGCTCGAGCAAATTTCCTATAGCGCTGCATTCGCTAGACAACGCGGCAACTCCGCTTTGTTCGTGACGGAGCGGGCCGTGTTCCGGGCTGGAGAGGCGGGCCTTGAACTGATCGAGATCGCGCCGGGCATCGATCTCGAGCGCGATATCTTCGGGCAAATGGCATTCAGGACGCCCGTTGCTTCCGATGTGCGGGAGATGGACGTGCGACTCTTCGGCACTGGCCTCATGGGTCTCGTCGAGGACATGTCGCGCAAGGAGCGACGCTATCGCTCCGAGCGAGTCGCCGAATGGTCTCGCACATATGGCTGACACGTTCGCCAAGTTTCACGCTTTAGCGAACGCTTCGATGAGACAGCTTCCGCTACCTCACGCAGCGATCATATTGCTCGCGGTCGCCAACTTGCTGGGACGCGTACGCAGCGGCCAGAAAGACGCGAGTTCCGTCGCGGCCTGCATGACCAACGGGGCCATCTCGGCGATACGGCTTTCCGTCATGCGCGCGCTCGGTCCCGCCACGCTGACGACGCCCAGCGCGGGGCCGCCGCTCGGTGGACGAATCGCCGCCGCTATCGCGCTCACGCCCGGCTCGCCTTCGTTCACCGCGATTCCGTATCCGCGATTCCTCGTCGCCTCGATCTCTTGCAGAAGCGCGTCCAGCGAACGGATGACGTTCGGGCCGTACTTCTCGGCATCGCCGAATCCGACACGCAGCACATTCTCCGCCGCTTGTTCGGTGGCCAGGGTAGCGAGCCACGCCTTGCCCGTGGCCGTCGCGTGCAGCGGAACGGTGTTGCTGCCCAGCGTGGGTTGATAGAGCAGCCCGCCCGTTGCGCCCTGCGCGTGCGCGACCCATGTCAACGACGATCCGTCGACCACCGCCAACCGCACAAACTCGCGGGACTGGCCTGCCAGACGATCGACCAGCGGCTGGCAAATATCCGGAATGCCGGTGGCGACGAAAAATCGCTGCCCCAGGATGGCCAGCCGCATCGAGAGTCGATAAAAACCGGTCTCCGCGTCCTGTTCGGCCCATCCGAGATCGACCAGAGTCGCGAGCAATCGATGGGCACCACTCTTCGGCAGATCCAGTCGCGTTGCGATCTCACCGAGCGGCATCGTAACAGCACCGTCCGCGAGCAATTCGATGATGTCGAGGCAGCGCTCTGCGGGAATATGAGCCATAAGATTACCGGTCAAAAAAAGAAACTACGTGCGTGCGACGAAGAAGTTCATGATGGCGTCGATCTGGCCGGAGTGCATGTCGCGGCCATCCGCCCACCGACATCCATGATCGAGCGCCGCCTGAATGAAGGCGGTCGGCGTCGAGGACAGGACGACATCGCCGAACAACGTGTCTGACGTCACCGCACCCGGATCGCCCGGCAGTCCGTCACCAGAACGCATGCCCACGGGCGACGCATTGACGATCATGTCGATATCACTGCGATCGTCGCTTGCGGCCTGCACATCGCACTCGGGAAACGCCTTCGCCAGCGACGCAATGAGCGATTGCGTCTGCCGCGGGTCCGGATTGACGATACGAATCGATTGCACGCCGGCGTTTGCAAGCGCGCATGCGATAGCGCTTCCCGCGCCGCCCGCGCCAAACTGCAGCACGCGCCGGCCGCGAACACGCGCGCCCTTCGCAAGAAGACCGCGAACGAAGCCTTCGCCGTCGAACATGTCGCCTGTCCAGGAACCGTCGGCCTCGCGCCGCAACGCATTGACGGCGCCAATGCAGGAGGCCGTCGGGCCGAGGCGATCCGCGAATGCCGCCACGCGCGCTTTCAAGGGCGCCGTGACAAGCAAGCCATCGAGATTGCCCAGGGCCATCAACGCCGGAATGATCTCCGCACATCGGTCGGCGGGCACTTGCATCGGGACCAGAACGGCATCGATGCCGGCGGCCGCGAACTGTTCGGTGTACACCTGCGGCGATCGCACTTGAACAATCGGGTCCCCGACGATGCAAAACAACCGGGTCTTTCCCGTGATGGTGAGCGCGCTCATCGCCGGGCGCCTCCATCGCGGGAATTATGCCACTTCGCAACGCGCTCGGATCGGTAGCGCCGTGCCTTGCCATGCACGTCCGCGCCAAGCCCCATGAGAGCGGGATTGAAGATTCGCGCATCCATTTCCTTGAGCGCCTTCGACACAGCCGGTCTGAATCCCATGTGCGCAATCACGTCGCGTTCCACATCGACGCCCGGTGCGATCTCGATCAATTCGAGCCCATGCTCGCCGATCGTGAATACCGCGCGTTCGGTGACGAAGAAAGCAGATTGACCCTTCGCGCGCGCCATCGACGCGCTGTAGCAGATCTGCTCGAGCTTCGGCACGAATTTCCGGTGCCGCCCCTCTTGCCTGATGATCGTGCGGCCCTGCTCCCAGCCCACGTCGAGATCTCCTGCCGTCAAGGTCCCGCTGAAGACCATGCATCGGGCGTTCGAGCTGATATTGATGAAGCCGCCCACGCCGATGATCTTGTCGCCGAATCGGGACACGTTGACATTGCCTTCTGCATCGACTTCGGCAAACGACAGGAACGCGACGTCGAGTCCGCCGCCATCGTAGAAATCGAACTGCGCGGGCTGCTCGATCATGGCGGCGAAATTCTGGCCGCCTCCGGAATCTCTTCCGGTAATCGGCGCGCCGCCGATGATCCCCTGTTCGTTGGTCAGATAGACCGCGTCGAGCAAACCCTCTTCTGCGGCTATCGTTGACAGGCCCGTCGAAATTCCCGCGCCGAGATTGCAGATCGCGCCCGGAAAAAGCTCCATCGCTGCACGTCTGACGATGACCTTGCGGGCACTGAATGGCAAAGGCTTGATGCCTTCCACCGGAATCCGCAGTTCGCCGGAGTAGCTCGGGTCATAGTACGTCGCGTAGGTCTGACGCTGCTCGGCATCCACGACCACGAAATCCACCAGAATGCCGGGGATCTTCACCTGCTTGGCCGGCAAGGTTCCGCGCCTGGCCATCCGCTTGACCTGAACGATGACGATGCCGCCCGCGCGGCGCGTCGCCTGCGCCATCGCGAGCATTTCGCCCAGGACCGCTTCTTCTTCCATCGTGACATTGCCATCTTCATCTGCCGTCGTCCCGCGAAGGAATGCGACGTTGACAGGCACCGGCTTGAAGAAGAGCCACTCCTCGCCCGCGAGATCGACGACTTCGACGAAACCCTCTGGCGTACACGGGCTCTGTCGCGCACCTTGCTGACGCGGATCGACAAACGTATGGAGTCCCGTCTTTGTCAGGAGACCGGGACGCCCGGCGGCCATGTCGCGCATCAATTGCGAAAGGACGCCTTGAGGAAACGTGTAGGCTTCGATCTTGTTTTCGGCGGCCAGACGCACCAGACCGGGCGAGTCGACCAGCGCGCTCGTGATCGCACGATGCAACAGGCCCTCGTGCGCCAGATGGCTTGCGCCCAGCGCCGCGCGGTCTCCCACGCCCACTACGCTGACGGACGTGAGTCCCTGTGGCTTGCTTTCTTCGAGAAAGCGCCGCTCCACGGCCGCAAGCAACGCCTCCGGCACCGAATGTCCCCCGCCCGATCCGCTGATGAGGATCGCGTCTCCGTCCTCGATCAGCTTCGCCGCTTCGTCTGCAGTTATTCGTTCCATGATCCGCCCAGTCTTTCGTGATCGATCACTGTTCGCCCCAACGCAGAACGCGCTGTTCCTGCACACCGAGCCCGTCCACGCCGAGCCGCATGACATCGCCGGGCTTCAGATAAGCCTCCGGCTTCATGCCCAGACCGACGCCCGGCGGCGTGCCGGTGGTGATGATGTCGCCCGGCAGCAGGGCCACGTACTGACTCACGTCGGAAAGAATCTTCGCGATCGAAAAAATCATGTCGCTGGTCGACGAGTTCTGGATGCGCTTGCCGTTCAGTTCGAGCCAGAGCCCGAGGTTCTGCACGTCGGCGATTTCATCGGATGTGACGAGCCACGGACCAATGGGTCCGAAGGTAGGGAACATCTTTCCTTTCTGCCACTGGCCGCTTCGTTCGAGCTGGAACTCGCGCTCCGACACATCGTTGCAGATGAAATAGCCCGCGATGTAATCGAGCGCCTCGGACTCGTCGACATAATGAGCGCGCTTGCCGACGACGAAGGCAAGCTCCACTTCCCAGTCGGTCTTGGTTGACCCTTTGGGAAGGAGCACCGGATCGTTCGGGCCGGACACGCATGACGGCGCCTTGCTGAAGATGATGGGATCCGTCGGGATCGGCGCGTTCGTTTCGATGGCGTGCTGCACGTAATTCAGCCCGATGGCGAGGAACGTCCCGGGTTGCGCGACGCAGGCCCCAAGACGCGTATCGGCTGACACGACCGGAAGGCTCTGCAGGTCGATCGCTTTCAACTGCTGAAGGCCATCGGCCGCGAAAAACGCGGGATCGAAATCCTTGCAATGGTCGCCGAGGTCGCGAATCTGACCTTGCGCGTCGATGATGCCCGGGCGCTCCTGGCCGGGTTGCCCGTGTCTTACGAGTTTCATTCGCAGTCTCTCTTGAGTGGTCCAGCGTTCAAATGTCCGCCGGGAGCATTGGCCAGCCGGCAGATTTCCATCGAATACGTTGTGCCGTCGGGACGCACCGTCACACCGAGCGATTCGAGCTTCCGTACGTCGAGCAGATCACGGGCGCTTTCGGCCGCTTCCGGTGTGGTGGTTTCGACGAGTACGACCCACGCGGGCACGTCGAACTCACGCGTGCTCGACTCGGCGGTGTCGATATGGCTGCCGGATTGATCGGCCATGTAGAGATGGCAGGCGACAACACTCGTCAACGCAGCGGCACGCGGAAACACGTCTGTGCACAGATATGTCTTCATCGCTTCGGCCCGCGCCGCGGGAACATCCAGACGCAATGCGAGCACGTGACCGCCGCTACTCGACCCGACCGAATGCACGATCCGGCATACCGCTCTCGAGGTATTGCGGAAGTACTGCAGCGTATCGACCGTTGCGGGCGTCGGCGTGTTCAGGCGTTCGAGATAAGCCGGCGACACCACCACGTTCAGATCGACCGCCTCGTACATGGTCAGCCACTCGGGCGAGTGACCCGAGCGGACATATCGGCGTCCGCGCCGGAAGCCCGGAATCGCAAGCCGTTCGGGGATGTGCTCCTTGTCATGCCATTCATAGAACTTGTCGCGGCCTTCGGATACCACATCGTTCCAGACGAGAACCGCGCCGTCGCCGAGCAAGGCCGAGTCAGCCGCTTGCGCGTTTCCGGTCATGCCGATTTCCAGATTCATTTCACTCATGATCTTGGCTTACCCTTAATGGCCCTTGAACGAAGGTGGGCGCCTGGAGAAGAACGCATCCACACCTTCATGCAGGTCGCGGCTGTCGAATATCTTCTGGAGCGCCACGGTCGACATCGACAAGCCCGCATCGAGCGGGAAATCCTGCGCGGCATCGACGAGTTCCTTGGCGAGGCGATTCGACACCGGCCCGCGAGCGGCGATGGTTCCGGCAAGTTCGAGCGCGGCATCGAGCGCGGTTCCGTCATCCGTCACGCGATCGACCAGACCCCACGACAGCGCCTGCGCGCAATCGATCGTTTCGCCGGTGAACAACATCAGCTTGGCTCGCGCCGGGCCGACAAGGCGCGTGAGTCTCAGCGAACCGCTACCGGCGAGCCCGCCCAGACGCGATTCGGTGAGGCCCATCGCCACGCCGTTTCGCGCCACGCGCAGATCGCAGGCCAGGGCGAGTTCGAGACCGCCGCCGAGCGCTGCGCCGTCGATCGCCGCGATGGTCGGCATCGGCAGGCGCGCCAGTTGACGCAGCACCATGTCTTCGAAAAGGATCTTCTTTTCGCTGGCCTGCTCGCGAATGCGCGCAAATTCCTTGATGTCGCTGCCCGCGCAAAAGGCGCGCGACTGACTTCCATGCAGAATCACACAACGGATATCGCGCATCGCGGACACAGCCGAGAACGCCTCGTTCAACTCGCGCAACAGGTCGGTCGTGACCAGATTCAGCGGCCCGTGACTGATCCCCACGGTGGCGATAAAACCGTTCACCTCGGTCGTGACCAGGCGGCTAAAGTGTTCCGTTGCTGTGCTCATGTCGTCCTGTCGCTTTGCCTTCGATTACCAGATTTACGATGCCGCCGACGTGGCCTTGGGCACCTCGATGCCATGCAGCACGCCCATGCGTTCGAAATGCCCGTAGATGCGGTCGACGTAAGCCGAAAATTCCGGCGCGTCGCCGAGCACGATGGGGCGCGGACGCGGCAGATCGACCTTGATTTCATCGACCACCTCACCGGGATTCGGGCTCATCACGAAGATGCGGTCCGACAAACCCACCGCTTCTTCCACGCTGTGCGTAATGAACACGACGGTCGGGCGGCGACGCAGCCACAGCGCCTCGAGATCCATCCGGACCTGAAGCCGGGTCAGCGCGTCGAGTGCGCCGAATGGTTCATCCATCAGAATGACGGACGGATCGTGAACCAGCGTCCTGACGAGCGAGACGCGCTGCCGCATGCCGCCCGACAACTGCCGCGGATACTTCTGCATCGCGTGCGTCAGACGCAATTGCTCGAACAGTTCTTTTGCACGTGCCTCGATCTTCTTCTTCGGCAAACCGCGAATGTCGGCCTGCAGCATCACGTTTTCGAGCGCCGTTCTGAATTCGAGCAGCAAGTGATCCTGAAACGCGATCCCGACATCGGTGATCGGCTTCGTCACCGGCTTGCCGTTGACCAGAATCTCGCCCTGACTCTGCTTGAGCAGACCCGCGACCATCAGCATCAAGGTGCTCTTGCCGCATCCGGACGCACCGACGATGGAGACGAACTCGCCCGGCTGAATGTCGATATTGACTTCCTTGAGCGCCTGAAACGGCTTGTCGCTGTCTTCGCCGAAGGTCTTGGCGATGCGTCGAATACTGATCGGCACGCCGGACTTCGTCGCAACGTCCCGCTGTTCCGCAATCTGACTACTCATGACTTCCGCTCCTCGCCGCTCGCGGCGGACGAACTACTTGCTGCGACAGCAGAAAGGGGAACCTTGGACACCAGCAAGGCTTTTTTGCCTTTCTGAACGACCCGGTTGTCCTGATCCACGACCGAGACATCGAAGGTCGCGATGGCTTGCGTCGGCCTCGACTTGCTCTCGCGAAGCTCACTGATCTCGTAGTCGACGAAGATCGTGTCGCCGACAAAGATGGGATTGAGGAACTTCCATTCGTTGATCCCGAGAAACGCGATCGCGGTTTCGCGCAGCTCGCCCGTGCGCGCCCACATCAGGCCGTGCGCATAGGCGAGCCCGAGCATGCCGTGCGCGACGCGGCGGCCGAACTGGCTGGCTTTCGCGTACACATCGCTCGTATGAAGTTCGGAGAAGTCACCCGTGAGACCTGCGAACCCGACCAGGTCCGCATCGGTGATCGTTCGTCCGGGGCTGCGAAATTTCAATCCGACTTCGAGGTCCGAGTAACGCAGTCCCATGTTTCGCTGTTCAGTCATGACAGTCCTTTAGTCACTTCTTTAGTCACTTGCAAACACGCATGGCCGACGTCGGCGGAAGGAAGTCGTTCGTGTAATACGACTTCGGGTCGCGACCCGCGGGCAACAAGCCGACCTGCGACAACAGATCCTGCGTCTTCACCCATTGCGCGTCTTCCGCCTTGCCCACGTACTTCGCGCCGCCGCTGCAGAAGAGCGGCGTGATGGCCGCAAGCTCCGCCGTTGCCGTCTTCTCCGACAAATTCGGGAAGACCGCCTTCAGATCCTTGATTGCCTTGGCCGGGTTATCGAGCGCGAAGCTCCAGCCTTTCAGGCTCGCGGCAACGAACTTCTTGACGACATCGCTGTTGTCCTTGAGATAGGTATCGTTCGCGAAGATCGACGTGCTGACGGTCGGCACGCCGTAATCCGCGAAGCGAAAGTTGGTCAGCTGCGCGCCTTGCGCTTCCAGCTGGATCTGATACGAATCGATCGATCCGAGAATTGCGTCGACTTGTCCCTGCAACAAGGTCGGGACCATGGACGTCAACGGCATGTTGATCAGATTCACTTCCGATTCCTTCAGCCCGTTCGCCTTCAGGAAAAGCGGCAGCATCGTCGTTTGAGACGAACCGGACGGAACGCCAACCTTCTTGCCTTTGAGGTCGTTGATCGAGTTGATATTCGTCTTCTTCAACGCCGAGACTTCGTTGGGATTGGATTGATAGACCGTCGAGATGACCTTCATCGGCGCGCCCTTCGCGATGAGCTGACTCACCGCGACGGCATCGGCGTAGGCCAGCTGCACGCGATTCGCGGCCACGAGTTGAGCCGTATTGCCCGATCCATTGCCTTCGATCAACGTGACGTCGAGGCCCGCTTCCTTGTAGTAACCCTCGGTCAGCGCCGCGGCGAACCCCGCATTCGATCCCCCTGCGACCCAATTCAGCTGGAAGGTGACAGGCGTCGCTGCGACGGCGGTGGCACTCACTCCAAAAGCCAACGCTGACGACACAGCGCTCGCGGCCAGCGTACGGCTGATAAAACGAAGCATCTTCTTAGTCTCCAAAGGTGTTGGTATCGGCCACGGCGACATCGGGCCAATCGCTCTGTCGTTCTCGACGTCAGTTTTTATCGCGCTGCCAGGGTGTCATCGCCCATTCGGCGAATTCGACGATGTAGTTGATGGCAATGCCGATGAAGGTCAGCACGGCGATCACCGCGAAGGTCAGGCCGATGTCCATCGTGCTGGTCCCCCGGAGCAGCACGTAGCCCAAGCCCTTGTTCGCGCCGACGAACTCGGCGACGATCGCGGCCGTGGCGGCGATGGTGGCGGACGTCTTGATGCCGGAGAAGATGACCGGAAGCGCTGAGGGAAGGCGCAGATAACGGAAGGTTTGCCACGAGCTCGCGCCCATGGATTGCGTCAGATAGAGCAGACGATTGTCCAGAATCTGAAAGCCGCTGACGCTGGCCAGCAGCAACGGGAAGAAGGTCATCAGGACGGTGAGCAGCACCTTCGACTCGATGCCGAAGCCAAGCCAGACCAGGAACAGCGGCGCCACCGCGATCTTCGGCACGAGCTGGAGAAACATGAGCGGCGGATAAACGACCTGTTTTGCAAGCGGCGACAGCGCGATGACGAGCCCCACCGGGATCGCAGTCACGATCGTCAATCCGAAGCCCCAGACGATTTCCGTCACGGTGACGATCGAGTTGCTCCAGAGCTGCGGAAATTCCTCGACGAGCCGTGAGAAGACCAGCCCGGGACCCGGCATGACGTACGCTGGGATGTCGAAGAGGCGCACCGCCGCCGCCCAGATCGCGATGATGGCCACGAAGGTCAACGGCGGAAGCAGATTCCAGCCGAGCCGCCTGATCTTGCGCATTCCGGCGGACGGACGTGGCTTGGGGCGTTCGGCCGCTCCCGGTTGCCCTCCGTTCCCGCTTTGCAGGCCATCGACCTGCCGCGACGATAACTTCATTGACATCTGTGTCTCCTTCCGCGAGTGAAGTGCAGCGATCGTTCAAGCGTTTTTTGAAAGCACGGGCGCGCCGATCCGAGCTGCGTCTGGTGCCTGAAAAGACATCAAGATCTTACGACGTTCGTTGATTGAACTCTATTCAATCTTGAGTGAAAGCTATGTAGGGAATTTCCCGGATCGTGGGTGTGAGCCGCGCCAGCACTGGAATTGACGTCCTTTACGCGGGTATACCCGGTTATCGAATCCGGCTTTTGGATCCATTTGAATGAGGCGTCTCAACCTGCCGTAGGCCTGATGCGGACACCGCGGCGCGCAAACCGTTCTGTTTGCCGCGAGGCGGCCGAACGGACGTTTCCTGGTTCTCGTGATTACAACCATATCTGTAGGTCTACTACGTAAACATCTTCGCTTAGGAGCGGCGTGACGAGGAAAGGCGTTGATATAATCGATCACCTCGCGCGAATCCGACCATCCCCACGCATGGCGAAGAGCAAACCAATATCAGCAGAAGCGGCCGAACCGCACGCGCCCGGCAAACGGTCGCGCACCTCGGGGGTGACCTTGCGGGACGTCGCTCGCTTTGCCGGCGTGTCATCGGCGACCGTTTCCAGAGTGATGAACAATCCGACGGTCGTCTCGGACGAGTTGCGCTCCCGCATCATGGTCGCGATCGATCATCTCGGCTGGGTGCCGCACGCCGCAGCGCGAGCACTTGCAACTCACCGGACCGGAACAATCGGTGCAGTCTTCCCGACGCTGGCGAATGAGCATTTCGCTTCAGCCATACAGGCGCTCCAGGAATCGCTCGAACAGGCTGGATACACGCTTCTGCTCGGTTGCTCGGAGTACGACCTCGATCGCGAATATCGACAAGTCAGAACCATGCTCGAACGCGGAGTCGATGCTGTCGTACTGGTGGGCGAAGCTCATCATCGAGATCTGCAACCCCTTCTATTGCAGCGTCGGATTCCGTTCGTCAACACATTCGTTTATCGAGAAAACAGCGATGCGCTTTGCGTGGGTGTAGATAACCACCGCGCATTCTTCGACTTCGCGACTTATCTCGTCGGTCTGGGGCATCGCCGTTTTGCGATGCTGTCGCAGCACACCGATACCAACGATCGCGCGCAGGCCCGACGTGAAGGGGTGCGCGATGCGCTTGCAGAGCACGGATTGGGCATATCCGCCGCTCACATGGTCGACGGCGTGTGGGGCGCGCGCGTCGGACGACAACTCTTTTCGAAAGTGATGAACACGCCGCAGCCGCCGACCGTGGTGATTTGCGGCAACGGTTCGTTTGCAATGGGCGCAATGCTCGAAGCGATGCAGCAAGGCTACAAGGTTCCCGGCGACCTGAGCATTGCCGGATTCGACGATTTCGAGCTCATGTCCGAGCTACCCATACCGATTACTACCGTCCGTGTTCCGAGCGCTGCAATCGGAACCAATGCTGCAAAGATGATTCTTTCCGAGCTTTCAGAACCGGGTACCGCCCGAAGCGTTGAACTGGAAGCCGAGTTGATCGTGAGAGCGTCATCGGGCGCGCCACCGAAGGCCCAGAAGAAGCGTACCTGAGCGCTGCTGCTTCGCCTCTTCGTTGGTGCGCTCGGCCAGTCAGCGGATCGAGGCCCGAGGAACTCGACATCGCTCGAAGCTCTATCGTCCAGATTCCACGAAGACGATAGTCGACCCCCTTCACCCGCCGAATCAATGCGACGAAACATATAGCGCGGACCCCGACGCCGCCTCCGGGATTGCAAAATTCCGTTTCATTCGCCGCAATTCTTCCGAAGGCGTGCCACCAAAGAGCCGCTTGAACTCGCGGCTGAACTGTGACGCGCTCTCATAGCCCACCCGCGCGCTCGCCGCAGCCGCCGTCATGCCTTGCCGCGCCATCAATAGCCTCGCCTGATGGAGTCGCGTCGACTTGATGTACTGCAGCGGAGAAGTGTTCGTGGCCGCCTTGAAGTGCAGATGAAACGACGGCACGCTCATTGCCGCTTCCCTTGCGAGCGCTTCGATCGTCAGCGCCTCGGCATAACTCGAATGAATCATGCGCAGCACTTTCGATATGCGCCCGAAGTTGCCATCGAGGTTGAGCGCCGCGCGCATCGAAGCGCCCTGCTCTCCGATGAACACGCGAAAGTAGATCTCCCGCACGAGGGTCGGCCCCAGAAGCGCGGCTTCGAGCGGATCGCGCATCGCATCGAGGAACCGCAGCATGGTTTCGCCGAGCGCCACATCGAGCCTCGTCGTGGCCATGCCACCCGGCTCGCCCGGCACCACGCCGTTGCGCTCGTCGATCTGCAGCAACACATCGGCGGCAAGCGTCGGTTCGAGGCGCACGTACACCGCGAGCAATGGTTCGTCCGCGGTGGCGTCGGTTTCCATCGAGAACGGCAGCGGCAAGGCGACGGCAAGATAATGCTGCGCATCGTAGACATACACCTTGCTGCCGAGATAACCGCGCTTGCGGCCTTGCGCGATGACCACGATACCCGGCTCGTAGAGCACCGGCGTGCGCGTGAGCGGACGATTCGATCGCAACAGGCGAATGTCCGGCATCGGCGTCGCGTTATAGCCTTCGTTCGGCGCGAGCTCCAGCAGGCGGCTCACCATCGAAGCGTGCACGCGAGCCAGCGCAGCGGCTTCGGTTTCCATCGTCGGCAACTTGGGAGAGCGGTGCGTTTCCATACTTCGAATTCGATAACAGTGCGTTCATAGAATCGGGCAAGCTTCGCAGACGATCATGCGTTCTCGTCTCGTCGCAACATTCCTAACATTCGATCATGCATCGCACACGCGAATCACGACGCGTCGATGCGCCGAGAAGGCTCACTCACTTCGGAGAATAAAGCATGATCGATGTAATCAATCCCGCCGACGGCACGCGTGTCGGGCAAGTCGAACATCATTCGGAAGCGCAGGTGCGCGCCGCCATCGACCGCACATGCGCGGCCTTTCCGGCCTGGTCGCGCACTCTGGCACGCGAACGGAGCGAACTGCTGCGCAAATGGTTCGACCTCGTCAGCGCCGACAAGACCGCGTTCGCCGAGCTGATTTGCCGCGAGAACGGCAAGTGCGTGTCGGAAGCCATCGGCGAAATCGAATATGGGTTGGGCTTCGTCGAATGGTATGCGGAGGAAGCGAAACGCATGTACGGCGATACCATCCCCACTCACGCGAAAGACGCGGCGGTGATCGTCACGAAAGAACCTGTCGGGCCGGTCGCGTCGATCACGCCATGGAATTTCCCGTTCATGATGATCACGCGCAAGGTCGCGACCGCGCTCGCAGCAGGTTGCACGATCCTCCTGAAGCCTGCAGAGGAAACGCCCCTGACCGCGTACAAGCTGCTCGAATACGCGCGCCGCGCCGGCATTCCGGAAGGCGTGTTCGAGATGGTCACGGGCGACCCCGTGCAGATCGGCAAGCTCATCACCGACGATCCGCGCATCCGCAAGATCTCGTTCACCGGTTCGACCGCGGTCGGCAAGTTGCTCGCCGCGCAGTGCGCCGGCACGCTCAAGAAGATGACGATGGAACTGGGCGGCAACGCACCGTTCATCGTCTTCGACGACGCCGATCTCGACGAAGCCGCAAAGGCGCTCGTGTCCGCGAAGCTGCGCAACAGCGGGCAGGTCTGCATCTCGCCGAACCGCGTGTATGTTCAGGCCAGCGTGCATGACGCGTTCGTTCAGCGCGTGAAGGCGCTCGTCGAAGCGATTCCGGTCGATCAGGGGCTGCAGGAGGGGTTCGTCGTCGGTCCGCTGATCAATCGTGCGGCCATCGACAAGGTCGCCAGGCTCGTCGACGATTCGCGCGAACGCGGCGCCAGGGTCGTGCTCGGCGGACATCCGCACGCGAAAGGCGGACTTTTCTATGCGCCCACGATCCTCGTCGATGTCGCGGACGATATGCCGATCGCCTCGTCCGAAATATTCGGACCTGTCTTCCCGATCTACCGCTTCTCCACCGAAGCCGAAGTCATTGCACGCAGCAACGACAGCGAATATGGTCTCGTCGCCTATGCGTTCACGCGCCAGCTGGGCCTCTCGTTCCGGCTGTCGCGCAACCTCGAGGCGGGCATGGTGATCCTGAACTCCGGCTCGGTCGGCACGGCTTCGGTGCCGTTCGGCGGCGTGAAGCAATCCGGTTACGGGCGCGAAGGTAGTCATCATGGAATCGAAGAATATGTGCACGTCAAATACACGCTCATGAGCGGTCTCGCCTGAACGATGCGAGGCGCGGCATCACGATGCCGCGCCTCGTGTCACGGTCGACTCAGCGTACCGGCAACTGTCCCGCGTCCGCAGGGCTTGCGCACTGTACTTCGCGATTGCGCTGACGGATGAGCCTATCCTGCCGCAGTCCCCAGAAGAACGTGACGGCAAGACAGGGCAACAGCGACGCGATCGAGTATCCGACGCCGGCAAGCGGGTTGCCTGTCAGATTGACGAGCGAAAGACTGATCAACGGAAGAAACCCGCCGAACAGCACATTGCCGAGTTGTTGCGACAATCCGAAGCCCGTGGTCCTGCTTTGCGGCGGAAAACATTCGGCGATGAACGCGGGCAGCGGCGCCATGATCATCGCCGTCAACACGGCCAGCAGCGCGACGAGCATTGTCACCGTGGCCCAGCCGCCCGCGAGTGCATTCGTCCTGATGCCCGCGAACGCAGGATATACCGCAAGTATCCACAGCACGATGCCGATCAGCATCACACGCGCGCGGCCGATCGCATCGGACAAACGGCCGAATGCGGGATAAAACGGCGCAGCCACGACGATAGCGATACCGAGGCACAGATTGGCGCGCGCAGGATCGACCTTCAACACGTTTTGCAGGAAGTACAGCATGTAGACGATCGACGTATAGAGCGACACCGACGTTCCGCCTTGCGCGCCGAACATCGCGACAAGAATCGCTTTCCACGACGTCGCGCTCGACAAGGTGTCCTGCAGCGGCGATTTCGACAGACGGCCCGCCTGCTTCATCTCCGCGAACACCGGCGTTTCCGTCATGCCGAGGCGAATCCATGTCGCCACCGCGACGATCGGCGCCGAGATCAGGAACGGGACGCGCCAGCCCCACGATTCGAATGCCGATGCATCGAGCGCGAACTTCAGCGCCGACACGATCGCCAGCGCCAGCAACAGTCCGAGGCTCGCGGTACCTTGCAGCACGCTCGTCGCCATGCCCTTTCGGTCTGCGGGCGCATGCTCCATCACGTAGACGACCGCAGAGCCGTATTCGCCGCCGAGCGCGATGCCCTGCACCACGCGCAGTGCGATCAGTCCTATGGGCGCGAGCAAGCCGGCCATCGCGTAGGTCGGCAGACAGCCGATACCCACTGTCGCGACGCCCATGATCGCGAGCGTGATGACGAATGTCTTCTTGCGTCCGATGCGGTCGGCCATCGGGCTGAAAATGATCGTGCCCAACGGCCGCGCGACATACGCGATGCCGAAGGTGGCAACGCCCGCCATTGCGGCGACGGTCCGGTCCGTCGATGGAAGAAACAGGTGCGTCAAGGTCGATGTCAGTGCGACATAGACGAAGAAATCGTAGTACTCGAGCATCGTGCCGAGGCTCGATGTCGCGATGATCCGCAGCATGCCGGGCTTTGGATTGCGTGCTCCGGAAGTCGTGGACATGGTCGTCTCCTGTGATTCGTTTTGTGAGGCCCCGCGCGATCGACGCGATGGCCGTATCGGCGCATCACATGTGTGTGCGCTTCTTCGCCGCCTGCTGCTCCAGAAACCGGCCGACGGCCTCCTTGTGCTCGCGACCGCACAACAGAATGGCCTGCATGCTTGCCGCCATTTCGAGCGTCGTCGCAAGGGATGCATCGGCCGCTTCGCGCACGAGCCGCTTCGCCATGCGCAGCGCCGTCGGCGGGTTCTGCGCGATGCGCTTCGCCAGCGACCGGGCATCGATGTCGAGCGCGTCCCCGGGCACCACCTTCGACACGATGCCGAGGCCCAGCGCCGCTTCGGCGTCGATGAACTCGCTCGTCAGCGTCAGTTCCAGCGCCTTCGCATAGCCCACGATCCGCGCGAGGAACCACGATCCGCCGATGCCCGACACCAGTCCGAGCCGCAGGAAACTCTCCGCGAACACGGCTTTCGTGCTCGCCACGCGGATATCGCACATCAACGCAAGGTCGCAGCCCGCTCCGACCGCGGCGCCATTCACCGCGCATATCGACGGCACATCGAGACCGCTCAGCGCGCGCGTGATTCTGTGCAGGCTGCGATGCAGGCGGTCGCGTACATCCTCGACACTGCCGCTCATGAGATCGCTGCCGCTTTGCATGTCCTTCACGTTGCCGCCCGTGCAGAAGTGCGGCGACGACGAACGCAGCAGCACGCACTGCACGTCGCGCCGGTCGTTGATCTGCTCGAGTGCGTCCGACAGCGCCTCCGTCATCGCGACGTTCAGCGCGTTGCCGTCGCTCGGGCTGTTGAGCGTGAGCGTGAGCACGCCGTCATCGACGGACGATTCGACCAGTGAACCGGCATCGTTTGCATGTGTTGACACGAAGAAGTCTCCTGATTGTTTTCCCGGCCGCTACCGGTTCTGGAATGCCGCCTGACGGCGTTCCAGAAACGCGGCCATGCCTTCTTTCTGATCGGCGAGCGAAAAGCCCGCGTGAAATAGCCGCCGCTCGAACAGAAGTCCTTCCGATAGCGACGACTCGAACGCGCGATTGACGGCTTCCTTGATCGCGACGATCACCGGCAGCGAATGACGCGCGATCTGTTCGCCGACGCGCATCGCTTCGTCGATCAACCGTTCGCGGGCGACGACCTTCGACACGAGTCCGTAAGCCAGAGCCTCGCGGGCGCTGAGCGGCTCGCCGGTCAGACACGCGAGCATCGCGGTCGATTTGCCAACCGCGCGCGGCAGACGCTGCGTGCCGCCCGCGCCCGGCACGATGCCGAGCTTGATCTCCGGCTGACCGAAGAGCGCGTCGTCCGCGGCGATGACGATGTCGCACATCATCGCCAGTTCGCAACCGCCGCCGAGCGCATAGCCGCCTACCGCCGCGATGATGGGTTTGCGGGCCGCGCGGATGCGGTCCCAGCTACGGCCGATGTAGTCATCCGAGAATGCGTTTGCGTAATCGAGCTTCGACATCGCGACGATGTCCGCGCCGGCGGCGAAAGCTCTGTCGGACCCTGTCAGAACGGTCGCGTGAATCTGCGGGTCGGCTTCGTTGCGCAGCAGGACGTCGATCAGCTGATCCATCAACGCGTCGGTCAGTGGATTGAGCGGGTTGTCCGACGCGAGACGCACGAGCGCGACCTGTCCGCGTCGTTCGTGCCGGATCATCGCGGCGCTCATGCGCTCACCTTGCGGTCTTCATCGCTGGTTTCGCGCGATGCGCGGCCCACGCGGATGACGCCCGCGTTCAGCAGGCCCGCGATCTCGCTTTCGGCGAAGCCGTATCGCTCCAGCATCTGCAGCGTGTGCTGGCCCGTCAGCGGCGCGGGCAAATCCGGCGCGCTCGGGCGATCGGATGGACCGAGCGCGAAACCGTGCGTGCGCATCGCGCCCGCGACCGGATGATCGATCGTCTGCGCCAGTCCGCACTCGGCGTACTCCGCTGTTTCGACGACATCGCCGTAAGTTGCGACGGGCGCGCACAGAATGTCGCGCGCCGCGAGCCGTTCCATCCAGTCCGCAGTCGTGCGTTCGACGAAGCGCGCGGCGAGTATGTGATGCAGCGTCGCGCGATGGCGCACGCGATCGTCGTTGGTGGCGAATCGCGGATCCGCTTCGAGTGACGGCGAAGCGAGCACCTCACATAGCGCGTGCCATCGTTCCGGATGGTAGGCGACGACCATCATCCAGCCGTCCCGCGTTGGGAACGCTTCGTTCGGGCACGCGTAAGGCGCAGCACTGCCGGTCTTTTCCGGTTCGCTTCCGGACGCGAAGAACGCGGCGAAGCCGATCTGCTGCAGCATCAGCGTCGCGTTGTAGAGACTCACGTCGAGATGCTGCCCGCCGCCGCCCGTGCGAACCTGATGCAGCGCGCCGAGAATCGCGATCGACGCGAGATAGCCGCCCATCATGTCGGCGACGGGGATCGGGACTTTGAGCGGCTCGGCGCTCGTCGTGCCGAGCGTGCTCATCAGACCGCTGACGGCCTGGATCACGCCATCGACGCCAGGCCGCTTGCGATTCGCGCCCGTCTGGCCGAACGCGGAGATCGAGCAGTAGACGAGCCGGGGATTCAGTTGCCGCAATGCGTCGAAGTCGAGTCCCATCGACGCCATCACGCCGGGCCGGAAGTTTTCGACCAGCACATCCGCCTCCAGCAGCATGCGGCGAACGGCCTCGCGCCCTGCATCGGTTTTCAGATCGATCGCGACGCTGTACTTGTTGCGGTTGACGCTGATGAAGGCCGGGCTTTCACCGCTTATCCACGGCGGCCCGATGCGCCGCCCGATCTCGCCGTCGGGCGGCTCGATCTTGACGACGTGCGCGCCGAGATCGGCGAGCGTCATCGAGCAGACCGGCCCGGCGAGGACGTGCGAGAAATCGATCACCCGCACGCCGTTGAGGCTGTCTCTTGGCATTTGTGATTGTCCTGTCTCGTGACTCGCCACAGTGACGAATCATGCCGACGAGAATAGGTACTCACCGGCCTGTCGGACAATCTACAATTTGGAAACGAGTCGTTGACTTTTTGTTAAAAGGTCGGCGGCTGGTCGGACCTATTCGCTGAGCAACGTAAGCAGCCATCGGCGAAAAATCTTCAATGCATCCGATTGCGCACGCTCCGTCGGCCACGCGAAGTAGTAAGTGTGATGCCCGCGATCGAGCTCGAATGAAAACGGTGTGACGAGCAGGCCGCTTTCCAGTTCGCCACGCACCAGCGCCTTTTGCGCGATCGCGACACCGTGCCCTTCTATCGCCGCCTGGTACGCGAGCAGCGACGTTTCGTAGCGCATCTCGCGGCGTCGCGCGTTCAAGGGAAGGCCCGCCGCCTTCAGCCACAAGGTCCAGTCTTCCGGGCGCGCGAGCGTGTGCAGAAGCGTCTCGCCCTGCAACTGCGAGCGTGCCTTGACCTGTCTGGAAGGCGCTGCGACAGGCACCAGCTCGTTCGCGATCAGACGTTGCACGCGCAGGCCGGGCCACTTGCCGTCGCCTAGCTGAATGCCGCCGTCGATGTCCTCACGCGCAAAATTCAGCGGAGCCGGGGATGTCGTGAGTTGCACGTCGATGTTTTCGTGCAGCCGATGAAAGCTCGCGAGACGCGGAATCAGCCAGCGCACCGCGAAGGTCGCGGGCGAGCGGATCTTGAGCACGCGGGCACGCCGCTCGGACGATCGCAGGCTGTCGGTGGCTTCGCGCAGGGATGCGAAGAGCGGCATGAGTTCCGCCAGATACCGCGCGCCCGCCGACGTCAGCTCCAGCCGCCCTCTCACCCGCTCGAACAGATCGACGCCCAGGTAAGTTTCGAGCGTACGTACCTGCCGGCTGACGGCGGCGGGCGTGACGGCCAGCTCGTCAGCGGCCTTGGAAATGCTCAGCAGGCGTCCGGTCGCCTCGAACGCCCGGGCGGGATTCAACGGGGGAAGCTGTGCTCGACGTTCCATGGCCTATCCGTGTAGAAGCATATCGAGATTGTGGCTCGAAATGCCCGAAAGACGGTTCGGCACGTGGCGACTCGCCAGATCGTGAAGCACGGAAGAGCGAGGACGGAGCGGGAGGCTACCCCCACCGGTCAGAAAGCAAGTGCCTCGGAACCGGCGCGCTCGTAATACGCGGAGACTGGAAAAGAACTAATGCGACGAGACCACCGAAGCCTCGGCGCGAATCCGGTACTGCTCCATCTTTCGATACAGCGTGCTGCGCGACACGCCCAGCGCACGCGCGGCCTGTGCCATGTTGCCCTGCGCCTGCCGCAGCGCCCGCGCAATGGCGAATCGCTCGGTTTCCTCAAGACTTCCCGTGCCCGGCGCGGCGCCGGATGTCACGCTGTCGCGCGCGGCGGGAGATTCATCGAGCACCTCGGCGGGCAATTCGGCCAGCATCACGCGCTTGTCATTGGACGTGAGCAGCAGGTTCTCGACGAGATTGCGCAGTTCGCGCACATTGCCAGGCCACGAATAAGCGCGCAGCACTTCCATCACGATGTCCGCGAACTCTCTCGCCGGCACGCCATGCCGTAGCGCGATCGCGCGATTGAAGTGCTCGATCAGCAGATCGACGTCGCCGTCGCGCTCGCGCAGGCTCGGAATGCAGATCCGCGTCACACCGACGCGATAGTAGAGGTCCGCGCGAAAACGCCCGCACTCGACCTCTTCGCGCAGGTTCCGGTTCGTCATGGCGAGAAGCCGCACATCGACGCGGCGCGGCTGGGTATCGCCGAGTCGGTAGATCACGCCTTCTTCAAGCGCGCGCAGCAGGATGGGCTGAAGATCGAGCGGCACTCGCCGATTTCGTCGAGGCACAGCGTTCCGCCGTGCGCGAGTTCGAAGCGCCCGGGCCGCCCTTCCGCCGTCGCGCCCGTATAGGCGCCGCGCACGTGCCCGAACAGTTCCGCGCCGATCAGCTCCTTCGACGCCGCCCCGCAGTTGTATGCCACGAACGGACCCTCGCCCGACTCCTCGCCGTGGATCGCGCGCGCGAAAAGCTCCTTGCCGACGCCCGTCTGCCCTTCGATCAGCACCGGCACCCGGCGCCGCGCAAGCTGCCGTCCGCGCTCGATGGCGCGCTGCATCGCCACGCTCTGACAGATGATCTGCGCGAAGCAGTTGCGTTTGGGATCGGCCTCGCTGCGCCCCTGAACCTGCACGCCGACGCGCCGCGCACCGCTCGTCAGACGCGACGCGCCCGCAAGCCCGGAAGGCGCCGGCACGATGAGCATCGCCCCGATCGCTTCGCCGTCCGCGACGACCGGATCGAACCATTCCGGCCGCAGGCCTTGCGGAAGATGATTCGGCCAGTCTTCGATCGGGCAATGCTCGCTCATGCCGGGAAACCGCTCGCCCAGGTTGATGGGCAGCGCAATGCGCGCGGTGGTGTGCACGAGCCGCCCGCGCCGGTCGATGGCGATGAGCCCCGCCGCATCCGCCGACGACAGCCGTTGCAGGCAATACGCAAGCAGGCGCATCTGCTCGCGCGCCACCTGCTCCGCGAGCACCATTTCGATCTGCCGCGCGGCCGTCACGGCGAGCGTCAGATTGTTGATCTGATACGTCGATGGCGGCCCCGAAATGTCCAGCACGCCGAGCACCGCGCCCGTTCCCGGCTCGCAGATCGGCGCGGCGGCGCAGCTCCACGCCTTGATGCCTTCGCAGAAATGCTCGGAGGCGTGGATATAGGTCGGCTGGCGCGTCGCCAGCGCCGTGCCGATGCCGTTGGTCCCGGCCGTCGCCTCGCGCCAGTCGCCGCCCGTCATCAAATGGATTTTTTCGCCGGCGTCGAGCGTGCGCAGGTCGCCGGCGGCCTTGAGAATGACGCCGTCGGCATTGGTGAGCAGCAGAATCGAGGACGAATCCGCGAAGAGGTCCGCCGTCGCCATGAACAGCCGGTCCGATGCCGCCAGCAGTTCGCGATGACGCCAGCGCAGCGCGTCGATTGCATCGCCATGCACCGCGAACGGCGCCGCGCCCGAGGTCGGATTGACGCCCGATTGCAGACTCCGCTTCCACGACGCGATCAGTTCGGTCGGTGCGGCGGTCGTGATTTCGCCCGCCAGAAAGCGTTCCCACGCGAGCATGGTGCTGCTGTCCGAATGAAATCCAGCGTTCACGTCGGGTCGTGTCCGGCCGGCGATACCGCGTTCGCTTGCGGAATCGTCATCAGCCGGCATGCCGATGAGGCGCCTCGTCATGTGTCTCCTCCGTACGAGGTGGGGACGCGCGGCCCGCTCTGCGGCGGACCTCGGCGCGACTCGCGAGGACGTGCCGGCTAGCCCCGGGCAAAGGGCCCGGCGGCTGCGCGGCATCGTCCGCTGAGTATAGACCTCACGCGTGCGCCGCGCCCTTTTGGGGAAACGCTTCCGGCGGCCGGCAGCATGCCGCGACGCACAAGGCCGGCGGCCTATTTTCTCCCGAGCAGTTCGGCGCCCGCGCCGAGCGCCGGCCCGGCTGTCGGATCGGCGAGATCGGGCTTTTTGGCGATCAGCGTCTGGGTCGTCAGAATCAGTCCGGCGACGGATGCCGCATTGCGCACCGCGCTATACGTCACCTTCACCGGATCGATGATGCCGCGCTCCAGCAGATCGACGATCTCGCCGGTGCGCGCATCGAGTCCGACACCGCGGCCGGCCGCCGCCACCTGCGCGACGATCGCATGGCCGTCCAGTCCGCAATTCGACGCGATCGTGAAGAGCGGCTTCTCCAGCGCCCGCTTGAGCAGCAGCGCGCCCAGCTGCGCCGCGCCGCGCGTGCGTCCGATCAGGTCATCCAGTTGCGCCGATGCGCGCAGCAACGCCGTGCCCCCTCCAGGCACGATCCCCTCCGCGATCGCCGCGCGCGCCGCGTTGATCGAATCCTCGATCAGATGCAGACGGCGCTTCTGCTCGACGGGTGTCGCGCCGCCGGCGAGGATCATCGCGGTGCCGCCCGAAAGCTTCGCCATCCGGACTTCGAACTTGTCGCGCTCGACGTTTTCCGGCGCCATCTCGTACTGACGCGCGACCTGCTGGCGGCGCGCCGCCACGGCCGCCGGATCGCCGCCACCCGCGGTGATGATGGTCTGGTTGGACGATATGCGGACCTGCCGCGCGCTGCCGAGATCACGCATTTCGACGGCTTCGAGCCTGCCGCCGAGATCGCGCGCGATGACGCGCCCGCCGGTGACGATCGCGATGTCCTCCAGCATGGCCTTGCGCCAGTGGCCGTATTCGGGCGGATGAATCGCCGCGACCGCGGGGCCGCCGTTGTCGCGGCTCGCGAGCAGCGTGACGACGCACGCGGGCGCGACCTCTTCCGCGATGATCAGCAGCGGCCGCTTGCTTGCGTTCGCGAGCGCGAGCAGCGCCGTCACTTCGGCCTGGTTTTGCAGGCGCTGGTCGGTCATCAGGATGAGCGGGCTGTCGAGCACCACCTGCATGCGTTCGATGTCCGTGACCATGTGATGCGAGAGATAGCCGCGATCGAACGCCATGCCGTCGACCACTTCGAGCCGCGTCTCCACGGTCGTGCCGTACTCGACATCGACGATGCCGTCCGGCCCCACGCGCTCCAGCGCCTCGGCGACGAGACCGCCGGTGAAGTCGTCGTTGGCCGCGACGACGGCGACCGCGCGCACTTCCTCCGGCCCGCGCAGCGGCGTGGCCGCGCGCCTGAGCGCAGCGATGACTTCGTTCACCGCCGCGTCGAGCCCCTGCACGAGCTCGACCGGGTTCGCGCCGTCCGCGAGACATTCGAGACCTTGCTGCACGAGCGTATCCGCGAGCACGGTGGCCGTGGTCGTGCCATCGCCGGCGACTTCGTTTGTTTGCTTCGAGACTTCGCGCACGACCTGTGCGCCGATGTTCTCGAACGGATCTTCCAGCTCGATCTCGCTCGCGATGCTCACGCCGTCGCGCGAGATGATCGGCGAGCCGATCGGCCGGTCGATGATCGCGTTCATGCCTTTCGGCCCGAGCGTGGCGCTGACCGCGCGCGCGAGCTTGCCGACGCCGCGTCCGAGCGCCGCGCGCGCTTCTTCGTCATGCAGCATGATGTTGGGCATCGTGTGCTCCTGTCTCCGGTTTATGGTTGTCTGGTTCGAGCGGTCGCGGGAAAAAATGAATCGGCTGCTCCTCTACATCGCCATAGCGGGCCGCGAGCAGGCCACGGCAGAGCGCGCTGTTGAATTCGGCATTCACGCCCACGCGCCGCAGCGCGCGCAGATAAGCGCCGAGTGTCGCGGGATCGATGGGCGCGCTGTTGGTATCGACGAAGGCGAGTTCGTGCGTGCAGACATCACGGCGCTCGAGGTATCGCCGGATGAGACGCCCGGTTTCGGGATCGTCGCCGAGCGCGGCAAGCTCGTCCGTGGCGAGCGCGAGCAGCTTCGCCCCTTCGTGCCCTTTGGCGAGCAAATGCGACAGCAGCGCCTCCTGCCTGCGCTGGAACGCCTTGACGAGAAACGTCCGGCGCACCTCGTCGAGATCGTCGCTGGCGGCGTCTCCGAAGGCTCGCTGGAACGTCAGGTTCTGCGCCATGCCGCGATTGATCTCGTCCGCGTACATGTGCTCGTCGAGCGTGAGGCCGATGCGCGTCACCCACGGCAGGCCCGCGACGGCCGCGCGCATGTCCGACGCCATCAGATACGCGAAGTTCGCCGCGCACCAGTAAGTCGGCAGACGATACGCGATGTCCACGCCGCCTTCGGCATCGACCTCGACGGTGGTGACGAAGCCGAGCTCCGTCACCGGCTCGTCGAGTTCCGGATCGACGACGGATGCGAGTCGCGCCCAGACCTGCTGCGCGCGATCGCCGCTCATGCGTGCGCCACCGCAGCGCGCGGCGCCTCTTCGAGCAGCTTCTTCTGCGCGTCGATATCGATGCCGTACAGGCGCGCCGCATTCAGCCCGAGGATCTTTCTCTTCGCCTCCAGCGTCAGCTTCACGCCCGTTTCCTTGCTGACCGATTCCGGCAGCTCGAACGCCATGAACTTTTCGATCAGCCATTTCGGCGACCAGATCGCGTAATCGCTGCCGTAGAGAATGCGGTCCTCGCCGATCCAGAACAGCAACTCCGAAATCACATGCGCGAAGTATTCGGGCCGCGTGTGGATGAACGGCAGCACGACGGCGAGCCCGCCATAGACGTTCGTTTCCTGCGTGGCGATCCAGCAGAAATCGTCCAGGCGCGGCAGCCCGCAATGCTCGACGATGAAGTTCAGTCCCTGGAAGCTCGTCGCGACATCGTCGATATCCGCGACGTCGAAGGCATCGCGGTTGAGCGGCAGAATCGTCGGGCCCTTATGCACGTGGATGTTCCTGATGCCAAGTTGCTCGCATCGCTCCAGAAAGCGATACGCGCCCGGATCGGACAGCTTGTAGCCCTTGCTGTCGCCGCGCCATTCCGCCGTATAGAGCTTCACGCCTTGAATCTTGTATAGCTCGGCAAGCTCGTTCAGGCGCTCCAGGCCCGCTTCGCCATCGCGCGGATCGAACGCGCCGTTCACGATGAAACGGTGCGGATACTTCTTCTTCACCACGTAGTTCGCCTCGGTGGTGTTGAAGCCGTTCTTGTAGAAATCGGTGAGATAGGTCGGCTGGCAGATCGCCATGTCGTCGTAGCCGGTGACGAACAGGTCTTCATACATGACTTCTTCGCCGTACTTGTCGAACTTCTCCTTCGGCCACAGATAATCCTTCGGGCTCAGATTCTTGTGATACGCATAGAAGCAGTCGATGAACTGCTGGCCGTGCACGTTCTTCAGATTCGCCTTGCTGCCGTCCCATAGATGAACGTGCCCGTCGATGATGAAAATCTCCTCGCCGTCCTGAGTTCTGAACATGTGTGTGTCTCCGTGGGGTTGCCGGACAGCGGCGCGCGCTGCGCGCCGTCGCGCGTTTTCATTCGTAGGCCATCGCGTCTTCCATATTGCCGAACAGCACGACGGTGTCGTCATCGACCATCACCATGCGGCCGTAATGCGTCGACGTCGATATCTCGAACAGATGAGGCGTCATCTCGCGGCCCAGCACTTCGCTGATTTCGCCCATCCTGAACTCGATCTTGTCCTGCCCGTCGATGCGGATCATCGCCGGCAGATACGTGACCGTGATGCCCGGCTTGCTTCCCATGAGCTCGGCGATCGCGCGAGCCTCGACGCTGTCGTTCATCGTCACGCCGCACTGATGCGAGATGGTCTGCTCGAAGCGAAGATCCTTGATCGACTTGAAGATGTTGTCGGTATGCACTGACATGAGCTGCTCCTGTTCGCGGTGGATTCAAACGAGTCTCAGGCTTCGATCGCGAGTGAAGACGGAATGCCGATCTCCTTGGCGATCAGTTCCGCACGCTCGATGGAACTGTTCAGGCAATCGGTGAATTGCGCCGCCTTCGCATGGGGAATCGACCAGACCGGCTGCAAGTGCCTGGCCGCGTCTGCGGCGAGCGCGCCGTGCTTTTCGAGCCACGCTCCGAACAGCGCGCGGTTCGCTTCGCCGTGCGCCGGATCGTTCGCGAGCATATGGAACAGCTCGACCGCGTTGGCGAGATTGCGCTCGTAGTCCCCTTCGGCGGCGGATACGACGGTCGGCGTCACGAAGTCGTTCTGCGCGGCCGCGATCTGCATGATGAAACCGCTGCGGAACAGATCTCCCACGAGCGGCTCGAAGACCACATTGACGGCGAAATACTTTTCAAGGTAATCGGTCGCGCCGCCGATCGTCTCGATGGCGAGGCGCGTCGGCTGCCAGAGCGGATCTTCGAGCCAGTGCTTCTTGCCGGCATCGAGATCGAAGCCGGGCAGGTCGAGCGCGATCTCGCCGAGATACAGCGTCAGGTCCTGTGCGAAACGCAGCTTGTACGAAGCGTTCGTCAGGATCGCGCTGTTGATCATCTGCGTGTAGCCGTAGCGTTGCGCGTGCATGGTCGCGGTGCCGAGCCCGAATTCCGCATGCTTGTAGGCGCCCAGATGCTGCTCCAGCACCTTCACCCACGCCTTGTCGAAACGCTTGACCGCGCCCGTGCGCCGCGCATTGGCGATCGCATTCGTAACCATCCCGACGATGGTCGACTGACGCTGATAATGCGTGCGCTCCCATTCCTCATCGACCGCGCGGAACGTGTGCCAGTCCGAGCTTTTCGCCGCGGTCCACGTTTCCGAGTAGGTCGGCGTGCCGTCGGCGAACTGAAGGATCCAGTCCTGAATCAGATAACGCTTCGGGTCCGGCTGCACATCGACGGTCATGTCCTCGTAATGGCTCGCCTTGCGGCCCTTCGGCTCGAAATAGTTGTACTTGCGGCTGTCCCAGCCCACGAATTGCGCCGCGCCCGCGGCGCCCGACTTGAGCGCTGCCGAATGCTCCGTCACTGTACTCATGTCGCGTCTCCTTTACTTAGCCTTGTGCACCGATGAATCGATCATCGGACCGCCTGAGTGAACTTGTCGAAGAAGAGCCGCTCCGGTTCCACGCGCGCCATCTGCAACGCGGGAATCACGGCGTCGATCATCGCCGTGGGACCGCATGCGTAGGCGTCGATGTCGCCCGCGAGCGATTCCTCGCGCAACGTTCGGCTCACGACTTCATGGATGAAACCCGTGTCGCCCGTCCAGTCGTCGCCGGGTTCGGCATTCGACAGCGCCGCAATGAAGCGGAAGTCCGGCAGCCGCTCGGCGAAGTCCGCGAACTCGTCGAGATAGAACAGGTCGCGGCGGGTGCGCGCGCCGTAGAAGAAGCGCACGGGCCGTTCTTCGCCGCTTTGCACGTGATCCTGCAGGATCGACCACAACGGCGACATGCCCGAACCGCCGCCGACCAGCACCATCGGACCGGGCTGATCCTCGCGCCGAAAACACGTGCCGTAAGGGCCTTTGGCAACGAGCCGGTCGCCGGGCTTCAGGCCATCGTCGAGCAGCGAAGAGAACGCGCCGTTCGGATACTTCTTGATGATGAAGCGCAGCCGCCTTTCGCCATCCGGCGGATTGGCCATCGAGAACGAGCGCGTGATGCCCGCGGACGGGATCGTCAGATCGACGTACTGGCCGGCCCAGAAGCGCAACGGACGGCTCAGTTCGACTTCGAGCAGACGGATGTCGTGCGTGAGCGGCGCGATGCTCGTGACCGTCGCGTCGTATTCGGCTACGGGTATCGAGCGGCGCATCAGGTCTTCGTCGTAGTTCAGCAGCTCGACGGTCAGGTCGCTGTAGGCGAGCGTCCTGCACAGCAGAATATGACCCGACTCCTTTTCGTAGTCCGGCAACGCGAAGGTCGAATACTTCTTCAGCTCGACGTCGCCCTCGACGAGCAGCGACTTGCAACTGCTGCACTGCCCTTCCTTGCATCCGTGCATGACGGCGATGCCCTGCCGGAACGCCGCCTCCAGCACCGTCTCGCCCTCCGCGACGGACATCTCGACGCCGACCGGCTCGAAGCGGACCGTATGCGTCTGATTCGAATCGCTCATAGGTTTTCCCATGCTCGTCGCGGCCCGCTGCGCACGAACGCAGCGGGCCGCAGGCCCGTCTCAACTGCACGGATTGATCGTGAAGCCCGCGCGATATTCCGCGATGTGCTTCTCGCGCTGCTCCGGCGTCATCTCCCGCAACAGCACGATCGGACTCTGGATGGTGTGGCCGCGAACATGATCGAGCGTCCACATGTCGCGGTTGTCGAAGCGCAGATGCGGTTGCGGCACGAGCGTCCTGCCGTCGCTGCGAACGAAGCCGAGATCCTTGATGCAATCCGCGAGATCCCAGCCGTGATAGACCTCTTCCCATTCGCGGCGGCCGCTGAAGCGGCCCATCGCGGGCGTCGGACGGCCTTCGTATTCCGACGCGAACGCGACCTTGTGCGTCCAGCGGCACAGCTCCGAGCAATACGTGTAGAGCTTGCCGTCGACTTCATCGACGCAGAAGTCCTCGCGGATCAGACACGGCACGAGGCAGCTCCAGCACCGATGCGGATACACATAGCCGTTCTCCTGATCAAACAGCATGTTGGTTTCGCCCGGCACGCTCTTCTTCGCATACCACTTCCAGTAGTCGCCGAACTCCGCATACCAGCCCGGATACTTATGCTCGAACCACTCGAAGTCCTTCTCGGTCTGCGCCTCGATGCGCCAGAAGTTCACCGGCCAGCCGACCGAGAAGAATTGCGCGACCTTGTGCACGTAGTTCTTCTTGACGAGGCGATCCCACGCGGCGGCGACATCGTCGTGATGAATCTTGATGCCGTACTTTTCGAGCGGCAGCATGTAGGTGCGGTAGTAATCCTCGTAGATCCACCGGTGCCACAACTCCGCATACGACTCCTTCTTCTTGTCGCGATCGGTCGTGCCGTACTCGATGAACGTGCCGATGGCCGCATCGACGATGGCGTGGTTCTGCCAGAACGCATAGCGCAGATCGCGTTCGAGCAGCAGGTGATTGTCCGGATCGTTGATGACCGACATCATCAGCGAGTGACCATTGCCGATGTGCCGGCTCTCATCCGACTGCACGGAGAGGAACACGGTCGGCAACGCATAGTCGCCGTTGCGCGCCGCTTCCGATGGCATCGCCACGAACAGCGTGTTGGTGAAGGCGGTTTCCGCGACCACCTGCAGGAACACGTTGGCGGCCGTCACGGCATCGCCCGTCAGAAAGCCTTCCGCGAACTGGCGGCCGATGGTCGTCGCGTAGCACTTGCCGAACGCGGCTTCGGTGATATCGAAGCCCGCCGGGTCGATGTAGTTCTCCATGTACCACTTCTTCAGGTTCATCTGGATCGTCGAGTGGCGAAACTCATCGACCATCTGCATCGTGAAGCCGGTGCGCAGTTCTTCTCCGGGCGCGAGACGGCCGAGCATCGCCATCGAGCGTGCGGCTGAGATTTCCGGAAACGGGATGATCGCGAGGAACAGCTTCATCCACTCGACCCAGCGCGGCTCGACATTACGGAACATGTCGCCGCGCAGCGCCGCGTCGAGCGCGCCGTAGACGCGGTTGTCCTTCTCCTCCTGCATCGGGAAATACGAGCGCAGCACCTGCTTCATGGGATCGCGCGGCGCCTTGCTGATCTTGTAGTCGGTCGGGAAGGTCATCGCTTCCTGAACGTAACTGGGTGTCCAGCCGAGATCCGCGACGCGTTTGGCCGCCTCGCCGATGCTGATTCCTCGCTGGGACGTGATCTTGTTGAGCGTTAATGCATCTGACATCGAGCTCTCCTTGTCCGGTTACAGGGGGACCGGCGGCTTCTCGCGCGCAGATCCGTGATCACCAACACATGCGCCGCTTTCGTCGGCACGGCCCGATATAGAGCGACAAGCGTGCCATGCGCTTCGGGCCCATTCGGCAAGGCTGCGCTCGCCATCGTGTCGTGGAACGCGACGTGCGCGTTCATACGGTGTACTAATCTGCGACATCGTTCACGGGCCGTTCGCAGGCGTGGATTCGTTCTGAACCGGCTGACCTTGCGCGATGCAGCGCGCGGCGACGATCAGCGCGCCCATCGCGAAGTCGCGGCCGAACACGCCGATCATCTCGTCGGACAGCGCGCCCAGCCGTTCGAAGAACGCTTCTTTCGTGGTTGCATCGGTCGTCATGTTCATCTCCCTGGTTCCGAGATCCGGCGCGCCGCCGCTTCCAAGTCCGCCAGCGCAGCCGTGAGACGCGCGCGTTCTTCCTCGAGCGCGCGCATCGATTCGTTCGCCTCGTGCAGCCGTTCGCGCAGCATCTCGATGTTCAGACATTGCTGCGACGTGCGCGCTTCGGGCGGACTCGCCGCCAGCGCGCCCTCCAGCTCGATCTCGACGCCCGCGACGCGGCTCTTGCTGCGCAGATGATCCGAATTGATCTGCGTCAGCGCGATCACGAGCCGCACGCGCTCCGAGATGGGCGTGACATTGCCTTGCGCCGCCATGACGCTCTCCGTTCGAGTCCTGTTGACCGGCTGCTAGGGAATGAGGACCGCGCGTCCCTTGATCCTGCCGTGATGCAGATCCTTGAGCGCCTGATTCGCGTCGCTCAGCCGGTATTCGCGCGTGGCCAGATGCACGAGCCCGCGATCCGCGAGCGCCATCAGCTCGACGAGTTCGGGATAGGTGCCGACCAGATTGCCGACGATGGTCTTTTCGCTCGTGATCATGTCGATGGTCGGGATCTCGATCTTCCCGCCATAGCCGACGATGTAGTAGAAGCCCGCGTTGCGCGTCATCGCGAGACCTTTCGCGATGGCATCGCCTTCGCCGACGAAATCGATCACGGCTTCCGCGCCGTTGCCGTGCGTCAGTTCGAGCACGCGTTCCAGGTCGCCTTCACCGCCTTGCACGGTGTGATGCGCGCCGCACTCTTTCGCCAGCGCCAGCGCGGTTTCCGAACGATCGACGACGATGATCTCCGCCGCGCACAATGCATTGAGCACCTGAATGCCGATATGCCCCAGTCCGCCCGCACCGATCACCACGGCGAACTGGCCGGGCAGCAAGTGACGCGACGCCTTCTTCGCGGCGCGATATGCGGTGAGGCCGGCATCGGTGTAGGGCGCGACGTCCTTCGGCGCGAGCGTGGATGGCAGACGGATCAGCGAGCGTTCGCCGGTCGACAGATATTCGGCGTAACCGCCATTCGCGTTGATGCCGGGAAAGCGGCTCTCGGTCGCGTGCATGTCGTCGCCGCGCCGGCACGCGAGACAGTGGCCGCTCGTGACGAGCGGATGACAGACGACCGGATCGCCGACCTTGACGCTTTCGACGGCGCGCCCGACGGCCTCGACCCAGCCGGCGTTCTCGTGGCCCATGATGTAGGGCAGCGCGACATCGACCTTGCTGCGCCAGATTCCCTCGACGACGTGCAGGTCGGTGCGGCACACGCCTGCTCCGCCGATGCGGACGATCACGTCGGTCGGCCTGACGATGTCGGGCGTTTCGACGTCTTCATAGCGAACGAATTCGTCGCGGGACAAGGTTTCGTCGTACTCATGCAGCACGGCAGCCTTCACGTTATGTCTCCTTGGTCGTTATCGTCGAGTCAGCGCGGCGCTGCCCGCGGAGCCTCTGGAGCAAGGATTACGCCAATGAAGACCGATGCGCGGAGAACCCGGATACCTGCACGTCTTCGCGGCAATCGGCTACGCGATACGCGCATGACTCCGGGCGGGTTTTGGGGAGACGTGTCGCAGTTTCGGACACTTTGACGAAGCTTTGTCGTATGAGGATGTCGCAACTTGCGACGGCCAGCGCAGGCGATCAGACCGGCTCTTTTCGCCGCGCGCTGTCGTCCTGGTCGATCACGATGCGAGCAAACGCATGCCTGTCACGCGATACCGCGCCGCGCAGCGGCATGCCGTTCGCGCGGACCTCTTCTTCGATCTGGCGCATGCGATGTTGAAGATCGCCGCGATCATCCGCCGCTGCGTAACGAGCGTAACGGGCGCGATGCGCAGACACGCTGTAGCGGGAAATCAGCCAGCCGACCAGGCGAGAAAAGAGTGCGGACATGATGTGCTCCTTGTCGGGTTAGTTCGGCGTTTGCCGCAGCGCATATGTCGTCTCGTTTCTGAGGCTGCCTTGCATGCACCGCCGATGCAAAGCAGGTTACAACCGGTGAATTAGCCTGGAATGAGCGGGCCGGCGAGCTGACTCGAGATCCCGCGCGAGGCACTCATGCTGCTTGCGGCTCGAAAGGAAACTGCTCGATCTCGCCGCCTTGCGCCACGACTACCGTGCTCTCCGGAATCTCCTGCCACCATCCCGGCAAATCGCCGAGCGGCTCCGACAGAACCAGAAACGCATCTTCCCCGGCCATCGCGATGCGTGGATCGTCGGGATACAACTCGTGCAGATGACGGAACGACGTGTTGTGAAACAGCGAGCGCGACTCTCTTTCGCTCGAATAGCGCACCGCGACGATCTGCTCGCCGTCGGTTGCGCAGATGGTCATGTTCAGCGGATTCTCCACGCCGTGGCGGCGGCCGGTTTCCTCGACAAACGCCACCATTCGCTTGAGCGCGCTGACAGGCGCCAGTTCCAGACCGAATGTGAGCGCGAGGAAGAACAGCACTTCGGAATCGGTCGATCCTTCGATCGACGGGAATAGCTCCGGTGCGATCGCAACCATGAGATCGCGGCGCATCACCGGAAAGTTGCGCACGAGGCCGTTGTGTGCAAACAGCCACCGGCCGTGACGAAACGGATGACAGTTGGTTTCCTGCGACGGCGTGCCGGTCGCCGCGCGAATATGCGCAACGAACAGCGGCGCGTGAATCGCGCGCGCGGCTTCACGCAGATTGCGATCGCTCCATGCCGGCTGGATACAGCGATAGCGAAACGGAATGTCGGTCGGATGCCCGTACCAGCCGATTCCGAAGCCATCGCCGTTGGTCGTCGTGTGGCCAAGCCGCGAATGCAGGCTCTGATCGATCAGCGAGTGCTTCGCGTTGAACAGTACGGTTTCGAGCTGAAGCGGTTTGCCGGAATAGGCGAGCCAGCGGCACATGAGATGTCTCCTGGAGAAGCGGGTCGGCATGACTTGCGCGCGCCGACGCACGGTAGCAGGAACGACGATACACGTAATCCCGCTCGACCTCGAAAACGCTGTTCGCCTGTATCGCGATCAGCGCAGAGGCTCGATCACGCTCGAAAGATCGATCCTGCCGCCTTCGACGACGCGCGCCGTGATACCGCCGAATCCACGCACCGCGTTATAGCCACCCACGCCGAACGCCTCTTCCATGCGCGAGCACGGATGACATTCCCCGCTCGCTTCCAGCACCGCGCCGCCGATACGAAAGCGCCGGTCCTTCAGCGCGTGAAGATTCAAGCCCACCGTGACGATATTGCGCCGCAAATCCAGGGGCGAAACGTCATCGAGACCGAGGTGGCTCGCTATCGCGCGCAGGCTCTCCGCCTGAATCAGCGTCACTTGCCGGTTGCCGCCCTTGCGGCTGTTGTGATCGCCTTCGAGACCGCCGTCCGTCAGCGCGAGTGCGAATTCGACCACGTCGAGCGGTCGACGCCGCGTGCCGCGCAAGCCTATCCATACGACTTTGCCCGGCCTCACCGGAGCATTCATGAGACGTGCGAGAGGGGAATCGGGATTGAGCGGCATGGCATTAACCGTGAGTGATTCGCACGATTTTATCGGTCATGCCATGCGGTGGGTTCGAAGGGGGTTTAAAGCGGAAATGGCCTGGCGGCGGCATTGGCCGCGCGATGATCGTCACACGCTTGCTATGACCGAATATTCGTCGAACGATTCAAGAAAACGCAGCCTGATAGATCTTCGGTGTCACGCCCGTCTGCTGCTTGAAGACGCGCGTGAAGTGTGACTGGTCCGCAAAGCCGGTTCGGGCGCCGACTTCTGCAATAGGCCTGCCGTCGCGCAGCATCGGCATCGCTGCGCGCAAGCGCTCCTGCTGCTGAAAGGCATGAGGGCTCAGTCCCGCCTCGCGCACGAAAGCGCGTAACAGCACGAACGGCGTAACGCCGAACTCCGACGCAAGCGTCGACAACGTCACCCTCGCATGAAAGTCTTCGCGCAAGCGACGCCTTATTGCACGTACCAGAGCAGGCTCGCTTCGCACTGTAGGCAGGTCGCCGGAGCGCCCAGGGTAGCGCGCGTACAAGCCAACGATAGCGCAGGCCAGGGCCTCGCTGCGCTTGAAAGGATCGTCGTTTTTCTCGGAACACCAGTTCACGCCGTAGAGGTGCCGCGACAACGCATTGTCGACGACAAACGGGCTCTCCAGTTCGAATCGCTCGCGCCGCGGAATGCCAAGCCGGTCACAGTAGGCGGCCAGTTCCGCAGGCTGCACATGTTCGACGCGCATCTTCCATTGACCGTCACCGGCAGCGGCGCCTGAATGCACCACGTCGGCATCGATGACGATGACGTCACCGCGCCGGCATATGCGCCGCTGTCCCCGAACCTCGACCGCCAATTCCCCGCCGGTAATGACCGCGAGGCAATGCGTATCGTGTGCGTGCGGCGGATACCGGTGGCCGACGAACTGGCCCTTCAGCATGACGGCGTCCATGACGTCGGGTGCGCGCCAGACCTTGACCGAACGAATCGCCGATGCAGCTTTCATGATGAAACCGTCCGTGGAAGTGCTCTGAACACGTCATCATAATCCTGGAGCAGCGGCATCGTGATGCGCGGTCGCGTGCCGTGACTATCGATGAAATCGCACCAGCGCGCCAATGTGTCGGCCCGCTCGGCGTCCGAGCAATAGGGAACGTGCCAGGCGAAGAACGGCTCAACCACTTCATAGCCCACATATCCCAACGTGCCTTGCAGCAGATGACGCAGCATGCCGCTCGCCAGTTCACCATGAATGCCTTGCGCGCCGAACATGTGTTCCCGGCCACCGAGTGTCACGCCGATCACGGCGCGCTTGCCGACCATGCCGCCGCGCCCGTAGATGCGCTTGCCGCCATACATCGCGCCCGACAGAAAGCAGCGGTCGATCCAGCCCTTGATGAGCGCGGGCACCGAGAACCAGTAAAGCGGGAACACGAGCATGAGCGTGTCGCTGGCCAACAGTGCCTCGACCTCTCGCCGCACGTCGGGTGCAAGCGCATCGTGCTCGAGCGCGTGCCGTTGCTCCAGTGCATAGACCAGATAGTCCTTGTTGGCGCGATCGGTGAACTCGCTGGCGCGAACCACGGGATCGAAGTTGAGCGCATACAGGTCAGAGAAGCTCACATCGTGATTGCGCGACTTCAGTACGCGTTCGGCCTCGCGGGCCATTGCCGAGCAGAACGAGTGCGGTTCGGGGTGAGCGTGAACAAGGTGAACTTTAGCCATGAGGAATCGATCTCCAGATGCACGCCGGAATGAAGGCATTGAGATGGAAGAACTCCCGCTCGATCGCCTCTCGCGCCGGTAACGTAGCGCCTTCCAGAATCAAACGCCGCGTGGTCTGCAAAGCACCCGGCGGTTTAGCGCCGAGGCGCTGGGCGTATTCGTTTGCAACGGCGCGCACGTCCGCGTCAGGTACTACGCGGGACACAAAGCCGTGCCGCAAGGCTTCCGATGCCGTTACCGCACGGCCGCTCATCAGCCAGTCGCGTGCCGCGAGATCGCCTACCCTGCGAGCCAGCAACGCTGTCGCTCCCGCTTCGGGCACGATACCGAGATCGGAAAACGGAAACCGGAAGGTCGCGCTTTCGCCGGCGGCCACCCAGTCCGCGTGTAACAGCATCGTGGCGCCGAATCCAACAGCCGCGCCATTGACAGCGGCAATCAGCGGCTTGGGCTGCTCGGCGAACGCCGCGATGCATCGCCGGACCGAACCGTCGTCGGCTTGCGGCCACAGTGTGTGGAACGCAGCGGTGTCGTGCCCCGCGCAGAAGCTCTCGCCGGCTCCTTGCAGCAGTACGCAGTGCACGCGTTCGTCGCCCTGTGCGAGGCGCAGCGAGTTCGCCAGCGCATCGAACATCAGACCGTCGAGCGCGTTTCGCTTGTCGGGGCGGTTCAAACTCACACACCAGATCTGACCGATGCGCTCCGATGTAATCCGCGCTTCCATCATGCAAACAGCGAAAAACCGCCGACCAGTTTGCTGACACGGTTCCTGGGGCCGACCAGTCCGACCGCCAGATATTGAAGCGATTCGCCGGCGTGCCCCTCGACGGCTTCGAGGAACATGGCGTAATCCGTGGTGGCCTGCCCTTGTACGGGAAAGTCCACAACGTCACACTGGGCGAGCGATTTCCGGCGAAGCTCGCTCAGTTGAAGAGCGGTTGCCTTCAGTACCGGAATGCCGATGGGAATGAGGCCCGGATGCGCCGTGCCGTCCCGCTCGACCAAAGGCGCACCGACGAGACGGCTGTGGCGCTGGCCCAGGGTGAACGCCACGACCGCCGCAGCGTTCGACGCCTTGCCCGGCGGCAACGCTTCATCGACGACGATCACACAACGCTCCAGCTTCGGCGGCACTTTCTGCGCGTCCGCCGCGATTGCTTCGGTATGCAACAGCAATGTCTCTCTCCTGAAAAATCGACCCTGGAGAGCATGCTAGGCATTCCATTGCGAAAAGTATTGGACGATTTTGCAGCGAGCCGAGCCTATCGAGTTGAGGTCGGCGCGGACCGGCGCAGCGCGCACACAGCCGGATCAGCCTCTGCCGACGAACGGCATCTTTGTCGCCATGATCGTATGGAACAACACGTTGGCATCGAGCGGCAGACTCGCGAGATACGCGACCGAGCGCCCGACTGTCGCCGCGTCGATCAGCGGCTCGGCTGCGAGCTCGCCGTTCGCTTGCGGCACGCCGTGCGCCATCTGCGATGCCAGCGCGCTATGCGCATTGCCGACATCGATCTGACCGACGGCGATGTCATGCGCGCGGCCGTCGAGCGACGCGCAGCGCGTGAGGCCCGTGACGGCGTGCTTGGTCGCCGTGTAGGCCGTCGAATTGGGCCGCGGCGCCCAGGCCGACAGCGAGCCGTTATTGATGATGCGGCCGCCGCGCGGCATCTGCGCCGACATGATCCGGAACGCGCGTTGCAGGCAAAAGAACATGCCGTTGAGGTTCACGTCGACGACCGCGCGCCATTGCTCCGCTGTCCACGCATCGAAAGGCCCGGGCGGATTGCCGACGCCCGCATTGTTGAACAGCAGGTCGAGCCGGCCGAAATGCGCGACGACGGCATCGAACGACGAAGCCACCGCCGTCGCATCCGACACGTCGCACGATAGCGCGAGCGCGCGGCCCGCGAACTCGTGGGCTTGCGCGATCTCGAAGAGCGGCTCGCGCCGCCTGCCGAGCAGCGCGATGGACCAGCCGTCGCGCAGCAATTCGATTGCAGCCGCACGGCCGATGCCCGAGCCCGCGCCCGTCACGATGCCCACGCGCGGCCCTTGCGCGCCGTCCAGTCGATTCATGCGCTCTCCGTCAATGGTTGTCGCGCGCTTCGCCGCGCGCCTCGACGATGTTCAGAAACAGCGTCGCCGGTTCGAGACACGCGCCGCTGCCCTGCTGCCCCACCATGCTTCGATAGATGGCTTCCCACGGCGTCTGGTTCGCGAGTTCTGGAGGCCTCCACGCGGCACGTCGCGCGGCGAGTTCATCGGCGGATACGAGCAGATCGACACGCCGCGCGCCGAGATCGATACGCAGGCGATCGCCGGTCCTGAGCAGCGCGAGGCCGCCGCCCACCGCACTTTCCGGCGACACGTTCAGAATCGACGGACTGCCCGACGTCCCGCTCTGACGGCCATCGCCCATGGTCGGAAGCGTGTCGATGCCGCGCCGGATCAGCGCGGCGGGCGGCTGCATGTTGACCACTTCCGCGCCGCCCGGATAACCCACCGGGCCGCAATTGCGCATGACCAGGATCGAGTGTTCGTCGATGTCGAGCGCAGGATCGTCGATGCGCGCGTGATAGTCCTCCGGGCCTTCGAAGACGACTGCCTTCACCTCGAACGCGTCCGGATCGGCGGCGTTCGAGAGAAAGCGCTCGCGAAAGCGCGCGTCGATCACGCTGACTTTCATCACGGCGTTATCGAACAGATTGCCGCTCAGCACGACGTGACCGCCCGCTGCTTTCAGCGGTGTATCGAAGGCGCGAATCACCTCGCGGTCGGGCACCGCGATGTTGGCGAGATTCTCCGCGAGGGTGCGTCCCGTCACGGTCATCGCATCGCGATGAAGCCGGCCCGCGTGCAGCAGCTCGCGCATCACGCCAGGCACGCCCCCGGCGCGATGAAACGCCTCGCCGAGAAAGCGCCCGGCCGGCTGGCAATCGACCAGCAACGGAATCTGCGCGCCTACGCGTTGCCAGTCGTCGAGCGTATGGGGCACGCCGATGTGACGCGCAATCGCGATCATGTGAATCGGGCAATTCGACGACGCGCCGATCGCCGCCGCGAGCGCGACCGCATTCTCGAACGCCTCGTGCGTCATGATCTCCGACGGCCGCAGGTTCTCGGCGATCATCGGCACGATGCGCCTGCCCGTCTCGTAGGCGAACCAGCCGCGCTCGCGGTACGGCGCGGGCACCGACGCGCAACCGGGCAGCGACATGCCGAGCGCCTCGGCGAGCGCGTTCATCGAAAGCGCGGTGCCCATCGAATTGCAATGCCCGGCGGATGGCGCGGACGAAGCCACTTTCTCCATGAACGTGTCGTAGTCGATCTGGCCGGTCGCGAGTTCCTTGCGCGCCTCCCACACGACCGTGCCCGACCCCGCCAGCTTGCCGCGATGCCAGCCGTCGAGCATCGGTCCGCCCGACAGCACGATCGACGGAATGTTGACCGTCGCCGCCGCCATCAGGCAGGCGGGCGTGGTCTTGTCGCAACCGGTCGTGAGCACGACGCCATCGAGCGGATAACCGTGCAGCACTTCGACGAGACCGAGATACGCGAGATTGCGGTCGAGCGCGGCCGTCGGACGCTTGCCGGTTTCCTGGATCGGATGCACGGGAAACTCGAGCGGAATGCCGCCTGCGTCGCGAATGCCGTCGCGCACGCGCTTCGCCAGTTCGAGATGGTGCCGGTTGCACGGCGCGAGATCCGAGCCGGTCTGCGCAATGCCGACGATCGGCTTGCCCGACTGCAACTCCTCACGCGTGATGCCGAAGTTCATGTAGCGCTCGAGATAGAGCGCGGTCATGCCGGGATTCGACGGGTCGTCGAACCAGCGGCGGCTGCGCAGACGCTTCGGTTCGGCCGGTGACTGAGCGGAATTCAACGATGTCTCCATGAATGATCTAGCGTGCGCGCAACAGCGCTTCATGACGTTCGACGAACGACGCCACCGCTTGCGCGAAGCGCTCGAGATCGCCTTCGTCGTGCGCGAGTGTCAGCACGATGAAGCCGCGCCGTGCGACATAGCAGCCGCGCTCCAGCATGTGAAAGAAGAACAGGTCCTTGAGCGGCGATTCGCCTTCGATGAAGTCCTCCACCGAATGGATCGGATGCACGCCGGCATGCAGGTTCATCAACGATCCGATACCCGTGAACTGCATCGCCACGCCGCGCTCGCGGCACAGTCCGTTCAGTCGCGCGCGCAAGCGCTCGCCCTTTTCGCTGAGCGCGGCGGCAGCGCCCGGCGTATAGAGCCGCGACAGACCCGCGTGACCCGCCGACATCGACAGCACGTTGTTGTTGAACGTGCCCGCGTGCGGCGTCGCGCCGGGCCTGCGCGGATCGAATTGCGCCATCACGTCCGCCCGGCCGCCGAACGCGCCGAACGACATGCCGCCGCCGATGTACTTGCCGAACGTCGTGAGGTCGGGCCTGATCCCGAGCAGCGCCTGCCGCCCGCCGCCCGACAGCCGCGAGGTCACGACTTCATCGAAGATCAGCAGCGCGCCGTGACGCTGCGTCAGATCGCGCAGGCCTTCGAGAAAGGCCGGTTCGCCGACGATGCATCCGCCCGCGACCTGCATCGGTTCGACGATGACCGCGGCGATTTCGTCGCCATGCGCGGCGAAGATCCGTTGCGCGCCGGCCAGATCGTTGTACGACGCGACGATGAACTCGTGCGGCACGTTCACGGGACTGTTGCCGCCGCCGAAGGTCAGCACGCCGCCGTGATATCCGCCCGTGAACGCGACGACTTTCCTGCGCCCCGTGAAGATGAGCGATGCCGCGATGGCCATCAGGTTCGATTCGGTTCCCGAGTTCGTGAAGCGCAAGGACTCGACCGATTCGAAGCGTTCGCGCAACAGGCGCGCGAGCGGCACTTCCAGCGTGTTGTGTCCCGTCAGGTTAAGGCCGTTGTCGAGTGCTTCCACGATCGCCGCGCGTATCACGGGATGGCTGTGGCCGTACATCGCCGTCGTGTATTCGGCGAGGAAATCGGTATAGGCGTGGCCGTCGAGATCCCACAGGCGCTTGCCTTCGCCGCGCGCGATCGTCAGCGGGAAAGGCGCATAGAACAGCACCGAGCGCGTGTTGCCGCCGGGCATGACATCGAGCGCATCGAGATGGGCGGCGGCGCTTTTCGGGTTCGACTCCGCGAAGACGCCGGCGGCGCGCTCCGCGGCACGGCCGAGACCTTCCACGTCGAGTTGTGGCGATACTGCGTTTTCAGTGGACATACGCTTCCTGGATTGTTCGAGGTTCGTTCATGATCGGTTTCCCTCCCGCGTTCAATCGACCGGCACGATCGATCCGCCTGCCGACCAGTACACCGTCATCGGCGCCTTGATCCATTCGCCGCGCTGATCGAACCGCACCTGACCGAACAGCGTATTGAAGGTGGTCTGATGCAGCGTCTTGTCGAGCGCTTCCGGAGACAGCGACTGCGCCGACGAGATCGCGTCGCCGATCATCATCGTCGCTGCATAGAACGACGGTCCCTTCTGATCCGGATTCACGCCGTAAGCGGCCTTGAAGCGCGTCTCGAAACGCTTTCCTTCCGGTAACGCGCCGAGCGGCGTGCCGCCCTGCGGACAGTACATTTTCTTGTCGAGCGCGCCGTCCGCGAGACGCGGAAATTCGCCTACGCACAGCCCGTCGCCGCCCATCAGTACGCCGCTGACCGCGAGATCGCGCATTTGCCGGGCGAGATAGGCGGCCTGACCGTAGTAGCCGCCGTAGAAGATGCCGTCCGGTTTCGCCGGCTTGATCTTCGACAGCACGGCCTTGAAGTCCACCGTGTGATCGGTCGAGTACTCGCGCGTCACGATGTCGATGCCGAGCTTCTTCGCCGTGGCGACGAACACATCCGCGACGCCGGAGCCATAGGCAGTGCGATCGTCTATCACGGCGACGCGCTTCAGATGCAGCGTATTGGCCGCGTAATCGGCCATCCTCGCGCCGAGGACGTTGTCGTCGGTGGTGAGGCGAAACACGTACGGATAGCCCGGAACGGTCAACGCCGGGTTCGACGCCGCGGGCGTGATCATGATCACTTTGGCGTCGTTGTAGATCTTCGACGCGGGAATCGTCACGCCCGAATTCCAGTGGCCGATGACCGCGATCACCCCGCTGTCCACGAGCTTTTGCGCGGCGGTCACGCCGGCTTTCGGGTCCGACTCGTCGTCCACCGAAATGAGCTCGAACCTGAGCGGCTGGCCGCCGAGCGTCATATGTTTCGCGTTCAGGTCATCAATCGCCAGCCTGGCGCCGCGTTCATTGTCCTTGCCGCTCGCGGCCTGCGAGCCCGTCAACGGTCCTGCCACTCCGATCTTCACGAGCGTGTCCGCATGGACGGCCGGCGCCGCGCACGCCACGCTCAGACATAGAACGAGGGTCTTGATTGCTGGTATTTGCATGATCGTGCTCCTGTCACCGGTCGATGAGACGTTCGAGCACGCCGCGCACCGGTTCGAGCGTGGCGAATTCGTGATCCGGACGCGCCTGCCAGTCGCCCAGACGCTCGTTGCCGCGATTGATCCACGCGACCCGGATGCCGAGCGGTTTCGCGCCGTCGATGTCCGCCCAGGTGCCGATCGAGCAATGGAAGATCTCGTCGGCATTCAGGCCGAGCGTCGCGAGCCCGGTCTTGAAGATCGTCTCGGAAGGCTTGTAGGCCCGCGCCATCTCGGCCGTCGTCACCTGCGGGAAGTAGCGCACGAGGCGGCTACGTTTCCATAGGTCCGTATCCATGTTCGTGATGGGCATCAGCGCAAAATGTTCACGGGCCCAGTCGAGGAAAGCGACGGCGTCGTCGAAAGGCGGCGAGGACTCCACCAGATGCGTGAGCAGCAGTTCGGTCAGCGCCGCCATGTCCCGGCCGTCGGTGCATCCCTCCGCAAGCGCTTCCAGACAGCCCGTGAGCGCATGCTGCGCGACCACGCGATATCGCATATACGCGTGGCTCCTGTAGGTTTGGACCGCGCGCATGTCCCAGTCGAGATAGACATCGGCGGCGGACTTCGCCGGATCGAGAGAGAGCTGCTGCAACACCGCTTCGATGCCGCGTATGCCTCCCGTCGTCACGTCTACGAGCGTGCCGAAGTAATCAAAGGTAAGAGCCTTGGGCTTCATGGACCAATCCTTTATGTAGTATGACTAATCAAAATGAATGTCGCGCCGCTCGCATGAGCGTCACCCTCTCCGGACAGAAAGCGGGTACGCCCGCGATGTCCGTGCCGTCGATTTGCATTTACTGTACGCCGTACAATTAAATCGTGCAAGCGAGCGAATTGCCGGGTTTTCCCGCACCTGTCGCATGTCGCCACCGATTGCAGTAGAGTGACGCTCGATCGAACTCAAACTCGGGAAGTCACGTTGAGGAAAAAGGAAGAGGCAGCCCCGGAAAAGAAGCGACGGGGGCGCTCCGCGCGCGACCAGGGGCTTTCGCGGGAACGCGTCGTGGAGGCGGCGCTCGCGCTGATCGACGCGAAGGGCTATGCAAACTTCAGCCTGCGCGATGTGGCGCGCGAGCTCGGCGTCTATCCCACCGCCATCTACTGGTACGTCACGAGCCGCGACGAACTGCTGGTCGAAGTCATCACGCGCGCGCTAGGCGATCTCATTCCCGGGCCGCTTCCCGCCGGGCGCTGGCGCGACTGGCTGAAAGAACTGTTTCATCGCTACCGTCGCGCGGTCGCGCGGCATCCGAACGTCGCGCCGCTGCTCGGTTCGCAGATCATCTCGAACGCGAGTATGAATCCCGTGATGGTCGAGGCGGTGCTTCGAACGCTGTTGTCCGCGGGCTTCAAATCGGAGGAACTGATTCACGTCTACAACACCGTGATCACCGCGATGGTCGGATTCGTCACGCTCGAATTCGCCGGCCACGGCGCCGATGAGCGCGACGAATGGGAGGACAGGCTGCGCGTGCGCTTCGAGGAGCTCGATCGCGATGAGTTTCCGCTGTTGACCGCGAACATGACGCGCATGTCGAATCAGGCGTTCATCGTGCGATGGAAGGGAGGAACGAATCGCGCGCTCGAACAGAGCTTCGATCGATATACCGATGTCGTACTGGATGGATTGCAGAGACAACTGGCGGGCGATGCCGATACGCAGAAGCAATGAACCCGACTGCCGCGCAATCCGCGGCAGTCGGGTCGAATCTTTCAGTCTTCTTCGTTCAGACGACCCATCGTTTCAGGCACGATGAACGCACCGATGAGAAACAGCACGCTGATCACGACAAGCGCGACCGCGAGCACGACCGGCAAATCGACGGGTGACTTCGCGACCACGGAAACCACCGTCGGCATGATGCCACCCACTGCAAAGCCCAGATTCCACGACAAGCCCGTTCCTGACGCGCGTATCGACGTAGGAAAGCGTTCGTTCAGGAATATGAGGATCGGCGCATAGCCTGCACTGCCGAGCGCGCTCAACACGATCGCATAGAAGCCGATGAGCCACACGCCGTCCGCATGCGGCATCGCGAGATAGAGCAGCGGAAAGCAGATCAGACGCGCGACGCCGAGCCAGATGAAGCTGCGCTTGCGTCCGATCAGCGTGCTCAGATGTCCCGCCGCCGTCGATGCGATCACCACGGCGACGCTCGACCACATCAGAATCCATCCCGCGCTCGTCGCCGACGTATGCGTGACGACCTTCAGGAACGTCGGTAAGTATCCTGACGTCAGGTAATAGCCACTGCCTCCGCCGACAGTCAGCAACAGGTTCACGAAAAGGATCGAGCGATACTTCTTCGAGAACAAAACGCGTAACGGCGAAGCGACCGGTCCTTCCTGCGCGGCACCTTTCGCGCGCGCGGCCGCCTTCTTTCGTGCAGCGAGTTCGGCCCACAGCGGCGATTCCTCGAGCCTGTTGAAGACGAACACGCCGAGCACGGAACTCACGATGCCCGCGAAGAACATGCAGCGCCAGCCCCACACTTCGAACGCCGCGCCCGGAAAGATCGCGGTCGTCGCCAGATAGACGAGCGATGCGAGCAACGCGCCAAGTCCCGCGCCACCGCCGCCGACGAACCCGGACACCGCACCGCGCCACTTGAGACTGACCGTCTCCGTCCCGATCGTATGCGTCGATGCAACCACGCCTCCGACGAACACGCCCTGCACGAGACGCAGCAAGAGAAACAGCGCGGGCGCGACGATGCCTACCTGTGCGACGGTCGGCAACATGCCGAATGCGGCCGTCGAAACACCAACGCCGACGACGGACACCACCATTGCGCGCTTGCGTCCGTGTTGATCGGCAAAGGAACCGAAGATCGCGGAGCCGAGCGGCCTCATCAACAACGTGACGGCGAACGATGCATAAACAGCCGCGAGCGAAAGCATCGGATTGGACGATGGAAAGAACAGATGCCCCACCACCGGTGCCACGAACAGCACGACGAACAGGTCGAACAGATCGAGCGCCCAACCGAGGCACGATGCCATCACGGCGACCGCCACCTGACTTCCCTTCACATCTTGCGCGACTTCATCGCGCCGGTATACTTCGTCCATTTCCGATCTCCATGTCCAAATTTTAATTTGGATACCTATCTATATGATTTTTACGTCTCGCCTGCCGGGATGCCTCGCGACGGGCGTTTCCTATCGCTCCGGCTCGTATTCGCCGCTGGAAAGCTTGCGTCGCAGTATCTTTCCGACGGGCGATTTCGGTATCTGATCGACAAACACGTATTCACGCGGACGCTTGAAGTTGACGAGGTCCGAGGTGCGGCAAAACTCGTCGAGCGCGCGCTCGTCGACGTAATGTGACCGCTTGACGAACGCGACTACTTTCTGGCCCCAGCGCTCGTCCTTCACGCCCGCGACGGCGACTTCATCGACGGCGGGATGCAGCGACAGTACCGATTCGATATCCACCGGCGATATGTTCTCGCCGCCGCTGATGATCATGTCGTCGACGCGGCCGGTGACGTAGAGATCGCCGTCCGCATCGAGATAGCCGGTATCGCCGGTGAAGTACCAACCGTCGCGTAACGACTTCGTGTTCGCATCGGGACGGTTCCAATAGCCTTCGAAGGCTTCATCGCCAAGCAGTTCGACGATGATCTGCCCTTCCTCGCCGCGCGATGCAAGCTGCCCGGGCGATGCGGCGTCGAGCTTCACGACGCGCAGGCGCGTGTTGAGGCCCGCGCGTCCCGCGCTTCCGGGTTTCTTCGTCGCGTCCTGATCGATGCTGAACGTGTACACCTCGGACGACCCGTAATGATTCACGAAGAGCTCGGGCTCGAACGCGGCCGAGCAGCGCTTGAGCAGGCCGTCGTTCATCGGCGCGCCCGCGAATCCCAGCTTCGTGACGGAACGCGTGCGCGCGCTCGAAAAGCCGGGCACGGCGAGCAGATCGTGATATAGCGTCGGCACGAGATAGAGGCAGGTCAACGCATGCGCTTCGATCGAGTCGAGCGCGAGTTGCGCATTCCATCGCCGCACGCAGACGAAGAGTCCGTCAACGAGCGCCATCGCGAGCAGCGAGCGCACGCCCATCGTGTGATAGAGCGGCATCACGCCGAGCGTGCGTTCGCCGTGCCGATAGAGATTCTGCGCGACGTGCGCGAGCGCGGCGGCTCGCTCATGCCGATGCCTGCGCGGCACGCCCTTGCCCATGCCGGTCGTGCCGGAGGTGTAGAGCATCACCGAGTAGTCGTCGGCCGACGCTTCCGTGGCAAGCTGCGCAGGCGCGCACGCTCGAAGCACATCGAACGCATGCGTCGCACCCTCGACGTCGTCGAGGCCGATGCGCGCGATATCCTGCGCCGCCGCGCTCTGCGTCACGGCTTGCGCGGAAACGCCTTCATAGACGATCGCGCGCGCGCCCGCATCGGTCACGCTGTAGTTGAGCTCCTCGGGCTTGATACGCCAGTTCAACGGCACGATGACGATGCCCGTGAACTGACACGCCCAGTGCAGCGTCGCCATCTCCCAGCGATTCTGCAGCGCGACCAGCAGGCGATCGCCGCGCGTCAGGCCGAGCGCCCGGAGACCTGTCCCGACCCTGGCGATTTCGTCGAACCATTGCGCATAGGTGAACGCGATATCGCCGTCGACGAGCGCGAGCGCATGCGGGCTGCGCTCCACCGATTGCATGAACGTGCGGCCGAGATCAAACATGGCTCGCCTCCTCTTCACGCGAATGCGCCTGCCGCCGCTTCGCCACGTCGAGCACCGCCGCGACGATCGGCGTATAGCCCGTACATCGGCACAGATGGCCGGACAACATCTCGCGCACCTCGTGTTCATCGGGATTCGGCACGCGCTGCAGGAAGTCCGTGCACGACATCAGGATGCCCGCCGTGCAAAAGCCGCACTGCAACGCATGATGACGCGCGAACGCTTCCTGAAGATCGCCGAGCGTCTGCGCCGACGCGGACAGTCCTTCCACGGTGTCGATGCGCCGTCCGTCCGCCTGCACCGCGAGCATGAGGCACGAACGCGCCGCGACGCCATCGACGAGCACCGTGCACGCGCCGCACACGCCATGCTCGCACCCGACATGCGTGCCGGTCGCGCCCAGCTCATGACGCAGAAAATCGGACAACAGCTCGCGCGTTTCGCATGCGCCGCGACGCGTGACGCCATTGAGCTCCAGCGTCACGGCGCATGATGTGTCTTCTGCAAGCGCGAAGCGCAATGCATCGCCGGAACCTGCGTGTTGGGTCTTTCTCACTTCGCCTCCTGTATGACTTGCCATCCGAGCTGGCGCACGAGATGACGTCGATATGACGCGCTGACATTCGCGTCGTCGCGCGCGCCGAGCTTCCAACTGAAATCGTTCAGTGCGCCGCGCAGATCGTCGCCTTCGAGACGCGGCAGGCACTCGAGCACGGGCCTGTCGGCGACGCCGCCCACGCCGATGCGGATCGAATCGTCCGTGACGAGGGCCGCGCACGAGACCAGCGCGAAATCGCCATGACGCGCCGAGAATTCCGTGAAGCCGAAGCGTTGCCCAGGCTTCTTCAGCGGAAAACGCACGGACTCGACGAGTTCATCCGGCTCGCGCGCGGTCATCAGCATGCCTTGAAAGAAATCGGCCGCGCTCAACGTGCGCTTGCGCTTCGCGGAACGTAGCGTGACGTCGCCGCCGAGCGTGAGCAGCGCGAGCGGCAGTTCCGCGCTCGGATCCGCATGCGCGATGGAGCCGCATACGGTGCCGCGATTTTTGATCTGAAAATGCGAAATAAGGGGGAACGTCATGCGCAGGAGCGGCACTTCATCGTCGAGCGTCTTGCGCCATTCGACGCTGCCTTGCGTCGCCGCCGCGCCCACGACGAGATGGCCCGACTCCACGCGCACCGTGTTCAGTTCCGCGGTGCGCGAAATGTCGATGAGCCAGCGCGGCTGCGCCAGCCGCATGTTGAGCACCGCCATGAGCGACTGGCCGCCCGCGAGCACGCGCGCGTCGGCGCCGGCCTGCGCAAGCGCGTCGAGCGCGTGGCGCGTATCCTGCGCGCGCAGATAGGCAAACGGCGCGGGCTTCATGACGACCTCCGCAGTTTCGCGAGCATGCGTCCGAGCCACGATGCATTCGTGCGCACGGCCTCGCCCGATGCCTGTCTGCCAAGCGATTCGAAGAGTTGCCGCAATACCACCTGCGCCGCGCCTTCGAGCATGCGTGCGCCGACCGCCGCGACCTTGCCCGACACCTGCGCTTCGTAGTCGTACGCGAGCAGCGTGCCTTTCGCGGTCGGCTCCAGCCTGACGAGGCCTTCGCCTTGCGCGCTGCCGAGCGGCGATATGCCCGCGCCCGCGAGACGCAGGCTACGCGGTGCATCGATGTCGGAGAGACCGATCTTCGCCTCGAAGCGCGCCTTGATCATGCCGACGCCAACCGTCACATCGGCGCGATACTGATTCGGTCCGATGGTCTCCAGCGCATGACAGCCCGGCACGACCTTCGCGAGCGCCTCGGGGTTCATCAAGACCGCGAAGATGGCCTCGGGCGTCGCTTCGAGTTCGACGGTGCCCTGCGCGGTGAGCGCCTTGCCGCCGCCGCTCACCGGCTTCTTCGCCGGCGCGGCCTCGCGATACTCGGGCCGCGACGGCGGCGGATCGTCGATGCCGATCATCGCCATGACCTTCGCCGGCGTGAGCGGCAGGCGAATGTCCGCCACGCCGAGCGCATCGGCCACTGCATTCGCGATGCAGGCCGGCGTGCTCATGTTGTTGCCTTCGCCGAGTCCCTTCGCGCCGAGCGGCGTAAATGGCGAAGGCGTTTCCAGATGGACGATGACTGGATCGGGTACCTCGCATGTCGTCGGCATCAGATAGTCGGCGAGCGTGCCCGACTGAAAGCTGCCGTCCGCGCCATAACGAAACTCTTCCATCAGCGCCGCGCCCAGGCCCTGCGCGAACGCGCCGCGAATCTGGCCATCCGCGAGCGCGGGATTGAGCAGCGTGCCCGCATCGTGTGCGGTCACATAGCGGTCGATACGCACGCGTCCCGTCGCGCGATCGATCTCGACGCCGCACATGTCGAACGCGAAGCCGTAGCACGCGGACGTGTTGATGCGATCCTCGTCATCGGGCGGGGTCATGTTGGGCGGATTCCAGAACACGGTTTCGCGCAGCCCCGGCTCCTCGCCTTCGGGCAGGAGCGCGGGCGACCAATGCGGCGCGTTGCTCGCGGCGCGTGCGAACGGCAACGCTTTTTCGGGTGCCTGCCGCATGTACACGCGTCCGCCTTCGAAACACACGTCCCGCTCCGTGCAAGAAAACTGCTTCGCGAGAATGCGCGCGAGCTTGTCCTTCACGCGCGTCGCGGCGAGATGAACCGTGCCCGCGACCGCACCGGCGAACCGGCTCGAATAGTTGCCGGCCGCGACGGACCACGCGTCCTTCTGCGTGTCGAATTCGACGTTCACGACGATATCCGCCGGATCGAGACCGAGCACATCCGCGACGACCTGCGCGCACACGGTCATATGCCCTTGCCCCGCCGGCGTCGATGCAATGGTGACGATCACGCCGCCCATCAGATCGACGCTCACGGTCGCGCTCGCGATCGCACCGCTCTTCGGGCCGGCCTTGCGACGCGCTTCGGCGGGCATGACCGTCGTGATGTAACCCATGTTCGATACGGACGGCTCGACGATCGCCGCGAAACCGATGCCATACAGCCGCCCTTCGCTGCGCGCGATCTCGCGGCGCGCCTTCAGTTCGTCATGGTCGCCCTGCGCCAAGGCACGCCGCAGCGCTTCCTGATAGTTGCCCGAATCGAGCAACGCGCCCGCTGCCGCGCGATACGGAAACGCATCGGCCCTGACGAAGTTGCGGCGATAGACATCGAGCACATCGAGCTTCAATTCGTCCGCGATGCGCTGAATCAGACGCTCCAGCGAGAAATACACCTGCGGGCCGCCGAAGCCGCGCACGAGTCCGGTCGGCGTCTTCGTCGTCAGCGCGACGCGATTGCGCACGAGCAGGTTCGCAATGTCGTATGCGCCCGTCAGACATCCATGCATGCGATAGAACGTGGCGGGCTCCGGCGCGCGCAGATAGCCGCCGCAATCCTCGATCTGATCGTAGGACAGCGCGGTGATGCGCCCGTCGCGTTCGACGGCGGCCTCGAGGGTCGCCAAGCGCGCCGTCGCGGAGGTCGCCGCGCTCAGATGTTCGAGGCGGTCCTCCACCCACTTCACCGGCGCGCCGCATTTTCTCGACGCGAGGCACATGAGCACGACATACGGAAACACCGCCTGCTTCACGCCGAAGCTTCCGCCCGAATCGCGCGGCGCCTTGTGACGCAGACGATTGGCGGGCACTTTAAGCGCCATCGACATGACCGCGTGCAGCGAGAACGGCCCCATGAAATTCGAGGTCACGTCATAGCCTTCGTTGCCCGGCAGGCATTCCGCGATCACGACGCCGCATTCGATCGGCGCACACGTGTTGCGCGGATAGTGCGTGGTGATCGACACGCGATGCGGCGCGTTGTCGAACGCCGCTTCCGGCTCGCCATAACGAAAGCTGCGGTCGCTGACCACGTTGCTGCCGATCTTCTCGTGAAGCACCGGCGCATCGTCGGCGACTGCCGCTTCGATCGATACCACCGGCGGCAGCGGCGCATAGTCGACCTTGACGAGATCGAGCCCGTCCTCGGCGATGGCGCGCGTTTCGCCGATCACCACGGCCACCGGCTCGCCGCTATAGCGCGCGCGATCCATCGCGAGCGCCCAGTGCTCCATCGGCGACTTCACGCCGACGACGAACGGCTGCGACCATGCGCGCACATCGTCGCGCGTGAGCACGGCGCGAATGCCCTTGTGCGCGAGCGCGGCGCTCACGTCGATGCTTCTGATCTCCGCATGCGCATAAGGCGAGCGCAGCACGGCGGCGTGCAGCGTGCCTGTCTTGATGGCGATGTCGTCGCCGTAGCGGCCGCGGCCCGTGAGAATCGCGGGGTCTTCCAGGCGTTGCATCGGGCGGCCCACAAACGGGCGAGTGGACGCTTGCGCTTCGTCGCGACCGGAAGCGATCGCGGGCGTCTGGCGTTCCTTCAGGGCGATGTCGGTATCGGTGTCGCTCACACGTGTCTCCTGCATGGCTGTGCGCGATGTTCAGTAAGAGCGTGTCTCGCACTTGCGGCGAGACACATCGCATCGTCGATTCAATGTACTGCCCGACTGCGCAAAACCGCTTACCAAGCTGTCGGGCGAATTACCTTACAGTCCGATGCTTTTTCGCGAGGCAAGCGTTAGTGACAGACGCGACAGTTCAACGCACGCGTGAGATCGCGTGCGCGAGGATGTGTCATCGCTCAGATCTGTACTTGCCTGGAATCCGCTTCGTACAACTGCACCACACGGCGATACTCGCTCGGCGTGATACCCAGGTTCTGCTTGAAGAAGCGCGTGAAATGCGCGGGCGCCGAAAACCCAAGATCGTATGAGATGTCCGTCAGCGAATGCGCGCCCGCGGATAAATCGTTGATCGCCGTTTCCATGCGCAGCACGTTCAGATACACGTTGGGCGTCACGCCCGTGCAACGATGAAACAGCGCGAAGAAATGCGCGCGCGACAGCCCGCAATGTTCCGCCAGCCGATTCATGTCCGGTTCCGCACCCGTGTTCTCACGCAGATACGCGATGGCCTTGCGGATGCGCGGATCGTTCGGACGCCGGCCCGCCAACTCCATCTGCCGCGACGACTCGTGCCAGCTTCGGCTCGGATCGATCACCGAGAGCATCAGCTCGAAGAGGAGCCCCTCCAGACGCTCGGCGGCGACGCTGTCCGCCCACCACATCTCCATCGCGAGCTCTTCGGCGCGCTTCTTCGCATGGTTGGACATGCGCACGCACGACTGCGGAAAGAAGCGCGGATGACCGCCGCTCACGAGCGGATGCTGAATGGCGGTCAGCCAGTCCGGCTCGATATACATCGCGAGAATCACCGTGCGCTGCTCGGCATGTTCGATATGACGATACGCGTGCGGCTCCCACGGATTGATCAGCACCGCGGTGTCGCCGGTCAGCGGCTGGAGTTCATCGTGAACGGCGAAGAACGTGTCCGGTCCTGCCGCCTTGATCAGAAGATGGCAGTGATGATGCGCGTGCTGAATGAGCGGCGCATCCATGTCGAGCAGCGCCACTCGTCCAAAACGTCCCTGATAGATCTTGATCGCACTAGACACTCGTTTTGCCTCACTCCATGCCGCTGCCGCTTTGCGCGGCTTATTTTCGGTCGAGTTTAAACCCGCTCCGGTTCAGGAGCCCTTGAACGCGGCCCTGCGTTTTTCATGAAACGCTTCCACGCCCTCGCGGAAGTCGTCGGAACTGCGCAAGCGACTGTAGTTGAGCCCTTCCAGTTCGATGGCGACCGACAGCGGCGCATCTTCCGTGTCGTTCAGAAGCTTCTTCGCGGTGCGCTGCGCGAGCGGCGAGAACGCGAGCAGTTCGCGCACGAGCGAATCCGTGGCGCTTTCCAGTTCGGCGTCGGCGACGAACTCCGTCGCGATGCCCCATTCATAAGCCTGCGATCCCGTGATGCGGCGCGAACGCATCACGATGTCCTTCGTGCGGCCGATGCCCACCATCTTCTGCAGGCGCGCGGAGCCTCCCGAGCCGGGAATCTGCCCGAGCTTCTGTTCGGGTAGCGCGTAGAGCGTGGTTTCTGTTGCGATGCGGAAATCGCAGGCAAGCGACAGCTCGAAGCCGACGCCGAAGCAATAGCCGCGATTCGCCGCGATGACCGGTTTGCTGCAACGCGCCGGCGACGCGATATTCCACGCGAGCTTCGCCACATGCTCGGGCGATGCCTCGATGAAGCCCTTGATATCGCCGCCGCTGGAAAAATGCTCGCCCTTGGCGCGCACGACGATCACCCGCACGGCGTCGTTGGCGTCGAGCGCTTCGAACGTCAGACGCAATTGCTCGCGCTGATGCATCGACACGATATTGAACGGCGGCCGGTCCAAAACGATGTCGGCGCGCGAATCGGCGGAATTGAACTCGACGTGAAAGCCGTCGAGTTCAGCGAGCAGCGAATGAGCTGGGTGAGCGAGCTGGGTCATGAATTGTCCTTCGATGAGCGATGCCTGAACGAGATCCGTTGCTTAAGCCACGGTTCAAGTATCCGCGCCTCGCTGACATCCTGCTTACCCCTGATTCCGGCGAGTTACCCATGAGTCTGATTTTGCGTCACGAGAGCGTCCCCTTGCCTGCCTTCGACAGACATGCAATACTGAACCATATGGCTCAGTATTCTGAAAGAACCCGAATCGACGTTTCGTTCGCCGCGTTGGCCGATCCCACCCGGCGCGGCGTGCTGGAGCAGTTGATGCGCGCCGATGCGTCCGTCACCGACCTCGCCGAGCGGTTTCACATGACCCTGACCGGTATGAGGAAACACATCGGCATACTGGAGCAGGCGGAGCTCGTCACCACGGAGAAAGTGGGGCGCGTGCGCACCTGCAGGCTGGGCTCGCGCCGCCTCGAGGAAGAGTCGGCCTGGATCGAGAACTACCGTCAGACGTGGGCCGCGCGCTTCGACGCGCTGGACACCGTCATCGAGGAACTCAAACGCAAGGAGAAACGCGATGGTCGCAAGCAGAGAGAATGAGCCCGGCGGCGCGAACAACCGTACTACGACGGAGCGAAAGTCCGATCGCGAGATGGTCATCACGCGAATGTTCGACGCGCCGCCGCGGCTCGTGTTCGAAGCGTGGACCACGCCCGAGTTGTTCAGGCAGTGGTGGGTGCCGAAGTCGAGCGGCGCGACACTGCTTTCTTGCGAACAGGATGTCCGTGTCGGCGGCGGCTATCGTCTGGAGTTTGCGCATCCCAGGGCGGCGGCGCCCATGGCGTTCTTCGGCAGATACCTCGAAGTCGTGCCGAATGCCCGCCTCGTCTGGACCAACGAGGAAAGCGAGGACGGCGCCGTCACGACGGTGACCTTCGAGGAGAAGGATGGCAAGACGCTGCTGGTGATGCGCGAACTCTATCCGTCGAAGGAAGCACTCGACATCGCCATCGAAGGAATGGACGAGGCGATGCCGGAGACGTTCGAGCAGTTGGATCAATTCCTGATTGCCCGTGGCGCGGGGGCGGAACGGAGCTGAAGTCGTCGTTCGTACCGCTGCATCGAACAGAATCGACCGAGTTACTCTATGGTTCCATCACGTCACTCTGAGCCGAACATGAACGTATCCGAACGCCTTGCACAAGCGGGCCTCGAATTGCCGCCGCCCATCGACCCGCTCGGCTCCTATCGAACGGTCTCCATTTCGGGGAGTCAGCTCTATGTCTCCGGTCTCGGGCCCTTCGAGAATGGCAAGCCGATCGTCGGAATAGTCGGCGGCGATGTGTCTCTGGAAAGGGCTCAGCACGCTGCACGTCTGACGATGCTCATGATCCTGGCGTGCGTCGATCAGGCATGCGGGCTCGACAACATCGACAGATGCAGCCGGCTGACCGTGTACGTGCGCGCCGATCAGTCGTTCACCCGGCATCCGCAAGTAGCCAATGGTGCCAGTGACCTCTTGCTGACATTGTTTGGGCAAGACAAGCTTCCTGCTCGAAGCGCGCTAGGGGTATACACGTTGCCGATGGGTATCCCGGTCGAGATCGACAGCATCTTCGAATTGAAGCGATGAAGATGTGCCGAGTCACGCTATACCCCGCCCGCGATCAATACCCGATGCCCGAATCCAGCGGATAGACAGGCCGCTTCAGCTTCTCGAACGAGAAAAGGCCATAGTCGGAGCTCGTGACGCCACGGCTATCACATTCGACGAGTCCGCCCGAAATCGGCACGAACACCGGGCGGCAATACATGCGCGACTTGAGTATCAGAAACCTCGCACCGCGCGGATCGATACCAACGCTCTCGAACACGCCCAGATCCCACGGTTCGTGCGTCCGCTCCGTGACCAGGATGCGCGCAACCGGCGTTTCCAGCACCGCGGCGCGACCCATGTACGCGCGTTGTCCCGTGTAGGTCGGGCCGCTGATGATGTACTCGCCATCGGTCAGCGCACGCACGATACCCGTCACTTCGAGCGGCGGCTTTCCGCGTGATGCCACGCTTGCAAGCTTGTTGCCGATGCCGACCGTGACCGTCGCGCCCTCGCCTGCTTCGAAAAGCGTGGCCACCGCTTCGGGATCGCACAAGGGCCCGACGACGATGCCATCGAGACCTTGCTGCAACGCTTCTTCGAATGCATCGGTCGTGTCGCATGTTCCGCCCGACATGCAGTTGTCGCCGTGATCGAGGAGCAGCACGGGCTTGTCGGTCTCGCGCGCGAGTGCGGCGCCTTCGCTTATCGATTGCGCAAGCGGCGCGCTGCGATACACGAAGTCATCGCGCTCGTCCCAGATCTGCCGCGCGATACGGTCCGCGATTTCCTGCGCCTTCGTGCGCGCACCATTCGCCACGACGACGACGCTGATGCAAGGCGCGTCGATATCCGCAAGCGAGAAGCCCGACAGTACCGACACGGCCAGCACGTCATCCTCGCCTTCGGCAGCGCGAGCGGCATCGACGGCGCGCTTCATCGCACCCCCGGCGGTCGAACTCCTGAGCGTGTGCGTGAGCAGCGGCGGCTGCGCCCATGCGATCACGGGCCTCGCCTTGCCATGAATGAGATCGAGCAAGAGCCGCGCCGCATGCTCGCCGCTCTCGTACATGTCGACGTGCGGATAAGTCTTGAAGCTCGTTATCACATCCGCGTTGTCGATCATCTTCTGCGTGACGTTCGCGTGCAGATCGAGCGACACGGCGATCGGCGCATGAGGCAGCGCGCGCCGCACGCGTTCGAGCAGATCGCCTTCGCCGTCCGACGAGTTTTCCGCGACCATCGCGCCGTGCAGATCGAGCATCACCGCATCGCAACCTGCTGCGGCATCCACGATCGCCTGGCAGATCGCGTCATAAGCCGCAGCGGCCACGCGCCCGCTCGGATTCGCCGATGCCGATATCGGCGTGAGGACCTCGGCATGCTCGCGCTTCGCGGCATCGATGAACGCGGACATCGCCGTGCGCATGCCCGCATTCTCGCGATACGCGTCGTCGCCATAGCAGGGGCCTTCGCGCCCAAAGGCCTCGAGCGGCGTCGCGACCGGCGAAAAGGTATTGGTTTCGTGATTCATCCGCGCGATGAGAATCTTCATGCGGCCTCTCCTTCGACGCCTTCGGCAGACGCATTCGCCGCGCGCAGCATCGCTTGCAGGAGCACGTTGCAGCCCGCTTCGAGATGATCGGCGCGCGCATCCTCGATTTCATTGTGACTGATGCCGTCCTTGCACGGCACGAAGATCATTGCCGCAGGCGCCACACGCGCGAGATACACGGCGTCGTGTCCCGCGCCGCTCACGATATTCATCGAGTTCAGGTCGAGCGCCTGCGCGCTCTCTCGCACCGAAGCAACCAGCGATGCTTCGAACGGCTGCGGCGCGAAGTAGACAACTTCGTCTACCTGCACCGGCAAGTCCGCTTGCGCGCACGCTTCGCGCAATGCACGGTCCATCGCGAGGAGCGCGGCATCGTCTGCGGCGCGCAGATCGACGCTCAGCTTCACGCGCCCCGGAATCACGTTGCGCGAATTCGGATGCACGTCCACCCAGCCGACCGTGCCGCGTCCATGCGGCGCGTGATCGAGCGCGATGCGATTGACCGTGCGAATCAGATCGGCGGCGGCCAGCAGCGCATCGCGGCGCAACTCCATGGGCGTCGGGCCCGCGTGCGCTTCCATGCCGTCGATCGTCACGTCGTACCAGCGCTGGCCGAGCGCGCCCTGCACGACGCCGATCACCGTGTCGTTCGCCTCCAGCACCGGCCCCTGCTCGATATGCGCTTCGAAATACGCACCCACTTCATGCGCCGCAACGCGTTCGCCCGCATAACCGATGGATGCGAGCGCATCGCGCACCGATACGCCTTCGCGATCCGTCTGCGCCAGCGCATGATCGAGCGTGAATGCGCCCGCGAACACGCCTGAGCCCATCATCACCGGCACGAAACGCGAGCCTTCCTCATTGGTCCATACGGCGACTTCGAGCGGCGCTTTCGTGCGCACGTTGTTGTCGTTCAGCGTGCGCAAGACTTCGAGGCCCGCCAGAACGCCGTAGTTGCCGTCGAACTTGCCGCCGGTCGGTTGCGTATCGATGTGGCTGCCCGTCATCACGGGCGGCAGATCGTCGCGCGTGCCCGCGCGGCGCGCGAAGATATTGCCGATCGCATCCACGCGCACCGTGCAGCCGATTTCCTTCGCCCACGCGACGAAAAGATCGCGGCCCTGCTTGTCGAGCGGGGTAAGCGCCAGTCGGCATACGCCGCCCTTTGGCGTCGCGCCGATGCGCGCGAGCTCCATCAGGCTGTTCCAGAGACGCGCACCGTCGATGCGCAAGCCGGCCAGCGCCGGCAGATCATGAGCTTGCATGCAGAGTTCCTGAGCTGAGTGTTGCTGATACGCCCTTCAGACGACGCCAACGCCGAGATAACGATCCTTGATCGATTCATCGGCGATGAATGCGTCATTCGCGCCTTCGTACACGATGCGCCCCTGCTCGATGATGTAGTGACGATCGGCGAGTTGCGTGCACACTTCGAGATTTTGCTCGACGAGAAGAATCGCCACGCCCGCTTTGCGGATCAGCTTCAGTTGCGCGACGATTTCCTCGACGATCACCGGCGCGAGTCCTTCCACCGGCTCGTCGAGCATCAGCAGACGCGGATGATTCATCAGCGCGCGTCCGATCGCGAGCATTTGCTGTTCGCCGCCGGAAAGCTGTCCGCCGCCGTTCGTGCGCCGCTCGTGCAAACGCGGAAAGATGCGATAGATGTCCGCGAGCTGCCACGGCGAGTCCTTGCGCGCGCCGAGGCGCAAGTTCTCTTCCACCGATAACAGCCTGAAGATGCCGCGATGCTCCGGCACGAAGCACACGCCGCGCGCAGCGATCTTGTGAGGCGGCAACTTCGAAAGCTCGGCTCCCTTGAATTTCACGCTGCCCTGCTGCACCGTCACGACGCCCGCGATGCTCTTGAGCGTCGTCGATTTGCCCGCGCCATTGCGCCCGAGCAGAGTGACGGTCTCGCCGTCGCCTATCTTCAGCGAAACACCTTGCAGGATATGGCTCTTGCCGTAATAGCCGTGGATGTTATCGACGTCGAGCATCATGCGCGGCCTCCGGTGATCATGTTGCCGAGATAGGCGCTGCGCACGCGCTCGTCGCCGCGAATATCGGCGGGCTTGCCCTCGACGAGCACGCGGCCTTGCTGCATCACCGTGATCGTGTCCGAGATGTCCATCACGATATCCATGTTGTGCTCGATCAGAACGACCGTGTAGTCCTCGCGCAGACTGCGGATCAGATGCTTCATGTCGTCGAGATCGTCGATGCCCATGCCCGAGGTCGGCTCGTCGAGAAAGATCGCCTTCGGCCGCGCGGCGAGCGCCATGCCTACTTCGAGGCGTCGTTGCTGACCATGCGACAGCGCGCTCGCCTGCGTCGATGCGAAACGTTGCAGCGCGAGGCGCTCCAGAATGCCATCGACCGTATCGCGATGTTCGAGCGCGCCACGCGGCGGCGTCCATGCATCGAGCGCGCGCTTCGAATCCACCCCTTGCGCGGCGAGCCGCAGATTCTCGCGCACCGGAAGATTCGCAAACAGACTCGTCACCTGAAACGAACGCGCAATTCCGCGCTTCACGCGCCGGTGATCGGGTTCGTGCGTCACATCGTGACCATCGAACACGATACTGCCCGCGGTGATCGGCACCGTGCCCGTCAGCACATGAAAGAGCGTGGTCTTGCCCGCGCCGTTCGGGCCGATGACGGAATGCACCGTGTTCCTCGCGATGCGCAGATGCACATCGGTGAGTGCCGCGAACTTGCCGTAGCGTTTCGCGACGCCCTTCGCTTCCAGTATCGACACGCTCATGCCGGCTCTCCCCGATCGCGCTTCACCATGCGCCAGATGCGTTCTCCCAGTCCCCACAAACCGCGCTGCATGAAGAGGCTCACCGCGACCAGCACGAGACCGAGCAACAGCAGCCAGCGCGGCCAGAGCGTCGATAGCCAGTCGGCGAAAAGCACATAGAACGCCGCGCCGAGCACGGAGGAAAAGAGATTGCCCGTGCCGCCGATCACCGTCATCACGAGAATCATCTCGCTCGTGTGATAGTCGATGTTCGAGAGCGGCGCGATACCCGTCATCATCGCGTGCAGTGCGCCGGCGAGCCCCGTGACCGCGCCCGATACCACGAACGCCACGAGCTTGAAGCGCCTGACGTCGTAACCAACGGCAGCGGCGCGCGCTTCGTTGTCGCGGATCGCGAGCAAGGTGCGGCCGAAGACCGAATGCGACACGCGCAGCATCAGCCAGAACGCGATCAGGAACAGCACCGCCACGAACGCGTAGTACTGCCACGGCGATGCGATCGATACGAGCGGCTGACCGAAGATCGACAAGGCAGGACGCGGAATATCGAGCAGGCCGTTGTCGCCGCCGGTGAGATCGGGCGTCGTGTAGGCGAGAAAGTAGAACATCTGCCCGAATGCCAGCGTGAGCATCACGAAGTACGCGCCGCGCTGACGGATCGAGAACCATCCTACGATGGCCGCCGCGACCGCACCCACGACGATCGCACCGAGCAACGCCACGGGTACTTGCAGTCCTGACTTCGTGAGTATCAGGCCGGCGCTATAACTGCCGAGGCCAAAGAAGATGCCTTGCCCGAAGGACAGCAGGCCCGTATGCCCGAGCAACAGATTGCAGCCGAGCGCGGCGAGCGCATAGACGAGCACTTCGGTGGCGAGCGATCCGGAACGCATCGTCATCGGCAGAATGCAGACGACGATCGCCGCGAGCACCAGGAACCGATATCGATGCAGCGAATGCCTGAGGGATCGTTGGGGCACGCTCACGTCCAATGTATTCGAATCGAGCTTGGAATTCACGCGGTCCTCCCGAGCAATCCGTTCGGACGCAGCAGCAGCACTGCCGCCATCGCGACATAGATCATGAGACGCGCGCCTTCGGGCCATAGCGTGCTCATCACGCTTTGCACGATGCCGACCAGCAATCCGCCGACAAGCGCGCCGAGAAAGTTGCCCATGCCGCCCACCACGACGACCACGAACGCAACGCCGAGCGCCTCGATGCCCATGAACGGATCGACGCCGCGTATCGGCGCGGCGAGCACGCCCGCCAGCGCCGCCGTGCCCGCGCCGAGCGCGAACACGAGACTGAAGATGCGCGTCACGTTGATGCCGAGCAGCGACACCATCTCGCTCGATTCACTGCCCGCGCGCACTGCGCTGCCCAGGCGCGTGCCTTCGAGCACCCACCATAGAACGCCCGCCAGCACGGCCGTGAACGCGATCACGAAGAGGCGGTACTTCGGGTAGATGAAGCTGCCCCACATCACGACGCCGTTCAGGATGTCGGGCACGGCCACGTTATCGCCGAGCGGTCCCCACACGATGATCGCGCACTCCTGTATCACGAGCGCAAGACCCACCGTCGCGAGAATATGGAACTCATGCTGCTGCGCATAGACATGCCGCAGCACGAGTTTCTCGACGATCCACGCGCACGCGCCGACGACGATGGGCACGACGACGAGCGCGGCCCAAAAGCTCATCGACCACTGCATCGCCTGATAGCAGAAGTACGCGCCCAACAGATAGAACGCGCCGTGGGCGAAGTTCACGAAGCGCAGCAGCCCGAACACGATCGACAAACCGACCGCGAGCAGAAAATACAGCATGCCCACGCCGATGCCGTTCACGACCTGCAACAGATAAACGTTCATGGCCTTGCATCAGAAAGGTGTCGGCGCGAATGCAGGTCTCGCCCGCATTCGCGTGAGAATGATCTGCGTCAGTACATCACGCGATCAGGCGAGCTTGCACTGCGTCTTGTCGAGCGGCAGGAACGACTGACCCGAACTCACGATGTCGGCGTAATCGTCCTTGTCTTTCATCTTGCTCTTGGGCTTGCCCTTCAGCAGATAGTAATTCTTCAGCACCTGATGATCGCCCGCGCGAATCTCTTCGGGACCGGTCAGGCCCGCGTACTTCATACCCTGGAGCGCGGCGATGACTTTCTTCGGATCGGCGGTGCCCGCCTTCACGATGCCATCGAGAAGAATTTTCGTGCAGATATACGATCCGGCGAGGCTGTAGTTCGGGTTCGACTTATAAGCCGCGCTCACGCGCTTGACGAGATCGTGGTTGAGCGGTGCGTCGATCGCATGCCAGTATTGCGCGCCGAAATACACGCCTTCGCAGATATCCGGCCCGAGCGCTTCGAACTGCTCCAGGCCCGACGCCCATGCCATCAGGATCGTGCAGTTGTTCTTCATGCCGAAGCTCACCGCCTGGCGCAACGTGTCCGACGATTGCGAGCCGAAGTTGAGAATGAGAAGAACGTCGGGCTTCGCGGCGACCGCATTGGTCAGATAGCCGCTGAACTCCTTTTCATTGAGCGAGTGATAGCTGTTGCCCACATGCTCGATGCCCTTCTCCTTGAAGATGTTCTTCGCCGCGGACAGTAGGCCGTCGCCGAACACATATTGCGGCGTGATCGTGTACCAGCGCTTCGCCTTGGGCACCGATTCGATCAGCGGGCGCACCGTCTGCTCGATCGCACCGAAAGTCGGCACCGACCAGCGGAACGTCGCGCTGTTGCAGTCCTTGCCGGTGAGTTCATCCGCGCCTGCTGTCGTGATGAAAATGCCGTCGGCCTTTTCGGCTTCCTTGCCCATCGCGAGCGCTTCCGAAGAAAGAATGCCGCCCGCGAAATAGCGCGCGTTCTTTTGCTGTGCGATTTCCTGCACGCGCCGAACGGCGGTTGCGGGTTTTCCCTCGGTATCGAGCGTCGTGTAGGCGAGCGGCTGGCCGAGCACCTTGCCGTATTGCTCGATCGCGAGCTTCATGCCGAGATCGGCGTACTTGCCGTTTGCCGCGAACGGACCGGACATGGGCACCGGGCACGCAAACTGGATCGGCGAGCCCTGCGCGAAGGCGCTTCTTGCGACGAGCGCTTCGAACGATCCCGGGATGGCCGACAGCGCGGCCAGCTTCAACATGTTTCGGCGATTCAAAATTGACGCTCCTTGAGAAGATGACCCGCGCAGCCGCTACGCTTTATTTTCGTGGTAGCTTCAAGCCTCGGCCCGGTTCATTCTATTTATCATGATAAATAGAATGAACCTGATGCTAGAAACAATAAATTCGCGTGTCAATAAGGCAAAATTCCAAGTCTGACGAGCGGGCCGTGCGCGCGTATAAAGCAGACAAAGACAGGGAGCATCGACATGGTGATGGAGCGTGCAAAACGCGCGGGCGCAGCAATCGAGATCGCGCAGCAGCCGATCAAGCAGCCGAAGCGCGCCGACCTGGTCGCGGAGGAGATCAAACGGCTGATCACGGAAAAGAACCTCAAGCCCGGCGACAAGCTGCCGCGCGAGGTCGAATTGCAGCAGCTCTTTTCCGTAAGCAAGAGCACGACGCGCGAGGCGCTCAAGTCGCTCGAAGTGCAAGGGCTCATCAAGGTGACGACAGGGCCTTCGGGCGGCGGCACGATCGTCGAGGTGCCGCTCGATCGCACCTTGCAACTGCTGCAGAACTATCTGTTCTTCAAGGACGTGACCATCGACGACATCTACACGGTGCGTCAGTTACTCGAACCCGAACTTGCGGCGGGCGCGGTGCCGCATCTCACCGACGAGGATTTCGCGGCGCTGGAAACGAACATCGCATGTTGCGACGAACCTGCTTCGAAGCATCCGGATCGCGACATCGTGCGGCAACGTCAGGAAGACGTGAACTTCCACGACATTCTCGCCGCGGCAAACCCCAATCCCTTTTTGCGCTTCACGTGCGAGCTCATCAACGAGATGATCCGGCAGCTCATCGAGTTCAGGAACGACACGCCGCCAGCCGAGCATGAGCGCTTCGGCCGCGCGAATGTGAAGATTCATAAGGCGATCACGGAAGCGGCGCGCGCACGGGACGCGGACAAGGTGCGCGAACTGATGGTGATCCATATGACCGAGGCGCCGCGCTATGTGAAGCGCATGAAGGGCAAGTTGCGGGGGCGGCTGATTCTCGACTCGGAGATTCGCAAGCGCATGGGCGCACGCGGAAATTGATCGTGGGGGTTCGCCAGAGACCTTAAGGCACCAGCCCGGGGTCCAGCGAAACTATTCTCGAATCTCCCATCTTCAGCCCCGTCGTGACGCGCCGCCCGAGAGGATTGGGCGCCGCTTAGCCTCAAGCCACCGCCTTCGCTTGCCGATAACCCGATCAGTTCCCGAAACCTGCGTTGTGCCAGGAAGCCCTCGCACGCGTATCCCCTGGCGCGGGTTATCTACCCTGCCGCCTTTAACCGTATGCTCCGACGAAGGACCCGAAGATGACGACCAAATCCATCAGCCGACGCACTTTTCTTCTCGGCATGGGGGCATCGGGCCTCCTCGCGGCATGCGGAGGCGGTTCGGGTTCGAATCCGGCATCGGGATCCACGGCGTCGTCATCCGGTCCCGCTTCGCCGTCCGGGCCGCAGGCAGGAGGCGGGCAATCCACCGCGAAGACGCCGCTGACGCTCGATCTCACGCACACCGATCTGCCGACCGGTACGGCCGTCTATGCCTACGTGATCGGCGAGACGAGTCTCGCCTCCGGCGTGACGCAGTACTGGGTGGACTCGACCGGCACGCCCCACGTGATGAGCGCCGCCGACAACACGATCGCCGCGAAGACGTTCCCCGGCTCGTCCGCGCTACCCGGCAGCGAAGCCGCGGCGCTTGCCCAAACGTATCCGCTCGCATGGGCCGATTACAGCATTCCGCTCACTGTCGGTTCCAGCTTCGTACTGGATCTGTCGAAGCTCAACGCAACGAGCATTCCGGGTCTGGGCACCGGCACAGCGGCGTTCAGCGGCCGCATTTATCTGTCCGTCGGTGTGCCGAAACTGCCGTTCACGGCGCTCAGCAGCAGCGCATACACGGCCCCGGTGACCGTCGACGGTCCCGGCTCACTTACGTTGTTCGACTGGATCGAATTCTCCTTCGACAGCGACGGCAATTTCAACGGCAACACGACGCAGGTCGATCAGTTCGGCTTTCCGCTATTGCTGAACGGTACGCCGGGCGGCGCACAGCAAGGTCAGTACGATTCGTCGCGTCCGGCTATCCTGGATGCGGTGTCGAAGCTGCCCGCCGCGTTCTACCTGCCGCAGAGCGTGCCCGCGCCGTCCGCGTTTCCGGCGGCACTCGCGGTCAATGGCAGCGTCACCTTGCGTGCGCTCTCGCCCAAGAGCATCTCGGCGCAGAACCAGTACAGCGGCTCGCTGCTGACGTATTTCGATCAGACCATCGAAAACTGGTATCAGACGTGGACCACCACGCCGCTGTCGGTCACCGATCTCGCGACGGGCACCTACACCGGCATCGTGCAATCCGGTGTCGGCCTGACGTTCTACGCCGGATCGACCGCGAGCGGCACCGCGGCGTTCACGGTCGGCGGCGCGGGCACGCCCGGCATCTCCAGCTATGACGTCTGGCAGTGCGCGAACAGCCTCGCGACCGGCAGCGACGCCGCCAAGAACGTGCAGAAGATGCTGGCCGCCGCGTTCAACCGAGGCGTGATGTCGAACACGCTCGCCGATGCGACCTGCAAGAACGATGCAGCCACCTTCTATCAGATCGCGAACCCGAACACGCTCGTCTTCAATCCGTGGGCGCAGTTGTTCCATCGACTGAGCACGAACTCGCTCGCCTACGCCTTCCCGTACGACGACGTCTGCAACCAGAATCCGTCCATCGGACTGACGGCGACGCAGTCGGTCACGATCACGCTCGGAAAGTTCTTCAGCTGAGTTTCGACAAAGTGGGATGAGCCTCATGTTTCATTCTTAACCTGAATCCGCTTTTCTGAAACTCGGCGGTAACGGCGCGTCCACAGAATACATCTCATGCGCTAAACGAAACGCGCCAATCAAACCGGAGAACAAATCATGCCGATGCCGTGCTACCTCACCCTCGAAGGCCAAAATCAAGGCAAGATCGAAGGCTCGAACAAAGTCCAGGGTCACGAAGGAAAGATTCTCGTCCAGGCCGTCGATCACACCATCGAAATCCCGAAGAGCCCGCAAACGGGTCTGCCCACCGGCAAGCGCGTGCATGGCGCGATGACGATCACCAAGGAAATCGACAAGTCCTCGCCCAAGCTGTTTCAGGCGCTGACCTCGGGCGAGCAGATGAAGGACGTGTCGCTGGAGTTCTATCGCATCTCGCCGAAGGGCACGGAAGAGAAGTACTACACCGTGAAGCTGTCGAACGCGATTCTGACGAACATGAAGTCGTGGACGCCGAACGCGCTGGACCCGAACAACAAGCAAATGGGCCACATGGAAGACCTCGCGTTCACGTACGAGAAGATCACGTGGACCTACGAACCGGACGGTATCGAAGCCGAAGATTCGTGGCTTGCGCCGAAGGCCTGATGTTGGATTGATCGGTGCACAGTGGTTCCGCTCTGGTTACGGCTTCATCGACACCAGAGGGGAAAGGAACTGCTCGACGTGCGGCAACCAGATGGGAATGGAATCGGTGACGGCAAACATCCCGTGACCGTTCCTTCCAAAAGGCGGCTCGACGATCATCTCTCCCTGACCGCCAGCCGCCTGAAACGCTGCAAACCAGGTCGCCACGATCTGGGGCGCAAAGTACAAATCGTTTTCGACATAGTGCCAAAGGACCGGCACTTTTATCGTCGATGAAAAATGCCGGATCGCGTCGGCCATCTGTTGCGGGCCGCAGGGTATGCCCGGATGTTTCGCCGGGTCGCCACCGCGACCACCCGAGAAGTTCACGACCGCGACCAGCCCCTTCGGCGCATAGCTCGCCGCTGCAAGAGACGCGAATCCGCCTGCCGACTGACCCACCAGGACGACGTGATCCCTATCGACCTGGGGCAACGTCGCGGCATAGGCGATGGCTGCGAGCACATCCTGCGCCGCGTCCTTGCCTGCCTGAAGATAGTCGGGGTTCTTGCATGAACCGAAGCCCTCTTCATAAGTCCCGCCCGTAGCGCCGAAGCCCCGGCGAATCGGCACGATGACTGCGAAGCCGAGCTCGACGAATGTGCGGATTTGCGGCAATTCACGGTAGCGGCCGACCTTCGGGCGGTCCCTCGGATCAGGCGGACTGCCGTGGCTCAACACGATCAACGGAAAAGGTCCGTCGCCGTCGGGCATATAGGTGGTCGCGACGATGTCGCGTTCGTGTTCGCCGAAGAGCCCGCGCTCGATCACCGGCACCTTGACGACGGTTTCGTGCAGATCGGTAGCGCGTGTGTCCATGTCGTCACCAGCCAATGCGACGCCGGCGATACCCCAGATCGATGCGCCCAACGTCATCGACCATGCCAGCCAGATCAAAATCCCTTTTCGACGATTCATCGCGGTCATACCAAGGCTCAGGCGCGCGGTCGCGCTCTGTACCACTTCGGATGAAATGCTTCGACGAGCGGGCCGTCGCTACGCAGCGCATGGCATCCGTCGATTTGAAACGGCCGCGTGGCGCCGCTCGCGTTGATCTCTTCGCTCATGGTCTGGAACGCGGCCGTCGCCACTGCACCGATCAGCTCCGTCAGATGCGTGCAGCCCTGCACACCGCCGAACAGGCTTCTGATCTCGCGCATGAAACCCGACGCGAGTGTCATGCCTTGCAGCTTCCGATACTCCGGCGCGATCGTGTCGCAATGGCCGACATAGGGCACGGTAATCGACTCGGCATGCGCATCGTGAATCACGAAGTCGACGCCTATCGTAATGCGCAGCATCATTTCGTGTACGGGATCGCCTGCCTTGACCACCACGCCGTGCGACGCGCGGTCGTATGACTTCGTATCGCGCAGACGGCCTTCGATGTCGTAGAGACCGTCCGCGCGTTTGAAGCCTTGCAGTGTGATCTGCCGCGTGTGCAGCGGCACGCGATCCGTCGTCACAGCGTGCTCGCGAGTTCCGGTACGACCGTGAAGAGATCGCCGACGAGACCGTAATCGGCCACGCTGAAGATCGGCGCTTCCGAGTCTTTGTTGATCGCGACGATGACCTTCGAGTCCTTCATGCCCGCGAGATGCTGAATCGCGCCAGAGATGCCGACTGCCACGTACAGTTGCGGCGCGACGATCTTGCCAGTTTGACCGACCTGATAATCGTTCGGGACATAACCTGCATCGACTGCCGCGCGCGATGCGCCCAGCGCCGCGTTGAGTTTGTCGGCGAGCGGTTCGAGCGTTTTCGTATAGTTCTCGCCGCTGCCCAGCCCACGTCCACCGGACACGATGATACGTGCGCTCGTCAGTTCCGGACGATCGAGCTTCGTCACTTCGCGGCTCACGAACTGCGAGATGCCTGCGTCGGCTGCGGCTTCAATCTTTTCAATCGCAGCATTTCCGCCGTCTGCGGCAACCGGATCGAAACCCGTCGTGCGAACCGTGATCACCTTGATCGGATCGCTCGATTGAACCGTTGCGATGGCATTGCCCGCGTAGATTGGGCGCTCGAACGTGTCGGCGCTATCGACGGCGGTGATATCGCTGATTTGCGCGACGTCGAGATGTGCGGCGATACGCGGCGCGATGTTCTTACCGTAAGCCGTCGCGGGCGCGAAGATGTGCGAATAATCTTTCGCGATGTTCAGTACCGTCGCTTCGACATTTTCCGCGAGACCTTCCGCGAGTTGAGGCGCATCGGCGAGCAGCACTTTCGAAACGCCCGCGATCTTCGCCGCCGCATCCGCCGCGCCCTGCGCGTTCGAACCCGCGATCAGCACATGCACATCGCCGCCGATCTTCGCCGCAGCCGCAATCGTATTCAACGTCGCTGCCTTGATCGATGCGTTGTCGTGTTCCGCAATTACGAGAGTCGTCATCAGATTACCTTCGCTTCGTTCTTCAGCTTTTCGACCAATGCCTTCACGTCGGGAACCGTAATGCCCGCGCTGCGCTTCGGCGGCTCGACGACTTTCAGCGTCTTCAGACGCGGCGTAACATCGACGCCCAGATCGGCGGGCTTCACCGTCGACAAAGTCTTCTTCTTCGCCTTCATGATGTTCGGCAGCGTCACATAGCGCGGCTCGTTCAGGCGCAGGTCAGTCGTGACCACAGCGGGAAGCTTCAAAGAAAGCGTTTCCGCGCCGCCATCGACTTCACGCGATACAGTCGCCTTGCCATCCGCGACCACGACTTTCGATGCGAACGTCGCCTGCGGCAGACCTGCCAATGCAGCAAGCATCTGACCAGTCTGATTCGAATCGTCGTCGATAGCCTGCTTGCCGAGAATCACGAGTTCGGGCTTCTCCTGATCGACGAGCGCCTTCAACAACTTCGCGACGGCCAAAGGCTGCAAGTCTTCCGACGTTTCCACCAACACAGCGCGATCCGCGCCGATGGCCAGCGCGGTGCGCAACGTCTCCTGACACTGCGTCACACCGCACGACACAGCGATCACTTCCGTCGCAACGCCCGCTTCCTTCAATCGCACTGCTTCTTCAACAGCAATCTCATCAAACGGATTCATCGACATCTTCACGTTGGCGATATCGACGCCCGTGTTATCCGACTTCACCCGGACCTTGACGTTGTAATCGACCACACGCTTGACCGGCACCAGAACCTTCATTCCTCTTATCTCCTCATGTCCGCTTCACGCGGCCTGAATTCGTCGGGCACGATCGACGATCGGCTTGTCTACGAGCTTCCCGTCCACCGAAATCGCGCCGCGCGGATTGGCTTCGAGCGCGGCCAGAACACGCGCCGCCCAATCGCGTTCCGCCCCGCTCGGCGCGAAACCCGTGTTCACCGCCTCGACCTGCTTCGGATGGATGCATAACTTGCCGCCGAAACCGAAACGGCGCGCATCGAGCACGTCGGCGTTGATCGCATCGATATCGCCGGTGGCGAGCGTCACGCCGTCGACCGGCGGCGGCAGTCCCGCAAAGCGCGACTCGATGACGAACTGCGAGCGCACGTAATCCAGCTCGCGCGCGGTGCCATCGATGCCCGCGTCCACGCCGAAATCGAACGAACCGAAGGCGAGCCGCGCGACGCGTCCGCTCTGCGCGATCGCGCGCATGCGCACCACGCCCGCGACGCTTTCCACCAGCGCGATCAGCTCGACACCCTCGACACAGCGCGCCGCGATATCGGCGAGTTGCGCCGCGTCCTCGGCCTTCGGCGCCATGACGGCGCGCACGTTAGCCGCGCGCACCATCGACACATCTTCCTCGTGCCACGGCGTGCCATACGCATTCACGCGTATCACGACGCGCTCGCGCACCTCGTCCGATAGCGGCGATTGCAACCATTGCGCGATCTGCGTGCGAGCCTGTGCTTTCGCGTCGATGGCGACCGCATCCTCCAGATCGATGACGACGCGATGCGCCGCTGTCGCCAATGCCTTGTCGAAACGCTCCGGACGATCGCCCGGAACGAACAGATAACTGCGTGCAATCATGCGCAATTCCTCGAATGCTTCAGGCCCCGCTCCAGCCGCGCTGGAACGTCTCCGAATAGCTGAAGCGGTCGGCGGGATGGATGCTGACCGCCGCTTCGACGATCTCCCCGCGCTTGTTGAAATACCGGCGCGACAGCCACAGTGCGGGCGAACGCGCCTTCGCATTGACGAGGCGCGCGATGTCCGCGGGCAAAGCCATCGCGCGAATCTCCTGCTCCACGCGTGCGATCTGCTCGCCGAACTGACGCTCGATCATCGTGAAGATCGGCGTATGCGGCTCGTCCTCGATGCCCGTCAGCGAACGGAACGCGGGCTGTATATAGACTTCGGTATGACAGATCGGATCGACACTCTCCGGCGAGCGCCGGATGCCTTCCAGACGCAGCCACGTTTCGCCAGGCTTCGCCTGCAACATCGCGCACAGCGAGGCATCGCTCACTTCGACGGTCTCCTTCTTCAGGACCTGAAGCGCGGTGTCCGCGGAATAGCGATGCAGATCGCTCAGTTGCTGCATGACCTGCCGATAACTGCCTTCCGAATTCAACGCCTTGACGGTGGTGCCGATGCCCGCCTGCCGCACCACCATGCCGAGTTGCACGAGCTGCTTGACCGCTTCGCGCACGGTCGAGCGGCTTGCGCCGAACTGCTCGCACAATTCGAATTCGGTGGGAATGGTGGAACCCACCGGAAAGCGTCCGGCCTGAATTTCGTTGATGAGCGTCTGCGCCAGTTGCAGATAACGCGGTTGCTGACCGAGCACGTTGACCATCTTTTGCACGCACGATGAAGGATTGACGGACGGACCCGCCATTCGCGCGACATCATCCGGTGCAAGCATCATCATTGCACCGCGCCGCTTTCGCGCAAATGAGCGATCCGTCCAGCATCGTAACCGAGTTCGGCCAGAAGCCTCGCGTTGTCCTGCCCGAGTTCGGGCGCGGCGCGCGCCGCCAGCGTCTCGTTCACGCGCACAGGCGCGGCCACGTTGCGGACCTTGCCGAAGCGCGGATGCTCCGCTTCCGTCACGCTCTGACGCTCCGCGACGAACGGATTGTCGAGCGCCTGCTTGACGTCGTAGACCGGCGCGGCAGGCACGCGGCCACCCAGGCGTTCGAGCCATTCGGCCGTCGTCGCGCGCGAGAGCGCCGCATCCAGTTCCTGTTCCACGAGATCACGATTCGCGAGCCGCGCCTTGAAATTGCAGAAGCGTTCATCGGTGATCCACGACGGCTTGTCGAGTATCTCGGCCAGCACGCCCCAGAACTTTTCCTTGTTGCACATCAGGAAGATCCAGCCGTCCTTCGTCTTGTACAACTGGCTCGGCGTGAGCGATGGATGCGCCGATCGACGGTCGCGCCCGGTCACCGTGCCGCCGTTCAAATACCATGTGCCGACATACGCGAGGTTATGCAGCGCGACATCGAAGAGGCTCGTGTCCATGTCGCGGCCGATGCCCGTCGTGCGCGCCTGCACGAGACCCGCGAGCAGCGCCATCGCGGCCGTGGTCCCGGTCATCAGATCGATGATCGAGAGGCCGAAGCGCGCGGGCGGCGCGTCAGGCTCGCCGGTCACGGACAGATACCCCGCTTCCGCCTGCATCAGATAATCGTAGCCGGGCCACGATGCGCGGCTGCCGGTGCGTCCATAAGCCGACAGATGCGCGCAGACGATCGCCGGATTCGCGTCCTTCAGCTGGTCGTAGGTAAGCCCCAGTTTCACGGGCAGATCGCCGCGCAGATTGTTGAACACCGCATCGCTCGTCTTCACGAGATCGAGCAGCACTTCACGCCCCTCGGGCTTCTTCAGATCGAGCGTCAGACTGCACTTGTTGCGATTGAACGCCTCGAAGAAATGGCTGTCGCCCTCGCCGAAAAAATAAGGGCCCACGTTGCGGCCGACATCGCCGCCTTCGCGGAAGTTCTCGATCTTGATGACTTCGGCGCCGAGATCGGCGAGATGCTGCGTCGCGAACGGACCCGCACCGTATTGTTCGATGGCGACGATACGTACGCCGGAAAGAGGCAGGCTCATGCAGGGTTCCTCGCAATCAGCATCTTGGCGATGATCAGGCGTTGCATCTCGTTGGTGCCCTCGCCGATGGTCAGGAGCGGCGCATCGCGATACAGCCGCTCGACGTTGTATTCCTTCGAATAGCCGTACGCGCCGTGGATGCGCATCGCTTCCATGCTGTTCTCGACAGCCGCTTCGGTGGCGAAGTACTTCGCCATGCCCGCTTCCATGTCGCAACGCAGGCCCTTGTCATAGGCGCGCGCGGCCGAGTCGGTCAGAAGGCGCGCGGCTTCCACGCGCGTCGCCATCTCGCCGAGCTTGAGCGCGATCGCCTGATGCTCGCAGATAGGCTTGCCGAAGGTCTTGCGCTGCTGCGAATATGCGACCGCTTCATCGAGCGCGGCCTGCGCGACGCCGACGCCACGCGCCGCCACATTGATGCGGCCGAGTTCCAGACCGCTCAGGATCTGCTTGAGCCCGAGCCCTTCCTGACCGCCGATCACGCGCGACACCGGAACGCGGAAATCGGTGAAGGTTAGCTCACAGGTATCGATGCCCTTGTAGCCGAGCTTCTGCAACTGGCGGCTCACTTCATAACCCGGTCCCTTCTCGACGATCAAGAGGCTCATGCCTTTATGACGCGGCTGCGCGTCCGGATCGGTCTTCACGAGCAGCGCGAGCACGTTGCCGTACTTGCTGTTCGTGATCCATGTCTTGTTGCCGTTGACGACATACTCGTCGCCTTCGCGGCGCGCGACGGTGCGGATCGCCTGAAGGTCCGTGCCGCAATCCGGCTCGGTCAGGCCGATGCCGCCGCGCAGTTCGCCGGTCGCCATGCGCGGCAGGAACTCGCGTTTCTGGGCTTCGGTGCCGTTACGCTGGATCGTCATCGCCATGATGAGGTGCGAGTTGATGATGCCGCTCACAGACATCCACACCGCCGAAATGCGATCGACGATCTTCGCGTAGGTCGCCGTCGTCAGACCGAGGCCGCCGTACTCGGGCGAGATCAGGCAACCGAACAGCCCCATGTCCTTCATCTTCTCGACGATCTCATGCGGATACTCGTCCTTCGCGTCGAGCTCGTGCACATACGGTTTGACTTCCGTCTTGAGGAAGCGGTCGAGCATGTCGAGAATGAGCGTCTCGTTCTCTGCGTAGTCGCTCATGTCCTGCTGTTGATCGGTGTCGATGGTGGCCATTGCTTCTCCTGTATTCGTGTGTACGTCTTACGCGAGCGCGTGCGCCAGCGTGCGTGCCGGATGCGCGTCGAGCGAAAGCACCGCTTCGCAGATGCGTTCGGCGGCATCGCGCGAAACATTGCGCTGCGCGTTGTCGAAAAACTTCGCGACGATGTCGTCGTTGGTGAGCGGCTTGTCCGACGAGCCGCGATTGATCGACTCGCGATGCGTCAGCGTGCGGCCGTCGCGCGTATGCACGATCACCTCGCCCGTGTAGTGACGCGGGTACGTCGAGTCCGGGTCCGCCTCGTGCACGACGCGCGCCGCGAGTGCGCGCACGGTTTCATCGGAGAGCGCTGCGGGTTCGAGATCGTCGAGCGTGAAGCGGCCATGCAGCAGCCCGGTCGCGACGATGTACGGAATGCTGAACTGCGCGTCGTAACTATTCGAAGGGTTCTGCTTCGGCGCGACCGGCTCGCAGACGATCGGGATCGTCGGGCCGGGCACGCGCACGATCACGCGCTCGATATCGCTCGCCTTCAAACCATGCGCGCGATGCAGCGCGATCGCCGCATCCGACGATGCATGCGTGAAGTGGCACGCGGGAATCGGCTTCAGCGCAACGCCGTCGATTTCCCATGTTTCACCGAGTCCCGCCGTCGCGATGTCGATATCGCCCGCTTCGAGCGACTGCTTCATATAGAGCGCATAGAGACCGAAGCGGCCTTCATACGCCGCGCCCGGACCGATATAACCATGCTTCGCGAGCGTCGCGGAAGTTGCGCCCGCGACCGCGGCCCATCCCGGATGCAGACGCTTGGTCCATGCGCCGTCTTGCAGAAATTCCAGATTGCCCGATGCCATCGACAGCACGATGCCTTGCGCATGCTGCGCCTTCTCGACCGACAAACCGAGCAGACGCGCCGCGCCCAGCGCGCAGCCGAACGCGCCTACGAGTCCCGTCGGATGAAAGCCCGCGTTATGGAAGCCGCTCTTCGCGGCGGAGCCTACGCGCGTCGATACCTCCATCGCGCAGAGATAGGCGGTGAGCAGATCCGCGCCGCTCGCGTTCTCCCGCTCGGCGAGATTGAAGGCGACGGGCAACGCGCTCGCCGTCGAATGAATCACGCCGCGTGCGTGGGTGTCGTCGAAATCGAGGCTGTGAATCAGCAGGCCGTTGAGCAGCATCGCATCGCGCAGGGCGAGCTTTTGCTCGTGTCCGAAGACCGTCGCTTCGCCGCTGCCGAGTTCCTGCATCGCGGCGAGCGTCGAGCTTGCGTACGGCAGCTTCAGCGTCGCATAGGCGAGGCCGATGCTGTCGAGGATCAGATGCTTCGCGCGTTCGCGCACGCGCTCTGGCACGTCGCTCAGTTGCAGATGCGTCGTAAAGGAAGCCAGGCGCTGCGACACCGTTTGTGCCTGCTGCTGAATCTCGTTGCGTGCATTCATCGCGCGGCTCCCTGATGGTTGAGCGACAGATCGTTGGCGGCGGGCTCCTCATCGGGCGAGACGTCTTCCAGCGAGAACTGGTTCGCGTCCACGCCGAGACTCAGCACGGCGATCACGAGCAGGATCAGGACGCCCGCGACCATGCCGAGCACGCCGAACAGCCCGAGTTGCGCGTACAGGATGACCGCCGCATACGAAGTGAGCATCGACGCGACGCGTCCACATACGCCCGCCACGCCCGTGCCGCGCAGACGCAGCGCGGTCGGGAACAGTTCGGGCACATAGCCGAACAGACCCAGCGTGACGATGCCGAAGATGCAACTCACGAGCGTGAAGCCCACGACGGCGATCGCGGCATTGGCCGTCATCTGCGGATAGACGAAGCCCAGCACGATGGTGATGACGCTAAAGAACACGAGTCCTTTCGCGCGGCCCAGCCGATCGGCGGTCACGTAGCCGAGCACCGCGCCGAAGGGCGCACCGAAGGACATCAGCGTCGTGAAGCCGAGCGAAGTCACGATGTCGCGACCTTCGCGCACGAAGAAGGTCGGCAGCCACGCGACGAAGCCGTACACCGCGACGTTCACCGCGACCGCCGTCAACGCCGCCGTGAGCGTGCGGCCGATCATCCCGCGGCGAAACAGCGCCGACAGCGGCACGCTCGGCACCTGAAGGTTCTGCGTGCGCGGGACATCGGACAGCGGGCCTTTGCGCGCGGCGACTTCGGCTTCGATGGCGCTCACGGTTTCTTCCGCTTCCTGCGTGCGTCCGACCGATTCGAGCCAGCGCGGCGACTCGGGCATGCGATGACGCAGCGCCCACACGATCACCGCACCGATGCCCGCGATGCCGAACATCCAGCGCCAGCCGAGATGCGGAATGACCACATAGCCCACGCTCGTCGCGATCACGAGGCCCGAGTTGACGATGAGGCCGAGCAGCGAGATCCAGCGTCCGCGATACGCGGGCGGAATGAATTCGCACAAGGTGCCCGCCGCCACGACCAGTTCCGCGCCGAGCCCGATGCCCATGACGAAGCGCGCGCCGATCAGCCATTGGATGTTCGGCGCGAATGCGGCGACGAACGACATCAAGCCGAAGAGCGCGAGATTGAACTGATACGAAGAGCGGCGGCCGAAGCGGTCGCCGAGATAGCCGGACAGGCCCGCGCCGATCACCATGCCGAGAAAGCCCGACGAGACGAACAGCGCGTTGAGTTGCAGCGTCGAGAAGCCCGATTTCAGCATCGCGGCGGACACGCCGCCCGCGAGATAGACATCGAATGCGTCGAGGCACGCGCCCGCGCTGATGAGACCGAGAATCTTCCAGTGAAAACGCGACATCGGCAGCCGGTCTAGCCGGGCGCCCGAGCTTACGTAATGACTCACAGTTGTCTCCAGTACTGTGACGATGAACCGTCGCGCCGCCGCGTGTCGTCGTTGCCGAGCGGTCTTGTAGGCGAAACGGAAACGGAACGCCGGCGGCATGGCGCCGGCGGAATGGGCCAGGTCTGCGAACTCAGTCTTCGGCGGTGCCGTGGCCGCGCTTTGCGATCAGCGCGGTACGGATGAAGTCCATGACGGGCTTGCCGTCCTGATTGAATGCACGCGTATGCACCGTGACGACGCCCTGCGTCGGGCGTGATTTCGATTCGCGCACTTCGAGCACTTCCGACTCCGCATACAGCGTGTCGCCCGCAAAAACGGGACCCGTCAGGCGGATTTCCTTCCAGCCGAGATTGGCGATCGCCTTGCCGCTCACGTCGTTCACCGACATGCCCAGCACGATCGCGACGGTCAGGCCGCTGCTCACGAGGAGCTTGCCGAACTCGCTCTTCGAAGCGTGATGCGCGTCGCAGTGCATCGGGTGGAAGTTCATCGTCAGCAGCGAGAACTGGATGTTGTCCGCATCCGTGATGGTGCGGCCCGGGCGATGCTCGTAGATATCGCCGACGGTGAACTCTTCCAGATAACGACCGTAGCTGGCCCGGTAACGCTGTTTGCCCACTCTGTCCGAATGCATGCTTCACGCCTCCTGTCTTAAACGTTGCTTTGTACGGACAAAGTATCGTTTGTGACGGCGGTAGCGTCAAGTTGGAATGTGTAGCGGTAAACCCTTCCTGCGATCGGAACGGCGACGGCTCGGCCAGTGGTGGACGTAGTCAGCAACGATCGCGTTCATTCCGGCGCAATGAATTTCGGTCCACGTCGCAACCGGATCGGGCCATGAATCCTCGACTCGGGGTTCAATCGCGTTCCTCTTTGCGTGATCAGGATCCGCTCCTCAAGCGCAAGCCTCGCAGCGACTTGCCTTATCGACGGCATCAATGCTCGCCATCCGTCTTCATCGCGAACTAAAGCACGCGCGACATCCGATGGACAAATCGAGGCCGTCGTAGCGCGCCTGCCGAGCAGCTCCAGCATGCATTTCTCGATGTCGACGTTCGTTACGGTCATGGCTGTCTCGTGCTCTCGTGACTGACGGTCCTGTTCTACAGCACCGTCCAGGAACATGGCCGTTTGAAATGATCGAGTCAATCGCGAGGGTCGACATCAGTTCTTTGGGCACTGCTTTGCACCCGTCGCCTCGCCACAACACTTTCTGATACGACAAATCGATATATGTACCGTTCGTTTAATTTCTTGGCCTACAATCGCGAATAATTCGCATTTACATATTTTCGCTTACAACCCAACCAAGAAGAGTCTGGCCTTATGTCGCAACGGGGAATGCACCAAGAAACTCATCGGCGCACTGCGGTGTCATGGGCGGTCGACCGCCTGTTCGTCGGATTGATCGCCGCAACCGCACTGCAGGCGAACGCCTACGCGCAGAGCCCGGCCGACGGCACCGACGGTACCGCATCGCAATCGACGGCGCTGCCCGCCATCGTGGTGAAGGGCACCGCCGAGGCTGGCGACCTGCCCGCGCCCTACGCGGGCGGACAAGTTGCGCGAGGCGGCAGCATCGGGGTTCTCGGGACATCGAACGTGATGAACCAGCCGTTCGACACCACCAACTACACCGAGCAGATGATCCGTGACACACAGGCGCGCACCATCGCCGATGTCGTCACCAGCAATGCCTCGGTGCGCGCGGAACAGAGCAGCGGCGGTTTCGGCGATGTCTTCCAGATTCGCGGCTTCGATGTGCAACCGACCGATGTCGCGCTCAACGGTTTGTACGGCATGGTCTCGGCGGCGCGCGTGCCCGTGAATCTGCTCGAGCGCGTGGAAGTGCTCGAAGGCCCGGGTTCGCTGATGTACGGCATGGGACCGGGCGGCAGCGTCGGCGGCGCGATCAACATCGTCACCAAGCGCGCCGACGATACCCCGCTCACGCGTCTGACGGCGCTGTTTCAGACCAAAGGCCAGTTCGGCATCGCCGCCGATGTCGGCCGCCGCTTCGGCGACGAAGGCCAGTGGGGCATCCGCTTCAACGGACAGATCAAGGACGGACAGACGGGCATCGCGCACGGCAATCAGCTTCAGGGCGACAGCGCCATCGGGCTGGACTATCGCGGCAAGCAACTGCGCTGGTCATTCGACGCCTACAACGTCTCCGAAAACACCGACGAGTTCCGTTCGCAAATCGGCTTCGGCACAGCGACGGCCGTGCCGGCGGTGCCGTCGGCGTACAACAACCTCTATCCGGGCTCGAAGCTGAAGCTGCGCGATTCGGCCGTCATGACGCGCGCCGAGTACGACATCAACAAGTACGTGACCGTGTACGGCGCGGCAGGCGAACACTACGGCACGTCCGAGCAGAACTTCCCGTTCGCGAGCGGCATGACGGCCGCGGGCGCCTTCGACGTCGCGAACGGTTACTACGATCAGTACACCCGCACGAAGACCGTCGACGCGGGCCTGCGCTTTCACTTCGATACCTTCGGCGTCAAGCACACGCTCGTCACCGGCGTCACGAGCCTGAACCAGGAGATCGGCTATTTCTATGCGCTGTCGTCGGATTCGGTGGCGTCCAATCTCTACAGTCCGACGCCGCTCGCACCGGTGGGCATCCCGCGCGGCGACATGCAGCGCAGCAGCCAGACGCGCCTGAACAGTCAGCAGATCATCGATACGATGTCGTTCCTCAACGATCGCGTGCTGATCACGGGCGGCTTCCGCCGTCAGACCATCGGGCAGGACAACTACGATCCGACCACGGGCACGCAGCAAAGCTCGATCGATCAGCAGGCGATCACGCCGCTCGCGGGCATCGTGGTGAAGCCGCTGTCGAACATTTCGGTGTACGGCAACTTCACGTCGGGTCTCAGCAATGGCGGCACCGCGCCGGCCGGCACCGCGAATGCAGGACAGGCATTCGCGCCGTACAAGTCGAATCAGTACGAAGCGGGCGTGAAGGCGGACTGGGGCCGCGTGATGACGTCGGCCGCGATCTTCCAGATCTCGCAGCCGAACGCCGTCACCGATCCGACGACGAACATCTACGGCTACAACGGCAAGACGCGCGTGCGCGGGCTCGAACTGGCCGCTTACGGCGAGGTATATCGCGGCCTTCGCATGATGGCGAGCGCGACGTTCTACGATCCGAAGGTCTCAGGCACGGCGGGCGGCACGCAGGACGGCAACGATCCGGGCGGCGTGCCGAAATTCGCCTTCAACCTCGGCGCAGACTACGACCTGCCGTGGGTTGCGGGGCTGAGCGTCAATGGCCGGATCATCCATACGGGCGCGCAGTACTACGATTCGAGCGACACGTTGCGCCTGCCGGCGTGGACGCGTTACGACGTCGGTGTGCGTTACGGAATGCGGATCGCGCAGAAGGACGTCGTGTTCCGCGCGAACATCGAGAATCTTTTCGGTAGCCGATACTGGATTCAGCAAGGCACGTACGTGATGAATGCCGCGCCGCGCACGTTGCTGCTTTCCGCGCAGATTGATTTCTGATTGCGATCTGTGTATTGCGGTTCGCCGTCATGACGCGAAGGTGGCGGCCAACCAAAAAGCGGGCGACGAGGGCCGCAAACAGCAAAGGGCCCCGATACCCGACAAAACGCGCCCGGCATTTCTATACTGGAAAGGAGCTTTTCAAACGCACAAGTGAACCTGAAGGGAGCACGCGATGCACGCGGAACTGACAACCGACGGTGGCTGGACTGCCGGCGTTCCCGGCCTGGCGAAGCCGATGGTTTTGAACGAGACAGAGCTTTCGGCTGGCGAAAACGACGCGTTCGCCAGGCTGGTCGCGGCTGCCCGCGCAGAGAGATCGATCGCGACAGAAAGCACGAAGATCCCGGACGGCCAAAACCACCAAATCGTGATCGTCGATGGAGATGCGCGAACCGTGCTCAGCGCGGCCGATCCGTCGCCGCCGCCTGAATTTTGCGCGCTGATGCATTTCATCAGGGAGCACGGGCATCGATAAGGATGGAAGCGACAGCCGGTTTAAAGCATCGACAGCTCGGCTCGAATCAAAATAAAACTGGCGCCTGATCCAGGCGCCAGTTTCTTGAAACGCGATCTTATTTCGCGCCTTTCTTTCCAGCCGTTTGCGCCTCCTCAGGATGGGGCGGCGGCGCTTCATCACTGCCTCCTGAAAGCCCCGCCGGATTCAAATCCGGGGTCGGCGGAGCCGACGTTGCTTCCAGAAATCCAGCGCCGCCAGAAAATGGAGTCGGGATTTCCTCGTGCGCACCGGCCGCGCGCGACTTCATATCCGGGAAAGGAATCGAACTGTTCAAGCCGGTATGCATGACTGCGTCGGAAGAAGGAGTCGGAGCGGCATCTCCCCCGAAAATATCCTTGACAGTCGTGCCACTCCCGTCCTGACCAAATTCAATCTTGATCGTAATGGATGATGGGTTCATGAGAATGGGTTCCTTTTCATGCAACGCTGCGAGCGTCTTTACGGGTTCAGTTCAGATATAGCGTATAGAGCTGCCCCGTGGCGTCGTCGTATGAACCCGACACCGTTCGTCCGCTGATTTTCGCCGCATTCAGCATGACGAACATATTGGAAACGCCGTCCGTGCTGATCGGCTGGGGCTTTCTCCAGGGCTGCGTTTCGATCAAAGCCCATGCGTTCATCGAATGCGGGCTGCAAAAAGTCATGCTGACCTTGACGTTGGAAAAGTTCACGTATGCCATGATAAATCCTCCTTTCACTATACTCGTTACTTACACGGAATAAGCCTGATAGATGGTCGTGCCATCGAGGTACACGTTCACCCTGGCGTTGACGCTTTGCGCATCGACCAGCAAGGCGAAGGTATTCGTGACACCGTCCGGCGTCAGGGATTGAACCTTTCTCCAGCCGTTGTCCTGGATGTATGCCCAGGCGTTCATGGAGTGCGGGCTGGTATAGGTCGACAAAACCGCTTTATTGTTTTGCCATGACACGATCGCCGCGACATTAATGCCGACTTGCTGCCACGCCTGCACGACAGCATTGCCAACGGTCGCGCCGTAAAGCTTGTTCGCGTTGTCGACGGTGAGATTCGCGAAATCCTGAAATTGCGCGGAGGCGGAAAGCCGGCTATCGAGCAGCGTGTTGTACCAGATATGGCCTGCCCTATCCCACGAGTTTCCACCCAGTGCAATCGACGTAAGATAAAACGCCTTGTTCGGAATGCCGGAATTGATATGCACCCCGCCGTTATCCGACGTCGTATTGACATACTTGCTCATGTGATCCGGCTGAGGATCTTTCCCCAGAACCGGATCGTCGTAAGCCGTGCCGGGAGCCTTCATCGACCGCAACGCAACGCCCTTCACGCCCGCGGCCAGCAGACCCGCTCCGATGAGCCAGTCGGCCTGCGCCGATGTCTGCCCGAGCGCGTATTGCTTCACCATCGAGCCAAAGACGTCCGAGACCGATTCGTTCAAGGCGCCTGACTGGTTGCTATAAACGAGCTTCGCGGTGTATTGCGTCACGCCATGCGTAAGCTCGTGCCCCATCACATCGATGGCGATGGTAAATCGGTTGAACAGCTTGCCGTCGCCGTCGCCGAAAACCATTTGCGAACCGTTCCAGAACGCATTGTTATATTTGACTCCGTAATGGGTCGTTCCGATCAGATCCATTCCGGCATTGTCGATCGAGTTGCGCTGGAAGATGTTGTTATATAAATCGAACGTGGCGCCGAGACCGTTATATGCCTCGTCGATTTCCGCATCGCCGGATGCTCCCTGTCCTTCGCTTCGGACGAGGTTTCCGGGGAGACCCGTGCCATTGGCGGCGGTATAGATTTTCCGGCTTTTATGCGCGGCGCCGGCAGTTTCATCGGCAGCCTGAGCGGGGCCCGCTTCGCCTACCAGACTCAGGCGCTCCAGCCGCATTTGCTCGGTCAGATGCAATGTTTGCGCGGCGGCAATGCGCTGCTCCGCATCGCCGTTCTTTATAATCGCCTCGAGCATATGAGGCGGAACAATGCCGCATCTGCATCGATATTGGCCGTGGGCCACTGGGTCATCGCATTTCATACTGCCTCCTTGGTCGAGCGGTAGTGCAAATGGACCTGAACGAAACTGCCGACATTTTTCGGAACTCAACTCCCCTTGCGACGAACGCGCTGGAGTGCCGGCCCGGCTAATGCTCCCTCGTGCTTGCTTTTTCAATATTCAAATTGGAATGAAACAGCGCATTACTCCAGGGCGTGCCACACGCCTTGGGAAATAAGCTTGGTGTTTGAACGTGCGGCAGCCCTTCAGGTGCTTCCGAACGCGCACGTATCTCGGCCCCGGCATTATTCCTCCGGATCTCGTCGTTTCACTCGTATATCTGGAATCTCGTTGGGATGACTAAACGCTTTCATCTGGACTCTGCTTAAGCGCAGTGTAATGGAAGCGTTTGCGGTTCCGTTATAACAATCATGCTACTCGCTATGACTATTGTGCTTTTATCTCTTTGAGTGCCAATGCCTCAATTTTCGGTATGTGCAGACTGAAAAGCTATGGATAATCGACTTTCGCACCTTGCCCCCTCGATCTGGCTCCCTCTTTCAGAAGGGATTGCGTTTTTGGTCGGCGACTTTATGATCGCTATCACGTGCATTCGGCCAGGCTTGCCTGAAACCGGCGCGTTGCTTGCGCTACGGATTTCGCAGTTCTTTCGCAGCACATGGAAGGCAGGAGAAACGGCAATGAAAATCGTGTGGGCAGACAGTCACGAGCTTCACTGCATCGCGCTCGCGCACTATCTTGAACTGAACGCGGAAGAGCTCGGCATGGCGTGCATCAAGGTCGTGCCGGTCTTCACATTTGCGCGTGCGATCGAAGAACTGACCCGCGATCCACCCCCCGACTTCGTGTTTCTCGATCTCGATCTCGACGACGCGCCGCGTGGCGCCCGCACCCTCGAACAACTTCAGGCTCACAACCGGCACAATGTTCCCGTCGCCGCGTGGATGACGCACGGGCATATCGACGATCAGGCCGTCGAAACCATACGCACGTGCCTCGGCGATCACGCGGCGCAAGGCATTCTGGTGGGACGCAACGATCATCGGCATACGCTGAACGGCCTGCGACGCATCCTCGCCGGCGACCTCTGGATTCCCGATGCCGTCCTGCGTCGCCTCACATGCACCCGCCTCGACGAGCGCATGCGCAATCCGCACGGACTGTCGCCGCGCGAATGGGAGGTCGCGCGTCGTATCGGGCGCGGCCTGTCGGGAAAGGAAATCGCGCGTGAGCTCGACATCAGCCCAGGCCACGTCAGGCAGGTCTCATGTGCGATCTACGACAAGCTGGGTGTGCGCAACCGCACCGAGGCCGCGATCCGCGTGAATGAACTCGCGGAGAAGGAAGTGGAGAAGTGCGCGGGATAAACAAGAAAGCGACGAGAGCATGAGGCTCTCGTCGCTTCGAGTGTCCTGCTTGCCGCGTGTGTGAATTGACAAATGTCGCCGCCGATATGGCCGACAACTTCTTCGTGACCTTCTCAGGCACGCATGCCACCGTCTTTAATGTTCCTTCCTCAGGCCATTGAGATGGCTACAGAAAAGATGGCGGCACGGGGCGCCATCTGTCAACTGCTCTGCATCTTTGCAAAACTGCCGGGCCATTGGGTGCCGACATGGCGCCCTGCCCGAATTCCTTCACGGGCGCCATCGGTTTCATGCAGTCGGCTCGAATTAGGCCTTAGCAAGACTCGTGTCGCAAACATTTTGCTCTCCTTAAAACTCTGTCTCCCGACTCGTCGCACGTTTTGATCGCGAGGTCATCTCGACAATGGGGACTATCATCACGCATCCGCGGCGCGTGGGGAAGTGCCATATGTTCGCCCGCGTTGCGCACGATATGAGGCTACGCCTGCTCGGTCGGCAGCCGAACATATGCGATGCGCATTGAAGTTATTTCACACCGGGCCGCGCATATCGCGAACCTGCGGTTCAGCGGATGCGCAACGCCCTTCTGTACGGCGCCTGTATTTCCCAGTCCATGCCGTCGTCGGGATTGGCGTCCACCTGCAGCAGATCAGGGCGCATCTCGTAGGTCACGAACGCGACGCCGTCAGGACCGACCTCCGCCGCACGGCCCACGAGAAAGCCGCATCGGAAGAGGAACTGGGAGATCTGCATCGAATGCCGGTAAGGAGCGCCGTCGATGTCGGGAATGGACTTGGCGCTCTTCGTGCGGACGTACGCCTGCGTGATCTTGCGGCCGAGTTCCGTTGTGGTGTAACTGCGCTCGCCATTGCTGAAAATCTCGATCAGCTTTCGCAGGTCCGCGAACTGGTGTCCGTGCTCGTTGTAAAGATCAGCGAGCCGCCGTTTCCCGAACTCCGGCATGATCTCGTTGATCTCATTGACGCCGATCCGGGCGCTGTTATTCACCACAGCCCTGTTGCCGGCGAGCCGGCAGAGCTGAGCCATCCATCGCGGTCTGCCACCGGCGAAAATTCGCAGCACGTTGATAGGCGGAACACCTTCGCTGCCCCACTTGAATCTGCGGGCAAAGACGAGTTCGGTGAGCGCGTCGGCGTCGGCCGCAATGGTCCAGTTCTTCGCGATGCTGCAGGCGGGATACTCGCGCTGCACATAGGCATGAATCCGTTTGACGACGATATCCTTCTGCTGGTTCGTGGTCCACGCAATGTCGCAAATGTACTGCTCGAACTTGTCGAGATCTTCCACGCTGGTCAGACCCGACCATACGTCGCTCCTGACCGTGGCGCGAATCGAGATGCCGTTGATCTCACGAATCAGGCTCCTGCACGCGGAAAAGAACGAAGCAACATAAGCCTGCTGAGCGGGCACGTTTCTGAACCGGGTGTCGATGTCGTCGAGCAGGAACCAGACATCCCGCGCATCGCGCTCCGCATCCTGCATGCGCTTGAGCATCTGGTCATGGTTCTGCACCGGGATGGACTTCTGCGTGATCTCGATCGCGCCGAAGAGGCTGATCTTGCCGAGCAGACGGCTCGTGAGCGCCCCGACGAGGCTCTTGCCTCTGAACCCCGCCAGCTCGGCGGTCTCGACGAGCGTGATGTCGTCGTCGCGCCAGGCGAATCCGATCGACTTGGCGATTTCGAAATTGATCGCGCGGCAAATCACCTGTTTCCAATAGTTCTCGAGCATCACCGCAGTGTCGCTGTCCGGCGGTGCCAGCATGCCGGCGAGCGTGGACGGCACCACATTGACGATGAGCGGCTTGCACGGCAGTGCAGCGAGGTCGTGCGCGAACTTGGCGAGCAGCGCCGATTTGCCCATGCCTTTACGCGCCCGCGCCACCTGAAGACGAACGTTCGGGTCGAGGAACTCACCGAAGGCAGGCTGGTTCACGAAATACGAAGTGAGGACATCGATGTTTTCGTCTTCACCCGCGTCATTGCCGAACAACGTCCTGTCGTTCAGCCTGATCTGAACCTCGGTGGTGTCGCTGCCGCTTGAAGGCGTCGAATTGCTCATGACTTCATGCGCCCCGCTCGGATGTGAACCGGCCCGTTCACGCAGCATACGCCACGCACTTGTCCCCGGCAACGTGGCGATTCACCCGACATCGCATCGGCAGCACGATTCTCCTATTCATCCAGCAGGATCGTACTAACGCGGCCCGCGCGTGCCGCCGTATTCTTTGCCGTGCAGCCGCCGGACGGTCGCGATGAACATCGCACGCGAACCGTCGACCGCGTGCGCGCGACCTCGAATGATCGACTTCCAAAGGAGACTGACATGGCATTCAAGACCAAGCACTACGGATGGGTGCGAGACCTGCCCGACCACCGGGACCATCTTTACGCTGCGCCCGTCACGCGGCTCGCGGCGCTGCCCGCCAAGGTCGACCTGACCGCCCAATGTCCGCCGGTCTATGACCAGGGCAGCCTCGGCAGTTGCACGGCCAACGGTATCGCCGCGGCGCTGCAGTTCGACCGCATGAAGCAGAACCTCCAGCCGCCCTTCAATCCCTCGCGGCTCTTCATCTACTACAACGAGCGCGTCATCGAGCACACGGTCGACTCGGACAGCGGCGCAATGATCCGCGACGGATTCAAGTCCGTGGCGAAGCAAGGCGATTGCCCCGAAACCAGCTGGCCCTATGACATCGGCCAGTTCAGATCGAAGCCGCCGAAAAACTGCTACACGGAAGCGCTGAAATACAAGGTCGTGCAGTACTCGCGCCTGGTGCAGAACCTGAACCAGATGAAGGGATGTCTCGCCGACGGCTATCCGATCGTGTTCGGATTCAGCGTCTACGAGAGCTTCGAGAGCGCCGAGGTGGCGCAGACCGGCATCGTTCCGATGCCCTCGCCTCAGGAACAGCTGCTCGGCGGGCACTGCGTCGTCGCCGTCGGTTATGACGACGCGCAGCAGCGCTTCATCGTCCGCAATTCATGGGGCGAGAGCTGGGGCAAGAACGGATACTGCACGATGCCCTATGCTTACCTCACCGATACGGACCTGTCGTCCGATTTCTGGACGATTCGCCTCGTCGCGGCCTGAACGGTCGCGTCCGTAGATCACGCATCGAGATCCGGAGCAAGCACGCCCATGCGCAGCACGACTGTCACGCAAACGGACTCGGGCCGTACCGTCGAACTCGAGTTCGATGATGAACTCATCGTCGAGCTCGATGAGACGCCGGCCACGGGCTTTCGCTGGACGCTCGCCAGAAGCGCCGACGGCGTGCTGACGTCGCGCGGGTCCGGCTACATCGCGGGGCAGGGTCCGCCCGGTGCGGGCGGCATGGCGAGATGGGTTTTCGTTGCGAGCGGCGCGGGCAACGCGCGGATCGTGCTGAACTGCGTACGCGCATGGGAAAAGGATCCTTCGCCCTGCTCGACCTTCGAGCTTGACGTCGATGTTTCTCCTCGCCCCTGAGATCGCGGCCGCGCCGCCCTTTTACGCAGGCATCGGTGATGCCTGCTGTCGGATCGCGCCGGCCTGAAACTCGGTCGGACACAATCCGAACTCCCGGCGAAATGATCGCGTGAAGTACGAGAGATCATTGAAGCCGACTTCAAAGGCGACTTCTCCGACGAGCACATCGGCGAGGCTGAGCCGCTCGCGCGCACGATCCATGCGATAGCGAAGCAGGTAACGCCCGAAGCTCATGTGATGCTCCTTCTTGAACGTCCTGCAAAACTGCGAAGGACTGAGCCTGCATTGCGCGGCGACATCGTTGATCGTGATCCTGCCCATGTAGTGGCTCGCCACGTAAGAGATCGCCGACGATGTACGCACGATGCCCGGTCGCTCATCGGCTTTCCCGGCGACCGCGGGCCACGCTTCCCGTGACCCGCCCGGCTGAAACGTCGCGACCATCGCACGAATCGTCCTGTGCAATTCCGTTGCGCTGACCGGCTTGATGATCACGTTCCACACGCGCAGGCGTATGGCACACAGCGCCGCCATCGACGAGCCGTGCCCGACGACGATGAGTGCGGGCAGATCGGGACAGGCCTCGCTAACACGCTTGAGCATGTCGATGCTCTTCGGACCGGCGTCGCCGCCGCTCTCTTCCGCGAGTTCCACGCAGATGAAGGGCGGCGCGCAGTGTTCGATAGCTCCGACGATATGCTGCGGTTCGCGCACCGTTCTGAACTCGAATTCACCGGCTATCGAATGCGCGACGGACGAGGATGGTTCTTTCGTGAGGTCGATCCAGACGAACGCGTGTCCGTCAGAAACGCGAATCTGCTGCTGCATTTGCCGCATGATTGCCGCCCCTTCGTTGAGCCGTCGAGAGAACTTTCCGTCCTCGGACTGGCCCGATATGCAATGGATCAAACCACTGCCTGATCCGTACTTTGAACGTTCGGGGCGTTTCTTGAAACCCGCGCTTCGCGGGACTGCGGTCCCCACTTGCGCAGGGTTCTTTTCAACCACCGCATGGTTTTCTTCAATGGAGTACTGTCGATAATAATTTAGTTATCCTTACGCTAGACTACCAGTCGTGACGTATCGGCGGGAAGGCTACCCGTCCTGAGCGCCGTGCGAGTCATCGACGCGATGCATCGACATCGTCTTCAGTTCGCTAGGGCATGTGCCGAAATAGCGCTTGAATGAGCGCGCGAAATACGACATATCGTTGAATCCCACCGCATAAGCGACTTCCTTCACCAGCTCCCGGTTCGATGTCAGGCGATGCAGCGCCATCCAGAGCCGGAATCGAAGCACGAATTCCCCGAAGCTCAGATGCTGTTCCACCTTGAATGTTCTCGAAAACTGAGACGGACTGAGCCGGCACAGATCCGCCACCTCCTTGAGCGCGATCCTGCGGGAGAAGTTCTCCCGAACATGCCGGATCGCGGGTGAGGTGCGCTTCTGGCTTTCCTGTTCTTGCTCGATCTGCGCGAACCAGACCGGCTTCTGACAGGACAACCGGAGATCGGACAATGCCGGTCCGATGTCGTCGTCGGACAAGAGGTCATCGGTGCTTTCCTGTCGCGTAGTCGTGCTCATGAAGCACCTTCAACAAACGGGTGAACGGGCTATGAGGGTGATGGCAGCGTCGACGCGCGGCCACGACGAACCATGCGCGAAGCAGTTCGATCGAACGGAAGCAGGATCGAAAACGAGCCGGTCGCCGGGAGAGGGTCGCGCAGACGTACATCGCGATCAAAAGACGACTGGAATCCAGGAATTTGAATTCGTGCTGCCGATATGGACTGAAGGCCGCTCATGTATGCGCTCAATGAGGAGGCACGAGACGTCGACTTAAAGCCGCCCGTAGCGGACGCAAGGCATGACGTCTTCGCGATTATTCCGAGCACCACATCGCCTCATGCGATGCTTTGCATAAGCCCGCCCCCCGTCTCGGTATGCGAGTCACGCTCGCGACAAGAGCCTGCGCTCAAGCCGATACAAAATCACCTCGACGCCTCACTCAACGCCCCGCCACACGTATCAACCTTGCCGCCTGCTCCGCCTTCTCCACCGCTTCAACCTGCTCAACAGCAACGCGCCATTTCGGAAACACCCCAGACCTATCGACTTTCCACGGATCGCCCATTTCATCGACATACATCGCGCTCGCGCTTCGCCCAACCGCCGACGCGTGTCGCAGCGCGCCCGGCGCGGCACGTTCGAACGAACGGCTGCCCTCTTCGTTGAACACGGTCGCAATGGGCCGCCGCGCCTGGCCTGACAGACTGAGCGGCGTAGCGAGCGGTCCGGCGGGCGCGCGCAACACCGCGTCGGCGGGCTTGCGGCCGGCGAGGATCGCACCGAGCAGCATGGACGGACCGTTGGCCGTATCGTCGGATCGCTTCACGGTCGGCGCGCTCGGTGAATCGAGTGCGAGCGGTTCGCTCGCGCCGTCGATCTGCACGACGAGAATGACGTGCCAGTCGTCCGGCGTGTTGTTGTAGCGCGGCGCGAGCGACACGAGACGCAGTCGCGCGATATCGAAACCCGCGTCACGCAGCAGCAGATACTTGGCGACGGCGAAGTCCTTGCATACGCCGCTTTCGGCAAAGAACCGTGCCGGCGCGTAGTAGCTGCCATCGGTTCCGTCGCGGTAGCGCACCTCGTTGACGAGCGCATCGGCGAGCAGCGCGGCCGACGCATCGCCGGCCTTCGCGCGCTCGGCCCGCACCTGTGCAACGAGGCGGCTCCAGCCGGCAGGCTGGCGCGTCTGGTGGCTGCGCATCGCTTCGCGCAGGCGCTGCACGCGGCCGATCGCATCCGACGACGGTTCGAGCTTCTTGTCGGCAAGCGGCAAGAGAAACATCAGGTCGCCGACTTGCGCGAGTTCCGGGCGGATCTTCCGGTTGGCTTCCCACCACGTCCCGGTACGCAGACGCTCGATGCCGGTCTTCAGCGCGTGAGGCATGGCCGAAGCGCTGGAATCCTCTTCGCGCGTTCCGGGTTCGTAACTGTGGGATGCGGCTGGCAGACTCGCGGCGCCCGCGACGAACGGCAAAAGCACTGCCGCAGCGAACGTGCATCGGAGAAAGCAGAGAAGCAGTCGGGCGAGCAGCATGGGTTGACTCCGGTGTTTCGAAGCCTCCCGATGCCGTACTACGTCATTCCGCGCAAGGCAACGCTGGCTCGACACCAACATTGCATGGGACGTGCCAATTCGCCGTGTCGTTCTATGCCATTGATTAAGCGAGGAATCATCTTTGATGGACGAGGGCCACAAGCCGCACATGACGCCTGCTACCCGACAGACCCACGATATCCGTTGGCGTCACCCGCACACTTAAAAAAAACGCCAACCCGCATGGGTTGGCGTTTTGCTCGAAGTGTCGCTGCTTATCAGAACTGGTTCATGGTGTTGTCTTTACCCGCCGCCTTCAGGGCCGCTTCGCCGCTGAAATACTCCTTGTGATCATCGCCGATGTCCGAGCCGGACATGTTCTGATGCTTCACGCAGGCGATGCCCTGACGGATCTCCTTGCGCTGCACGCCAGCCACATAACCCAGCATGCCCTGATCGCCGAAGTATTCCTTGGCGAGGTTGTCAGTCGACAATGCGGCAGTGTGATAGGTCGGCAGCGTAATCAGGTGATGGAAGATGCCTGCTTCGCGCGATGCGTCGGCCTGGAAGGTACGGATCTTTTCGTCGGCGAGCTTCGCCAGTTCGGTCTGATCGTACTCCACGCTCATCAACTGGGCGCGGTCGTACGCCGACACATCCTTGCCCGCTTCCTTCATCGCGTCGAACGCCTGCTGGCGGAAATTCAGCGTCCAGTTGAACGACGGGCTGTTGTTGTACACCAGCTTCGCGTTCGGGACGACCTTGCGAATCTCGCTCACCATGCCGTTGATCTGCGCGATGTGCGGTTTTTCGGTTTCGATCCACAGCAGGTCGGCGCCGTTCTGCAGCGCGGTGACGCAATCCAGCACGCAGCGCGCTTCGCCCGAACCGGCGCGGAACTGGAAAAGGTTGCTCGGCAGGCGCTTCGGACGCAGCAGCTTGCCATCGCGCTTGATGATGACGTCGCCATTGCCCAGTTCGTCCGCCGACAGTTCCTCGCAATCGAGGAACGCGTTGTATTGGTCGCCCAGATCGCCCGGCGTATGAGTCACGGCGATCTGCTTGGTGAGGCCTGCGCCCAGCGAATCGGTACGCGCCACGATGATGCCGTCGTCCACGCCCAGTTCCAGGAACGCGTAGCGGATCGCGCGGATCTTGGCCAGGAAGTCCTCGTGCGGCACGGTGACCTTGCCATCCTGGTGGCCGCACTGCTTCTCGTCGGACACCTGGTTCTCGATCTGGATGCAGCATGCGCCCGCTTCGATGAACTGCTTGGCCAGCAGATACGTTGCTTCCGCGTTGCCGAAGCCCGCGTCGATGTCGGCGATGATCGGCACGACGTGAGTGACGTGGTTATCGATCTTTTCCTGGATCGCGGCCTTCGCAGAGCCTTCGGCCGCGTCGAGCTGTCGGAACAGGCCGCCCAGTTCACGGGCATCGGCCTGACGCAGGAACGTGTACAGCTCGCGGATCAACGCGCTGACGGAAGTCTTTTCGTGCATCGACTGATCCGGCAGCGGCCCGAACTCGGAGCGCAGCGCGGCAACCATCCAGCCAGACAGGTAAAGGTAACGGCGCTCGGTGCTGTTGAAGTGCTTCTTGATGGAGATCATCTTCTGCTGCCCGATGAAGCCGTGCCAGCAGCCCAGCGACTGCGTGTACTTGGACGGATCGGCATCGTAGGCGGCCATGTCGTCACGCATGATCTTCGCGGTGTACTTGGCGATGTCCAAACCCGTCTTGAACTTGTTCTGGGCACGCATCCGAGCGGCGTACTCGGGGTTGATGGCGTTCCAGGCGCTGCCGTTGGTTTCTTTCAGACCAGCAACTGCCTTGATGTCTTCTTGATATTGGGCCATGTGACTCTCCTGAGAGCAAAGCGCGGTTAACTAAACGGTTTGGCGTGTCGCGACGTTTGTCGAAGCGAACTGCATGACTTAATAGTACCGCCGTTTATCGGCTCTGAGTGAAGTCTTATATAAGACATAAGACATAAATTACGCTTAATTTTCAATGGGTTACACGGCAGTTTTTGCGATGCAAAAACCGTTTTCAAGCGGCAAAAAAGCACGACTGCGCAAATTGCCGGAAGATCCCGCAATGTGAAATGTGCTTTCGAATGTTGAGTGGTGGCCGCGACACTTCAGCGCCGCGTTTATTCCTTTCTCGCCCGCAAATAAAGTCCCCCTCGCACGCGGAACAAATCCTCCCACCCCGCTGTTTTGCTTTCGACGGTCGCGACATCCCACGGCGACCACGATCGCCACGATTCGCTCAGCGAACCGGCCCGACAGGAGGCATCATGCACCGCGAAATCTTTGTCCTCGAACACAACTTCTTCAGTTTCGGCTGCATCTATCGGGTGGACCTGCGCAGCCGCAGCGGCCGCCTGATCGAAAGCCGCTACGTGAAGCTGAACGATATCGCCTGGTGCTAGGACGCCTCCCCGACAGTCAATCACCACCTCAGGTTTTCGAGGAGACCTCTCCATGCCCTACGCTTATGCCCAGTTGCCCGACATCGTTGCCCACGATGAATGGCTCAGAGGAACCTCGGCGCTGCTTCAGGTACGCGGCGCCGCGCTGAAGGATCTGGATCAGCAGATCCTCATGTATCACCGCAACCGGACGGTTCATCAGTTTCACGCGCTGGTGCAGGCGTTCGAGCGCTGGCGACTCTCGGCCGGTCCCGACGACGCCTGGAGAAGCGCATCGCGCAACGGCTCGAAGTACTTCACGCTGCTCGATCAGCAACTGCACGGCAACGGCGACACGGACGCCGCGGCAGGCGCGCAGGACTTCATGACGCCGGCGCTCATCAACGCGCGCCTCGGCGTGCTGTATCTCTTCGGCAACCTGGAACTGGAAGACGACACGTTTCAGGTGCTGCTGGAAGGCGCTTTCGATATCACGAACGTCGGCCTCGGATTCGCGCCGGACACCAATGTCGCGGCGGCGCGCGCATCCGCGGTGCTGGACAACAGCGTCGTGCAGAAATCGGCGTCGCTCGCGCTCGAACAGGTGCAGAAGAAGATCAGAAGGCACAAGGAACCGACGCTCACGAAGTCGAATCAGCTCACCAACGCCACGCTCACGTTGCCGGCGTTGAGCAGCGCGGCGCAGCGGCTGTACGAGGCCATCCGCGCCAAAGTCGAGGAAGGGGCGAGAAAACTGTGGGACATGATTCGCGAAAAGGTCGCGGACATCCGTAACGATCCCGGCGGTTTCGCGCTCGACACGATGCCCGCGCTCCTGCGCAAGCTCGTCGATTTCCTGTGCGGCAAGCTGCTCGCCACGCTCGCGCCGTTCATCGGCGCGGGCCTCGATATCGCCAAGGGCATCGCCAATACCGTCGACAGCAGCATCACCAAGTATCGCGAATGGGTGCAAGGCCGCGACGTGCAACTGCTGACCGGGCATCCCGGCACCATCGTGGAAGCGATCAGGCGCGCGATGAAGCTGAGCATCGGTTCCGGCGTCTATGACCTCGTGAAAGGCGGCGCGAGCCTCGGGTTGCAGTTCGCGAGCCAGGGTGCGTCGACCATCATCGATGCGGTCGTGTCCATCATGGAAACGCTCGCGAAGGTCATCTGGAAGATCGTGGAGATCAAGCGCATCAAGCGCTTTTGCGAGCAGGCGAAGGGCTACTGGGAAGCACGCATGCAACGCGACGCGCTGCATACGCGGCCGATCGCCTTCAACGGCTGGTTCAAGCGCTATGCGGTGCCGATTCCGGCGCTCTCGGTGCTGGCGCTCAACTCCGGCATTTGCGGCGACAAGATGCACTTCCTCGCGATGTTCAAGGACGACGAGAACATCGTCACGCAGGCGGAATTCACGGCCGGCTGCAAGTACGTCGATAGCCTCAAGGTCTGGGGATCGGACTATCTGGGCGATGCGGGCTTCGCGTTCAATTCCGACGACGCGATGATCAAAGGTCTGCTCACGCTCGCCACGAGCCACACGGAAGAGCAGACCTGGGACCTGAAGGTGCGCAAGGCCGTGCTCGGCTTTCTGAACGGATAGCCCTTCGCGCATGAAATGACCGGCGCCGTTTTTGTTCCATCGATATAGGGGAAATTCATGTGGAATAGAAACCGGCGCACGGCTGTTTTCGTCGCAATACCTTCACGCTCCGAGGCATCGCCGCGATGAACGCCCGAACCCTGCTGCACACTCTCCGCTTGAGCGTCGCCCTTGCATGTCTGTGCGCGCTTCACGACGCGCAAGCGGACCAGACGATGCTGTTGCCCGAAGGAACCGTCTCGCTGATCCGCGCGACGACCGCGTTCAACGTCGATATGCCCATCGCGCTTCAGCCGGGCGATCTGCTCGCCACCGATGTACACGGCGGCGCGCAAATCGAAGACGGCGACGGCACGATCATCGCGCTTGGCGCCGACACGCGCGTCGCCATCGATGCCGCGCCGCACGGCAATGCACTCGCGCTTCTTTCAGGCTGGATCAAGATCGCACGTCCGCACGCGGGCGCGTTTGATCCCTTGTCGATCGACACACCCGCGCTGCACGCGAGCCTGCGCGATGGCTCGGCGGTGCTGCATGCGAGCCGCGACATGACTTCGCTCTTCATCGAAGCGGGCAGCATGACGCTCGCCCTGCCCGACCATGCCGACGCACATCAGCAACTCGACGGCGAGCACTACGCCGAACGCGAGACCGGCAAGCCGCTCGTTGTGGGCACGCGCCCGGCGACGTCGTTCATCGCCGCGATGCCGCTGCCTTTCCGCGATCCGCTCGCGTTATCGGCGACGCCCGCGAAGGCGAAGCCCGCCGCGCCCGCGCAGGGCCGCCCGGCAACGTATGCCGATATCGCCGACTGGCTGAGCGCGCCGCTGCCCATCCGGCGTGGCTTCGTCGCACGCTTTCGGCCGCTCGCGCAGGGCGAACCGTTCCGCGCCCAGGTGCGGCAGAACCTGCGCAATCTTCCCGAATGGCGGCGCGTGCTGTGTCCGCCTCCCGCCATGCCGCGCCGGCGCGCGGTCTCGCCCGCGCAGAACCAATCAACCGAGGTGGAGTCATGAGACTGTCGCTCGCCATCAAGTTCAATCTGGTGTTCCTCGCGGTTTTCGTCGTCGGCTTCGTGTCGGCCGGGTTCGCCGCGCGCGAGTTGCTGCGTCGCGCGGCCATCGACGAGACCGTTCAGAATGCGCGCGTCCTCATGGAAGCGGCGAGCGCGGCGCAGAACTACACCGCGACGCAAGTCACGCCGCTTTTGCAGACGCAGCTCAAATACAGCTTCGTGCCGCAATCGGTGCCGGCCTTCTCGGCGGTCGAAACGCTGATGACGCTGGAAAAGCGCCTCGCGGGCTACTCCTATCGCTCGACGATGCTGAACCCGACCAATCCGCGCGATCGTCCCTCGGACTGGGAAACGGATGTCATCCGCCATCTGCACGACAAGCCCGAGCTCAAGGAGATCGTCGGACTGCGCGACACGCCGACCGGGCAGAACCTGTATATCGCACGCCCGAACCGCATCAATGACGCCGCCTGCATGGAGTGTCACAGCGTGCCCTCGCGCGCCCCGAAAACGCTCATCGACAAATACGGTCCAAACAACGGCTTCAACTGGGCGATGCACGATGTCATCGGCGCGGATTTCGTCTCGGTGCCGATGGCGCTGCCCGTCGCGCGCAGCGATGCTGTCCTGCGCACCTTCCTCGGCTCGCTCTTCGCCGTGTTCGTGCTGTTGCTGATCGCGCTGAACGTAACGGTGCATCTGCTCGTCACGCGGCGTATCCGCGCCCTCTCGCGCGCCGCCGACGAAGCCAGCCTCGGACAACTCGACGGCGCGAACTTCACCGAGCGCGGCCGCGACGAGATCGCCTCGCTCGCCGCGTCGTTCGCGCGCATGAAGACGAGTCTCGTGGAAGCATTCAAGATGATCGAGGCATGAGGTGAAAGCCGCCGCGATGGACCCGCCGCGCATCGCGCAACTGGGCAAGTACCGCATCGACGCGGTGCTGGGCGCGGGCGCGATGGGCGTGGTCTATCGCGCCTTCGATCCGCACATCGAGCGGCATGTCGCGTTGAAGACGGTGCGCCGCGAACTGTTCGAAACCGGCGAGCGCGCGAGTCTGATGACGCGCCTGCGCAGCGAGGCGCAGGCCGCCGGACGGCTCGCGCATCCGAACATCGTCGGCGTGTACGACTATGGCGAAGCCGATGACACCGCCTATATCGCGATGGAACTCGTCAGCGGACACGCACTGAAGCCCTTGCTCGACGCGGGCCGTCCGCTCGCACTCGCGACCGCGCTCGACTGGTTCGCGCAACTGCTCGCCGCGCTCGGCTTCGCGCACGAGCACGGCGTCGTGCATCGCGACATCAAGCCCGCGAACCTGCTCGTCAGCGAGCAAGGCCGGCTGAAGGTCGCGGACTTCGGCGTCGCGCATGTCGAATCGTCGACGCTGACGCTGGCGGGCGCGATGATCGGCACCCCTTGCTATATGTCACCCGAGCAGTTCACGGGAGAGCCCGTCGATGGGCGCTCCGACCTCTTCTCCGCCGCGATCGTGCTCTATCAGATGCTCACCGGATGCCGGCCGTTCGCGGGCGCATCGCAGGCGGAAGTGATGCGGCAAGTCATGCACGAGACGCCGCGCTTGCCGTCCGTCTGCAACCCGGCGCTGCCGCCCGGAATCGATGACGTGCTGATGCGCGCGCTGTCGCGTCGTCCCGCCGCACGCTTTCAGACGGCCGATGCGCTGCGGCAGGCGCTTCAGCATGTCTCCGACGGCAGGCCCGCAACCCCGGACGACTGCACGATTCTCGAAGCGCCGACGGCGACGCCAGCCCCTCCGCTCGCATCATCGGGCACGGGCTCATGGCGCGGAGATTCGTTGCCATCGCTCACGATGTGGCCCGCCGCCACGCTCGCCTCGGTCGAGGCGCGACTTGCCGCGCAGATCGGGCCGGTCGCGCGTCTGCTTGTACGGCGTGCGGCGGCGCGTATCGCGGATGCGCCGGATCTGCCCGCGCTCGTCGCGCTGCTCGCGCCGCATGTGCCTTCCGATCGCGGCCGCGCGCAGTTCGTCGCCGCCTTCGCGGACGGGTCGGGGACGGGCACGGCGCAAGGGGCGACATCGCCTTCTTCATCGCTCGATGCGCAAGAGGTGCGGGCCGCCGCGCTCAAGCTCGCCGTTTATCTCGGGCCGATCGCCACCATCATCGCGAAACGCGAGGCCGCTCGTGCGGCCAGCCTGCGCGCGCTGTACGAACGGCTCGCGGTGGCGATCTCCGATGAACACGACCGCGCGCGTTTCCAGCGCGACGCCGGACTGTAGCGCCCGTTCACCACGACACGCATCCGAAGGAGCACGACCGATGAATCCCGACACGCTCATCCGCCGCGCGCCAGTCCGCCTTGCCGCATGCACGGCGTCCGGCCTCACCGACCCCGGCCGCGTACGCCGCGAGAACCAGGACCGCTTTCTGATCGATCCGGCGCTGAACCTCGTCGCGGTCGCGGACGGCATGGGCGGCCACGCCTGCGGCGCGCGCGCCAGCGCGACCGCGCTCGACTGCATCGCCACGCGGCTCGCCGCCGATACGACCTGTCGCGCTCACGCCGGCATCTCGCACTCCGACGATCCCGACGCCACCGTGCACGATGCCTCGGCATGCGCGATGCGCGCCGCCGCCGACGCGCTCGACCACGCCAACGCGACGCTTCACGCGATGAACCTGCGCGAAGGTCTCGCGCACCGCTCGATGGGCACCACGCTGACCGGCATCTGGCAGCCGTCCGGCTCGGCGCGGCTGATTTCGCTGCACATCGGCGACAGCCGCCTCTATCGCTATCGCGACGGCGCGCTCACGCAACTGTCGCGCGACCAGACGCTCTATCAGCAGGCGCTGGAGCGCGGCGTCATCGAACATTTGCCGCCGCGCAATGTGTTGCTGCAGGCGCTCGGCCCGCTGCCGTCGATCGCGCCCGTCGTCGAAGCGCATGCGTGGCTGCCCGGCGACCGCTATCTGCTGTGCAGCGACGGGCTGCATGGCGAGGTGCCGCATGGCGAAATCGAAACGGTCCTCGCAGCGACGACGCCGCAAACCATCGACGACGCCTGCGAGCAACTGGTGGCGCTCGCGCTCGATGCGGGCGGCAAGGACAACATCACGGCGGTCATCGCCTGCTTCGACGGTTGCTAACCGGCACGGTCATCGAAGAGCGCCGCGACGAACGCGGGATCAGGCAGACCTGCGCTCGTGCGCGCCGATTCCGCGTGCCACCAGACACTCGTTCCCCAGCCTCCCGCATGCGACGGCGTCGAAACCTCATTCGCGTCATATTCTGGCGATAGCGCCAGCAATCCGGCATCGAAATCCGCGAGACTTGCGCCCTTGTCGAGCGTCGCGAGCGCGAGCGCGCCGCAACGCGCAAACCACGCGTGCGCATACGGACGCCAGATAGACCACGCGCCCGGTTCGACGGGCGCGGCGATCGTCAACGGAAAATGCCGGCCCGCGCTGTCGACGCTCGGCATCAGCACGCCTGCCCAGCCATCCGCACCCAGCACGCCGCCGCCGAGCGCGAAGCACCACAGCGGGGCGGTCAGATACGAATTGAGCCACGCACGCCCGCGCGCCGCGCGGCCCGCGAGCAGGCCCGCCTGCAACATCGCGTCCCAGGGACCGACAAAACTTTGCGGCAGACGCCGCGTCACGAAATCGCCGTTGCCGCGCAGCTTGCCGAAGCATCCGGCGACACCCGGCGATGCCATCACAGATGCTCCGGACAGCGAAACTGTTCGAGCGGCGCGCGCCGGAACGGATTGACGACGCTCGTCGCGTCCAGCTCCAGCACGGCCTTGCGTCCGGCGGAATCGAGCGTGAGCTTGTAGCGGTCCGGCTGGGCGGTGGCGTCGAGCCTGCCCGCATCGATCAGATGCAGGAGCGCCCACGGACCGCTCGCGTCGAGCGGCGCGGCTTGCGTCGCCGAAGCCGGATCGAACTGCGCGCTCGCGCGGCCCGTGTTCTTGCCGCTCGGCCACTGCAACAGCATCGACTGAAGGCCGTCCTGTCTGAGCGCAAGCTGCTGCCCGTCGATGTCGAGATTGAGTTGCGTCAGCGCCGGATCGAACGCAAGCGCCTTCACGCGAAAGCGGATCGACATGTCGCGGCTGCCGTCGTGGAAGAACGCATCGCGGATCTGCGCGGCGCGCTGGAATTGCGCGAGGGCGTCGCGCGGCATGCCCGCCGGCGGCGTGCCGGCGCGCCATTGCCAGACCGGCCCGCTCGTATCGACCAGCGCGGCGAGGTTCTTCTGGAAGAAATCGTCGATGAGGCCGCCCGGCGCGAACAGCTTGCCGAAATCGTCGGCGGCGACGTCGCGGGTCGACGCGCGCACGAAAGGATAGCGGCCATCGAGCGCGCGGCGGCACAGCGGGCCGGCGTTCGCGTTCCACTGCGCATCCAGCCGGGCGCGCTCGCCGCCTTCGAGGAGCGCCGTGCCCGCCGTTGCGATCGACGCGGCGACCGGCGTGAGCGGCGCCGGGCTCGTCTGGCTCGCGAGCCGCAGCTTGCCGAGCGCATCGCCGGCGGGCGCGGGCTGACCCATTCGGCGCGCGGCGTCGGCGGCATCGAGATAGACGGCCGCGTCCTTGAGCGGCGCGAGCGCGCGATCGAGCGCCGTGGCGTCGCCCGGCTTGCCCGCGAGCTGATGCAGCGGCTGGAAGTGGTCATCGACGCGCGTCGGCGAATTCGCGCCGAGCGTCGTCTCGCGCGCCGCCGCGACGATGAACTTCCTGAGCGGCGAGTCGGGCGCGGACAGCTCGTTCGCGACACGCGCGCCATCGGCGAGACCGGTGACGGGCGCGGCGGTCACATCGTCGAGCAGTGCGTCCCATGCGTGGATATACGCGTCGAAGTAACGCTCGTCGAGTGCGGCGCGCAACGCGGCGATGCCGTCGTGCGTGAGCGCGACGTCTTCGCGCCCGAGCACCCACGCGTCCTTCTCGACATTGGCGAGCGCGGCGTCGCGCAAGCGCGTGTATTGTGCGTAGCCGGCGCGGGTGTACGCGCCCGCGACGCCCGCCGTGAGCGGCGCGCCGCTCGTGCGCCGCAGCAACAGCGGCGCATTGGGTCCGGCCGCGGCGCTCACGCTGAACGCGGCGATGTTGCCCTGCGCGAGTTCGCCGTCCACCCGGTTGCCGACGCGCTGCGACAGCGGCAGCTCCGCCAGGCGCGCACGCGCCGCCTTGATGAGCGCGTCGTCGAGCGGAAGCGACGGATCGAAGTGCGTCTTGTCGAACAGCGCGGCGAGATGCGCGTCGAGCGCGCTGCGCTGCGCGGGACTCGCGTCGCCCGCGAGCGCCGGAACCAGATGCGCGCGCAGCGCGGCGGCGTCGAAATGGCGCGCGTCGCCGAGCATCAGATAGGCGCGCAGCGCTTCATATCGATACGCTTCGGATGACGAACCGTTTCCCGTTGCGCCATCGTGCAATTCCTGCGTCAGTTTGCCGACTGCGAGCGGCAGCAAGGTCTGATCGAGCAGTCGCCGGTACGTCACGCGCGCCTCCTGACCGAGCTTGTCGCCCTGATAGAGCCAGAGCCGCGTGAGCCACGGCACCGGCTTGCCGGCGTCCGCATAACCGCCGGGCAGCGCGCGCGCCGCGTCCAGGAGCGGCAGCACCGCGAGCGGATCGGCGGCCGCGTTCGCCTCGCGCGCCAGTTGCCCGACATGCTGCGTCGCGCGCTCGAACTCGGCGACATAGGCGCGATTGCGCTGATAGCTCACGGCCATGCACCCGAGCGCGAGCGCGAGCGTCACGCCGACCAGTGCGAGCGCGCCGCGCCGCAGCCACGCGCTGCAGCGCTCGAAGCGGGCGTTCGCACCCACGAGCCCGGCTTCCGCGATCACCACGTCCTTGAGCATCCGGTTGATGAAATACGCGCGCCCCGACGCATCGCGGTTATACGCGGCGTCGCGACGCAAGCCGAGCGATTGCGCGATGCTGCTGATCGCGCGGTCGATCGGCCGGCCGTGCTGCGTGCCGCTCGTGAAATAGACCCCGCGCAAAAGCGGCGACGCCTCGAAGCGCGTGCCGCGAAACGCGCCGTCGAGAAAACGGCCGAGCGCCGGTTGCAGCCCCGCGAACTGCTGCGCGAAGCCATAGATGCGCGCGCGCCGCGCGACGTCCGTCTCACGCTGCATGCGATGCAGCACGCGCGCCTGCAGCCGTGTGCCGAGCGCATCGAATTCGGCGGGGAATGCGCCGAGCGCCGCGCTCGCTCCCGGCGATTCGTCGAGCGCGAAGGTGATGCCCCAGACCTGGTTGCGCTCCGCTTCGCCAAGATCGTCGAAGAACTCGGTGAAGCCCGCGAGCAGATCGCACTTCGTCACGACCACATACACCGGAAAGCGCACGCCGAGCCGCTCGCTCAGTTCCGTGAGACGGCTGCGGATCGTGCGGATGTGCGCATCGCGGGCGGCGTCGTCCTCGCGCACGAGATCCGCCGCCGACAGCGTGACGATGACGCCGTTCAGCGGCCGCCGCGGCCGGTACTTGCGCAGCAGTTGCAGGAAGCCCGTCCACGCGGATTCGTCGGCCTGTGCGTCGCTGTCCTGCGTCGTGAAGCGGCCGGCCGTGTCGACGAGCACGGCGTCGTCGGTGAACCACCAGTCGCAGTGACGCGTGCCGCCGACGCCGCCGATCGCGTCCTCGCCCAGCGTCTCGCGAAGCGGAAAGCGCAGGCCGGAATGCGCGAGCGCCGTGCTCTTGCCGGTGCCCGGCGCGCCGATGAACATGTACCACGGCAACTGATAGACCCATTGACGGCCGTTGACGCCTTTCATGCGCGCCTGCCGCAGGATCGCGAGCGCCTGCTCGAAGCGCTCGCGCAGCACCGCGAGCTCCGCGCTGCCGGCCGCTGCCGCCTGTCCCCGCCCCGCCATGCTGGTCATGAAGCGCAGATTGACGAGCCGCGCGGCGACGAGGCGCGCGCCCCAGACGAGCCCCCACACGGCGACGAGCGCGGCCATCGCGATCCAGCGGCTGCGTGGCGTCTCGAGCGGCGCGTGGCCATCGAACGCGAACAGCGGCCCTTCGAACCACACGACGACGAGCAACGCGAGCACGCCCGCGAGCGTGAGCCATTGCGGCGTCCTGAGCGTTCCTGCGATCTTTTTCATCGATGTCTCCATGCTGATCTGTGTCCCGGACGCGTCACGACGACGCGCCGGGCGCGAGCAGCGTGATCTCCACGCGGCGGTTTTTTGCGCGGCCTGCGGGCGTGTCGTTCGACGCGAGCGGTTCGGCGTCGCCGCGCCCTTCGGCCGAAAAGCGCGCGGGCGTGCCGGTGAGCGACGCGAGCATCGCGCGCACGCTATCGGCGCGAGCCTGCGACAGATGCCAGTTCGACGGGAAGCGCGCGGACACGAGCCGCTGATCGTCGGTATGGCCGGTCACGACGACCTTGCCGGGCACGCCCGCGAGCGCCTGCGCGATGCGCCCGATCAGCGTGTCGTAGGCGGGATCGAGCGTCGCGCTGCCGGAGGCGAACAGGTTGTCGCCGTTGATCGTGACGATCGAGCGGTCGGCCGCCTCGCGCACCGAAACCAGACCTTCGCGAATCTCGGGCGCGAGGAAGGCCGCGAGATTCGCGGCGGCGGCGGGCATCGCGGCGGGCGCGATCACGCTCGCGGGCGCGGCGGGCCGCTCGCTCACGCGAATGCGATCGAGCGCTTCGAACACGGGGTCGGACGTGCGATTCAGGCTCATCGCGAGCGCGATGTGCGTCGCCACCACCACGACGCCCGCGAGTGCTGCGCAGACCCACGGCGGCATGCGCTGGCCGAGCGGCCGGCGCGCGCGTTCGGCGGGCCGCCAGTGCACCGATAGTTCGTTCTCGAACGCGCCGCGCTGGTCGCGGATGATGCGTTCGAGCCGCTCGCGCACGGAGTCGAGCTGGCTGCGTCCGCCGTCGATCAGGCGATAGCGTCCTTCGAAACCGAGCGACAGGATCACGTACAGAAGCTCCAGCACGTCGATGTTGCGCGCCGGGTCCTGCGCGAGCCGCTGCAGGATCAGAAAGAAGCGCTCGCCGCCCGACGCCTCGTTGTGAAAGGTCACGAGCAGGCTGCGGCTCGCCCAGACGCCGCTGCCCCACGGCGTGCCCGAGATCGCCTCGTCGATGCAGGTGCACAGGCAATAGCGCGCAGCCGCGAGCTTTTCGGTATCGATGCGGCTTGCGCGGGCCTCGTGCTCGAAGGCGCGCACCATGCGCACGAGTTCGCCTCGCAGCGCTTCGATATCGGTCATCGCGGCCCGTTGACGCAGTGGCAACGCCAGTTCGATGAGCGGATTCGCCGCGCGCACGAGCGGGTTCAGGCCGCTCGCGGCGGGCAGCGCCGGGGCGCGCGGTGCGTCTTCCGTGCGCGCATGCTCTGCAAAGCGTCCGCCCGGCTGCGGAATCAGAATGGTGTCGTCCGGGTCGAAGCCGGCTTGCGGCAAAGCGGGTGCATTCACGATGCGTTCCTTCGTCGAATGAAGCGGGGGATTCACGGGCGGATCGCCCAGAACTCGAACTCGATACCGGGAAAATCCCCCGCGACGTGCAGCGCCACGCCCGCCGAAGTCGCGAACTGCCGCCACAGATCGCCGCCGCGTTCCAGCTCGAAATAGGTGAAGCCGGCATGGAACGGCAACTGGCGCGGCGCGACCGCCAGCGCACGCAGCGCGATGCCCGGCAATTGCAGATTGACGAGATCGCGGATGCGCTCGACCGGCCCGAGCTTGGCCTGCTGCGGAAAGCCGTTGAGCAACGCGGCGGGCGCGAGATCGGCCTTCACCGCCAGCACGAAGCTCGCCGAGCGGAACAGCTCGCGGTCCGGCACGATCGCCACGCGCAGGCCGTACTTGCGCTCTTCCAGCGCGATCGGCACGGCGTGCGGGTCCATCACGGCTGCGAGCGCGGCGCGCAGCGCGTTGACGATCGGCGTAAAGGTCTCGTCGAGCCGTTCGTGGCGATAACCCGGGAACGCGCCCGGACGCTTGCCGGACAGGCTGAAGGTGGCGAGCTCGCCCGCCAGTTGCAACGCGTGCTGATGCAGGTCGTGCGGATGCAGACCGGTCGTCGACGCAATCCCCGCAAACAACGGCTCGGCCCGGTTGAGCACTTGTAGCAGCAGAAAATCGGCGATCTCCGCCGCGCCGGTCGCGGCGGGCTGGGCGAGGCGCGCGGCGAGCGCATCGGCGCGCTGATGCATGAGGCCCGTGAGTTCGTCGACGAATCCGCACAGCCGGCGCGACACGCGATAGTCGAGGCACGGCGGCGCGTAGGCGGCATCCAGCACGATGCTGTTGTCCGCGCGACGCTCGACGATGCGCGCGATCCCGAGCGACGTATGCGCGTGCGCCACGTCCTCCTCGAACGCGAGGCGCAGTTGCAGCTTGCCGACCTGCACGAGCGCGGCGCCGGTCGCGCCCTCGTTGCTGTCGAGCACTTCCGTTTCCGCGATGCGGTGGCGCGCGAAGCCATCGTGACCGGCGTGCGCCGCGTACGCCGCTTCGGGCGCGCCGTGACGCGCGACGGGCAGCGCGAGCACGACCGTCAGATCGCGCGCGTCCTCGGGCACGGCGAGCGGCAGCGGGAGTTCATCGTCGGCGGGAAGCCGGAACGGACTGCCATCGGGCAGCACGCCCGCGCACGCATTCAGCGCGATGCGGCCGAGCTTCAGTTGCTCGACATCGATCTCCAGTTCCGAAAAGCCGAACGCATAGGGCCGCAAGGCGGCGCAGCGCGCGTCGATCTGCGCGCGCACATAGCGGTCGTGCTGCTGCAGATGCTGCGGCTGAAGCAGCATGCCTTCGGACCAGATCACCTTGTTGTTCCTGGACATCGTCGCCTCGCGCTTGGATTCAATGAAGGATGGAAGGAGCGAGCGGCTTCGCATCGGCGAAACCGTTCGCCTGCCGCTCGTATGCGTCGTTGAAAGCGCTGCCGGACAGCGCCTGAAGGTCGTCGGCGCTTGCGCGCGTCAGTTCGGCATGCAGCGCCACCAGACGCTCCCACTGACGCGCCTTGCGGCACGCGGGCAGCCAGTCGAACCAGCCGCGTCGGGTGTCGGCAGCGGCTATCGCTTGAGGATCGAAGCGGCCGAGCAGATGTTGCATCGCCGCGCGGGTGCCCGCGAGGACCGCGAGTTCGTGACGGCGGATATCGTCGAAGGCGCTTTCGAGCGCGGTCTGCGCGGGCAGATAGCCGGCGCTCGCGCCACGCAGCATCTGCCCGAGCGCGCCGTCGCCGTCGGGGAAGAACTTGAGCGGGTTGTTGTCGCGCTGGACGAGCATCGTCGTGTCGAGGCTGATTTCGCGCTTCATCACCGAGCGCGACAGCAGCACGTCCACCACGCCTCGCACCGCCGTGCGCAGCATCGCGCCCGCGAGACGCGCGATCTCGGCGGCATCGCGTGTGCCGAGCGCGGCGGCATCGATGCGCATGCCGTCGAGCAGCGCCGCGTAGGCCGATTCGGCGATGGCGTCGTTCGCCGCGACCGTCGTGTGAATCGGCAGCTCCGGGGCGCTCGTGCAAGGCACAAGCGCGATGTCGCCGAGCGGGTCGTAGTCGTGCGGAATGCCGCCCGCCGGCGCATGCGGCGTCGAGCGCACGGGCGGCACGTAGGCGACCTGCTCGGGCGGTACGTGATCGCTCTGCGATCCGACGAACGCCGCATGGCCGTCGAGCCGATGGAGCGCTTCCTGTTCACCGCCGAGCGGATCGAAGCGCGGACCCGGCAGCGGCGAATCCGCGAGCACCGCCGCGCAGGCGAGCGGATCGTGCGCGAACGCCTGCACCGCGCCCGCTTCGTGCACGCTCGCCGCGTCCAGCGGATCGAAGCCGCGACGGTCGTGTACGCCGAGCGGCGCGTCGAAAGCCGCGGCGGGTGCGCGCGCCATCGTGCGCACGCCGAGCCGGTAGCCGCCGATTTCCAGCACGTCGCCATCGCCGAGCGGCGCGGGCTGGCCGCCCGCGAGCGGCCGGCCGTTGACCCGGCTCGGATTGCTGCCGAGATCGGCGAGCCGCCAGCCGTCCTCGCTCCAGTCGATCCGAGCATGCACACGCGACACGGTCTTCGCCGCATCCGGCAACGTCAGCACGTTGCCGGGGCCGCGTCCGATGGTGCCGCCCGCCGCGCCGAAGCGACAAGCGAGCGGCGCATCGGGCGCGCTGCCCTGATAGCTCTCCACCGTGAGCGTGAGATACATGGAGTCTCCTTCGCGTTCGTTCATCTGGAACCGTCATCGGCCTGGCGGGGCGCGGCGGGCGCATCGGGCGACGCGTTCGCCGCGCCGGCCCCACCGCCTCCACCGCCGCAATTGATCTGCACGACCACGCCGTCGATCGACACCGGCCCGGCCGCGCTGATCGCGATGCCGGACGGTCCGAGCACGATGGTGTTGCCGCCCGCCTTGAGCGTGAGCGTCACGCCGGCCTCGATGGTGACGTTCGCCCCGCCCTTCACATCGACGTTAACACCCGCCCCCACCGAAATATTCGCCCCGCTTTTGTGATGCGTATCGCCGCCGATATCGAGGGAAAATTTGCCGCCGACCCGCGTGCGCTGGGCGCCCTGCACCTCCTCGCTGCGATTTCCGCCGCAGCGCGCGTAATCGTCCTGCTCGACGATTACATGGCGCTCGTTACCGATGCGCGTGAGCGCGTCGTGCTTCACCCAGGTTTCGAGATCGCGCTCGGCGTGAAAGAACAGTTGCTCGGCATCCTTCGTATCGTCGAAACGCATTTCGTTGAAGCCGTTGCCGCCTTTCGTCGAATTGCTCTTGAGCGTGGTGCGGGCCATTTTCGCGGGCAGTTCGTAAGGTGTCGTCTGCGCGGCGTTGTAGACGCTGCCGATCACGAGCGGCTGATCCGGATCGCCTTCGATGAAATGCACCAGCACTTCCTGTCCGATGCGCGGCAGGAAGAACGCGCCGTAGCCCTTGCCGGCCCAGGGCTGCGCGACGCGCACCCAGCAGCGCTGCAGCGACTCGCGCGACGCCTCCGGTTCGAGTTGCTCCCAATGAAACTGCACCTTGATGCGGCCGTATTTGTCGGTATGAATCTCTTCGCCCTTCGGTCCGACGACGACCGCCGTCTGCGGTCCCGCGACGCACGCGCGCGGCGTGCTGCGTGCGGCGCGAAATCCGGCGTCGCGCGGCAACGCCGTGAACGCGCAATCGAACACGGGCGGCCGGTCGCGTGCATCGAAAGTGGAAATATAGTCATCCGAATTGATTTCATACTCGGCCGAAACGACGAGATACTCGCCGTTGTGCTGCGCGAGCGGATGATCGCTCAGATGCACGACCCCGCCCGGCCAGATGGCGCGCGCAGTCGTGCGCGCGTTCACGCAGACATTGCCCGCCTGATGCGCCTCGACGCGCGCGCGTGCGAGACGCTCGGCATCCTCGTGGCGCGTGTAGCCGGGCGCGTGCTCCTGCATCGCGTAGACGGGCTCATCGAAGCGCTTCACGCGATGCGCACGCGCGACGAGACCTTGCTGCGCCGATTGCGACGGCTTCTCGAAGTCGTAATCGTTGATCTCGACGATGCCCGTCGCCACTTCGCCGCCCGTGGACCATGCGTAGACCCACTCGTGCTCGTGCGGCGCGGCGGTCTGCGCGCGAAAGGGCAGCGCGTTGCAATGCGGCGTCGCGCCATGCACCTGCGACGAATCCGTGAGAATCAGCCGATGCTTGCCGCCCCGATGCTCGACGTAGTAGTAAATGCCTTCGCGCTCGGCGAGCCGGCTCACGAAATCGAAATCCGTCTCGCGGTACTGCGCGCAATGTTCGAGGCTCGGATAGCTCGCCGAGCACTTGTTCTCGAAGTCGATGTGATAGTCCGCGAGCACGCGGCCGATGATCGCGGGCACGGTCATCCGGTGAAAGAAGCGGCAATGCGATGCGCGCGTGAGCAGCCACAGGCGCGGGCGCACCGTCGCGCGATACAGCGCCGGGCGATTCGGCTGCGTGCTCGCGGGCCGCGCCAGCTCGAACGCCGTGACGATGCCGTTGTACTCGCGCGTGCCGCCCGACGGAATCGCCAGCGACAGCGAGAAGTCGCTGCCGAGCATCTTCGCGATGTCGAGATTCGAGCGATCGGCGAGCAGTTCGAGATCCCATTGCGCGAGGCGCCCCAGTTCCTCGCGTCCGCGCATGCGATAGAGCACGAGCGCGTTCGTGCCGAGCGCGCAGGTCACCTGCGCGATGCGATCGTTGTCGGTGAGCATCATCGGTGGCCTCGTCGTTCAGGGAATCTGCGTTTCGCACGTCGCCGGATCGACGACCGTCACCACGCCGCCCCAGTTGCAGAGGCATTTGGAGACGTTGTCGAGCGACGGCTGATTGCCGAGCAGCACCGTGACCGCGCCGGGCACCCAGGGCGCGAGTGTCGCGGGCACGCAGGGCATCGGCGTCGGCGTGCCGAGCGCGGCGGCGGTGGCCGCGGCGACCTGCGGGTTCGCCTGCGAGGTGCACATGCCGAACGGCATGATGTTCACGAGCGGCTCGTGATCCATGATGTTCGCGGCAATCGACCCTTCGCAGCGCACGCGATTGACGGGCAGCACGACGAGCGCGGACGGCGTCATGCCGAACGAGCATTGCAGCGTCGCGCCCATGACGACTTGTTGTGGCATGACCGGCTCCTCAATCGAACGAATAGGTGAACTCGCCGTCGCATACGCCGACTTCGACTTTCGCCACGCTGCGGCCATCGACGAGACGGCTCAGAAATTCCGTGCTCACGCGCGGCAGCACGGTGTTGGTGAGAATCGCGTCGATCATGCGGCCGCCGCTCGCGAGTTCCGTGCAGCGCCGCGCAATCTGCGCGACCACCGCGTCGTCCCAGGCGAAGCTCACGCGCTGCCGCTCGCCGATACGCCGCCCGATGCGCGCGAGCTGGAGGCGGATCACCGCATCGAGCATCGCTTCGTCGAGCGGGTAGTACGGAATCACCGCGACGCGCCCGAGCAGCGCCGGCGGAAATGCTTCGAGCAGCGGCTCGCGCAACGAGCGCGCGATGTCTTCCGGCGGCGGCGCTTCACGCCCGCCGCCGCACAGATGCGTGATGAGCTCGGTGCCGACATTGGTCGTGAGCAGAATCAGCGTGTTGCTGAAATCGATTTCGCGCCCTTCGCCGTCTTCCATGCGGCCCTTGTCGAAGACCTGGAAGAAGAGCTTGTGGACGTCCGGGTGCGCCTTCTCGAACTCGTCGAGCAGCACGACGCTATAGGGACGGCGTCGCACCGCTTCGGTGAGCACGCCGCCCTCGCCATAGCCGACATATCCCGGCGGCGCGCCCTTCAAGAGCGACACGGTGTGCGCTTCCTGGTACTCGCTCATGTTCACGGTGACGACGTTGTCCTCGCCGCCATACAGCGCCTCGGCGAGCGCGAGCGCGGTTTCGGTCTTGCCGACGCCCGAGGTGCCCGCCAGCATGAACACGCCGACCGGCTTGCAGGGATCGTCGAGACCGGCGCGCGCGGTCTGCACGCGGCGCGCGATCATGTGCATCGCGTGATCCTGTCCGACGATGCGGCGGTTCAGCGTCGCGGCCAGATCGAGCACGCTGGCGGCTTCGTCGCGCACCATGCGGCCCACCGGGATGCCGGTCCAGTCCTGCACCACCGATGCGACCGCGTGCGCATCGACGCCCGGCAGGATCAGCGGCGTTTCGCCCTGGCGCTGGGCGAGTTCATCGGTCAGCGCTTTCAGGTCGGGAAGCGCGACGGACTCGCCGCCCGCTTCGATCGCCCGCCGCGCCGCGAGAATGCGCCCGACGAGCGCACGCTCCGCCTCCCAGCGCGCGGTGAGATCGGCGAGGCGCGCACATTCGGATTCGAGCCGCGCGGCAACATCGGCGGCGCGTTCGCGCGTATCGATGCCGAGCGCCGCTTCACGCGCGACGATCTCGCTTTCCGTCGTCCACGTCTCGATGCGCCGCTTCGCATCGTCGATGGCGGGCGGCAGCGCCTGCTGGCTCACCGCGACGCGCGCGCAGGCGGTGTCGAGCAGGCTCACGGCCTTGTCGGGCAACTGGCGCGCGGGAATGAAGCGATGCGAAAGCTTCACCGCCGCCTCCAGCGCCTCATCGAGCACCTGCACGCCGTGATGCCGCTCCATCTTGCGCACGAGGCCGCGCATCATCGCGATCGCGCCGGCTTCCGTCGGCTCCGGCACCTTGACCACCTGAAAGCGCCGCGTGAGCGCCGGGTCCTTCTCGATGTGCTTCTTGTATTCGACCCACGTCGTCGCCGCGATCGTGCGCAGCGTGCCGCGCGCGAGCGCGGGCTTGAGCAGGTTGGCGGCGTCGCCGGTGCCCGCCGCGCCGCCCGCGCCGACGAGCGTGTGCGCCTCGTCGATGAAAAGAATCACCGGCTTGTCCGACGCCTGCACCGCTTCGATCACCTGCTTCAGCCGGCTCTCGAACTCGCCCTTCACGCTCGCGCCCGCCTGCAGCAGACCGACATCGAGCGTGCGCACGACGGCGTCGCGCAACGCAGGCGGCACGTCCCCCGCGACGACGCGCTGCGCGAAGCCTTCCACCACCGCCGTCTTGCCGACGCCCGCCTCGCCGGTCAGGATCGGGTTGTTCTGCCGCCGCCGCATGAGAATGTCGATGACCTGGCGAATCTCCGTGTCGCGCCCGACGATCGGATCGAGCTTGCCCTCGCGCGCTTCGGCGGTCAGATCGACGGTGTAGCGGGCGAGCGCGTCGTTCTGCGCGAGCGGCGCGACGGGTTCCGCCGCGGGCGCAGCCTGCGCTTCCGGCGAGCCGTCGAGCAGCGCGTCGAAACGCGCGGACAGCGCATCGAAGCTGATCTTCTCGAACTGGCGCGACAGCGCGTAGAGCGCATTGCGCAGGTTCGGCGTGCGCAACATGCCGATCACGAGATGCCCGCTGCGCACCTTCGAGGCATTGAACATCAGCGAGCCGAAGACCCAGCCGCGCTCGACGGCTTCATCGACTTGCGCGGAGATATCGGAAACGGCTGTCGCGCCGCGCGGCAGACGATCGAGCGCGGCGGTCAGATCGCGTTCGAGCGCGGCCTCGTCCAGCTCGAAATGCCGCACGAGGCGGCGCAGATCCGAATCCGCCGCGAGCAGAATCTGATGCACCCAGTGCGCCAGTTCGACATACGGATTGCCGCGCAGCTTGCAGAACGCCGCGCCGTTTTCGATCGCACGATAGGCAAGCGGATCGAGCTTGCCGAACAGGGCCATGCGGCTGATTTCAGTCATGAGAAGTCTCCTTGCGTGGGGGCTTGCTTGTGGTTCGCTTGCGCCTGCCCGGCGATCACGACCCGATGGTTGTCATGGACCGGCGCGCCGCTCGTGAGCCAGGTGTTCCAGCCGATGCGCGCGCCTTTCGTCGAATTGCCTTGCAGACGCAGCGGCGGCACTTCCTCGCGCTTCAGATGCAGCGCCACGTCCCAGTCGAGCGGTTCGCGCACGTAGTTGCGGACCCAGTCGGCGAGTTTCGCGAGGCTCGCGCCGCCCGGCAGAAAGCGCATGAAATCGACATAGCCGAGCGGTCCGATCACGATGCGAAACTTGTGCTGGCAGTCCCAGACCCGCGTGCCGACGACCGTCGATACGCCGAGCCGCGCGCCGGACAGACGTGTGCGCGCGTCTTCCGGCAGCGCGATCCAGTGGCCGCGCCACGGCTCGATCGACACGTTCACGCCGAAAAAACGCGCGAGAATCAGCCGCAGTCCGCCAGCGTGGCGCGTCGGCGCGGCGAGCACGCCCGCGAAGTGACGCTTGGCGGAATCGGGCACGGCGTCGCGATCGGCGAGTGCGGGCGCGCCGAGGCCGAACAGGCTGCCAACGTAGCCCGCGAAGCGATCGTCGCGCGGACGGTCGGCGCTCACGACCGGCTGCGCATCCGCCCACGCGCGGTAGAACAGCGACAGCATCCGGTGATGGAACACGTCGAGAAAGCGCGCGAGCGTCGGATCGTTCGCGTTGCGCGCGCGCTCGCGCACGTAGGCGGTGAGGTGCGTCGGCAGCGGGCCGTTCGGTCCGAGCAGGCCGAGAAAATTCACCGCGAGCCGGCCGGGCTTGCCGTCCTCGCCCGGCACGAAGTCGCCGAGCGTCGTCGGATGAAAGATCAGTTCCGGGTCTTGCGAAAGCCGCACGGCGTCGTCGCGCACGGACAACGAGCGGCCGAGACGCGGACGCTCCCCATGCGCCTGCTCGATCAGCCGCAGCGCCTGAAAGAAGTCGAAGCGGCGGGCGTCGTGGGCGAGCATGCCGTCGATGGTCAGAGCGTCGCGCATCGTCCGATCCTCGCGGGCCACTGCATGACGGGGCCACGCGCAAGCGTCGCGACCTGGGTCTCGGTGAACGAATTGATCGACACGTATTGCGCGAAGAACTGCGCGAGCACCGCGCCGAGCAGAAACGCGCTCGCGCCCTCGAACGCGGCGTCGTCGAAGTGCAGCGTGATCGCGAGGCCGCGCCCGTAGACGATCGGACCCGGCGAAGGCAGACGCCGCACGACCGGCGCGCACGACACCGAGCGCAGCCCTTCGACCTGCCGGTGCGCGGCGGCATCGTCGGCGGGGCAATAGAGCGCGAGCAGTTCGCGCAGCGCGCGGGCGCCTTCCTGCTCGTTGGTATCGACGAGCGACGCGTAGTTGAGCGAAAGATGATCGAGCAGCCGCCACGCCGCCGGCCCTTCTGCGAACGAAGGCAGCGGCCGGCTCGGGCCCGCGACGCAGCGCACGGCTGTGACGGGCGCTTCGGCGTCGAGCGTGAAGTCGGTCGAGCCTGCGCCGACCGGCATCGAGAGCGGCAGATCGCGATTCGTGCACCACGCGCCGATGCCGAGCTGGCGCACTTCGCCGCTGTCGGGCGCGCCCGCCGCATCGACCAGCGCGATGAAGGCTTCGCTGCCGAGGTAGCTGCTGCGCGCGCCGTTCTGCTGCTGCCGCGCCGACGCGCGCCGTGGCTCGCGCCGCAGTTGATAAAACGCGCCGCCCTCGCCCGGCATGTCGAGATCGTTCGCGCAGTGGAATGGCCGATACTGCTTCTGCGCATCCGCGCCCGCGCCGTACCCGGTGACTTCGTCGAGCTGATGGATTTCGTAGTCCATCGGACGCGTGCGATCGACCACGACGTGATATTCGAACTCCGTGTCCGACAACGCGACGCGGTCGGTGCGGCGGCGAAACAGGTTGATGGCGGGCGTGCAGTCGAGCGCGAAATTCGCAGCATCGACGCCGCGTTCGAGCGACGCATCCGCCTGATCGAGAAGGATCACGATCTCCGCTTCCCGCCCGCGGCAATGACGCAGCGCGTCGCGCAAGCCGGCCAGTTCGACGAACATGAAGCGCGGCGCGAACGCGAAATATTCCTGAAGCAGACGATAGCCGTCGAACGATTGCCGGCCGACCGGCAGAAGCGCCTCGTCTTCGGCGAAACCGAGCGGTTGCAGCGCCGTCCGGGGCAGCACGGCGAGCGTGGTCGCGGCGCTCGCGCCATTGCCCGGCTGCATCACCGCGACGCCGACGCAATGCGCGAGCAGCCGCTCGTGCAGCTTCGCCGGCAGGCCATCCGGGCCGCGCAGATACAGCGCGAGACGATCGAGCGAGAGGCGCTCGAAGCCGAGCGAGCCGGTCGCGCGCAAGCGCAGGCGCAAGCCCGCCTTAACGCCCGCGGGCAGCGCCGGCGCCGACGCGTTCAGCGATCCCGCATGCGTGAAGAACTTCGCCTGCGCGATCTCGACGGGCCACAGCGTGACCGCATGCGCGGTGCGATATTCGCAGCGCGTCGACGCGGACTTGTCGAGCATGCCGCGCAACGCCGTGTGGCGCGGCACGACGATGCCGTCGGCGCTCGCCGCGAGTTGCGGGTTCGCGTGATCGGCCTGCAACTGGACGACCGTCATCGACGGCGTCGGCGCGAGATAGTGCGGATACGCCAGTTCCAGCAGATGCTGCGTGAAGCGCGGGAACTCGGCGTCGAGCTTCATCTGCACGCGCGCGGCGAGAAAGCTGAAACCTTCGAGCAGCCGCTCGACATACGGGTCCGCGCATTCGACGCCATCGAGCGCGAGTCGCCCGGCGATCTTCGGAAACGCGGCGGCGAATTCCCCGCCCATCTCGCGGACGTGCTGAAGCTCCTGGCTGTAGTACCTGAGGAACGCGGGATTCATGTCTGCTGCTCCACGGCCGATGCATCGCAAACGCGCACTTCGCCCGCTTCGAGATCCAGTTCCGTGCGCAGGAAAAGCCGCTCGGGATAGGGCTGCGACCACATGTCCGCCTCGATCTCGAAGCGGATCACGTGGCCGCCTCGCGTGCCTCGTGCGCTCTTGGCGGCGCCTGCGCCCTTCGCCTCGTCGATCGCTGTCACGCGCACCGATTCGCGCGCGAGCCGCGGTTCGAAAGCCCACAGCGCGTCGCGAATGATGCGTTCCAGCGCGCCGGCCGCGAGCGCGGCGACATCGCGGCCCGCGAGGTCCGGCAGGCCGTAGTTGAGCACCGACGTCGCGACATGCGGCAGATTCGCCGCTTCCTCCGCATACGACCTCTCGCCGAGACCGCTCGCGTTGAGAAGCCAGCCGATATCGCGCTGCACGCTGTCGCGCAGCGCACGCGCCGAGATCACGCGACGCTCGCGGGATTCGTGACGCGCGTGCGGTTCGAAATCGGTCAGGCGGTCCAGCAACGACGGCTGCAGCCGGTCGCGGGCGGAAGGTTCGGACATGGGCGGCTCCTTTTGTGCGGAATGGGCGGACGTCACGCGGCTCAGGCGGCTCAGGCGGCCTTGGCCGTCGGCAGTTTCGACACGAGCCGCAGCGACACCGTCAGACCTTCGAGCTGGTAGTGCGGGCGCAGGAAGAACTTCGACGTGTAGTAGCCCGGATTACCCGCCACTTCCTCGACGATGACCTGCGCGTCGGCGAGCGGCTTGCGCGCCTTGGTGTCTTCGGAGGAATGCGCGGGATCGCCATCGACGTATTGAAGAATCCAGTTCTGCAGCCAGCGCTCCATGTCGTCGCGTTCCTTGAACGAGCCGAGCTTGTCGCGCACGATGCACTTCAGGTAGTGCGCGAAGCGGCAGCACGCGAACAGATACGGCAGACGCGCGGCGAGATTCGCGTTGGCGGTGGCGTCCGGGTCTTCGTATTCGGCGGGCTTGTGCAGCGATTGCGCGCCGATGAATGCCGCGAAGTCCGAGTTCTTCTTGTGCACGAGCGGCATGAAGCCGTTTCTGGCGAGCTCGGCCTCGCGCCGGTCGCTGATCGCGATCTCGGTCGGGCACTTCATGTCGACGCCGCCGTCGTCGGTCGGGAACGCATGCACCGGCAGACCCTCGACCGCGCCGCCCGATTCGACGCCGCGAATGCGCGAGCACCAGCCGGAGGTCTTGAACGAGCGCGTGATGTTCGCCGCCATCGCATACGATGCGTTCGCCCATGCGTACTTGCTGCTGTTCGCGCCCGCGGTGTCTTCCTCGAAGTCGAACGCCTCGACCGGGTCGGACTTCGCGCCGTAGGGCGCGCGCGCGAGAAAGCGCGGCATCGCGAGGCCGATGTAGCGCGAGTCCTCGGAATCACGCAGCGAGCGCCACGCGGCGTGCTCGGGCGTCTGAAAGATCTTGGTCAGATCGCGCGGATTGGCGAGTTCCTGCCACGACTCCATCAGAAGCGCCGCCGGGTCCGCGCCCGCGATGAACGGCGCATGCGCCGCCGCCGCGATCTTCGCGATCTGCGTGAGCAGGTCCACATCCGGGCCGCTGTGGTCGAAGTAGTAGTCCGCGACCAGCGCGCCGTAGGGCTCGCCGCCGAACTGGCCGTACTCTTCCTCGTAGAGCTTCTTGAAGAGCGGGCTTTGATCCCACGCGACGCCCCGATATTTCTTCAGCGTCTTGTGCAGTTCCGCCTTGGAGATGTTCAGCACGCGGATCTTGAGCGACTCGTCGGTCTCCGTGTTGTTCACGAGGTAGTGCAGGCCGCGCCATGCGCTCTCTACCTTCTGGAACGGCTCGCTGTGCAGGATCAGGTTGATCTGCCCGGTGAGCGTCTGATCGATCTGCGCGATCAGCGCCTCGATGGTCGCGAGGACATCGCCGGAAATCACGCCGGTGTCGCGCAATGCCTGCTCGGCGAGCGTGCGCACCGCGTTCTCCACGGCGTCGCGGGCGCGCTCGGACTTCGGCTTGAACTCCTTTTGCAGCAGCGTGGAGAAGTCGTCGAGTTCGGGCGCCGCGTCCAATACGGCGGGGCTTGCCTGTTGGATGCTGAGATCGTTCATCGCGTCATGCTCCGGTCGTGGGTTGGTCGGCGTCGTCGTTCTGACGAGGCTGGGTGGCGAGCGCCTTCATCAACGCGGGCTCCTCGAGCAGCCGCGCGATCAGCGCTTCGGCGCCGGTCTTGCCGTCCATGTAGGTCAGGAGATTCGCGAGTTGCGTGCGCGCTTCCAGCAATTGCCGCAGCGGCTCGACCTTGCGTGCGATGGCGGCGGGCGTGAAGTCGTCCATGCTCTCGAAGGTGAGATCGACCGCGACGTTGCCGTCGCCCGTCAGCGTGTTCGGCACCTGCACCGCGACGCGCGGCTTCATCGACTTGAGACGTTCGTCGAAGTTGTCCACGTCGATCTCGAGGAACTTCCGTTCGGCGGCGGGTGCGAGCGGCTCGGCGGGCTGTCCCGCCAGATCCGCGAGCACGCCCATCACGAAGGGCAGGTTGACCTTCTTCTCCGAGCCGTAGATTTCGACGTCGTATTCGATCTGCACGCGCGGCGCGCGATTGCGCGCGATGAATTTCTGACTGCTTTCCTTTGCCACGATGTTTCTCTCCTTTGCTTGTGTCCGGGGCCCGTCAGACGACGCCGCCCAGATGCCTGAATTGATGCGCGCCGTCCGGCGCGACGTCTTCGATGATCTCGATGAAGCTCTTGCCGACGAGCCTGCGCGCGCGTTGCAACAGCACCGGCAACGGACTCGACGGCTCGCACTCCGCGTAGTACGCGCAGATCGCGTCGAGCGCGTCGCTCACATCTTTCGCGCTCGCGATGCGTCGGGGCGCTGCGGGCCCGGCCGCGACGGCGCGATGCGCCGCCGGACCGGAACCCGCGCCCTCTTCACTGCTGCTGGTCTCCATCGCCCTTCCCCCCGTATCCGGATCCAGCACCTCGACCCGCGCCGCCACGAAGTCCCCGATGCGCCCGAGCGGCCGCGAAAGCGGACCGAAATCGAGCGCGCGCGCCGGCCCGACGTGAGCGGTCAGCGTGCTCTCGATCTTTTCGAGCGACGCCCGCGCCGACGAGAGCGCCGCGCACATCGCCCGCGCCGCGTCGATGCCTTCCTGCGCGAACGCCGCATCGATGGCCGCGAGCGTCGGCATCTCGTCGCCTTCGGAAAGCGGCGCTTCGCCTGCCATCACATCGAGCTCGCGCAGTGCGAAACCGCGCTGGCCGCGCGGCGCGACGAAGGGCACGTCGCGCAGCTCGCCCACGAGTCCCGCGTCGTCGACGAGCGCCGAGAGCGCGTTGACCCGCGCGGTCGGATCGTCGTCGTCGCTGGCATCGAGCTGCGGATGCACGCCGCCCCAGTGCCGATCGAGCAGCCCTTCGATCAGCGCGAGGCCTCGCGCCAGCCCGATGAAACCCTCGCGGACCGTGCCCGAACGCGTGTAATGCACCGCCACGCGCAGATCGCGCGTGCGTTCGAGCAAGGTCATCGAGAGCGAGTGGGCGAGCGTCCAGTCGGGCGGCGTGGCGGCGATCACGGTGCCGCCGTACTGGGCGTCGGGCTTGCCGGCGAGCGCCTCTTCCAGAGACCGGAAATCGGCGCTGTACTCTTCGTCCTCGCCGCACGGAACATCCGGCGAGAGGTCGGCGAGCCAGGCTGCGATATCTGCGCGATTCATGGTGAAGTCCGTAAGAGGCGTGGGTTAGTGTGTGAACCGGCGGTTCATTCCGACTTGTTCTTCGGGATGTTCCACTTGCCCGTCACCACGCCGCCCTTCTTCGCGCCGGTGTTGTCCTGCGGCTGATACTCCATGTTGAATTGCGCGAAATTGAGCGTGACGCTCTCGGCAATCTGATCGCCGCCGCCCGAGCCCACCGAATGGCTGCTGATGAGCACTTCCTTGAGCGTGATCTTCAGATACTCGACCGGCTCGTTGCCGCCCGCCTTGCGCAGCGTGAGCACGGCTTCGGGCATGTGCACGCCCTGGCAGCACGACTGCACGATCGTGGGCGAGCTTTTATCGACGTACTTGCTGATCGTGAGGTCCTGCACCGACGCGGTTCCGGTGCCGCCGCCCGTGCCGGTGTGCGTGGTGCCCATCTGCGAGCAGCCCCAGGACCAGCTCAGCACCTCGATCTCTTCGGTGTGACCCACCGCCAGAGATTCACCCTTGATATCGCCCAGCTTGAGAAACATATCCACAGCCATGTCAGTCTCCAGAGAAAAATGCGCCTTGCGGCACAGGCAAAATTCGCGTCGCCATTGGATCGCGAAGCTTGGTTTGCGGGCTATAAGCGCACCGCATTGATTCGGATACCTAATTCATAACGATGCTGCGGCGCGTTCGAAACGCCGCGCATCAACCCGAATTCAAATCGAAATTCATTCGCCGAGCGCGCGGCGGATCGCCGTCGCCACGGCTGTCGCGTCGCCGCGTTCGCACAGCGCAGCCCAGCTTTCAAGCGTGTTACGACTCACCGCCGCCGCTTCGCAAAGCTGCGCAAATCGCGCGAGGGTTGCCGTCGAACCGGCTATGCTATGAAAACGTTCGCGTCCGATGCACGCGTCCAGCATGACCGCCATGCCTGCCTGCCGGGCGCGGTCGAGGAGGGTCTCCATGATCTGTCTCCTAATCGGTGGTTCGAGTGCGCGCCGTTGCGCGATCCGTGACCCGAAAACAGCCGCCCCCACCCGCTTATTCCGCAAAAAAAATCGAAAAATTTTCGGAATAGATCGGCTTCTGGAGTGTTGTCAATCATGAGCGCGCCCATCACAGGAGCTGCCCCGATGAACGACGACGACCTGCCGACCGTCCTGCCGACGCTGTTGCCTCGGTTATGGCGGTTCGCGCTGCGGCTCACGCAGAATCAGCACGACGCCGAGGATCTGGTGCAGCGCGCCTGCGTGCGGGCGCTGGAGCGGCGCAGCCAGTTGCAGCCGGGGACGTCGACGCTGAGCTGGCTGTTTTCGATCGTGCATTCGACGTGGATGAACGAATTGCGCGCCCGTTCGATTCGCAGCCGCGGCAGCATGGACTGGCAGGACGAGGAGATCGAATCGTTCGCCGATCCTTCGGCGCGTAATCCGGAGCTCGATTTGCTGCATCGCCAGGTGATCGACGCGGTGGAGACGCTGCCCGAAGCGCAGCGGGTCGTGATGGTGCTGGTGGCGATCGAAGGCCTGAGCTATCGCGAGGCGGCCGAGGTGCTCGACGTGCCGATCGGCACGATCATGAGCCGGCTGTCGCGCGCGCGGCTTACGATCGGTCAGAAATTCAGCGTGCAGGCTCCGGCGGCAACCAGAAAGGAGAATCCTTATGATGAATGTCGATGATTCGCTGCTGATGTCGTACGTCGACGGCGAGCTTTCGCCGGAACAGCGCGCGGAAATCGAAGCGGCGATCGCGCATTCCGACGAGCTGGCGGCGCGCGCAGCGGCGCTGCAGGCGTCGGTCCTGCCGTATCGCGCCGCCTACGACCGGCAAACGGTGCCGCCCGTGCCGGAAAGCCTTACGCGCCGCATCGAGGAGCTCGTGAGCGTCAGCGCGCCGCAAGAACGCAAGGCGCCGCGCGGCACGCGCCGCTTTTCGATGCAGTGGGCGGCCGCGGCCTTCGTCGCGGGTGCGGTCTGCTCGGGCGTGCTCACCGGTTATCTCGGCGGCTACAACCCGTTGAATCGCGGCGCCGATCCGTGGGTGCAGAGCGTGGCGGACTATCAGGTGCTCTACGGGCGCGACACGGTTTCCAATCTGCGCGAAGACAAGGCCAGCACGGAGCAGGTTCTGGCCGATATCCACCAGCGCGACGGCATGCCGGTCGATGTCCCGGACCTGCGTCAGGTCGGCCTCAAGTTCAAGCGCGTGCAGCGCCTGAATTACCACGACCGCCCGCTCATCCAGATGGTGTATCTGCCGGAGCGCGGCGATCCGGTCGCGCTGTGCGTGATCGAGGAAAACGAGAGCGACGCGCCGGTGCGCTCCGGTCAGGTCGGGGACATGAAGACGGTCACGTGGCGCACGAACCGGCTCGCTTACGTGCTGCTCGCGAAAGCGCCTTCGCTCGACCTTCAGGCCGTCGGCAACAGCATCGCCAGCGGGAAGACCATTCCGCTATACAGCGACCGCGCGGAGGGCGCGCGCGACAGTTAGCCAAACGCGTGCGCCCAGGAGTGCCTTCTCCTGGCCTTAACGAGCCGCGTCACGACGCGCGCCGCCGTCTTCGACCGCCGATGCATCGACTCGCTCGAAGATGGCGCCGCGCGGCGCTGAAGGATCGGCGATCGGCGCGTAGGCGAGTTTTCGGGCTTCCTTCGCTCCGATGCCAAAGGCGCGCATGAGCGCGTACATCGATTGCTCGGCGTAGTCGACGGGCGCGTCGCCGGATAAAAGCGTTTCGATGCCGTACATGATCGAGCCGAGCGCGATATCACGCGCGACGACCACATCCGCGACGTCGAACCGGCCGGCATCCAGGGCCATCTGCAGATCCCGCATGAGGTACTCGTCGAGCAGACGGCCTCGCGATCCCCGTTTCGTGCCCACTCGCGTGATGAACGCGCCCCACAGCGGATAACGCGCCGCCATGCTCATGTAGAGGCGCGAACCCACCACCACGCGCTGCGCCGGATCGTCGATCGCGCGCACGAGCGGATCGATGACGGCGAGCACTTCGTCGCTGCTTTCGCCGGCCACCGCCGACAGCAGTTCCGCCGTCGTGCGGAAGTAGTTGTAGAACGTCCCACGCGCGACGCCCGCCGCAGCGATGAAATCGTCGATGGTCGGAGCGTCCGCGCCCTTCTCCGCAAAAACCGCCAGCGCGCTTTCGATCAAACGAATGCGCGTCTTTTCGCGTCGCAACGCACCCACGCGCGTCCGGTGATTTTCGCTCGATTCTGTCGCTTCCATTGGCTATCCCGTTGATCCGGTTTGATTTTAGCAGCGCCCACACTGTGCGGGTTTGTCCTGATCGAATTCATATTGACGAGTTTGTCATTTTGCATAGAATTGGAACTGACAAATTCGTCAATACGAGATTCAGCACACCCGAGGCACTTCGTCTCCGGGTCTACAGGAGGCAGAAATGAGGTTCGTCAGTTTCGAAAAGAATGGCCGTGCAACCCTCGGCGTGCGCGAAGGCGATTACGTGCGCGTCATCGGCGACGAGCCGCTGGAATCGCTGCTCGCACGCGGCGTCCGGCTCGATGAATATGCAAAGAGCAACGCGACGGAGGACAAGATCCCTGCCGCCGGCCTCAAGTACCTTCCGCCGCTGCAAAGGCCGCCGAAGATCGTTTGCGTGGGTCTGAACTACGCCGACCACACGAAGGAAAGCAAGTACGAGCAACCCGACTACCCGACGCTGTTCCTGCGCGTCAATACGAGTCTCATTGCGCACGAGCAGCCGATGATCCGTCCGTCCGTGACCGATTCCGAAGGGCTCGATTACGAAGGCGAAGTCGCGGTCGTGCTGGCCACGGGCGGCCGCCATATCTCGAAGGAAGCCGCGCTCTCGCACGTCGCGGGCTACGCGCTCTTCAACGACGGCTCGGTGCGCGAGTATCAGTTCAAGACGCCGCAATGGACCGTCGGCAAGAACTTCGACGGCACGGGCGCGTTCGGCCCCGACCTCGTGACCGCCGACGAGCTGCCCGAAGGCGCGAAAGGCCTGCTGCTGGAAACGCGCGTGAACGGCGAGGTGGTGCAATCGGCCAGCACCGACGACATGGTCTTCGATGTCGCAACGCTCATCAGCGTGATCAGCGAGGCCATCACGCTCGAACCCGGCGACGTGATCGTGACGGGCACGCCCTCGGGCATCGGCTGGGCGCGCACGCCGCGCCTCCTGATGAAAGCGGGCGACGTTTGCGAAGTGTCGGTGGAAAAGATCGGCACGCTGCGCAATGTCATCGCCGACGAAGCCGCGCGCTAATTCCTTATCCGCGAAGCCGGCCGCAGAGCCGGCGCTTATCGAACATGGAGACACGGTCATGAGCGACCCTGCCGTAGCATCCGCATGCGCGAGTGTTCACTCGATCGATCACTTTGCGCTCAACGTTCCCTCGCTTGCCGATGCCGAGCGTTTCTTCAGCGCGTTCGGTCTCGATGTGACAGCGTCCGCCGACGAACTCGAGTTGCGCGCAGCCGATGGACATCGCTGGGCGCGCATCATTCCCGCATCGAGAAAGTCGCTCGCGTATTTGAGCTTCAACTGCTTCGAAGCGGATTTCGCAGCGATCCTCGAACAGGTGAAGGCGACAGGCGCCGACGTGATTGCATCGCCCGAAGAAGGCTTCTGGTTCCGCGATCCCGACGGCAATCTGATCCAGGTGAAAATCGGCCCCAAGACGACGCCGTTCGACAAGGCACCGTGCGTCGTCGCATCGAGCCATGCGGACGAGCGCGGCGCGCACATGCGCTCGGAAGCGAAGACCGTGCGTCCGCGACGCCTCTCTCATGTGCTGCTGTTTTCACCGGACGTCCTCGGCGCGCTCGATTTCTACGGCAAGGCGCTCGGCCTGCGCCTGTCGGACAAGTCGCTCGACATCATCGCGTTCACGCATGCGCCGCACGGCAGCGACCATCATCTCGTCGCGTTCGCCAAGAGCAGCGCGCGCGGCTGGCACCACGCGGCGTGGGATGTCGATAACGTGAACCTCGTCGGTCAGGGCGCGTCGCAAATGGCCGCAGCCGGCTTTACGAAAGGCTGGGGTACCGGCAGGCACGTTCTGGGCTCGAACTACTTCCATTACGTGCAGGACCCGTGGGGTTCGTTCTGCGAGTACTCCGCCGATATCGACTTCGTGTCGGCAGGCGAAGCGTGGCCTGCCGGCGATTTCGCACCGGAAGACTCGCTCTATCTCTGGGGCCCGCCGGTCCCCGACGACTTCATCCACAACACCGAAGCCGGCGTCGTCTTAGCAGACTGATCGCTTCACACCCTTTGCATCGATTCGATGGCAGCCGGTTCATCCGGCGCCAGGGCACAACTCGCTCTATTTTCAGCAGGTGAACCGAAATGACAGATCAAACCATTCTCGACGTCGCTATCGTCGGATACGGACCCGTCGGGCAATCTCTTTCGATATTGCTCGGAGAACGCGGCTATAACGTCGCGGTCTTCGATCGCTGGCCTTCGCTGTATCCGCTTCCGCGCGCCGTATTTCACGACCACGAGATCCGTCGCGTATTCCACGCGATGGACATCGGAGAAGACGTCGAACGCATCTCGCAACCGTCGTCCAAGTATCAATGGTTCAACGCGGACTGGAAGACGCTCGTCGAGATCGACTGGTCGGCGGAATCGATCAGCGATGGACCGGTGGGCTATCTCTTCAATCAGCCGTCGCTCGAAGCGCTGCTCGACAAAAAGGCGAAGTCGCTTCCGAACGTCTCCGTGCAACAGGGCTGGGAAGCAACCGCTTTGCGCCAGTTGTCCGACTGCTGCGAACTGACGCTGCGTCGCGGCGTAATGAACGGCGCGACGTGGGATCCGACCGGCGAGACTCAGACGGTGCGCGCACGCTATGTCGTCGGCGCGGACGGCGCGAACAGCTTCGTGCGCAAGTCGCAGAAGATCGAGTTCGATGATCTCGGCTTCCAGGAAGACTGGCTCGTGATCGATCTCAAGCCGAACGACGGCGTGAAGCTCGACGTGCCCGATATCGGCCAGTGGTGCAATCCGGAACGCCCGACGACGATGGTGCCGGGCGGCCCGGGCTTGCGTCGCTGGGAGTTCATGCGTCTGCCGCACGAATCGATCGAAGAATTGCAAAAGCCGGAGAAGGTGTGGGAACTGCTGTCGCCCTGGGTCACCCCGGAGAACGCGACGCTCGTGCGCCATGCCGTCTACAAGTTCCGCTCGCTGATCGCACGAAACTGGCATAGCGGGCGCGTCGTGCTCGCGGGCGACGCTGCGCATCAGATGCCGCCGTTCATGGGACAGGGCATGTGCTCGGGCATTCGCGACGCATGGAATCTCGCCTGGCGCTTCGACCTGATCCTCAAGGGCACTGCATCGGACCGCGTGCTGGAGGACTACACGCCCGAGCGCCGCCCGCAAGTGCGTGCGGTGATCGATGCATCCATCGCGATGGGACAGGTCGTCTGCATCTCCGACAAGGAAGAAGCGGCTCGCCGCGACGCGGCGTATCTCGCGGGCGACGTGCCTGCGCTGCCGCCCTTCCCCGGTCTCACCGATGGCCTGATCTGCAAGGACCCCGCGTTCGCCTGCGAAAGCGTGGCCGGACTGCTGAGCGTTCACGGCAAGGTAATGAACGTGGACGAAGCATCCCGTTACGACGAAGCAGTGCCCAACGGCTTTCACGTCATCGCGCTCGACGCGCACCCGAACCGCTATCTCGACGCGCAAGGCAAGGCCGCTCTCGCTGCCATCGGCGGGCGTTCGATCGGCATTACGAGCGACGCAGACAAAGCCGTCAAGGATCGCGTGCTGCTCGACGTCACCGGCAAGTACAGGCAGTTCTTCGATGAGCACGGCGTCGAAGCCATCATCGTGCGGCCCGACTACTACATCTTCGGCGGCGTGAAGACGCTCGAAGAACTGCCGATGTTGCTGAGCGATCTAGTGTCGCGTCTTTCGGTCGACGAGCGCACGGAAGCGGTCGTCCTCTGACTCAAAACAAAAAAGGAAAAGAACATGAGGAAGACACTATGCGCGCTGGTCGCGGCATGCGCGCTCGCTCCGCAAGCCAGAGCGCAAAGCAGCGTGACGCTGTTCGGCATTCTCGATGTCGGCGTGAGCTATGTGAGCAACGAAAACGGCAGCCATAACTTCAAGGCCGACGACTCGATCTGGACGCCGAGCATCTGGGGCGTCCGTGGCATCGAGGATCTCGGCGGCGGCTACAAGACCCTCTTCGAGCTTGCGTCGCAGTTCTCGGTGAACAGCGGCGCGGGGATTCCGGGACCGGGCGCCGACTTCAACCGGCAGGCTTTCGTCGGTCTGTCGAAGGACGGCGTCGGGCGCATCACGTTCGGCCAGCAATACAACCTGATGGCCGACTTCCTCTTCTTTCCGCCTGCGAAACTGGACGGCGGCTTCACGTATGGCGGCCTCTACAACATGCGTCAGGGGCCGTTCGCCGCGCTCGGCATTCCCCAGAATCCGACCGGCTCGTTCGATTTCGACCAGACCGGCGGAACGTCGCGCGTGTCGAACTCGGTCAAGATCGTCTCGGCCACCTTCTCAGGCCTGAGGCTCGGCGCACTGTACGGCTTCGGCAACACGCCCGGCTCGTTCTCCGCGAACAACACGATCGGCTTCGGCGTGAACTATGCGATCGGCAACTTCGGTATTGCGGCCGCGTACAACGAAACCCGGTACGCGGCGCTGAACGACGGCCACGACGGCATCCGCAATTTCGGCGGCGGGCTCAGTCAGACCATCGGCGATGTGTATCTCAACGCGCTCTATACCAACACGCGCAACACGCTGACGGGCGGCGTCGTGCAGGCGGTTCAGGCCGGCGCCTTGTACACGTTCATGCCGGATATCCGCTTCGGCGCGAACTATCAGTACATGAAGGGCAACGCGCAGTTGAGCCACAACAGGGCGCAGCAAGTCACGAGCGTCGCTCAGTATCTTCTTTCCAAGCGCACCACGTTGTACGCCGAAGCGGTCTTTCAGTGGACCGGCGGCGATGTCGAAGGCGGACACAACGCCTGGATCAACGGTGCGGGTCAATCGAGCACCACGCATCAGGTCATCGGCCGCCTCGGCCTGCAGACTTCTTTCTGACATCAATCGCTCGTCGCGTGCGACGACATCGCTCTACGATCTGGAGATCGCAAACATGGAACACAACAGGGTTTCAGGGTGGGATATCGCCTATGAGTGGAAAGCCGTGGCCTTGCTGTCGCTGGGCTTCGGACTGGTCGGTATCGACCGGTTCATGATCATGCCGCTCTTTCCCGTCATGATGACGGATCTGCATCTCGACTATCAGGACCTCGGGCACATCACCGGCGCGCTCGCCGTCGCGTGGGGCATCTCGGCGATGTTCATGGGCAATCTCTCCGATCGCGTCGGCCATCGCAAGGTCATCATTCCGGCGATCATCGTGTTTTCGTTGCTGGCGGGCTTGAGCGGTCTTGCAACGGGCGTCGGCTCGTTGATCCTGATTCGCGCCGTGATGGGCTTTGCCGAAGGCGCTTATACGCCTGCCAGCATCATCGCGACACTCGATGCATCGAAGCCGACGCGTCACGGCCGCAATATCGGCATTCAGCAGATGGCGCTGCCGCTCTTCGGTCTGGGCATCGCGCCGATCCTCGTCACGCAGTTGCTGAAAGTGCTGCCGTGGCACTGGATATTCGCGGTGGTGTCGATTCCGGGTTTGCTGGTGGCTTACCTGATGTTCAGGGTGCTGCGCAATACGAAGGCTTCGGCCGCTGCACAGCACACGGCGACGCGCGATGCCGCCACCCACAGATGGACCGATGTCTTTCGCTACCGCAACATAGCGTTGAACATCGTCGGAATGTTGTGCTGGCTGACGTGTCTCGTCGTGCTGAGCGCACTCTTTCCCAGTTACCTGATCGACTACCTGCATCTGAGCATGCAGCAGATGGGTTACGTGCTGTCCGCGATCGGTTTCGGCGGCACGCTCGGCACGCTCGTGATGCCGGCACTTTCCGACAAGCTCGGCAGGAAGCCGGTCATGATCTTCTCGGTGATCGGCGCGGCCGTCTTCCTCTTCCTTCTCATGCGGACCGGTGCGAACCCGACCTTGCTGTTCACGTACCTCACGCTCACGCTTCTGTTCGTCTTCAGCATGATCACGCTGACAGTGGGACCGTTGAGCGCGGAATCGGTGCCGGCGAAGCTGATGTCGACGGCTTCGGGTCTGGTGGTCGGCATCGGCGAAGTGTTCGGTGGTGGATTCGCCCCGGCGATTGCGGGTTACATCGCAAAGCATTTCGGCATTCAGTACATCATGCATCTCGGACTGGCTGCGCTCGCGATCGGGTTTGTCGTGGCGCTCAGTCTGAAGGAAACGGCACCGTCGCGAGCGCGTGTGCAGGCGGGTGCGGTCGCGCTGGATTGATGTGATTTCCCGTGGCTATCGGGATGGGTTGCCGGGCAAGGCCGATCTCAGCGCCTCCTGGCAACCCTGCAGATCGGCCATGAACGCCTTCAGAATGGAAGGCATGGAAACACCCCGCCGCGTGATCGCGCAAAACGGCCACTGCCCGCCCAGCCGCTCCGCGCTGATCCGGCGCATGTCGCCGGTCTCGACCCAACGTGCCGCGTAGTGATTGGGCAGGAACCCCACGTACGCCCCCGACAGAATCAGGATGGCCTGCGCCTCGACATTGTCGACGGTCGCCGCTGCCTTGCTCGCGCTCAACATGCGCAGATCATGCTGCTGGAAATAGCCGCGCGCGACGATCCGGCTCTCGGCGATCGTTTCGGACGATACGTCCGCATCGAACGCGCGCGCATAAAGCGGATTCCCCTTCCCGCAATAGAGGCCATCCGGTTCCGCATAAAGCTCGGCGTAGCTCAGGCCCGGCACGTGAATCGGAAAGTGGCCGATGGCCACATGCAGCCGCCCGTCCAGCACGCGTTCCTCGAGTTCGGCAGGTGAGCCGACATAGACATCCACATGCACATCGTGCCCGCGCGAGACGAACTTCTGCAGCACATGCGGCAGCGGCGATGTCTTGTCGGAAACGGTGTTGTCGATCGTCCCGAGATAAAGCCTTCCCGAGATGTGCTTCTTCAGCGCATCCGTATCCATGCAAAACGCTTCCACCGCAATCTGCAGCCGCTGCGCCGCTTCGTAGGTCGCGATGCCATGCTCGGTCAGACGGAAACCGCCCCGGCCCCGTTCGCATAACTTCAGGCCGAGACGGGTCTCGAGCGTCGTCATCTGTTCGCTGATCGTCGACTGGCTGACGTTCAGGCTCGCCTGCGCCGCCGAAAAGCCGCCGCATCGCACCACGGCCATGAACACCCGCAACAGCTTGAGATCTACGTCCTGCAACTGGGTCATCGGGTTCGCGCCTCCACGCGTCGTTGCTTCGGAAATTCCGATATGAACATCCGATACTCATGATTCTCGTGCCCGCCATTCCTGTTCATAGTCTCTCAAAACAACGCGCAGGCTCAACCTGCGGCCCATCTTGACAGAACAGGAGATGCAGATGAAGGAAAACAACTACGAATCCGGACGGCTCAATCTGCCGTTCGTCGGTCATTGCACGTTCGCGAAATCGCCGGTGTGCCTCGACTGGAACCGCATCGACGCCGACGTGGCGATCCTCGGTGCGCCGAACGACATGGGCACGCAATGGCGCTCCGGCGCACGCTTCGGGCCGCGCAGCATCCGCGAGGCGTCGACCCTGTTTTCGTTCGGTCACGCCGGCGCCTACGATCACGAAGACGACGTGCTGTATCTGAGCCGCGATCAGGTGCGCATGGTCGACGTCGGCGATGCCGACATCGTGCACACCGACATGGCGAGCAGCAACGCGAACATCGAGCTCGCGGTGCGCAAGATCCTGGCGTGCGGCGCGATGCCCGTCACGCTGGGCGGCGATCACTCGATTCACGCACCGGTGATCAAGGCGTTCGAAGGCAAGGGGCCGATTCACATCATTCATTTCGATGCGCATCTGGACTTCGTCGACGAGCGGCACGGCGTGCGCTACGGGCACGGCAATCCGCTGCGGCGCGCCTCCGAGATGGCGCATATCGTCGGCATGACGCAGCTCGGCATTCGCAACGTGTCGTCGTCGAACCGCGACGACTACGACGCGGCGCGCCGTGCCGGGTCGGAGATCCTGTCGGTGCGCGACGTGCGCAAGCTCGGCACGGAAGGCGTGCTCGCGCGGGTTCCCGAAGGCGCGGCCTACTATATAACCATCGACATCGACGGCTTCGATCCATCCATCGCGCCCGGTACAGGCACGCCGAGCCACGGCGGTTTCCTGTACTACGAGGTGCTCGAAATCATCCAGGCGCTCGCCCGGCGCAGTCGCGGAAACATCGTAGGAATGGACCTCGTGGAAGTCGCGCCCGCCTACGACCCCGCCGGCGTCACGCCGATTCTCGCCGCCCAATTGCTGATGAACTCGATCGGCTTCATCTTTCACGAGCGCAGCAAAGCGAATCGTTGAAGGCGCGCCCGCAGGCGCACGGTTCACATCGACATTCACGGGACTCGACATCACGAAGTCCCGGAAAAACAGGAGACGACGTTGGATACCATTGTCCGCAATTATCTGGAGCGTTTCGGCGTTCAGGAAGCCACCACGCGCTTTTTGAACAAGCCGCAGACGATGTTCATCGGTGGCGAGTGGGTGACGGGCGGCGCAGGAGAGACGCTCGATGTCATCGAGCCTTCGACCACGGGTTGCATCACGCAGATTCCGCTCGCAACAGTCGGGGATCTCGATCGCGCGGTTCAGGCGGCGCGCAAGCAGTTCGACGATGGCCCGTGGCGCAAGCTCAAGCCGCTGGAACGCGAGCGCCTGCTGCATCGGCTCGCCGATCTGATCGAAGCCAACGCGACCGAGCTCGCGGAAATCGAATCGATCGACATGGGCAAGTCCGCCGCGCAGGCGCGCGACGTCGACGTGCAGGGCACCATCGATACATTCCGCTACTTCGCCGGCTGGGCCTCGAAGCTGCATGGGCGCACTGTCGAGCCGTCGCTTCCGGGTGACTATGTCGCCTATACACGCAAGGAGCCGGTCGGCGTGGTCGGCATCATCGTGCCGTGGAATTTTCCGCTCCAGACGATGGCGTGGAAGCTCGCGGCCGCCCTCGCCGTGGGCTGCACGGCGGTCATCAAGCCGGCCGAGCTCACTTCGCTATCGACGCTGCGCTTCGCGGAGCTCGTGCAGGAAGCCGGCATTCCGGCGGGCGTCGTCAACGTCGTGACGGGGCGCGGCAACGTGATCGGCGCGGCGCTCGCGCGTCATCCCGGCATCGACAAGCTCACGTTCACCGGCTCGACGGACGTCGGGCGCAACGTGGGCCAGGCGGCCGTGAGCGATATCCGCCGCGTGACGCTGGAGCTCGGCGGCAAGTCGCCGGTGCTCGTGCTCGACGATGCGGACGTCGATGCCGCCGCGCGCGCCGTCGCCAACGGCATGTTTTTCAACTCGGGCCAGGTGTGCGATGCGGGCACGCGCGTGTATGTCCAGCGCAGGATCCACGAGCGCTTTCTCGCCGCGCTCGTCGACTACACGCGCACGTTGAAGATCGCGCCCGGCCTCGATCCCGATTGCTTCATCGGGCCGCTCGTATCGGCGGCGCAGAAGGAACGCGTAAGCGCGTATATCGACACGGGACGCCGCGAAGGGGCCGAGCTCGTCTACGGCGGACGCAGGCGCGATGAAGCCGGGTACTTCGTCGAGCCCGCGATCTTCGCGCATTGCCGCAACTCGATGAAGATCGTTCGCGAAGAGATCTTCGGGCCCGTGCTGGTGACATCGCCCTTCGATGACATCGACGATGCCGTCCAGCTCGCGAACGACTCGCCGTATGGTCTCGCCGCAGCCATCTATTCGAACGACGTGAACCGCATTCACAACCTGGTGCCGCGGCTGCGCGCGGGCAGCGTCTACGTGAACGCGCACAGCACCATCGACCCGTCGATGCCGTTCGGGGGATTCAAGGAATCGGGCTTCGGCAAAGACCTCGGGATGGAGCAGCTCGACCATCTGACGGAGACGAAGGCCGTTTGGATCACGTTGCACTGAGCGTCTCTCCCCTCTTACGGCATCAGCTTACTGATCGAGGTACGCGATGAAATCATACGAAAGCGCGGCGAGCACGAGCGCGGCGGCGAGCGAGCACGGCGCGATCGAAGGTCATTCGATCGACTTCATTCCCGAGCACGAGCGAACCGACCGGCTCTCGCGACAGGGGCCTTTCTGGTTCCTCGGCAACTTCACCTTCTTTACGATGACGATCGGCTTCGTCGGGCCGAGCGTCGGTCTCACGTCGTGGTGGACGACGATCGCCGGCACGCTCGGCATCATGTTCGGGACGCTGTTCATGGCGTTTCATGGCTCGCAAGGCCCGCATCTCGGCTTGCCGCAGATGATCCAGTCGCGCGCGCAGTTCGGCTATCGCGGCGTGATTCTCGTGCTGTTCGCGACGCTGTTCGTCTTCGCGGGCTTCAACATCGTCAATCTCGTGTTGATGATGCAAGGCCTGAAGACGCTGTTCGGCTGGGACCCGTTCAGGATAGCGCTCGCGGTCACCGTGCCGGCGTCGATCCTCGCCGTGCTCGGCCACGACTGGATGCATCGCAGCTTCAAATGGGCGCTGTATCTGTCGCTTCCGCTGTATGGGCTCGTCACCTTTGCGGTGCTGATGCACTGGGTCCATGACATCCCGCTGCCGGCAGCGGCGGCAGGCGCGACGCCACCGGCGCCGCTCGGCTTCAACTGGACAGGCTTCATCGCCCAGTTCGCGGCGGCCGCGAGCTACAACATCGCCTATGCGCCCTATGTGTCCGACTACTCGCGCTATCTGCCGAAGAACACGCCGGGCGGCAGGCTGATCGCGGCGGTTTTCGTGGGCGCGTCGCTGTCGGGTGCGTGGATGATCGCCGTCGGTGGCTGGCTCGCCGATCATCTGCATGCGAGCGATGTGCTCGTCGCGCTGAATCAGGTCGGCAGCGATCTCGCACCGGGGCTCGGCAGTGTGGTCGTCGCCGTCACGATACTCGCGTTCCTGCCCGTCATCGCGATGAACATCTACAGCGCGAAGCTCACGGCCATCACCGGCGTCGATTCGTTCAGGAAGATCCGGCCGACGGCCAGAACGCGCATCGTCGCGGTGCTGTTCGTCGTGTGCCTGCAACTCGGCGTGGCGTTGAGCATCTACACGTCGGGCAAGGGATTGTCGGTGCTGAACATCTATCTCGTTGTGATGCTGTACTTCCTCGTGCCGTGGACGGCGGTCAACCTCACCGACTATTTCTTCGTCCGCAAGGGCCGCTATGCGATCCCGCATTTTTTCATGCCGCACGGCAGCGTGTATGGCGCGTGGGGCGCGCGTGGACTGATCTCGTATGTCATCGGCTTCGCGGCGATGGTCCCCTTCTTCTGCATCTTCGATGGCCAGGACGAAGTCTATGTCGGTCCGCTCGCACGGGCGATCGGCAGTGTCGATCTGGCATGGCTGGTCGGCCTGTTGGTGTCGGCGATCGCGTACTTCCTGCTCGCACGCTCGCTCGACATGAGAAAGGAAGAGGCGGTCATCGCGCACATCGAAAGCACCCAGCCCCAGTACACGACCGGCGACAAGCGCTTCTAGGCCGAGCCGTCACTCAAGGAAAAGACATGTCAACCGATCAATACGATTACATCATCGTCGGGGCGGGTTCGGCCGGATGCGTGCTGGCCAACCGCCTCACCGAAAACCCGAATGTGCGCGTGCTGGTGCTGGAGTATGGCGGCAGCGATCGCAGCATCATCATCCAGATGCCGAGCGCGTTTTCGATGCCGATGAACACGAAGAAGTACAACTGGAAGTATCAGACCGCGCCGGAACCCCATCTCGAAGGACGCCAGTTGCATTGTCCGCGCGGCAAGGTGCTGGGCGGGTCTTCGTCGATCAATGGTCTCGTCTACATTCGCGGCCATGCCTGCGATTTCGACGAATGGGAATCGCTCGGTGCGCGAGGCTGGGAATACGCGAACTGCCTGCCGTATTTCCGGCGCGCCGAGAGCTACAAGTTCGGCGGCGATCAGTATCGTGGCGAGAGCGGGCCATTGTCGACGAACAACGGCAACAACATGCGCAATCCGCTGTACGGCGCATGGGTCGAGGCAGGCGCGCAAGCGGGCTACATCAAGACCGACGACTGCAACGGCTATATGCAGGAGGGCTTCGGCGCGATGCACATGACCGTCAAGGACGGCGTGCGCTGGTCCACCGCGAATGCCTATCTGCGCCCGGCGATGACGCGGCCCAACCTGCATGTCGTGACCCACGCGATGACACGTCGCGTGCTGATCGAAGGCAAGCGCGCGGTGGGCGTCGTCTACGATCAGGGCGGCGTGACGCATACCGCGCGCTGCCGCGCCGAAGTGCTGATTTCATCGGGGCCGATCGGTTCGCCTCATCTGCTTCAGCGCTCGGGCATCGGGCCGGCGGAGGTGCTGCGGCGCGCGGGCGTGGAGGTCATGCACGATCTGCCGGGCGTCGGAGAGAATCTGCAGGATCACGCCGAGATTTATATCCAGTACGCATGCAAGCAGCCCGTCACGCTCAACAGCAGGATGGACCCGTTCAGCAAGTTCATGATCGGGCTGCGCTGGCTGCTGTTCAAGGATGGCCTCGGGGCCAGCAATCACTTCGAAGCGGGCGGCTTCATCCGCTCGGAAGCGGGCCTGCGCTGGCCGGACATTCAGTTCCACTTCCTGCCCGCCGCCATGCGCTATGACGGCGACAAGCCGCTCAAGGGACACGGCTTCATGGTGCTCACCGGCCCCAACAAGCCGAAAAGCCGGGGTTATGTGCGCCTGAACGAAGCCGATCCCTATGCGCATCCCGAGATCCGCTTCAACTACCTCGAACGCGAGGAAGATCGCGAAGGATTCCGGCGATGCGTGCGCCTCACGCGCGAGATCATCACGCAACCGGCGATGGACCCGTTTCGGGATGTCGAGCTTGCACCCGGCCCGGGCGTCCAGACAGACGACGAGATCGACGCCTTTGTCCGTGCGAACCTGGAAAGCACGATGCATCCTTGCGGATCATGCCGCATGGGCGAAGACGCGATGGCCGTGGTCGATTCGGAACTGCGGGTGCGGGGAATGGAGGGGCTGCGCGTGATCGACTCGTCCGTTTTCCCGACCGAGCCGAACGGCAACCTGAACGCGCCCACGATCATGCTGGCCGAACGTGCCGCCGATCTGGTGAAAGGCGGTCCCATGCTCGAACCTTCGCACGCTGATGTGGGGCTCGCGGAAGGTTGGGAAACGCGGCAACGAACGCATCAGCCTAAGCGCAAGTTGCATCACGCTTGAACGACGGGCGCGTTGTCGATGCACGGGCGGCGAAACGGCCGTTCGGCCGGAAATGTCCGCCCGTGCACTTCGGCCAAGCCGCCGCGAGGGAAAACCCTCATCATCGAACTTCGGCCCCACAGCCCCGCCCCGCGCGGCACAGAGGATGTGCCCCAATCGATCGTTACCCTGACGATAACGAACGCATTCCGAAGCTGATTGAACGCGCCTCTCCCGCTCCCTAGACTCGCTTCAAGTCTTGAGCGAGAGTCCACATGTCCAGTCAAAGTCAGAGCCAGTCCCGCTGGGCCACGCGCCGCGCGGACAAACATCGTCGGCTTGCGCGGGTTGCATCGATAGCGGACGGCATGGTGCTGCCTACCGAACGCATCGTCGATGTCCTGCAAGCGCTCGTCGCCCCGGGCGACCGCGTGGTCGTCGAGGGAAACAACCAGAAGCAGGCGGATTTTCTGTCGCGTTCGCTTGCGAAGGTCGATCCGGAAGTCGTCCACGATCTGCATCTCATCATTCCGAGCGTGAGCCGCGCCGAACATCTCGATCTCTTCGAGCGCGGCATCGCAAGAAAGCTCGACTTCGCGTATGCCGGCGCGCAAAGCCTGCGCATCTCGCAGTTCCTTCAGGACGGCATCCTGGAGATCGGCGCAATTCATACCTACATCGAGCTGTATGCGCGGCTCTATGTGGACCTGACGCCGAACGTCGTGCTGTGCGCGGGCTACAAGGCGGATCGCGCAGGCAATCTCTATACCGGTCCGAGCACCGAGGACACGCCCTCGCTCGTCGAAGCCGCCGCCTTTCGCGACGGCATCGTGATCGCGCAAGTCAACGAGATCGTCGACGATCCGAAAGACCTGCCGCGCGTCGATATCCCCGGCTCGTGGATCGATTTCGTCGTGCAGGCCGACAAGCCCTTCTTCATCGAGCCGCTCTTCACGCGCGATCCACGTCTCATCACGCCGATCCAGGTCCTGATGGCGATGATGGCCATTCGCGGCATCTACGAGCGGCATCAGGTGCAGTCGCTCAATCACGGCATCGGCTTCAACACCGCCGCGATCGAACTGATCCTGCCGACCTACGGCGAAAGGCTCGGCCTCAAGGGCAAGATCTGCCGTCACTGGACGCTCAATCCGCATCCGACGCTGATCCCCGCGATCGAAACCGGCTGGGTCGAGAGCGTGCACTGCTTCGGCGGCGAGCTCGGGATGGAAGCGTATGTCGCGCAACGGCCCGACATCTTCTTCACCGGCCGCGACGGCTCCATGCGCTCCAATCGCACGATGTGCCAGCTCGCCGGGCAATACGCGGTGGACATGTTCATCGGCTCGACGTTGCAGATGGATGGCGCAGGCAATTCATCGACGGTCACGCACGGGCGGCTCACCGGCTTCGGCGGCGCGCCGAACATGGGCCACGATCCGCACGGCCGGCGCCACGCCACGCCCGCATGGCTCGATCTGCTGCAAACGGACAGCCCGCTCGAACGCGGCCGCAAGCTCGTCGTGCAAATGGTCGAGACGTTCCAGGCGGGCGGCCAGCCGACCATCGTTGAATCGATCGATGCCGTCGAGGTCGGCCGCGAGTCCGGCATGCCGCTCGCACCGGTCATGATCTATGGCGACGACGTCACGCACGTGCTGACCGAGGAAGGCATCGCGTATCTCTACAAGGCGCGCTCGCTTGAACATCGCAAGGAGATGATCGCGGCCGTCGCGGGCGTCACGCCTGTCGGCCTCAAGAGCGACGCAGGCAAGCTTGCCGCGCTGCGCCGCGATGGCTTCGTCGCGCTGCCCGAGGACCTCGGCGTCCATCGCAGCGAGGCGAGCCGGTCGCTGCTCGCCGCGAAGAGCATGGCCGATATCGTCGACTGGTCGGACGGGCTGTACGAACCGCCCGCGCGCTTTCGGAGCTGGTAATGCGCGAGAACCTCGCTATGCACGCGGCGCAGCCGCTGCGCCGCGCGCCGGATCTGGCCGGGCGTTTCGGCGCGCATGTAGTGCAAGCGCTGATCGATGAAGTCACGCTTGCGCCGAAACCCGGCCTCGTCGATATCCGCAGCCGTGGCGCGCATCGCGATCTCGACTGGAGCCTGATGTGCGTATCGGCGCTTGCATTGCAGCCGACGTTCGTCGAGCTGGCGCACGCCGGCATCGATATCGAACCGATGCGTGCGCTGCGCGAGCGTATCGGCGCAATCGGACGCGACGGCGAAGCGCGCATGCTCGACGCGACCGGCGGCGTGAACACACATCGCGGCGCGATCTGGGCGCTCGGGCTGCTCGTGACCGCAGCGGCGCGCGAACCTTCCGAACTCGATCCGCGAGTCGTCGCGTCGCGTGCCGGCTCCATCGCTCGCGTGCAGGATCGCCACGCCCCGGCGATCACCGGCAACAAGGGCGACCAGGCGTGCCTCGACTACAACGTCGGCGGCGCGCGCGGACAGGCGCGAGCCGGCTTTCCGCATGTCGTGGACATCGCGCTGCCGGAACTCATGCGCTCGCGCGCGCGTGGCGACAGCGAAACGGCTGCGCGCCTCAACGCATTGCTCGCCGTGATGGCGACGCTCGACGACACCTGCGTGCTCGCGCGCGGCGGCCGCGACGCGCTCGCCGAGATGCAGCACGGCGCGCGCTGCGTGCTCGAACGAGGCGGCGCCGCCGCGCTCGCGGGCCGCCGCGAACTGAAGACGCTCGACCGGCGTCTCGTCGAACTGCACGTATCGCCCGGCGGCGCCGCCGATCTGCTCGCCGCAGCCCTCTTTCTCGACCGGCTTCAGGGCGAAGCCGATCGGCCGTCGAACGCATAGGAACACACATGGAAACCATCGTCCTCGAATTCCCGGCGGGGCAGCCCGCGCAAGGCCGCGCGCTCGTGGGCGTCGTCGCTTCGGGCGACCTCGAAGTGCTGCTCGAAGCGAACGCGGCGAATCGCACGGTCGTGAACATCACGACGTCCGTCGACGGAAAAGGCCGCCTCTGGCAGGCCGTGCTCGAACGCATTTTCGGCGACGGCTCGCTGCCTGCCGCGAAGCTCGAAATCAACGATTCGGGCGCGACGCCGGGCGTCGTGCAGATGCGCATCGGGCAAGTCTTCGAACAACTGCAATCAACCGGCGGAGCGTGAAGATCATGGATACACAGCAACTGCTCGAACGCCAGAGCTTCATCGAACTGGATGCGCGCAGCCGCGCAAAAAGGCTCCTCGACCAAGGCACGTTCAGCGAACTGCTCGATCCGTTCCAGCGCGTCACGTCGCCGTGGCTCATGCGCCAGGGCATCGTCACGCAGGCCGACGACGGCATGGTGGTCGCGAAGGGCGCTATCGACGGGCAGCCCGCCGTCGTGCTCGGCATCGACGGCGGATTCCAGGGCGGCAGCATGGGCGAGGTGTCGGCGGCGAAGATCGCGGGCAGCCTCGAACTCGCGGCCGAGGACAATCGCAACGGCATTCCGACGCGCGCGGTGATCCTCTTCGAAACGGGCGGCGTGCGCCTGCAGGAAGCCAATCTCGGGCTCGCGGCGATCGCCGAGATTCACGCGGGCATCGTCGACTTGCGGCGCTACCAGCCGGTGATCGGCATCACGGCCGGGCCGATCGGCTGCTATGGCGGCATGTCGATCGCGGCGGGGCTGTGCAGCTATCTGATCGGCACGCGCGAGGCGCGCCTCGGTCTCAACGGCCCGGCGGTCATCGAGCAGGAAGCGGGCATCGCCGAATTCGATTCGCGCGACCGTCCGATGATCTGGAGCTTCACCGGTTGCGAGCAACGGCATCGCGCGGGCCTCGTCGATGACTACGTCGCCGACGACGCCGATGCGATTCGCGCGGCCGTCATCGACCTGTTTCGCGCGGGGCGGCCCGACGCATGCCGCAGCGAACGCGTCGCGGGATTCCTCGCGCGCTTGTCCGAGGTCGATCCGGGCGTGCAGGCCACGCCCGAACAGGCAGCCGCCATCTATGGCAAGGGGTTTCAGTCATGAGCACACAAGAGCTTTCGAAGCGCGGCGCGGTCTGGCTCGACGCGCTCACGTACAGCGCGCCGTTGCAGCCCGGCTATCCGCCGTCCGTGCGTGTCGCCGATGCGCGGCTGGGCGAGCATCGCGCGCGCTACATCGCCGTGGTGCCCGATCCGGATAACCCGTTTCCGCGCGCGCGCAGCGGCGAGGTCGGGCTTGTCGAGGCGTGGGAACTCGCGCGGGCGGTGCGCGATGTCATCGCGGCCGACAAGGCGCACGACGAGAAGCGCGCGATCGTCGCGGTCATCGATGTCGCGAGTCAGGCGTATGGACGGCGCGAAGAAGCGTATGGCATTCACCAGGCGCTCGCCGGTGCCGCGGATGCTTACGCCAGCGCGCGGCTCGCGGGTCATCCGGTGATCGGGCTGATCGTCGGGCGCGCGATGTCGGGGGCGTTTCTCGCGCACGGCTATCAGGCCAACCGGCTGATCGCGCTCGCCGATTCGCAGGTCATGGTTCATGCGATGGGCAAGGAATCGGCCGCGCGGGTCACGCTGCGCTCGGTCGCGGATCTCGAAGCGTTCACGGCGCGCGTGCCGCCGATGGCCTACGACATCGACAACTATGCGTCCCTCGGACTGCTGTGGAAGCTCCTGAGCGTAAGCGACGCCGATGCGCCCAGCCGCGCCGATCAGACCGCCGTCGAGAAGTCCCTGCAAGCCGCCTTCGACGACATTCGCCGCGACCCTTCACGCGGTTTGGAAAGCCGGCTCGGCAGCGAGCATCGTGCTGCTTCCGCGACGGTGCGGCGCAAGTTGCGGGAGCAGTGGCGCTAGAACCCGCCTTGCGCAGCGGCTCGCTGGAAACCAATAAATTCATTAACGGAGACACGACATGATCATCTACGGAACCGCCCTCCTGGCGTTCTGCCACCTCGCAGGACTCTTTCTCGGCGATTTGCTCGGCGTTGCCATCGGCGTGAAGACGAACGTCGGCGGCGTCGGCATCGCCATGTTGCTGCTGATTTTCCTGCGCCTCTATCTGCACAAGAAGGGCTGGCTGCCGAAGGAGACCGAAGCGGGCGTGGGCTTCTGGGGCGCGATGTATATCCCCGTCGTCGTCGCGATGGCGGCGAACCAGAACGTTGTCGCCGCGCTCAAGGGCGGCCCCGTCGCGCTGCTGTCGGCGCTGGGCGCTGCCGCCGTCTGCGCGGGCTGCATCGCCGTTCTTTCCCGCACCGGTCACGACAGCACGTCGTTCGTGAGCGCCCCGCACCTCGAAGAAATCTGAAGCAGGAGACAGCCATGCTGCATATGCTCGACAAGATTTTGATCCAGAACGGCCTCGTCACGTCGTTCTTCCTCGTGGGCCTCATCATGTGGGTGTCGTCGCTGATTTCGCGCAAGCTGACCTTCGGGCGCGTGCACGGCTCTGCGATCGCGATCGTCATCGGCCTCGTGCTCGCCTACATCGGCGGCGCGTTCACCGGAGGACAGAAAGGTCTCGCGGACCTGCCGCTCTTCACCGGCGTCGGCCTGATGGGCGGTGCGATGCTGCGCGACTTCGCCATCGTCGCGACCGCGTTCGAAGTGCAGGCGACCGAAGCGCGCAAGGCGGGGCTGATCGGCGTGGTGTCGCTGCTGCTCGGGACGGTGCTGCCGTTCATCGTCGGCGCGAGCATCGCCCATGCGTTCGGCTACACCGATGCCGTCAGCATGACGACCATCGGTGCGGGCGCGGTCACGTATATCGTGGGTCCGGTGACGGGCGCGGCGATCGGCGCGAGCTCGGATGTGATCGCGCTCAGCATCGCGACGGGTCTCATCAAGGCGATCATCGTGATGATCGGCACGCCGATCGCGGCGGGCTTCATGGGGCTGAAGACGCCACGTTCCGCGATGATCTTCGGCGGGCTGGCCGGCACGGTGAGCGGCGTCAGCGCGGGACTGGCCGCAACCGACCGCCGGCTCGTTCCCTACGGCGCGCTGATCGCGACCTTCCATACGGGCGTCGGCTGCCTGCTCGGACCGTCGCTGTTGTTCTTCGCGACCAAGGCGCTGATGGGCGCGTGATCCGCCAAGGAGATGCAGCATCATGAGCGTGCTATTCACGTTTCCGGGCCAGGGCTCGCAGCGCGCCGGCATGCTGCACGCGCTGCCGGCGCACGCGGAAGCCGCCCGCACGCTCGAAGAAGCCAGCGACGTGCTCGGCTACGACGTGAAGTCCATCGACGACGCGGCAGCGCTTCGCTCGACCGTCGCCGTGCAGCTTTGTCTGTTGATCGCGGGCGTCGCTCAGGCGCGCGTCATTCGGGCGTGCGGCCACGAGCCCGACATGGTGTCGGGACTGTCGATCGGCGCGTATCCCGCCGCCGTGATCGCCAGCGCCCTCGCCTACTCCGACGCCATCAGGCTCGTCGCGTTGCGCGGCCAGTCGATGGAGCGCGCCTATCCGGGCGGCTACGGCATGACTGCGATCGTCGGCATGACGCAACGAGCGCTCGAACGGCTGATCGCGCAAGTGCACGGCGATGTCTTCCTCGCGAACATCAACACGGAAACGCAGATGGTCGTCGCGGGCAGCGATGCCGCGATGCAACGTCTGTCCAAGCTTGCCATCGAGCAGGGCGCGCAACGTTGCGAGCGTCTCGATGTCGCGGTGCCATCGCATTGCGCCCTGCTCGACGCGCCCGCGGCCTCCCTCGCCGAAGCATTCGCACACGTCGACGTCCGCGCGCCAGGTATCGTGTATCTGAGCAGCAGCGCCGCGCGGCCGCTTTTCGACGGCGCGCGCATCGCCGCCGATCTTGCCGGCAATATGGCGCGGCCGGTGCGCTGGCACGACACGATGAGACTCGCGTGGGAGCGCGGCGCGCGCCTCGCTATCGAGATGCCGCCCGCAAACGTCCTGACGCGGATGGCCGGCCCGATTTTCGCGGAGGGCGTCGCGGTGAGTTGCAGCGAGACCTCGCTGACGGACCTCGGCGCGCTCGTCGAGCGCGAACGGACACGCGACGAACGCTGAAGCGTCAGCCGGCGCTTCTCGTGCGCAGACGGCAGACGGCCATCAGCGCGAGCAGGTTCGGGTCGCGCTCGCGCGCGCGCAGGAAGCTCACGCCGATAGTCTGGCGCATCAGGTACTGCGGCTTGAGCGGAATGAATTGCACCTTGTCGCCGAAGACGCCGCGCACGCGCCCGGGCAGAAGCGTGTAGCCGACGCCGCCGCTCACGAGGTTCATCAGCGAGAAGATATCGCCGGTGCGCATCGTCACGTTCGGCGTGAAGTCGGCGACGCGAAATGCCTCGACGAAACCGTGATAGGTCGCAAAGCCCTCGCCGAGCGAAACGAATGCTTCGTCGCGGCAGTCGCGCAGATCGACTGCTTCCTGATTTGCGTAGGCGGAACCCGCCGGTGCGGCGAAGAAAATATCGTCTTCGAAAAGGGGGATGGATTCGATCTCGGGTTCGGCATCCGGCACCGCCATCAGCGCCGCATCGATTTCGCCCCGCTTCAGTTTGTCGACCAGTTCTACGTTCGGACCGAGCACCAGTTCGACGTGCAGTGTCGGCCTGCGCACCTTGATATCGACGACGATGCCGGGCACCGTTTTAATGGTCAGCGAATACAGCGAACCGATCCTGAGCCGGTCTGACGAATAACCCGCCGCCTCGCGTGTCGCGCGAATGCCGTCGGACATCAGCGTCATCACCTCTTGCGCCACGTCGGCGAGCATCTGCGCCGCTTCGGTCGACTTGAGATTGCGGCCCTCGTGACGGAACAGCGCGCATCGCACGCCTTGCTCGAGCGAGTGCAGCGCGCGGTGCACGCTGACCGTGCTCACGTTCAGCGCTTCGGCCGCCTTCGCCAGATTGCCCGTCTCCATGAATGCGAGCAGGACTTCGAGCTTGCGGAAGGTGATCTCATCGTCGATTCGGTCGCGCATCTTGGTTCATCGAGTGGTCGAATGTCCTGATTATCGCCTCGCAATCGCGTTGGACGAATAGCGTTTATCCCTCAACGCGTTGTTGTTAGCCTCGCGGTACGCCCGCTTCCCATATCATTGCCTATCGTTCATCGAGTCTCCGCCCATCCGCCGGGACTCGATAGCGCACGGCAACTGCCTCGATTCTTCTTTCGGGTCGCGTCGAAATATGGACAAACTTCAGGCTATGGCGACTTACGTGACGGTCGTCGAAACAGAAGGTTTTTCTTCGGCGGCACGCAAGCTCCAGGTCTCGACATCCGTTATCAGCCGTCTGGTCAACGATCTCGAGGAGCATCTCGGTGTGCGCCTTCTGAACCGCACAACGCGCATCGTCCGAACGACGGATGCCGGCGCCGCATTCTTCGATGAATGCCGCCGCGTTCTCGCGACCGTGGAGGCGGCGGAACTCGCCGCGGCCGGCGCGCGCACGTCGCCGCGAGGCCAGCTGACGGTGACCGCGCCCATCGTTCTCGGCAATACCCATGTGACGCCGATCGTCCAGGAATATCTCGCGCGATATCCGGATGTCATCGCGAGCTGCTGGTTTCTGGACCGAACCGTGAATCTGGTCGACGAGGGCGTCGACGTTGCGATCCGTATCGGCGATCTGCCCAATTCTTCTCTTCAGGCAATCTCGGTGGGCAAGGTGCGCAGCCTTCTTTGCGCGTCGCCGGCCTATCTCCAGGCACGCGGCGAGCCGCAAAAGCCCGAGGATCTCACGTCACATGTGACGATCCAGTCGCTTCCCTCGACGCCATCGCCCGAATGGCGCTTTCGCGTGGACGGCAAGCCGATCGTCGTGCCCATCCAGCCACGCCTGATCACGACGACAAACGACTCGGCGATGTCGGCTGCGATATCCGGACTGGGAATCGTGTGCCTGCTGTCCTGTCAGATCGCACCCGCGCTGGCGGCAGGAAAGCTGCAAGTCGTGCTGCCGGAGCACGAGCTGGCCACGCTTCCCATCAACGTCGTGCATCGCGAAGGCAGACACGTCAATCAAAAGGTGCGCGTATTCGTCGATCTGGCGGTGGAAACGTTGAGGGCCGACACCGCACTGTGGTACGCATAGCCGACGCGCGCAGCCTCAGCTTTCGCGTTTCGCGAAAGATCCTTTCGGGCTAGCCCTGTTTCTCACCTTCCGGCCACGGCACATACTGGGCGTCATCAATCGCACGAACCGTGTGATCCCCCGTATGACTAGTGAGAAATCCATCATGAACACAGCAGCGAACGCGACTGCCGCCGGCGTCGACTTCTATTACTGGCCGACGCCCAACGGTCAGAAGGTCGCCATTTTCCTCGAAGAAGCGCTGGTGAATTACCGGGTTCACCCCGTCGATATCGGGAAGGGTGTTCAGTTCACGCCTGAATTCGAGAAGCTTTCCCCAAACAATCGAATGCCTGCCATTGTCGACCGTGAACTCGACGTGTCGATCTTTGAGTCCGGCGCGATTCTTCTGCACCTCGCCGAGAAAACGCGCCGGTTCATTCCGACGAACCCGCAGGGTCGCGTCGAAGTCTTGCAATGGCTGTTCTGGCAGGTGGCCGGCCTCGGGCCGATCCTGGGCCAGACAGTCTTCTTTCGAAACTATGCGCCGGAAGCGCAGCCGCTCGCGATCGACCGGTTCAGTAAAGAAGCAAAGCGCCTCTACGCAGTTCTGAACAAGCGCCTGGCCGATCGGGAATACATTGCGAACGAGTATTCCATTGCCGATATGGCCGCTTTCCCGTGGGCTTTGCAGTACGCCGCGCAGGGGATTGCCCTGGATGAGTTTCCACATGTCGCCCGCTGGCTGGATCGCGTCGGCAATCGACCTGCCGTGAAACGCGCATACGCGCTGGGTGAAGAGATCCGTCCTTCGCAATTGACGGATGAGCATCGCAAACAACTGTACGGTCAGCAAACGCAAAAAGCCTGAACACACGGTGCCGGGGTTTTATCTCCGGGCCGAAATTCTTCGCAGCAAACAATAGATTCGACAACATCCTAAAGGAATCCGAAATGTCTTTCTCAACCAAAGCCAAACGACTCGCAGCAGCAGCAGCATTTCTCGCGGCACTCCCCGTACTTGCAGCAGCGGCCGGCGACAAAGCCGATCTTTACGCCGATACATCGAAGGTCGTTCCAGTAACCGAGTTGAAGTTCTACCAGAACAAGGAAGGTCTGACCATCGCGAACGGCTGGGGCGACCCGGCGTCCAGTGTTCATAGCAACTACATCAAGATGGCTGGCGGCACTGCCAGCGGCGTGCACACGCACACCTACTCGTATTACGGCGTCGTCATTGCTGGCGTCGTCGCCAACGAAGCGCCCGGCTCGAGGCAGGATCATCCGCTTGCGGCCGGCTCGTACTGGTATCAGAAAGGCGGCGAACAGCACGTGACGAAGTGCATCTCGCAGACCGAGTGCATCTTCTTCGTCACGTCCAAAGGTCCGTTCGATTATCTGCCTGCCAAGTAACGACAACTCAGGTACCGTCGTGGCTGACCAGATGCGCGGGCAAGCGTCCGCCTTCACGGTCACGACGACCGTACCACTGAGCCAGCTCCCCCACGATGCCGCGCCGGAACAGCAGCACGCAGGCGACAAACATGATCCCGGTCACGATGCTGACCGATTCGCCCAGCCCCTGAAACCACGCGATATGCGTAAGCTCCGCGAGCCACGTGCCGAACGCGGCCAGCTTCGTTTCGAGCCCGACGACGATCACCGCGCCGACCGCCGGGCCGAACCGCGTGCCGAGACCGCCCAGCAGGGTCATGAGAATCACGGTGCCCGACATCGTCCAGTGCACGTCGTACAGCGTGGCGAAGCCGAGCACGAGCGTCTTCATCGCGCCGGCAAGGCCCGCACATGCAGCCGATATGACGAACGCCAGCAGCTTGAAGCGATCGACGTCGTAGCCGAGCGAAACCGTGCGCGCCTCGTTCTCCTTCAGCGCGCCGAGAATCCGGCCGAACGGCGAATCGATCACGCGGCCGATGAACGCGAACGCCATCGCACCGATGGCCAGCACGACGTAGTAGAGCGTCAGGTCGTCGAGCGGGAGCACGCCGAACAGCCGCCCGCGCGGCACGCCCTGCATGCCGTCCTCGCCGCCCGTGAACGGCGCCTGCACGCAGAAGAAATAGATCATCTGGGCGAGCGCGAGCGTGACCATCGCGAGGTAGATGCCCTTGCGGCGAATCGCGAGCAAGCCCATCACGAGGCCGAGCGCGGCCCCAGTGCCCGCGCCGAGCAGCAACGCGGCTTCGGGCGGCAAACCGTGATCGCGCAACGCGCTGCCCGCGACGTAGGCCGCGACGCCGAAGAACGCCGCATGACCGAACGACAGCAGACCGACATAGCCGAGCAGCAGGTTCAGCGACGTGGCGAACAACGCGAAGCACATGAGCTTCATCATGAAGACCGGATAGGCGCCGAGCCACGGCGCGGCGGCGAGGACGGCCAATGCGACGACGAATGCGAAGCGGTTATGCATGAGACACCTCATTTCGATTGACCGAACAGCCCGGCGGGACGCACGAGCAGAACCAGCGCCATGACGGCGAACACCACCGTCGCCGAAGCCTCCGGATAGAACAGCTTCGTCAGGCTTTCGAGGATGCCGAGCGCGAGACTCGTCAGCACCGATCCGGCGATCGAACCCATCCCGCCGATCACGACGATCGCGAACACGGTGATGATCACGCTCTGCCCCATCAGCGGCGACACCTGCATGACCGGCGCGGCGAGCACGCCCGCGAACGCGGCGATCGCAACGCCGAAGCCATAGCTCAGCGACACCATGCGCGGCACATCGACCCCGAACGCCGCGACGAGGCGCGGGTTCTCGGTCGCCGCGCGCAACAGCGCGCCGAGTTGCGTGCGCTCGATCGCCCACCACGCCGCCCCGCACACGGCGAGCGATGCGACGACGACCCATGCGCGATACGCGGGCAGCATCATGAAGCCGAGATCGACGGCGCGCGCGAGGCTATCGGGCGCGGCGTACGACATCCCCGAGACGCCGTACACGGAACGCGACAGCCCCTCGAAGATCAGCGTGACGCCGAGCGTGAGCAAGAGGCCGTACAGATGATCGAGCTTGTAGAGACGGCGCAGCATCGAACGTTCGACCAGCACGCCGACCGCGCCCACCGCCAGCGGCGCGATAACGAGCATCAGCCAGTAGTCGAAGCCGAAGTAATTCGTGCCCATCCACGCGAACAGCGCGCCGAGCATGAAGAACGCGCCGTGCGTGAAATTGATCACGTTCAACAGGCCGAAGATGAGAGACAGGCCGAGGCTCAGCACGGCATAGAAGCAGCCGTTCATCAGACCGAGGACGAGCTGGCCCGATACCGCCTGTAGCGGCATACCAAAGAATTCCATGACGTTTCGCTCCGGTCAGATGTTGAGCAGCGCTTGCAGCGTGGCCGTTTTCTCGGGAAGACGAGCCGACTCGAAGGCATCGACGATGCGTCCGTGCTCCATCACATAGAAGCGATCGGCGAGCGGCGCGGCGAAGCGAAAGTTCTGCTCGACGAGCAGAATCGTGAAGCCCCGCGACTTCAGCAGCCTGATGACGCGCGCGAGCGTCTGCACGATCACCGGCGCGAGCCCTTCGGAGATTTCATCGAGCAGAAGAATGTCGGCGCCGGTGCGCAGAATGCGCGCGATCGCGAGCATCTGCTGCTCGCCTCCCGACAGACGCGTGCCCTGACTCGCGCGACGCTCGGCCAGGTTCGGGAACATCGCGTAGATTTCTTCGAGCGGCATCGGCGTGCCCTTCGCGTCCGGCAGACGCGGCGGCAGCAACAGATTCTCTTCGCACGACAGCCCCGCGAAGATGCCGCGCTCCTCCGGGCAATAGCCGACGCCGAGGCGCGCCACGCGCTGCGGCTCGTGGCCGATCGTCTCGCGTCCATCGATGCGGATCGAGCCGCTGCGCCGATCGGTCAAGCCCATGATCGCCTTCAGCGTCGTGCTGCGGCCCGAGCCGTTGCGCCCGAGCAGCGTGACCACCTCGCCGCGCGCCGCACGCAGGTCCACGCCATGCAGAATATGCGATTCGCCGTACCACGCTTCGAGGCCCACGACACGCAGCGCGTCTTCGCATGTCGCCGTGTCGATGCCGGCATCATCCGGCGCTTCAATGTGCGAGCGATTCATTTTCGGTCCCCATGTACGCTTCCTTCACTTGCGGGTTCGCGGAGACGGAAGCGTAATCGCCTTCCGCCAGAATCTCGCCACGCTGAAGCACCGTGATCGTGTCCGCGATGCTCGACACCATCTTCATGTTGTGCTCGACCATCAGGATCGTCCTTCCGCTCGATACCTTTTTGATGAGCGCCGTCACGCGATCGACGTCCTCGTGTCCCATGCCCTGCGTCGGTTCATCGAGCAGCATCAGCACAGGATCCATCGCGAGTGTCGTGGCGATTTCGAGCGCGCGCTTGTGGCCGTATGACAGCTCGACGGTCTTCACATCGGCGTATGCGGCGAGGCCGACCTCGCCGAGCAAATCGAGTGCGCGCTCCCGCAATCGCGTCAGCATCGCGCTGCTTTTCCAGAAGCAAAACGACACGCCGAGCGGACGCTGCAAGGCGATGGTCACGTTCTCGACCGGCGTCAGATGCGGGAACACCGCCGATATCTGGAACGAGCGGATCACGCCCTTGCGCGCGATCGCCGCGGGCGCGGCGCGCGTGATCTCGCGGCCATCGAAAAAGATCTGTCCCGAAGTCGGCGTCAGGAACTTCGTCAGCAGGTTGAAGCACGTGGTCTTGCCCGCGCCGTTCGGTCCGATCAGCGCGTGGATCGTGCCTCGCCGCACACGAAGATCGATGCCCTTGACGGCCGTGAAGCCGTTGAACTGCCTGGTTAAACCCTTTGTCTCCAGAATCATGTCTGCATGCGTCATCGCGCTCTCCTCAGCCCATCACCGGCAGCGTCTCGATCTCATAAGCGTGCCGCAGCGCGCGGCCGAGCACCGGGTCTTCGAGCACGGTCTCGAAGCGCTGCGCCGGGCGAATTCCGCCGATGGCCGCCAGCGTGCCGCAGAGCATCGCGGTTCCATCGACGAACTCGCCGCCGCGTTGCGCGAACTGGTCGAGCAAGTCCTGCGGCGAGCGCATCGCGGTTACCTTGCCGTCCTGATAGAGCACGCGTTCGCCGTCGATCGTCGCGTACGAACGCAGCAGCAACGCATCCCAGTGATCCGCCACGTCGCTTAGCCGCCACAGCGTGTTCGAGCACGGCTTGTCGCACATCTGCTTCGACACGGTGATGCCATAGGCCTCGACCTGCCGATCCGTGTGATCGGAAGCCACGCCGACGAACACTTCGCCGCCGTCCTTCACCAGCACGAATTCCGCTTCGCCGCTGCTCTCCTCGCCCGAGACCTGCATCGTCGATGCAGGCCCGAAGCGATCGGCCGCCACGCGATAGAACACCGGGGTATAGGCAGGCCTTTTGATGCCCAGTTCTTCGAGCTCGCGGATGTGCTTCTCCATCGCTTCGGTGTCGCGTCCGGTCCAGCCCGCGATGACGAGCGTGTCGATTGAAATGGCGCGCTCGACACTGCCGTCGCGCGTTTCGATGTTGAATGTGATGGCCTTCATCAGTGTCTCCGTTTATTTCGATGCAGCGACTTTGCCGCCGACCAGCGGGCAACGGCTCGCGCCGAGCGGCGCGTAGGCGTCCTGCGCTGAAATGGTCTGCTTGATCGCGTAGTAATCCCAGGGCTTCTTCGACTGCTCCGGGCTCTTGACCTCGGCGATGTACATGTCGTGCACCATCAGCCCGTCCGCGCGGATCACGCCGTTGGTCGCGAAGAAGTCGTTGACGGGCGTCTTGCGCATCTGCGCGAGCACCGCGTCGGATGCATCGGTGCCGCTCGCCTGCACGGCCTTCAGGTAATGCAGCGTCGATGAATAGACGCCCGCCTGGATGAACGTCGGCATGCGGCCCGTCTTCGCGTAGAAGCGCTGCGACCATGCGCGGCTCGCTTCGTCGCGGTCCCAGTAGAAAGGCGTGGTCAGCATCATCCCTTGCGCGGACTTGAGACCGAGGCTGTGAACGTCGCTGATGAACATCTGCAGACCCGCGATCTTCTGCTTGCCCGGCGCGTTGATACCGAATTCGCGCGCGGTCTTGATCGCGTTGACGGTATCCGCGCCCGCGTTGGCGAGACCGATCACCTTCGCGTGCGAAGCCTGCGCCTGCAGCAGATTCGAGGAGAGGTCCGCCGCGTGCATCGGATGCTTCGATTCGCCAAGCACCTTGCCGCCCGTCGCGTTCAACGCCGCCGCCGAATCGCTCTTCAGCGACGCGCCGAGCGCATAGTCGACGGTCAGGAAGTACCACGAGTCGTCGCCGGCGCGCGCCATCGCCTTGACGAGGCTCGTGGTCAGCGCATAGGTGTCGTACGAATACTGGATCGTGTATGGCGAACACGCCTCGTTGCTGAGCTTCGTCGTGCCTGCGCCGCTCGCGATCGCGATCTTGTGCTTCTCTTTCGCCACGTTCGACACGGCAAGCGCAACGGATGACGGCAGGAGGTCCTGCACCATGTCGACCTGTTGATTGTCGAACCATTCACGTGCAACGGTCGCGGCGACATCGGTCTTGTTCTGGTGATCCGCGCTGATCACCTTGACCGGCGCGCCGAGCACCTTGCCGCCGAAATCATCGACGGCCATCTGCGCCGCCACGACCGAGCCTTTTCCGCCAATATCGGAAAAGATCGATGACATGTCCGTGAGCACGCCGATCTTCACCACGCCGTCGCTGACGCCGGCCGCGTTCGCCGTCATCGCGACCGCGGCGTACACCGCGGTGCACGCGAGTTGTCTGTACATGGAAGTCTCCTGATATGTATTTGTTAAGCAAACCGCATCATTGCGGACGCACGACCGACTCGACACCGATACCCATCGCGAGCAACTGGCGATCGCTCATGTGCCTGCCCATCAACATCAGTCCCACGGGCGCGTCTCCGCTCGCATGACACGGAATCGACAGCGAACACAGATCGAGCATGTTGGCAATCGACGGATTGCGCAGCAGCAAGCGATTCGTCGATGTGTACGCCGGCTCTTCGTCGAGGTCCGCGATGCGCGGCGCGACGATCGGCACCGTCGGGCACACGATGGCGTCGAAGGGACGCAACTCCTCGTCGGCCTGACGGCATCGCTGCGCACGCAGCGCCCGATTGCGCAGGTACTCCGCGGTGCTGTGCTCGCTGCCGAGCCGGATGCGGGCGATCACACGCGGGTCGTAATCGTCGGCATGACGCTTGATGAGTCCGACATGCCACGCCCACGCTTCAGCCGCGACGAGGCCGCCGTGCTGACCGATCGTCGCAAGCTGCTGCCAGCTCTCGAACGAGACTTCGCGCACGATCGCGCCCGCTGCCGTCAGACGTGCAATCGCGCGCTCGAACGTGGCGGCGACGTGCGCGTCCATGTCGTCGAGCACGATGGTCTTCGGTATGGCGAGCCGCAGTCCGCTCAACGGCAGCGGCAGGATCGCCGCTGGTTCGGTATCGCCGGCCATGATCGAATCGAGCGCGGCGCAGCAAGCGACGCTTTGCGCGATGGAACCGATCGAGTCATAACTCGACGACAATGGCAACGCGCCTTCGAGCGGGATGCGCGCGGCCGTCGGCTTGAAGCCCGCGAGACCGCACAACGCTGCGGGAATCCGGCACGAGCCGCCTGTATCCGAGCCGATCGCGGCAGCGGCCATGCCATCGGTCACCGACACGGCCGCGCCCGACGACGATCCGCCGGGAATTCGCGCGCCATCCCGGTCGAAAGGATTCGCGGGCGTGCCGTAGTGCGGATTGATGCCGAGGCCCGAGTACGCAAACTCGGTCATGTTGGTGCGCCCGACGAACACCGCGCCCGCCGCACGCAATCTGCCGATCGCGACGGCGTCGCGCGTGGCGGCCTGCTCAGGAAGGACCCGGCTGCCGGCGCGCGTGATTTCGCCCTGCACGTCGAACAGATCCTTCACCGAAATCGGAATGCCCGAGAGCGGACCCGCGACGCCATGACGGCGCAGCGCATCGCTCGCCGTCGCCTGCGTTTTTGCCGCGGCGCTCACGCCGTGCGGAAAGACGCGCTTTCCTTCGCCCGAGTCATCGCCGATACGTTCGATGCATGACGCGAGAAGCGACGCGGCATCGATACGGCCATCGGCGAGTTGGGCACGCAAAGAATCGAGAGCGGGCAGCATGATCAGGCCGGATCGTAGTAATGCACTTCGAGCAGCACGCAACCGCCGTTCGACTTGAACGGGCCATGCCACGCGCCCGGCGGGCGCACCGCGTAGGTGTAGCCCTCGAAGGGCTTGCCGCCCTCGCCTTGCTCGTCATTGCCGACGGTCAGATCGCCTTCGACGAGAAAAACTTCTTCCCAATAGTCGTGGACGAACGGCTTCGTCGTGTACATGCCGGCGGGAAGGCGCAGCAATCGCGTGCGGCTGCCGCGCTTGTTGCCGGTATCGAGCGCGCCGGAAAGGATCAGCTCCTGTGCGCCGGAACCGGGCGCGTAACCTTCCGGCAACTGCCAGCCGTCGGCCATGTCGAGTCCGTGAAACTCGTCGTGAAGTTTGTTGATAGCCATGTGTTTCTCCTTTGGGGAAGCGTTGATTGCGTCGAGTCGGTCTCAGGCGGCCTGGCGCGTCTTCGCCAGTTCCGAATCGAGCGAATAGCTCGACAACATGGTGTCGACGAGACCCGTCGCACGGCGCCAGTCGTAGCTGCGATACGCATGGCCCTTCGTCACGAAGGACGCGCCTGCATAGAACAGCTCATACTGGTTGTGACGCGAGGCGAACTCCGAGCCGACAGCGTCCCACGCGAGCTTGAAGAACTTCACGCGTTCCTCCGCGCTGCAGATGGGCGACTTCTGCGTCTTCTCGATGATGCGTGCGAGGTCCGGGTTCTCGAAGTCGTGCACGCTCGACGGCAGCATGATCATTCCGCCGCCCGCGAGCTCGCGCAGCGTGGTGAGAATCTTCGAATAGAGCTGTTGCGTGAGCACCTGCGAGCTGTACAGCATGTTGCGGTCGGGCACGTAGTAGCCGTTGACCACGCTGCCTTTCGCTTCCATGCCGTACACATACGCTTCGACCATCGATGCTTCCGATGCGAGCTGTCCCAGCGTCTCGCGCACTTGCGGAAACGCATTCGTGCCGTTGATTTCCGAAATGCGCAGACCGAGGCCGACGAGAAAGCGCAGCTTCGTCATCAGGCGCACCTGACATTGATAGTTCTGGTAGACGTGCGCGGGCGTCACATGAAACTGCTTCGCGCACATCGCCACATCGCCGGCGACGAAGATACGTTCCCACGGCACCTTGACGTCGTCGAAGTACAGCACCGCGTCGTTCTCGTCGTAGCGGCTCGACAGCGGGTTGTCGAACACGGATTGCGCGTGCTCCTCGTACGACTTGCGCGACATCACCTTCATGCCCTTCGCGTTCATCGGAATCGCGAACGACAGCGCGTACATCTCGTCGCCTTCACGCAGCGGCTGAATGCAGCTACAGAAAACTTCGTTCGCCATAATGCCGCTCGTCGCCAGCATCTTCGCGCCACGTACCGTGATGCCTTCCGCGTCCTGATCGACGATGCCGACCGCCAGATACTTGTCCTCCTGCTCATGCGCCGACTTCGACTGATTCGCCTGCGGATTGACGATCACGTAGGTCAGGAAGAGATCGTTGTCGCGGGCATACTTGTAGTAGTCGCGCAGCGCGCCGGCGCGTGCCGGGTCGTATTGCTCGAACAGATCGATGCCCATGACCATGCCCGAGATGCACGACGCGACGTGATCCGGCGAGCGGCCCATGAAGCCGAAATGCAGTTCCGTCCACGCTTCGAGTGCGATGCGCCGTTCGACGAGTTGCTCATAGGAGGTCGGCAGCTCCCAGATGCGGCTCACGCGATTGCCCGAATCGGGCGAAACGAACGTCATCTTCTCGACGTTTTCCGGACGCGCCTGGTAGTCGTACAGATTCGCGTAACTGCGAATCGAGTTGCGGAACGCGGGATGCGTGGTGACGTCGCCGACCGCCTTGCCGTCGAGATAGACCTGACGTCCGTCGCGCAATGACGCAATGTGTTGAGTGCCGTTCTTGATCATGATGTTCTCCAGAAATGAGTTCGTCCGCCGTTTCAGGCCGACGCTGCGTGAACGCCGTTGAGCGTGTGATAGCGGCCGCCGAAGAAAATGAGCGGACGTCCTTGCGAGCGTGTTCGATGACGAATCACGCGGCCGACGAAGATCACGTGATCGCCGCCGTCGTATTGCGCATAGGGCTCGCATTCGAAGGTCGCGAGCGTGTCGGGAAGCAGGACCGGTTCGCGGCACGGGTTCGTGGCGGCATCGCGCCAGCCCCACTTGTCGCCGTTGGCTTTCGCGAAGCGATTCGACATGTCCTGCTGCGATTCTTCGAGCACGTTGACCGCGTAGCTGTTCGCCACGCACAGATCGGCGAGGCTCAGACTGCGGCGGTCCACCGAAAACAGAATCAGCGGCGGATCGAGCGACACCGAATTGAACGACGCGACCGTCACGCCGATCGGCGCGCCCTCATCTCTCGGCGCCGTGATGACCGCGACGCCCGTGGCGAACATGGACAATGCGGACCGGAACTGACGCTGCGTTTCCGGATCGCTGCCCGGCCGTACGATGCTGTCTTTCATCTCGTTCTCCTTCGCGCCGCTGTTTGCGACGCCTTCATCGGACTCAACAAAGCGTTTGTTTTTAGCTTTGTTTGATAGCTTTTATTACATGCCAACAGAACGAGCTGTTCAAGCTATCGTTTACCCTCGGCTAAAAAGCTTTGTATAAAAGACAACCCTACTCGATGAATGGGTGTTGGCCCGAAGAAGCGAGCGTCCGGGCTACACTGCGGCCAACTTCCATTACGAGGGAACACGATCAATGACTGCACGTCCCGTCTACATGGACTACAGCGCGACGACGCCGGTCGATCCGCGCGTGGTCGAGAAAATGATTCCGTACCTTTACGAGCGCTTCGGAAATCCCGCTTCGCGCAGCCACGGCTACGGCTGGGAAGCGGAAGAAGCAGTGGAGAATGCGCGCCGGCATGTGGCCGGTCTGCTGCGCGCGGACCCGCGGGAAATCGTCTGGACTTCGGGCGCGACCGAAGGAAACAATCTCGCGATCAAGGGCGCGGCGAACTTCTACAAGGGACGCGGCCGCCACATCGTGACGGTGAAAACCGAGCACAAGGCCGTGCTCGATACGTGCCGCGAACTGGAGCGGCACGGGTTCGACGTCACGTATCTGGACGTCGGGCACGACGGACTGCTCGACATCGCCGTGTTACGCGCGGCTTTGCGCGCCGATACGGTCCTCGTCTCGGTCATGATGGTCAACAACGAGACCGGCGTGATACAGCCGGTCGCTGAAATCGGCGCGATATGCCGGGAGAAAGGCATCGTGTTTCATTGCGACGCGGTGCAGGCGGCGGGCAAGATCGACATCGACGTCGCTGCGCTCAACGTCGATCTGCTGACGGTGACCGCGCACAAGGTCTATGGCCCGAAAGGCATCGGCGCGCTGTATGTGCGGCGCAGACCGCGCGTGCGCATCGAGGCGCAGATGCACGGCGGCGGACACGAACGCGGCATGCGCTCGGGCACGCTGCCGACGCATCAGATCGTCGGCATGGGCGAGGCGTTTCGGCTCGCGAAGGAAGAGATGGAAGCGGAGAGCCGGCGCGTCGGCGCATTGCGCGACAGGCTGCTTGCCGGGCTTCTGCAACTGGATGAAGTCTATGTCAACGGCGATCTGACACAGCGTATCGCGCACAATCTGAACGTCAGCTTCGCGTTTGTCGAAGGCGAGTCGCTCATCATGGGCATCAAGGGTGTCGCGGTGTCGTCGGGATCGGCGTGCACGTCGGCGTCGCTGGAACCGTCATACGTGTTGCGCGCGCTCGGACGCAGCGATGAACTGGCGCACAGCTCGATTCGCTTCACGCTCGGCCGCTTCACGACCGAAGCGGAAGTGGACCAGGTGATCCGGCAGGTTCAGGAGACCGTCATCAGGCTGCGCGCGCTAAGCCCGCTGTGGGACATGCATCTCGAAGGCGTCGATCCGAACTCGATTCAATGGGCCGCGCACTAGTCATGCCGTGCGCCGCGCGGTCACGACTTTTCCTGTCGCGCAATCAGATGCGACAGATCGAGCGTCGCGCGGTCGCCATTGGCGACGAGCCTGTCGACGACCGAGCACAGCGCCCTGAATTCGGTCTTCGTCACGCCTTCGAACAGCACGTTGTTGATGTGCTGCTGCGTCGCGGCCAGTTCGCGAAGCAGCTTCACGCCATTCGATGTGACGGTCAGGCGCATCTTGCGCTTGTCGTGCGGATCCGAACGCTTGTCGATATAGCCGAGCTTCTTGAGCTTGCCGGTTTCGATGGTGACGAACGCCCCGCTCAGATGCAGATGGTCCGCGAGCCGGTTCACCGTGACCGACTCTCCATGCGAGAGATGCGACACGGAGACGAGCAGCGAATACTGGATGCCGGTCAGGCCGATGATCGTCCCGAAGCCGTCGCGCACGGACAAAAGCCGCGCCGCGAACGGCAAAAGGCCATTGATCAGATGGCGGAATTCCGTGTCTGTCCCGTCGACGAGGCACGCTGGATTGGTAATCGTCAGAGCGGATTCGTCGATCTGTTTCGGCATGACACTCAAACTCCCGGATGCTAATGCAGTTACCTTTTAAAGGTAATTATACGGCAAAGCTTAACAAACGAGATTTAGCCATGAACCCTGCAATTTCGACGTCTTCCGCGCGCTCGCTTCTGGAATGCTATATCCGTGCAAAGGACGAGAACCAGCCTGCGTTGATCTTCGATTGCTTCGCCGGCGATGCCGAGCTGACGTTTTCGATCGCAACCAATGCAATCGATTTTCCCCGCAGCGTGAGCGGCGCATCCGGGATTGCGAAGACGCTTGTCGCCGACTTCGGCGAACGGTTCGACCGGTGCCGTACCTATTACGTCTGTACCGCGCCCGAACCGGATGGCGACGGCATCTGCACGATGCCGTGGCTCGTCGCGATGCGGCAGAAGGACAATGAAGCGCTGCGGCTCGGCAAGGGCACGTACAGGTGGCGCATTGCGCGCATGGCCGATGGGTCCGAGCGAATCGCCGGGCTGCATATCGCCATCGAGCGCATGGACGTGATCGACGATCCGGGCTCGATGAAGCTGCAAGAGTTACAGGACGCGCTGACATATCCGTGGCTGGCCGAAGCCACGTTGGCGCAGCGCGCGGCATCGCTAATGTCGATGTATCCGGATACTGCCCTTGCTGAAGCTTTGCAGCATCATGTCCGGCAATGAACGACAGGCAGCCCTCAACGGTTCACCACATCCGCCGGAACCCAACGCAGAATCATCATCGACGCGATCAGCAGGCAGCCCGATACGACCATCAGTCCGACGGCAAGCGAATGCGTCGTTCCATGCAGCCAGCCAAGCAAAGCCGGCCCGACGAAGCTCGCGAGATTGCCCGTCGAATTGATCAGCGCGATGCCCGCCGCCGCACCCGCGCCGCCGAGAAACGACGAAGGCAGCGCCCAGAACATCGGCAGCGATGTGATGATGCTCGCGGTTGCGATGGTGAGGCCGATCATCGCGATCAGCGGTTCGTGGCCGCCGAACGCGCACAGCAGGAAGCCGGGAACCGAGAGCAACACGGGCACGACCGCATGCCAGCGGCGCTCGCGCATGCGGTCCGAACTGCGTCCCGCGTAAATCATGCCGATGAGCGCGGCAAGATAGGGAATCGTCGCGAGCAGGCCGATCATCAGTGGGTCCTTCACGCCTGAGTTACGGATGATCGTCGGCTGAAAGAAGCCGATCGTGCTGGTGCCCATCACGATGAAAAAGAGGATCGCGCACAGCAACCAGACGCGGCCACCCGTGAGGCCGTAGCGGATCGAGGTATGCGTGCGCGCGGCCGCATCGGCTGCGATCTCGGCGCTCGCGACGGCGCGTTCGCCGGCATCGAGCCAGCGCGCATCGGCGACCTTATCGGTCAGAAAGAAGTACACCACGAGCCCGAGCAACGCGGCGGGCGCGGCTTCCAGGAGAAACAACCATTGCCACGCGGCCATGCCGTGCCAGCCGTTCATCGCGTGAAGAATGTAGCCGGAAACCGCGCCTCCGATGATGCCCGACACAGGATTGCCCGCCATCAGGATCGCGACCATCCTGCCGCGCCGATGCGCCGGAAACCACTGGCTCAGATAGAGCAGAATGCCCGGCAGAAAGCCGGCTTCGGCGACACCCAGCAGAAAGCGCAACACGTAGAACTGCGTGGTCGAGTGCGTCCACGCCATCGCTGCGGACATGATCGCCCACGTCACCATGATGCGTCCGATCCAGCGCCGCGCACCCACGCGATGCAGGATCAGATTGCTCGGCACCTCCGCCATGAAATAGCCGATGAAGAAAATGCCCGCGCCGATGCCGTACGCGGCATCGCTGAAACCGAGATCGTTCAGCATCGTCAGCTTGGCGAAGCCGACGTTCACGCGATCGAGATACGCCACGACGTAGCAGATGAACAGCAACGGCATGAAGCGCCACGCGATCTTGCGAAAGACGGCATCGCCCGAGCGCGCGTTTTCAGCGGGCAGCGTGCCCGCGTTCAGGTCCAGATCCATTTTCGTGTCTCCTTGGTTGGCTCTGTCGGCCATGATCGTGTCGGATGTTCGCGTTCAGGCGCCGGTAAATCGCGCCGGACGACGTTCGATGAAATGCGCCACGCCTTCTGTGAAATCCTCGCTCTGGATGCTGTAGAACATCTCGCGATTCGCCAGCTTGATGGCTTCACCGAGCGTCTGAAACGGCGCCTCGCCAAGCTGCTGCTTCATGATGCGGATCGAGCGCGGCGAGACATTCGTCGCGAGATCGTCGGCGTAGGCGATCGCTTCGGCAAGCAGATCGTCGTGCGGGACGATGCGCTCGACAAGACGCATCGCGAGCGCTTCGTCCGCGCTCACCTTGCGCGCGGAGTACAGCATATCGGCCGCATGGCCCGGCCCGACGACGCGCGGCAGTATCCACGCGATGCCATGCTCGGCGATCAATCCGCGCTTCGCGAACGCCGTCGAGAAAATGGCCTTGTCGCTGGCGAAACGGATATCGCTGTAGAGCGCGAACACGAGGCCGAGCCCGGCGGCCGCGCCGTTTATCGCACTGATGACCGGCTTCTTCACGCCCATGAAATACGAATAGCGGCTCTGAAAATCGGCGCGGCGGTTCATGTCGTAGGGGCGCATCCATTCGGCCGCGCGAATGTCTTCGGGCGGCAGGACTTCGAGTTCGGCGATATCCATGCCCGCGCAGAACGCGCGCCCGTTGCCCGTCAACACAATGGCGCGCACGGCGTCGTTCCGGTCGAGCGTATCGAAGGCGTCGCGCAATTGCGCTTCCATCACCTTGGTCAATGCATTCATCTTGTCCGGACGATTGAACGATACGACCGCGACCTGCTCACGCGCGCCCGCGCGGGTGATTTCGATTTGCTGATCCATCTTCGTATTCTCCTGAATCATGTCATTGCGCGAGCTGAATGGCGCGAAGCTCGACGAATTCCTCGATGCCGAACGCGCCGCCCTCGCGTCCGATGCCCGACGCCCCGAAGCCGCCGAACGGCGCGAGCGCGTTGAACGGCGCGCCGTTGATATCGATCTGGCCTGCCCGCATGCGTCGCGCGACGCGTTGCGCATGTTCCGCCGATGCGCTCCATACCGCGCCCGCGAGTCCGTACGCCGTGCCGTTGGCGAGCGCGACGGCTTCGTCTTCGGTCGAATACGTCTGCACCGCGAGCACCGGACCGAAGACTTCTTCCTGCGCGAGTTCCGCGCCGATCGGCACGCGGCCGAAGATCGCCGGCGCGACGAAATAGCCTCGCGGCGGTACATCCGGTTTCACGTCGATGGCGATATCGTCATGGCCTGCCTGTTCGGCGCGCGCGATATACGCCTGCACCCTCCGCCGATGTTCCGCCGAGACGAGCGGCCCGATGCGCGAATCGGCATCGCGCGGATCGCCGACACGCAGCTTCGCGACACCTTCCCGAAGCTGCTCGCGATACGCCGCATACTGCGCTTCGGGCACGATGAGCCGCGTGATCGCGCTGCATGTCTGGCCCGAGTTGAGCATGCACGAGGACAGCGCGTGCTTCACGACCATCGCCTGATCCGCGTCGGGCAGCGCGATACTCGCCGACTTGCCGCCGAGTTCGAGCGCCACGCGCTTGAGTTCCGCACCGGCGGTCGCCGCGATCTGTTTGCCGGCCGCCGTCGATCCCGTGAACGAGACCATGTCGATGCCCGGATGCGCGACGAGCGCTGCTCCGGTCGCGCGATCGCCGTGGACGATGTTCAGCACGCCGCGCGGCAGGCGCGCTTCGAGCACGGCTTCGCACAATGCGCCGACGACGCCCGGCGCCAGTTCCGACGGCTTCAGCACCACGCAGCAACCAGCGGCGAGCGCGGCCGCCAGCTTCGCCGTGATCTGATGCAGCGGATAGTTCCACGGCGTGATCGCGGCGACGACACCGACCGGTTCCTTCGTGATCACCGAATGCGCGACGCGCATTTCCGCGAGCGCATCCGCAGCGAGCGACGCCGCCGCGCGCCACGCCGCGATCGGCGCCTGCACCTGGATGCGCCGCGCGAGCTTGAGCGGCGTGCCGACTTCGGCGACGACCGCATCGGCCATGCGATCGGAACGGGCTTCGAGCGCATCGGCGATGGCGCGCAAATAGCTCGCGCGTTCATCGACGGACGTATTCGCCCAGTGTGGAAAAGCCCTGCGCGCCGCAACGACTGCGGCATCGACTTCCGACGCGCTGCCATGCGCCACGCTCGCAATCGGCGCTTCCGTCGTGGAATCGTGGATGGTCGTCGTGGCCGCGCTCGTTGCGGTGCGCATGTCGCCATCGATCAAATGCTGGTTGTAGTGGATCATGTCGTCGAACTCCTGAGAAACGCGCGCATGGCCGCCTGCGGCTCGCCGTGCGCATAGCATTCGGTTTGCGCTTCGATGCCCGCGGCGCAGGCAGCATCGAAGCCGGGCTGCGTCATCGCGCGCATACGTTGTTTGGAAAGCCTGATCGCGTGAGGAGGGAGTCTTGCAAGCTTCGTTGCGCGTTCGAGCGATACGCCGAGCACGCTCGATTGCTCCGCGAGCTCCGTCACGAGGCCGATTTCATACGCGCGCCGCGCATCGATCAGATCGCCGGACAGCGACATCTGCACGTTGTGCGTCATGCCGACATGCAGCGTCATCAAATACGACCCGACGATGCTCGCCAGCCCCGCCTTCACCTCGGGTTGTCCGATACGCGCGTTCATCGCCGCGATGCGCCAGTCCGCGCACAACGCGATCTGAAATCCCGCGCCGGCCGCGACGCCGTTCAAAGCGGCGATGCACGGCTTGTCGAGATCGCGCACCGCCTGATACATCGCGCGCTGGCTGGCGAGCCACGCAGGAATGCGCGCGATATCGACGCCGGCGGCTTCTTCGAGATCCTGACCCGCGCAGAACGCGCGCTCGCCCGCGCCGGTCAGCACGATCGCTCGCACGGCTGCGTCGCCGTTCAGATGCGCGAGCGTGTCGATCAGCGATGCGCGCAGCGCCTGATTCACCGCATTGAGTTTCGCAGGGCGGCTCAGCGTGACGAGCGCGACGCCGTCGTGAATATCGCAAAGGACTTCGCTCATGCGCGCTCTCCGAATTGAACGACCGCATCCACGACGACGACACCTTCGCCGCGCGCCATCACCATGACGGGATTCATGTCGACGGACACGAGCGACGTGCGGTAGGCGCTCGCGAAATCGCCGAGGGCGACGGCGGCATGCGCGAGCGCGTCGGCATCGAGCGCGGGCTGTCCGCGATAGCCATCGATCAGCGGCGCGATACGCAGACGGCGCATGGCCGCGAGCGCGTCATCCGCCGTGAACGGCGCGAGCAGCGACACGACATCGCCGCGCACTTCCACGAGCGTGCCGCCCTCGCCGATCACGACGACCGGACCGAGCACCGGATCGACTGTCACGCCGAGCATGAATTCGTGCAGCCCGCGCGCCATGCGTGCAACGACGATGCGCGGCGCGCCGACATCGAGTGACTTCAGGCGTGCGAGGCACGCAACGGCGGCCGCACGCGCATCGCCCGCGCCGACGCCGATGTGCACGAGGCCGTGCTCGCTCTTGTGCGGAATCTCGGCAGCGCAGCCTTTCACGACGACTCTTTCGCCGAACGTGTTCGCGAGCGCAGCGGCTTCGTCCGCGTCCGCGCAGACCGCGTGATCGACGACCGGCACGCCGTAGCGTTGCAGCAGGCTCAGGCTCGCGGCTTCGTCGAGCAGACCGTGCGGAACGTCCGCTTCGGCGGGCGGCAGCGCAAACGCCGGCGGCGCACCGCGCATGCGCTCGCTGCGCGCGTACTGCCAGAGCGCGTTAATCGCATCGGTTTCGCCGATGTAAGTCGGCACGCCGCACGCGTCGAACTCGGCGCGGACCGAGCGCTGCGGCGCGGTTATGACGATCGGCTTGCGATGCTTCGCCATGAAACGCGCCGCCGTGCGCGCGAGTTCGGGCACGTCGTAGCCCGGACCGGCGACAGGCACGCCGATCGCGAACATGTCGGCTTGCGGATCGTTGCCGAGCACGTCGAGGACTTGCGAGAACAGCGCGCCGTTGCCGAGCAGCGAGGCGGTCAGATCGAGCGGATTGCCCGCCGTCGCGAAGCCGGGAAGGATCCGCGTGAGCGCGTCGATCGTCGCCGCCGACAAGCCCGCGAGCGGCAAGCCCACGCGCTCGGCCGCATCCGCGCACAGCACGCCGACCGCGCCGCTGTGGCTCATCACGACCGTGCGGCCTTCGCGCACCGGAAAGCCGCGCACGAACAACGAGGCCGCGTTCACGAGTTCGTGGACATCGCGGGCGCGCACGATGCCGTGTCTGTCGAGAAACGCATCGAGCGCGGCGTCGAGACCCGCGAGCGCGCCCGTATGCGACGCCGCAGCAGCCGCGCCCAGCGTGCTGCTGCCGCCCTTGAGCAGCACGACGTGCGCGCCCCGCTGCCGTGCGATGCGCGCGGCTTCGGCAAGCATCGCGGGCTGCGACAGCGATTCGACGTACACGAGAATCAGCCGGATCGATTCATCCGATGCCACGCTCATCGCCAGATCGGATACGCCGAGATCGGCGTCGTTGCCCGTGGCCGCGAGATAGCGCACGCCGAGGCCGCGCTCGCGCAACAGCACGTAAGGCATCACGCTCGCCGCGCCGCTCTGGCTCACGATGGCGATCGGCCCGTCCCGCGGTTCGACTTCCATGAACATCGTGCTGAAGTTGAGCACCGCGCCGCTCGCGAAATTCGCGATGCCCTGTGCGTTCGGCCCGACGATGCGCATGCCGGCCGCGCGGGCGTAGCGCACGAGCTCGTCCTGCAGCGCCCGGCCGTCCTCGCCCGTTTCCGCGAATCCCGACGCCATGACGATCGCGACGCGCACGCCCATGTCCGCGCACGCACGGATCGCGGCGCTGGCGGCGTCGCCCGACACCGCGACGATCGCCGCCTCGGGCACTTCCGGCAGATCGGCGAGGCTCGCGAAGCACGGCAGACCCTGCACCTCGGCGCGCTGCGGATTGACCGGCAGGATGCGCCCGCCGAACCCGTAGCGGCGCATGTAATGAATCGGGCGTCCGCCGACCTTGTTCGGATTGTCCGACGCACCGATGACCGCCACCGATGCCGGATTCCACAACGCCGCCGCCGGCGCGTGAAGGATGTCGTTTCGTCTCGTAAGCATGTCGTTTTCGTCGATCAGGATTGCATGATCGACAGGCTACGTGCGCCGGACGCCATCAGGAAGTGTTAGATTGGCTATATCAGATATCGACTTTTGTGAAACCATGAATCTCAAGCAGCTCGAGACTTTCCTGGTCGTGGCCGAACTCGGCTCGATCTCGCGGGCGGCGCAGGCGCTGGGCGTCGCGCAATCGCTCGTCAGCCGCAATCTCACGCAACTGGAAGAAGAATGGGGCGACCGGCTGTTCGAGCGCACGGGCCGCGGTGTGATGCTCACGGAGTTCGGCCGGCGCGTGCAGCCGGAAGTCGCGTTGCTGCTGAATCAGGCGGAGCGTCTGGAGGTGGCGGTCAAGGAATCGGCGGGCGCGCTGTCGGGCACGGTGCATATCGGCCTGTTGCCGTCGCTCGCGCCGCAATTGCTGCCGCTCCTGTTCGCGGACATCAGCGAGAAAGCGCCCGCCGTGAAACTGCATGTCGCGGAAGGATTCAGCGGCACGCTCGACGAGCAACTCGGCAATGGCCGGCTCGACATGATCGTCGTCAACCGGTATGGCCCGGCGCAAGGGCGGCACGAGGACGTGCTCGGCATCGTCGATACATTTCTTGTCGGCGATCCGCGGCACGACGTTTTTCGAAATCAGACGATCGCCTTCAGGAAGCTCGCCGGCTTGCGGCTCGTGCTTCCTGCCGCGCCGAACGGTTTGCGCGCGATGCTCGATCACGTCGCGCGCGAGAGCGGCACGTCGCTGACATCGTGATGGAAGTCGATACGCTCATCGCAATGAAAGAGGTCGCGGCCAGCGGCGGCGCATTCACCATTCTTCCCGAACTGGCGGTGCGTGAAGAGCAGAGAACCGGCCGTCTCGCTGCGGCGCGCATCGAGCGCCCGGCCATCAAGCGGACGATCGCGCTCGGCTTCACCCGGCAGCGCCCGCTTTCGAAAGCAGCGCGCTTCGTCGGCGCGCGCCTGCGCGAACTGGCGACCGGGCTACTGGCGGGGTGATGCGTTCAAGCCGGGGAAGGTCCCGGTTCCCGCGCCGTCCCGCCATTCAGGCATCGAACGCATCGACCGGGCCGATGAAGTCCATCTTCACGAGATCGACGCCATTTGCACGCAGAATCGCGTAAGCCATTGAAACGTGGAAGTAGACGTTCGGAATCACGATCTGCAGCAGATAGTTTTCTCCGGTCAGCTTGCCGGGCACCCACGATACTTTCACGACCTGATTCGCCGCGTCCGCGTAACGCTCGATCGCCACGCTTTCGACGAAGCCGATCGTCTTGCGGATTCGCGCACGCGCTTCTTCGAGCGTTCGCTCGTCATCTTCATGTCGCGGAGGCTGTTGTCCCGACAGCCACGCTGCTCCACCCTTGAGATAATCGCAGGCGCTTTGTATCTGATAGAGCAACGGGGCCATGTCGGGAGCGAGCCGCGTCGACAGCAGAATGGCGGCATCGAACTTCTTCGCGCTCGCGAAGCGCTCCGCCTTGTCGAGATACGTTTCCATCGTTCTGACTGCTTCCACGCATTGCGCGATAGCCTGTGCGTACATTGTCGATCTCCACAGAAACATGCTTTCGGCTTCGAGCCTTCGCTAGCCACTTCCCATACAATACTGCGACCTTATTCCACGTGAGTGAACGCGGTGGACCGACTAGAAGCCATGGAAATGCTGGTGACCGCGGTGGACGGGGGAAGCCTGTCGGCGGCGGCTCGCGAACTGAAGATTCCTGTCAGCACGCTCACCCGCAAGGTCGCCGATCTCGAAGAGATGCTCGGAAGCCGGCTGCTCATCCGCACCACGCGCAAGCTCACGTTGACCGATGCAGGCATGGCATACGTCGCGGCGGCACGGCGCATCCTCGAACTCGTGCGCGAACAGGAACACGAAGCCACGGGCGAGTTTGCGACCGCAAGAGGCGAACTGGTCGTCACCGCGCCCGTGCAGCTCGGCCGCCTGCATGTGCTACCGGTCATCAACCAGTTCCTCGCGCAGTATCCGGACATCACCGTTCGACTTCTTCTCTCCGACCGGAACATCGATCTCATCGATTCTCACGCCGATCTCGCCGTGCGTATCGGCGAATTGCCGGACAGCAACATGATCGCCACGCGCGTCGGCGCATTGCGGCCGGTCGTATGCGCGAGTCCTGCCTTTCTCGCAACGCACACGCCGCCGCGCGAGCCCGACGAACTCGTGAAATATTCGTGCATCGTCTTCAATAGCCCGTACCTGTCGCCGTGGCGCTTCCGGCTGCCCGCAACGCATAAGGTCTACGTGCTGGAAGTGAAGCCCCGGCTCGAAGTCACGTCGCCCGACGCCGCCGTCAGCGCCGCAGCGGCCGACACGGGCATCACCTACGTGTTCGAACACGACGCCGATGAAGCGCTCCGCAGCGGACAGATCGAAATACTGCTATCGCAGTTCGAAATCGAGCCCGTGCCCGTCCATCTGGTTCACGTGTCCAGGAACCTCATGGCGATCAAACTGCGGCATTTCATCGACTTCGCCGTGCCCCGGCTCAGGGAATCGCTGTCGCGATTCGGCAAGCAGAAGCGGCGCTGAGTTTCAGGCGCGAACCTTCACGATTCCTCGCCCCGCTCGCCAAGCACCCGATCATTACGGTTCTCGATGACATCTCGGGTCTTCTTCGTCGCGCCGGGACCGGCGGCGAAGCGAACGTCCCGATAGCTCAGCGCCTCTCTGCCCGGTCCGCGAACCTCCACGGGCTCGACGCGCTTTCCGCTCGCATGTTCCACCAGCTCGATAGGCGGCTTGCCGTTCGGCCTGAGCCATTTATCGCCCCATTGCATGAGCGCGACCAGCACCGGATATAAGTCCGATCCTTTCGACGTCAGCCGGTAGCCGAACGTATTCGCGCGTTCCGCGATCGGGAAGCGTTCGAGAATCCCCAGCTCGGTCAAGCGTTCGAGCCGAGCCGTCAGAACATTTCGCGCGATGCCGAGCCCGCTCTGGAACTCGTCGAAGCGGCTGCTGCCCTGCGTGCACTCGCGCACGATCAGCAGCGTCCACCACTCGCCGACCTCGTCGAGGGCGCGGGCGATCGAGCAATCCATTTCGTCGAAGCGTTTTCTATACATGATGGCGCCCATCCTAACCCAAGTTTCATGACGCAACTTAACCATTCCACGGGGAACAGCTTCCCGGTTTCGGCCAGTACCGTGCCGCAACGGTCTTGCCTATAGTTGCGTCACGAAACTTATCCGGCAGTCATCGACGGGAAGTTGCCCGATGCCGCTGCCTCCTTCAGATCGCTATCGCTGTCGCTCTGGATACGCCTCGACATCGCCTAGCCATCAAACACACTTAGGATTGCCATGGATAATCAAATTGATCAGGCCGAGATGGGAGTCGACGCTCCGGACATCGCGGCGAACCCCGGTCCGGTTCGATGGATCGGCAAAGGTGTGGCCGGCCTGATGATCGTCGCCGTGGCCGCGACGGCGTTCCATCTGCACGGCTCCGGTGCCGCGCCGGCTGCCGCGCCACCGCCGCCGTCGGTGACGATTAGCGCGCCGTTGCAGCGCGATATAGAAGGCCGGCTCGGGTTTCTCGGCCAGTTTTCAGCCGTGAATCGCGTGGAACTGCGTGCGCAGGTGGGCGGCACGCTGACGCAAATCTACTTCAAGGACGGCGACATCGTTCATCAGGGCGATCCGCTCTTCGAGATCGATCCGGAACCGTATCGGATCAAGCTGAGCGGCGCGACGGCCGAGCTCGAATCCGCCAACGCCCGGCTCGCGCTCGCGACGCGTCAGCTCGCCCGCGCGCAGGAACTGCAACGCGCGGAAGCGGGAACCGTCGAGAACGTCGATCAGCGCGTGGCCGAGCAGCGCGCGGCGCAGGCGGCGGTGGACAACGCGAACGCGCTGGTGCGCGACGCACGCTTCGATCTGGATCGCTGCAGGATCACGGCGCCTTTCACCGGGCGTATCGGCACGCATCTCGTGTCGAAGGGCAATCTGGTGTCCGGCAGCCGCGCCGGCAGCGGGCCGACGACATTGCTCGCCACCATCGTTTCGCTCGATCCGATCTACCTGGATTTCGACATCAGCGAAAACGACTACGCCGCGTTCCAGCGTTCGCGCGGCAGCCGGCAAGGACCGCTGGCCGATGCCGTGAACATCTCGCCCACCGGCGACAGCGGATTCACGCGCGTCGGCACGCTCGATTTCATCGACAACACGCTCGACCGTTCGAGCGGGACGATCCATGCGCGCGCGACGATCTCGAATCGCGATCTGTCGTTGACGCCCGGCGGCTTCGCTCGCGTCCGCCTCGCCACGACCGCGCCGCAACCGGCGCTGCTCGTGCCCGATGCCGCCGTGCTCGACGATCAGACGGACCACATCGTGTATGTCGTCGATGCGGAGAACGTTGCCAAGCCGAGAAAAGTACAGATCGGTGATCTTCGCGGCGGGCTGCGGGTGATCCGCTCCGGGCTTGCGCCGACCGACCGCGTCGTGATCGACGGCATTCCGTCCGTTCATCCCGGTTCGAAGATTTCACCGCGCGCGGGAAGCATCGAGTTCTCGGCGGAGCAAGTGGCCGAAGGAGCCAAATCATGAAGCTGACTCACTTCTTCATCGAGCATCCGCGCTTTGCCGCGGTGCTCAACATATTCGTCTTGCTGATCGGTCTCGCGACCATGATCAAGCTGCCGGTGGCTCAGTATCCGAACATCGTGCCGACGACGATTCAAATCACGACGTCGTATCCCGGCGCATCGGCCGATACGATCGCGCGCACGGTCGCCACGCCGCTCGAGCAGTCCATCAACGGCGTCGAGAACATGGATTACATCTCGAGCCAGTCGACGAGCAATGGTCAATTGACGATCACGGTGATCTTCAAGGTCGGCACGAATCCGGACACTGCCCTTCTGCTCACGCGCAGCCGGGTGGAAGACACGCTCTCGCGCCTGCCCGCCGACGTGCAATTGCAGGGCGTGCAGGTGAAGAAAACGATTCAGGCGCTGCTGCTCGGCGTTCATGTCTATTCGCCGGATGGTTCGCGAAGTCCCGAGTATCTGTCGAACTATATGCTCAAGGTTCGCGACCAGATTGCGCGCTTGCCCGGCGTGTCGGACTTCCAGTTATTCGGCGAGCGGCAGTACGCGATGCGAATCTGGATCGATCCCGACAAGGCCGCTTCATATCACATCAGCGCGGGCGAGATCCTCGCCGCACTTCGCGCGCAGAACGCGGCCGTATCGGCGGGCGTGCTGAATCAGCCGCCGGTATCGAACAGCGGCACGGGCGCCTATCAGATCAACATCGAGGCGCTGGGCCGTCTCAGCACCGCCGAGCAGTTCGGCGACGTAATCGTGAAGTCGGATGCGCAAGGACGCGTCACGCGCATTCGCGATATCGGCCGCGTCGAACTCGGCTCGGTGGACTACGGCTCGAAGGCGTATGCCGACCGCTATGCGGCCACGCCGTGGTTCGTGATCGCGACGCCGGACGCGAACGTCGTGCAGGTCGAGCACGACGTCTGGGCCAAGATGGCCGAGCTGAAAAAGAGCTTTCCTCCCGGCGTCGACTACATCAGGATCTACGATCCGACCACGTTCGTCTCGCAATCGATCCACGAAGTCGCCAAGACGATCGGCATCGCGATTCTGCTGGTGGTCGGCGTGGTCTATCTGTTCCTGCAGAACTGGCGCGCGACGATCATTCCCGTGGTGGCGATCCCGGTGTCGCTGGTCGGGACGTTCGCCATCCTGTCGCTGTTCGGCGCGTCGATCAACAATCTCTCCTTGTTCGGACTGGTGCTGGCCGTCGGGATCGTCGTCGACGATGCGATCGTCGTGGTCGAGAACGTGGAGCGCAACATGGCGCTCGGCATGACGCCACGCGAAGCCGCGCATCGGACGATGAATGAAGTCTCGACCGCCATCATCGCCATCGCGCTGACCTTGTGCGCGGTGTTCGGGCCGACCGCGCTGATGTCCGGCATTTCGGGGCTGTTCTTCAAGCAGTTCGCGATCACCATCGCGGCGTCCACCGTCATCTCGTGCTTCGTGTCGCTTACGCTGAGCCCGGCTCTTTGCGCCGTGCTGCTCAAGCCGCACGAAATGGAGAAGTCGCACGGCGGTTCGACCGCGCTGGGCCGCCTGCATCATGCCGTATTCGGCCGCTTCAACGCGTCGTTCGAATGGCTGTCGTCCCGATACGGAAAGATCACGGGCCGCGCGGTGCGCGCAACGACCGTGATGCTGATCGTCTATGCCGGCCTGATCGCGGCGACCGGCCTGCAAATGTCGAGAATGCCCACGGGGTTCATTCCGGAACAGGACATCGGCTATCAGGCGGTGATCGCGTTCCTTCCGCCCGGCTCCAGTCTGGAGCGCACCGACAAGGTGATTCGCGAGATCAACGATATCGTGCTCGACGCACCCGGGCTCAAGGGCGTCACGCACACGTCGCCCGTGTCCGGCTTCGACGTTACGACCGGCACCATCGCGCCGAATGTCGGAACGCTCTTCTACGGCTTGCCTTCGCTATACGGCAAGCATGTGCCCGGCGTCAGCGCGGCCTCGATGCTGGTCGAACTCCGCAAGCGCGTCGCCGGGGTCAAGGACGCGGTCGTCGTGGTGGTGAATCCGCCGCCGGTGCAAGGGCTCGGCGCGGCGGGCGGCTTCAAGCTGATGCTCGAAGATCGCGGCGGACTCGGCCCGCAAGCGCTCGCCGACGCAGCGCACGCGCTCGTGGCGGCGGCCAACAAGGACAAGACCTTCGGCGGTGTGTTCACGCTCTATAACGCCGGCGCGCCGTCGGTCTATGCGGACGTCGACCGCCTCAAGGCGGAAAAGATCGGACTCACGCCAACGGACGTGTTTTCGACGATGGAGCTGTACCTCGGCTCGCAGTACGTGAACGACTTCAACTTCATGGGGCGCACGTATCAAGTGCGCGTTCAGGGCGATGAAGCCTTCCGCCGCACGCCGGAAGACATCGGACGGCTCAAGGTGCGCAACGCGTCGGGCGACATGGTGCCGATCAGCAGCGTGGCGACGTTCCGCAACGACACGCAGCCGTATCGCGTGCCGCGCTACAACCTCTATCCCGCGGCGGAAATCATGGGCGCGGCAGGCCCGGGCTTCTCGTCGGGCGATGCGATCGAACGCATGGAACAGCTCGCGCAGCAGGTGCTGCCGAACGGCATCACATACGAATGGACCGACCTGGCTCATCAACAGAAAGAGCAGACCATGTCGCCGCTCGTGATCTTCGCCGCTTCCGCGCTGTTCGTGTTCCTCGTGCTGGCCGCGCAGTACGAAAGCTGGAAGACGCCGCTCGCGATCGTGCTGATCGTGCCGATGTGTCTGCTCGCGGCATCGATCGGGCTGAATGTGCGCGGCATGCCGATCGACATTCTTGCGCAGATCGGTTTCGTGGTGCTCGTGGGACTGGCGGCCAAGAACGCGATTCTGATCGTGGAGTTCGCCAAGCAACGTCAGGAAGAAGACGGCGTCGGCGCGGAGGACGCCGCCACGCACGCGGCTCATGTCCGGTTGCGGCCGATCCTGATGACGTCGTTCGCCTTTATCGCCGGCGTGGCGCCGCTTGCCATCGCCGATGGCGCGGGCTCGGAGATGCGGCAGTCGCTCGGAACGACGGTCTTCTTCGGCATGCTCGGCGTGACCCTCTTCGGCCTCGCCTTCACACCGGCGTTCTATGCGTTCGTGCGCAAGCTCGGCATTCGCGGCACGCGTGCCTTGCCGCGCAAACTCAATAGCGGAGAAGTGAAATGAACTCGCTCCTGGCCAGGACTTCGAAAGCGATCGCGGGCAGTCTGTTCGTCAGCGCGTTTCTCGCGGCGTGCGCAGTCGGACCGAACTACGTCGAACCCGAAACGCATATGGTGCCGTTTCATAACGCGCAGGTCGTCGCCGAGCGGCCAACTACGCTGCCCCCGCCGAGCCTCGACAACTGGTGGACCGGCTTCAACGATCCGGAACTGGTCGAGGTCGTGCAACGCGCGCTCGCTCAGAACCTGAGCATTCAGGCTGCGATAGCGCGCGTCGCGCAGTCGCGTGCGGCGGCGCAGGCGGCCGGTGCGCAGTTGCTTCCGACCGTCGATGCCAACGCGTCGTTTTCGGCGCAGCACCAGAGCGTGCAGAGTCCGCTCGGCACGCTTGCGAGTGCGTTTCCGAACTACAGCCGCGATCAGAAAGAGTATGTCGCGGGCGCGACGGCAAGCTGGGAAATCGATCTGGCGGGCGGCCTGCGACGCGCGCACGCGGCAGCCACGGAAGAAGAACAAGCCGCCGAAGCCGCTCAACTCGGCACGCGTGTGTCGGTCGCGGCCGACGCCGCCGACGCCTATCTGCAAATCCGGGGTCTGCAGGCGCGCCTCGCCGTCACGCAGGATCAGGTGGACACGGACGCGCGTCTGCTGGCGCTCGTGAAAGCGCGCAAGCAGGCCGGCGCGTCCGATGAACGCGAGGTGGCTCAGGCCGAAGCGCTGCTGCGTCAGGCGCGCGCGACCGTGCCGAGCCTGCGGATATCGCTCGAAGCGCAGTTGAATCGGCTCGATGTGCTGTTGGGCGCGCAGCCCGGCACCTATGCGGCGGAACTCGGCGCGCACGCCGGCGCCATTCCCGACGCACCGGCGATCGGCAGCGCCGATACCCCGCTCGATGTCCTGCGGCGCCGCCCCGACATCATCGCGGCGGAGCGGCATCTGGCGGCATCGAATGAAGGGATCGGCGTGGCGCTTGCCGAGTACTACCCGAAGATTTCGCTCGCCGGCGCGCTGGGATTCGACAGCACTTCGGCCAGTCATCTACTGAGCGCGAAGGCGTTCCAGCCGATCGGCACGGGCGCGCTGCGCTGGCGTCTGTTCGATTTCGGCAAGGTGGACGCCGAAGTGAAAAGCGCGCGCGGCGCCTATGCGGAGGCGCTGGCGCAGTATCGCGAGGCGGCGCTCAAGGCGACCGAAGACGTCGAGGATGCGTTCATGACGCTCTCGCAAACGGAGATTCGCGCACAGGAGATTCAGCAGGAAGTCGATGCCTTGACGCGAACGCGAGACTTATCGGAGAAAGCGTATCGCGCGGGTTCGATCACGCTCACCGATGTGCTCGACGCCGACCGGCAACTGCTCGCATCGCGCGACGATCTCGACGCGACGAAGGCGGACGTTGCACGCGCCGCGGTGAGAACCTTCCGCGCGCTCGGCGGCGGATGGGATGCGCCGCAGCAACAGATGGCCGCGAAGAACTAGCCCGGCTTATCGCGCGTTCGCACGTCGTCGGAAAGCAACCGAGCACTTCGCCACTTTACGGTGAACAGCTTCCCACTTCCGATCGGTAGTGCGATCCCGCTGGCTTCCCTATAGTTTCGTCACGCAACGCAATTCGCAATCCTTCAGGAGAGGTTGACATGGATCGTCGCCTATTGACACTTTCGCTCGGCATGTTCGCGCTGGGCACCGACAGCTTCGTTTTCGCGGGCATCCTGCCCGAAATCGCCAAGTCGTTCGATGTGAGCATCGGTGCGGCGGGGCAGTTGATCAGCGTCTATGCAATCAGCTACGCGCTGCTGGGCCCGACCATCGCGGCGCTTGCCGCGAACGTCGGACGCAAGCGTCTGCTGCTCACCGGCATCGGCCTTTTCGTGCTGGCCAATCTCGGCACCATCGTGGCGCCGAACCTCGGCATCGCACTGGCTACGCGTGCCTTTGCGGGCCTTGGCGCGGCGATGTTCTCGCCGGCGGCCAGCGGAACCGGCGCGGCGCTCGTGCCGCCTGAGCGCCGCGGATATGCGTTGTCGATCATCGTGGCGGGTCTGACCACCGCGACCGCGCTCGGCTCGCCTATCGGCGCGGTCATCGGCGGGTTCGCGGGCTGGCACTGGACGCTGGTTCTCGTCGCCGCGCTCGGTGCGGCGGCCTTCGCCGGCATCCTCGCGTTTTTGCCCGACGTGCCGCTGCCGCCAGCCGTCTCGCTTCGCGCACGTCTGTCTCCGCTGACCGATTCGCGCGTAGGACTGACGCTCGCGACGACCGTGCTGGCCCAGATCGGCACCTTCATCATCTTCAGCTACTTCTCCGTCGTGTTCGACCGTGCGACCGGCCACAACGTCACGGTGCTCGGCGCACTGCTGGTGCTGTGGGGACTGGCCGGGACGTTCTCGAACCTGCTGACGGGACGCATCCTCGACCGGATCGGTTCGCACAAGGTCGTGCGGATCAAGCTGGCCATCGTCGCACTCGTCATCTTCACCATGCCGATCACGAGCGCACACCTCTGGAGCGCGGCCATCGCGGTGACGATCTGGGGTGCATGTGCATGGGGCGTCCTGGTGCCGCAACAGTTCCGCCTCGCGAGCCTGAACCCGCCGATGACCGCGGTGCTGGTCGGTCTCAATACGTCGGCGACTTATGTGGGCGTATCCATCGCGGGCACGCTGGGCGCTGCCGCGATTCCGATCGTCGGCGGTCACAACCTGGGCTATCTGTCCGCCGTTCCCGTCGTGATCGCGATTCTCGTCTCCGAGGTTGCGACGCGCCGCATCGCATCGTTCGCGGGAGGCAAAGCCGCGGTAGCGGCCTGAGCCCGGCGAACGCCATACTTCCCATTCATTCGAGACTCAAGGAAACAGTCATGTCCAACACAAACACATTCCGGCAGTTACACGAGCAGTCGATACCGCTTCGTCTGCCGAACGCGTGGGATGCCGGCAGCGCCCGTCTCATCGAGGCGCAGGGCGCTTCCGCCATCGCCACGACGAGCGCGGGCTTAGCGTGGTCGCTGGGTTATCCCGATGGACGCACGCTTCCGTTCGATGAAGTCGTCGCCTCGGTGCGGCGCATCGTGCGTGTTGTGAAGGTGCCCTTGTCGGTCGATGTCGAAAACGGCTACGCCGACACGCCTGAAGCCGTCGCGGACCATGTGATGCGACTGGCCGATCTCGGCATTGCCGGCATCAACATCGAAGACGGTCCGGACGCTGCGCCGCTTCTGGCCGCGAAGATCGAGGCGATCAAGCGTGCCGTCGCGAAGGCCGGCGTGGACCTCTTCGTCAACGCGCGCAGTGACGTCTTTCTTGCCAGTCTCGTCGAGCAAGCGAAACAGCCGCAGGAGGCGATTGCTCGCGGCAATCTCTACGCATCGGCCGGCGCGGATGGTCTCTTCCTTCCGGCGCTCGTGCGGCCGTCGGACATCGAGACGATCGTCGGCGCGATCCGGTTGCCTCTGAACGTGATGGCGCTTCCCGGCCTGCCCGATGCGGCCACGCTCGGACAACTCGGGGTGCGTCGGCTGAGCGCGGGCAGCGGCATCGCGCAAGTCGTGCTCGGCAGAACGAAGGCGATGGCAGCCGACTTTCTGGCGCACGGCCGTTCCGAAGCCCTCGACGACAAACCCTTGCCGTACGCCGAAATTCAGCAGCTTTTCGCCTGACTCACCAAACCGTTTGAACGCTCTATCCATCGACACGTAATGGAGGTTGTCATGATGCTTCAAGGAAAACGCGCTCTGGTCACCGGAGCAAGCCGCGGTATCGGCGCTTCGATCGCGAAGGCTCTGGCGCTTGCCGGCGCGGATGTCGCGATCACGTATGAAAAGTCGTCGGAGCAGGCGGCGCATGTCGTGAAGGCGATCGAAGCGGAGGGCCGCCGCGGTATCGCGATTCAGGCCGATAGCGCCGATGCATCCGCGATTGAGGCGTCCGTGCAGAAGACGGTCGAAGCGCTCGGTGGCCTCGATATTCTCATCAACAACGCCGGCATACTTCGGATGGGCGATGTCAAAGACATTTCCATCGAAGACATCGACGCAACGCTCGACGTGAACGTACGTGGACCGATTCTCGCCGCTAAAGCCGCGATTCCTCATCTCGGGGCCGGTGGACGCATCGTCTCTATCGGCAGCTATTTTGCCGACCGCGTGCCCGCCTCGATGCTCGGCGTCTACTCAGCGTCCAAGTCCGCGCTCGTTGCGTTCACGCAGGGCCTCGCGAGAGAACTCGGCCCGCAAGGGATCACGGCGAACCTGGTGCAGCCTGGCTCCATCAATACGGACATGAATCCCGTCGATGGTCCGTTCGGGCCGACACTGAAATCGCTGACGGCCACCGGTGATTACGGAAAAGGCGAGGACATCGCGCAAGCCGTGGTTTTCCTTGCGAGCGCCAATGCGAGCTACATCACCGGCGCAACATTGACCGTCGATGGCGGCGCCAACGCGTAGGCTCGATGTCCGGGCGTTTTGAACGCCGCCCCACCGTGCTATTTCATCCGAATCCGTCCCGCCGGGGAATAACCGGCGCGTGCGCACGATCTTGTAGATGAAGCCACACGGAAAGGTGAATCGAAATGGACATCATCGACATGGCGCGCGCATCGGGGCTGACGATCATTCTCGATGGCAGAATCGGCCACGAGGAATATCGGAGCGTATGCGGGTCGGTATCGGCGCTGGAGCGATTCGCCGAAACGCTGCAACAGTGCGCGACGAATCAGTATTGCGGCGCTGCGCATCGAAGCTCCGGCGATACGTCATTCATACGCGCGCGTTGATGCTTCAGATGCAAGCTGTTCTGCGTCGCCTGCAATTCGGGACGGGCATGGTGCTGCTGACTTATCTCTCGATGCACCTCGTCAATCACGCGCTCGGGCTCTGGTCAATGGAGCTCGCCGGACGGGGGCTCGAAGTCGCGCTGCGGCTCTGGCGCAGCGCACCCGGAACGATCGCACTGTACGGTGCCGCCTTCGCGCATTTCGCGTTGGCACTGCACACGATATACGGCCGCCGCAACTGGGCGCTGCCCGCCGCGGAATGGATCCGGCTTCTTGCAGGCCTCAGCTTGCCGCTGTTGCTTATCCGTCATGCGGTAACCACGCGGCTCGCGTCGGCGCTCTATGGCTTCGAGCCGAACTACGAGCGGGTGGTCGTCATGCTGCTCACGAGCGGCACGCAAGGTCTGCAACTCGCGCTGCTCGCCCCCGGCTGGTTACACGGATGCCTCGGATTATGGTTTCGCTTGCGCCATCATCCGCTGGCATCGCGCATGAAGCTCGCGCTGTTTGCGTTCGCGGCGCTGTTGCCGTTGCTATCGGCGGGAGGCTTTATCCGGATGACGCTCATCGCGGAAACGAAGAACGCGCTTCGCCCGGCCCCCGATCCGACGTTGCTCGTCCATCAACTTGCGCTGGACGCATGGCGTCACGATCTCGTCGCCCTTTACCTGACTTTGACCACCAGCGCGTTCGTCGCGGGTCAGTTGCGCAATCGAATCGAACGTCGGGGATTACAGAAGCAGCATTGAAGCGTCAACGCGTCGTTTCAAGCAAATCGCTCAGATCGATGCCGTTCTTTGCTTCGGTTAGCTGTTCATCCGGCACCGGTCCTTTTCTGTCGAGATCGACGAGCGCCTGATTCAGCTTCACGTAGGGCCGCATGCGTTCTTCGTACGCGGCGAACGCCCGAGCAAAATCCGCGCGATTGCGCTTCAATTCATGCGCGAGCACGAATGCGCCGACGAGCGCGAGGCTCGTGCCCTGCCCCGAAAACGGCGATGCGCAGTGCGCCGCATCGCCGATCAGCACGACGCGCCCCTTCGACCACGACGGCATGTGGATTTGCGCGAGTTCGTTGAAATAGAAATCGTCGGTGCCGCGCATCGCTTCGATGAAGCGCGGGAAATCGCCGCCCAGATGTGCGCATCGATCGGCGACGAGCTGCTTCTGCGCGCTTACGTCGTTGCGCGCGACCGGCGCTTCCGGCGCGCCGAATCCAACGCCGATGCGCAGTTCCGTCTGATCGAGGCTCGGGTAGATCACGTAGCCGAATTCATCCACGCGATGCCCGATCTGCCAGTCGCGCAGATCGATGAGATTCGGCGTCGAGAAGAGCGCGAGAATCACCCCGAGCGGAAACACGACCGCTTCTTCGCAATCGAAATGCAGCTTGCGTATGTTCGAATAAATGCCGTCGGCGCCGACCAGCAGATCGAAGCGGCGCTGCTCGCCATTGGCAAACGACACATCGACGCCGCCGCTCGTTTCGTCGATGGTCCGTACGCTGTCGCCGTACCGAAACTCGACGCGTTCGTTCAGCGAGCCCATGATCAGCTCGCACAAATCGTCCCGAAAAATTTCGATGTCGTCGCTGTCGAGACGTCCCGCGCTGTAGGTGCGTTCTTCGGTGCGGTCGATTTCGTTGCCATCGGCGTCGAGCATCGACATGCCTTTCAGACGCGTTCGCAACGCCTGGGCACGATCGAGCAGATGCATCGCGCGGGTCACGTCGAGCGCGACGCCGCGGATGTCGACCGCCTGACCACCGCGCCGGAACGCGGACGAGCGTTCGACGAGCGTGACGTCGAATCCGGCGGCATCGAGCCAGTAAGCAAGCGCAAGACCGGCCACGCCGGCGCCGGAAATCAGGACCTTTTCGTTCATTGAATGCCTCGATGGGTTGCTATCCGATCAATGCGGCCGGCGATCTCGTCACACTTCGTTTCCACCGCAAGGACTATGAGTGCTTTTTCCGGGTGCTGTCAACATGGACGGACGGCCGCGAAGGCGTAGGTATCCTGACGTTCGAGCGGGTGAAAGACTTGCGGCCGCAATGATCATTTCCTCATTGCCCGATCATGCCTTTCGATCCGACGACACTTCGCCCCGCCTGCGTTGCAGGAACCGGCGCACGGCCGGATCGCGCTCGAGTCCGATCGCGAGATCGTAAGCGGCGAGCGCTTCGGCCCACGCGCCGGCACGCGCGAGCAGATCGGCGCGTGCGGCCCAGTACGGCTGATAGTCGGCGAGTCGCGGATCGCCGGCATAGGGCGCGAGCGCATCGAGCGCCGCCTGCGGACCGTCGCGTTCCGCCACCGCGAGCGCGCGGTTCACCGCGACCACCGGCGACGCCGCGATCGCGAACAGCGCATCGTAGAGTTGCACGATCTCGTCCCAGTTCGGGCGATGCGTCCGGCAGCGATGCACATGCGCCGATTGCAGCGCGGCTTCGAGCTGAAAACGTCCGATTGCGTCGAATGTGTTCGCGCGCCGCAGCAGCGCGTCGGCGGCATCGATCATCGGCGCGTTCCATGTCGACGGATCCTGCGCCGATAGCGGCACATAGTCGCCGGCCGCATCACGTCGCGCGTCGCAACGCGACTGCGCATACAGCATCAGCGCGAGCAGACCGAGCGTCTCCGGTTCATCGGGCAACAGTTCGACGAGCAGATGCGCAAGAAAAAGCGCCTCGCCGGTGAGATCGCGCCGCCCGCTGTCGCAGCCGGCCGGGTCGGTCCAGCCTTCCGCATACGCCGCATAGACGGCCTCCAGCACCGCGGCGAGCCGGCCGGGCAACTCCTCGCGCTCGGGCACGCTGAACGGAATGCCCGCCTCGCGGATCTTGTGCTTCGCCCGCACGAGGCGCTTGCTCATCGCAGCGGGCGACATCAGGAACGCCGAGGCGATCGTCTTCGCTTCGAGGCCCAGCACCATCTGCAACATCAGCGGCGTGCGAATCGCGGCTTCGAGCGCCGGATGCGTGCACGCGAACAGCAGCGCGAGCCGCCGGTCGGGGAGCGCGCCTTTTTCGCGCTCGTCGATCTCGTCGGCGAGGATGGCGAGCTGGTTCGTCACTTCGTCGCCGACACGGCGATGGCGCGCCCCGTCGATCGCCCGCCGGCGCGCGACCGTCATCAGCCACGCTTCGGGATTCGCGGGGCAACCGCGCTCGGGCCAGTCGGCGAGCGCGGCCGCGAACGCGTCGGCAAGCGCGTCCTCGGCTGCGGCGACATCGCGTGTGCGCATCGCCAGCAGTGCGACGAGCTTGCCGTAACTGCGGCGCGCGACGGCCTCGGCAATCGCGCGTGTGGAAGCGCCAGCGTCAGCGCCACCCAACGGCTGGCTCATGCGGCGGATGGCGCATCGTAAGGGGCCGTCCACACCGGGCGCACTTCCATCAGGCCGTGCGCCGCGCCGGGACAGCGCGACGCCCACGCAATCGCCGCATCGAGATTGGGCACGTCGATCAGGTAGTAGCCGGCGAGCTGTTCCTTGGAATCGGAATACGGTCCGTCGAGCACCTGCGGCTTGCCGTCGCTGAGCCGCACCGTCGTGGCCGTGCTCGTGTGCTGCAAACGGTTGGCGCCCGCCAGCACTTCCGCCTTCTTCAACGATTCGGTGTACGCCTGATACGCGGCGACGCCCTGCTGCCGCTCGGCGTCGGTCATCTGATTCCAGCGGTCTTCTTGCGAATAGATCATCAACAGGTATTGCATTTGAGCCTCCGTCACGGGTTGAGGCGGGCGCATCGAATTTGCGCTGCCATCACGATGACGCGCGAACCGCGTATCGATGGACACGCGGCCGCAAAAAAAGAGGAACTATTTCTCGCCCGCCTCCGTACCGGCCGTCGACGTCCGCGCGAACACCCGAAGCGCGTGCCGCGCGCTGAGCGCGAGCAATATGCACGACAGCGCGTTGAACAGGAACAGCCCTCTCGGCCCGATGAGCGTCATCAGCGCGGAAGCCAGCGTGGGCCCCGTCATGCCTCCGAGTGAAAAAAGCACCAGCAACATCGCGGACACGCCGACACGCAGGTGCGACTCCGTGCGGTCCTGCACGTGCGACACGATAAGCCCGTACTGCGTGAACGTCACAGCGACATAAGCCAGTGTCGCGCACCATGTGACGATGCGGAAATCGAAGCAGAACAGGACGACGCTGAGTATCGCCGAGACCGAGGACGTCCATAGCACGAGACGCCGCCGGTCGATGCGGTCCGAGAGCCGCCCCATCGGATACTGAGGCAGCAATGCGCCGATCAGCGCGACGCCCATGAATGTCGCGAGTTCTTCCGTCGTGAAGCCGGAGCGCTGAAGATAGACGGGCATCAGCGCATAGAAGTTGCTGTAGATGAACCCGGCGAGAATGCAGCCCGGAACGCCGAGCGGTGCGAGCGCCATCATTTCGCGAAGGCTTTCGCCCCAGGTTCGGGCAGGCACACGGTCGAGATTCGCGTCGTCGACCTTGGCGGGCCAGCCTTCCATCAGCGTGACCGGCAGCACCGCCGCCGCAAAAAGCGCCGCGCTGATCGAGAACTGCTGCGCCCCCGTCCCCGCTCCGACATTCAGCAGAAACTGGCCGCTGCCTACCGCGAGGTAGTTGATGCCCGCGTACAGACCGAATACCTGGCCGCGCTTCTCGTTCTCGACCGTGCCGTTGAGCCAGCTTTCGACGGAGGTATAAAGCCCCATGAACGCGACGCCCGTGAGCAGGCGCACGCCGCCCAGCATCCAGGGCGACTGCGCCGCGCCGAAAGCGAGCGCGAGAATGGATGCAGCCGCCGAGAACGCAACGAATGTCCGGTGCTGACCGATGCGATCGATAAGACGCCGATTGACCATGGCGCCCAGAATGAAGCCCGCGTAATAGCTCGACTGAATCAGACCGGTGACGAACGTCGAATAGCCCGACTGGAGAATACGCAAGGGAATCAGCGTCTGAAACAGGCCATTGCCCGCGACGAGCAACGCGAGGCCGAACAACAAACCGGCCAGCGCGCGCACCGTGCCTTGCGCGCCGGCGCGCGCGTGGTGGCCGGGATTGGCCGCCGCCGAATCCGGCCACGGCGGTGTTTTGCGCCCAAGCAGTGCCGCTTCGTTCAGCGGCCCGGTGCGGCCGACCGCCGACGCGTCGTACTCCTCGCCCGCCTCGCTTCCGTGCGGCCCGTCCGCGCCGGTTTCGCCCTCGCGCGCAAGATGGTTCGCACTGGCGTTCGCTTTCTCTTGTTCGAGATGTGACATGACACCCTTGGGTTCGCTGAAGCCCCTACATGATGACAGAAGCGCCGGTCCGGCCGTCTCCGCGCTAGGGCGTCGTGACTTTGCGGGAGTCGTCGGCTTCGGCGAAACAGTACGCAGCGGCGGCCCCTGTCAGCGCGATGCCGCGCAATTCCTCCGGCGATGCCAGATGCGCGGCGACGATCTCGCGGTTATCGAGCCGCAACTCGGGCAAGGCGTCGAGTCTCAGTTCGAAGAAATGCACGGTATCTCTGCGCCCGTCCCAGATACCGGTGGCGCTGCCCGCAGGGACCAGAGCATGGGACGCGAGCCCGATCTCCTCGTCGATTTCACGCAGCGCCGCCGCATAGGGCGTTTCACCGGGATCGACACTGCCGCCCGGCAAATTCCACTCCGGGCGATACGACGGCTTCACGAGCAAAAGCGCCCGCCCGACGTAGATCGCGACGAGCGCGCCTTCGTGATGAGGCCGTCGAAGGCTCCACCACGCGCGCGCGAGGGGGAATGCGACCCGCAGCATCACGCGCCAGACAGAATCGACGAGCGTGGCCGGTCGTGCTTGCTCGACGCTAGGCATGAGCGCTCTCCTTCACTTTCATCGTGTTTCCGTGTGGATATCCCGATCACGAATCATACCGATGCAAAGTTCAGACAGGACTTCATGCCTCAGTTGCTCTTCGAGTCGTCGTGCAGCGAATGCAGGTTCCAGACCTTTCCGACGAGCCACTGGAATAACGAGTGGCCCTTCTCCTGCTCGGCGGGCATCGGCGTCGTGAGCTTGCCGAGCTTGTCCTGCCGATACGCCAGCAGCTCGCACATCTGCTTCGCGACCTCGCCGTGGTCCTTGAGAAAGGACGTCATGTCGTCCTTGCCGAGCTTGAAGAGCACCGACGGCGTAAGCGTCGTGATGGCGACCTGCATCGCAAGCCCGGCGAGCAGGCCTGCTTCGCCGAACGCCTCTCCCGGCCCGATGCGAGAGATTTCGCGACTGCTCGTCCCGTCCATGATGGAGACGGAGAGTACGCCCGAGTGCACGATCGAGAGGCTGTCGGGCACCGTATCGGGTGCCAGGACCTGATGATTCGCCTGGTATTCGTGGCGGGAGAGGCGTTTGGCCAAGCGCGAAACATCGTCGCCGGACAAGCTGTCGAACAGACTCACGCGCTTCAGCAGCGCCTCTCTTTCGTCGTAAGAAGCGGTGGTCGCCGCCGGCACGCCGAGAACGCGCAACACGACGCACGCGGCCGCAAGGTGCCGATAGCAGAGGTCGAAGAGTTCGTTGGATACCGCAAGCTTCTTGTTCATGTCGTCGACGAAGGCCACCACCTCGTACTGCACGGAGTTCGTGGTGGTGCGCTTCATCCGGGCGAACGGAGCCGGCGACGCGAGGATGACGTTGCAGCCGGTGAGTGCGCGTTCCAGGGCATCGAGGACGGTCTTCGGGCGCGCCTCGGGTTCGATCTCGAGGATGAGCGATAGCCCGTGGACGTCTCCCGGTTTGCTGTTATTGGTGATTTTCGCCTTCGCCGCGACAGCGTTCGGCACGATGAGCGTGTTTCCCTGACCGGTCAGCAGATGCGTCGCGCGCCAGTTCATCTCGACGACCTTGCCCTCGACATCGTCGATCACCACCCAGTCGCCTACCGCGTACGGCTCCGTCGTATTGATGACGATGCCCGCGAAGACATCGCTCAGCGTGCTCTGAATCGCGAGGCCCAGCACGATGGCGAGCGCCCCCGAGGTCGCGACGAGTCCGCGCACCGGCAGTTCCAGCACGAAGCCGAGGGCAGCGACCGCCGCGGCGAGGAAGACCACTGCGCCGAACACGTCCGAGAACAGGCGCTGCTTGCGCCATGCCCTGGGCAGCAGCAGCGTATCGAGTGAAAGAGAGAGCAGACGCGCGCCCATCAGCCACCAGATGATTTCCAGAATCTGTCCCAGCCAGTGAAGCTCGACCGCGCCGTAGTCAGGAGCCTGAGTGAAAGGACTGAGGCCCGAGGTGAAAAGAATCCAGCTCAGCGCGAAGAAAAGCGCGAGTCTGATGAACAGCCGCGCGAGATCATGCGCAGGCAGGCGGCCGCGCCAGACGACGAGGTCCACCGCGACGATAGCGAAGCCCAGAATCAGCGGGTATTTCACAGGCACCACCCCCAAATCCATGACCTCGAAAGAATACACATCCGCGGGCGGACTTGTGTAGTTGCGGCAGAGCGGCGGGTGCCGTCGCGCGTTGTCGCAATTGTGCGACGCACCATGACGATTCGATGACGGCTCGCGCAGCGTGGAGCATGCGTTAGATCAAGGAGCGGCGATGCGTTGAAGCGTAGGATGTTCCGGTAGCCACGTCGCGCAGCCCGTATCTTTCGAACGCAGTACGGATCACTAACGATGTGCCGAAACTACCTGAACGGAAGGAGGAATTCATGACCGCCGTGATGAAAGCCGCTGTCTTCATCGAGCCGGGCCGTATCGAACTCGCCGAAAAGCCCATCCCCGACGTGGGCGCCAACGACGCGCTCGTGCGCATCACCACCACCACCATCTGCGGCACCGACGTGCACATCCTGAAAGGCGAATACCCGGTCGCGAAGGGCTTGACCGTCGGCCACGAGCCGGTTGGCGTGATCGAAAAGCTCGGCAGCGCGGTGGTGGGCTACGAGGAAGGCCAGCGCGTCATCGCCGGCGCCATCTGTCCCAACTTCAACTCCTACGCCGCGCAGGACGGCGTCGCCTCGCAGGACGGCAGCTACCTCATCGCGCGCGGCCAGTGCGGCTGTCACGGCTACAAGGCGACGGCCGGCTGGCGTTTCGGCAACATGATCGACGGCACGCAGGCCGAATACGTGCTCGTGCCCGACGCGCAGGCGAACCTCGCGCCGATCCCCGACGGCCTGACCGACGAGCAGGTCCTCATGTGCCCCGACATCATGTCCACGGGCTTCAAGGGCGCGGAGAACGCCAACATCCGGATAGGCGACACGGTGGCCGTGTTCGCGCAAGGTCCGATCGGGCTGTGCGCGACGGCGGGAGCCCGCCTGCTCGGCGCCACGACGATCATCGCGGTGGACGGCAACGATCATCGGCTCGACATGGCGCGCAGAATGGGCGCGGATGTCACGCTCAACTTCAAGAATTGCGATGTCGTGGACGAGATCCTCAAACTCACCGGCGGACGCGGCGTGGATTCGTCGATCGAGGCGCTCGGCACGCAGGGCACGTTCGAATCGGCGCTGCGCATTCTCAAGCCGGGCGGCACGCTGTCGAGTCTCGGCGTGTACTCGTCCGATCTGACGATTCCGCTCGGCGCTTTCGCGGCAGGACTCGGGGACCACAAGATCAACACGGCGCTGTGCCCCGGCGGCAAGGAGCGAATGAGGCGTCTGATGAACGTGATCCAGTCCGGGCGCGTCGAGCTTGGCGCGCTGGTGACGCATCATTACAAGCTGGACGATATCGTCGCCGCGTACGACCTCTTTGCGAATCAGCGGGACGGCGTGCTCAAGGTGGCGATCAAGCCGTTCTGAGCGACGGTTTCCTATGGAACGCACGCCTGCCGGCGTGCACGCGTTACGCCTCCATCGACAGCAACGGCGGAATCTCCTGCACGAGAAAATCCAGCAACGCGCGCACTGAAGGCAACTGGTTCTGCCCATACGGCACGAGCGCGGTGAGTTGCGCATCGCCGCAGGTCCATTCGGGCAGCACACGCATGAGGCGTCCCTGGGCGAGCTCCTCCCTGCACACATAGCCGGGCAACGCGACGATGCCCAGTCCGGCCACGGCCGCGTCCTTGAGCGTGAGCATGCAGCTCGTCATCAACACGGGCGACACGCGCACGGTGCGCACCGTCTCGCCGCGGCGCATGGTCCATTCGTGGGGCACGCCGTCGCGCATCATGAAGAGCGAGCGTCGCTCCGCGATGTCCGCGGGTTCTTCGGGCAAGGTCGCACCGTCGAAGAAGTCCGGGCTGCTGAAGAGCATCCACGGCGTCGGCGCGAGCGGACGCTGAATCAGCGTCGAATCCTGCAAGGGCTGGCTGTGCGCGCGAATCGCGATGTCGAAGCCTTCCGCGACGACATCGACTTCGACATCGGACAGACGCTGCATCAGACGTACCTTCGGAAAGCGATCGCAGAAGCGCGGCAACACGTGGCGCAATGCGAACTGCGCGGTCGCGACGGCCGTCGATATCCGCACCAGTCCGCTCGGCGACAACATGCGCTGACGCACGACCGACTCCGCCGCGAGCGCTTCCTGAAGCATCGAGCGCGCGTGAGCATAGAACTCCGCGCCGATCTCCGTCACCGCGAACTGGCGTGAGGTGCGATTGATGAGCCGCACGCCGAGTTGCGCTTCGAGCTGATTCACACGATAGCTGATCGTCGATTTCGGCAGCGCAAGCGAGCGCGCCGCAGCCGTGATGCTTTTGTGATCGACCACCTGCACGAAGTAGTACATGTCGTTGAGATCCAGCATGTGCGCGTTTCCGAATACGTGTGACGTGATTGGCGTGGCAAGCGTCAGGGATGTTACACGGGGCGTCATCCAGTGCCTCGGACGCTGCGTTCAAGTCTTGGTCATTGGCCGGCTATCCGTCGTCCAATGCGTTGCACGCAGCGTCCACGCGCGACGTCTTGTCTCGGCCAGCCAGACGTCTAAGCTCCGTTCTGACCCATCCACGGAGACGATGATGAAGCCCCAGACGAGAACCCGCATGACCCGCGACAACACCGCCGTGCTCCTGATCGATCATCAGGTCGGACTCTTCACCGGCGTGCGCGATATCGGGGTCGGTGAACTGAAGCACAACGTGGTCGGCCTGGCGAAGGCCGCGAAGGCGCTCGGCCTGCCCGTCATCGCGGTGACGACGGCGCGCGACACCATGTGGGGGCCGACGATCCCCGAACTGCGCGCCGCGCTCGGCGATGCACAGATTCTCGACCGCTCGACCGTCAACGCATGGGACGAGCCGCGTTTCGTCGATAAGGTGAAGGCGGCGCAACGCGACCATCTGATCATCGCGGGGCTGAGCTTCGAAGTCTGTGCGTCGCTGCCGGCGATCTCGGCACGCGAGGAAGGCTATCAACCGGTCGTCGCGCTCGATGCCTGCGGCACCTTCAGCGCGTACAAGCACGAAGCGGGACTCGCGCGTCTGACGGCGCTCGGCATCGAGGTCTCGGACTACGCGACGCTGATGGTCGAAATCATGGCCGACAACGCCGATCCGAAAGCACTGGAAGTCTACGCCGCGCTCGACATGCCGTTCGCCACGCTGATGGGCCAGGTCGCCGAGGGGTTCGCGCGATGAACGGCGAATACGACATCGTCATCGTCGGCGGCGGTTCGGCGGGCGCGGTGCTCGCGAACCGGCTCAGCAGCGAGCCGTCGCGCCGCGTGCTGCTGCTCGAAGCGGGCAATGCGTATCGGCCCAATGGGTTTCCCGCCGTGCTATGGAACGCCGATCACGCCGGCGGCGATGCGGCGCACGACTGGGGCTATCGCGCCGACACGTTCGAAGGCGGCCAGAACATTCCGGCGTGGCGCGCGAAGACGCTCGGCGGCTGTTCGTCCATCAACGCAGCCGTCGCGATGCGCGCGCGCCCCGAGGACTTCGCCAAGTGGACGGCGCGCGGTCTCGAAGGCTGGCGCTTCGACGACGTGCTCGACTGCTTCAAGGCGATCGAGAACACGCCCGACGGCGACGATCGTTATCGCGGACGTCACGGCCCGCTGCCCGTGCGCCAGCGACGCCGTCACGAACTGACGCCGGCCGTCAACGGTTTCGTCGATGGCGCGCTCGAATGCGGCTTCGCGTATGTCGAGGATTTCAACGGCGAGGAACAGGCAGGCGTGTCGCCGTATCCGCTGAACGTGATTTCCGGCCGTCGCATCAATACGGGCATCGCGTTCCTCGATGACGGCGTGCGTGCGCGTTCCAATCTCACGATCGAGGGCGGCGTCGAGATCGATCGCGTATCGATGGAGGGCAGGCGCGCGACCGGCCTCATCGACGTGAACGGCAAGCACTATCGCGCGCGCACCGTGGTCCTCTGCGCGGGGGCGTTCGGCAGCCCCGCCATCCTGATGCGTTCGGGCATCGGACCGGCGGCGCATCTGAACGCGCTCGGCATTCCGCTCGTCGCGAATTTGCCCGTTGGCGAGCGCCTTCAGGAGCATCCGTTCTACTACAACATCTATGCGCTGAAGCCCGGCGCGAACGGCATGTTTCCCGCGGCGGGCGCGATTCTGTGGGCGGCTTCGTCCGAGGCGACGCCCGGCGATCTCGATCTGCATGTCTCCGCGACGCATCTGTTCGATCCGGCGCAATCGCCGACGGGCGGCGCGCTCGTGCTCGCGGCATCGGTGACGCAGCCCGAATCCGTCGGCTATGTGCGCCTGAACGATCGCGATCCGCGCAGCGCGCCGAAGATCGTCTACAACTTTCTGACGACCGGACGCGACCGCCGCCGCATGATCGAGTGCGTGAAGATCGCGCGCAGTATCGGCCGCTCGAAGGCGTTTTCGGCGATGGTCGCGCAAGAGATGACGCCCGGTGCATCCGTGTCCGACGCGGATCTCGAATCCGTGATCCTCGGCAATCTCGACGCATACGCGCATCCGACATCCACCGCGCCGATGGGCGACGATGGCGTGGTCGATAGCAACGGCCGCGTTCACGGCATCGAAGGCCTGATGGTTGTCGATGCGTCCATCATGCCCGGCATCCCGAGCGCGCCGACCAATCTGACGACGATGATGATCGCCGAACACATCGCGGTACGCGTGTTCGCCGCCGCGTGAGGAACGATGAGGACAGCGCCGGATCGGTACAATTCGCGGATGAATTCCTCTTCGACGGCATCGACGCGAGACACGCTGACTTCTTTCTTCTGGAGCGGCGACGCCATCCGCAGCCGGCGCGTAAGCGACATCGTTTTATCGGACGTGCTCGATGTGCCTATGCCTTCTGCAAGCCTGCTTGCGGATTGGCAAAGGGAGACATCGTCGCGACTCGTTCTGGAACGCGGGGATGTCGAGGAAATGCCGCTGGCGCGCGCTCGCGCGCGCTGGCCGGACTACAGGCAGTGCGTGAAGGCAGTGTCCGACTGGACAGCCGCGCTCGGAATGCCCGGCGTGCTTGCCTCGAGTGACGTGGCGCTGATGGCCTGTCGCGGGGCGAGATATCACCATGACGGTGCGCAATACGGCGGCGCGGCCTTTTGCAATCTCTTCCTGAGCGAGGACAAAGGTCTGGACGTGCATTTTCCTTCTACTGGCCGCCGCATTCCACTCGTCCGCGGAACCGCCGTGTTATTCGATACGGCCCAGCCTCATGGTGTCATTCAGCGCCACAGCGACAGGTTCAGTGCGTCCGACTTTGCGCCGGAGCGGGATTTCGTTCAAATATTTTTGACCTGGGAACTTCCCATCGAAGACAGCAACGTTGCGCGGGCGCTTGAGATGGCCTTCGACGTCGCCTGTTCGACCGAACCGCAACCGGATGAAGAGCAAGTCTGGTTAAACGGCGCACCAGCCGCCGTGTCGCCGGAAACGGGTCGATGGTACGCGGTCGACGCTCGCTGACATCGACGACAAACCCGTCACTTCGTTGCGGGCGTCACAGTCCACGTATCCGCGACACCGAGCGGTTTCTCGAAGCACACGGTTTCGCCCGGTTGAAGACTGTCCGGATCGGCCGGTACGCGACGATACCCGCTCGCTTCGCAGGCCCGCGACGCACCCCGTTCTGCCCGCATCGCGGAAAGCCGCAGCGTGTGATAACCAAGCAAGCGCGCCTGCTCTTCGAGATAGGACAGCAAGCTCGCTTCGAGGCCGCGATACCGCGGACGAACATAGAACAGCCGCACCTCGGCGACGTGGTAGCTATGCCGTCGTATCGCGCCGCATCCCATTGCTTCGCCCATCGCGTTTCTCGCTACGACGAAGCGGGCGCGCATGCCGCGCAGATCGCCTGAAGCGATGCCGTGCTGCGCGTTCTGGCCCGTCATGGCCGCAAGGTAAATCTGCCGTTCGTCGCATAGCATGCGAGCGTCGAGCGCATCCGGGTCTTCGCTGCCGATATAGATGGTCTCGAAGTCGTCCATGCGTGCCTCTGTTTTAGGGAACAGAAAGATGATTCTTCCTCGACTTGCATAGCAAAGCGCATTCCGCCGGCGGGGATGTGGAGCTATCGTACCGCCATCATTACTCGACGAGTGCGCACGACGGATTTAGACCGAGCGTGCTCGAGATTTTCATCGCGACATGGGAACCGCCGCGTACTCGCTTCGTCTCAGACGTGAGATACGTCATGGTCCGCCGTCGCGTGCGTGTTTTTCGTCGCGCGTGCACGCGGCTGTCATATCGCGATGAGGTAATCGGACTCCACACGAAGACTAAAGAGCGATCGGCAGGCGGCTTTTCGTCTGCGCATCGTTTTTACCGAAATTCATTCGACTCTTTAAAGGAGTGGTCAATGTTCCAGTATCCCGGTCAATTCGCTTATCAGATTCCGTCGATCGCGCGTGCGAACCTGCAAGTGCTTCTCAACGTCACCGGGCGCTTCGCGAGCGGTCTGCAGGCGCTCACGGAATTGAACGTGCAGACGGTTCGTAAAGTGGTCGAGGAAAGCAACGCGCTCTTGCGCGCGGGCGATGAAGCAGGCGCCGGCGACGTGCTCGGCTGGCAGTCGGTCATGTTCGCGCAGCTTCCCCAGAAGGCCGCTTCATACAGCCAGCATGCGCTGTCGATCATCACGTCGACGCAAGACGACATGATCGGCGAGGTGCGCAATCAATACGAGCGCAACGGCATCAAGCTCGGCGACATGGCGAACGCCGCAACCGACGATGTCAGAACGGTTGCGGAATCGTCGGGCGAACTCATCACGAATCTGGCCGACACCGCCAGCGACGCCGCGCGCGACACGAGCGCAACCGTTCTGGATGCGAGCGGCGAAATCGCGAAGACCACGCGCGCGTCCGCCAAACGTTCGGTCTGATACGAGTTGACGCCTGAGGCCGCACGCGCGGTCTCAGGCTGTCAATGCCTGGGCGCGACCGCCTTGGCGATCTCCATCAGAAGCTGACTCTGCTGATACGGCTTGCGCAGTCTCGGCAGATTCGCTTCCGCGCCTTCCGGCAGTTCGGCATACCCTGTCGCCAGAATGACGGGCAGCATGGGCCTGAGCGTGCGCGCCGCGGTCGCCAGTTCGACGCCGGTCATTCTCGGCATCGAAAAATCAGTGAGCAGGACATCGACTTCGCGGCCGCTTCGCAAAATCTCGAGCGCGGCTTCGCCGGAGTTCGCTTCGATGACCTCTTGCCCGAGATCCTGCAAAAGATACGAAGTGCTGGATGCGATGAGCGGGTCGTCATCGACCACCAGAATGGTTGCGCGTACCGGCGGCGTTTCGGTGGAAATGTTGTCCGCTGGTCTGATCGGCATCTCCGCTTCGGCCACGCCGCTCTCGGAAACCGGAAGCCAAAGCGATGCACACGTGCCTTGTCCCACCATGCTTTCGAGACGCAGCGCCCCTTGTAACTGGCGCGCGAGACCGTGAATCATCGAGAGGCCCAGCCCCGTGCCCTTGCCCACTTCCTTGGTCGTGAAGAACGGTTCCGTGGCTTTCGCGAGCGTCGCGGCGTCCATGCCTGTGCCCGTGTCGCTCACCGTGACCCGGACATAATCGCCCTCGGTCAGTTCACCATCGCCCGATGAATGGGCGAGCGCCACGCTGATGACGATCACGCCGCCGTCGGGCATCGCGTCGCGCGCATTGACGACGAGGTTCAGAATTGCAAGTTCGACCTGATTGACATCGACCAGCGTGAACGGAATTTCGTCCGCGGTATTGATCGTCAATTCGATCATCGAACTGATCGAGCGTTCGAGCAGATCGGACATGCCGTGCACCAGCGCCGGCATCCTGACGGGTTCGACCTTGAGAACCTGCTGTCGTGCGAACGCGAGCAATCGCTGGGTGAGCGCCGCGCCGCGTTGCGCGCCCTTGAGCGCACCTTCCACCAGACGTCCCGCCTTCTCTCCAGGCGGCACCTCCTTTCGCACGAGCTCCAGGTTCGCCATGATCGCCATCAGGAGATTGTTGAAGTCGTGAGCGATGCCGCCCGTCAACTGGCCGATCATTTCGAGCTTCTGAATTTGCCGAAGCAGATCTTCCGTGTGCTCGCGTTGCCGGATTTCATCGAGGACGGCCTGATGCGCGTGTTCCAGTTGCGCCGTGCGCTCCAGCACCTTTCCTTCGAGCGACTCGTTCAAGCGCCGCAACTGATCCTCGGCGGACTTTCGCGGCGTGATATCCGACGACACACCGACGAGTTGCGTGATCCGGCCGAGGTCGTCGCGCACGACACGCGCCCGGATATCGACCCAATGCACGGTGCCGTTCGGCCAGACATTGCGATATTCGATGGCATAGTCGCAGCCCGTTTCGATGCTGCGCATGACCGCCGCCTGCATGCGCTCCCGATCTTCCGGATGAACGCTCGCGCGCAGTTCCTCGTACGTGAAACTGTCGTTCTCTCCGCGCCCGAAGATCGCCTTGCAGGTCGCGGATGCCGTGAGTGTCGGCGTAGCGAGGTCCAGGGTCCAGGAACCGAGTTGCCCGGCGGTCAGCGCGGTACGCAAACGTGCTTCGCCTTCGTGCAGTTCGCGAATCCGCGCCCGTGCGTCGAACTGGCGATGCCGCCCGCGCACCGCTGTCTCGACCACGCTCACAAACGTCGTCGGATGAAAAGGCCGTTCGATGAACGTGACATTGCCGAGCGCTTGCGTCAGCCGTTCGGCCATCGGCCTGCGGTCGGCGCCGCCGCTGCGCCGCGTCAGGACGACGAACGGAAAGTCCGACCAGGGCGGCTGGGACGATACCCATCTGGAGAGCGCGACAAGATCGACGCCATTCAGGGCTTCATCCGCGACGATCGCGCAACAGACATCGTCCGCCAGCTTCGAACCCAGTTGCGGCACGTCCGCGCACGCCGCCGAGTCGATTCCGGCCGCCGCCAGGAGTGTCTGCGCGACGGCGAAGTCGCGCCCCGAAGGCGTGAGCAGGAGCACCGGACATCGATCGAATTCGAACATGCGGCCCTAGCCTTCCTTCGGAGTAAGCAATGGTGCCGAGTTCCCGACGAACGTGGGCACACCGCGCAGCACGCCCTGAAAGTCCTCCAGAGGCGCTCCCAGGACCAGCCCTTTCTTGCCGATGCGAAACTCGCGTATCGATTCTTCGTGCGCGCCCGTGCGCTTCTTGATGACCGAAACGGCGCGCCGTACCCGGCCGAGCGCTTCGAAGTAGCGCAGCAGAATGACCGTATCCGCGAGATAGGTCACGTCGACCGGCGCTTTCATGTCGCCGACGAGGCCGTGCTGCGCGACCGTCAGAAACGTGTTCGCGCCCTGCCGGTTCAGATACTGCAGCAACTCGTGCACATGGAGCACGAGCGCATTCTCTTCGGGCATCGCGGCCTGATAGCCGTTGAGGCTATCGACGACGACCGTCTTTGCGCGCGCGGTATCGACGCTCGCGCGCACGCGATGCGCGAACTCGCCCGGCGACAGCTCCGCGGCATCGACCTGTTCGATATGGAGACTGCCGGCGTCTCTCATCGCTTCGAGGTCGATGCCCATGACCCGAACCCGGTCGAACAGCAGCCCGAGTTCTTCGTCGAACACGAAGAGCGCGGCCTTCTCGCCTCGCCTCACGGCTGCGGCGATGAACTGCAGCGCGAAGAGGCTCTTGCCGGTGCCTGCCGGTCCGAGAATCAGGGTGCTCGATCCTTGCTCGACGCCGCCGCCAAGCAATGCATCCAGTTCGGTCACATCGCTCGTCATCTGGGTACGCGCGAAGCTCGTGCGATGTTCGCCGGCGACGAGCCGCGGAAACACCGACACGCCGCCCCGCCTGATTGCGAAGTCGTGATAGCCGCCGCGAAACTGCTGACCGCGATATTTGAGCACCCTCAGACGACGCCGCTCCGCGCCGTACTGCGGCGACAGTTCCTCCAGCTTGATGACGCCATGCGCCACGCTATGAACCGTCTTGTCCGCAGCTTCGGAAGTCAGATCGTCGAGCAGCAGCACGGTAGCGTCGCGCCCTGCGAAGTAATGTTTGAACGCGAGAATCTGCCGGCGGTAACGCAAGGAGCTTTGCGCAAGCAAGCGGATTTCGGAGAGGCTGTCGATCACGACGCGCTTCGGCCTGACGCGCTCGAATTCCCCGAGTATCAGCCGCGTCGTCTCACCCAGTTCGAGATCCGAGGAATAGAGCAGCGTTTGCTGCTGATCCGGATCGAGCAGGTTTTCAGAGGGACTCACTTCGAAGATGCTGATCTCGTCGCCGAGGCTCCAGCCGTGCGACAAAGCGCCGTTGCGCAACTCCGATGCCGTTTCCGAAAGCGTGATGTATAGGCATGGCTCGCCCGCTTCCGCGCCGGCCATCAGAAAGCTGAGTGCGATGGTTGTCTTGCCGGTGCCGGGACTGCCCTCCAACAAGAACACGTTCCCTTTGCTCAGACCGCCGACAAGAATGTCGTCGAGTCCTGAGACGCCCGTTCGGGCATATTGTGGCGTTGCGATATTAGCGTCCATCGGTTGCTCCGAGCTGCTTCATCGCCGTGCGAGAAAGCCGATATCTTGGGATTTGCGGCAGTGCATCCGCCAACGATGCGCGAGCGTCGCGCAGATCATGGGCGCATTGCAGTTGAAGCCAGAACAGGGCCGAGATTCCGCAGAGCGCTTCCAGCCGCACCGCCATCTCGGGGGTGAGACTCGCGCTGGCGTCGAAGATTCGGTGCAGCGTCTGACGAGACACGCCCAGATCCCGCGCCGCCTGGCTCACGGAAAGACCAAGACGCGGCAGCACGAAGTCCTTGAGAAGAACGCCCGGGTGGCGAACCTCGCGGGGTTGATCAGCAATATGGGAAATGGCCGCAACGGTCATGTCGGGTGTAACCTCCTGCGTGACACCCTGCGGAGCATATCACGAGGCTCGGGGCCGATAGCGCGAGCGTGCTTTTCCGTGCGGTTCCGGCCTGGACCTATCGTGATTCGATGCAGCCGCTCCACAAAGAACTGCGCCGCGTCGGGGGCACGCATTTTGCCTCAGGGACAGGATCACTGAAAATGCGGAGACACTGCCATGACGACGGACGATACCCACCGCGCCGTGGAGCGCGAATCAGTAGCCGAAGCGAACTTCGCGACGTACGCCGAGCCGCTGGTGCACGAGGCCATCGAGGAAGCGTCGGCCCTCAAAGACACCGCCGACGCCGAGAAGCTGCACAAGTTGCGCGTCGCGTTGCGCCGGCTGCGCACGCTGCTGTGGGCTTACCGCCCCATCCTCGACGAGCAGTTCGACAACGAGCAGCGCGCCGTTTTGAAATTTCTCGCGAGCGCAGCGGGGAACACGCGCGACTGGGACATCCTGATCAGCCTCGTCGGAAAAAAGAGTGACGAAGAACTGCTGGGCGCGTTCAGACAAAACAGAGCGCAAACCGCGGATCAAAGTCGCGAGACGCTCCTGAACTCGGATCTGACGAAACTGTTGCGCGCAGCAATCAGCGAAGCTAACCGTGAGTTGAACACCTCCCCGGCGCGTACGCCCTTGACCAAATTCGCGCGTAAGCGCGTATCCACGGCGCAGAAGCAGCTCAAGAAACGTATGCGACACGCGTCGAAAGCGGGCCGCTCAGAATACGACTCGTATCACGATGTCCGCAAGGCCGGGAAAAAGGTCCGTTACCTCATCGAATTCTTCGAACCGCTCTTGCAGAAAAACCAGCGCAAGGGTCTGAAGGAGCTGAAGCGGATACAAAAGCGCTTCGGCGGATTGAACGACGTCGTCGCCAGCCGCGCGCTACTGACGGCGCATCGAGGATCATTGCCTGAAGGAACGAGCACCGACGCAGCGCTCCGGTTGCTCAAGAAGGAACAGAAGCGCCGTCTGAAGGCGGCGTCAAGGCTGCTGTAGGACGGGTATCGCCCCGACAAGATCGACGGCAGGATTTCGATGACGCTTTTATGTCACACAGTCAAATTCAAATTCGTCGCTGGTTAATTTATCGTTGGCGAATTGGCCTGCTTTTGTAATAGCATTGGCGCACGCTGCGCGTGTCAAGGTTCAGGCGTCGGTTATCTCGATCGACGCCGGGCTGCGCGCAGCCGGAGACTTCCAGCAATCGACATCAGAATAAAACGCGGAGTTCAAGTCTTGAAGAAACGCGCCACCGTCATCTGTCGAAAAGGCAAACGAATTTTGCTCGTCGCAAGAGAGTCCAAATGGGCTCTGCCGGGTGGCATGCTCAAACGGGGCGAGCATCTGCCCGACGCGGCGCTTCGGGAACTCAAGGAAGAAACGCAGCTCTCCGGCAAATCGGCGAAATACCTTTTCGACTTCAAGAGCAAGCAGAAACATCATCACGTCTTCTATTGCGATATCCCGAGCCGGGCGAAGCCGCGTCCGAACAATGAAATCTCCAAATGCCGCTGGGTGGAGCTCGAAGAACTTCGACGGCTCATGACCAGCGCGCCGACGGGCGATATCGTGAAGCTGGCCAGTCAAAAGAGAAAGAAGTAACCCTCCCTCCGCGAGAGGTGCGCGCCGGAACATCCCCGTTCTAAGATCAGCCCAGCGCACTTCCCAACACATCAGGCATCGACCAGCGATCGCTCGCGGCGCTCACGCCGATCTCGAGTCGTTTCCGCGCATCTGCCTCGGCTCATTCTGACGACGAGGCCTTGCCGCAGCCGTCGAATCGATGCCACCGGAGAAACACTTTGAGCTATACCGCCCCATTGAAGGACATGTTGTTCGTGATCGAGGAGCTCGCCGACGTGGCGAGCGTTTCCGCGCTGCCGGGCTTCGAAGACGCCACGCTCGAAATCGCGCAGGCCGTGCTCGACGAAGCCGCGAAGTTCAACGGCGAGGTGCTTGCGCCGCTCAACGCCGAAGGCGACAAACATCCGAGCGAGTGGCATGACGGCAAGGTCATGACGACGCCCGGTTTCAAGGAAGCATTTCGGCAGTACGGGGAAGGCGGCTGGCAGGGCGTCGTGCATCCGGCCGACTTCGGCGGACAGGGGCTGCCGAAGCTCATCGCGACGCCGTGCATCGAAATGCTGAACGCCGCGAACATGTCGTTTGCGCTCTGCCCGCTCCTGACCGACGGCGCGATCGAAGCGCTGCTCACCGCAGGCTCCGACGAACTGAAGCAGCGCTATCTGCCGAAGCTCATCTCGGGCGAATGGACCGGCACGATGAACCTCACGGAGCCGCAGGCGGGCTCCGATCTCGCGCTGGTGCGCACACGCGCCGAGCCGCAAGGCGACGGCACGTACCAGGTCTTCGGCACGAAGATCTTCATCACCTACGGCGAGCACGACATGGCGGAGAACATCGTCCATCTCGTGCTTGCGCGCACGCCGGGCGCGCCCGAGGGCGTCAAGGGCATCTCGCTCTTTCTCGTGCCGAAATTCCTCGTCGACGAAGACGGCTCGCTAGGCGAGCGCAACGACGTGCATTGCGTGTCGATCGAACACAAGCTGGGCATCAAGGCAAGCCCGACGGCCGTGCTGCAATACGGCGATCATGGCGGCGCGACCGGCTATCTGATCGGCGAGGAAAATCGCGGCGTCGAATACATGTTCATCATGATGAACGCGGCGCGCTTCGCGGTGGGCGTGCAGGGCATCGCGGTGTCCGATCGCGCCTACCAGCAGGCCGCCGCATATGCGAAGGATCGTGTGCAAAGCCGTCCCGTCGATGGTTCCGCGAAACAGTCCGTCGCCATCATCCGGCACCCCGACGTGCGCCGCATGCTCTCGACGATGCGCGCCCTGACCGAAGGCGCCCGCGCGCTGGCCTATGTCGCGGCGGCGCACTCCGACTTCGCGCATCACGCGGCCGACGCCGACACGCGCGCGTTTCATTCCGCGATCTACGAATACCTCGTGCCGATCGTGAAGGGCTGGAGCACGGAGATGTCGATCGACGTCACGAGCCTCGGCGTGCAGGTGCATGGCGGCATGGGTTTCATCGAGGAGACCGGCGCGGCGCAGCATCTTCGCGACGCGCGCATCCTGACGATCTACGAAGGCACCACCGCGATTCAGGCCAACGACCTGATCGGCCGCAAGACGGTCCGCGACGGCGGCGCGGCGGCTCGCGCGATCCTCGCGCAGATCGACGAGACGCTCGCCGCGCTCGAACAGCACGACGGCGCTGCGTTCGACGCGATGCATCGGCGGCTCTCGGCCGGACGCGCCGCGCTTGCGAGCACCGTCGATTTCGTGCTGCGCAAAGCGAAAGACGATCCCAATGCCGTGTTTGCGGGCGGCGTGGCTTATCTGAAGCTCGCGGGCATCGTGCTGTCGGGCTGGCAGATGGCGCGCGCGCTGATCGTGGCGAATACCCGGCGCGCCGACGATCCCGCGTTCTACGGCGCAAAGATCGCGACGGCGCATTTCTTCGCCGATCACGTGCTGCCGCAGGCCGTCGCGCTGGAAGCGTCGATCGTGAGCGCCAAGGGTGATCAGGGCATGTTCGCGCTCGCCGAAGACCAGTTCTGAGCGAGCGGCGAGGATCGGGCGGCGCGTTTTGCCGCCCGATCCTCGCCCTTGCTAACTACCCCGCCAGCAGAAAGTCGCGCACCAAAGGCCCCACCACACTCGTCTGCGTGATGAGAAAGAGATGGCCGTCCTCGATGACGTGCAGCGTCGCCTGACGAATGCGGCTGGCGATGATCTTCGCGTTGACGAGCGGGACGATCGGATCGTCGTCGCCATGCATGACGAGGGTCCGCTGACGCAGGGAGCCGAGCCAGAGCAGGCTGCTCCATCCACATGTGGCGAGTAGCTGATACACGTACCCGCGTCCGCCCGGCGCCTGAATGTGGCGGCCGTGTTCCTCCAGAAGCTCGGGATCGCGCCGGTATGCGCCGCCATAGATCTCCGCGCCGACTTCGCGCAAATAATCGGGATCGCGATAACGCCGCGCGCCGATCAGACGGGAGAGCACGGACAACCGTCCGGGCACCATGATGACGCCCGGCGACGTGGCGGCCAGCACCAGCCGCCGGCAGCGGTACGGATACAGATACGCGAACTGCTGCGCGAGCGCGCCGCCCCACGATACCCCGAGCACATCCACTTGCCCGTCATAGCCGAGATGCGAGAGCAGCTTGTCGGTGAGCACCGCCAGCGTGGAAAAGCGATACGGCACGAGCGGCGCGGGAGAGCCTCCCACGCCCGGAATATCGAAAATCACGACTTCCACGTCGCCGAGTGCATCGACAAACGGCTGTACCAGTTCGAGATTGGCGCCGATGCCATTGAAGATCACAAGCGGCGGCGAAGCATCGCTGCCTCGCCAGATGCCGACGCGAAGCAGTTGACCGTCCATCGTGACGGTCTGAATGTCCATCGTGCGCACAGTTTTCATCGTTCTTTTCCATGTGGATATAAACGGAACGCCGCGCGGGCGCGCGGCGTTTTTTTTCGATGCGCTTGTCGGCTGTCGACTGCGGGCCTGAAACCGCTAATCAAGCCTCCAGAACATAGGTTCCGGGTGCGTCGGCGAGCCGCTTGTGCCGTCTGTTGCCGAGCGACTTCGGCGCCGCGCGCAGTTCGCCGGAACGAGCGGCGAGCCACTCGCGCCAGTCGCTCCACCACGATCCCGCTTCGGGCTTCGCGCCGGCGAGCCAAGCGTCGGCGTCTTCAGGCAATTCGTCGTTGCGGAAGAACTTCGCCTTCGGATTGCCCGGCGGATTGATCAGGCTCTGGATATGGCCGCTCGAACTCAGCACGTAGCGCGTTTTTCCGCCGAATGCGCGCGCGGTGTTGTAGACGCCTTTCCACGGCGTGATGTGATCGGTCATGCCCGCCATGACGTAGGTGTCGCAAGTGACCGCGGACAGATCGACCGGCGTGCCGAGGACCTTCAGCCCCCGCGGCGTGCTCAGCAGATTGCCCGTGAAGATGTCGAGCAACTGGCCGTGCAGCTTCGCCGGCAGACGCGTCGCGTCGTTGTTCCAGTAAAGGACGTCGAAGGCGGGCGGCGCTTCGCCGAGCAGATAGTTGTTGATCCAGAAGTTCCACACCAGATCGTTGGGTCGCATCCACGCGAACACGCGGCCCATTTCCTCGCCGGCCAGCACGCCCTTGGCCTGGCTGTTGCGCTTGGCGATCTCGACGGTCTCGGGCGTGGTGAAAAGCCCGAGCTGCGACGGCGAGGTGCTGTCCAGCACCGCCACCATCAGCGTGGCCGCATTGACGGACTTGTCGCCGCGGCTGGCCAGATGGCCGAGCAGCGCCGAGATCGTCATCGCGCCGGAGCACGCGCCGTGCAGGTTCACGTCCGGGTTGCCGGTGATGTCGCGCACGGCCTGAATCGCTTCGATGAGCGCGGCGACATACGTGTCGATGTCCCAGTCGCGATGTTCCTCGCCCGGATTGCGCCAGCTCACGGCGAATACCTGAAACTCGCTCTTCACCAGATACTCGACGATGCTCTTGTTCGCCGACAGATCGAAAACGTAGTACTTGTTGATCTGCGGCGGCACGATCAGTTGCGCACGCGCGTAGACGTTCGGCGTCGCCGGCGTGTACTGAATGAGTTCGAGCACTTCGTTGCGAAACACGACCGCACCCGGGGTCGTGGCGAGATTGCCGCCGACCCGAAACGCGCGCTTGTCGACCTGGGACGGCATGCCCTTGTTGCCGAGCGTATCGGCGAGCATGTTTCTCATGCCGGCGACGACGCTCGCGCCGCCCGACTCCACGGCCTTGCGAAGCGCCACGGGATTGCCCGCCAGCGTGTTGGTCGGCGCGAGCGCGTCCGTCACGAGCGACATCACGAATTGCGCGCGCTCCTTGTTCCGGTCGTCCAGCGCCGAGCGCTCGACGAATCCGGCGAGCGCATCGCGCCAGGCGAGATAGCCCTGCAATGTCGTGCGATACAGCGGCTGATCGCGCCATGCCGGATCGGCGAAACGTTTGTCGCTCCGTTCCGGCGTGGACGTTTCCTTGCCGCTCACCGCCGACGTCAGATCGCGCGCGAGCGCCGCGGTCTGGTCCAGCAGCAGCGCGGGATGCAGCATCGCCTGCGTGCCGATCTGCCGGGCGGCGGCGAGCATGTCGATGGCGCGCAGCCCGACGAACGGGTTGGGCCCGAGCATGCCGTCGGTTGCGCCAGCCGTGATGTCGTCGTTGCCGCTGTTCATGTTTGCTGCCATCTCGATCTCCGAACTTTCATCCTTGCTCACCCGTCACGCCAGAATCATCACGAGCGTCTGGGCGATCAGCGCGGGCTTTTCCTCGCCTTCCACCTGCAACGCGTTGTCCGCCCTGACGATGATCCGCCCGCCGCCCTTCCTTTCGACATCCGTCAGCATCACGCGGCTTCTGACGCGGGAGCCGGATCGGACCGGCGCCATGAAGCGCACCTTGTCGAGCCCGTAGTTCAGGGCCGCCGACGCATCCGCCGGGATGATGCCCACTTCGATCGCGAGCGTCGCCAGCAGCGAAAGCGTCAGGTAGCCGTGCGCGATCGTGCCGCCGAACGGACCCTCGCGCTTCGCGCGCTCCTCGTTCATGTGTATCCACTGCGTATCGCCGGTGCAATGCGCGAATGCGTCGATGCGTGCCTGGTCGACGACGACCCATTCCGACACACCCAGTTCACGGCCGACGAACTCATCGATCGTCGCCATGCTGTATCCAGTCTTGCTCATGCTTTAACTTTCCTTCGAGCGATCACGCGAACTGTTCGCGCAACCGCTTCTTGTTCAATTTGCCGACGCTCGTCTTTTCGAGCTGATCGACGATCCTCACGACCTGCGGCACGGCGTACTTCGAAATTCGTCCGGATTCGCTGAACCCGAGCACGTGATTCCGGATGTCCTCTTCCGACACGGGCGGCGTGAACTGCGGCTTGCGCACGATCAGCGCCACGGGCCGTTCGCCCCACTTCTCGTCCTTCACGCCGATCACGGCCACTTCGGAGACGCCCGGATGCAGCGAGATCAGGTTCTCGATCTCCAGCGACGAAACCCACTCGCCGCCGGACTTGATCACGTCCTTGATGCGGTCGGTGATCTGCAGATACCCGTTCGTATCGATGTTCGCGATGTCCTGCGTATGCAGATAGCCGCCTTCCCAGAGCTTTTCCGACGCGTCGGCATCCTTCAGATAGCCTTGCGTGAGCCACGGCGCGCGCACGACGACCTCGCCGCTCGCACGACCGTCGTGTGCGACGTCGGCGCCTTCCTCGTTCACGATGCGCAGATCGACGAGCGGCAGCGGCAGACCCGTCTTGCAGCGCAAGGGCACCTGCTCGTCGAGGCCGAGCGTCTCGCTGCCGGGCTTTAGCTGCGCGAGACTCATCAGGGGACAGCTCTCGGACATGCCATAGCCCGCGAAGATATCGATGCCGCGATCGAGCGCCGCGCGCGCGAGGCCCTGCGGCAGCGCGCCCCCGCCGATGACCACTTTCCATCCGCTGAGATCGACGCTCTTCGCTTCGCCGCAATTGAGCAGCATGTGCATGATGGTGCCGACGCAATGCGAGAACGTGACGCCTTCATCGCGCACCAGGGCGACGAGCCGCTCGGGCACGTAGCGGCCGGGATAGACCTGCTTCACGCCCAGCACGGTCGCGATGTACGGCATGCCCCATGCGTGGACGTGGAACATCGGCGTGATCGGCATGTACACGTCGCCGCGATGAAAGCGCTGTCCCGATACCGGGCTCGCGAGCGCGGCCATCCCCGTGATGGTGTGCAGCACGAGCTGGCGGTGCGAAAAGTAGACGCCCTTGGGCAGACCGGTCGTGCCCGTCGTATAGAACGTGGTGGCGCGCGTGTTCTCGTCGAAGTCCGGGAAGTCGTAGGCGGCCTCGCTCGCGGCGAGCATGCTCTCGTATTCGTCCGCGAACGGGATCGCGTGCGCGTCGGCGGCGCTGCCTTCGTCTTCGATCAGGATGAAGGTGCGCACCGATTCGAGCTGATCGCGGATCGATTCGATGACCGGCAGGAAGTCCGCGTGGACGAGCAGGATCTGCGCGCCCGCGTGGTTGATCGTGTAGGCGATCTCCGCCGGCGAGAGCCGCACGTTGACCGTCTGCAGCACGGCGCCCATCATCGGAATGGCGAAGTAGCATTCGAGGTAGCGATGGCTGTCCCAGTCCATCACCGCGACGGTGCTGCCCATGATCGCGCCGTGCCGCTCGAGACCGTTGGCGAGGCGCCCTATGCGCTCGCGCATCGCGCGGTAAGTGAGGCGCGTCTCGCCGCGATACACGATCTCCTGATCGGGCGCGTGCGCGAGCGGTGTGTGCAAAAGATGCTTGATGAGCAGCGGGTACGCATACGCCGACTGGGTGGGTTCGAACATGTCGTGATTCACTTGATTTTCCTTGATGCAGGGCCGCGCGCCGCGTGGACTACTGCGCGAAATTGCGCCTGATAGCCAGTTTGTTCGTCACCGACACGACGCCGGGGACGCCTTTCGCCAGGGCGCCGACCTTCTCGATCTGCGCGGCGTCGATCACCGTGCCGGTCAGCGTCACCGCGCCGCTCTTCACGCCGACGCCGATATCGCCGGCGTCGATGCTCTTGTCCTTCGCGAACTCGGCGTAGACGAGCTTGCGCAGCGCGCGATTTTCCTTGCGCGTGGCGACCGGCGCGCTCGCGCTCGACGCAACCGAAGGCGCGCTCGCGGCCGCGATGGTGTCGCCGGCATAAGAAGCGGCTCCGATCGACGCCAGGACGATCAACGCCGCAAAACCTGATCCGAATGGCTTGATGCTCTTCATGGACTGTTCCATTTATTGTTCACGGGATTTTCGTGTCGCGCGGCCGCGCGTCAGAAGTTGTGGCGGACGCCGACCATCGCAGCCGTCGTCGACGTTCCGGGCGCGACAGGCTGCCCGTACACGATCGTCTGGTTCATCGTTCCGTGGTTATCGACATAGCCGACCTGCGCATAGGCGAGCGTGCGCTTGGACAGGCTGTACTCCGCGCCCACCGCGAACTCGCTCGAATGATTCGTCGAGTTGTTGTTGTCCTTCAGGTAATAGAAACCGGACGTCACCTTCAAAGCGGGGGTGAATCGATAGCCGAGACCAGCTGAATACATATCGATATCGGCACGATTGCTGTTTGCCGGGTTCTTGCCATGGCCGTATGAACCGGACACCGAGAAACCGTAAAACGTGTACTGGGCGCCAGCGTAGAAAAATCGGTTGTTGGCTTGCCCTGTCGCCGGAATCGCCGGGGTGGCGGGATAGGTCGCGGGAAACGGATTGGCGTCATGCCCGTTGTAGTACGCTGCGGCGAGGTTCAGGCCGTAGTTCGAATACTTGAGCACGGCCGACTCGCGCGTGCCGCCCTGAAAATGTCCGGGGACGCCGCCGGGCGCGTACTCCAGCGCGAACGATGCGCCGTAGAACTTCGGCGATTCGTACACGAGCGCGTTGCTGTCGTACAGCGCGCCGATCGCGCCGTTCGTGTTCGTGCCCGGCCAGCCCGCAGCCTGGTTCATGCCGAGCCACGCGGTCAGGATGCTGCCGAAGTACTGCGCGCCGCGCACGTCGGTGTCGTACATCGCCCAGATCATCGGGACGATCTGGCGGCCCGCGTCCAACTTGCCGAACGGCCCCGAAACGCCGAGCGTCGCATACTGGTTGAACTGGGCGGTGACGCCCGGCGTGTCGCTCAGGCCGGCTCTGCCCGTGCCGCTGTCGAACGAGCTTTGCAGCTTGAAGTTGATGTGATAACCGCCACCGATGTCCTCCGTGCCCTTGAGACCCCAGCCGCTCGAATAGATGCCGCCGTCCTTGAAGCGATAGACCTTGCCGAGATTGGGCGCGTTCGGAGCGAACGACGCCGCTGCCGTGCTCTGATAGAACAGCCCGGAATCGACTACGCCGTACAGCGTTATCGAGCTTTGCGCGTGTGCGGCTCCGGAAAAGGCCAGCAGTACCGCCGCGCTGGTTAGGCTTCGCTTCATAAGGTCTCCGTATCTTGTTGGTTTGCACGCATCCCGATGCACAAGTATGTGGTCAGGGCCGGGCAATCGGTGGGTGGGCGCTTCACAGGCCCGTCGGTCGAATGGCCGCCGAGGCGGCGAACCGGGCGCAACCCGGCGGCATCGCGACAGCGTGTGAAGGCTTGTAGCAAGAATACGAAAGGAACGGGATTCCAGCCCCTCTCCCGGTGGGAGGGGCGAAGCAATGAGACCGGGCGCGCGTGAAAACCGCTTGTAAAAGTCCCCGCACCGCGCCGGGAGGGGGGCGACGGGCGGGAGGCGGACCCCTCCCTACGCGAGAGGGTCGCGCAAGCCCATCCGGGACTACGATGCGTATGAGTTCACACACCAGCCGATCCGGCGTAAAAGCGCCAGGAAACAGCATCTGCCGGCCCGCATCGAAGCGGCCGGCGCTGCGACCGGGTTCCCGGCTGCGAAAAACCACTGTACACGCTGCGAGCCTGACCGCTCGGGCGCATGAATGGAGAAACTAATGGCACATGCGATTCGCTTTCACGAGACGGGCGGCCCCGAAGTCCTGCGCTGGGAAGAGGTTCCGGTCGGCATGCCCGGCCCCGGGCAGGTCAGGCTGCGTCACGAGGCCGTCGGCCTGAATTTCGCCGATACCTACTTCCGCAGCGGCCTGTATCCGGTTCCCCTGCCTGCTGGCATGGGCGTGGAAGCGGCGGGCGTCGTGGAAGCCGTCGGTGCGGGCGTCGATCAGGTGCGCGAGGGCGACCGGGTGACCTACACCGGTTTCATCAACACGCTCGGCGCATACAGCACCGAGCGCCTCGCGCCCGCGGCAGCGCTCATCCGCCTGCCGGAGGGCATCGAATGCGCGACCGCCGCCGCGATGACCATGCGCGGCCTGACCGCCTCGTATCTGATGCGCCGCATCCATGCGTTCAAGCCGGGCGATTCGATCCTGCTGCACGCCGCGGCGGGCGGTGTCGGGCTGATCGTGTCGCAGTGGGCGCGCCTTTTGGGCGTGACGGTCATCGGCACGGTGTCGAGCGACGAAAAGGCGGAAATCGCCCGTGCCCACGGTTGCACGCACGTCATCAACTACAGCCACGAGGATGTCGCGAAGCGCGTGCGGGAACTGACGGACGGCGTGGGCGTGAATGTCGTGTTCGATAGCGTCGGAAAGGACACGTTCGAATCGTCGCTCGACTCGCTGCGCCGCCGTGGTCTGATGGTCTGCGTCGGCACCGCGTCCGGTCCGATTCCGCCGTTCAATCCGCAGTTGCTGGCGATGAAAGGCTCGCTCTATCTGACGCGCCCCGCGCTCGCCGACTACATCGCCGATCCGGCCGAAAAGAGCGAGCTCGCAAGCGAACTCTTCGGGCACGTCGCGAGCGGGCGCATTCGCATCGAGATCAACCAGCGCTATGCGCTGCAGGATGCGGCACAGGCGCATCGCGATCTCGAATCGCGCAAGACCACCGGTTCATCCATTTTCGTCGTGTGAGGAGACACATAATGCGCGTCGAACAAATTACCTGCGCAATCGGAGCGGAACTGACCGGCGTCAGCATCGCCGATGCGGTGCACGATGACGGCCTGTTCGCGGAAATCCGCGCAACGCTGCTCAAGCATCGCGTGGTGTTCCTGCGCGATCAGGACATCACCCGCGCCGAGCACGTCGCGTTCGCCCGCCGTTTCGGCGAGCTGGAAGATCATCCGGTCGCCGGCAGCGATCCGGAGCATCCGGGTCTGGTGCGAATCTACAAGAATCCCGACCAGCCCAACGATCGCTACGAGAACGCCTGGCACACGGACGCCACCTGGCGCGCCGCGCCGCCGTTCGGCTGCGTGCTTCGCTGCGTCGAAACGCCGCCCGTCGGCGGCGACACGATCTGGGCCAATATGGTTCTCGCCTACGAGAACCTGCCCGAGCACGTCAAGGCGCAAATCGCCGACCTGCGGGCCCGCCACAGCATCGAAGCCAGCTTCGGGGCCGCGATGCCGATCGAAAAGCGGCTCGCGCTGAAAGCCCAGTTTCCGGACGCGGAACACCCCGTCGTGCGCACGCATCCGGAGACGAAGGAAGCGACCCTCTTCGTCAACGCCTTCACTACGCACTTCACGAACTATCACACGCCCGCGCGTGTGCGCTTCGGCCAGGACGCCAATCCGGGCGCGGGTCAATTGCTGAGCTATCTGATCAGCCAGGCGTATATCCCCGAATACCAGGTCCGCTGGCGCTGGAAAAAGAACAGCATCGCGATCTGGGACAACCGCAGCACGCAGCACTACGCGGTCATGGACTATCCGCCTTGCCATCGAAAGATGGAGCGTGCCGGAATCATCGGCGACGTGCCTTATTGATATTTGCGCGGCGCAGCGCAGTACACCTCACATCGAATTCATTTTCAGCAGGAGCCAGACATGCAATTCCTCGACGATTCGCTTCACCCCGAAAACCAGGACAAGGTTGTCATCACGGTCGCGCCGTACGGTCCGGAATGGGCCCCCGCCGACTTCCCGGAAGATATTCCGGTGACGATGGACGAACAGGTCCAGAAGGCGGTCGACTGCTATAACGCCGGCGCCACCGTTCTGCATCTGCACGTGCGCGAGCTGGACGGCAAGGGCTCCAAGCGCCTGTCGAAGTTCAACGAGCTGATCGCGGGCGTGCGCGCCGCCGTTCCCGACATGATCATCCAGGTCGGCGGCTCGATCTCGTTCGCGCCGGAAGACGACGGCCAGGCAGCCAAGTGGCTCTCCGACGACACGCGCCACATGCTCGCCGAACTCGATCCGAAGCCCGATCAGGTGACCGTCGCGATCAACACGACGCAGATGAACATCATGGAGCTGCTGTATCCGGAGTATCTGGAAGGCACGTCGCTGTCGAATCCCGCGTTCATGGCCGCCTATAGCGAAATGACCGTGCCCGCCGGCCCCGCATGGGTCGAGGAGCATCTGCGCCGCCTGCAGGCTTCGGGCATTCAGCCGCACTTCCAGCTCACCGGCATCCATGCGCTCGAAACGCTCGAACGCCTCGTGCGCAAGGGCGTCTACAAGGGTCCGCTGAATCTGACGTGGATCGGTATCGGCGGCGGCTTCGACGGCCCGAACCCGTTCAACTTCTTCAACTTCGTCCACCGCGCGCCGGATGGCTGCACGCTCACGGCCGAGTCGCTGCTGAAGAACGTCCTGCCGTTCAACATGATGGCGATGTCGATGGGTCTGCATCCGCGCTGCGGCATCGAAGATACGATCATCGATCAGCACGGCAACCGCTTCACGTCGGTACAGCAGATCGAGCAGTGCGTGCGCGTGGCCCGCGAACTGGGACGCGAGATCGCGAGCGGCAAGGAAGCGCGCGAGATCTACCGTATCGGCGTGCAGTACGAGACCGCGGACGAGACGCTTGCAGCGAACGGCATGGCGCCGAACCGCAAGCCGGGCCAGGTCAACGTTCCGCTGCGCGCAGCCTGAAGCACGGCATGAAGGCGCGGCGATGGTCGCCGCGCCCATACTTCTAACCTGAAACTCCACGGCGCAGGCCGGGAAGCCCGACTTCCCGGTCAGAAAAATCGACGGCACGCTGCGCGAACACGCGCACGACGAGGCCCACGCCGTACATCGGAGGAGACAATCTTGGACATCGACTGCATCGAGCCCGCCGCGCGCGACATCAACGCCGGCAAGGCCGTATCGCGCAAATACGCGTGGATCGTATTCGCGCTCACATTCGGACTACTGTTGTCGGACTACATGTCCCGACAGGTCCTCAACGCGGTATTCCCTCTGCTGAAGCAGACCTGGGGCCTCTCCGACACGCAACTGGGCTCGCTCAGCGGCGTCGTCGCGCTGATGGTCGGCCTTCTGACCTTCCCCCTTTCCGTCCTCGCGGACCGCTGGGGCCGCGTGCGCAGCCTCGTGCTGATGGCAGCGCTCTGGAGCGTCGCGACGCTCGGCTGCGCCGTCGCCACGAACTACGGCGAGATGCTGATCGCCCGCGCCTTCGTCGGTCTCGGCGAAGCGGCGTACGGCAGCGTGGGGATTGCGCTCATCCTCAGCATTTTCCCGTCGCACCTGCGCTCCACGCTCACCGGCGCCTTCATGGCCGGCGGCGCGTTCGGCTCGGTGCTCGGCATGGCGCTGGGCGGATTCGTCGCCGTGCACTTCGGCTGGCGGGCGTCTTTCGGCGCGATGGCCGGCTTCGGCCTGCTGCTCGTGATCGCCTACCGGCTGGTCGTATCGGACAAGCGCATCGCCGCGCGGTATCCCGATGTCCCGGCTGCGAAACGGCAGAAAGACGGTGTGCGCACGAGCCTGCGCACCCTTCTGGCGGGCCTTTTCTCGACGGTTTCGGTGGTCTGCGCGTATATCGGCAGCGGCTTGCAGCTCTTCATCATGGGCGCCGTGATCGCGTGGATGCCCAGCTTCCTGAATCGCTACTATGCGCTGCCCGCCGACAAGGCAGCAGCAGGCGCAGCGGTATTCGTGCTGCTGGGCGGCGTCGGTATGGTCACGTGCGGCGTCGTCACGGACCGAATCTGCAGGAATGCGCCCTCGCGCAAATGGATCACCGCGGTCGTCTACTGCCTGCTCTCGCTCGTGTGCCTGTCCATCGGCTTCAGGCTCGATGCCGGCCCGCTGCAACTCGTCCTGCTCGGCGTGGGGATTCTCGTCGTGGCGGGCACGTCCGGCCCGGCGGGCGCGATGGTGGCGAACCTGACTCCGGCGTCGATCCATGCTTCGGCATTCGCGACGCTGACGCTCGCGAACAATCTGATCGGTCTCGCGCCGGGTCCGCTCGTCACCGGCGCGATCGCCGACCGCATCGGTCTTCTGGGCGCGCTGCAGTTGATTCCGCTCGTGAGCGTCGCGGCGATGATCGCGTTCGCCATCGGCCGGTCGAGATATGCGCGTGACCTGAGCCGCATCGATGCTCTGCGTGAGCAGGCGTCGCCCAACGAACCTGCGCAGAAGCCGCTTGCATAGCCTCTGCTCTCGCTTTCGCGGTCTTGATCGTTCAGGACCGTGCGATCGAACCTTTGTCCGCATTCGGGCATTACTTTGAAGGAGATTCAAGCATGTCCGTCGATGTACAAAACGCTTCGCCGATGAATGGCCCCGCTTCCGTCGAATCGAAATCGGATCTGGACGCGAAGCCCGCGCGACGCCAGGCTTGCGCGCACAACTGGTCGTGGGGACGACAGCACGAACCCTACGACTGGATGGATGCGCACACGCCCTGCGACGATCTGAGCGCGTGGCGTTGAGCACGACTGAGCACGACACACATGACGCACAACATATCGATTGCCGGCGGCACCGACCTCGCGCCCGGCTCGCGCATGCTCGCATTCGTCGAAGGACGTAGCGTCGTGCTCTTCAACGTCGAAGGCGTCGTTCACGCAATCGACAATTCATGTCCGCACAGCGGCGCCTCGCTCGCGAACGGCCGTCTCGACGGTCATGTCCTGCAATGCCCCGCGCACGGCCTGCGCTTCGATATCAGGTCGGGCTGCATGGTCGGCGCGAAGGGTCTGTGTCTGACGAAGCTCCCCGTCGAAACGATCGACGGAGAACTGATGATGCGAACCGGCGATTGATCGCCGTTCATCGCTACGGCTTGACGAATCTGAGCGTCATGCGATCCGACTCTCCGATCGCGGCATAGCGCGAACGGTCGACGTCGCCACCCCTGTAGGTGGGCGGCAGCGACCACACGCCGTGCGGATAGTCCTTCGTATCCTTCGGGTTCGCATTGATCTCGCTGCGCGCGACCAGCAGGAAACCGGCCGCCTGTGCGTGCTCTATGACGTACGCCTCGGTCACGTAGCCGGTGTCGATCATTTGCTGCACGGTCGTGCCGGGGCGCGCGCGATGCTCTTCCACACCCAGCACACCGCCCTGCTTCAGCGCGTCATGGAACGCGCGCAGGTTGGCATCGAATTGTCCGTCCTTGATCCAGTTGTGGATGTTGCGAAACGTGAGCACGCGGTCGAACCGCTCATGCGCGTCGAAGCCGATGAACCGGCCTGCGTGCAACGTACCGACAACGACGTTGCCATACACCGCCGGAGCGGCCGCGAGCTTGCGCCGATAGGCGGCATCGGTATCGCTGTCCTCGGCGGCGAGATCGGCGGACGTGCTGAGATACTGCGCCTCATAAAGCTGGCCTGCGTCGTGCAGATAGGGCGCGAGAATGTCCGTGTACCATCCGCCTCCGGGAGCGATCTCCAGCACCGCCTGGGTTGGACCGAGGTCGAAGAACTGCAACGTCTCCTTTGGGTGACGATAGATGTCGCGCGCGCGGGCCTTGTCGGTGCGTTGCGATCCAGCGATGGCGGCGTCGAGCGAACTGGAATTCGCTGCCTGCGATTGCGAGCTCAGCGACGAGGACGCGCACCCGGTCAGCGTGAGTGTGAAAACGGTGGCGGCGATCATGATCGCGCGCAACGGGTCGAGGCGGATAGGGTTCATGGAACGAATGAAGTCGTGGATACGCGACACGATACGCGTTTCTTCCATTTTCTGCGGAGTGAGCCGAGGCCAGGCGGCGCCGATTTCCTGTTGAATGATTCGGCACGTTGCCTAAACTGTGTTGAATTCGCCGGGGCGATATCGCGCGAACTACACCGTAAGGAGCTCGAACCATGAAATATGATCCGGCCGACACGGCCGTCGTGTTTATCGATCCGCAAATCGACGTGCTCAGCCCGCTCGGGAAAAACTGGGGCGCAGTTGGCGCCAGCGTGACGGAGAACCGAACCGTCGAGAACATGCTGCAAATCTTCAAGGCCGCGAAAGCGGCGCAGTTCGCCGTTTTCATTTCGCCGCATTATTTTTATCCGACCGATCGTGCATGGAAGTTCAATGGCCCGCTCGAAGCGGACGAGTTCGCAAGCGGCACGTTCGCTCGCGCGGGAGCGCTGAATCTGAGCGGATTCGAGAAATCCGGCGCTGACTGGCTCGACGAATTCAAGCCGTACATCGAGGACGGCGATACCGTCGTCGTAAGTCCGCACAAGGTATTCGGTCCTCAGACGAATGACCTGACGCTGCAACTGCGAAAGCGCAATGTGCGCAAGGTCGTGCTGGGCGGCATGCTCGCCAACATGTGTGTCGAGTCGCACTTGCGCGACCTGATCGAGCAGGGCTTCGAAGTGTACGTTGTCGCCGATGCCACGGCGGGGCCGCGTCATCCGACCTGGGGCGACGGCTACAAGGCCGCGATGGTCAACTACGCGTTTCTCGCGCATGCCGTCGTCAAGACCCAGGACGTAGTCGGGGCGATGACGCAGCGATAGCCGCGACAGCGGAGGCTTGCTTCGCCGTCACGCCCGGATGCGCGCCTGCGCCCAGTCCGCCTCACGCGCCAGCGCGATGAACGCCGCAAGGTAATCGATCGACCGGTCGGCCTCGCGCACGCCGAGGTAAATCTTCTTCGCGATGCCCTTCTTGCCAAGCTTGACCGGCGTGATGGGCATACGGTCCGCGTATTCTTCCGCGAGCCAGCGCGGCAACGCGGCCACGCCGCGCCCGCTCGCGACCATCTGCATCATGATGTCCGTGGTTTCGATCACCTTGTGACGTCTCGGCACCACGTTCGCCGGCGTCAGAAACCGCGTGTAGATGTCCAGCCGGTCCGTCTCGACCGGATAGGTGATGAGCACTTCGGACGCAAGCTGCTCGGGCGTGACATAGGCCGCGGAAGCCAGCGCATGGTTTTCGGCGACGACCAGCACCTGCTCGTAATCGAACACGGGTTCGAATCGCAGTCCGTCCTTCCTGAGCGGATCGGGCGTGACGAGCACGTCGATGTCGAAGCCGAAAAGCGCGCCGATGCCGCCGAACTGGAACCGCTGCTTCACGTCCACATCGACGTCCGGCCAGCGTGCGAGATAAGGCGACACGACCTTCAGCAGCCACTGGTAACACGGATGGCACTCCATACCGATGCGCAAGGTGCCGCGCTCGCCCTGCGCGTACTGCTTCATGCGCACTTCCGCCTGCTCGAACTGCGGCAACATGCGGTTCGCGAGGCCAAGCAGATAATGCCCGGCCTGCGTGAGCCGCATGCTGCGTCCCTCGCGCGTCCAGACCGGCGTCCCCAGTTGCTGCTCCAGCTTCCTGACCGTATGACTCAGGGCGGACTGCGTGAGATTCAGCACGTCGGCGGCGGCGGTCAGCGAGCCCTGCTTTTCGACTTCCCGCACGACCATCAGATGACTGCGTTCCAGCATCGCCCGCTCCATGAAAAAAGTTAATCGATGCATGAAAACAATCCATTTTTATTCATGCATCAAAAATTCTATCATCGTCCATGATTTATTCTCTACGGACGACACCGCACGATGGCTACGGCACACAACCTCGGATTCCCGCGCATCGGCGCGAAGCGTGAGCTGAAATTCGCGCTCGAAAAATACTGGAAGGGCGAATCGTCACGCGACGCGCTGAAGGCGACCGGCGCCGGGCTTCGCGCGCGCCACTGGCAAGAGCAGGCGCATCTGGACTATGTGCCCGTCGGCGACTTCGCGTTCTATGACCAGGGGCTCGACATGAGCTTCACGCTCGGCAACCTGCCCGAGCGCGTGCGCGGTTTTCACGGCGATGCGCTGGACAACTATTTCCGCGTCGCGCGTGGCCGTTCGGCGCAGGGCGCGGAAGATCACGCCGCGTGCTGCGGCGGCGTCGCGGCCGGCGAAATGACGAAGTGGTTCGATACGAACTACCACTACATCGTGCCGGAGTTCGAAGCGGACACGCAGTTCAGGCTCGATGCTTCGCGTCTCATCGAACAACTCGGCGAAGCGCGCGCTCAGGGCGTGAACGCGAAGCCCGTCATCATCGGTCCGGTGACGTATCTATGGCTCGGCAAGGCGAAGGACGACTCCGACAGGCTCGCGCTGCTGCCGCGCCTTCTGCCGGTGTATGCGGCGCTTCTCGACCATTTCGCGGCACTGGGCGTGGACTGGGTGCAGATCGACGAACCTGCGCTCGTCACCGAACTCGATCCGGCATGGCGCGATGCATTCGTCACCGCCTACGATGCGCTGTCGGCGCGCCGCGTGCGCCTGCTGCTCGCAACCTACTTCGGGCCGTTGCAGGACAACCTCGCGCTCGCATGCGGGCTGCCGGTCGACGGCCTGCATATCGATGCGATCAACGCGCGTGACGAAATCGAAGATGCCGTCGCCCAATTGCCGGAAACCGCGGTCGTGTCCGTGGGTGCGATCAACGGGCGCAACATCTGGAAGAGCGATCTCGGCGCGACGCTCGAATGGCTGGAGCCGCTGCATCGGCGACTCGGAGATCGTCTCTGGATCGCGCCGTCCTGCTCCCTGCTGCATGTTCCGGTCGATCTGAACAGCGAAACCGAGCTCGATGCCGAAATCAAGTCATGGCTCGCGTTCGCGCTGCAAAAGCTCGACGAACTTAACGTGCTGGCGGGCGCGTTGAGCAAAGGTCGCGCCGTGGTCGCCGATGCGCTCGCCGCGAACGCCGCCGCGATCGAAAGCCGCCGCCGGTCGCCGCGCGTGAACAATCCCACGGTCAAGGCCGCCATCGCGAAGATCGACGCGGCGCTCGGCAAGCGTCAGAGCGCCTACGAGCAACGCGCGAAGAAGCAGGCCGCGATTCTCGGTCTGCCCGCCTTCCCGACGACGACCATCGGTTCGTTCCCGCAGACGGGCGAAATCCGTCACGCACGCAGCCAGTTCAAGGCCGGCGCGCTCGATCACGCCGGCTACAAGGCCGCGATGGAACGTGAGATCACGCGCGCCGTGAAGGAGCAGGAAGCGCTCGGTCTCGACGTGCTCGTGCATGGCGAGGCCGAACGCAACGACATGGTCGAATATTTCGGCGAACAACTCGATGGTTATGCGTTCAGCCGTTTCGGCTGGGTGCAGTCGTACGGTTCGCGCTGCGTGAAGCCGCCGATTCTTTTCGGCGACATCAGCCGTCCCGAGGCGATGACGGTCGAGTGGACCAGGTACGCCGCATCGCAAACGGACAAGCCCATGAAGGGCATGCTCACGGGTCCGGTGACGATCCTGAACTGGTCGTTCGTGCGCGACGATCAACCGCGTTCGGTGTCGTGCCATCAGCTCGCACTCGCGATCCGCGAGGAAGTGCTCGATCTGGAAAAAGCCGGCGTGCGCGTGATTCAGATCGACGAAGCGGCGCTGCGCGAAGGCCTGCCGCTGCGCCGCTCGCAGTGGAAGGCGTATCTGCGCTGGGCGGTCGAATCGTTCCGCATCACGGCCAACGGGGTGCGTGACGAAACGCAGATCCACACGCACATGTGCTATTCGGAGTTCAACGACATCATCGCGTCGATCGCGGATATGGATGCCGATGTCATCACCATCGAAACGTCACGCTCCGACATGGAACTGCTCGACGCATTCGATGACTTCGACTATCCGAACCAGATCGGGCCGGGCGTGTACGACATTCACTCGCCGAACATCCCGAGCCAGGAGCACATCGTCAATCTGATGAAGAAAGCGGCGGAGCGCATTCCCGCCGAGCGGCTTTGGGTGAATCCTGATTGCGGCCTGAAGACGCGTCAATGGGATGAGGTCATCCCGGCGCTGAAGAACATGGTCGCGGCGGCACGGACGCTCCGGCAACTGGCCTGATCGCCGGACGCGGGTCGAGCTTCACTGCCATCTTCGGGTGGCAGTTTTCGTTTTCAGTCTTTCGGCTGCGTGCGGCGCTTGAGGAGATACGTGTCCATGATCCAGCCGTTGCGCTCGCGTGCTTCGGCGCGTACCCGCTCGATATCGTCCATCACTTCACGCAGCTTGCCGGCCATAAGGATTTCGTCGTCGGTGCCCACATAGGCGCCCCAGAATATATCGACATCCTCATCCGCGACCTGCCGAAACGCATTCTGCGCGTCGAGCATCACGACGACGCTGTCCACGTTCTTCGGAAAACCTTCCGCGATGCCTCTGCCGTTCGTGATCTCGACGGCGCGCCCGATCGTGTTGAGTGCGACCCGATGTTTCGCCGCGAGCGCCTGAACGCTGCTGATGCCGGGAATCACTTCATACTCGAACTCGTGCCGCCCGCTCTGGTCGATGGCTTCGATGATGCGCATCGTGCTGTCGTAGAGCGACGGATCGCCCCACACGAGAAATGCGCCGCATTCGCCGTCACGCAGTTCTTCCTCGATCAGACGCTCGAACACGGCCTGCTTCTCGTGATTCAGCGTTTCGACTGCATCGAGATAGCTCGCGACGTCTCGACGACGCTCCGGACTCGTTGCCTCGACGATCCGATAATCGCGGTCCTTCACGTATCGCTCGACGATCTCCTTGCGCAACTCGACGAGCTTCGCTTTCGATGCGCCCTTGTCCATCACGAAGAAAACGTCGACCTGGTTCATCGCGTTGATCGCCTGAACGGTGACGTATTCCGGATTGCCCGCGCCGATCCCGATGATGAGGATTTTCTTCACTGATTGCTCCAGATTGCCGTGTATCCGCAAGATACTATCCTCACGTCGCGATGAGATGAAAAAAAGGAGCCGTTCGGAACGGCTTGCATTCGCGGCGTATTCGCAGCCGTCGTCTATCCTTCATCTAATCGTGCAACGAGGAAGGAGGCGCCATGCAATCCGACCCGAAGGTTATTCAATATCTGAATGCCGAATTGAAGAACGAATTGACCGCCATCAATCAATACTTCCTGCATGCGCGGCTCTACAAGCACTGGGGTTTCGAAGGACTCGGTAAGCACGAATACGACGAGTCGATCGAGGAGATGAAGCACGCGGACAAGCTGATCGAGCGAATTTTCATGCTCGACGGATTGCCGAATTTGCAGGATCTCGACAAGCTGCTCATTGGCGAAGATGTACTGGAAGTGCTTCAATGCGACCTGAAACTGGAGCAATCGGCGCAGGCGAAGTGCCGGGAGGCGATCGTCTATTGCGAATCGGTAAAGGACTTCGTGTCGCGAGAGATTTTTGTCGATATTCTGGACGACACTGAAGAGCATATCGACTGGCTCGAGATTCAGATCGGCCTCGTCGATAAGGTCGGAATCGCAAATTACCAGCAATCGGCAATGTAGCCACAACAAAAAAGGCGCCGCAGGCTGAATGCCCGCGGCGCCCTTGCCCTTCACTACGACGAGAACAACACGCCGTAGCTCAATAGCGCTTACATCTTCACTGTGTCGGCCACTTCCCTGAAGTCTTCGATCTGATCGAAGTTCATGTACTTGTAGATCTTGTCGCCGTCAGCTTCCAGCACGCCCATGTCGGCCATGTACTCCGCCTTGCTCGGAATCTTGCCCAGACGCGAGCAGATCGCGGCCAATTCCGCCGAGCCGAGGTACACGTTCGTATTCTTGCCGAGACGATTCGGGAAGTTGCGAGTCGAGGTCGACATGACCGTCGCACCTTCGCGCACCTGTGCCTGATTACCCATGCACAGCGAGCAGCCCGGCATTTCGGTACGAGCGCCGGCTGTACCGAACACGCCGTAATGGCCTTCCTCGGTCAGCTGCTTCTGGTCCATCTTGGTCGGCGGGGCTACCCACAGCTTGACCGGGATGTCGCGCTTGCCTTCCAGCAGCTTCGACGCGGCACGGAAGTGGCCGATGTTCGTCATGCATGAGCCGATGAACACTTCGTCGATCTTGGCGCCGGCCACGTCGGACAGCGTCTTCACGTCGTCCGGATCGTTCGGGCACGCCACGATCGGCTCGTGGATGTCGGCGAGATCGATCTCGATGACGGCTGCGTACTCGGCGTCCGCATCCGGCGACAGCAATTGCGGGTCGGCGAGCCACTGCTCCATGCCCGTGATACGGCGCTGGAGGCTGCGCGGGTCCTGGTAGCCCTGGGCGATCATCCACTTCAGCAGCGTGATGTTGCTGTTGAGGTATTCGATGATCGGTTCCTTGTTCAGGTGCACCGTGCACCCGGCGGCAGAGCGCTCGGCGGAAGCATCCGACAACTCGAACGCCTGCTCGACCTTCAACTCGGGCAGACCTTCGATTTCAAGGATGCGTCCCGAGAAAATGTTCTTCTTGCCCTGCTTCGCGACCGTCAGCATGCCTTGCTTGATGGCGTAGAGCGGGATCGCGTTGACCAGATCGCGCAGGGTCACGCCCGGCTGCATCTTGCCCTTGAAGCGGACCAGCACCGATTCCGGCATGTCCAGCGGCATCGTGCCGGTAGCCGCGGCAAAGGCGACGAGGCCCGAGCCGGCCGGGAAGCTGATGCCGATCGGGAAACGCGTATGCGAGTCGCCGCCGGTGCCGACGGTGTCGGGCAAGAGCATGCGGTTCAGCCACGAGTGGATCACGCCGTCGCCGGGGCGCAGCGCGATGCCGCCACGGGTGCTGATGAAGTTCGGCAGGGTCTGGTGCGTCTTGACGTCCACCGGCTTCGGATACGCCGCCGTGTGGCAGAACGACTGCATCACGAGATCGGCCGAGAAGCCGAGGCACGCCAGGTCCTTCAGTTCGTCGCGGGTCATGGGGCCCGTGGTGTCCTGCGAGCCGACCGAGGTCATCTTCGGTTCGCAGTAGGTGCCCGGGCGCACGCCCTGGCCTTCCGGCAGCCCGCAGGCGCGGCCGACCATCTTCTGGGCCAGCGAGAAGCCCTTGCCGCTGTCGGCCGGCTGCTGCGGCAGGCGGAACAGCGTCGATGCGGGCAGGCCCAGCGCTTCGCGTGCCTTGGCGGTCAGTCCGCGACCGATGATCAGCGGAATGCGGCCGCCGGCGCGCACTTCATCGAACAGGACGTCGGACTTGACCTGAAACTCGGCGATCACTTCGCCGTTCTTCAGCGCACGGCCTTCGTACGGGCGCAGTTCGACCACGTCGCCCATTTCCATCTTCGACACGTCGAGTTCGATCGGCAACGCGCCGGCGTCTTCCATCGTGTTGTAGAAGATCGGCGCGATCTTGCCGCCGAGGCACACGCCGCCGAAGCGCTTGTTGGGAACGAAGGGGATGTCCTCACCCGTGAACCACAGCACCGAATTGGTGGCCGACTTGCGCGAGGAACCGGTGCCGACCACGTCGCCCACATACGCGACCAGATGACCCTTTTCCTTCAGCGACTCGATGAACTTGACCGGCCCACGCTTGCCGTCTTCTTCCGGGGTGATGCCGGGACGCGCGTTCTTCAGCATCGCGAGCGCGTGCATGGGAATGTCCGGGCGGGTGGTCGCGTCCGGAGCAGGCGAGAGGTCGTCGGTATTGGTTTCGCCCGTCACCTTGAACACGGTGATGGTCAGGCTTTGCGGCACTTCCGGGCGGCTCGTGAACCACTCGGCGTCGGCCCAGCTTTGAATCACGGCGCGCGCGTTCGCGTTGCCCTTGTCGGCCAGTTCCTTGACGTCGTGGAACTGATCGAACATCAGGAGGGTTTTCTTCAGCGCATCGGCGGCGACGGTGCCGACTTCAGCGTCGGACAGCAGTTCGATCAGCGGCTCGATGTTATAGCCGCCCAGCATCGTGCCGAGCAGTTCGGTGGCGCGGGCGCGCGAGATCAGCGCGCAGGCGGTCTCGCCTTTCGCGACGGCGGCCAGGAAGCCCGCCTTCACACGGGCGGCTTCGTCCACGCCGGCGGGCACGCGATGGGTGATCAGGTCGAGCAGGATCTGCTCTTCGCCGGCGGGCGGATTCGTCAGCAATTCGACCAGTTCGGCGGTCTGCTGAGCCGTCAGCGGCAGGGGAGGAATGCCGAGCGAGGCGCGTGCGGCTACGTGAGCACGAAAATTTTCAAGCATGGGGGACCGTTGGTATTGCGTTTCAGGGAAAGGCTTTTCAGCCACACCGAGGCTGTTCCGGGCGCTGCTTTTATCGCCATTGTAATCGAGACGGATTACCTCGTCAAATGTCTTATGTCTTATGTCTTATACAAGACTTAGCCGCACGGGTCTGCGATATGTCGGTAGATGCCTTGTCAGAGTACGGAACGTCCACGCCAGTTGCATTGCCCCGTCGCGCGTCCACGCGTTATACATCGTGACAAATCGAATCCGGAATCACGCCGCGACAATTCACACGCCTTCGCCTAACTAATCGTAGTTAATAGAGACAACGCCGAAGCCGCAAATCACACAAAGCAAAAGAATGGAGACTTCGATATGACCAGATTCACGCCGCAGGGAGTCGAGGACCCGATGGCCACGCTGTGCCGGATGGCGCTGGAGACGCAGTACGCCGACCTGCCGGCCGACGTGATCCGTCACGTCAAGCACACCCTGCTCGATGCGATGGGCGTGACCATCGGTGGATCCGCGATGGAGGGCATCCCCGCTGTCGTGTCGCTCGTGAAGGAGCGCGGCGGCAATCCGCAAACGCCGCTGCCCTTCTACGGTGGCCGCGTGCCGGCCAGCGAAGCCGCACTGGCGATGGGCCCGATGCCGCGCGCGATGGACTGCGGCGATCTGCACGAAGAGGCCGGCCACATCACCGAATACGTGGTGCCGACGCTGCTTGCCGCGACCGGTCTTTGCGGCCCGGTGTCGGGCAAGGCGTTTTTGGCTGCGATGGCCGTCGGTCAGGAAACGCTCGTGCGGCTGGGCACGGCCTATAAGGTCATCAATCGCGCGATCAGGCACCACGAATGCGGCGGTCACTACATCTTTGGCGCCGTGGCCGCGGTCGGCAAACTCATAGGGCTGACGCAGGAGGAACTGGAAAACGCGCAGGGCATCGCACGCACCATGACGCAACCCAACACCATGGGCATCTACTCGCCCGCCACGCTGATGGTGCGCATGCATCACGGGCTCGTGAGCCAGGCAGCGATTACCTGTTGCCAGTTGGCTCGACGCGGCATCACCGGGCCGCGTGCCGAGGTGCTGCTCGGTCCCAAGGGCTATCTCTCCACGGCGCGCTGGGAGACCGATCCCGACTTCATCCTTAAGGATCTGGGCGAACATTGGGAGATGGAAAACATCATCACCAAGGGCTATAGCGCGTGCTATTTCTCGCATTCGTCCATCGACGCCATCCGCGAGGCGATGAAGGAAAGCGAGTTCGGCGCGAGCGATATTGCGAGCATTCACATCGAGACTTCCACGCCGGGCTGGCGCGCCGTGTGCGAGCCGCAGGAGAAGAAATGGAATCCGGTCACGGTGCCCGAGTGCCAGTTCAGCCTGCCCTATGTCGTCGCCATAGCCGCATTCGACGACAAGGTGTTCCTCGAGTCGTACAGCGACGAGGCACGTTCCCGGCCCGAGGTGCGCGAGTTGATGACGCGCATCACCGCCGAAGAGAACCCCGACGTGTCCGATTGGGGTGCACGTCTGACCATCAGGCTGCGCGACGGGCGCGAGCTGATGAAAGAATGCATCTACGTGAAGGGACATCCCAGAAATCCCTTCACCGCAGAAGATTTCATCGCCAAATTCAGGCTATGCGTGCCTTATTCGGCGATACCGCTTGCCCGGCGAACCGTGGACAACATGATCCGCGACATTCTGCAATTCGACGAAGTGGACGACGTGGTCAAAGTTCTTCTCGACCCGCTGGCACCGAACCAGACCTGACTTCGACCGGCACCTGCACGGCCGGCTCGAACCTGCTTTCATAACTTCCAAGGAGACACTGCCATGACCGCAACACAGCAAGCACAATCCTCGGTGCCATCCAATTGCCCTCCGCTGGAACAGGCGGTGGTGCAGTTCATCCAGGACCTGAGATACGAGCACATCGACGCGCACGCACACGCCGGCATCAACCGGCTGATGCGCGACCAGCTCGCGGTACAGATCGGCATTTCGAAGATGCCGTGGTCCGGACAATTGCTGAAGTACGCGACGAGCCAGCAGCGACCGGGCACGAGCCGCGTGAGCGCCTCAACGTTGACGATGAGCGCCATGGACGCCGCCTTTGTCAACGGTTCCTACGGACATGGATTCGAATACGACGACGCCCACGGTCCCAGCTACAGCCATCCGGGCAGTTGCGTGATCCCGGCTGCGTTGGCCATCGGCGAGGAACTCGGTTCGTCGCTGGAGGAAGTGATCACCGCGATGGTCGCGGGCTACGAAGTCTACGCGCGCATCGGCTTGCTGGCTTCGCCGGATCTGCTGCAGCGCGGCTTTCATCCGCACGGCACGCTGTCGAACTTCGGCGCCGCGGCGGTCGCCGCCAAACTCCGCGGCTTCGATGCCGAAACGACGCTGCAAGCGCTGGCGATCGCGCTGAGCCATGTCTCCGGCACGACCGAATACACCTCCACCGGCGGCTCCATCAAGCGCATCCACGCCGGCATCGGCACGCGCAACGGCATCGTCGCCGCCGACATGGCCCAGGCCGGCATCACAGGACCGCGCGCGTTCCTCAGCGGAAACAAGGGCTTTTTCCGCACCTTCCTGCAACGTCCGGCGGGCGATGGCTCCGAAGTGCGCTTCGCTTCGGATCGGCCTTTCGAGATCGCTACCGTCTGGCTCAAGGCCTACTGTGCGTGTTACTGCACGCATGCCTACATCGACGCGTTGCGTCCGTTTTCAGCCCATCGTGACGAGATTGCCGACGTGCATCTGAAGATCTCGCCTCATTTCAATGTCGTCGTCGGCACGGCCAACGCCAATGCGTACGAGCCGAGGAACATCGAGCATGTGCAGTTCAGCCTGCCGATTCAAGCTGCCTTCACGCTGCTCGGCAATGGCAATGGCTATCCGGTCCATCGCGACTACCTCGCCGGGAAGGTCGACATGACGCCCGTGATCGACATGGCGCGCAGCATCCGCATCACCCAGGAACCGGCGCTGGAGCGAGATTATCCGGGCAAGTTCGTCGCCGATGTGACGGTCACTTTCAGGAACGGCGCTTCCGAGCATGTATTCGTGGAAGACCCGATCGGCACCGACAAGAATCCGATGCCCGAGCAGGAGCAGGACGCGAAGTTCATGGAACTCACCGTCGATGTGCTGGGTGCGGATCGAGCCGGGAAACTGCTCGCTGCATTGCGTGCGATGGACCCGCGCATGAAGGCCGCGGAGCTGATGAGCCTGTGCGCCACGGAGCGTTGAGAAGGGCCAGCGCGACGCATGAGGCGTCGCGCTGGCTGCATGCATCAGTTCCCGAGGTTGCCGCCGAAGCCATGCACACCCGCCTCCAGCGACGGCGACTGCGTTCGATAGCAATGCTGCATCCAGCGCTCGTAGCGCAGGCCATCGGAGAGCGGCAGTTCCATCGCGCGGCGCGCCATCTGCTTCATCGAAGTCAGCGCAAGCGCGTCGGCCTGAGCGATTTCCTGCGCCAGTTGCAGCGTGGCGCTCTCCAGTTGCAGAGATGGAACGGCCAACGCGGCCAGACCCATGTCCACAGCTTCGCGCCCCGTCATGCGCCGGCCCGTGACCAGGTAGTACATGGCCCGCTGAAAGCCCAGCTTGCGCGGCAGCCGCTGAGAGCTGCCGCCGCTCGGAAGCAGGCTGCGGCGGATATGTTCGTCGCCGAGTTGTGCGGCTTCATCGGCGATCATCAGGTCGCAGGCGAGCGCCAGTTCGAAGCCGCCCGCGAGCGCGTAGCCGTTGATGCTGGCCAGCACGATCTGCGGTGCGGACTCCAGGCGCTCGTAGGTGTCCTGCATCAGATCCTGGTGACGCATATGCGCGGCGCGGTCGGCCAGCACGCCGCTTGCGAGCCATTTGAGGTCGTTGCCCGCGCAGAACGCGCGGCCGCTGCCCCGGATCACGAGCACCTTGATCTCGCCGGCCGCAGCGATACATTCGCGCACCGCGTCGTTGAGATGCTGCAAGGTTGGCCCGTCGAGCGCGTTCATGCGCTCGGCGCGATTCAGGGTGATGCGGCGCACGTGCGGCGCGGGGTGGTCGATCAGCAATGCCACGATGTTCCCCTTTTTCATTCACTCAGGCGAAGCGCACCAGATCGTCGACGCCAGCGCGCGTGGTGCGAAACTGGTTGACGGGGTGCCCGGTCTGCGCAAAGCCGAACGAGATGCCGCAAATCATGTGCTGCGTATCGGGAATGCCGAAATACTCGCGCACGAAATGCGCGTGGCGTGCGAGCGCCCCTTGCGGCGTCGTGGCCACGCCGTGAGCGTAGGCTGCGAGCAGAAACGAGGAGACGAAGCCGCCCGCATCCACGAGCGCATACGGACCCAGCTCCGCAGGCACGGTGATGATGGCCACATGCGGCGCATCGAACATGCGGAAATTGCGGAATGCCTGTTGCGCACTGCGTTCGGCATCCCTGGGGCCGATGCCGAGCGACGTATAGAGCGCGATGCCCGCCCCGCGCCGACGCTCGCCATAAATGCCCTTGTAACCGGGCGGAAACGGCAGATCGGATTCGGTTTGCGGATGGCTGAACGCGCGCTCAATCAGCGCCTCGCGGAAGCGCTCCGTGCTTTCCAGCGTTTCGGTGATGACCAGTTGCCACGGTTGCACGTTGCACCACGAGGCCGAGCGGCTCGCCATGCCGACGATGCTGCGTATCAGTTCGGCATCCAGCGCCTTGTGCTCGTACGCGCGGCACGTTGAGCGGCCCCTCGTGAGTCGATCGAGAGCGGTGAGATCGGAAGTATGCGATGTCATGTCGATAAGCCTGTTGCCTGTTCCCAAGCCCTCAGATAAAGGTGTCGTTCGCGCGCAATGCTTCGATGTGGTCATCCGGCAGCCAGCCGCGCAGTGCGTCGATGGCGTTGTCCGTGCTCGATGCCGCCGGCGGCTCGGGCGGCGCGGCGGGCGTGCGCGAAAAGCGCGGGCCGGGCGCCGGGTGCGTCACGCCGTCGAGGTCGATGAACGTGCCGCGCGCCTTGATATGCGGATGGCTCGATGCTTCGTCGAAGTCGAGCACCGGCGCGAGGCAGACGTCCGTTTCGCCGAACCGCCGCGCCCACTCGTCGCGCGTATGTTCCCTGAACCTCGCGGCCAGCACCTCTTTGGCCTTCGGCCATTGCGCGCGGTCCATCTGCTTTTGCAGCAGCGGATGATCCTGTAGCTCCAGCTTTTCAAGCAGAAGCCTGTAGAACTTGCCTTCGATCGGCGCGACGCTGACGTACTTGCCATCGGCGCACTCATACACCTCGTAGAAGTGCGCGCCGGTATCGAGCAGATTGGTGCCGCGTTCCTTGCCGAGCATACCTGCCGCGTGCAGACCCATCGTCACCGTCATGATGGAGGCCACGCCGTCCACCATCGCGGCGTCCACGACCTGGCCCTTGCCGGAACTGCGTGCCTCGATGATGCCCGCGAGCAGTCCGAACGCCAGATACAACGAGCCGCCCGCATAGTCGCCCAGCACGTTGAGCGGCGGCGTGGGCGCCTGCCCCGCGCGACCCATCGCATGCAGCGCGCCGGTGATGGAGATGTAGTTCAGATCGTGCCCGGCCACCTGCGAAAGAGGGCCGTCCTGCCCCCAGCCGGTCACGCGGCCATACACGAGACGCGGATTGCGCGTGAGACACGTATCGGGGCCCAGACCCAGCCGCTCCATCACGCCGGGGCGAAAGCCTTCGATAAGCGCATCGGCTTGGTCGATCAGTTCGAGCACCATCTCGACGGCGTCCGCGTCTTTCAGATCGACGCGGATGGACTTGCGATTGCGCAGCCCCAGATCGAACTGCACGGGACGCGGCGCGCCGAGGCCCGAAGGCTCCTTGCGATCCACACGGATCACGGTGGCGCCGAGATCGGCCAGAAACATCGCGGCCAGCGGACCGGGACCGATGCCCGCGATCTCGACGACCTTGACGCCCGCGAGCGGTCCTCCCCGGGAAGATGCGGCGGACATGATCAGATCACCCCTTCGTCGCGCAATTGCCGCAGGCGATCATCCGGCAGCTTCAGCAGATCCCGATAGATCTCTTCGTTGGATGCGCCGAGCTCCTGGGCCGGCTGATCGAACTGCACCGGCGTTTGCGAGAACCGGATAGGCAGGCCCATGCCCATCGCGTCGACATCGGCGAGGCCCGGATGCTCGAGCTTCACCACGGCGCCGCGCGCCTGCAACACGGGGTCCTTGAGCACTTCGAGCGGCGAACGCACAGGGGCCGCGGGCACGCCGCGCTTTTCCTGAAGCTCGCGTATCACTTCTTCCGTGCTGTGCTGTCGCGTCCATTCCTCGATGGTCGCGTTGATTTCGGTCGCGTGCTTCATGCGCGGACCGCGCGTCGCGTAGCGCGGATCGACGGCCATTTCGGGCTTGCCGATGGCCTCCATGAGATTGCGGAACCAGTCGGGCTGGAACGCCACCATGGCCACGTGGCCGTCGCGCGTGCCGTACACGCCGAACGGCACGAGGCGATCCTGAAAGTTGCCCGAGCGCTTCGGATACCCGTTCGCGAAGAACACGTCGAAGTGCTCCTCGGCCACCATCGAAGACAGGCAGTCGAGCATGGAAACCTGCACCAGTTGCCCCTCGCCCGTCCTGCCGCGATGGATGAGCGCCGCGAGAATGCCATTGACGGCGTAGAGCGGCGCGACGAGATCGGCGATAGGCAGGCCCCAGCGCGTGGGCGGCCCATCGGCGACACCGGTTACGTCCATGATGCCGGAGAGCGCCTGCACGATGATGTCCATCCCCTTGAGATTGGGGTAAGGGCTGGGCTCGCCGAAGGCCTTGATAGATGCGTAGACGATTTTCGGATTGGCCTTGCGCACGCTTTCATAGTCCACGCCCAGGCGCGCCGTCACGCCCTCGCTCGCGTTTTCGATGACCACGTCGCATTCCTTGACCAGTTCCATGAAGAGCGCGAGGCCCTGCTCCGACTTCAGATCGAGCGTAATGCTCTTCTTGTTGCGCGCCCGATTGAGGATGGTCAGCGACACATCTTCCTCGTGCCTGACACCGAAGTGGATGCCTTCCCTGCCCACATAGGGCGGGTTATTGCGCGCGATATCGCCGCCGCCGGGCGACTCGACGCGAATGACTTCGGCGCCCAGACCACCCAGCAACAGCGATCCATAGGGCCCGGCCAGCGCCACGGTCAGATCGAGAACGCGAATACCCTGCAAGGGTCTTGTAGCTGACATGCTTGTCTCCTGAAGCAGCCGCCAATCCAGCCATTGGCGGTCGCCAGTCTTATTGAACCGCCGTGCCTAGTAGGACTTCGGCAAGTCGAGCTTACGCTCCGCGATATTCGACAGGATAAGCTGCGGCGTGACCGGCGCAATGTAGCCGATCCACGCTTCCCGCATGAAGCGCTCGACGTGATACTCCTTCGCATAGCCGAAGCCGCCGTGCGTGAGGATCGAGGTCTGACACGCGTTCATGCAGGCCTCGGATGCCAGCAGCTTCGCCGCGTTCGCTTCGGAGCCGCAGGAGAGTCCCTTGTCGTAGAGATCCGCGGCGGCAAAGATCATGTGATTCGCCGCTTCCAGTTCCGCCCAGTTGCGCGCCAGCGGATGCTGAACGCCCTGGTTTTTGCCGATGGGCCGACCGAACACCACGCGTTCCTTCGCGTATTGCGTCGCGAGTTTGAGCACCGCGCGGCCGATGCCGATCTGCTCGGCCGCCACCAAAACGCGCTCGGCATTCATGCCGTGGAATATATAGCTCAGGCCCTTGCCTTCCTCACCGATCAGCGCGTCCTTCGACACCGGCAGGTTATCGATGAAGAGTTCGTTCGTATCGACGGCGGCGCGGCCGAGCTTGTCGATCTCCCGAATATCGACGTAATCGCGGTCGAGCTTCGTGTAGAACAGGCTCAGCCCTTCGCTGTGCTTCTTTACCTGTTCGATCGGTGTGGTGCGCGCGAGGATCAACATGTGATCGGCGACCTGCGCGGTCGAGATGAATACCTTCTTGCCCGAGATGAGATAGTTCCCGTCGGACTGCTTCTTCGCCGTCACTTTGAGCTTGGTGGTATCGAGACCTGTGTCGGGCTCGGTCACGGCGAAACACGCCTTGTTCTCGCCACGCGCGAAAGGCGGCAGCCATGCTTTCTTCTGCGCTTCCGTGCCGAAATGCACGACGGGCTGCAAGCCGAAGATGTTCATGTGGATGGTGGACGCTGCTGCCTGCCCGCCGCACTCGGCGACCGCGCGCATGAAGAGCGCCGCTTCCGTCACGCCCAGATTCGCGCCGCCCACATCCTCCGGCATGCAGATGCCGAGCCACCCGCCGCTCGCGACGGCGTCGAAGAACTCGTGCGGAAACTCGTGCTTCTTGTCCTTGTTGCGCCAGTATTCGAGAGGAAAGTCCGTGCAGATCTTCTGCGCTGCATCGACGATGGCAAGCTGATCCGCGCTGAGTTGGTAGTCCATGGCCTAGTCCTTCTCCAAGTATGCAATCAGGCCTTGTCGGCGGGACGCAGCATCATCAGGCCGGTGCGAAGAGCCGTGCAGACGATCTCGTCGCGCTGATTCCGGGCAATGTGCCTGAAGGTCACGATGCCCGAGTCCTTGCGGTTTTTCGACAGACGCGTCTCGACGATCTCGGTCTCGACGCGGACCGTATCGCCATGAAAAGTGGGCTTGGGGAAGGCGATTTCGCCGAAGCCAAGGTTGCCGAGTGTGGTGCCCAGCGTCGTTTCATACACGGTGATACCGGCCACCAGCGCCAGCAGAAACATGCTGTTCACCAGACGCTGGCCGTACATGGTGTTCTTGCTGTATTCGGCATCGATATGCAGCGGCGCACAGTTGTAAGTCATGGCCGAGAACAGGATGTTGTCGGTCTCGGTCACGGTGCGGCGGATGGCATGTTCGATCACCATGCCGGGCTTGAATTGTTCGAAGTAAAGGCCAGCCATGTGTCTGTCTCCTGAGGTTCGGTGAGCAATCAGCCGTTGAACGACTGTGCGAGTTCGATGATTTCGCGCGCCGTCTTGGCATGAGCAATGTCGATGTGTTCACCGTCGTAGATGCACGATGCGCGGCCTTCGGCCTGGGCTTTGTCGAGTGCGTCGATCATCCCTCGATAGAACGCCACCTCTTCCTCGGCAGGGCTATAGGCCCGGTTGACGATCTCGACGTTGGAGGGATGCAGCACCAGTTCTCCGCTCATGCCCAGTTGCCGGTCATTGGCCGACGACACCTTGAGTCCGTCGAGGTCGTGCACCTGTTGCCAGACGCCGCCGATCGGCAGCTTGCCCGCGGCGCGCGCGGCCATGACGATGCGTGACTTGAGGTATTGGGTCTCGCGGCCGTCCAGCGACCAGACGGTCTTGAGCGCACGGGCCACGTCGGCATTCTTGGCCGTTGCGCCCACGATGGCGGGCACGCGTTGATGCTGGGCGATCTCGTACGCCAGTTGCAGCGAGCGCGCCGTTTCCAGTAGCGGAATCACCTTCGTATGACCCACTTCCACGCCGGCACGGAACTCGGCCTCGGCCAGCATCGATGAAACGGTATGAATGTCTTCCGGGCCGCAAGGCTTGGAGATCACGATGCCTTCGACCACGGGACTGACGATAGCCAGAATGTCTTCGAAGTCGTACAGATGCGCGCTGCGGTTGATGCGCACCCACACACGCTGTTTCTGCTCCGCCAGCCACGTCAACTTCGACCTGACGATCTCGCGTGCTTCGGCCTTCTGCGCGGGCGGCACGCTGTCCTCCAGATCCAGGATCAGAGCATCGGCTCCGGAGTTGATGGACTTTTCGATCCACGTCGGCTTGTTGCCCGGAACGAAGAGGAAGGAGCGTATGGGTTTCATCTGGGTGGTCATCACTGTCTCGGTCTGTCAATTTACCTAACGATTGATAGTTAGTTTCCTCCTCGCGCCGCGATGATGTCATTTGGGGTTTACACCGACGTCATGCGGCGCATGACGCCAGGCCACAAATCCTCATGGATAACACTCATGGAACATCCTCAAAACACCGCACAAACTATCTAACATTAATTAGGTAAACGCGTTTTCATCCTGCGTGCCGGCGCTCGCGTCATCCGAGTTGCCTATCGAATGCCCGGCACATCGCCTTGCAGAACTCACGACTTTTGAATGCTCTTACTGGAGGAGAAATGAGAAACGCCATGAACGACATGCCGTCCGACGCCGCCGGCGCCACCGCGCAAACGCCGCTACATCTATCTCGCGATCACGTGATCCATGACAGCGGACGAGCGTGGTATGTGCTCGTGATGCTGACGCTCGCGTATTCCCTCGCATACATCGATCGACAGCTTCTCAATCTGCTGGTCGAACCGATCAAGCGCTCGCTCGTCATCTCCGACACGCAGTTGAGCCTCGTTCAGGGCGTCGCTTTCATTGCCGCGTATCTGGCCGCATCGCCGCTGTTCGGCCGGCTCGTCGATGTGACCAACCGGCGCAATCTTCTCTTGGTCTCCATCTGTCTGTGGTGCGCCTTCACCGCGCTGTGCGGTAATGCGGATACGTATCGAGGACTGTTCCTCGCGCGGCTGGGCGTCGGCGCCAGCGAAGCGTGCGTATTCCCGCTCGCGCTATCGATGATCGCCGACTGCTTTTCGGCGAAGAAAATGCCGCGCGCGATGAGCATATTCATTCTCGGCCCGATGCTCGGCGGCGGGCTCTCGCTCGTCGCGGGCGGCTTCGTGATCGAATTCGCACGCGCCTTTCATGAACACTTTCCGATCCTCACGCAGTTCCAGACCTGGCAACTCGCGTTCGTCATCATCGGGCTGCCGGGGATGCTTTTTGCGTTGCTGGTACTGCTTACCGTGCGCGAACCGGCACGCAGCAGCGTGATGAGCGCGCGCGAAGACGAGCGGCAATTCTCGACCGGCGCATCAGCGAGCTATCTCTGGCAGCGACGCGGGTTCTACGCTCGGATTCTGCTCGGCGTCGGCATGCTTGCGATCGTCGTGCTCGGCATGCCCGCATGGATGCCCACGTATCTGATTCGCACGCATGGCATGCCGGCCTCGCTGGTCGGATTTCGCTTCGGCGGGCTGGTCGTGGTCTTCGGCATCGCGGGCGCGTTGACCGGGCCGTGGGTCGCGCGTCAGCTCGAAAAGCGTGGCTATGAAGATGCGCCGCTGCGAACCGCGGCGATCTCCATGATCCCGATGATGCTCTGCTGCGCGAGCATTCCCTTCGTACCGGGAACGACCGGTGCGCTGGCTGCGGCGGCCGGCATCGTGTTCTTCTTCAGCCTGCCCACAGGATGCATGGCCGCGGCATTGCAGCTCGTTGCGCCGAGCCGGATGCGTGGCACCGTCGGCGCGATTTATTCGTTCGTCGCTCAACTGGTTGGCTTCGGCGCGGGCCCGACGCTGATTGCGCTCATCACCGATCGTGTATTCCAGAACCCGAAGATGGTCGGACATTCGATCGCCATCGTGTGCGCGATTGCGTCCGCGATCGCGGCGTGGCTGCTGATTACCGCGCTGCCGCACTATCGGCGCTTGCTGGCCGAAGAACGGGCGGCTCAGGTGCGCTGAACGAAGGTCATATCGACGCGATCAACGTTTTCCCGGCCGCGCGCATCGACGATGTGATCGATAGCGTCTTCAACCTCGAAAAGCTCGGCAATGTCGCGACTCTGATGCGCATGCTCCGCCCCATTGCGAACGAAGCGGACATGCGCGCGACGGCCTGACGACAGCGGCTCGCAACTAAGCAGCCAGTTCCTTCTTGCGCGCGCGTCGCCGCGGCTTGCCCGGCGGCTGCGCGCCCTCGAAGAACATCGTGATGAACTGATCGACGATTTTTTCGAGCGATCCCTTCTTTGGATCGAACCAGGTCTGAACCGAATTGATGAAGCCGAGGACATAGATGCGGCTCAGCGCGATATCGATATCCTCACGCAAAAAACCTTCCGCGCGCAGATCGTCGAAGACGGTAGTCCACAGCCGCTGATGCCGCTCGCGCCGCTTGATCTGGCGCTCGCGCACCTGATCCGGCAACTGGCTCAGCAAGCGGCCATGTGCGAGCGCGTAATCGCCGAACTTGATCAGCGCACTCATCTGACCGATGACCGCCGCCCTGAAGCGGTCTTCGGCGTTCGCGTTTTCGGGCAGCGCGCCGAAGTGCTCGTTGATGTGCTGCACGATGCTGTCGGCGCCGTGCTCCATCACCACATCGACGAGTTCTTCCTTCGACGAAAAGTGATAGTAGATGCTGGCGGCCTCGATGCCGGCCTGATCCGCAATCGAGCGCATCGTCGTTGCCGTGTAGCCCTGCGTCGCAAACGAGCGTGCCGCCAGCCGAAGCAAGGTCTCTCGGGTATCCGCGCTGGGATTTACATTTTTCTTTCGCACGTCTGTTCCTACGTCTCTGTCCAGTTTCCACACCGACTCGCGGGCGCTCGTGACGACCTAATGTTCGTTTGAGAGATTACCGCATTTCCTTTGGGCGAGCCAGCGCGTTCACAGTACGGAACGCGCCGCGGCAAGAGACTGGAACACAGACGCATCTTCGGCGGAGTCCGGCTTCAGACCCTCCCTTTCCAAGGCACCATCGCCTTCTCCAGATACCGCATCAGCATATCGAAGCACAGCGCGAAGAAGCCGATCACGATGATCCCCATGATCACGACATCGCTCGCCAGAAACTCTGCCGCGTTCAACACCATGAAGCCGAGGCCGCGCGTCGATGCGACCATTTCCGCCGCGACGAGCGTCGTCCAGCCCACGCCGATGCCGATACGCATCCCCGTGAAAATCTCCGGCAGCGCCGACTTGAGAATCACGTGGATGACGACCTGCGTGCGCGTCGCGCCCATCGAATAGGCCGCGTGAATCTGCTCGATCGATACCGAGCGCACACCCGCGCGCGCGGCGATCGCGAGCGGCGCGAATATCGCGAGATAGATCAGAAAGACTTTCGAGAACTCGCCGATGCCGAACCAGATGATGATGAGCGGCAGATACGCGAGCGGCGGCAGTGGCCGATAGAACTCGATCGGCGGATCGAACACGCCGCGCGCGTGCCGCGAGACGCCCATCATCACGCCGACGGGAATCGCCGTGACGCAGGCGAGCGCGAACGCGCCGAACACGCGCAACAGGCTCGCGACGATATGTTCGGCGAGCGTCGAGTTGGCGAAGCCTTCGCTCGCCACCGAGATGAACTTCGCGAACACCGCTTGCGGCGACGGCAGGAACAGCGGCTTGATCCAGTGCATGCCGGTGATCAGAAACCAGCCGGCCAGCAGCACGGCGACGGTCGCGATGCTCATCGCGAGACTGCTGCCGTAGCCCGGCACGCCGAACGTGTCGCCCGGTTTCACCGGCTTTTTCTTCGACTGCCGCGCGGGTCTGCCGGGTGGACGCCGCGATGCGCCTAACTCCCGTTCGATCGCGGGACCGGCCACGGTCATCGATGCTCGCTTATCCATGATGCAACTCCTCGGCGGCGTGATGCGCGGCACGTTCGTCGCCGTAGATGATGCCGAGCACGCGCTCGCGCATCTCGATGAAATCGGGACTCGACTTGATCGCGCGCGCGTCGCGGGTGGCGAGGAAGCGGCGGTTGAAATCGAGATCGTAGCTATGCGTGATGCGGCCCGGACGCGGCGACATCACGATCAGCCGGCTCGCCAGGAATAGCGCCTCTTCCACGCTGTGCGTGATGAAGAACAGCATCTTCTGCGTGCGCTGCCACACATCGAGCAGCAGCTCCTGAATGGTCTCGCGCGTGAGGGCGTCGAGCGCGGCCATCGGCTCGTCCATCAGCAGCATCGCGGGATCGCAGGTCAGCGCGCGGGCGATGCCCACACGCTGCTGCATGCCGCCCGACAACTGATAGATCATGTGCCTGTGGAAATCCTGAAGGCCGACCAGCGCGAGGTTGCGTTTCGCGATCTCCTCGCGCTGCGCCTTCGGCACGCCCTGCAGCTTCAGCCCGAACGTGGCGTTGTCGAGCACGTTGAGCCACGGCAGCAGCGCATGCTTCTGAAACACGACGCCGCGATCGGCGCCCGGTCCTTCCACCGGCCGGCCGTTGAGCAGCATCTCCCCCGACGACGGCGCGATGAAGCCCGCCATCAGCGACAGCAGCGTCGTCTTGCCGCAACCCGACGCACCGAGCGCGACGACGAATTCGCCATCGCCGATGGTGAGATCGATGCCATCGAGCGCATGCACGCGCTCGCCCGGGCGTCGTCCGGGAAACATCACATTGACGTTCTTCACCTGCATGCAACCCATATGTCCTCCCGGACTCGGATGTGGCAAGGGCAAGCGGCGCGTGCCCGGGTCAGGCTCATTTCAGCTTTTCGGCGGCCTCGACGTATTCGGCCGTCACGTACTTCGAATAGTCCGGCAGCACCGCGTTGACCCGCTTCTGCTGCTTCAGGAAGTCCGCCGTATCCTTCAGCGCGAAGGCCGCGCGGCTCGATGCGCCGCCGCCGAGCCACTGCTTCGACGCCTGCTCCTGCGCCGACGGATAGCCGTACAGCGCGAGCGATTCCGGCACCTCGGCGGGCGTCCCGCCGATCGTCTTCGCGATCGCGGAAGCCTGTTGCGATTGCGCGCTCCACTTCGACGGATCGCTGCGATATTGCTGGTCGATATCGGCAATCGCCTTGACGAACTTCGCCATGAAGTCCTTGTGCGCCTCGCCCCACGCGCGGTCGACCGCGATGCCGTCGAACGTCGGCTTGCCGAGCTTCGAGAGATCGCCCGACGTGATCAGCACCTTGCCGCTTTTCTTCAGTTGCGAGAGCGCCGGATCCCACACATAGGCGGCGTCGATGTCGCCACGTTCCCATGCGGCCGCGATCTGGTTCGGCTGCATGTTGAGAATCTTCACGGAAGACGGATCGATGCCCCAGTGCTGCAGCGCAAACATCGTGTGATAGTGCGTCGTCGAAACAAATGGCACGCCGATGGTCTTGCCCTTCAGATCGGCCGGCTTCTCGACGCCCGAGCCGTTGCGCACGATCATCGCCTCGGCTTCGTTGATGTTGTCGAGGATCCAGAAGAGCTGCGCATCCACGCCCTGACTGACGGCGGCGGCGAGCGGACTGGAGCCGATCACGCCGATCTTGACGTCGCCCGAGGCCATCGCGGTCGCCACTTTCGCGCCCGATTCGAACTGGCGCCAGTTGATCTTGTAGCCGGTGGCCTTCGCGATCGAGCCATCCGCGATGCCGACGACCCACGGATCGACGATCTGCTGGTACGCGATCGTCACTTCCTTGTCCTCGGCATGCGCGGTCTGTGCGACGCCCCACGCGCACGCGGCGATCGCAAGCGAGGCCAGCGCGCGCGCCGGCGCGAACGTTCGAAGCAGCTTGCCGGACAGCCTTTTCAAGCCGGAGACGCGGATCGTTTTCATGAGCTTTCCTGGAGAAGTGGAGAATCGGGAACGCCTGCGCGCGACGTTCCCTTTTCCGGTGCAGGCTCGTTGCGCGTGCAGCGAACCGATGCCCGAGTATCCACAGCGAAAAATCCGGAAAGTTAGTGCCAGACGGAACCAATCGTTGGGTCCACATCGAGGGCGGCGTTTGCCGGCGTGCCGCCGCCGCGCTTCATTTATGTTGGCGGATCATACATAGCCCGATACGCGTCGCGCGGATCACGTCGGCTTACAACCTCCTTTGTCCTACCTATAATTGTGACGGGCCGTCGCCTTGCGATGGCCCGGTCAAACTTCACATTCTTGGCACTTATGGTCAGGCCAAGATTCTTCGAGAATTGCCTCACGCAATAGGACAGAGGCGAGCACCTTCAGGCAAGGCCGCACTCGCCCGGCTCCTCGCATATCCCTCATTTTTCTTCGGGAGATTAGCCATGAAGATCGTCGTAATGGGTGGGTCCGGCCTGATCGGATCGCGTGTCGTGACCTTGCTCAAGGAGGCGGGCCATGAGGCGCTCGCCGCGTCGCCGCGCAGTGGCGTCAACGCCGTTACCGGCGAAGGGCTCAGCGATGCATTCGCCGGCGCCGATGTCGTCGTGGATGTGACGAACGCGCCCTCATGGGAACCGCAAGCGGTGCTCGACTTTTTCAGCACTTCGGAGCGCAACCTCGCGACGGCCGAAAAGGCCGCGGGCGTGCGCCATCACGTCGCGCTCTCCATCGTCGGATGCGACCGCACGCCGGAGAATGCGTATTTCGTCGCCAAGGTCGCGCAGGAAAAGCTCATCGAAGCATCGGGCGTGCCGTATTCGATCGTGCGCGCGACCCAGTTCATGGAGTTCATCGGCGGCATCGCCGATTTCAGCATGGTCGATGGAACCGTGCGACTCGGCGATGGCTTGTTTCAGCCGATCGCCGCCGACGATGTCGCCGGGTTCCTCGCGCAGATCGCGTGCGGCTCGCCGCTGAACGGCATGACCGATATCGCCGGCCCGGACCGCGCTCCCTTCGCGGACATCGTCGGACGTTATCTGAAGTCGGTGGGCGACACGCGCCCGGTTGTCACGGACAGCGAGGCGCGCTACTACGGCGGCCGCGTCGAGGAACAATCGCTCGTGCCGCTCGGCGACGCGCGAATCGGCCGCGTCAGTCTCGAACAGTGGCTGGCGCAGGCGAAGAAGGCCTGATCCCGGGTTCGTGAACCCTGATTTTTTGAGTAAAGCATGAGCACAACACAAAAGGTCGTCGTCGTCACCGGCGCATCGCAAGGCATTGGCGCCGAAGTCGTCAGGGCATTCAGGAAGCTGGATTATCGGATCGTCGCTACTTCACGTTCGATCGAGCCGTCGGACGATGAGAACATCCTGAGCGTCGCCGGCGATATCGGCGACCCCGCAACCGCCCGCCGCGTTATCTCGGAAGGCGTCGCCCGCTTTGGCCGGATCGATACACTCGTGAACAACGCGGGCATCTACATCGGAAAGCCCTTCACCGAACACACCGCCGAAGACTATGCCGCCGTGATGCATGTGAACATGGCGGGCTTCTATCACATCACGCAACTCGCGATCGCACAGATGGAAAAGCAATCCGGCGGCCACGTGGTGACGGTCACGACCAGCATCGATCACGCGGCGATGAGCGGAATCTATTCGGTGCTGGCGGCGCTGACGAAGGGCGGCCTGAACGCGGCAACGAAGTCGCTGGCGATCGAATACGCGAAGAAGGGCATTCGCGTGAACGCCGTCGCGCCGGGGATCATCAAGACACCGATGCACGCGCACGCAGACCACGAAGCGCTGGGCGCGTTTCATCCGCTTGGACGCATGGGTGAGACGAGCGATATCGCCAGCGCCATCCTCTTTCTCGATTCCGCGCCTTTCGTCACCGGAGAGATTCTTCACGTCGATGGCGGGCAGAGCGCGGGGCGCTGAGATGGGTCTTTCTGGAAGCCGGCGAGACGGCCCCGCGCGAATTTTGCGAAGCTAGAATGGGACGACTCACCATCCGACGCCACGCCGCCGGATGGCGTTCCTCTCTCGTGGGGCATCCACATGACAGCACCGATTTCCCTCGTCCTGTTCGATATGGAAGGCGTCCTGTCCCACTACGACCGCGCGGTGCGCGTCGATCATCTGGCGGCGCTTTGCGAAAGACCATCCGAAGCGGTGCGCGAAGCGATCTGGGGCTCGGGTCTCGAAGCTCGCGCGGATAGCGGTGAAATCGGCGAAGACGCGTATCTCGCGATGCTCGGCGATCTGCTCGACTGCCCGATCAGCCGCGACATGTGGCTGGCATCGCGCCGCGCATCGATCACGCCCAATCTCGATACCATCGATCTGGCGGCGAGTATCGCTCAAAACCATGCGATCGCGGTGCTGACCAACAACTGCCGTCTGGTTTCCGATCACATCGGTTACCTGAATCCGCCGGTCGCACGGGTGTTCGGACCTCACGTCTATGCGACGGCGTCGTTCGGTTCGGCGAAGCCCTCCGCGCAGGCTTATCTTCGATGTCTCGAACTGCTCGGCGCGCAGGCTTCGGAGACGTTCTTCATCGACGACTCGGATGCGAACGTGAGCGGCGCGCTCGATGCGGGACTGATCGCGTACAAGTTCGTCGATGCCGATGCGCTGGCGGAGGAGTTCAAGCTAAGGAAGTTGATTTAGCCCACGGCATTTCACGCCTTCACCAAGCAAGCTGAAAGCCACAGCAGAGCCCACCCGAAAGCTTGCGCGCGAAACCACACAAAAGACGTGCCATCCGGGCTTCATTTGCACCAACTGTGTTGACTTCCCTCAAGAAGCGCGCCTACAATTTTTTCATCTTCACGAAGGGGCTGATGCCTTGGACAGCAGCAGTAGTCGATCATCGAACAGTTTCGCCGCCTAACCGGCCGGACGTCAGCGCAGCCTTTCCCAAGCCGCCGTCCCGCCAGTAGCGGACGGTGCGCGTCGCAGTAGTTTTCCCCGTGCACCTCTCTTAAGCGCCTCACAGGCGACGCTCATGCGCGCCCGTCTGGCAATTCGCCGCGTCCACGCGCGGCGGCCTGCGCGCGCCCGCTGCAAGCGCGCGTGAACGTGTGCGCAGTCCCAGATTACGGATAACAATAATGTCCACTCCATCGAACATTTCATCGCCCGGCAGCGCCGCGGCCGAACGCAGCGCCGTCCTCGATTCGGCCCATCTCGGCGACATCAAGGGCGCGTTCGGCACCATCGCGCATCACGACACAGCGCCCCGCCGCAACTGGTGGGCGCGCGTGCGGACCCTGCTCGCGATCATCGGCCCCGGTCTCATCGTGATGGTCGGCGATAACGACGCCGGAGCGTTCGGCACCTATACGCAGGCGGGGCAGAACTACGGCACCACGCTGCTCTGGACCTTGCTGCTGCTCGTCCCCGTTCTCTTCGTCAATCAGGAGATGGTGCTGCGTCTGGGCGCGGTGACGGGCGTCGGCCACGCCCGGCTGATCTTCGAGCGTTTCGGCAAGTTCTGGGGGGCGTTCAGCGTCATCGATCTGTTTATCCTCAACGCGCTGACTATCGTCACCGAGTTCATCGGCATCACGTTCGCGCTCGATTTTCTGGGCGTCTCGAAGATGGCGGGCGTCTGCATCGCGGCGGCGCTCATCATGGCCGCGGTCAGCACGGGCAACTTCAGGCGGTTCGAGCGCTTCGCTCTCGTGCTTTGCCTGTTGAGCCTGCTGCTGGTTCCCGTGCTCGTGTCCGTGCATCCGCCCGTCGGCCAGATGTCGCGCGACTTCTTCGTGCCCAACTGGCCGTCCCATGCAAAGCTCTCCGACGTGATGCTGCTCGTCATCGGCATCGTCGGGACGACCGTCGCGCCGTGGCAGTTGTTCTTCCAGCAGAGCTATGTCGTCGACAAGCGGATCACGCCGCGCTTCATGCAGTACGAGAAAGCCGACTTGTGGATCGGCATCGCCTTCGTGCTGATCGGCGCGGTCGCGATGATCTCGTTCAGCGCCGCGCTATTCGCCGGCCACCCCGAGTCCGGACAGTTCACCGACGCGGGCGGCGTGATCGCGGGGCTGGAAAAGTATGTCGGCCGGACGTCCGCGACCATCTTCGCCGTCGCGCTGCTCGACGCCTGCATCATCGGCGCGGCCGCCGTTTCGCTGTCGACGGCCTACGCGATCGGCGATGTCTTCAAGATTCGTCATTCGCTGCATCGCGGCGTGTCCGATGCAAAGGGATTCTATTTCGTCTATTTCGGGATCATCGCTGCTGCGGCGGCACTCGTTCTCATCCCCGGAAGTCCGCTGGGCCTGCTCACGGAAGCGGTACAAACCCTCGCCGGCGTGCTGCTCCCGAGCGCGACGGTCTTCCTGCTGCTCCTGTGCAACGACCGCGCCGTGCTCGGTCCCTGGGTCAACTCCGGCGCGCTCAATGTCTTCACCGGCGCGGTGGTATGGGTGCTGGTGATGCTGTCCATCGTCCTGACGGCGTCGGTCGTGTACCCGGACATCAGCGGCGAAACCATCGGCATGATTCTCGCGGGCGGTACGGTTGTCGCGCTTGCCGGTTATGCGATGATCTTCTTGCTCCGTGCGCGCAAAGGCCGGCACGAAGCGTTCGGCTTCGAATCGAACGTGCAACTGCGGCACTTGCGCGACACGTGGCGCATGCCGCCGCTCGATCAGTTGGAGAGGCCCCGGCTCACGTTGTCGAGCCGGATCTGGATGACCGCCTTGCGTGGTTACCTCGTCATCGCCGTGGGACTCGTCGTCGTCAAGGTCGTGCAGATGATGCTGATGAAGTGACGCGCCGCAATCCCGATATCACAAAGGAAACCATGAGATCACTCGTTCATCGAGCCTGCGGTCATCGCGATATAAAGCTCGCGCGGATATTGGTCGCCGCTGCCTTGCTGATCGCCGCGCTATCGACCAGCGCGCGCGCCGACGATGCGCAGAATTGCCACGCGGCCGGCGGCTCGCTGCTGACCGGTCGCGCGGTGTCGCCTCCGACATTCAAGCATGGCATGTTCCGTCATGGCGTGGAGCTGTCGCATACGCATCTGCGGATCAAGGGCGATGCCGACGGCAAAACATACGATATCGCTATCGACAACGTCTTCGCGTCGGGCTATCAGAAGAACAGCAAGGGCGTGCCCGCTCCGCTGAACACGATCAAGGTCGGCGACAAGATCGAAGCCTGCGGCATTCCGTACAGCGGCGGCATTCACTGGGTACACAACAATTGCGGCGACACGCCCACGACGGCCGATCCGAACGGCTGGCTCAAGATCGTTCAGGCGGATGGAAGCGTCGGGCCCAACCTCGAGGATGGCCAGAAGTATTGCAGCCTCTGGCCGCATCGCTGAAGCGCTTTCTTTAACGAGGCTGTTCGATGAACGCGTCGAACGCTGCCTTGTAATCCGGATGCCAGCGCGACAAGGCAGGCCGATTTTCCACGACATCTCCAATGGCCCACAACATGCGGCGCTCGTCGAGCGAGCGCGGCACATCGTTGTCCGGACACAGGATGTAGAAGTCGCCCGCATTCAGACGCTGCAACATGAAGTCGACAGTCTGCTCGGGCGTCCATGCCGCGGCGGGCTTTTCCGTCCGATCCCTGCGCGTCAACTCCGTGAACACGAAACCGGGAATCAGCAAATGCGCGCTGATGTTGCACCCGGCTGTATTGCGCAGTTCGTGTTGCAGCGCTTCCGTGAATGCCTTAAGGCCCGCCTTCGAAACGTTGTACGCCGGATCGCCGGGCGGTGTCGTGATGCCTTGCTTCGAACCGGTATTGATCACGAGCCCCGGACGTCCGCGCCGAATCATGTCGGGCACGAAAACCTGCATCCCGTGAATGGCGCCCCACAGATTCACGCCCAGCACGCGCGTCCAGTTCTCGACGGGACCGAAAATAGTGCTGCCCGGCTGAATCCCGGCGTTGTTCATCAGGACGTCGACGCCGCCGAATCGTTCGACGACGGCCGCGTGCAGGCGACGGACATCGTCGATGACGCCGACATCGGTTTCGAATCCGAAGACGTTTTGTGCGCCGCTCGCGCTCACTTGGGCGATGTGCTCCACGGCTTGCGCGATTCGATCGGCATCGCGGTCCGCAATACAGATACGAAGTCCGAGCTCGGCGAACCGCTTCGCCGCAGCGAGACCGATACCCGACGCGCCACCCGTGATGACGGCAACCGCGTCTCTCGTCAGAGCAGAATGAGACATGTGTCGATATCCCTGTTGTGCGCGGGCGCTGGCACGCGGACCGCGGCGATTCCGGTGAAAACAAGGGTAGCACGCGAACGCGCGGCACACCGCGGGTGCGTCGGCTTTCTGTATGGCGCCATCGGTGGCATGATTGCCGTATCGGCGGACACGTAATGCATCGCCGATGACAACCCGTTCGCGCGGCACTGGCTCGGAGGTCGCACATGTCCGTCTTTCTCGAAGTCGAGCACGTCACAACCTATCGCTACCGCAAGCCTGTCGAGTTCTCTCCGCATCGCGTGATGTTCCGGCCACGCGCCGCGCACGATATCCGCGTGCTGTCGGCGACGCTGGCGGTATCGCCGCACAGCGCGCAGCACTGGATTCACGACGTGTTTTCCAATTCGGTCGCGGTCGTCGAACCCCGTGTACCCGCCGATGAGTTGCAGCTTCGCGCGCGCTTCGTGATCGAGCACTTCGGCGTCAAGAATCTGGAGTTGCCGATCGTCCCCGAAGCCGAGAATTACCCGTTCCAGTACAACGACGAGGACCGGCTCGATCTCGCGTCCTTCCTGCCGCCGCAATATCCCGACGACCAGCCGATGCTGCGCGACTGGGTGACGCAGTTTCTCCCCAGGCGCGGCACCATCCACACGCGCGACATCCTCGCGAACATCAACTCCGCCATCCGCGGCGACTTCCAGTACCAGTCGCGCGACGCGATGGGCACGCAGCGTCCATCCGAGACGCTGAACCGGCGCAGCGGCACCTGCCGGGATTTCGCGTTGCTGATGATCGAGGTGGTGCGCGGGCTGGGACTGGCCGCGCGCTTCGTGTCGGGTTATCTGTACGACCGGACGCTCGACACGCCCGCGCCGCCCGCAGTGCGCAACACCGGATTGCAGCAGGGCGCGCGGCAGGTCGAAAGCCGCGATGAACCGCTCGTCGTCGGCGCCGGCGCGACGCATGCATGGCTGCACGTCTTCCTGCCGGGCGCGGGCTGGGTGCCGTACGACCCGACGAACTCGCTCGTCGGCGGAACCGATCTGATCCGCGTGGCGTACACGCGCAAGCCCGAACAGGCCGCGCCCGTGTCCGGTTCCTGGTTCGGCGACGCGGCGGATTTCATCGGCATGGACGTGAGCGTCGGCGTGCGGCAAATCGAGCGGCCGACGGAACCGGTGCCGATCGGCGAAAGCGTCTCGAACCAGGCCTGAGGCTCGCGGCTGGTTGCGTCAGCGCCCTGCCCGCGCGCGCATCGATTCGCCGACCGCATCGCGCACACACGCCGACATCCATTCCGATGCGCGCGTGCGCGCCGCCCGCGCGGGTCTCGCGATCACCAGAGGCTGAATCACCGTCGACTCCTGAATCCGGCACTCGACCACGAGCGGCGATTGCGTCGCCGCCGGGCTTTGCGTGATCAGCAGCGACACGCCGAGCCCGCTCGCGACCATCGCACGGACCAGTTCGATCGACGCGGCACGATGCACCACATTCGGCGACAACCCGCATTGCCAGAACGGCGTCATCAGAAAATCGCGGCTCTGCGGCAGGTCGATCAGGATGAACGGCTCCGCCGCGAGATCGCGAAGCGAGATGGCGCGCTTGCGCTTCGCGAGGCGTGAACCGGCGGGCACGAGCCCGTACGGCCGCAGTTGCGCAAGACAGTCGCGCTCGATGTCATCGCCCAGCCCGACGTCGTACATGAGCGCGAAATCGATCTGTCTCTTGCGCAGCCACGATTCGAGCTGCGGCAAATCTCCTTCGACGAAGCGAATCCGCAGCCGCGGATGCCGCTCCCGCGCAAGCGCCAGCGCGCGCGGCAGATAGACCGGCGCGATGGTGCGAAAAACGCCGATCTGCACCTCGCCGCCTTCCTCATCGCCGACATCGTCGGTCGAGAACGCCGCTGCCGAAGCCAGCAGTTGCCGCGCCTCCGCCAGCTTGCGCTCGCCGAATTGCGTGAGCGTCATGCGCGTGCCGGCCCCGCGCGTGAACAGCGGATCGTCGAACAGCGCTTCCAGCTCGCGGATCGCAACCGAGATGGACGGCTGCGACACGCTCATCTGGTTCGCCGCAGCGGTCGTGCTGCCGAGTTCCGCGGCAGCGACGAAATAGCGAAGCAGCCTGAGTGACAAAGCCATATGAAAATCGTATAGGCGTTAATTTATTCCGATATTTTATCTAATTACCCGACGCGACCAGAATCATGACACCGGCCGGCTTTGGCCGGACCTTCAGGAGACGATGTCGTGACTGTGTCCAGGCTGCCGCTCGACGGCATACGCGTGATCGATTTTTCCCGGGTGCTGGCGGGGCCGCTGTGTTCGGCGCTGCTCGGCGATCTCGGCGCCGACGTCATCAAGATCGAGCCGCCGGGCGGCGACGACTATCGCGCGATCGGTCCGTTCGCGCGCGGCGAGAGCGGCCTGTTCAGTGCGATGAATCGCAACAAGCGCAGCGTCGTCATCGATCTGAAGACCGAGGACGGGCAGATGCTCGCGCAATCGTTGTGCGCACAAGCGGACGTCGTCGTGGAGAACTTCCGTCCGGGCGTCGCCGGGCGGCTCGGCATCGGCTACGAGACCTTGTCGGCGCGCAATCCGGCGCTCGTCTATGCGAGCGTGTCGGGCTTCGGGCAGACCGGCCCCGAATCGCACCGGCCCGCCTACGACATCATTCTGCAAGCGTTGTGCGGGCTGATGGACGCGACCGGCGCGCCCGACGGCGAGCCGACGCTCGTCGGCGATTCCGTGTCCGACGTCGTGAGCGGCATCTTCGCGTCCTGGGGCGTGCTGGCCGCGCTCGTCGCACGCGATCGCACGGGCAAGGGCACGCATGTAGACGTGTCGATGTTCGACGCCACGCTGAACCTGACGGCGGCGCTCCTCGCCCGCTACGCGACCACGGGCGTCGCGCAATCGCGCGTCGGCAATCGTCATCCGACATCCGCGCCGTTCGGCGCGTATCGCGCGTCGGATGGCCACTTCGTCGTCGCGGTGCTCAACAACAAGCTGTTCGCCCGCCTCGCCGATGCGATCGACCAGCCCGAACTCGCCGACGACCCGCGCTTCGCGAACGACACCTCGCGCTGCGCTCACGAAGCCGTTCTGCGTGTGTGCATCGAGCGATGGGCAGCGACGCGCTCGGTCGCCGAAGTCAACGCCGCGCTGAGCGCCGCGGGCATTCCCGTCGCGCCGATCCAGAGCATCCGGCAGGCGCTCGACAGCGATCACGCGCGGTTGCGCGGCGTGCTCGTCGAAACCGTCGCAGCCGATGGCTCGACGATGCGTCTGCCCGCGCAGCCGCTCAAATTCTCGGCGTATCCGAACTCGCGCACGACGCGCGCGCCGCGCATCGGCGAACACACCGCGTCGGTCCTCGAAGACCTGCTCGGCCTCGACACGACAGCGATCGCCACGCTCGCCGCGTCCGGTGTCGTGCATACCGGCGAACCCGACATCATCCAGGAGAAAGATCTTGCTTAAGCGACTGGGCGTCACCGACGCCGACCTCGAAATCGCGGACGCGATTCGCCGTTTCGCGCAAGCCGAACTCGCGCCGCACGCGGCGCAGGTCGATCGCGAAGAAATTTCGACGACGCGTTATGTCCATGCACTCGCCGAACTCGGCGTGATGGGCATGAACCTGCCCGAACGCTGGAACGGGATCGGCGCATCGCCGGCGGCGATCATTCTCGCGCTCGTTGAAATCGCGAAGGCATGCGCGGCCACATCGTCCATGATCGGCGCGCACTATCTGGCGACCGATTCGATTCTCATCGGCGCATCGGATGAACTGCGCGAGCGCTATCTGCCGGACGCCGCGACCGGCGTGAAACTCGGCGCATTCGCGCTGACCGAGCCTCAGGCAGGCTCCAATCCCGCGGGCATGACGACGCAAGCCCTGCGCGACGGCGACAGCTATCACATTCGCGGCGTGAAGCACTTCATCTCCAACGCCGACGCGGCGCAGTTCATCGTCGTCTATGCGAAGACCTCGCCCGCGCAAGGCACGCGCGGCATCAGCGCGTTCGTGGTCGATCGCGACACGCCGGGCGTCACCGTCTCGCCGCCGGAAAAGCTGATGGGCATTCACGGCGCGCCCGCGCATGAAGTCGCGCTGGATTGCGTGGTGCCCGCCGCGAACCGGATCGGCGACGAAGGCAGCGGCTTTCGCACCGCGATGAAGGTGCTCGACAACAGCCGTCTCGATGTCGCGGCGACGAGTCTCGGCATCGCTGAAGCGGCATTCGGCGATGCGGTCGAATGGGCGAAACAGCGGCACGTCGGCGGCGAGCCGCTCGCAAGCAAGCAAGGCTTGCAGTGGTCGTTCGCCGACATGAAGACGCGCCTCGAAGCGGCCTGGCTTCTGACGCTTCAGGCCGCCGCGCGCCGCGCCGCCGGTGAATCGTTCACGGAGATGGCGTCGATGGCGAAGCTCTACGCATCGGAGATGGTGTCGTTCGTCACGGACGCCGCATTGCAGGTTCACGGCGGCTATGGCTTCACGCGCGAGATGAGAATCGAGCGCCTCGTGCGTGACGCGCGCATCCTGCGGATCTACGAAGGTTCGTCGGAGATTCAGCGCACTGTCATCGCCCGTTCGCTGTTCGCTTGACACTACATCGGGAGACGAATCGTGAAGGTTCTCGTAGCAGTCAAACGCGTCGTCGACGCGAATGTGAAAGTGGGCGTGAAGTCCGATCAATCGGGCGTCGATATCGCGAACGTGAAGATGTCGATCAATCCGTTCGATGAGATCGCTGTCGAAGCCGCCGTGCGCTTGAAGGAAGCCGGTGTCGCGACCGAAGTGATCGCCGTGTCGTGCGGTGTCGCGCAGTCGCAGGACACGCTGCGCACGGCCCTCGCGATCGGCGCGGACCGCGCGATTCTGGTCGAATCCAGCGCGGAGTTGCAGCCGCTCGCGGTCGCCAAGTTGCTCAAGGCGCTGGTCGACAAGGAGCAGCCGCAACTCGTCATCCTCGGCAAACAGGCCATCGACGACGATTCGAATCAGACCGGCCAGATGCTCGCCGCGCTCGCCGGTATGCCGCAAGCGACGTTCGCTTCAGGCATCGCAGTCGATAACGGCTTCGCGATCGTCGCGCGAGAAGTGGACGGCGGCGCGGAAACTTTGTCGTTGAAGCTGCCCGCCGTCATCACGACCGACCTGCGCCTCAACGAGCCGCGCTACGTCACGCTGCCGAACATCATGAAAGCGAAAAAGAAGCCGCTCGATACGGTTCGGCCCGAAGAACTCGGCGTCGATGTCACGCCGCGCCTGCAAACGCTCAAGGTCACCGAGCCGCCGAAGCGCGCGCCCGGCGTGAAACTGCCTGGCGTGCAGGCGCTGATCGACAAGCTCACGACCGAAGCCAAGGTCCTTTGACGGAGACAGGGAAATGACGATTCTGGTTATCGCGGAACATGGCAACACGTCGGTCAATGCGGCGACATTGAAGACCATCGGCGCGGCGCGGAAGATCGGCGCGAATATTCATGTGCTGATCGCCGGTTATCAAGCTCATGGCATTGCAGAAGAGGCGGCAAAGATCGCGGGCGTGTCGAAAGTGCTGCTGGCCGATGCGCCGCAACTCGAAGCCGGCCTCGCGGAGAACATCGAAGCGACAGTGCTACCGATCGCCGCGAACTACTCGCACATCCTCGCGCCCGCGACGGCCTTCGGCAAGAACGCGATGCCGCGCATCGCCGCGAAGCTCGATGTCGCGCAGATCAGCGATATCACCGCCATCATCGCCGACGACACATTCGAACGCCCGATCTACGCGGGCAACGCCATCGCCACGGTGCGATCGGCCGATGCGGTCAAGGTGCTCACGGTGCGCGCGACGAGCTTCGATGCCGTATCGGCGGAAGGCGGAAGCGCTGCGATAGAGCGCATCGAAGTGGCTGCGGATCGCGGGCTGTCGCGCTTCATCAGCCGCGCAGCGACGAAGCTGGAGCGCCCCGAACTGACGAACGCCGGCACCATCGTGTCGGGCGGACGCGGCCTCGGCAGCGGCGAGAACTACGCGAAGATGCTCGAACCGCTCGCCGACAAACTCGGCGCGGCGCTGGGCGCATCGCGCGCCGCCGTCGATGCGGGCTTCGTCCCGAACGACTATCAGGTCGGGCAGACCGGCAAGATCGTCGCGCCGCAGTTGTATGTCGCCGTCGGCATTTCGGGGGCGATCCAGCATCTCGCCGGCATGAAGGATTCGAAGGTGATCGTCGCGATCAACAAGGATCCGGACGCGCCGATCTTCGGCGTGGCCGACTACGGTCTCGTCGGCGATCTGCACGACATCGTGCCGGCATTCGTCGACGCGATCTGAAATCCGCACACATCTTTCCCACGAAGTGCCTTACCGCTCAGGAGACGAGCATGGAACGCAACACTTCAGCACCCGCCGCGAACGCCTCGCTGATCGAGCGCCGCTCGATCGACTATATTCCCGACGCGGAGCGCCACGGCAGTCTGTTCAGCCAGTTCACCCTGTGGTTCGGCGCGAATCTGCAAGTCACGGCGGTCGTCGTCGGCGCGCTTGCGGTCGTGCTCGGCGGCGATGTGTTCTGGTCGCTGATCGGGCTGCTCATCGGCCAGGTCATCGGCGGCGCGGTGATGGCGTTGCACGGCGCGCAAGGCCCGCAACTCGGCCTGCCGCAGATGATCTCCAGCCGCGTGCAGTTCGGCGTGTACGGCGCGATCATTCCGCTCGTGCTCGTCTGCGTGATGTATATCGGCTTTTCGGCGGGCGGCACGGTGCTCGCGGGACAGGCCATCGGCGCGCTCCTGCATACGGACAACACGACATCGATCCTGATCTTCGCGGCGCTGATCGTGCTGCTCACCGGTTTCGGCTATCGCGTCATTCATGCGATGGGCCGCGCGTCGAGCATCGTCGGCACGCTCGCGTTTCTGTATCTGTTCGCGAGCCTGCTGCACGGCCATGCGCCCGATACGCTGCTCTCGAACCGTCACTTCACCGTGGCTTCCTTTCTGCTGGCGATCTCGCTGTCGGCCTCGTGGCAGATCGCGTACGGGCCGTATGTCGCGGACTATTCGCGCTACCTGCCGAAGTCCACTTCCGCGCGCAAGACCTTCTTCGCCGTGTTCAGCGGCACGGTGATCGGCGCGCAGGTATCGATGACCTTCGGCGTGCTGGCCGCCGCGCTCGCCGGCGAGCGCTTTTCGGGGCACGAGGTCGCGTTTATCGTCGGACTCGGTGCGACCGGCGCGATTGCCGCCGTGCTCTACTTCACGATCACGCTCGGCAAGCTCACGATCACCACGCTCAACGCCTACGGCAGCGTGATGTCGGTCGCGGCCATCGCCACCGGCTTCGGCGGACAGCGCGAGATCTCGTCACGCACGCGGCTCGTCTTCGTGCTGCTGAGCGTCGCGGCATCGAGCGGACTCGCGCTCGCCGGACAGCACTCGTTCCTGAAGGCGTTTTCTTCGTTCCTGCTGTTTCTGCTCGTGTTCTTCACGCCGTGGAGCGCGATCAATCTCGTCGATTACTACTGGGTCACACGCGAGCGCTACGACGTGCCCGCCCTCTTCGATGTCAATGGCCGTTACGGACGATGGAATGTCACGGGCATCACGGTCTATGCGCTCGGCGTGCTCGTGCAGATGCCGTTCGTCGCGACCGGCTTCTATACGGGCGCGTGGGTCGATGCGCTGGGCGGCGTCGATGTATCGTGGATCGTGGGCATCGTCGTGCCGGGCATTCTGTATTACGCGATGTCGCGGCTCGGGCGATCGCAGGTGCCGGAGCGTGTCGCGTCCGAAGCGATGCCCAACGCGGATTAGCCTCGCCTAAATCTTCTGCTTGTCCCCGCGATAGATGATTTCGACATTCTCAGGCGAAGGCGTCAGAAGCAGGAGGCCGACGAACACGATGATCGGCGTGATGAACAAGCTCAGAAGAAACGTTCCGAGATAGCCAAGATGCGTGCGCCGGCCGCGATACGCGACGAGCAGGCTCAGAACGATATAAACGAGGCTGGGAATCACAATCATGATGGCCTCCCGTGATCGTCGCGGCTGCAACGAGCAATCAGCTTAACATCACAAGCATCTAACGTTGTTTAGCGCCTGGATTGGCGGCTCGCGACACGTTGGTTTCATCGCCGGGCGCGGTGCCGGCGCTGCTTTCGGAGGCGGCGGCGCCCGCGTCGCCGGCTTTCGGAAAGAGCTTTGGAAGATCGCGCCATTGCGGCAGCGGATGCGACTGCGGATCGATCACCTTCGGCGCGGGAAGGTCCGGCTGCTTGGCGATGTCGCTTCCGAGAATCAACGGAAGCTGATCTTTCCCGCCACCGACCACGACGATCTTCGAGTTGCTGGAGTTCGACAACTGCACGGTCGCTTCGATGCCTCGCCATGTCAGCAACTGGGGCGTCAGCGAATTGGCGACGATGGAATAGAACGTCTGAATGCCGATGGCCTCGATCCGCTTGCGCTCCGCTTCGTCCTGCGCCTGCGCGATCAGGAATTTATACGCCTGCGCATTCTGTTCTTCAGTGAGCTTTCTGTTGATCGAGTCGTTCACGGTGGTCGGCAGATCGAGATCGCGCACGACGACGCGCTCGAAGAAAATGAGCCCCTTCGCGGCCGGCGACCCATGCATCTTCTCCAGTATGCGGCCTTCCAGCTCTTCGACATTGATGCGATACAGATCGTGCGGATCGCATTTGCCGATGATGTCGCGCACGGCGCCGAGCGAAATCGGACGCACGACCCGGTCGACGTAGTCATAGCCGACTTCCTGATGCAGCTTCCCCGCGTTATCCGGCACCGGGCGATACAGCACGGAAATCTCCACCTGAACGCTCAGGCCGTCGCGCGCGAGCGCGTGGACGCTCTCGTCGAGCGTCTTCGTCCTGACTTCGTAGGTATAGATCCGATCGAACGGCCACTTGATGTTCAGCCCTTCGTGATAGACGAAGTCCGTCTCCGTGCCGTGTCTCAGCAAGCGATAGAGCACGCCGACATGGCCCGCCGGAATGATGATGAACGTGAAGGGAATCAAAAGCAGCACGATGACGCCGACGACGAGCGACACCGCGATGAACTTTTCGCTCCGGCTCATCCGATACCGGACGTGCCTGACTATGCGGTGCTTTTGAGGTTCGGAAGCCTCGTCATCGACCGGATCCGCTGGGCTCATCTGGCATCAACTCGTACGGATAACGAATAATTCGCAGAATTTTGCGGCGCAAAAAGTGTTTGCATAGTAACATCAAGCGCAAGATCGGACGACACCTGCACACGGAAATGCTCGCTCCCGCATCGGCCTCCATTCCCTCGGTAGACAGCGCTGCAACGCCCGCGCAACTGCGCCGTTTCTTCTATGCCGCGTATTGCGACACGCCCGCGCCCTTCCGATGGTTGAGCGCGATTCGCCCTTACGTCTGCCCTTACGACAAACTGGTGCCGTTCATTCGCGACGACGCCGAGGTTCTCGACGTGGGCTGCGGCGCGGGATCGCTGCTCACGCTGCTCGCGGCCATGAAAAAGATTCGTCGTGGCGTGGGTTGCGACGTCATGGCGCCGCCGCTGGAATCGGCGCGTGCCGCAGCGCAGCGTGTCGGCGCACAAGGCATTCTGACGTTCGAGCACGTACGGTCGGTCGCCGAAGCGCCGGAAGGTCCGTTCGACGTCGTTGCGATGGTGGATGTCCTGCATCACGTGCCGCCGGGAAGCAGAAGCGACGTATTCGCCGCCGCGGCGCAGCGCGTCAAACCGGGCGGCATTTTTCTCTACAAGGATATGACCGCGCGCCCGGGCGGGCGTCGGCTGGCCCACAATATCGACGATTACATCTTTACGCGCGAGTGGGTGGAGCAAGTTCCCGAAGGCGCCGTGGAAACCTGGGCCGGCGATCATCGGCTCGCTCTCGTGCATGGTGAATTCATTCCCCGTCTGATCTATGGGCACGAGCTTCGGGTGTTTCAGCGACTCGAGCATTGAAACGAGCGTGCACATGCTTTCAGATGCGCGGCGAGTGCTTCGGGCGCATCTGAAAAGTTATGCTCAGTGATGTTTGCAATCGTATCGGCGCAGAGCCGATGGGGAATTACTCGGCAGGCGGGCTCGCCGCTTCCGCTCTGGCCTTTCGCGTCTCCTTCGCCTTGGTGACGAGATCGTTGACGTGGTTCCACAGGTACTTGTCGGTCACCGATTTCGAGTAGGAATCAGCCGCCGCCAGCAGCAGACCGACCGGCCCGAAAAGCATCTTGATGCCGATGCCTGCTGCCACGTGTGCAGCGCCATTGACGACATTTCCATCCATCAGGAGACTCGCGCCGGGGACGAACGCTTCGCCCACGAGTTTCACGCCATTGGTGGCCGGACTCGTGCTGCGCGTCACAGCGGGAGTATCGCTGGTAATTCTTTCCGTATGAGGAGTCTCGGTGACCGCGGTGTTGTCTTTCATGTCTTGGCCCTCAGGTCAACTTAATTGACAACTTCAACCACACTAGAACAATATACGCAGAAATTCCGGTGACTACCAGTAAAAAGGTGGTGTCGCATGTTCGTACGAAACCCTGCTGGAAATGATTCCATCAAGGCATCACAAACGTGTGACATGGTACGCGGAGCCGCATCGTGACGCGCCGTCACATGCTTTTATCGGCTTACGTGCTGGTGCCCGGAAGTCACTTCGGCGCCATGTGGCGCCATCCCTATAGCGAAACCGATTTCTGCGATCGCAGGCTCTACGAAAACCTGGCTCGCAGCCTCGATCGTTATGGTTACGACTATGCGTTCGTGCCGGAATCGCTCGCCGTTCCAATGGGTGAAGACGGCGAATGGCAAACGATGACAAGCCGCGGTGCAAGCGGCGCGATCCGTCACGATCCCGCCTTGCTGGTTGCGCCGATGATCGGCGTCACGCGCCGCCTGAGGTTTACGGTCACGCTGTCGACGACCTATATGGAGCCTTATCATATCGCCAGAACGCTTAGTACACTGAATCATTTTAGTCAAGGTCGAATGGCGTGGAATGTCGTCACGTCGGCGGGGCCGAGCAACGGCATCAACTTCGCGCATCTCACATCGCTCGATCATCGCGATCTATACGATCGTGCGGAAGAAGTGCTGACGGTGTGTCACGACCTCTGGTCCTCGTGGGATGAAGGCGCGCTCATTACAGACAAGAAGTCCGGAGTCTATGCCCGCGCCGACAAGATCCATCAGATCGATCACAAGGGCCGTCACTTCGATATACGCGGCCCGCTGACGCTGCCGTACCGGGGCGGACCCACGCTGATGGCCGCGGGCGTTTCGCCGCGAGGCCGCGACTTCGCGGCGCGCTGGGCGGAGGTCATCTTCGCGATACAGAGCGAGCCCGCCGCCATGCGCGAATTGCGCGACGACGTCCGCGCACGCGCCGCGCGCATGGGACGCTCGCCGCAGGACATACGCCTGATGGCGGCGGTGCAACCCGTGATCGGCGAGACGCGTGAAATCGCCGAGGCCCGCGCCGCGCACCTCGACACGCTCGTGGACCCCGATGCAGCCCGAAGCTATCTGGCCGCGATGCTGGGCCTCGACCTGTCGAGCGTATCGGGCGATGCCCCTTTGCAGCCGATTCTCGAAACCCAGCGCAAGCGGCCCGCGGTCGATGCGGGCGGCACGCTGGCGTGGCTTGCGAAGCTGCTCGATGCGAAACCCGACATTCGCGTCGATGACGTCGCCATCGGGTTGTCGGCGAGCACGGGCACGCCACGTCTCATCGGTACGGCGTCCGATGTCGCCGATCAACTTCAGGCGTTGTTCGAGGACTGCTGCGACGGCTTCGTCATCACGCCGACGCATTTTCCGGGCACCTTCGAGGAATTTGGCCGCGCCGTGATTCCCGAGCTGCGTGCACGTGGATTGACGTCCACTCATCATCAGGATGGCTGATTGAATGGACGCGTTGACCGATCCGATCGACGGCGGCCACGACGCGACGCGCTGGTCCGCCGACGAGCTGACGACGCTGACCGTATGCGACCTTCTGGAGCGCCAGGCCGCGCGCACGCCCACGACCGCGGCGTTGCTGCACGGCGCGCGCCAGATGACCTACGCGGAACTGAACGTGCGCGCCAACCGGCTGGGCGATCTGCTCATGTCGCACGGGCTCGGGCCGGGGGACATCGTCGCGATCGCGCTGCCGCGTTCGTTCGACATGGTGCTGGCCATTCTCGGCGTGCTCAGGAGCGGCGCGGCCTATCTTCCGCTCGATCCCGCGTATCCGGCGGACCGGCTCGCCTTCATGTCGCGCGATGCGCGGCCGTCGTGCGTGCTGACTAACACGAGCCTCGCCGCCGAACTCGCCGAAATCGTGCGGGAGATTCCGATACTGCATATGGTCGATCTCCCCGCGAGCGATCATGCCGCGCGTGAGGAAACGGCGCATCGCACAGCCGCACGCCCGCTCGATGCCGCGTATGTCATCTATACGTCGGGCTCGACCGGCCGCCCGAAAGGTGTGGTCGGCCTGCACGCGGGCCTCGTCAATCGATTGTGCTGGGTGGCCGAAACGTACGCGTTCGCGCCCGGCGAAACGGTGCTCGCCAAAAGCTCGATGAGCTTCATCGATGGCGCGACCGAACTGCTCGCGCCGCTGATCGCCGGCGCCACGGTCGCGCTGACCGATGCGGACGTCGCCCGAGACCCGGCTCTGCTGGCGGCCGAAATTCCGCGTCTGGAAATCGGCCGCATCACGGTCGTTCCCAGCCTGCTCGCGGCGCTGCTCGATCAGCCCGATCACGTCGCGCTCAACCGCTGTCCACTCTGGATATGCAGCGGCGAAACGCTGCCGCCCGCGCTGGCGGAACGCTTTGCCGCCTGCGTGCCTGATGCCTGTCTCGTCAATTTCTACGGGTCGTCGGAAGCGAGCGGCGACAGCCTGCATGCGGTCGCCACCCCGGCGAATGGCGCGCCCGTCGGCCACGAGATCTGGAACACATCGGCTTATGTGCTCGATGAACGCCTGCAACCCTGCGTCGCGGGCGAAGCCGGCGAACTCTATCTCGCGGGCGCGGGACTGGCCCGAGGCTATCTCGGGCAACCCGGCCTCACGGCAGAGCGCTTTCTGGCCGATCCTCACGGTCCGTCCGGCTCGCGGATGTATCGCACCGGCGACCGGGCGCGTCGGCGCGACGACAACGAAATCGAATATCTCGGCCGCGCCGACAGGCAGGTCAAGATACGCGGCTTTCGCGTCGAGCCGGGCGAAATCGAGGCTGCGCTCTTCGCGCATCCGCATGTCGCGGCGGCGGCCGTCGTCTTGCAGGAGGATGCACCGGGCGAAGCACGGCTCGTCGCTTATGTCGTGCCCGCGGCCGGCTATGAAGAAGCCGCCGTGCGCGAGTCGCTGACGCGCCGGATGCCCGACTACATGCAGCCGTCGGCCTTCGTCGCGATGTCCGCGTTGCCGCTCCTTCCCAACGGCAAGCTCGATCGCGCCGCCTTGCCCAAAGCGATGCGTGACGGCGCTCGCGGTCCTTCCGGCAGAACGCCCGTCGAGATCGAACTTGCGCGCCTGTTCGCCGATGTGCTGCGGCTGGATGACGTCGGCATCCACGATGACTTCTTCGCATCGGGCGGCCATTCGCTGCTTGCCGCACAGCTCGCGAACCGGATACGCGCCGTATTGCAAGTCGATGCGAGTGTCAGCGATGTGTTCCGCGCGCCGACCGTCGAACGGCTTGCCGCGTTGCTCGAAGGCGGCGGCACGCGGCGGCTGCGCTTGTCGGCGGAGGCATCGCGCGAGCGCGCCTGCCTGTCGGCGGGACAGCAGGGATTATGGTTTCTGGCGCGGCTGGGCGATGGCGCGGCGGCGGCCGCCTACAACCTGCCCTACGCCTTCGAACTGTCCGGTCCGTGCGATGCGCACGCGCTGCGCCTCGCGCTTCACGACGTCGCCGCGCGGCACGACAGCCTGCGCACGCTCTTTCGTCATGCGGACGACGGCCCGTATCAGCATGTCCTGCGCGCGAGCGAACTCGATGATCTGCTCGCCGTGACGAACCTGACGCCCGCCGAACTCGATCGCCATATCGCTGACGAGACCGGCGCGCCCTTCGACCTCGAAAGCCGCATTCCCTTCAGGGCGCGCCTGCTGCGCTGCACGCAAGATCGCGCCGTACTGGTTTTCAGCTTTCACCACATCGCCTTCGATGGCGCGTCGCTCGCGCCGTTTCTGCGCGACGTATCGACGGCCTACGAAGCGCGGCGCGCCGGCATGCGACCGGACTTGCCGCCGCTGCCGGTGCAATACGCCGATTTCGCGGACTGGCAGCGCAAGCTGCTCGGCTCCGTCCACGAAACGGGCAGTCTCGCGCAGCGGCAGCTCGCCTACTGGCGCGGCATGCTGGCCGACCTTCCCGACGAATTGCCGCTGCCGCGCGTGCGCCCGCGGCCGGCCGACGCGCTGGGCCGCGCCGAACGCATCGCGTTCCGGATCGATCCGGGCCTGCATCGTCGCGCGGCGCACTTCGCCCAGGCTCATCACGCCACGCTCTTCATGGTGTTGCAGTGCGCGTTGGTCGCGGTGCTGCGGCGCTTCGGCGCGGGCACGGACGTGTTCATCGGCACGCCGGGCGAAAACCGCTTCGACGAGCAGCTCAAGGACCTCGTCGGCTACTTCGTGAACAGTCTGGTGCTGCGCGTCGATGCGAGCGGCAATCCGACGTTTCGCGAACTGCTCGCACGCGTGCGCGATGTCGATCTCGCCGCCTACGCCAATCAGGATGTGCCGTTTTCGAGCATCGTGGAGACGCTCAATCCCGAGCGCGGCGCCGCGCGTCATCCGCTGTTCCAGGTCGCGTTGAAGCTCGAATATGGCGATGATGCGCGGCTCTCGCTGCAAGGGCTGACGGCGACGCCGCGCGCCATCGGCAATGCGGCGGCCAAGTTCGATCTCGCGTTCGAGTTCATCGCCCACGGCGGCGGCGATGACGGTCACGGCGTCATCGAAGGCAGTCTCGAATTCGCCGCCGATTTGTTCGAGCCCGCCACCGCTCGCCGCATGACCGCCGCGTTTCAGGGCATGCTCGATCAGGCCATCGCCGATCCCGACGCGGGCATCGGGCGTCATGTCGTGCTCGCGCCCGAGGAACGCGCGGCGCTGCTCGGCTTCGGCGCGCCATCGCAGACGCGCCAGCGAGAAGCGCAGTCGATTCCGCAACGCTTCGCGCGGATCGTCGAGCGCCAGCCGCATGCCATCGCGCTGCGTTGCGGCGCGCACGCACTGACGTACCGGCAGCTCGACCGGATGTCGAACCGGCTCGCGCATCGGCTCGCGGCGCACGGGGTCGCGCTCGAAACACGCGTCGCCGTCGATATGGCGCGTTCGCTTGAGCTGATCGTCGCAACGCTCGCCATCGTGAAGGCCGGCGGATGCTATCTGCCGCTCTATCGCGGCCAGCCGCCTGAGCGCATAAGGCGCATGCTCGACGACACGCAAGCCGCGCTCGTGCTCCACGATACCGACACACACCCCGGCTACGGCGCCGCGGCAACGCTCCGCATCGATCCCGCGATGCTCGACGATGGCGACGACGGTCCCCTCGCCATCGACATCCCGCCGCAGTGCCTGATCAACGTCATGTACACGTCCGGCTCGTCCGGGCTGCCCAAAGGCATCGAGCTTACCCACAGGGGCATCGTCGATATGGCGATGGATCTGCTCGACCTTCCGCCGCAACGCGTGCTGTTCCAGTCGGCCTATGCGTTCGACGCCAGCAGCTACGAAATCTGGAGCGCGTTATTGCGCGGCGACGAACTCGCCGTGGCTTCGTGCGAGCAGTTGACGCCCGCCGATCTGCGCCGCGAAATCGCCGACCACGGCGCGAACAATCTTCTCCTGACGACGAGCCTTTTCAATCTGCTGGTCACCGAAGACCTGGAGTGTCTGAACGGCCTGCGCACGATCCTCACCGGCGGCGACACGGCCTCGGTCGCGAGCTTCCAGCGCGTCTTGCAACGCTTTCCGGAGATCACCCTCCTGAACTGCTACGGCCCGACCGAGACCAGCGTGTTCGTCACGAGCTTTCCGGCGACGCCCGACCGGCGGCTGCGGCATCCGGTTCCGATCGGCGCGCCGCGTGCGTCCGCGCAGATTCACGTGCTCGACGACTTCCTGAACCTTTGCCCGATCGGCGTGGCAGGCGATCTCTATATCGCGGGCGATGTCCTCGCGCGCGGGTATGTCGGGCAGACGGGCATCACGGCCGAGCGCTTCGTCGCCGATCCTCACGGACGGCCCGGCGCGCGCATGTACCGCACCGGCGATCTCGCGCGCTGGAACGAACAGGGCGAGCTGGAATTCGCCGGCCGCGCCGATCAGCAGGTGAAGGTGCGCGGACTGCGCGTCGAACCCGGCGAAATCGAAACCGCGCTGTCCGAGCAGCCCGCGATCCGCGCGTGCGCGGTGCTGGCGCAGCAGGACGGCGCGACGGGCAGCCGTCTCGTGGCCTATGTCGTCGCTGACGAGCATTACGACGAGCGGCATGTGCGCGCGGCGCTCCGGCAGCGCCTGCCCGACTATATGGTGCCGGTCGGCTTCGTGAGGCTCGACAGGCTTCCGATCACACGAAACGGCAAGCTCGACCGCAAGGCGCTGCCGGCCTATCAGGCGCGGACATCGGCGACGCGCCCGCCCGCGACGCCGCGCGAAGCCTCGCTGGCGAAGCTGTTCGCGGACGTGCTCGACATCGAATCCGTCGGTGCGGACGATGGCTTCTTCGCGCTGGGCGGCGACAGCATCCTGTCCATTCAGCTCGTCAGCCGTGCGCGCAAGGCGGGGCTCGTGCTGACGCCCGCGGATGTCTTCCGCGAAAAGACGCCGGCTGCGCTCGCTGTCGTCGCGCGCGATCTGAGCATCGAGCCGCAGTCCGCCGATGCAGCATGGCCGGACATGCTGGCCGCGTTGCGCGCCGATGTTCCCGATGCCGCAGACGTTCTCCCGCTCGCGCCGTTGCAGGAAGGGCTGTTCTTCCATGCCATGTTCGACGCGGCCGGTCCCGATCCGTACATCGTGCAACTGGTGCTGTCGTTCGAAGGCGACCTGAACCGCAACAGGCTGCATGCCGCGCTGAACAGGCTGATCGAACGGCACGAAGCGCTACGGGTCAGTTTTCATGCCGTCGATGGACGCACCGTGCAGGCGCTGCGCCGCGCCGTCGAAACGCGCTGGCGAGACATCGATCTAACCAACGCCACGAATCCGCACGACGCGCTCGCGGACTGGCTTCGGCGGGACCGCGAGCATCGCTTCGATCTGACTTCGGCGCCGTTGCTGCGCGCCGCCCTGCTGCGGCTGGGCCACGGTCATCATCGGCTGGTGCTGAGTCTTCATCATCTTCTGATCGATGGCTGGTCGATGCCTGTCATCGTGTCCGAGCTGATGCAGGCATACGCCGGCGAAGCGCTCGGCCATGCGCCGCCGTTGCGCGATCAGTTCCTCTGGCTGGCGAAGCAGGATCGCGAGTCCGCACGCAGCGCGTGGAAGGCCGCGCTCGACGGACTGGACGGACCGACGCGTCTCGTCGCCAACGCGGACCCCGGCGCGAACGCCGCGCGGCAGGAATCCGTCGCCGGGACGCTCGATGCGGATACGACGGCGCGTCTCGTTGACTGCGCGCGCCATCGCGGCCTGACGCTGGCGACCTTCGCACAGGGCGCGTGGGCGATCCTTCTCGGCCATTGGGCCGGGCGGCACGACGTCGTGTTCGGCGTCACGGCAGCGGGACGGCCCGCCGAGTTGCAGGACGTCGAGAAACGCGTTGGGCTTTTCATCAGCACGCTTCCGCTGCGCGCGACCCTGCACGCCGGCGAGACGGTCGCGCAGTTGCTCGAACGCATCCAGCGGGACCAGTCGGCGCTGCTGCCTCATCAGCACATCGGGTTGACCGAAGTGCAGGCGCTCGTCGGGCACGGCGAGCTGTTCGACACGCTGGTGGTCGTCGAAAACTATCCCGCCGCGCGCATGCAGAGCGAGATCGACGGCGTCGTGCTGACGGGGATGACGGTCAACGACACGACGCACTATCCGGTCAGCCTGATGGTCACGCCAGGACGCGAACTGGAGTTGCGGATCGATCATCGCGCGGATCAGATATCCGACCACGATGCGCGGCGGCTTCTCGCCACGCTCATGCAGATCCTGCAGTCGATGGCCGCGCAGCCGGACGGTCTCGTCGGACGCATCGACCTGCTTGCGCCCGGCGAACGCGACGAGATCGAGCGCTGGAACGCAACCGCGCGTCCCGTCGCACAGGACGATGTCGCGGCGCGCTTCAGCGCGCAGGCGGCGCGCACGCCGGACGCCATCGCGGTGACGCAGGGATCGGAACAACTGACGTACCGCGAGCTCGACACGCGCTCGAACGCGCTGGCTCATTGCCTCGTCGAGCACGGCATCGGGCCGGAGCGCATCGTCGCGCTGACCATGCACCGGACGCCCGACATGGTCGTCGCGATGCTCGGCGTGCTCAAGAGCGGCGGCGCCTATCTGCCGGTCGATCCGCATTATCCGCAGGGACGCATCGACGCGATGCTCGCCGATGCGCGGCCCGCGCGCACGCTTTCGGCGCTGCCGCCGCTCGCGGGCTGGCCCACAGGCGCGCTCGTGCGCGCCGTCGCGCCCGGTCATCCCGCGTATGTCGTCTATACATCGGGCTCCAGCGGCAAGCCGAAGGGCGTCGTGGTGACGCGCGCGGGCATCGCGAGTCTGGTCGGCGCGCAGGCCGAGCGCTTCGGCATCACGGAAGCATCGCGCGTATTGCAGTTCGCGTCGCTCTCGTTCGATGCCGCCGTCTCCGAAGTGCTCGTTACGCTGCTGCGCGGCGCGCGCCTCGTTCTCGCCGATCCGGCGTTGATGTCGGCGGAGCGCCTCGCCGGGCTGATCCGCGAGCAGGACATCACCTGCGTGACGCTGCCGCCCGCGCTGCTCGCCGTCATGGACCCCGCGACGATTCCCGCCGCGTGCACGATCGTCACCGCGGGCGAGGCGATCTCGCCCGACACGGCGGGACGCTGGTCGAACGGGCGGCGGCTCATCAACGCCTATGGACCGACGGAAGTCACCGTATGCGCGACGATGAGCGACGACCTCGCCGGCCCGCTCGCGCCGCCGATCGGACGTCCGGTGTGGAACAGCCAGGTGCATGTGCTCGACGCCTGCCTGCGATCGTGCGCGGCGGGCGTGACCGGCGAGATCTACGTCGCCGGCGCGGGACTGGCGCGCGGATACTTCGCGCGGCCCGACCTGACGGCCGAGCGCTTCGTCGCCAATCCGTTCGGCGCGGCGGGAACGCGGCTTTATCGCACGGGCGATCTGGGACGCTGGCGAGCCGATGGGCAACTCGATTATCTCGGCCGAGCCGATCAGCAGATCAAGTTGCGCGGCTTTCGCATCGAGCCGGGCGAAATCGAAGCCGTGCTGATGGAAGACGATGGCGTGCGATCCTGCGCCGTCGCCGTGCGCGAGCGGCAACTCGTCGCCTATGTCGTGCCGGCACCGACGTTCGATGCGCAATCGCTGCGCGCCGCCGTCGCGAGACGCCTGCCCGCGCACATGGCGCCGTCGGCGTTCGTGGTGCTCGACACGCTGCCGCTCACGCCCAACGGCAAGCTCGATCGCAAGGCGTTGCCCGCGCCATCGCGCGAGGTATCGGCGCGGCGCGTTCCGGCGACGGAACGGGAAGCCGTGATCGCGCGGCTCTTCGCCGAAGTGCTCGACCGCGAGGATGTGCAGGCGGACGACAGCTTCTTCGCGCTGGGCGGAGACAGCATTCTGTCGATCCGGTTCGTGAGCCGCGCGCGTGCGGCGGGCCTCGATCTGAGCCCGGCCGATGTGTTCCGGCACAAGACGCCGTCCGGCCTCGCGCAGATCGCTGGCGTTCTCTCCGATGCCGGGCGCGTTGCGGCATCGCCGCCAGAAGACGATGCGACCGGCCGCGTGCCCGCCACGCCCATCATGCGATGGCTGAGCGGGCGCGGCGGCGCGATCGGCGCATTCAGCCAGTCCATGCGGATAAGCCTGCCGGCCAACGCGCGCCACGCGACGCTCGTGCAGGCATTGCAGGCGGCAATCGCGCGGCATGCGTTGCTGCGGGCGCGTCTGATCGACGGAGAACTCGATGTAACCCCCGGCGACTCCGATGCGGCGACGCTGCTGCAACGGATCGATGCGCGCGACTGGACCAGCACCGATGTCGAGCGCGACGCCGCGCGTCAGCAACACGCGCTCGAACGATGGCTCGCTCCGCAGCAGGGCCGCGTGCTGCGGGCCGTCTGGTACGACCGGCGCGCGGCGGCGAGCATGCTCCTGCTCACGATCCATCATCTCGTCGTGGATGGCGTGTCATGGCGCATCCTGCTCGACGATCTCGCAGAGGCCTACGATCTCGCCGCGCGCGGCCAGCCGTGCGCACTGCCGCCGGTGCCGACGTCCTTTCACCGCTGGGCGCGCCATCTTCACGAGGATGCGCACGCCGCGCGGCGCGTCGCCGAACTCGATCGCTGGCGATGGATCGTCGCCGCCCCCGACTTGCCGCTCGCCGCGCGCCCGCTCGAACGCACCGACACGCTGGCGACGGCACGCCGCGTGAGCGCGCAGCTCGACGCCGCGACCACGGCGCGCCTGCTCGGCAGCGTTCCCGCGTTGTTTCGCGGCGGCGTGAACGACGTTCTGCTCGCGGGCTACGCGCTCGCCGTGGCCGGATGGCGCGGCGCGAGCGGTCCGGTCCTGCTCGATCTCGAAGGGCATGGCCGCGAGCCGGGCGACAGCGGTTTCGATCTGTCGCAGACGGTGGGCTGGTTCACGAGCCTTCATCCCGTGCGCATCGATATCGACAGCGTCGAAACCGGCGCGACGCCGCTTTCCGCGCTCGTGAAGCGGGTCAAGGAAGCGTTGCGGGCGCTGCCCGATAACGGCATCGGATATGGGCTGCTGCGCTATCTCAATGCGCGGACGGCCGCGCATCTGCAAGGCGCGCGCGCGCAACTGTCGTTCAACTATCTCGGCCGCTTCGGCGGTTCGGGCGGCGTCTGGTCGGCGGCAGGCGGCCTGTCGCTCGAAGGCGGCGACGATGCCGATGCGCCCTTGTCCCATGCCATCGCGCTGGATGCACAGGTCGTCGACGGCGACGACGGGCCGCAGCTGCACGCGCACTGGACCTTCGCGGGCGGCCTGTTCGACGAGACATCGATTCGCGAACTGGCCCGCCGCTGGTTCGACGCGCTGCGCGGGATGGCGCGGCTCGAATCCGGCGGGCTGACGCCATCGGATGTCGGCGGCGATTTCACGCAGGCGGAGATCGACGCGATCGAAACCGCGACGCCCGGCGCGCAGGACATCCTGCCGCTTCTGCCCTTGCAGGAAGGGCTGCTGTTCCATTCGCAATACGATGCGTCCGGCCCCGATCCCTACATCGCGCAAATTTCGCTGACCCTCGAAGGGCACGTCGATGCCGCGCGTCTTCGGGCCGCGGCCGACGCGCTGCTGGCGCGTCACGAAGCCTTGCGCGTGAGCATTCGCACCGTGAGCGGACGGCCGGTTCAGGTCGTCGCCGGTTCGGTGAACGTGCCGTGGCGTGCGGCGGATATTTCGGGCGCGCAAGATATCGCCGGGGCGCTGTCGGCCCTGCTCGCGTCGGAACGCGAAAGCCGCTTCGATCTCGAACGCGCGCCGCTCCTGCGCTTCGCGCTCGTCAAGACCGGTCCGCGACGCCATCGGCTCGTGATGAGCAACCATCATCTGCTGCTCGATGGCTGGTCGATGCCGGTCGTGGTGTCCGATCTGATGTCGCTGTATGCGGGCGATGCGCCGAAGGCCGCGTTTCCTTTGCGCGATCAGCACGCATGGCTGAAGCGCCAGGACAAGACGGCCGCGCGTGCCGCCTGGCGCGAAGCGCTGCGCGGACTGGACGGGCCGACACGGCTGACCCGGCCCGAACCGGGTTCGGATGCGCCGGACGCGCGCACGATCCGGATCGATCTGCCCGAGAGCCTGAGCGGCGCGCTCGTCACGCTGGCGCAACGCCACGAAGCGACGATGAGCACGATCCTGCAGGCCTCCTGGGCCGTGCTGCTCGCCCGGCTCACGGGACGCGGGGACATCGTGTTCGGCATCACGGTGTCGGGCCGTCCCGCCGAGTTGCAGGATATCGAGCGGCGCGTCGGCCTCTTCATCAATACGCTGCCGCTGCGCGTCGCGCTCGCTCCGGGCGAGCGCTGGCCCGAGCTGTTTCGGCGCATGCAGGCGGCGCAAGCGGACCTGTTGCCGCATCAGCATCTCGGCCTCACGGAAATCCTGGAGCAGTCCGGACACAACGAACTGTTCGACTCCCTGCTGATCGTCGAGAACTATCCGATGGATGCCCGCCGCCTGCACGGCGCGTCGGATGGGCTCGCGATCGCGGGCATCGACGGTTACGACGGCACGCACTATCCCGTGACGCTCGTGGCGATTCCGGGCGAACGCATGACGCTGCGTCTCGACTGCCGGATCAGCCAGTTCGATGCCGAGGCGGCGCACAAGTTGTTGAACCGGTTCGTGCGCGTGCTGGAGCACGTCGCGGCGGCGCCGGAAGAGGCGGTCATCGCCCGCGATCTGCTCGCGCCCGCCGAAGCCGAACGCATGAGCGCGTGGAATCGAACGACGCACGCCATCCCCGATGACGACGTCGCGGCGCAGTTTTCGCGGCAGGCGCGGCGCACGCCTGAGCTCGTCGCGATCGAACAGGGCGAAACGCGCTGGACGTACGCCGATCTCGACCGGCGTTCGGATGATTTCGCACATGCGCTGATCGCACGCGGCATCGGCCCCGACGATCTGGTCGCGCTGACCTTGCCGCGCACGCCCGACATCGTGGTGGCCATGCTCGGCGTCCTGAAGAGCGGCGCGGCCTTCCTTCCGATCGATCCTGCTTATCCGCAGACGCGCATCGCGGCCATGCTCGACGATGCACGACCCGCGCTCGTCGTCGATCGCTTGCCAGCGCATGACGGCGACGCGGTATTCGCCGCCATCGCGCCCGCTGCGCGCGCGGAGCATCTGGCCTATGTGATCTATACGTCCGGCTCGACCGGCACGCCCAAGGGCGTCGCGGTGCCGCGCGCCGGCCTCGTCAACCTGCTTGCGGCGATGCAGGATCGCATCGGCCTGAAATCCGGCGACCGCCTGCTCGCGGTGACGACGCTGGGCTTCGATATCGCGTGCCTCGAATTGCTCGGTCCGCTGCTCGCGGGCGCGACGATCGTGCTGGCCGCCTCCGACGACGTGAAGGATCCGCGCAGTCTCGCGCGCCTCGCCGCTGCATCGCGAGCGAACGTGATGCAGGCGACGCCGACGCTCTGGGACGCGCTGCTGCGCGAAATCGAAGACGGCCCGCAGCCCGCGTTCAGGCTTGCGCTGACCGGCGGCGAGGCGCTGTCCGCGCGTCTCGCGGAACGGCTGCGCGCCCATGCCCGCCGCGTGATCAATGTCTATGGACCGACCGAAACCACGATCTGGTCGACAGCGGCGGAGCTGGCGGCGGACCGGACGCGAAGCGGCATAGGACGGCCGGTCTGGAATACGCGCGTGCATGTGCTCGACCGCTGGCTGGGCCGCTGCCCGCCGGGGACGGCTGGCGATCTCTATATCGCCGGGCGGGGACTCGCGCGCGGATATAGCGGCAGGCCCGATCTGACCGGCGAGCGTTTCGTCGCCGATCCCTACGGCGTGCCGGGCGAGCGCATGTATCGAACGGGCGATCTGGCGCGCTGGTCCGCCGACGGCGAACTGGAATTCCTCGGCCGTTCCGATCATCAGGTCAAGATACGCGGCTTTCGCGTCGAGACCGGCGAAGCGGAAGCCGTGCTGCGCGCGCAGGAATCGGTGCGTGACTGCGCCGTTGCGCTGGTGGACGGGCAACTGGCCGCTTATGTCGTCGCCGGTGCGGACTACGACGAAGCCCGGGTGCGCGATGCACTCGCCCGCAACCTGCCCGACTTCATGGTGCCGGCCAGCTTCACGACGCTCGATCGTCTGCCCGTGACGCTCAACGGCAAGCTCGATCGCGCCGCGTTGCCAGCGCCCATGCACGCGCCGCGACGCTTTCTCGCCCCCCGCGACGCCCGCGAAGCGGAACTGGCGCGGCTCTTCGCCGAGACGCTGGAGCGCGAAGCCGTATCGATCGACGACAACTTCTTCGCGCTCGGCGGACATTCGCTGCGCGCGGCGCGGCTCGTCAACCGCATCCGCGATTCGCTCGGTGTGGATCCCGGCATTCGCGCGCTGTTCGAAGCGCCGACCGTCGCGCGCCTGGCCGCGCGGTTGCGGCATCGTCACGCGTCGGATGCGCTCGCGCCGCTGTTGCCGCTACAGCATGCGAGCGCCGCCGCGCCGCTCTTCTGCGTGCATCCCGGATACGGCCTGAGCTGGTGCTATGCGACGCTCATCCCGCATATCGGCGTCGATGTTCCGCTCTACGGGCTGCAATCCCCGATGCTGAGCGGCGAAGCGCCGCCGCCTTCGGTCGCCGGGCTCGCGGACCGGTATATCGCGCATATCCGCGCGATCCAGCCGCGCGGTCCGTATCGCCTGATGGGATGGTCGTTCGGCGGCCTCGTCGCGCACCGGATCGCGACGAGCCTCGAAGCGCTGGGCGAGACCGTCGCGCATGTCGTGCTGCTCGACAGCACGCTGCCCCAGAGTCCGCCGCACGACACGCTCGCGCCGGCCACGCATCTTGGCAATGTCCTCGCGATGATCGGCTATCCGGCGAGCGACACCGCGCCCGGCGCGCTGCGCTGGGACCGCGTGATGGACCATATGCGCGCCATCGAAAGCCCGCTCGCGCATGTGCCGCAGAGCGCGTTGCCGGCGCTGGTCGAAGTCACCGCGTGCCATGCGACGCTCGCCGCCGCGTTCCGGCCCGCGCCGCTCAGCGCGCCGATCATGTTCATGCGCGCCGCGGCGACGCCGTCGGGCGAAGCTTCGCTGCGTGCATGGCGCGCAAGCGCACGCGGCACGCTCGACATCATCGATGTGCCCTATGAACACGACCACATGATGCGGGCCGACGCGCTCGCCATCATCGGACCGATCATTCGTGATCTATTTGCCAATCGGGTGAGACACAGTGAATGAGCTATCGCGGCATCTGGCGGCGCGGCCGCTGACCGGTCGGGCATTCATCGACAGCCTGCAGGACGGACGCGAGGTCTTCTTCGACGGCGAGCGGATCGACGGCATCGCGACTCATCCGGCGTTCCGCAACAGCGCGCGCTCGCTGGCACGCCTATACGACGCGCTGCACGATCCCGCACAGCAGCCCGGCCTCACCTGCGCGACCGACACGGGCAACGGCGGCTTCACGCACTGCTACTTCCGGCACGCGCGCAACGCGGACGATCTCGTCGCGCAGCAGCAGGCCATCGCGGCATGGGCGCGGCTCACCTATGGCTGGATGGGACGCACGCCGGACTACAAGGCGTCGATCATGAACACGCTGAACGTGAACGCGGACTACTACGGGCCATTCGCCGGCAACGCCCGGCAATGGCACAAGCTCGCGCAGGAAACCGTGCCCTTCATGAATCATGCGCTCGCCAATCCGCCGATCGATCGCGCGCGGCCCGAGAAGGCGCAGGACGTCTACATCCATATCGACGAGGAAACCGACGGCGGCCTCGTCATCTCGGGCGCGAAGGTCGTCGCGACTTCCGCCGCGTTCACGCACTACACGTTTCTCAGCCATCACGCCGGCATCGCCAAAAGCGACAAGAGCCGCGCCGTCATGTTCTTCACGCCGATGAACGCGCCGGGGCTCAAGCTCATCTGCCGGAACTCGTACGAATATCAGGCGACGCAGGTGTCGAGTCCCTTCGATTCGCCGCTCAGTTCCCGCTTCGACGAGAACGATGCAATCCTGATTCTCGACCGCGTATTCGTGCCGTGGGAGAACGTGCTGAGTCACGGCACGGACGCCATGCCGCCGGATTTCCCGACCGCTTCTGGCTTCATGCACGGCACGAGCTTTCACGGCTGCACGCGATACGCGGTGAAGCTGGACTTTCTCACCGGGCTGCTCTCGAAAGCGCTGCACGTGACGAGCGGCGACGAGTTTCGCGGCAATCAGGTGATGCTCGGCGAGGTCATCGCGCTGCGCCACATGTTCTGGTCGCTCGCCAACACGATGGCGCGTCAGCCCGACCGCTGGATCGACGGCGCCGTGCTGCCGAATCTGCACGCCGCGCTGGCGTACCGCGCGCTGGCTCCGGATTCGTATGGGCGCATCAAGGAAATCGTCCACAAGATCGTGGCGTCCGCGCTGATCTATCTGCCCTCGTCCGCGCGCGACTTCGACAACCCGGACATCGACCGGTATCTGTCGCGCTACGTTCGCGGCTCCAACGGCATCGGGCATCGCGAACGCATCAAGCTGATGAAGCTCATGTGGGACGCGGTCGGCACCGAGTTCGCGGGGCGTCATGAGCTCTACGAACGCAATTACATGGGCAGCCACGAAGAAGTGAAAGTGCATCTGCAAGCGATGGCGTCGGCGGACGGCTCACTGAAACAGATGACGGATCTCGTCGATCAGTGCCTCGCCGACTATGACGAACACGGATGGGTGAATCCCGTCTGGAAAACGCCATGACCCGGAGAGCGAGATGAATCCTTTCGATGACGAGACCGGCGAGTTTTTCGTTCTGTGCAACGATGAAGGGCAGCATTCACTGTGGCCGTCGTTCGCGGCCGTGCCCGCCGGATGGAACCGCGTGTTCGGCGTGGCGACACGTCATGCATGCATCGACTACATCAACGAAAACTGGACCGACATACGGCCGGCGAGTCTGCGGCGTGAAGCGCCGTAGCATGGAGACCACGAGCACCCATGAAATTCATCAAGCTGCTGTTCGGCGAGGCCAGGCGCGATCGCACGCCCTTGCTGCTGGCATCGACATTGCCCGGGGTGATGATGTCCGGCGTGATCGCGCTGGTCACGACCGTGGCGAATTACGATCAGTCGAAGGGGCCGAATCTCTATCTGATGGCGTTCTTCATCATCGCGAGCGTGGCGCTGCTTCTCGCGATGAACTATGCGCTCAACGCCACTACCGCCGTGATCTCGAACTTCATCCTGCAAAAGCGCCTGGACATCGCGCGGGCGGTGCGCTCGCTGGATCTGGAGGCCTATGAAAACATCGGCGCGATGCGCGTGGATTTCGCCATCGGCCGGGACTTGCAGACGATCGAGGAAGCCGCGCCGACCGTCATCGTGCTGATCTATTTCGTCACGCAGCTGCTGTCCTCGGCGCTGTATATCGGTTACCTCTCGTTGATCGCTTTCGCGGTCACGCTGCTGTTTCTCGGGGTCGCGACGTTTTTTTATCGCAGCAGTTATGCGCATGCGGAAGCGCTGTCGAAAGAAGCGACGGAACTCGAAAGCGCGTTTCGTTCCAGCTTCGATCATCTGTTGCGCGGCTTTCGCGAGATCAAGATGAATGCGCGCCGCGATACCGATCTCTTCGACAATTACATCGTGCAGCGCGCACTCGCCGTGCAGGATTTGCGCGTGAGTTCCGGCCGCGGCTTCAATCGCGGACAGACCCTGAGCGACGCGTTCTTCTACGGCCTGCTCGGCTGCATGGTGTTTCTGACGCCGTACTACATCAGCAATTCATCGACGCCCGCGAAGATCATTCTCGTCATCGTGTTTTCCGGCGGCGCCATCGCCAGTCTGATTCAGGCGCTGCCGGCGGTTTCCCGCGCCGATCTCGCGGTCGACCGGCTCCACGCGCTCGAACGCGAACTGGAGCAGGCGAAACGCGCGGCCGAAACGGGCCCCGGCGCATCGCCGGCAGTACTGGCGCACGGCATCGCGCTGCGCGGCGTGAGTTACACCTACAAGTCGCCGGGCGACCAACAGGGCTTTCACGTCGGTCCGTGCGATCTGTTCATCAAGGCCGGAGAGATCACGTTCATCGCAGGCGGTAACGGCAGCGGCAAATCGACCCTGCTGAATCTGATCACCCAGTTGTACGCGCAGGATGCGGGCGAAGTGCGCTGGGATGACAAGACCGTCACCGATGCCAACGCGACAGCCTACAGGCAGCTCTTTTCGGTGATCTTCTCCGACTTCCATCTGTTCGACCGTCTCTATGGCCTCGACGCCGCGCACGACGATCTGGCCGATCTGATTCGGGAAATGGACCTGTCCGACAAGGTTCACTACAACCTCGGGCGCTTCAGCACGACGGACCTGTCGAGCGGTCAGCGCAAACGGCTCGCGATGGTGAGCGCGCTCGCGGAAGGTCGGCCCGTACTGATCTTCGATGAATGGGCCGCCGATCAGGACCCGCAGTTCCGTCGCTATTACTACGAGAAACTTTTGCCGAGGCTGAAGGCGGCGGGCAAGACGATCATCGCCGTCAGTCACGACGATCGCTGGTTCAACGCCGCCGACAAGGTCGTCTGGATGGAAGAAGGCAAAGTCCAGCGCGTGATGACGACGCCCGCCGCTACATGAACGGTTCGTGACACGCGCGATGACGTTCAATTCCTCTTGATCCGGAATCGAAGCCGATATGTAATAGCGAGGCATTCCTCATCACTGGCGCAAGACGCTCATCGGTCTGGGGCGCGCCGCGTCCGGCATGGCCGGATTGCCTGCGCGACTTCTAATTCATTGCTAACTCCCGGCGCCTATATTTCGTTGCAACCCGAAGCACGAACAAGGGAGCAACAGCATGGACAACCCATTCGACGACGATGAGGGCACGTTCTGTGTCCTCATCAACGAATCGCGGCAGCGCTCGCTCTGGCCCGCTCATCTCGACGTTCCTGCCGGCTGGGAAGTGGAGCATACGATTAGTTCACGAAAGCAATGCCTGGACTACATCGATGCGCACTGGACCGACCCGCGGTCCGACCGAACCACGATATGAGGAGTGGAAAATGACGAAGCGCGTCGTGAAAGTTATCGATCTCGTTCCGGGCCGGGCTGTACAGCTTGCGGCCATCGACAATCAGGCGATCGACCACGAACGGTTCTGGCGCGACCATGTATGCGCCCAGCAACCCATCGTGATCAGACACGCTGTCACGAATTGGCCCGCTTTCAGGAAATGGGGCACGCCCGGCTACCTCGAAGCGCTGGCGAATCGCCAGGTGGGCGTGTCGGATACGTTCAACGCCAGTCCGGCCGGCGTCTGGTATCAAAACCTCCCGAAGTACGGTCTCGATGAAGCGATCGCGTGTCTGCGCAATGCGGGGCCGGACGACACCTTCGCCATTCGCGCCTTGCCGATTCCGCAGGAATGGAAGGCCGACCTCGGAAGCTACGATTTTCTGCACGCGAACCGGGATTTGCCGCCACGCGCTTATGCCCGCGACCGTCTCTTCATCTATCGGAATGCCTCGACCGAATGGCATTACCACACGACGGACGAGACGCTGACGACGCAGATCATCGGCAGAAAGCGCGTCTCGATGTTCAGGCTCTCGAAGGAAGACTGGCATGCATACGCCGTGCCGATCAAATCCAACCTGCATCACATGGATGAACGGGCGCGCTTCTTTCCCGAGGATGCATCGCTGACCAAATTCGAAGCGACGCTCGAACCCGGCGACGTTCTCTATATTCCGCCGTTCTGGTGGCATGGCGTCGATCCCGCCGATACCGGCTTCGGCATCACGCTGGCGCATTGCTTTCGCACGCCGTTCAACCGGCTCGGCTCGCTCAGCGATCCGGCCGTGAAAGACGTGATCCGCGCACAGGGCAGTCTCATGCTGGCGCTTCGCATGAGAGCCTTCGTCGCGCTGGGCTCGCTTACCCGAATCGTGAATCCCTGAAGTGTTTCGTCCAGAACTCGCGTAACGATGTTTTCGGACATCGGTTTCCGGAGCACCCGCGTGCTCTCATTTACGGATTGATGCCATGCTCAGCCTTCCTCTCGCCCCCGCTCAATCGGGCATCTTCTTTCGACAGCAACTCGATTTGCGCGACCCGCGCTTCAATCTCGCGCAGCTGACGGAGATCATCGGGCCGCTCGATGTCGAAGCGCTTCACGCGGCGCTGCGCCGGACGGTCGGCGAAGCGCAGGCGATGCAGGTGCGCATCGTCGTCACGGATGGCATGCCGCATCAGGTGCTGCCGGACGAGATGGAAGATTTCGCGCTTCGGGTCGTCGATGTCAGCGATGCGCCCGATCCTGTCGAAGCGATCGATCGGGAAGTGCAGGCCGCGCTCGCCAGCGCCATCGATCTCGACCGATATCCGCTGTTCGACGGTCAGCTCTTCCAGGCAGGTCCTACGCGGTTCTTCCTGTTCCAGCGGATACATCACATCGCGTTCGACGGCTTTTCGTTCTTCCTTTTCACGCAACGCCTCGCGGCGGTTTATTCGGCGCTGGTCGAAGGACGCGAGCCCGCGCCATGCGCGTGGGGGCAACTCACCGAACTGATCGATGACGATAACGCGTATCGCACGTCCAGCGCGTTCGAGAGCGATCAGCAATTCTGGCGCGAATATCTGGCGGACTGCCCCGAGCCGGTGATTCTCGCCGAGTGCATGGCGCACGAGCCGATTCCGGCGGACGTCGCCACACAGGCGATCGCGCAGATGCGTTTGTCATCGGAAACGACGCAGCGTCTCCGGCAAGTCGCCGAACGCCACGGCGCGACGTGGCCGCAGTTCGTCACGGCGGTCATGGCCGCGTATGTCGCGCGTCTGAGCGGACAACCCGAAGTGGTGCTCGGCTTCCCGGTCACGGCGCGAGTGGGCCGGCGGGCGAGAAACGTGCCCGGCATGATGTCCAACGCATTGCCGTTGCGCGCGACGCTCGGCGCGGATACGTCCATAATCGATCTGCTCGGCGACGTCTCGCGGCAGAGCCGGCGCATCCTGCGTCATCAACGCTATCGTGTGAAAGACATACGGCGCGATGTGGGACGCATAGAATCCGACAGGCCGCTCTTCGGGCCCACGGTCAATATCATGCCGGACTACAGCCTCGCGCTGGAGTTCGCCGGCTGCCGCATCGGATCGAATCGCTCTTTCTACGGAACGCCCGACGATCTCGCGCTGATCATCCACGACGAGGGCGACGAACTCGGTATCGAACTGATGTTCGACGGCAACCCGTCGCTCTATTCGTCCGAAGACGTGGATGCCCATGCAAGACGCATCACGCGTCTGCTCGAAAACGCGCTCGAGCAGCCCGATGCGCCGCTGCATTCGTTCGAGCTCCTTCTGCCCGAGAGAAAGGCGTGGCTCCAGTTGTGGAACGACACGGCCGCGCCTTATCCCGAGCATCTGTGTATTCATCAGCTTCTCGAAGATCAGGTTCGACGCTCGCCCGATGCCATCGCGCTCGAATGCGACGGCGAGTCGCTCACGTTCGCGCAACTCAATGCGCGTGCGAATCGGCTTGCGCATCGGCTGATCGCGGCGGGCGTGCGTCCGGAAGACCGCGTGGCGCTGTGCATGGCGCGCGGCATCGGCGCGATCGTCGCGCTCTTCGGGATACTCAAGTCCGGCGGCGGCTATATTCCGCTCGATCCAGCGTATCCGGGCGAGCGCCTGACCTACATTCTCGGCGATACGGCGCCCGTGCTGCTGATCGCCGATGCCGCCGGACGCAAGGCGCTGAGCGATACCGGCGCGCTAGCCGTTCTCGATCCCGACGCGTCGCTCGACGATGCACTCCCGCAAGGCGATCCGCTCGTGCCCGGGCTCGCCTCGCATCATCTCGCCTATGCGATCTATACGTCAGGCTCGACCGGCAAGCCGAAGGGCGTGATGGTCGAGCATCGCCATGTGGTGAATCTGCATCACGCGCTGCATTCGACGGTGTTCGCGCATTGCGCCCCGCACTCGGGCGTCACGCTGAACGCCAGCATCGCCTTCGATGCCTCCGTGCAAAATCTCACCGCGCTGCTCGGTGGACACAGGCTCGTCATCGTTCCCGCCGACGTGCGCACCGATGCGATGGCCCTGATCGAGTTTCTCGATACCGCGCGCATCGACGTGTTCGACTGCACGCCGACGCAGCTCGATTCCCTCTTCTCCGCGGGTCTGCTCGAACAACGCAAGTCGCCGCTGACGGTGCTCGTGGGCGGCGAGCCGCTCACGCCGCAAACCTGGAACCGTCTCGCACGGGCCGAACAGATACGCGCCTTCAACGTCTATGGCCCGACTGAATGCACGGTCGATGCGACCGTCGCGGAGATCACGACCGAACAGGCGCGGCCCGTCATCGGCAAACCGCTCGCCAATACGCGCACCTATGTTCTCGATGCGCTGCGCCGCGCGGTGCCTCCCGGCGCGGTGGGCGAACTCTATATCGGCGGCGCGGGCGTGGCGCGCGGCTATCTGAACCGGCCCGAACTCACCGCCGAGCGTTTCCTCGACGATCCCTTCGTTCCGGGCGCACGCATCTACCGCACCGGCGATCTCGCGCGCTATCAGCTCGACGGCAATATCGAGTTCCTCGGCCGCAACGATCATCAGATCAAGATTCGCGGCTTTCGTATCGAACCCGGCGAGATCGAAACGCAAATCCTCGCGCATCCTTCGGTGCGTGAAGCGGTGGTCATCGCGCGGGCGCGGCATCAGGGTTCGCAGGATCAGCAACTCGTCGCCTATGTCACGCTCTTTTCCGGGACCGACGCCAGCGCGCTGCGCGAGCATCTCGCATCGCGTCTGCCCGACTACATGGTGCCTTCGGCCTTCGTCACCCTCGACGCGCTGCCGCTCACGCCCAGCGGCAAGCTCGATCGCCGCTCGCTGCCCGATCCGCAAGCCGATGCGTTCGCGCTGCGCCCCTTCGAAGCGCCGCAAGGCCGAACCGAAATTGCGCTCGCCGATCTGTGGGCCGAATCGCTTGGTCTGGAACGCGTGGGTCGTCACGACAACTTCTTCGCACTCGGCGGCCACTCGCTGCTTGCGGTGACGCTCATCGAGCGGCTGCGGCGCATCGGCCTGCATGCCAGCGTGCGCGATCTGTTCGCCACGCCCGTGCTCAGCGCGCTCGCGGCTTCGCTCGAACAGGCCGCGCCGAAGCCCGAGATCGTCGTGCCAGCCAACGCGATAACGCCCGGCTGCATCGCGATCACGCCGTCGATGCTGCCGCTCATCACGCTGACGCAGACGGATATCGATCGCATCGTCGAACAGGTTCCCGGCGGCCTTGAAAATGTTCAGGATATCTACGCGCTCGCCCCGCTCCAGGACGGCATCCTGTTCCATCACATGCTGACCACGGAAGGCGATCCGTATCTGCAAACGGCGCGCCTCGCCTTCGACAGCCGCGCCCGCCTCGATGCGTGGCTCGATGCGCTTCAACAGGTCGTCGAGCGGCACGATATCCTGCGTACCGCGTTCATCCACGATGGACTCAGCACGCCCGCGCAAGTCGTCTGGCGCAAGGCCCCCGTGTCCATTACCGAAATCGCGATCACGCAGGGCGACGCGGCAGAACAGCTTGCACGACATTTCGATGCCCGCACGCAACGCTTCGATCTCACGCAGGCTCCGTTGCTGCGGATCGCGTTTGCCCCCGAAACGGGAAGCGGGCGCTGGCTCGTGCAATTGAACTGGCATCACCTGATCGGCGATCATGCGACGCTGGAAGTGATGCATGCGGAAATCGGCGCGATCCTCAACGGCCGGGGGCAATCGCTCGGCGCGGCTCAGCCGTTCCGCGATCTGGTCGCACAGGCGCGGCTCGGTGCGGCTCAGGACGCGCATGAAGCCTTCTTCCGCGACATGCTCGCCGATGTGAGCGAACCCACGCTGCCCTTCGGCCTCACCGACGTTCATCATGACGGCTCGGCTGTAGCCGAAGCGCACGCGACGCTGCCTGCGTCGCTCGATACGCGTCTGCGCGCTCAGGCCAAAAGCATCGGCGTGAGTCTTGCGAGCCTGTGTCATCTGGCCTGGGCGCGCGTGCTCAGTGCGGGCAGCGCGCTCGACTCGGATGGACGCATCGTGTTCGGCACCGTGCTGCTCGGACGCATGCAGGCGGGTGTCGATCAGGCGCTCGGCCTTTTGATCAACACGCTGCCGATTCGCCTCGACGTGAACGATGCATCGGTCGCCGATAGCGCGCGCCGCACGCATGAGCGTCTCGCGGCGTTGTTGCAGCATCAGCATGCGCCGCTCGCGCTCGCGCAGCGATGCAGTGGCGTCGCGGCTCCCGCGCCGCTCTTCAGCGCGTTGCTCAACTATCGCCACAATCAGGCGTCGGCGGAGGAGCGCGAGGCCTTCGACGGCATCGAACTGCTCGGCGCGGAGGAGCGCACCAACTATCCGCTGACGCTTTCGATCGACGATAACGGCGACAGCCTCGAACTCACCGCGCAGACCGTCTCGCCGCTGTCGCCCGAGCAGTTGTGCGGGTATATGGAGCAGGCGCTTTCGAGCCTTGCGCAGGCGCTCGAACAGGCGCCCGATACGCCGGTGAATCAGCTTGACGTGTTGCCGCCCGCCGTGCGCAACCTGCTCGTCCATACATGGAACGACACGGGCGCAACGTATCCGGCGGGTTACTGCATCCATCAGCTTTTCGAGCAACAGGTTCGACGCACGCCCGATGCCATCGCGCTCGTCTTCGAAGACGCGTCGCTGACCTACGGGCAACTCAATGCGCGTGCCAATCAGCTTGCACATCGTCTGATCGGGCTGGGCGTATGTCCGGAAGATCGCGTGGCGTTGTGCGTGGAGCGTGGCATCGGCATGATCGTCGCGCTGCTGGCGATCCTCAAGGCGGGTGGCGCATATGTGCCGCTCGATCCGGCTTATTCGGGCGAACGTCTGAGCCATATCCTCACCGACTCCACGCCCCGGCTCCTTCTCGCCGATGCGGCTGGCCGTGAAGCGCTCGGCGATATCGGCACGCTGACCGTGCTCGATCCCGACGCATCGCTCGATGACACACTGCCCCAGGACGATCCGCAAACGCCGGTCGCGCCGCCTCATCTCGCCTATGTGATCTACACCTCGGGCTCCACGGGCAAGCCCAAGGGCGTGATGGTCGAGCATGCCCAGATCGTGCGCCTCTTCGACGCCACGCAGGACTGGTTCGGCTTCGACGATCGCGATGTCTGGTGCCTGTTCCACTCGTTCGCCTTCGATTTTTCGGTCTGGGAGTTGTGGGGCGCGCTGCGCTACGGCGGCAAACTCGTGATCGTGCCGCAGCATGTGGCGCGCTTCGCACCCGACTTCCTTTGCCTGCTTCAGCGCGAGGGCGTGACCGTTCTGAATCAGACGCCCAGCGCGTTCCGTGCGCTCATTCAGGCGCAGGAAACAAACGATGCGCCCGATGCGTTGCGCTATGTGATCTTCGGCGGCGAGGCGCTGAATCCGTCGATGCTCGAACCGTGGTATGCGCGGCATTCGGACCAGAAGCCGCGTCTGATCAACATGTACGGCATTACCGAGACGACCGTGCACGTGACGTACCGGCCGCTGACTCGCGATGACTGTGCGGTCAGCAGCAGCCCGATCGGCGTGCGTATTCCCGATCTGACGGTCTATCTGTTCGATGCACAAGGTCGGCTCGCGCCTGTCGGTGCGGTGGGCGAGTTGTATGTCGGTGGCGCGGGCGTGGCGCGGGGCTATCTGAATCGTCCGGAGCTTACCGCCGAACGTTTTATCGATGATCCGTTCGTTTCGGGCGGGCGTCTTTATCGGACCGGTGATCTTGGACGCTATCTTAGCGATGGCAGTCTGGAGTTCTTCGGCCGTAACGATCATCAGGTCAAGATTCGCGGCTTCCGTATCGAGTTGGGTGAGATCGAGGCGCAGATCGCCAGTCATCCGGCGGTGCGCGAGGCGGTGGTTATCGCGCGTGCTCGACAGCAGGATTCTCAGGATCAGCAGCTTGTTGCTTATGTCACGCTGGTTTCGGAGATCGATACGAACGCCTTGCGTGAACATCTCGATTCGCGTCTGCCCGACTATATGGTGCCGTCGGCCTTCGTCGTGCTCGACACACTGCCGCTCACGCCCAACGGCAAGCTCGATCGCCGTGCATTGCCCGATCCGCAATGGCAAGACCTTGCCGCTTATGTCGCACCGCGCACGTCGATCGAACATTCGCTCGCGGAGTGCTTCGCCAGTGTGCTCGGCCTCGAACGCGTCAGTGTCTTCGATAACTTCTTCTCGCTCGGGGGTCATTCGCTGCTTGCGACGCAACTCGTTTCTCGTCTGCGTGAAGCGCTTTCGATCGAATTGCCCTTGCGCACGCTGTTCGATGCACCCAGCGTTGCTTCGCTTGCCGAGGCGCTGTCGCTCAACGAACCGTCCGCTGGCACGTTGCCGCCTTTGCAAGCACTTGCACGTCCGGCACACGTGCCACTGTCCTTCGCACAGGAGCGCCTCTGGTTCCTCGAACAGTTGAACCCCGGACAGTCGACGTATCACATTCCGATCGCCTTGCGTCTGCATGGCGTCCTCGATGCTCGTGCGTTCCATGCCGCGCTGAATGCGCTCGTCGCCCGTCACGAAAGCCTGCGCACTTCGTTTGCGCAACACGACGGTCAGGCCGTACAGCACATCGCTCCGACACTGGAACTTGCACTGCCGCTCATCGATGCCCAAGCCGCCGATGTCCCGCGTCTGGCACAAGACGAAGCACGTCGTCCCTTCGATCTTCAACGCGGTCCGTTGCTGCGCGCTCAACTGCTGCGCCTCGCGCCGGACGAACACGTTCTGCTCTTCACCATGCATCACATCGTCTCCGATGGCTGGTCCACTGGCGTGCTGGTACGTGAACTCGGTGCCTGCTACACCGCTGCACTGCGCAATGAACCGCTCGCGCTGCCGCCTCTTGCCGTGCAATACGCCGACTACACGCTGTGGCAACGCGACTGGCTCGCCGGCGCCGAACTCGATCGACAGACTCAATACTGGCGCAATCAACTCGCCGAACTCGCGCCGCTCGATCTGCCCACGGACCGTCCACGTCCTGCGCAGATCAGCGGACGCGGTGCGACGCTGCCCTTTGCGCTGAACGCGGAGCTCTCCGAGCGCCTGCATGCGCTGGCTCAACGTGAAGGCGTCACGCCCTTTATGTTGCTGCTCGCCGTGTTCCAGACGCTGCTCGCGCGCTTGTCGGGGCAATCTGAAGTGGCGGTGGGCTCGCCTATTGCCAATCGTACACATGCGCAGATCGAGCCGCTTATCGGCCTGTTCGTCAATACGCTGGTGCTGCGTGCCGATCTGTCAGGCTCGCCCTCGTTACGCGATCTGCTCGCACAGGTGCGCGACACGACGCTTGCCGCG